>ERZ808028.10-NODE-10-length-240199-cov-10.911557_pt1 | contig 240199 bp, 227 predicted proteins | sample MGYA00380184_ERZ808028 | MGnify/ENA primary metagenome ERZ808028 (study PRJEB31490, sample SAMN06133397) | mouse gut metagenome | isolation source: J8_1 | host: mice | place: China: Chengdu | collected 2015-05 ...
TATTCACCGTAAAATTTCAAGACTGTAATCTGTTTACAATCATCTTACTCTCTTGTTTACCTTCATACTCTTGACACAAAGCACGCCCCTACACTACAAAGTTTGCGCAGGCTTGTCATTCTTGGCAAAGCGAAAAATCTCACACAGAACAAGGGAATTTTGATTCGCAACCCGTAGGGACAGCACTTGTGCCTGTCCGCTTGCAGGCGGACATTGCCATTGGTTTTGTGCGAAATTCGGCTTTTTTCGAAAGACAAAGCGTTTCGTCTTTGATTCACAATTTACGCGAGTTCGATTGCCTCAATCGGCGAACTTAATCCACAGTCAGTTTAATACACAGCGGTACGGAGCGGTTGGTTGCAGGGTCAACAGAGAAATAAAACGCTTTTTCATCCTGCCGCCACTGCACGGACTTGTTGCTCCCCAACAATTCAACCTTTTGAATCTGATACCGAATCCCGCCCTCGCTGGCGGCACGCAAAGAATGCACCTTATATTCTTTGCAAGGCTTATTGCTCATCACAAATATGTAAATCGTGCCGTTTTTGTAAGTAAAACGAAAATCTTGTTTGCCGTATTTAAGGTTCTCTTTAAAGCCGCCCGATTTTTGCTTTTTCCCCTCGCCGTATACGGTGTAAGGCTGTGCGCCGTAAATTGCCTCGCCGTTTATGTTCAGCCATTTGCCGATTTCCAAAAGCACGTGCTTTTCTTCCTCGCAAATTTCACCGTTCGGCTTCGGTCCGACATTCAGCATATAACAGCCGTTTTTCGAGATGACGTCAATCATATTCGTCAGCACCTCATACGGCGTTTTAAACTGATTGCCCTCGGTGTAGCCCCAACTGTTTTTGGCAATGGCGGTGTCATTCTGCCAAAGCACGGGACTCATACCGTCTATCTGTCCGCGCTCCACGTCAAAAATCGCACAGCCCTGCATGACCGCACCGACTTTGTAAAATACTGCAACTTCTTTGCCCCATTCTACACCGCGGTTGTAGTAATATGCCAAGAATTTCTTTAAATACGGTTTAAACTGCGGTTTGTTAATCCACCAATCAAAATAAACCGCCAAAGGCTTGTTTCGGTCAATCATTTCACAGGCGGACGCAAGCCAGTCGCGGCACCACTCGTCCGTCGGCGGACATTTTTCATTATCATACGGATTGCCCGAGGTATGCAGAGCTGCAGGACCGTATAAGTCTGTATATTCCCCCTTGACTATTTCGGAATTCGGGCAATTTTTGCGCGCCCCGTTCAAAAACCAAAAATGTTCGGCGCGGTGATTGGAGCATAGAAAGCCTATGCCGTGTCGGTCACAGGCTTCATGCAGTTCCTGCATAAAGTCGCGTTTCGTCTGCAAATCCGCCGTGTTCCAACGGTTCAGCTCCGATTTATACATCTTTACGCCGTCATGGTGTTCCGCTACGGGCATAATATACTTCGCACCGCTTTTTTGAAATACATCCAGCCATTCGTCCGCATCAAATTTTGTGGGATAAAATTGCTCCACCACCTGTCGGTAGTCGCCGTCTTTTCCGTAGGTTTTGACACGATGATTCCAGCTTTTTGTCCCTTTCAAATACATCTGCCGCGGATACCATTCGCTTTCGGTGGCGGGCACAGAATATGCGCCCCAATGAATAAACAGTCCGAACCGCCCTTTTTGATACCATTCGGGCATTTTGAACGCGGACAAACTTTCCCAATTGTCGGAAAACGGGCCCTGTGCAATCCCTTCCTCCACTTTTTGCAAATACGCATCAATCGTTGTCATGTGTTTCTCCCGTATACTTTATTTTTTCAGTGCAAACTGTAAATTTTCTTCCGTGACCGCAATTTTTTGATTGCAGGCAAGCCAAGTCATGCGTTCAAACGGTGTCTGCCCGCCGTGACCCGTTTCCGTGCCGCCGTGGTCTGTGGAAACAATAATCAGCCAATCCTCTTCTGCATATGTACTGCGCGCTTCGATGGTTTTCAGGATTTCATATCCCCACGAATCCGCTTCCTTGCACGCATCAATATACGCTTCGTTTTGATTGCCGAATCCCGTATCGTGTCCTGCGTGGTCGGTATGCTCAAAGGTGAAGAAAATGACGTCGGGGTCTTCAGCGGCAGTCTTCTGCGCCCCTTCGGGCTTTGCAACATATTTTAAAACCTGATAGTAGGTTCCCGCATCGTCCGGCTGATGTGTGTATTCCACGGACAGCCCCGTCTCGATAGAATAGATGATGTCGGGACGGTAGCTCAGCTTTGTATGCTCGCGCCACGACGTCGTGAACGAAGCGCTTCTGCCTGTTTCGGCAACCTTCGTCAAAAATGTTTTAGCATCATTTTTCATTTGATTGTTGTCGTTGATGCCGTTATAGTCTGCCCAGCCGCCTGTAAGCATCGCCATCCAGGACGGTGCGGTAGAGGTCGCCTGTTCATTGACACCCGCAACACCGCCTGAGAAGGTTTGATACAGTCCGCCCTGTGCCCGTACCTTCATAATCGCGCTGTTTTCCATATCCCGAATATTCTCAAGCCCGTCCGCGCGGAAGCCGTCATATCCGAGAAAAATCGCTTTTTTCACGGTTTTCCCCTCCGCGAGCGGTGCGTCAAAATGCTCGGTTATCAGCTTATGGATAATCGTTTGCGGCAAAGCCTGCTCGGCTGTATTCTCAAAAATGCCCATCGCCGAAACTTCCTGCGCATAGGTATTTTCTTTTTTGATTTCCAACTTGCCGCATGCGGCAAACGACAGCACGCACAGCGTGACCGCCAGCAAACAAGCCATACTTTTCAAAATGATTGTTTTCTTTTTCATAATACACGCCCCTATTTATGTTTCATTTTAATTATACCGAAAAATCTGATAAATGCAATGCATATTCTTTGCTGTGATAATAAATTCCGCCAAACTCGCCGCTCTGTTTTCAGACACGTAGAATATGGAAATTACGTTATCGCCGACATCCGAAAAATTTGACAAAGCCGTAAACCTTTGGTAAAATAATAAAGTTATCGGAGCAAATCTATACGCTTCGTAATCAGCTGTCCGCACTTGTCCTGTAAGCACATGCCGCATCCTGTTTCCATATATGTCTCAGTAGCTCAGCTGGACAGAGCACCGCCCTCCTAAGGCGGGTGTCGGGGGTTCGAATCCCTTCTGGGACGCCAGCCGAGAGCCTCGACACGCAATTCGTGGTCGAGGCTTTTTCATTTTTTTAGAAACAGATGCACGCATTCGGACAAACATTTTTTTAGTACCCAACAAACATAAAGCACACTGCAAATCTTTAGACGTAAAGATTTGCAGTGTGTTTTTGCAATTGCTGACCTTTGTCTGTTTCCGATAGAGAAATATCGCAAAATGCACATGCATTTGAATTCTGTTTTTCTTTACTTTGCCGAAAAAAGCAATAGACAAGGCAGTGAAAAAAATGTATAATTACGTTGTCAGGATTTATACGAAATGTATAAAAAGGGGGAATACAAGCATTTTATGAAAAATTTTTTCATCAGCATCATTTTGCCCGTATATAATGTAGAAAAATATGTTGAAAAATGTATTACCTCTATTTTAAATCAAAGCTATAAAAATTTTGAACTGATTATTGTAAATGACGGTTCTACCGACAGGTCTTTGGAAATATGTCAAAGATATCAAGGTGAAAATATCCTCTTGTTGGATAAAAAGCACGGCGGCGTAAGCAGTGCAAGAAATTTGGGACTGCAATACTGCAAAGGCGAATTTATTGCTTTTATTGACAGCGACGACTGGGTTGAAGAAAATTACTTAGAGGAACTTATAAACGGATTTACAGAGGAAGATATAGATATTACGCAATGCGGTCATGTTCGCCGAAAGGATAATCAAAAAATTCTGCGTCAACGAAACGTTGAAGAAAAAATTATGGATACACAGGATTTGATTTGGCATGAACACCTTGTAACCGGGAATCTTAACACCATGGTTTGGGGGAAAATTTTCAGAAAAAGCTTAATCGAAAATTTCCGATTTCAGGAAAACCATGATTACGAAGACGGCATGTTCATTATAGATATTTTGGAACACACGCGTAAAGTAAAAACAATCAATAAACTGTTATACAACTACAGAAAGAATTCCGCGAGCATAACGCAATCGGGTATGACCGCCAAAAAAATATATGATTGTTTTTACGCAGCGGAATATGTACTCAATAAAGTCCGAAACTATAAACCGAATTATACGATATATGCAAGATATGCCTTTTGCTCAAAATGCATCCGCCTGTATTATATATTATGGTTAAAAAAAGACCCCGCGCGGAAATGCTTGCAGGACGAGGTCTTGAATAAATTTTACGAAAATTACCGCGCCTTAAATATAAGAGATTTAAAGTGCAAAAACCTGCACAAGGCAAAACTGTATTTGTTTGCACATCACAGAAAAATAACCTTATGGTTGTTGAAGATTTTTAATTTATAAGGCTTTTGAAAGAACCTTTCCGCAAGACTGTTGGGAGATGCAACCGATGAAGATGCTCTACATAACACAGGCTGAATCAGATTTGGGACTGTTTTCCTGGGGTGATAAATCCTATGTCTTCGGACATGAAAAAAAGATTCGGGACCAAATTGAAGCGTTTGGCGCATTGGGAATAGACACAGACTACTATAACAAACGCAAATTTAAAAAAGCGGACAAGCTGAGCGTCGGCGTCAGAGTCATACGCATGCTCCCGCATGTGCAGACGTATCCGAAAATTATATATACAGATGCAATCAACGGTTATGATGCATATTATATACGATTTAAGGGTGCCGACTATCCATTCTATAAATTTTTAAAAAAATTAAGAGCAAATAATCCCCGCGCCAAAATCCTGCTCGAATTTCCCGATATGGATTATATGCAAAGATTGGCGCAAAGAGTGATTACCGTTCCGCTGTATTGGAAAAATCAATATTTTTTGAAAAAAGCTGAAAAAATTGTAGACAGAAGCGTTACCATGAACGGCAGCACCCGATTTTTAGGATTTCAGAATATTCCGATTATCAACGGAATTGTTACCCGAAGAATTAAACTGCCCGAAAACGAGAAAAAAACGGCGGACAATTCACTGCACTTGGGGATAGTTGCAACATTTTATCCTGTGCACGGCGCGGATATCTTGATAGAGGCGCTACACCAATATTATCTGCGCGAAAATAATCCCCGAAAAATCTATTTGCATATTGTCGGGGCAGGTCGGCATATGGATGCATATCAAGAAACGGTAAAAAACAATCACTTAGAAGATTTTGTTTTATTTCACGGATATTTGTCCGATGCACCTTTGGATGAAGTATATGCGCAATTTGATATCGGGGTATGTGAAATGGCGGCTTTCCGAAGAAGCTATCCGATTTCCAGCGCGCTGAAATGCAGAGAATATTTGGCAAAGGGCTTGCCCATAATCAGTTCCGTAAAAAACGACGCGATTCAGGAAGGGTACCCCTATTTTAAAGTCATAGACACGTCTGACGGCACATTCGACATGAATGAGATTGTTGTATTTTATGATACGATATACAAACAGAAAACCGTGAAAGAAGTTCGGGAAGAAATACGGGATTATGCAGAAAAAACAGTTGAAATGACGGTAACCTTAAAGCCGATTGCAGAATATTTATCAGCGTCGGAAAGCACAGAAGCATAAAATTTTAGACATAAAATAACCCCCGATAAGGAAAAAGATTCTTTTTCCTTATCGGGGATTTGCATTGTCGGTTGACCCTATCGGGACAGACAGATTTTCGTCCTTAAATGCTGATACAGTTTCAGAAATTCCGTTTCTGTTTCTTCAAAGGACTTGTCGGATTCTATGGAAATATGTAAAGCGGGCGGCGTCTCAAACAGCTCTGCGCCATGAAAAAAACGAAACTCGTGATATAATAAACTGTCGTCCGCCGCTTTTACCGCGGCGGCTTCTTCTTTGGTTATATCGGGGACGGCAAGCTTTTCATAAATCAGCTTTTGCAGTCGGCTTTCATATTCCGTAAATTCAGGGATATGCCGCCGCAGTGGGCGCGTTAAATCTCCGATATAGCTTTCTGCGCTGTCATGCAAAAGCGCCGCCAGTTGCACTTTCTCGGAAAAACCGCATGCCTTCACTTCATGAGCGCAGTTTAAAGAATGCCGCGCCACGGAATAAAATTCCCGAAAATGCCCGTTTGCACGGCAGATATAAGAAAGCGCATGCGCAATATCTTCAATACAGATGTCTTCTGCCGTCGGCAATGTCGGGTCAAAATTATGGTTGTGAAAAGTGGAAATACAGCATTTTTCGATTGCCATTTGCGCTTATCCCCTCTCCGTCTTGGAAAACAAACTAAATTCCGGCAGACGCTGTTCTGTTAAAAAAGCCATGAACATCCGTGATGCCTCGGGTTCGGAACAAATGCAGTGATAAGCTTCGCGGAAACGGCAGTCCTCGCCGACGGCAACTTCTACAAGCACGGCGCCGTCAGTCGCTGCCGCCTGCATAAACAGCACATTCTGAATCGGCGCGGGCGGGGTGAGAATCAAAAATTCAGATTCCCCGCGGAACACCGCCTGCAATGCACTGTACAGCTGTGCTTCGTTGCAGTTCGCTATAAAGTCGCCGTCGGCAACTTCTAAGGTGAATGCGCCTGTGTAACGGACACGCCTTGCCTCGTATACGTGCAGTAAATGCGCAACCTTCTGCGCAATTGCCTCCTGATTTTTGTGTCCCAATGCCTGTGCGTGCGCAACTTCAGCATAGGCGTTTTGCGCATCGCCAAGGCCTGCATACGCAACCGCTACATCACCTGCCAAAACAGCAGAAGTCGGGTCGAGACGCTGTGCCGCCTTGAAATCACGCAGGGCAGTTTCGTAATTCTCCAACTGAAATGCGCAATCTCCCGTTCTGGACAGCAGAGCCACACTTTGCGGACAAAAGCCCAGCCCGCGTTCCGCAACGCGCATAGCCCCCGCAATATCTCTGCGTGCCGAATACACATCCGCAAGCTGACACCATGCCCCGACACAGGTTCTGTCGGCGGCGGTGGATTCCTCTAAAATCTGCTGTGCTTCGGTATACTTGCCCTGCTCGCGCGCATTCAATCCCAAAAAAGACAGAATTTCCGCACGCGCCGACGCGCTTTTCGCCGTTTTCAGCGCACGGCGATACCAAAAATCCGATGTGCGGTAATTGTCGGCGCAGGATGCGGCATAGCCGCGGTAAAACAGCCCTTTGGCGCGCTTGTCTTCGGCGCGGAAGGACTGTGTTGCATGGTCAAATCCCGCACGCACAGACGCTTTGTCTTGTTTTTTGCCGCCTGACGGTAAAAAGCTTTTTACAAGCATGGCAAACAGCGCGGCGACTGCCAAAATCATTTGCGGCAAACGCTGTGTAAATACTGCATCTAACCCGTGCGCCTGATATTGCGATATAAATGCGGTGATAAAAATAAGCAGTCCGAGCACCGCAAGTCCGCGAAGAATCCAAGTCTTTTTTTGATTCATATTTTCTTCCCCATTTTCGGTAACCTTCACCCGTATTGTAGCGGATTTTTTAAGTTTTGGCAAGTGGGCGGATAGGATTTGTTGCGGCGAACGAGGTTCGCGGGGGCGGTTTGTGCAAATTCCGATTTTGCTCAAGTCGTCACGGACACCGCCCCCAACACGACTGCAAAGATTTGTCATTCTGAGTGACAATGAAAAATCTCACACGGCACAATGTAAATATGATAAATTCGTAGGGAATGACCTCTGTGTCATTCCGCAAGATTTCATCATATTTCAGCGGTCACTTCGTGAAGCGCCCCTACGCGGTTTGCACTGATTTTTCATTTTGCGTATAGGAGTTCTGCCAAAAAATCGTTTAAAAGTAAATCCCCAACCGTTTTTTCGCAGACGATTGGGGATTTACTTTTATTTTCTGCTATTTCGTATCTTTTTTCCCATTTCTGCCTTGGCGTTCGCGGATGATGAAACGCGTGGGCGTGCCCTCTAATCCGAACACCTCTCGGATTTGGTTGTCAATATAGCGCTGATAGCTGTAATGGAACAGCTCCTTGCTGTTGACAAAGCAGACGAATGTCGGCGGGCGTGTGGATGCTTGCGTCATATAATAAATCTTTAAACGTCTGCCCTTATCGGTTGGAGGTTGGACGCGCGTGGTCGCATCCGCCAGCACTTCATTGAGCTTGCCCGTGGAAATACGCATCGCGTTTTGCTCGTTGACAAATTTTATCAGTTCAAACAGGCGGTCAAGACGCTGTCCCGTTTTTGCCGAAATGAAGATAATCGGCGCATAGCTCATAAACGAAAAGTCATTCATCAGCTTTTTGCGTTCTTTATCCATGGTTTTGCCATCCTTAGAAACAGCGTCCCATTTATTCACTGCAATAATGCATGCTTTACCGAGTTCGTGCGCAATGCCCGCAACCTTGGAATCCTGCTCGGTAAAGCCTTCCGTCGCGTCAATCATAATCACGCAGACATCGGCGCGCTCCACCGCCATACGGGCGCGGATAACCGAGTATTTTTCAATCTGGTCTTCCACCTTGCTTTTGCGGCGCAGTCCTGCGGTATCAATAAACACAAAATTGCCGAATTGATTTTCCACCAGTGTGTCTGTCGCATCACGCGTCGTACCCGCAATATTGGACACAATCGCACGGTTTTCACCTGTTACGGCATTGACCAATGAAGATTTGCCGACATTCGGCTTGCCGATGACCGCCACGCGAACGGTTTCGGAATCGTTCTCCTCTTCTTCCTGTTCGGGCAGAAGCGCAAGAACGGCATCCAAAAGGTCGCCCGTACCGTGACCGTGCACAGAGGAAACAGGAATCGGGTCGCCGAGTCCCAAATTATAAAACTCATAAAATTCTGCGGGCGTTTCACCGATGGTATCACACTTATTGACACACAGCACAATCGGCTTGCCGCTCTTTTGCAGCATGGTTGCCACTTCGTGGTCGGTGGCGACTACGCCTGTGCGCAAATCGGTCACCAACACAATTACATCGGCGCTGTCCACCGCAAGCTGTGCCTGACGGCGCATCTGCGACAGAATGATATCATCGGAATACGGCTCAATACCGCCTGTATCCACCAACAACATATTGCGCCCCAGCCACTCGCAGTCGCCGTAAATGCGGTCACGCGTGACGCCGGGTGTGTCGTCCACAATCGATAATCTCTGCCCGATGAGCTTATTAAACAAAGTGCTTTTGCCGACATTCGGTCTGCCGACGATTGCCACTACGGGTCTTGCCATATTTACACCCCCAAAAGGTTCTGAAGCAGTTCTTCGCCCCGATTGCCTGTCGGTATCACCGGCACGCCGAGCGCGGATTCCGCCTCTTTTAAGGTTATATCGTCTAAAAATTTATTGTTTTCGGTGGAATGCGACGTGTAATCTATCGTCATCACAAGCGGAATCAGCAACGCGTCACCGAGGTCGCGGTCTTTCAGCTGTTCCAGCAAATCCGTGCCCGTCAACAGCCCTGCAACGGTAATTTCTTCGCCGAAAAAGTGATTGACGATTTGCACGACGTCTATATCACAGCCGATTTTTTCCGACGCCGTCGCACAAAATTCCGATATAAGCGGATATGCCGCCGCGCCTGTGGCAAGGGTCAGCTTTTTATAACGGGATTTTTGCGTACAGGCTTCGAGTGCTTCATAAAGCTCTGTTTTGAGCGAGGTCCAAAGCCCTACGCCGTTGTCAATTTGCGGATAGTCGTCGTAGTATTCTTCAGGCGGCAAACTGCGCTCGGCTTTTAAGAAAAACTCATCCGACGGGTAACACAGCCGAATGCCGTGTTCCGCCTTGAAGCTTTCAGAAAAGGTTTCTATACTATCAATGACCGCGCTCGCCGTCTCTTTCGTATAGCTTGTAAGCGGATACAAGCCGTCACGGAATTTAGTTAATCCCACGGGGACTGCGGCGATACTTTGCACCGACGGATACAGCTTTGCAAGCTCACGAATGCTGTATTCCAATTCCTTACCGTCGTTAATCCCCGGGCACAGCACCAGCTGTGTATTCATTTGAATCCCCGCATCGGCAAACCGTTTCAGCGCCGAAAGTGCCTCGCCTGCATGCTTATTGTTCATCATCTGCACACGCAGTTCGGGATTCATGGTATGCACGGAAATATTAACGGGGCTGATGTGCATGTCGATAATGCGCTCGATTTCGTGTTCGGAGATATTCGTAAGTGTGATATAGTTCCCGAACAAAAACGACAGGCGCGAATCGTCATCCTTGAAATACAGACTTTCACGCATACCTTTCGGCAACTGGTCGATAAAGCAGAAAATGCATTTATTTTTGCAGTGCTGCTGCTTGTCCATTAAATAGGTTGCGAAAGAAAGCCCCGTGTCGGCGGTCGGCATATGCACTGTCCGTGTTTTGCCGCCGTGCGAAAACTCCATAGTAACCGGCACAAAGCTCATGCGAAAATCGTAATCCAAAACATCCTCAATTTCATGCCCGTCCACGCGTAAAAGACGGTCACCTGCGCGTACGCCTGCAAACCAACAGCGTGAAAAACGCCGAACCGATTGAATTTCAACAGCCATGCCTTGTCACCTCCGTTTTCACACGAGAAAAAGGCGGGGAAGCAAAGCCTTCTCCACCTTTCCAAGCACTAAAATGTTTGCTGTTACGCTTCTTTAACAATGACCTGTCTGCCGTTGTAGTAACCGCAAACCGCGCACACTCTGTGTGTTCTTTTGTATTCACCGCAGTTCGGGCACTTCTGAAGCTCGGGAGCGTTCATTTTCCAGACGCTGGAACGTCTTTTGTCTCTTCTCGCTTTGGAAACTCTTCTCTTCGGTACTGCCATTTCAAGCTCTCCTTATGAAAAAATTACAAATTACGAATCGCTGAGCAATTCCTGCAAAACCGCCAAGCGCGGGTCCACAGGCTTTTTACAGCCACACGCCGTTTCGTTGCGGTCAGCGCCGCACATCGGACAAAGCCCTTTACAATCTGCCCTGCACAAAACCTTTGTCGGCAAAGCCAGTAAAACATCTTCACGAAGAAGTGCATCCAACTCAAAATGCATATCCTCGATTAGAATAAAATCGTCATTGTCCGCATCGTTAAGCGTGGGCGTTAAAACATGGGTAAACTGTTTTTGAAAAGCGCGCGGAGTGGGTTTTAAGCAACGGTCACACGGGACGGAATCCTGAAAGGAAATGTCCGACGTCAGTGTGACAACACCCGCACGGTTCTCGACGATTCCCGACACTTGCACGGGAACATCGACGCCGCTGTCGTCCATCAAAAAAGAATAACGGAATTCTTTTTTTAACCCGACGTTATTAAAAATAGGCTCCAGTTCAATAAACATACTCTACCTCAATACGAACGCAAATGATATTATAAAGGGTATATCCCGTTTTGTCAACAAAAACTTTCGGAAAATCCGCTTTTTCCGCGAAAAAAAGCCGCTGTGCCAGCACAACGGCTTCGCTTTTTGCAAAGAAATGCTCAGTTGATTTTTTCGCAGTATGCGAACATTCTCTCGGGAAGATTCTCAAGGTCTGTCGAAACCGTGAAGGTGAATGCTGTACCCGAAATTTTGGAAAGCGCATCGACCTTGCCCAAGAAATCGGCAAGCGCTTCATAATCTCTGCCGCCGATGCGGAAGGTTGCATCTACAAAAATGTCGGTAATGTCGTGGTCGCCTGCGCAAAGACCGCTTAAAAAGCCGTAAAGCGCATCAAAACCCGATACAGAGAAGCTGTCCGTCGCCACAAGACGGGCGCGGTAATTTACATCGTATGTAAGCTTAGTCTCCTTCTCGACACAGATAACATTGCCGTTGGATTTTTCAATCGCGGCATTCACTTTGTCGACAAGAAGCTTTGTTTTGCCGGAACCTTTGTGTCCAATAATAAGAGATACCATAAAAATCTCCTCCTGCATATTTATTTCATCCGCGTCCCGCGGGATAGAACAGAGTTTACAGACCCAATCTCGCCTCAAGCGCTTTGGTCATTTCTTCATAGCCGGGTTTGCCCAAAAGTGCAAACATGTTGCGCTTATAGCTTTCCACACCGGGCTGATTGAAGGGATTCACGCCGAGAATATAACCTGAAACCGCACACGCCTTTTCGAGGAAATAAACGAGATAACCGAAGTTGTAAGCGTCCATTTCATCAACTTCCAGCACGGCGTTCGGCACACCGCCGTCCACATGTGCAAGCACGGTGCCTTCAAACGCTTTGCGGTTGACATACGCCATAGTTTTGCCTGCAAGGAAATTCAAACCGTCGGCATTGGACGCTTCCGTACCGATAATGACTTCGGTTTTCGGCTTTGAGAACACAACAGCGGTTTCAAACAGCACGCGTTCGCCCTCTTGGATATACTGCCCCATAGAGTGTAAATCAGTGGAGAACACTGCGCTTGCAGGGAACAGACCCTTACCGTCCTTACCCTCGGATTCGCCGTAAAGCTGTTTAAACCACTCGTTCATCATGGTGTAATCGGGTTCATAGGCGACCATCATTTCAACGGATTTGCCTTTTCTGTAAAGGATGTTCCGCACTGCGGCGTATTTTGCACAGTCGTTTTCGGAAAGGTCGTCGGAAGTGAACGCTTCACGTGCATCTGCCGCGCCCTGCATCATTTTTGCAATGTCAATACCTGCCGCGGCAATCGGCAAAAGACCGACTGCTGTCAAAACGGAATAGCGTCCGCCGACATCGTCGGGCACCACGAAGGTTTCGTAGCCCTGTTCGTCGGAAAGCGCCTTTAATGTGCCTTTGGCTTTATCGGTTGTCACATAAATACGCTTTGCCGCCTCTTCTTTGCCGTATTTTTTCTCAAGCAATTCGCGGAAAATACGGAAAGAAATTGCAGGCTCGGTGGTCGTGCCGGATTTTGAAATCACGTTCACGGAAAAATCCTTACCCTCACAAAGGGCTACCAATTCGTTGAGTGCAGCAGAGCTGATGGAATTACCGCTGAAAAAAATCTGCGGTGTATCTTTGCAAAGTAAATTATAATTCTGTGATTTGCAGAATTCGATAGCGGCGCGTGCGCCGAGATAACTGCCGCCGATGCCGATTACGATAAGCACCTGTGAATCTTTGCGGATTTTTTCAGCCGCTTTTTCAATGCGGGCAAATTCTTCTTTATCGTAATTCACGGGCAAATCGACCCAACCGAGGAAATCGTTGCCCGCGCCCGACTTATCGTGCAAAGTCTTTTGCGCGACTTTTACCTCATCGGAAATCGCGGCATAGTCGCTGTCCGAAATAAAATCATTCAAATATTTTGTGTTTAATTTTACTGCCATTTGCTGTTGTTTACCCCTTTGATAATCTATATCTTATTCTTTCTGTTAGCACTTATTTTACCCTAATTCCGCTTTGTTTTCAATACAAATTTATGAATTTTTTTGAAATTCTGTGAGCACCGTACAAATCAGGTGCAAATCAGGCACAGAATCCGTCGAAGGGTCTCTAAAAAGGTCAGCCGCGGGATTTCATTTTCGCAAAGCAAATCATAGGTATATACCGTTTCGCCGTCCAGTTTAAAGTTGACGCGTCCCAAAAGCTGTCCTTTCTCGACAGGTGCGGCAACAGAGGCGGCAAGATCAATTTCCTGCGTAACGCTGTCCGCTTTCCCCTTTTCAAGCAAAACGCTCTGCGCTTCGGGAATGACGGGCATCACGGAATCTGCGGTACCGCCGAGTACCGTTACGGCGGGAATCCGTGCAATATCCACTGTCAGCGCGGTGCTTTCATAATTTGCAAAGCCCCAGTCGAGCATAGAGCGTGCACTCGAGAAACGGTCATCGCTTGTTTCACTGCCGAGCACTACGGCAATCAAATGCAAATCCCCCCGCTTCGCCGAGGCGGACACGCAACAGCCCGCCTTGGAGGTCGTACCTGTTTTCAAGCCTGTTGCGCCCTCATAAAACCGCACCAGCTTATTGGTATTGACAAGCTCCGTTTTACCGCCGCGCAAAGAGTCCATCCAAATGGTCGAATAGTTGGTAATTTGTTTATGCGACAGCAGTTCCGCCGACATTAACGCAATATCATATGCACTGGTTTTGTGATTTTCGGCAGTGTCATCCAGTCCCGTGCAATTTTCAAAATTTGTATCGTGCATACCGAGCTCTTTGGCGCGCGCGTTCATCATTTTTACAAATCCCGCACTGCTGCCCGCAACATATTCTCCGAGCGCTTCGCACGCATCGTTTGCACTGGCGACCACAGCGGCTTTCAAAAGTTCGTCCACCGTCATCTGCTCGCCTTCCTCCAGCCAAATCTGCGAACCGCCTTTTTCACATGCCTCACGGCTTGCGGTCACCGTATCGCTTAGGGCAATTTTACCGCTGTCGAGCGCCTCCATCACCAAAAGAATTGTCATCACCTTGGTTACGGAAGCAGGATACAGCTGTTCGTGCGCGTTTTGCGCCATCAGCACCCGCCCTGTGTCGGCATCCATTAAAACGCCCGCTTTCGCTTGGATTTCCACCTGCATGGGTGGCAGCTTCTCTGCCGCAAACGCAGGCATACACATAGCCAATAAGATACATAGCGAAAGCACCGCCGCAAAAAATTTTTTCATCGGTCAAAACCCCTTTCTTTCTACTTCTATATGCACATTGGGATTGTAAAAATGAATTTTTGTGTTACAATTATACAGAGAAATTCTTTAGGAGCACCGATTATGTTAGAGTACAAGGATGCCGCCGCGCGCGCCGAGGCACTGCGCAAAGAGCTGAATCACCACATCTACCGCTATTATATGGAAAACGAAAACGATATTGAGGATTACGAATACGATATGCTGATGCGCGAATTGCAGTCGATTGAGGAAGCGTACCCCGATTTGCTGACTGCCGATTCGCCGACGCACCGTGTTGGCGGCACAGCGGACAATCAGTTTACAAGCGTTGTGCATTCCGTAAAAATGGAAAGTCTGCAGGATGCGTTTTCGCACGAAGAAATCCGCGATTTTGACGCACGTGTAAAAAACGGCGTGCAAAACGCGCAGTATGTTGTCGAGCCGAAAATTGACGGACTTTCAGTATCTTTGGAATATGTAGACGGTGTGTTCACACGCGGCAGTACGCGCGGCGACGGTGTAACAGGTGAGGATATCACCGCCAATTTGCGCACAGTCCGTTCCATCCCCCTGCGGCTTACAGAAAATTTACCGTTTATTGAGGTGCGCGGCGAGGTGTATATGCCGCGGCAAACCTTCGGGGAAATTGTAAAAGAGCAGGAACTGAACGAAGAAAAGACGTTTAAAAATCCGCGCAACGCAGCGGCGGGGTCGCTTCGGCAAAAAGACCCGAAAATCACAGCAAAGCGAAAGTTGGATATTTTCGTGTTCAACATTCAAAGAATTGAGGGCAAAACGCTTACGTCCCACAAGCAGTCTTTGGATTATTTAAAAACGCTCGGCTTTAAAACCGTACCGTTTTATACACAGGTGGGCACAATCGAGGACGCGCTCTCCGAGATTCAGCGCATCGGCGAAATCCGCTACACCCTGCCGTTTGACATTGACGGCGCAGTCATTAAGGTCGATGACTTCGGTCAGCGTGAACTGCTTGGCAGTACCGCTAAATTCCCGAAATGGGCGGTTGCCTTCAAATATCCGCCCGAAGAAAAAGAAACCACGCTGTTGGATATTGAAATCAATGTCGGCAGAACGGGCGTGCTTACACCGACCGCTGTGCTGTCTCCTGTATTGCTCGCCGGCACAACCGTCAGCCGCGCAACGCTCCACAACGAGGATTTCATCCGCGAAAAAAATATTGCCGTCGGCGACACGGTCATCGTCCGCAAAGCGGGCGATATCATCCCCGAAGTGCTGAAAGTATCCGTGCACAAAGAAAATACAGAAAGCTATAAAATGCCGTCGTTCTGCCCCTCGTGCGGGTCGCCCGTGACCAGAGAAGCCGAGGAAGCCGCTGTACGCTGTACCAATCCCGACTGCCCTGCACAGCTTTTGCGAATGCTCATCCATTTTTGCAGCCGCGACGCCATGGATATTGAGGGCTTGGGCGAATCGATTCTCGAAACACTGACGGCAGAGGGGATGCTCACAAACGTCGCCGACATTTACCGATTGGACTATGAAAAAATCGCCGCTTTAGAGCGTATGGGTGCAAAGAGCGCTGAAAACCTCAAAAACGCGGTGGAAAAATCCAAGGAAAACGATTTGAGCAAGCTGATATTTGCCTTAGGCATTCGGCACATCGGGCAAAAGGCGGCGGCGCTTTTGGCAGTGCAGTTTGGCACAATGGAAAAACTGGAAACCGCCGCGCGCGAAGAACTGCTCAGCATTGACGGCTTCGGTGAAATTATGGCAGATGCGGTCGTACAGTTCTTTTCGCTCGAACAGTCGCGTGCACTCATAGCGGATTTAAAGACGGCGGGTGTAAATATGCAGTCACAAAAAGAAATCGTGGACACACGTTTTCAAGGAAAAACCTTTGTTTTGACAGGCACACTGCCGACCATGACGCGCAGTGAGGCAAGCGCAATTATCGAAAGCTTTCAGGGAAAGACCGCTTCCTCGGTTTCGAAAAAGACCGATTATGTGCTCGCAGGCGAGGATGCAGGCAGTAAACTTCGCAAAGCGCAGGATTTAGGCGTTACAATCATTTCGGAATCGGAATTTTTGGAAATGGTAAAGTAAATTTTAATATCATAAAAACGCCCTGCCGAAAGCAGGGTGTTTTTGTGTATAAAAAGCAACTTGTGTGCTGATACCGTAGGGAACAACCTCTGTGTTGTTCCGTGGGATTTCATCGGATTTTTGCGAGCGCGCGATGCACGCCCCTACGGGTTTGGAAATTTGTCATTCTGAACGAAGTGAAGAATCTCACACGGCACAAACCGACTGTAACGCAAAATCCGTAGGAACAGCCGGGGCTCGCCGTCCGTTTGCGGGCGATTCGTGAATCGCCCCTACGCGTTTGTGCCTTCGTTTCAGTCTACACGCAGGGACGGACATCCTTGTCCGTCTGCGAAATTTCATCGGATTTCGGCGGGGCGTCGAGGTTACGGCTTCGCCGTTACCCTTTTACCGCTTCGGGAATCGGAATGCGGTCAACTGTATAAGGCACACCGTTTTCCGAAAGCTCAGGCAAAACACGGTCGGCGGCGTAGAGATAATAGGTAAAATCCACGCCCTCGAAATACTGCGTTGCCGTTGCCACGCAGGTATAAGAACCGAACGTCAGCGGAAAACTGCGCGTCACCACAAAATCGGGTGTTTGCGAAAGGATTTCTGCCGCCTGCGCCTTATACATCTCGGGCAGTTGAATATTCAATCGGCAAAAGTATTTGCTCTCGGGCACAATATCTGCCACGGTATAAAATCCACCGTCCAAAAAGCCGTAATTGAGAAGTGTCGGGTCTTCCACGCTGTTAATGATTTTTTCGAATTTATATTGCGGAAGCTCTTCCTTTTGATAAGCAATAAGGTAGGTATTCGTACTTGTGCAGTACGCAAAGGTGCCACTTAAAACCATGGACGCCGTTACAAGCGCCGCCGTCAGAATTTTCGGCTTTGGTTCTTCGGGCAAATGTGACAGACCCATACACACAGGCAAACAGAAAAACACGGCGAACACGGCAAAAACAAGGGTATAATAGGAAAGACATACCGCGCCTGAACATACGCAAAGCATAGTAAATACAGCGGTCAAAATCAAGTGCGCACGGTGCCCCTTACGCATAAGCGTATACCAAAGCACACCGAGAATGCCGAACGGCGCATAAAAACGGTTACGGGTTACATGCCATCGAATGCGATTCTGCAAGGTTTGTAAAAACGCCGAAACATCTGCCGTATTGCCCGACGCATCGGCATACAGGAACAAATTGTTGTAAAAATAGGCATTCCATAAATCGCCGAGGGACTTTGTCACACCGAAATACAGCAAAACGGGAAGCGTCGGCAACAGCACGCCCAAAAGGACGGCGCCCGCAGCTTTAAAAGCGCCCGCAATACCGTTTCGACGGAGCGTTTTATACAGCGGCACAAGCGCCCAACCGACGAAAAAGCCGACCAAATTAAACTTCATCCAAAGCACAAGCCCCGCAAGCGTCCCGACGGCAAACCACTGCTGCACAGACAGCGTTTTGTTAAGACAAAAGCTTTTTTCCGAAAGATACAGGCAAACGGCAAAAATCGGCAAAACCAATTCTTCTACACTGTCACCGTGGCAAAAACTGCGCGAAGCATAAACCGCCGCGCCCAAAATCGGTAAAACCGCATATACACCCCGCACTTTATATAAAGACAGGGTTTTTGCCGCGAAAAATAAAAACACCGTCCCCGCAAACAGCTCCAGCAAATACACGCCGAAAAAGGTTTTATGGGAAATCAGATACGCGCCTGCGTGCAAGAAATACAGCCACGGCCCTTTTTGCTCATAAATATCGCGGTACAACACCTTGCCGTGTAGCATGGATTTACCTACGGTAAAAAAGCAGTTGGAATCCACCCAGTCGTTAAACGGATATAAAAATGAGGACTTTGTGCAGATCGTTAAAATCACAAACACAGTCAAAAAGCAAAACAGCAGTGTGCGCGTGTTTTTGGACTGTATTCTGTTTTGAATTGTACTTGTTACTTTGGTACACTGCATTTTTTGTTAATCCTTTTTATCCGTTATTCGTCAGCTTCCAGCACGCGAAGTGCATCGGACAGCATTTTTTTGCCGCCGACAGCATTGACGTAATACTTCTTTTGTGTTCGTTTATAGCGGTAAAAACGCTCGGTATACATAATCAGTCCCAAATATCCGCACAGCACACGGTAACGGATTTCTTCCTCGCGCGTCCCGTGAATCGGTACGCTTGACACACGGTTATACCCTTTCAGCAACGCGGTTTTTTCAGACAGCGGTTTCGAGAAATCCAACGAGCAAAAATCGCCTAAGCGGTCTCCCCAAAGTCCCCGTTCGGTGTCAATAAGCGCCAGTGAAAAGCCGCCGTTTTCATTTGCCCGATAGAACACGTTGCCTTCCCAAACATCAAAATGCACATATGTGCACGGCACGCTTTCCAAAAGAGCTTTATGACGCTGAGTCGCCGCCAGCAACCGTTCACCCAATTTACAGCGTTTGCCCGCTTTCTTACAGTCCGCCAACAGATTTTCAATCATTTTGCGCACTGCCAAATACCAATTTTCACACAGTCCGTTTTGCACATAGCCGAATGCCGTCCCTGTAACCGTGTGCAGCTGTGCCAAGATTGCACCGATTTCCTCATAAACACGCGCCTTTTCCGCACTGGACAGATTGGCATCGGTCAGCGGCACGCCCGACAGTTTTTCCATAACAAACCAATGCGCGGGAATCAGACTTTCCGAAAAATCCGCACAGTAAATCTCAGGCACACGCACATCGGTTTTTTCACGCAAAATCTGATAAAATGCAACTTCCTGCCGCATCAAATCCGTTTCATAAGTCAGCGTATGCTGATTATTTTGCCGCGGTGCGATTTTTAAAACGCACTCCCTGCCGTTTGCCGTCACGCAGTAAGCACTGTTAAACTCCCCTGCCGTCAGCGGTACGATTTTTGTAACTGCGCCCAAATTTTTCTCTGTAAACAGATTTTCTATAACATCCTCGGATACTGAAAATTTAGTCATACTTTTCATAGCGGCACACTCCAAATGAATATGCTTTTACATTACCATATCCACCCTTAAAAAACAAGTGTCAGTTTCCGAGCATCGCGCCGTAATCGTTTACAATCCCTGCCGTTTCCGACGGACTGCCGATGACCTCGGTGAAGGCTTCGGGTGTCAGACCGACAATGACGGTTTCGGCAAGCAGTGCGGATGATTCCACGGAAAAGGTATTCTTTTGCCCGACAAACACCAAGCGCCCTGTAATCGTGATATGCAGAAACACACGGTGCACAACCTGATTCAAGCCCGCATCTTTAAATTCGGACTGAAAATCCACGGAGCTGTTGGAGGTCAACTGCATGGAGAATTTGATTTTCGGTCCGCGCCCCGCCGTGTATTCGTTGCCCAAAAATGTGCCGACGGGGATATATGTATTATAGGACTCCTGTGCGGCGGCAATACGCGCAATCTCCAAAGAAATTTGGCTTTTCAGCATATTGATGGTCAGCGCGTCGATTTGCAGTCCCGTGATGCGGTTTTCGCGGTCAGCGGACAGACGCACAATATCATCGTAATCAATTTTATTTTCCCGCAGTACATTTACAACCGCTTCATCGGCGGCATTTAAAAGAATGCCCTCTGCCACGTTCTGTGAATACTGCAAAATGACGGGACGCATTTGCGAAAGTCCGAGCGCGGCAATCAGCAATGCCGCAACTGCACACATAAAAATACGGACGGCGGCATTTTTCTTTCGTTTCGGTCTTTTGCGGTTTTGCAAGACATCACCCCGCTTTCTCTTTTCATTTTACGCAAAAAAGTGTAGCGCGTGCGAAAGCGGGGCTTTGCATTTTTCTTGAAAATGTTGTATAGTATACTGGAAAGCTGAGCAGAATCGAGGCACGGTATGCAAAACGAAAATCTTTCGCAGAAAACGGCAGAAATCCTTCAGAATATGATTTTACACGAGCACGTGTACGCAGTCGGCGAAAAACTGCCGAATGAAAACGAGCTTTCCGAAATCTTAGGCATCAGCCGCACGACGCTTCGCGAGGCGATACACATTTTAATCTCTGCGGGCATTTTGACCGTTCGGCGCGGACGCGGCACATATGTTTCGGAGCAGGCTGACCGCTACGCCGCAAGCGGTGTGGATATGCCGAATGTTTCGCAAATGAAAATCACCCTCAGAGACCTTTATGAAACGCGTATGATTTTTGAGCCGGAAGCCGCCGCGCTCGCCTGCCGACGCGCAACAGATGCGGAAATTCAAAACATTTTGGAATTGGGCGAGGAATGCCAGACACAGCTTTTAAAAGACCCGCGCAGTAAAAAACGGATTGCCTCGGAAAGTGCTTTTCACGGCGCAATTGTCAAAGCGTCGCACAACGAGTTTTTAAGTCAGTTTCTGCCGATGCTCACAAAAACTATTGAACAGACGTTTGCGTTGGAATACAATTTGGACGTGATTGCAGAAGACGCCTATAAAGACCATATCCTCATTATGGATTTTTTAAAAAAGCGCGACCATGCGGCGCTCAAAAGCGCGGTCACCATTCACCTGCACCACGCGATGCTCCACGAGCAAATTTCTTTGGAGAACTTATAAAAATATGTTGACAAACGGAAATATTGGTTTATAATGGTTGTATGACAACAAGTTAAAGTAATCATACAACTTGTAAAAATACACAGGAGGCACACAAAAATGGCAGAAGCAAGAATGTTTTATCAAGAGGACTGCAACCTGTCGCTGCTTGATGGCAAAACCATCGCCGTTATCGGCTACGGCAGTCAGGGCCACGCACACGCACTCAACGCAAAGGAGTCGGGCTGTAATGTAATTATCGGTCTTTACGAGGGCAGTAAGTCCTGGGCAAAGGCAGAAGCACAAGGCTTTGAGGTCTTTACCGCGGCAGAGGCGGCAAAAAAGGCTGACATCATTATGATTCTCATCAACGATGAGCTGCAGGCAGATATGTATAAGAAGGATATTGAGCCGAATTTGGAAGCAGGCAATATGCTGATGTTCGCACACGGCTTCAACATCCATTTCGGCTGCATCAATCCGCCGAAGGATGTTGACGTCACGATGATTGCGCCCAAAGGCCCCGGTCACACTGTCCGTTCCGAATATCAGGCGGGCAAAGGCGTTCCCTGCTTGGTCGCTGTACATCAGGATGCAACCGGCAAGGCGCTGGACAAGGCACTCGCTTATGCGCTTGCCATCGGCGGCGCACGCGCAGGCGTTTTGGAAACCACGTTCCGAACCGAAACCGAGACTGATTTGTTTGGTGAGCAGGCAGTGCTTTGCGGCGGTGTTTGCGCGCTGATGCAGGCAGGCTTCGAAACCCTTTGTGAAGCAGGCTATGACCCCAGAAACGCTTATTTCGAGTGCATTCACGAGATGAAGCTGATTGTCGATTTGATTTATCAGAGCGGCTTTGCAGGTATGCGTTACTCCATTTCGAATACTGCGGAATACGGCGATTACATCACCGGTCCGAAGATTATCACCGACGACACCAAGAAAGCGATGAAAAAAATCCTTTCCGATATTCAGGACGGTTCTTTTGCAAAAGAATTCCTGTTGGATATGTCCCCCGCAGGCCGTCAGGTACACTTCAAAGCGATGCGCAAGCTCGCTTCCGAGCATCCCGCGGAGAAGGTCGGCGAAGAAGTCAGAAAGCTGTACAGCTGGAACGACGAAAAAGACAAATTCATCAACAACTGATTTATCTTACAAAATATTTACGCAGAAAGCCGCTCCGAAACGGGGCGGCTTTTTTGTCGTCTTGAAATTTGTCATTCTGAGGCGTAGCCGAAGAATCTCCCACGGCACGAAAGCGGATTTTGTGTACATGTAGGGCGCGGGCTTGCTCGCGCCGCTTTTTTGTTTATTCAAAATCGGGGGTCTGCTCGGGCGATTCGTGAATCGCCCCTACGGGCAGTGCGTTACCATTGATTTTTTGCAAAACCCACCCCTGTTCCGGGCGCCGAGGTGCGGGTGTCCGGTGGACACCTTTAAGTGAAGCTTAGAAGCACCGACCGAGCCGGCAGGCGAGAGCGTCGCCCCCTACGGATTTGTGCGTAACCGTTTGTGTGGTACAAAATTCAGCCTCGCTCGCGGGCGTGGAAACCCGCCCCTACGGGATTGCTTATAACCGTTAACTTTGCGTAAAACCCACCCGTGCCCGGGTGATTCGCAAATCGCCCCTACGAGAAAAAACAGCTCTCTGCAATTTTACAGAAAGCTGTTTTCATTTTGTTTTTTGAACGGATTCACTATACGATGACAGAAAATCGCTTTATTTCTCGTGGCACTTATGGCGGCAGACTGCGCAGTTTGGTGCGGTGATGATGTCATCCACCGTTTTCCCTGCGGGAATCAGCGGTAATACGCGGTCATCCTTGTCAATCGTGCAGTCAATCCACACAGGGCAATTATCCTGCTGTGCCTGCTTGTAAGCCGCTTTGAATTCTGCAAGTGTGGTGGCACGGTAGCCCTTGCCGCCGAAGCCCTCAATCACCTTGACAAAATCCGTTTGGCGTTCGGGGTCTGTCTGTGAATACCGCTTGCCGTAGAAGCAGGTCTGCCACTGACGCACCATACCGAGCACGCGATTGTCAAAAATGACGGTAATAATCGGCAGGTTGTTGCTGACCGCCGTGCAGGCTTCGTTGAGATTCATATGAAACGAGCCATCGCCAGTGATATGTACCACGCGTTTTTCGGGGAAAGCAAACTGCGCGCCGATTGCCGCGCCGTAGCCATACCCCATCGTGCCGAGTCCGCCGCTTGTCAGGAAATTGCGCGCGCCCGTATGATGAATATATTGCGCCGCCCACATTTGGTGCTGACCGACGTCCGTGACATAAACGGTTTCTTTATCTGTCCCCTCGCAGATGGCACGCACCAATTCGTGCGGTGTAATGCGGTCGGGGTCGTCCTGCGGGATATAATCCTCTTTTTTATAGGCTTCGAGTGTTTCAATCCACGCACTGCGGTCCGCGGATTTTACAAGCGGCAGGAGCGCCGTCAAAATCGTCTTTACATCACCCGTCAAATACGCGTCCACCATCACGTTTTTATTGATTTCGCTCAAGTCAATATCAATCTGCACGACCTTGGCTTTCTTTGCAAAACGCTCGGTATTGAGTGCTACACGGTCAGAAAAACGCGTGCCGACAGCGATAAGCAAATCGGCTTCGTCAATCGCCTTATTGGTTACAAGACTGCCGTGCATACCGACCAAACCGTAATTCAGCGGTTCATCGTAGCCCAAAACGCCTGCCGCCATTAAGGTGTGACAGGTCGGAATACCTGTTTTCTCCACAAAAGCACGCGTCACCTCGGAAGCCTCGGACGAAATCACGCCGCCGCCCAATTCGAGAATCGGACGTTTGGCACTGTTCACAAGCTTCGCAACCGCTTTGATTTTGTCTGCCTCAATAACCGTAGTATCCGCAATCGGCGCGGGCGCTACCGTTTCAAAATCGGTTACAGCGGCAGTAATATCCTTCGGAATATCCACAAGCACAGGCCCTTTGCGCCCGGAATTTGCGATTTTGAACGCTTCGCGCAAAATCGGCGCAAGCTCGGAAATATCCTGCACCATAAAATTATGCTTTGTAATGGGCATGGTGATACCCGTAATGTATACCTCTTGGAATGCGTCCCTGCCGATGAGAGATGTTCCGACGTTGCCTGTAATGGCAACCATCGGCACGGAATCCATATACGCCGTGGCAATGCCCGTAACCAAATTGGTTGCGCCCGGACCGCTGGTGGCAATCACCACACCCGTTTTTCCCGTGGCGCGGGCGTAGCCGTCCGCCGCATGGGACGCACCCTGCTCGTGCGCCGTCAAAACGTGATGAATTCTGTCGCGGTATTTATAAAGCGCATCGTATATATTTAAAACTGCGCCGCCCGGATACCCGAATACGGTATCTACCCCGTGCTCAATAAGCACCTCGGCGATGATGTCAGAACCGTTCAGTTGCATAGTTTTCACCTAAAATCTAATGTCATTCTGTCAGAAGAAGCATTTGTAGCCTCTTCGATAATTTTGCATTTTATTGTACCCCGAATCGACAAAAATGTCAACACTTTAGCGTGTTCAAGCAGTGAATCAGCGCAAGAAAATTACGGAAGCTTCAAAATTTCCTCTGCGATATATCGAAACACGGGGGCGCAGTCGGCGGAGCCGCCCTCGCCGTTTTCTTTTAAGACGGTTACGGCATAGCGGGGCGTCTCATACGGAAAATAGCCGCAGAACCACGACTGCGTAACTTCCACGCCGTTTTCGTCAAACCATCCGCTTTGCGCAGTGGCGGTTTTACCTGCCGCCGTGCCGTTTGACGGTTTCGCACGTCTGCCGCTGCCGTTTTCCACCGTATAGTTTAAAAGCGCACCGACGCGGGCGGCGGTCTCTTCGGACATGGCGCGGCGGGAAGCGGGCAGAAATGCGCGCTGTACATCCTCGCCCGATGCGTCTATAATTGCTTTCATCAAGCTCGGTGCGCGGTAAATGCCGCCATTGGCAATGGCGGCATACACGGCGGTCATTTGCAGAGGGGACGCCAACAGTTCCCCCTGCCCGAACGCGAAATTTGCCAAATCCTGCGGCGCTGTCAGTGTGTAAGCGGCAGGCGAAATCCCCGATTTGGTATAAAAGCCGTCGGCGAGCTCAATTTTGGTGCCCAAACCGAGATTTTCAGACATTGCGCACACATTTTCGCGTCCTGTATGCAAGGCAAGGTCAATAAAATACGGATTGCAGGAATTGGCGGTGGCGGCAAACAGATTTTGCTTGCCGTGCCCCTCGTGCACATGGCAGTTAAACACGGTTTCGCCGATGGTATATGCACCCGTGCAAGTATAAGAAAAGCTTTCATCCGTGCCGTTCTCTATGGCGGCGGCAGCCACCACCGCTTTGAACACCGACCCGACGGAATACGGTGTAATCGCACGGTTCACAAACGGTGCGTCTGCGGCGTCCAAGCTTGTTTCCGGATGCATTTGGGAAAACTCAGGCACGCTTGCCATGGCGAGAATTTCAGAAGTTTCCGTATCCAACACCACAACCGCCCCCGTACCGATTTCAAATTTTTGCAGTGCTTCTTCGGCGATGCTCTGGATTTCCCTGTCCAGCGTCACCTGTACGCCTGCGGGTGAATCATAGTTTTCGCCTGTAAACTGTAATTCCGCGCCGTCCAACAGCCGCCCCTTCGCATCCACACCGCACCGCGCCCGCAATACGCCGCGTGCATTTTTCAGAATATCGTTGTAATATTGCTCCAAACCGCAGACGCCGTCGCCGTCCGCATTGATATAACCGATTAGATGCACGGCAAGTCCGTCGTCACTGTATCTTGCTATGCGGCTGACGGTTTTTGCATCCGCTTCCGTCAGCGGTGCTTCGGCGGCGGCAACCGCAATTTTGCCGTTTTCCACGGTTTCATACAGAACATCTTTGCCCGCCGCATTTCCGAGTACCGCGCCCGCAGAATTCAGCGCCTGTTCGGTCGGTTTGACGGCAACCATCAGTTCGCGTTCCGCATTGACCAACGGCTGCATATGACGGTCATAGATATACCCGCGTGTCTCCCCCACAACCACGGACAGCGTATTGCCTGTCTGCACGGCGGCGGAAACACTGCCGCCGCTGATGGTCAGCATGCGTACACTGAGCGACCCCACTGCCAACGCAAAAACAAAAAACAAAACGGCAACCCGTTTTCCCATAATAAAACACCTCTGTTTTTAGTATGAAACAAAGATGTTTGTTTAATCATTTTATTATAAATCCGTAGCCGCTGCCCGTTTTGCCGCCGTTTAACAGATACTGTTTGGCACGTTTTTGCAAATCGGTATCTTCGGGAAGCAATACAAGTTCCTCGCGGCTCGCTTTATGTATCCCCCATAAGCGCCGCAGCAGTTCATTGTTTTCAAAACGGGTTTGCACCACGCAGTCAAATAACGATGCGAATTGTAAAATATTACTGTCTTCGCGCATAAACTGCACATTATGCCTGTCCAAAAGCCAGCTGTCGCACACAAAGCCCGCATACTTATATTGCGGAAAGTATTGCCCGAAAAACACACGTGCGTCCTGTAAAGACTGCTGACAGGCGGAGAAGTCCAGTCTTCCGCCCTCGGGGATATGGATGTTGAGTACGGGTTGTCGGCTTCCGATTGGTACTTTTGCACACATCTCCGCGGGAATTCCCGAAACGGTATGATTGGTCTTAAAAAACTGATATTGCAATCTGCCGATGCGAAACAGATTCAGATACAGCGCATGGCGAATCCAAGAAAGCTCGCACAGCCCAACGATATTTTCCTCTCTTTTACAGGTGTCTGCCCAAACGGAAATATCCTGCATGGTGTCATAATAAATTGCTTCGGGAATCCCCAGCTGCTTATAGCGGTCAAACGCACGTTCTGCCTCGGCAAGTGCAAAGCCTAAACAAAATGCCGCACCGTCTGCACGGTTTTTCCGCAGGCGGCGGTACGGGGTATGTAAATGTGTCAAACCCGCATGCTTTTGTGCGCGCCGAATTGCTTTTTCTTCTGTCAAAAGCACCCGAAGCGCGGTATCACATGCTTCGGGTGACAAATTGATTTTCTTACATAAATCTTTAATAAACTCTAAATCCATTTCACTGCGCCTGCTTTCTGAACAATGCACCTGCTTCGGGGCAAAGCGTACTGCGAATACGCAACGACATCATCGGATGCGGCGCGGCTTCAATCGGCGTACCGTTCACATCCTGCATTTCAGTCACGGTGAACTGCACGGGTGCTTTCCCGCATTCAAGCAATTCCAAGGTGTCGCCGACACAGAACTTATTGCGCTGGCTGACGGTAAGATATTCGCCATCGGCATCCGTCACCACACCTGCAACGTCCCATGTGCGGACATACCCGCCCGCATAGCTGACGTTTGCATCTTCCGTCGGGTCGCCGAAATAAAAGCCTGTGCAGTATTCACGGTAGCTGACTTTTTTGGTTTCCTCGACAATCCACGGCGCGGGGGTATAATCGGGTGCGGGATTCTGCAAATAGCCGTCAATTGCCGCGCGGTACGCATTGGTAATCACCGCTGTATAATAGGCAGATTTGGCACGCCCCTCGATTTTGAAGCTGTCAATGCCCGCCTGCACCAATTCGGGGATATGCTCAATCATACACATGTCTTTGGAATTGAGAATGTAAGTGCCGTTTTTATCCTCTTCAATCGGGAAATACAGACCGTCGCGTTTTTTCTCCATTAAAGCATATTCCCAACGGCACGGCTGTGCGCATGCCCCGCGGTTGGCGTCACGCCCCAAAAGGTAATTGGACAAAAGACAGCGCCCCGAAAAAGAAACGCACATCGCGCCATGCACAAAGCATTCGATTTCCAACGCTTTCGGTGTCTTGGCGCGAATCTCGGCAATATCGGTAAGCGACAACTCCCGTGCTGTCACAATGCGCTGTGCACCCAGCTCATAAAATTGCCGTGCGGCGGCGTAGTTGACGATACCCGCCTGTGTCGAAATATGGACAGGCACTTTTTCGGCGTATTTTTTGCAATATGCCAGCACACCGAAATCGGCGACAATAAATGCGTCTACGCCGCAGTCTGCCGCTTTCTCCAAAAATGCGGGTAAAGCGGCAAGCTCACGATTGCGCGGCAAGGTATTGCAGGTCAAATAAACCTTTGTCCCCTGCGCATGTGCCTGTTTTACGGCAAGGCACAGTGCATCAAAGGTGAAGTTTTGCGGTGCGGCGCGCATACCAAATGCTTCGCCGCCGAGATACACGGCATCCGCGCCGAAATACAGCGCCGCCGCCAACCGTTCTTGGTCGCCCGCAGGGCAAAGCAATTCGGGTTTTCGCGTCATCATGCAGACAAATCCTCTCTTATCCGTTGGTTTTCTTCTTCTCCGCTTCCGCGTTTGCGTTAAGAATCGCAAGGTTATTGGAACGGCGTTCGTTATCGTTTCGTGCCAGATACAGCTTTTTGTTTGTGTCGTGCGCAAAGAAATAGTAATCTGTCTTTTCGGGGAACAGCGCGGCTTTAATCGCGTCATTGCCCGGATTACAAATGGAGCCTACGGGTAAACCCGCGCATTTGTAAGAACTGTATCGGTCTGTAAAGCGCGCGACTTCCACGGCGCTTTTGGTGTTTTTCTGAATATATTCATTGATATATTCCGTGGTGGAATCACACTGCAAAGACGGATAAAGCCCCGATTTGTTCAGACGGTTGTGCAGAACCGAAGAAACCAGCGGCGACTGGTCGGCGCCGAACGCCTCTTTTTGAATGATGGAAGCAAGCGTAATCACATCGTCTACGGACATGTTCAGCTTTTTCGCCTGCGCGGCGTATTCCTCCGTCCACTTTTTATTGAAGTTATTCAAGAATTTGCGCAGAACGCTGGAGGGAGATTCTCCGACATAGAACTCATAGGTATCGGGATACAGATACCCTTCGAGCATGCGGTAACGCGCTTCTTTATTATCCATTTCGGAAATAAAGGAAAATTCACTGCTGAAGTCCACTTCCTGCATGGTCTGATACAGTGCCGCGGCGGAACAGACCTTGTATTTTTCAAGCTTTTCAACGATTTGGTCTACCGTAAAGCCTTCGGGGAACGTCAGCGTTACCGTTTCGCCCGTCGTGGTCGGCTGTTTAAAGGTGAGAAGCATTTTCTCAAAGCCCATAGACGCCGTGACGTAATACACACCCGTTAAGTAGTTGTCATCTTTAAATTTGATAACCTTGGAAACCACCCAGCAGAAATGGCGGTGGTGAATCAAATCGTTATCCTGTAAGATTTTCAAAACATCTTTGGTATGTGCCTCGGCAGGGATATTTACCGTCACAACGGTTTCGCTGTCACGGCGAATGGCAAAAACGTCATTCATACAGCTAATGGTATAGGACGAAAGCAAAACTGACGCGGCGATGCAAATTAAAACAATAATCCATGCCTTTTTGTTTTTCAGTAAAAAGGCGCGGACGGTATTCCAATCCAACTTTTCGGTGAATTTTTTCGCCGCCGCTTCACCCGCCTGCGGAAATTCTTCCGTAACAAGCTCCTGCGGCTCTGCATGCTGTACGGGACGGCGTTTTTTAATCACTTCCGAAAAATTCTCAAACGCCCCCTGCTGTGTACTCTGCGCCGCGCGCTGACGGCGTGCGTTTTCCGCATTCGCGGCACGCTGTGCACGCAGTTCCGCATCTGTCTGGAATTCCGCATCCAAATCCTTAATTTCCAATTTGAAATTCTTCGGCGGCGCGGCAGGCGTCAGCGGTTCCGCAAAACGGTCTGACGCGGGGTGCGTTCTCTGCACATTCGGCGTATGCTGTACTGCCGAACGATGTGCAGGCGCCTCCGCCGACGGTGTTTTCCGCATATGTTCAGCCGCATGCAGTTCCTGCTTTGTCGGCAAGCGCCGTGTATCCGAAGAAATCGGCTTTGACGGTTCTTTGGAAACCGCCGTTTTATGCTGTGCCTTTTTCGCATCCTCTTCAGCGTACACGTTCAAAAGCTCATTGTAAGCGTCTTCATTGAAAAAATTCCGTAAATCATCATCACGCATAACAAAAAGCCTCCTTTCGAATCATCCGTTTCAATTCTGTATGGTAAAAAATCAAATTGCTTTGTGCATCTCGGATTCTGTCAAAATCCACTGTGCGGCACGGTCAAATTTACCGTGCGGCAAACTGTCATATAAACAGCAATCATAGATAAGGCCCAACGTCTCGCCCGAAAATTTTGCAAGAAATCGGTCATAATAGCCTTTACCGTAGCCCAGACGGTAGCCTGATTTGTCAAACGCCAATGCTGGAATAATGCAAAGTCCTTCGGAAAAATCCGTTACTTTACGGCAAAGCGCGGGATTCGGCTCCAACACGCCGAAAGAACCCGATTCCAAAGCAGACATATCCTGCAAAATGTAAAAGTCCATTTCCCGTGTGCCGTCCACACAGCGCGGTGCGGCAACGGTTTTGCCATCCGCTATGGCACGGCGCAGAATTTCGCGCGTGTCCACCTCAATTTCCGTAGAAACATAGCAAAACAGCATATCATTTTCGCGGTATTGGTGTGATGCAAAAAAGCGTTCCGCAATCCTTGCATCCATGTCTGCTTTTTGCGAAACAGACAAAACCGTTCTTTTCTGTTTGCATTCCGCACGCAGACGGTTTTTGACGGGGCGAATATCCTGTATGCTCATACGCTTTGAATCGTCGCGCGGAGCTGGGCCGCTGTTTCTTCGTCCGACAAGGCTTCTACGATTTTTAAACCGAATTCCGTGGCAACGCCCATACCTTTGGCGGTAATGATGCTGCCGTCGCGGCAAACGGATTGCTCGGAAATTTCCGCACCCGTCAATTTCTTTTCAAAACCGGGGTAACAAATCGCTTTTTTCCCTTGCAGCAAGCCGCGCTTGCCGAGCAGGAACGGCGCGGCACAAATGGCGCAAAGCAGTTTTCCCTTTTCGGCGGCAAAGGCGACGGCGCGCGAAACCGCTTCGTCCGCATCCAGATTTTTTGCACCGGGTAAACCGCCGGGCAGAACAACCGCCTGCACAGCCTCGTTCAAAACAACTTCCTCGGGTAATATATCCGCCGTGACGGAAATGTCGTGATTGCCCGTTACGGTTTTTCCCGTAACGCCGACAGTTTGCACCGCAAATCCCGCGCGGCGCAGTAAATCCACGGGTGCAAGCGCTTCGATTTCTTCAAAACCGTCCGCCAAAAATACGTAAATCATATATGTTCCTCACTTTTTAAGACTCAGCCCAAGGTCAAGCCGACATAGGCATTTTGTATATTCTGCGCGGTTGCACACGGTGACAGAGCTTTCAGCATCGCGGTGCTTTCGCACGCATCGGTTGCCGACCTACACGGCAAAGGCAATATAAACTGCTGTGCGGTGCATATCTTCAAAAACGCACAAAGCAACGGGGAAAGCTTACCGCCGGCGGCATAAAGCGCCGAGATTTCCGCCTTCTCCCCCGTCTGCTCCCATAAAACAAATCCGTCTTTACAGGAGAGGCTTTGTTCACCGAACTGCTGTGCCAACTTTTCCGAGAACTGTAAAACATCTTGATTCCAAGCAATGTACGGCACGGTGCATTCTGCGGTTTCGGCAAAAATCTGTAATTCTGCACGCGAAAACGCGCAAGTCTGCTTTTTAAAAGCCGTTTGAAAACCGCAATGCGCATAATATTGAAACAAGTGTGCAGACGCGGGAACGAGATACAGAAAATCCGTACCGCGCGCGGTTTCTGTTTCCGCGGCGTATGCGAGCAAAGCACGCATCAGCCCTCTGCCGCGATAAGATTTTTCGGTTGCGGCGGCATAGATATAAGACGCGGTAAACGAATCCGTGCCGTTTTGCAGTGTGTTTCGGAGCAAATAGACAACCGAACGCACCCGCCCGTCACAAACGGCGACCAAGGTATTTTCCATCTGAAAACAGACATTAAAAAACAAATCTATTGTTTCCTTTGTATCGCCGAACGCTTCTTCCCAAAGCGCATAGAGCGCAGGAATATCCTCTTGTTGGGCTTTTCGTAACTGCATTTCGTTATCCTTTATAAACTGCGCGGTATTTCGGCAACAGCACAGCGGGGTAATAGGATTCCTTCGCCTTGCGAAGCCCTTCACTGCCTGTGTCCTCTTCGCGATTGATGAATTTATAGGACGTAAGCGCATTGGCGGCAAACTCGCGGTTGATGGCGGGATATGCCCCGCGCACATCGGCGAACGCCTTTTCCACATGTGTGCAAAATACGGTATCGTTTAAGGCTTCGCCGAACGTGTAGCCTACAATGCGGTCATTCGCGTACAGCACACCGCCCGTAAAGCCCAAACGGTCAAACTCCGCAAATCCGCGCCGAATGGCAATCAGCTCGTTGCCGATTTCTTCGGGATTTTTCTCCTGATTTTCTTTTTCCCAAAGGTCGTTCATTCGGAGACACGCGTCTATATTTTTCTCGGTCAGCGGTTCATAATGCCAGTCGAAATTCTTTTTGAAATAGGAAATATGGTTGCGCTTGCCGTGGTATTTGCGCCCCGCGAGGGAAATTAAATCCTCGGTATTGTAAATATAATCAAAATATTCCCGCATCGGAATATATTCAAATTGGTCAGGCATTAAACAGTCGAGCTCCCGCACCTTTTTCGGCGTCAGACAGTACAGCGTCAGCGGTGCGCCGTCGGCTTCTGCACAGCGCATCAGTTCTTCAATCGCGCCCTTTTTGTCGCCCTCGCCGCAGGGGAAAAGATACATCGGGCTTTCGTTGCCGTCACGGGCTAAAAACAAACCGTTGTATTCTGTAATGGTATTGTCGTACACGGACGACCACATATATAAATTTCCGAAACAGTATTCACACGCAAGCTCTCCCGAAGCACGCATAATCTTTGTAACCCACTGTTGGTCGGAAAGCGCAGGTTTTTGAAATTCCAGCACAAAAATTCACCTTAAATTTAATTTTCTTAAAATTTCCATATGGATTTGCTCTATGGGCAGCGGATTTTCTCCTTCGGCGCAGGTCACCACCGACCAGCCGAGCTCCTTCGCGGCAAACAGCGCCGCCTTTCGGCAGGCGTGCAGATACTGCACATTTGCCTCGTGCACATCCTTTTTGTCCTCTTCCCCGCCGTAGCGTTCGGTCATCAGCTTTTGCGAAACCTCGACGGGCATATCCAAAAAAATGACGCTGTCGGGACGCGGAATCCCGAGTTTTTGATATTCATAATCCGACAGCCACTGCAAATACTCTTTCCATTCCGATTCGGGAAGTTTGACCGCCTGATGCACGGCATTGGAAGTGGTGTAGCGGTCCGCCAAAATCAGGGTTCCCGCTTCATAATCCGCCTGCCAGTGCCGACGGTAGGAAGCATAACGGTCCACCGCGTAAAAGGAAGAAGCCGCGTACACATTGACGTCCTCAGGCTGACTGCCGAATTCACCGCCGAGATACATTTTTACAAGCGTACTCGAGGGGTCGTCGTAATCGGGCAGTTTGATTTGCCGCACAGGCGTACCGTTCGCGGTAAGGTATTCCTTTAAGAGCGCCACCTGTGTGGATTTTCCGCTGCCGTCTAAGCCTTCAATCACGACCAATCGCTTGTGCATAAAACCTGCCTCCGACTTGTTGATATACATATACAGGTTATAGTATAACAAATTTTTTCCTGTTTTACAACGGGCAAACGACAAATCTCACCGAAAATTATGCAACAAATAAATTGCGGTTTTTCTAAAATTATGTTAAAATAAGTGCAAACGCTGATTTTTGTTCTTTCCAAAAACAAGCAACCTAAGGAGTAACGCTATGGATTTTTCCGATTTCAATAAAAGCGGTGCATTTTTAATCGGTCTTTCGGACTGTGACGAAAAAGTAACCGCGGCAGGCGGCAGAGTATCCACCCAGCCCGGCACGGCGCTCGGCATTTGGGCAAAAAGCCAGGACGCCGAAAAAAATGCGAATCTGATTGACAAGGTCACCCGCTCGGGGCACAACTCCGTGGTGGAACACACCTATTACAACTTGGTATTCCAAAATGTTTCCGCCGTGGTGGAGCAATTCATCATCGAGTTCCGTCTTGCTTCATTTACGGTGAAATCCCGCCGTTATGTGGATTTTTCGGATGCGGGATTTTACGTCCCCGAATTCTCGGATGCAGAAATGACCGAGCGCTATAAAGCGCATATGGCTTCTCTGTTCGCGCTGTATTCGGAATTTACCGAAAGCGGCGTCGCCAAAGAGGATGCGCGGTTTTTACTGCCCTACTGCCTGTTCAGCAATTTCTTTTGCAGTGTCAACGGGCGTGAATTTCTGCATATGCTGAAAGCGATGCTGTACGGACGCGGCAGTAAATATCCCGAAATCCGCGCACTCGGCGAAATGCTGCTTACACAGGCGCGGGAAAAGACGCCCGGCATTCTGCTTGATTTTGAAAAGCGCAACGAGCATTTTCAATCGGATGTACCCGATTTGTCTTTTGTTGACTTGCCGAAAAACACAGGTGAAAAATCGCCTGTGGAGTTACTTGCTTGTACGCCCGATGCAGCAAAGCATGTCGCACGGAATGCGCTGATTGAATACACGGGTGCGGACACAGATGCCGCGGCGCAGGCGGTAGAATCGCAGGAAACAACCGAAAAGGTGATTGCCGCGCTGTTAAAATCCAGCCGTCCGCGCGCACTGGAAAGCGTCAATTTCACACTGCGCTTCAACGGTATTTCACTTTCCGAACTGACACATTTCACACGGCACAGGATGCAATCCATTCAAATCGCGGATTTGCGGTACACTGACCGTGCAAAATATATTATCCCCCCCGCTATAAAAGAGAACCCCGCCCTGCTCGAAAAATACTGCGCGGCATTTGAAAGTATGCGAGCGGAATACGAAGCCCTGCGTAATGCGGGCATACCCGAAACCGACCTTGTGTATTACCAGATGAGCGGTAACACAGTGGATATTGTCACAACGATGAACGCGCGCGAACTGCTGTTGTTCCTGCGTCTGCGTACCTGCACCCGCGCGCAGTGGGAAATCCGTGCGCACGCGATAGAGGCTTTGCGGCTTTTGCGCGGTGCCGCGCCTGAAATTTTCAAATTTTACGGGCCGAGCTGTTTTGTAGACAACTGTCCCGAGGGCAGAATGTCCTGCGGACGTATGGCAGAAATGCAGGAACGGTTTTCAAAATAATATACCGACAGCAAACAAGAGGGCAAACGCGTGTTTCGCGTCTGCCCTCTTTTCATTTTTTATACACTATTTCACGCGTCGGTTGCGAATGAAAATCAGCAAAGCCGCCGTACCGACGAACAACAGCATTGCCACAAGCAAAATCGGAATCATCAGCAAATAGGCAGGTAGAAGCTGCATCGGTTTGTCTTTGAAAAGCATTTCCCAAAAGAATGCGGGATTATAAAACGGATATACATAAAATGTTGGTTTTACAACTGCGGCGCGCACGATAGACACTGCCGAATACACCAACGGATAAATCGCAAACAGCCACGCCTTTTTATACGGAATTTTCTCCCCCGTCGCAGGGAAAAACCACAAAACCAGCATCAGCGGCGGGATAATCATATGATGATAGACCTGAATAAAGCTCAGCATACTGTGTGTCGGTGTATCCCATTGATACGGCGTGGTAAAGGCAAGCGGAATCCCGCAACAATATACCACACCCGTTATGAGGATATAGGTGGTCACCAATGCGCCAAGCATCGGGGAAAATGCAATTTTCTGCGCACGGGCATTGCCGAATACGGCAAACGCGGTCACAAGCAGATAAAAGCAGACAAATATGTTCGACTGTACGGTGAAAAACGACAGAATATTAAACCTGCCGTAATCTATGGGACTGTATTTCGGGTCAAACTCATACACATAATGCACCAGTCGGTGCACAATCACAAGCACGCTGAACACACCCAAAATCAAAAGGCAAACGCCCAAGAGCTTATTTTGATAAAGCGGTGCAATTTGTGGATTTTTCACAGTATTCTCATTTTGCTTTCGGACAGTCTCCGTCATTCTGCTCACCTCACGATAAGCATAGCACAAATTTTTTGATTTGTAAATACAAAACGGACGCCCAAGGGGACGTCCGTTTTTTCGCATAAAATATTGTTTTAAGCCCGCAGAGTGGCGCTTAAAAACTCCTGCAAGCGTGCGTTCTTCGGGTTGTCGAACACTTCCGACGGCGTACCGCGCTCGGCAATCACACCGTCGCTCATAAAGACGACTTCGCCCGACACCTCGCGCGCAAAGCCCATTTCGTGGGTTACAATCAGCATGGTGCGCCCCTCGCCCGCCAGTTTGCGAATAACGGCAAGCACCTCACCCGTGATTTCAGGGTCGAGCGCCGAAGTCGGTTCGTCAAAGCAAAGTACCTTCGGCGAAAGCATTAGGGCTCTTGCAATCGCAACGCGCTGCTGCTGGCCGCCCGACAGCTCACACGGATAACTCGCAAGCTTATCGGAAAGCCCCACGCTGTCGATAATTAGTTTCGCGGTTTCTTCAATTTCCGCAAGGCGTGCTTTGGTTTCGGCACGTGAACACTTTTGCTGTTTGCATTCCTCTTTGACGAGCAATTCCTTGGCAAGCGTCACATTTCGAAGCACCGTATATTGCGGAAACAGATTAAAGGACTGAAACACAAGCCCCGTGCAAAGCTGATTTTCGCGTTTCTGTGCCTTTGTCAGCTTACGCTTATCCGCACTGTCAAAGGTCACGCGTCCGCCGACGGTGATTTTGCCGCAGTCGGCAGTCTCCAAGCCCGTGATACAGCGCAGAAGCGTGGTTTTTCCGCTGCCCGAGGAGCCGATAACAGAGACCACACTGCCCTCTTCCATTGTGAAATCAATGCCTTTAAGCACTTCGGTTTTGCCGAATTGTTTATGTATATTAACAACTTCCAATACAGGCATCTTATCACCCCTTGTAGTAATCCAATTTCTTTTCGATAAACCCGAACAGCAAAGTTAAAAGTCCGTTGAACGCAAGGAAAAATACGCCTGTATAGAATAACGGCCAAATATAGCCCTTGCCTGCATAGCGTTCCGCCGCCATAATCAATTCGGCAATCGCAATTACACGCGCAAGCGATGTATCTTTGACAAGCGTAATAATCTCATTCCCCATCGGCGGCACGATTCGTTTGATAACCTGCAACAGCACAATCTTAAAAAATACCTGCGTCTTCGTCATACCGAGAACTTGTCCCGCTTCGTATTGCCCTTTGGAAATGCTTTCAATCCCGCCGCGGAAAATTTCCGAAAAGTATGCCGCGTAATTGATTATAAACGCCACAAGTGCCGCCGTCATACGCGAACGCATAGGCACGCCGAACAAAAGACCGGGTATGTAAAGCACAACAAACAACTGCAGCATTAAAGGCGTTCCGCGAATGACCCAAACAAACGTCTTCGCCAACCACTTAACCGGTCGAAAACGGCTCATCGACCCAAACGTAATCAACAAGCCGAACGGAATCGCACCGAACAGCGTTACAATGAATATGATTAGATTCTCATAGAAACCGACAAATAAATCGGTGGTAACCTGCGCAAAGGACATATATACTCTCCTAATGCAAACAAGGACACACCCCTGAAAACAGAGGTGTGTCTTTTACAGTCTGCCTCAATCAGAATTTGGAAACATTTTCGCTCTTGACAACCAAAACCTGTTTATTGTTCATATAGGATTTGGAAACCTCTGTATTGGTTTGCACTTCCTCGGTAATGGTCATACCGTTCCAAATGCAGTCAATGGTTTTCGAGTTCAATTCAGAGAACTTTGCAGACCATGTGATTTCCTGGAATACCGGCTTAACACCGAGAATCTTGCACACTTCTGTTGCAAATTCCGTTTCAAAGCCTGTCAGTTCGTTGTTGCTGTCCAAATAATTCATCGGTGCAAAATAGGTAACGCCGATGACCAGTGTCCCTTTGCTCTTAATGTATTCCCAATCGGAAGCGTCCAAGGTATCCTCCGCAGGAATCTCCACAGGCTGGGTATTGATTTGATTTTCCAACTTGTATTTCTTCGCAATCTCCATCAGCTTGCCGTTTTCAATCAATTCATTGATTGCCGCGTTTACCAAAGCAACGGTTTTGGTACTGCCTTTTCTGAATGCGATGCCGTACTGCTCATCATTGAAAGCGTACTTGTCAACCACGGACAGATTTGCGTAATCCGTACCCTCGCCAATCATACCGATGGAACAGACATAGTCCACAACACAGCCGTCTGCCGTACCCGAAGATACTTCCATCAGCGCCTTAGACTGCGCATCGACAGCCGTATAGGTGTAATCCTTAAAAAACTCCTCTGACTGCACAACCTTTTCACCCGCGGACTCCTTTTCTGCCACAATGGTCATAGCCTTGCTTCCGCCGCAGGCGGCAAAGGTGCAGACAATCATAATGACTGCAAGCAAAACACTTAAAAACTTTTTCATTTTCGTTCCTCCGATTTATCATAGTAAAGTGATAACATGCTATTATAATACAGTATCGGGAAACATTTGTCAACTCCCGTTTTCCGAAACTTTCTGTTCAGTCTTTTACTGCTTCGGCAATATCCAACAAACAGGAATAGCGGTACTGCGGTGCTTTGTCGCAGAGTAATTTCTGCAGCTGCGGGCAAATGGATTTGTCAATCACGTATTTTTGTATCACAAAGCTTTGCCGAACGGCCTTCGTAAAATACGCCGTATCCATTAAGCAAAAATCGTTGAGCCACAGAAACACACCCTGCTGATATTTCATTAAATCGTTGGTCGGAATGTTAATCAGCTTCGCCGTCGGAGACACACCGTTCAAAAACGATTCAACCGTCCGCTGTGCCGACAAAAGCGGGTTGCCGAGTTCTGCGTCTGTTTTGCGGCGCGTACTCAGCAGTTTTAAAAATTCCTCTTTCGATTCGGCACGGACAATTCCGACATTATACTGCGAAAGCCACCCGTTCACTTCCGTTTCATCGGTCGAGGTATCGTCGTCGCCGATGTCAAATGCAGTGTAGATGACAATATCGTCCGCAAATTCCGTACGCCCTTTCATGGCAAACGACAGCGCCACATACAGGCTCGCCGTAAAATCAATAAACGGGCTTACGTCCAGATAATGCTGTGCAAAGGCAAGCATCTTATACTGTTTTTCAAAGTCCGGCGCACCATAGAGGGTCGTGTACACGGAAGTAAACGCCGTTCGCGACGTGTAAAAATCAAAAAGCGCTTGGCTGTCTATGTGCGTATACAGTTCCTCTCCCGACAATGCCGTATTGCGCAGAAAAGTCGGCAAAAGCCGCCGTGCGGACGAGCAAATCCGCTCCCCGCGGTAGTAAATGCCGCGCTGCGCACAAAACGGCGCCCACAGTTCTTTATCAAAATCCGCCATGGAATCTATGCGCACCTGCGCCACCGTATAGTTCACATCGAATGCATCCTGCAAACGCGTGCGCAAACGGCTGCGCACGGCGTTTTTTCGTTCTTCAAACAGTTCCATTGTATCACCGCAAAAATTGTAACACGAATTTTTTTCGCTATCAACTGTTTTTCACTGTAAAAACCGCAAAAAAGGGGTTGCGCATGCATTTTCGGCATGGTAAGATATAAAGCATATTATATAGTATAAAAGGGAGGCGTTTGTATGCTTAAGAGATGTATTTCTTTTCTGCTTGCGGCATTGCTTGCCGTTTGCGTTTTACTGCCCGCCGCTGCCGCAAAACCCAAAGCACAGGAAATTAAACTGTCCGCAAGCCATCTGAAGCATGAAATCAGCAGTACTTTGTACGGTATTTTTATTGAGGATATTAACTATGCCGTCGAAGGAGGACTCAATGCAAATCTTGTGCGCAACAACTCCTTTGAATATTTGCACGGAGAAGAACAGTCGCTTTCGGGATGGGAAATCAGCGCTGAATTCACCCGCGAAACCGAGGGCGGTATGCATGAAAACAATCCCGCTTATATCACACTTCCCGACGGCAAGGACCGCACCGTAAAAAACAAAGGGTTTTGTGAATATTACCGTTATAAAACCAAAGATGTAAACCAAAGAAGTGCAGACGCCGGCAGTATGGGCATTAAAGCGGGTGAGATTTACGCATTTTCTGCATGGTTTAAAAATACGGACACCACCGTAAATGTATATTTGGAAAACAACAAAGGGGAAAAGCTTTCCGAAACCGTGACGTTCCGTGTCTGTGCAGGCGAAGAATGGCAGCGGTACAGCGCGGAGCTTTCCGCGGCGAAAACCGCAGAGGGCAGTTTGGTTATGAAATTCGACAGCGGTGCGGTTTCGCTCGACTATGTTTGCCTGTATCCGAAAAAAAGCCACGGCTACGGACTGCCGACATGGAAATACACTTCCCTGCGACAGGATTTGTACAATGCGCTTGCCGACATGCACCCTGCATTCGTCCGTTTTCCCGGCGGCTGTGTAACAGAGGGCGACAGCCTCGAAAATAATTTCAACTGGAAAAATACAATCGGTCCGTTGGAAGAACGCAAACAGTTCTATAACATTTGGCGGAACGAGGATATGGACTACAACAACAGTTATTCCGTCGGCTATCACGAATATTTCCAGCTCTGCGAGGATTTAGGCGCCGCGCCGGTACCGATTCTCAACGTCGGGCTAATCTGCCAGCCGCGCTGCGGATACGACGAGACTTACCAAAAATTTAAATCGGGCGCGCTGACCAACTTGCAGTGGGAAGCGTATCTCGACACAATCGCATTGCGCCCCGGCACAGAGGAATGGGACGCTTATGTACAGGATATTTTGGATTTGATTGAATACGCCAACGGAGATATTTCCACAGAATGGGGCGCGCGCCGTGCCGAAAACGGACACCCTGCGCCGTTCGGACTGCGGTATATCGGACTCGGCAATGAGAATTGGGGCAGTGTGTATTTCCGCAATCTTGCCGCACTCAAGGCGGCGGTAAATGAAAAATATCCCGATATCACGGTTATTTCTTCTTCGGGTCCTTCCAGCGAGGGTGAAGAATTTGATGCTTCGTGGAAAGAGCTTTCCGCAAACTATACGGACACCGTTGTGGATGAACATTATTATCAGGAAGACCACTGGTATTTGGCAAATACGAACCGTTATGACAGCTATGACCGTGACAGCGCCAAGGTCTTTTTGGGAGAATATGCCGCCACCTCAAAAGGCGTCGGTACACTCCAAACGAAGTCCAACTTAAAAGCCGCAATGGCAGAAGCCGCATATATGACGGGACTGGAACGCAACGGCGACGTGGTCGTCATGTCCTCTTATGCGCCTTTGCTTGCCAAAAGCGATGCGGAGCAGTGGGACATCAATCTGATTTGGTTCGACGCATACGACGTGGTGCGCACGCCCAGCTATTATGTGCAGATGCTGTTTATGAACAATACGGGTACACAGTATTTGGATGCACCGCTCCCCGAAAACAGCGAGGGCTTATATCAATCGGTTACGTTAGATGCGGAAAACGAGCTGATGTATATCAAGCTTGTCAATACAACAGGTGCGCCGCGCACCGTCTCCTACGACCTGTCCGAGTTCGGCAGAGTCAATCATGCAGACATCATTTCGCTTTCCAACCGTTCCCCTGCCGCCTGCAACGAACTTCGAAAAACCAGAATTGTTCCCGAAACACAAAAAATGCAGTCCGCAGGCAATCCCGAAATTCAGGCGGACGGCTATTCCGTAAATATTTTGCGCGTGGCTTACGGCAGTAATAAAAACGGTGACAAGCTTTACCGTCTGCCGAAAATGCCCGAGGCAAGTCCTTATTACACACCGTTGGAACGCGCACTCGCTATCGCTGTTCCCGCAGGCGCCGCCGTGATTGCGGCGGGCGTTGTGACAATTGTTTGGTTCAAGCGCAAAAAACAAGGCAAATAATGCGCTTCTCTTTGTTTTGAATATCATTTTTGCAGCATAGAATGAAGTATTCTATGCTGCATTTTTCGGAGGCTCTATGGATAAATTCATTGAAACCGTTGAAAACGTAAACGCGGCGGTCAACGATGTGGTTTGGGGTGTGCCGATGCTCGTTCTGCTGTTGGGCGTGGGTATATATCTTTCTTTCGGCACCAAATTTTTTCAAATCACTAAATTCGGTTACGCATTGAAAAATACGATTTTTGCCGTATTTAAGGGAAAGGCTGCGACGCAGTCCAAAGACCGAAATGCAATTTCACAGTTTCAGGCTTTGGCAACCGCGCTTGCGGCAACCGTCGGCACGGGAAACATTGTCGGCGTAGCCACCGCCATTGCATCCGGCGGCGCAGGGGCGATTTTTTGGATGTGGGTATCCGCATTTTTCGGGATGATGACCAAATACGCAGAAATTGTCTTGGGAATCTATTTCCGCCGCCGCAACGGGAACGGCGAATGGGTCGGCGGTCCGATGTATTACATAGAAAAAGGACTCGGTCAGAAGTGGCTTGCCGTTTTGTTCGCCGTGTTCTGCCTGTTCGCTTCATTCGGTATCGGTTCGATTGCACAGGTGAACGGCATCTCCACCGCGATGGAATCCTCTTTTCACGTTCCAAAGTTGTTGACAGGTGTTGTTGTATGTGCACTTATTGCGATTATTGTACTCGGCGGTATCCAACGCATTGCGACGGTTACGGAAAAGTTTGTGCCCTTCATGGCAATCGTCTATGTTGTCGGTGCACTCGCCGTCATTGCCGCCAATTATAAAAACATTTTCCCTGCCCTCAGTGAAATTTTCGCGGGCGCATTCCACTTAAAATCCATCGGCGGCGGTGTAGTCGGTTACGGTATTGCGCGTGCGATGCGCTACGGCTTTGCACGCGGTATATTCTCGAACGAAGCAGGACTCGGCTCTTCGGTTTTGGTGCATACCTGCGCCGACGTAGACGAACCCGTCAAACAGGGACTGTGGGGTATATTCGAGGTATTTTTCGATACGGTTGTCATATGCTCCTTAACCGCTTTTGCCATTTTAACTACAGGCGCGCACCGTGTGGCAGGCTTAGAGGGCATTAATGTCACTATGCACGCATTTGAAAGCGTATTCGGCAAATCAGGCAGCTATGCGGTATCTGTCGGGATTGTTTTATTTGCCTTTTCCACATTGCTCGGCTGGTCGGTTTACGGCTGCCGCGCAGCGGAATATCTCGGCGGGCAAAAATTCAAAACCGTTTACAAATTTCTGTTTTTGGCTGTCGTTTTAATCGGTTCGGTTTCCGGCATACAGTTGGTTTGGGATGTTTCCGACACCTTCAACGGACTGATGGCATTGCCGAACCTGATTGGCGTTCTGCTGTTGTCCCCTTTGGTGTTCCGCATTACAAAAAATTACAAAGAACGCGTATTTTTGCACAAGTCCGTAAAACCGATGCTGTCCTTTTATGAACAGCAAAAACAGAAAAAATAGGAGAATGAAAAATGGCTGATGCGAAAATCTTTTGCACCTGTAAGGATACGAAGTGTCCTTTGCATCCCTTGAATCATGACCAAGGATGCACTTTATGCATTGCAAAAAATCTGAAAACCAAAGAAATGCCGAACTGCTATTTCAATTTGATAGAAAACTGTCCGCCGCACAGGGATTATTCCTTGGAGACATTTGCGCGGTGCATACAGCACAAACCGATTTGACCGCTTTATGCGGTCATTTTTTTATGCGCCTCCTACATATATTTAGAAAGGATGTTTTGCGGAAAGAGGGCACGGTTATGGTCATTCGGCTGAAAAAGCTTTTGTCAATTTTGTTGGGTGTTTTGCTGATTCTGCTTGGTTGCTTTTTTCTTCTGCACGCCGTACTGACTGCAAATGCAGACGGCTCTGCCCGACGCACACAGGTCAGCGCTCCCGTTCGGCAAATCGATGCGGCGAGTCCTATGGTAGCCCTCACCTTTGATGACGGTCCGTACACACCTGTCACGGGGCGTATTTTGGACGCCTTACAGCGTGTAAACGGACGTGCAACTTTTTTTGTCGTCGGCAGCCGTATTGAGGGGCGGGAAGAAATTCTCAGGCGCATTGCAGATTCGGGATGCGAATTGGGCAATCACACGTATGACCACGTGACCCTGCGCGGCATGCGGGAGTCGGAAATCCGCACGCAGTTGGAAAAAGCCGATGAAAAAATTTTTGCGGCAACAGGGCAAAGGTCAACCGTTCTGCGCCCGCCCGGCGGGATGTACGACGCGTCCGTTTTTACGATTTGCGATAAACCTTTGGCGCTTTGGACGATTGACACTATGGATTGGAAGCATCAAAAAAAAGAAAACTCCGTACAGCGTGTGCTTGAGAATGTCAAAGACGGCGATATTGTGCTGATGCACGATTTATTTTTTCCGACCGCAGAAGCGGCAGAGGAATTGATTGCCGAGCTTTCCGCGCGCGGCTTTCAGCTGGTAACCATTACGGAACTTTTAACCTACCGCCCCGAAACCGAAGCCATTCGTGTAAAATAGACAGCCTATTGTAAATTCCGCACAGATATGTTAAAATCTTCTCAAAAAGGTGTATATCCGCATGCATTTCAGATGCAGTCACCTTCTAAATCCGCAAAAGAAGAGGAGAAAAAATATGTTTTGGTTCTGCGGTGTCCTTGCCGGACTTCTGATTAGTGTCGCAGACATTTTTCTGCTGACACGGGAAAGAAAAGTATCGGTTTGTATACACACGGTACTGCGTGATACCGTTCTTTCCGTACTCACAGCACTCGCCGTCATGCAATACGGCTTCAAAACCGTCGGTATTTTTCATCCCGAAATCCACGGTGCTTTGTATCCCTTGAAATTCTTTGTGTTTGTTCTCGCGGTCGGCGTAATCGGTCTGTTCCTGCGCGGCATCACAGAGGGTGTCCTCACCTATACGTACACAGCACCGAAGCACAAAGCGGGCGCAATGGCACTCCGCATTGTTTCCGCCGTATTTTTCGCGCTCGGCACGGCGGCTTTCACAGGCACGCTGTGGGGCAAAGACACCTTCGGCGATATGACACCCGACCAAATGCTGATAAACCTGAACTCGCCCATTGAGGGAACAAGTTCTGAGGTTACGGATACCCTGTTTACAGGTCCTGTTTTGCAAACGGCTTTCTTAACCGCAATATTCTGTCTGTTTGTGTTTTCCCCGCGAAAACTGCAATACTGCCTGCACGAGAAAAAGTATACCTTGTTTTCAGGCTTGGCACGCAGAATCATCAGCCTCGTTTTAGCGATTGCCATACTTACAGGCGGCGTTGCTTTCGGGGTACAGAAATTCCAGCTGCAAAAGCTGTATGCCGCATATATGGCGGATTCACCGTATATTGAAAACAATTACGTTGCCCCCACGGCGGACAAGCTGAAATTCCCCGAGAAAAAGCGAAATTTAATTCATATTTATCTGGAATCCATGGAAAATACGTATTTTTCCAGAGAACTCGGCGGTACTATGGATGAGAATTTAATGCCCGACTTAAAGGAGCTTGCTGAAGAAGGATATAATTTCTCCCATTTGCCGAAGGGCTTCGGCGGTCCGCCTTGGACAACGGGAGGGCACTGGTCTGTTGCCTCTATGGTAAACATGGGCACAGGACTACCGATGAAAGTCCCTGTAGACGGCAATGCATACGGTGCAGAAAACAATTTCCTGCCCGGTGCAACCGCTTTGGGCGATATTCTGAAAGAACAGGGATATGAACAAACCTTAATGTTCGGCGCAGACGCCAATTTCGGCGGACTGAATTTCTATTACAAATCACATGGCGATTTTAATATTCTCGACTGGAGAGGCGTTAAAGAAAAAGGCTGGATTCCGAAAGATTACAACGTTTGGTGGGGCTATGAGGATGACAAGCTATATGAATTCGCAAAACGGGAACTGACACGCCTTTCCGAAACAGGCAAACCGTTCCATTTCTGCATGGAAACCGCAGATACGCATTTCCCTGACGGCTATCAAGTGCCCGGCATGCCCACACCGTATGAAAGCCCTTACGCAAATGTTATTCTGTACAGCCAAGAGCAGACCGTGAAGTTTGTCCGATGGATTCAGGAACAGCCGTTTTATGAGAATACAACGGTTGTACTCATCGGCGATCATTTAACTATGGAACAAAATTTCTTTGCGAACTACTGCCATGTGGATGACGGCTTCGAACGCACCTGCTTCAACCTGATTTTGAATCCGGCGCCGAATGTGCGGAATATTGATGACAGCCGTCTGCACAACCGTGACTGGGCAAACTTTGATATGTTCCCCACCCTGCTGGCAAGCATCGGCGTGGAAATTGACGGGGAGCGTCTCGGCATCGGCACGAATCTGTTCTCTGATGAACAAACGCTGTTTGAACGTGACGGCATTGATTTTGTAAACAAGGAGTTGGAAAACCGCAGTAATTTCTATAACGAAAATATTCTCGTCCCGCGCAAAAAGTAATCCGGAATATGATTTAAAATGCCCGTAAAAAGGGGTACGACCCCTTTTTACGGGCATTTTTTGAAAGCTTTATTCGCGTAAGAACGCTTCTAAGGCGGAATAGCGTCTGGTCTTTTTATCGTTTTCCACCATTTTTTGAATCTCCTGCGGTGTACCGACCAAAATCATCAGCTGTTTTGCGCGCGTCACCGCCGTGTATAAAAGATTGCGGTAACAAAGATTCGGCAGTACCGATACCACTGGCATAATCACGGCGGGAAATTCACTGCCCTGGCTTTTGTGCACGGTGACGGCATACGCCAAATCCACTTCTATCAGCTGTTCCTTTGCAAACACGGCACTGCGGTCATCAAAGCAAATCTGCGCCGTTTCGGTGTGGATATCAATATTTTCAATCACGCCGATGTCGCCGTTGAATATCCCCTCGCCCGTTTCGCCGTCCGCCTTTTCCCAAACAATATCATAATTGTTTTTGGTCTGCATCACCTTGTCGCCCACGCGGAAGGTACGGAAGCCGACGGTCAGCTCCTTTTTCCCGTCTGACGGCGGATTAACCAGCTCCTGCAACAGCTTATTGAGGTGTACAGACCCCGCTTCGCCTTTCTTAGACGGGCAAAGCACCTGAATATCATTTTGCGGGGAATACTTGTAGGCGTCGGGCAGACGCTTGGCATAAAGCTCGGCAATTGTTTTTGCCGCCGCATACGGATTCTGACGCTCCAGCAGGAAAAAGTCGCCGTCCTTGCGGTCTAATACAGGCGCTTCGCCGCCGACAATGCGATGCGCATTGGTGACAATCAAACTGCCCATTGCCTGACGGAATACCTCGGTCAGCTGTACCACAGGCAAAAGCCCGCTGTGAATCAAATCGGCAAGCACATTGCCCGCGCCCACGGGCGGCAGTTGGTCGCTGTCGCCGACCATAATCAGACGACACCCAAACGGCAGTGCCTGCAACAGACTTGCAAACAGACTGATATCCACCATAGACAGCTCGTCTAAAATCAGCGCCTCGCATTCCAGAGGATTTCGCAGATTGCGCTTGAATACAGGGCGGTCACGGTCATCCCATTCCACTTCCAAAAGGCGGTGAATCGTTTTTGCCTCGCGCCCCGTCAGCTCCGTCATCCGCTTGGCGGCGCGCCCCGTCGGTGCGGCAAGGGCGATGTCCAATTCCTGCTTTTCGAACAGCCGCAAAATCCCGTTGAGCGTAGTCGTCTTACCCGTGCCCGGACCGCCCGTCAAAATCAGTATACCGCGGTCTATGGCAGTTTTTATGGCTTCTCTTTGGGTTTCGGCATACGTAATGCCATCCTCTTTTTCGATTTTTTCAATATCCTTTTGGAAGGTTTCGCACTGCGGCGGCGGAAAGCGCAAAAGAATTTTAATGCGGTCACTAATGGATTTTTCATCGCGGTAAGCACTCGCCTGAAAAATAAATTCGCGGTCAAGAAGCACTTTTGAAACAAACGCCCCCGACTTTGTCAGCTTGTCCGTCTCAATGTCCGCCGCATCTTCGCTGATATTCAGGTATGCCGCGGCAATCTTCAACAGTTTTTCGCGCGGGATGCAGGTGTGCCCGTTGCCGTACAGATTCTGCCGCACAATATGCTGTAACCCCGCACGCACGCGAAACGCATTTTCGGGCGGAGACGGCAACGCTTCGGCAATCGTTTCCGCGCGCTCAAAGCCAATGCCCGTTTCGCGTTCGCAGAGTTCAAACGGATTTTGCAGCACACGCTCCACCGCGTTTGAGCCGAATGCTTCGTATGCGGCAATACACTCGCGCGGCGTCATGCCGTAGGTTTCTAAAGCAATCATAATATTGCGGACCGCGAACTGCTTTCGGAAATTCTCCTGAATTTTCTCCGCCTTATCCATGGAAATACCCTTAATTGTCGCCAGCCGTTCGGGATAATTTTCTAAGATATCAAAGGTTTCTTCCCCGAATTTTTCAATGATTTTTGCCGCCGTAGCAGGGCCGATGCCCTTCACCGCCCCCGCCGCGAGATAATTATACAGCTGTTCGGCGGTTGCAGGCATTTCGCGCTCAAAGGCTTCCACCTTAAACTGCCGCCCGAACGTGCGGTGAAACGTCCAAGTACCCGAAAGCTTCACGGATTCGCCGACGGAAATATCCGAGAACGTGCCGACGGCCGTGACAAGCTCGTCGTCACAGCCGATTTCCAGCACCGTATATCCGTTTTGTTCGTTACGGAATTTAATATCCTCAACCGTTCCGTTCAGGAATTCCGTTTTTGCTTCTTCCATATGTTTCACACTTTTTAGATATTTGTAGGGAACGACCTCTGTGTCGTTCCGAAAAGTTTTATCAGACCTCAGGCGGACGTGGAAATCCGCCCCCTGCGTCATCGGTTGTATATCCCAAACCGTGCGCCGGATTGGATTTTCTCTTTCAGCGGACAAAATCCGCAAAGTCCTTGAGCTCGCAAAGATAAATCCCATTCGTTTCGCGGCAGACGTTTAAACAGCTCAGGCGCTGTGTTTCTTCCATGCCGCAGTCCAGCACAATCACCGACCCGAAGCCTTCATCGCCCAAAAAATTCATTTTCATGCGCGCGGCATACGCCGCCGCGGTTACATCACTGTCACAGCGTTTTGCGGGAATCACCAAGTAAAAAGGATATTTCTTTTTCGGCAGGCAGACCTTGAACATCAGCAGATAACAAAGCGCCAGCAACCCGAACAAGACCAATCCCACAAACACCGCGCCAAAGAAAGTCTCTAACATGAAAATCACCCCATAACAGTGTATGAGGCGAAAAAAAAGATGTGAGCGAACCTGTAAGCCGAGTTCTGTCGTTTAAAGCAATTATCTGTCTACGCACACCGTTGCCGATGTGCTGCAGCCATCCTTCGAAGTATCTGCCCAGCTGACAACTTCAGTCGATGTTGCATCGGGTAGGGTTTACTTGGCAATGCCGTTACCGACATCCCGGTGAGCTCTTACCTCGCCTTTCCACCCTTACCGCAAGAATGCGGCGGTATATCTCTATGCACTTTCCCGGAGGTCACCCTCGGCGGCCGTTAGCCGTTACCCTGCTGTGTGATGCTCGGACTTTCCTCATGGCGGCATACGCCGCCCCGCAATTGCTCAGTCTGCTCACGAGTGATATTTTAATATAAAACTGATAAAATGTCAAACTGCATAATATCTAAAACAGCAATAAACTGATTCCATATCCTGCAAAAGCAACTGCATCGCAGGGTATGGAATTAAGTATCATGGCTCATCTTTTTTCAGAAAACCATAGATGCAAAACGCAATCCCCGCAAAAGGCGCAATCAAAGAAATTACACCTACCGCTTCCCAAAAATAGGACGGATTGTAGCTTTCCGAAACTGTTAAAAACATTGGAAACAACAAAATTAGAGCAATACCCATAAGCATCCATTTTATACTTGGTATTTTCTTCATTCTGCACCTCATATTTGAAACGGCTGAATTGTAACCGGTCTTGCATTATAATCATTTACACAGTGGTATTATATAATAAACCTATTCCATTTTCAATATATTTAAATGGATTTCCCTTTTATTTTTATGCTTAATGACAACAACAATATAATATTTAACTTGAAAAATCAAAAATGATGAATTACGCCACCGTCCTTATTGGTAATTCAATTGATATTCACCCGATTTCAAAAAATTCATCGGTTCTCCTATGCATACTATTTGAATTCACTTTTTACAAAACAATCCATATGCAACTTATAAATACTTCTGCAAAGCCTCTGTTTGAGTTTGTGTTCGTTTTCTGTCTATCAAATGCCCCGAATGATAATAATGCTCTATCTCGGTAAACAATTCGTAAAATGCACATTTTGCGTTGAAATTTTCGGAAAGCGGTCTTTTTTTCGCATACGCTTCCAACAGCCCCAGATGCTTGCCGTTCGCGTTGTTTAACTGATATAAATCCATTTCGCTGTCCGCCCACATACAGTTGCACGGGTCAATTACGGCAGTAACCGTACACGATTTTTTATTGACCAGTACATTCCACATATTGTAATCGCCGTGAATCAGAGAGGCTTGACGGATAGGCTGCGAAAATACGGTGTCGAACCGTTCAATAGCCCTACGCATTGTCTGCACCGTTTCCCGCGGCAACTGCCTGTTGCGGCACATTTCCTCTGCCATATTTAAAATGCTTTGTGCTTTTTCAAAATAATAGGTCTGCCAAGAAGGGGAAAATTCTTTTGCATCCAAAGCACCAAACCCTGCGGGATTTTCCATACAGTGCCAAGCAATCAAATTATCTACGACCTGCTCTGCGAGCTGTTCACGCTTGCGTTTGGAGAAATACCAAACACCGCCGCCGTTCTCCCCTGCCAGATATTCCATTGCCAGCACATCAAACGGATAGTTTTCTTCTGCGGTCTGCGTCCATAATACCTGCGGCATCGGGAAAAGCGCATGCGCACGCAGGGTGCAAAGCGAATCACGCTCCTGTACCATCATACCTTTTGTTTTGTAGACCTTCACCACATCGGGACATACGCCGTTTTCCGTGTACATACGGTAAACGTCGGCGTAATATCCGCCGCCCAATCGCTCGGCTCTTACAGGCTTGCGACCCGTTTTCGCCCAGTACAGGGCGAACAATTCGGTTTCATATTGCATAGCTTGCCTCACTTTTCATATACGGCACACAGCATTTTCGGATAGGTTCAATATAACAAACTGCGCAGGGATTGTCAAGGAAAAATCAGGCAACTAAGATGCCGTCTCTGCAATTTCTACACAAACACTGCCGCGTTTGCTCGGACGGGTTCATCAGTTGTTTGGAATTGAGCGCAAACGGTTTGGTTTCCGAAAATGAAACGCAGATGCAAAGTACCGAACCGAACTTTGTCGGTCATATCTTTGCCGTTGACCGTAATGCTTTGCAAAACTGTATTTTCACCGTTTTCGATATTCGGCACGGCGCGGATGCGCACGCTCCCGAACGGATGCACGCGCAGGGCTTCCGCCTGCAAGGTGCCGTTGCCTGTCACTTGCAGGGTAATTTCAAAGGTTACGGTGAAATAAAGGATTATAAACAGAGAAAGAATGAGAATAAGCGCAGTACATAAAATTAAAAAACGCCTTTTCATTGTTTTCTCCCTTTCTGTGAGGTTTTGTGTGTAGGGGTGTGCGTTGTTTTGCATACCGTAGGGGCAGCCCTCGCGGCTGTCCGCTCTGAAGAATCTCACACGGCACCATATAAATTCGATATATGCGTAGGGAACAACCTCTGTGTTTTTCCGCGAAAATGCATCTGATTTCGGCGTGCGAACACAGTTCGCCCCTACGGGGTGATGCATTGGTTTGCACGCGTATCAGCGGACGTAATGCCTCCCTTGTGAAAGGGAGGGGGACCGCGTTAGCGGTGGAGGGATTCATCGCCGCCGTTGGATTTTTGCTGAATTCAACCTCGCTCGGGCGCTTCGTGAAGCGCCCCTACGGATGTAGGGAACGACCTCTGTGTCGTTCCGCAAGATTTTAACGGGTCGTCGAGGACACCGACCCCTACGTGGGGGCGCATCACCGTTGCTTCGGTCTTTTATTTCTCCTATCTTATTGCTTGCAATCGCCGAAAAAAATGGTATACTATTACCGAATATTGACAGGAGAAAGCTATCGATATGAAAAAGTACTATGCGCAGTACAAACTGCAATTCATTATGGGTCCCGCATTTAAGCTGGCTGAGGCGATTTTGGAGCTTTTGGTACCGCTTGTGATGGCGCGCATTATTGATGTCGGCGTAAAAAACGGCGACGTCCCTTACATTCTAAAAATGGGCGGCGTAATGTTCCTTTTGGGCGCAGTGGGCTTGGGCTTCGCGGTCATCTGCCAATACAGTGCGGCAGTCGCACAGCAAGGCGTGGGCACGGCGCTTCGGCGGGATTTATTTAAAAAAATCAACGAACTTTCAGCGTCTGACCGTGCAAAATTCTCAAACGCCACACTGATTACGCGCATCACCAACGACGTCAATCAAATCCAATCGGGCGTGGCAATGCTGATTCGGCTGATGTTCCGTTCGCCGTTTCTGATTGCGGGTTCGCTCGTGATGGCAATGGCACTGGACTTAAAAATGTCGATTATCTTCTTTATCGCGGGCTTCGTGGTCAGCGGTGTGATGTATTACGTTTTAAGCCGTTCCTTGCCGCTGTACCGCAAGATTCAGAAAAAGCTGGATGTGCTATCCCGCATTACGGGCGAAATGCTTTCGGGCGTGCGGGTCATCCGCGCATTCGGGAAAAGCAAGCACGAAACCGAACGGTTCGGCGGAGCAAATACGGATGTGACAAAGGTTTGCGTCCGCGTGGCAAAGCTGAACGCGTACTTAAACCCCCTCACCTTTGCCGTTATCAATCTCGGCATTGTGGCAATTTTATATTTTGGCGGTAAAAATGTGGCGCTCGGCAATTTGATGCAGGGCGAAGTCATTGCCTTTACCAATTATATGACACAAATCTCCCTTTCTATTATTGTATTTGCCAACGTCATTGTGGTTTTCACCAAAGCGGCGGCAAGCATTGACCGTGTCCAAGAGGTTTTGGAAACGGAAAGCTCTATGGAAGAAGGCACGCGCGACACCGTAAACACAGAAAACGAAACGGCAATCGCTTTTCAGAATGTCGGATTTTCCTTTACGGATTCCGAAGAGCAAGTTCTTTCCGATATAAATTTGGAAATCCGAAAAGGGCAGACCGTCGGTATTATCGGCGGTACGGGTTCGGGTAAAACCGCGCTTGTCAATTTGATTTTGCGGCTGTATGACGCAAACAGCGGCGAAGTGCGTGTGTTCGGCGAGGATGTAAAAAATTACACCTACAAAACCCTGCGCGGTACGGTGCACATTGTTTCGCAGGGCAGCAGACTTTTCAAGGGCACGGTGCGCGAAAATCTGCTTTGCGGCAAGACGGATATTTCAGAACGGGAATTGGAAACTGCGCTTGCCGTTTCACAAAGTGCGGAATTTGTCGGAAAGCTGCCCAAAGGCTTGGATACAGAAGTGGAAGAGGGCGGCAAAAACTTTTCGGGCGGACAAAGACAAAGGCTGTCCGTCGCCCGCGCTTTGGTCGGAAATCCCGATATACTGATTTTGGACGACGCTTCCAGCGCGCTTGACTACGCCACGGACGCAAAAATGCGGCGCGAAATCGCCGCGCTTTACAAGGAAAAAGCCGTTATTTTGGTTTCCCAGCGCGTCAGTTCCGTAAAATCGGCAGATAAAATTGTATTGATAGATGACGGACGCATCTGCGGCGAGGGCACGCATGAAACGCTGTACCGTGAAAATACGCTGTACCGCGAAATCTGCGATTCTCAGCTTTCCGAAAGCGAGGTGGCAGCTTCATGAAAACCTTTAAACGGTTGATGGTATTTATAAAACCATTTAAGAAAAATTTGATTTTGGCGATTGTATCGGCGTTCATCGGCATTGTGTGCTCCCTGCTTGTGCCCGTATTTATCGGTTGGGGCGTGGACTGTATGGTCGGCACGGGCGAGGTGGATTTTCCGCGCCTTTACAAAATCGCGGGCGGTCTGATTGCGGTCATTTTACTCTCCGCTTTGTTCCAATGGATTATGACCTACCACTCCAACAAGCTGTCTTACTATACCGTCGAGGAACTGCGCGACGGCGTATTCAAAAAACTCACGCGCGTACCGCTTTCTTACATTGACCGCAATGCGCACGGCGATATCATCAACACCGCCGTAACCGACATTGATATTGTCGGTACGGGACTTTTGCAGGGCTTTACGCAGGTGTTTTCGGGCGTGGTCACCATTCTCGGCACGCTGATTTTTATGTTCGTTTTAAATCCTTGGATTGCCTTGGTTGTGGTAGTCCTAACCCCGCTTTCGTTCTTTGTCTCCTCGTTTATTGCAAAAGGCTCGCACGACAAATACCGTGAGCAGGCAAAGCTGCGCGGCAAAATGACGGGCTTTGCTTCGGAAATGATTGACGGCGAAACGCTTGTCAAAGCCTATTCCATGGAAGACAGCAGTGGTGAAATCTTCGACGAAATGAACCGAAAGCTCCAAAAAGTGGGTGTGATTGCGCACTTTTATTCGGCGCTTTCCAATCCCTGTACGCGGTTTGTCAATGCAACCGTATATGCGGGTGTGGCAATTGTGGGCGCATACCTCTGCGTAAAAGGCACACTTTCCGTCGGGGAACTGACGTCCTTCCTCGCCTACTGTTCCCAATACACAAAACCCTTCAACGAAATTTCGGGCGTGGTTGCCGAATTCCAAAATGCCTTGGCAAGCGCCAACCGTGTATTCCGTCTTTTGGACGCGGAAGAAGAAAGCGACGACAGTAAGTTACCGAAATTAGAAGTCGAAAACGGCTGTGTGGATTTTTCCGATGTGCATTTCGCATACAGCGAGAAAAAGCCGTTAATTCGCGATTTCTCTTTGGATGTACAAAGCGGGCAGACGGTGGCAATCGTCGGTCCGACAGGTTGCGGCAAAACAACGCTTATCAATTTGCTGATGCGCTTTTATGACGTCAATCACGGCCATATCACCGTGGACGGGCAGGATGTGTGCGCTGTCACACGGGACAGCCTGCGCGGTGCATTCGGCATGGTATTGCAGGACACTTGGCTGTTCCGAGGAACGGTACGCGAAAATATTGCCTACGGTATGGAGAATGCAACACAAAAAGAAATTGTTGCGGCGGCAAAGGCGGCATATGCGCACGGATTTATCAAGCGACTGCCGCAGGGCTATGACACGGTGCTGACTGAAAACGGCGACAACATTTCCGAAGGGCAAAAACAGCTGCTTTCCATTGCACGGGTAATGCTCCGTAAGCCGCCTATGCTCATTTTGGATGAGGCAACCAGCAATATTGATACGCGCACCGAGGTGCGGATTCAAAAAGCATTCACAGAGTTAATGGAAGGACGCACCAGCTTCATTGTGGCGCATCGGCTTTCGACCATCCGAAATGCGGATGTCATTTTGGTGATGCGCGACGGGCAAATTTTGGAGCAGGGCACACACGAAGCGTTGCTCGCACAAAAAGGCTTTTATTGCGAACTGTATAACAGCCAGTTTGCAAAAACGGAAGCCTAATCAGAATCTGTAGTGCGGCAAAGGGCTTTTTTACCCCCCTAAAGAGACGCTGAATAATTTGCTGACCGCATTTCTTTTTCAGCCTCTCAAGGGGGTTTATGTATTCTCTTACCCAAAAGTGTCTGTTGTTTTCCTTTATAACAATCAAGGATTTTTCATCCGCTTTTCGCTTGTAAGTTTTTTATTCCCTCAGCTTTAGCCGAGGGTTATTTTTATCGCAAACAAAGCAATACCCGGAAGGCTTGACACCTTCCGGGTAATACCGTTCAAAAATTCTCTGTTAAAATACAAAGCATTACCGGATTTTCCATATATATGGAATTATTTCTTGGGCTTTGCCTGTTTCATCGGATTGTACTGTGAAACCGTTTTACGTATTTTTTCCTGATCTTCTTCGCTTAATACGCGGTACTCCGCCAAAAGCTCACGCTCCGTGCGGTTCAGCTGTGATACCAGCGATTCGCTGCGCGTGGTCTCATATTCATCCGCCTCATCACAAAGCGCCTCGGGATTTTTTGTATCAATATTCAGAATGAAATCAATACTTACAGAGAAAATCTTTGCAAAGGCGTCCAACAGCATAATGTCAGGCGTATTCTTGGAGATTTCATAAGACGTATATGTCGTTCTGTCGATATTCAAAATATCGGCAACCTGCTGCTGGGTAAAATGGTTAATGGTGCGAAGCGTGCGCATTTGTTTCGCAAGTTCGGGATTTTTCATCATAGCTTTACTCACCCTTTTTTATCTATCCTATCTTCATTATAATAGATATTTTCCGTCTTATGTGAAAAAGTGTGTATAAATCACAAACTTTTTTTGCATTTTTTACGCCGCCGTTAAAACCAGCGTAAATTTTGCGCACGCAGTAAACCGCAAGAGTCTCTGTATTCTGTTTTATTTCAAATCAGACAGGAAATGTATGAACAGACCGCTCAACAGCTTCGGCTCAAACCAAGTGGATTTCGGTGGCATTACCTGCCCTGCATCCGCAATGGACATCAGCTCATCTGTCGAAGTCGGGAACATGGCAAACGCCGCCTTTGCCTCGCCGCTGTCCACACGGCGTTCCAGCTCCGCAAGCCCGCGAATCCCGCCGACAAAGTCGATACGCTTATCGGTACGCGGGTCTTCAATCCCGAGCACGGGCGCAATCAGCTTTTCCTGCAAAACAGAAACATCCAAACGTTTCACGGGGTCGCTTTCGTCCACAGAATTCGGTTTTACTGCCATGCGATACCATGTTTTATCTAAATACAGACCGAAGGTATGATTTTGCGTCGGGCGATAGGGAACGCTGTCCGCTTTTTCCACCGTGAAATCCGCCGCAATGCGCTCTAAAAACTGTGCCGCACTGTAACCGTTCAAATCCAAAATCAAACGGTTATAATCCATAATGGCAAGCTCTTCCGCGGGGAACAGTACGGACAGGAAAAAGTTAAACTCCTCACTGCCGTCATAATCGGGGTGCTCGGCGCGCCGTTTCTGCGCTACCTTAACCGCAGAGGCGGCACGGTGATGCCCGTCGGCAATATACAGTGCGGGAATCTCTCCGAATAAAGCGGTCAGTTCTGCAATCACCGCGTCATCGTCAATGACCCAAACCGTTTGGCGCACATCGCCCGATGTAAAATCATATACCGCGGTGTGTGCGGTCTTCCACTGCTCTAAAATCTCGGTCACCGACGCATTCCCGCGATAGGTTAAGAAAATCGGACCTGTGTTCGCATCCAGCGTGTCCACGTGGCGAATACGGTCCGCCTCTTTATCGGCACGGGTAAACTCATGCTTTTTTATGACGGACTGCAAATAATCATCCACAGAGGCACAGCCGACAAGTCCCGTCTGGGTGCGTCCCGCAAAAACCTGCTGATAGATATACAGACACGATTTTTCGTCTGCCAGCAGAACGTCCGCCGAAATCAGCTTACCGAGATTTTCTTTCGCTTTCAAATAAACCTTATCGTCATAAATATCGACACTTTTCGGCAAATCGATTTCCGCCTTATCCACATGCAAAAAGGAATACGGATTGCCGAACGCCATTCTGCGCGCTTCGTCGGAATTCATCACGTCGTAGGGAAGCGCCGCAACCCTTTCGGCAAACGAATCCGCAGGACGAACTGCCCGAAATGCTTTAAATACTGCCATTGTTTATACCTCTCTTTTTTTGAATCCGTCGAAAAATATACCAGATTGCCGTGCATACCGCCGTACCGACCGCCGCACCGACAAAATCTATAAAAACATCCCGCATCTGACAGGCACGCCCCAAAATGAAATACTGATGTATCTCGTCGCTCGCGGCGTACAGCACTGCCGTCAGCATACATAACAGCGGCTGCGGCGCGCGGAATGTTTGAAAAAAGGCGTTGTATAAGAGCAAAGCCAACCCGCAGTATTCCAACGCATGCGCAGTCTTTCGAATAGCGTGGGAAGAAACGGCTATACCGAATTTTTTCAAAAGCAGTGCAATAAAACCGTTGCTCTTTTCAGCGGAAACGGCAGCCGTATCGTGTGACAGAAAAAAGATAACCGCCATACAGACAGCCACCGCCCCCCAAGACACCGCGAGAATCACTTTGCGTTTACTTTTTTGTTGCATAGATGAAATAAACATAGTCTTTTGAAGAGTAGAAATAAATGTCCTTTGTATCCTTAGAGGTTACAAAATAGTTGCCTTCCCACAGCACAGGCAGTAAAAACGCATGCTGTAAAAGATAATTTTCCGCCTCTGTGCATGCGGTGCGCAATGCTGTAAAATCCCCTGCACTGCCGCGCACCGCAGAAAGCTTTTGTGCATATTCTGCGGAATCGATGCTGAATTTTCCGCCGTTTCCGAACGTCTCTAAAAAAACAGAAGTCATTACGGAATCCGCGGTCAGCGGATAAAATACAATTTCATAATTCCCGTCTGTCACCGCCGCTTGCAAAGCATCCGCCGACACCGACTTTACCGAGGCAACAAATTTCACCCCGAGTGTTTTTTGCCAGCCCTGCACCACGGCGCGCACAAAATCCGCATAAGCTTCTTCGCACAGCACCTCTAATTCCGCTGAGGAAGCGCCGAGTTCCAAAAGCGCTTCGGAAAAACAGAATTTTGCCTGCTCGGCATTATACGGTAGCATAGCCGCACCCGATTCCGTTCGGTATGTACCTACACCGATGCGGCAATAGGGCGGCACCAAGCCTGTTGCACGGGTTACGCCCTCGCCTAACAATTCGGTTTTTTCCAAATCGGCGGAAAGGCAAAGTGCTTTACGCAGATTTTCATTGGCAAGCACGCTATTCTGCGGATGAAACAAAAAAGAATACACTGTATTTTCCAGACTCTGCACCGTCAGTGCAGAGGTATTCGACAGATTTTCATACTGTGCTTTGGTCAGAAATGCGGCGTCGTATGTGCCTGACGCCATTTTTTCGGGAATTTTACTGCCGTCATCATTGTAATACAACGTCAAGGAAGCGGGCTTTACAGACATGTCTCCGTGATAATCGTCATTGCGCACCATTTTCAGAGAAGTTTTTTCCGTCCAGCGGGAAACATGCAGCGGTCCGTTGCAGAGCGTATACCCTGCCTCTAAACCGTAACGCCCGTTTGTCAGTACAAAAAACTCTTCATCGCAGGGCATTGCCGCGGGTGCAGTCAACGCATACAGCAAATTTTCATCGGTATGTTCTAAAGTAATCTCCACCGTAAAATCGTCCGTTGCCCGCACGCCGAGAGAAGCAACGGGAGCTCGTCCTGCCATAATATCCTTGGCGTTTACAACAGCGGAAAATAAAAATGCATCCTGCGAGCCTGTCTGCGGGTCAACCGCGCGCCGCAAAGCAAACACAAAATCCTCGGCACGCACGGTTTTGTCAAACTTTTCTTTGAATTCTTTTTCGCCGTATTTTTCGCCCAGCACACGCTTCTGCGCTGTAAACAGCGCCCACTGTGCATCTCGGCGCAAGGTAAACGTATACACCAATCCATCCGCGGAGACGGTATAATTCGTCGCCACGCCGTTTTGAATCGAGCCGTCCGCCGCAACGCGTACCAACCCCTCATAACAGTTGGAAGCCACCAAACGCTCGGCATTAGAATCGGCGATTTGCGGGTCAAGACTTTGCGGTTCATCGGTAATCGGCATGGAAAACGGCTCATTCGCTTTGGTCTTTCCGAAACAACCCGTAAAGGAGAGAGAAAGCAGAATCAAAATCAAAAAAAATGCAACTGCTTTTCTGCACATATTCCCACACCTTTCCGAAGATTCATTTCATTTTACCACAAGTCCTTTTAAAAATCCATACACTGCGGCAAAAAAATCCCTGTCTGTGCTATTTTCGTACAGACAGGGAGTCTTCATACACATGTAGAATTTTTCTGTTTTACTCGTAATCTTCTTCGTTTTCCCAGTTGTGATAGACGTCCTGAATATCGTCGCTTTCATCAAACATTTCAAGCATTCTGCCCATATTCTGGATGTCGTCGGGATTGCTAAGCTTTGTATAGGTCGAGGGGATATATTCGACCTCTGCCGAGATGAATTTGTAGCCTTTCGCGTCCAAATCATCCCGAACAAGACCCATATCATTCGGCTCGGTGCGGATTTCGAACACATCGCCGTCCGAAAGAAAGTCAGAAGCACCTGCTTCAAGTGCATCCTCCATCAGCTTATCTTCGTCAATATCCTCTTTTTCAATGATGATGACGCCCTGACGGCTGAACATAAACGAAACACAGCCCGAGGTGCCCATATTGCCGCCGAACTTATCGAACGCGTGGCGCACATCCGCCGCAGTACGGTTGCGGTTATCGGTTAGTGCTTCAACAATTACGGCAATGCCCGACGGACCGTAGCCCTCATATACGATGTTTTCATAGTTGTCGCCGTTGCCTTCGCCCGCCGCCTTTTTGATGATGCGGTCAATATTGTCGTTCGGCACATTGTTTGCCTTTGCCTTGGCGATAACATCTTTTAATTTGGAGTTTGCCGCAGGGTCGGGACCGCCTGCTTTTACGGCAACCGCAATCTCGCGCCCGATTTTGGTAAACACCTTTGCACGCGCATTGTCGGTTTTTTCTTTCTTACGTTTAATGGTGCTCCACTTGGAATGTCCTGACATAGTTTCACCTTCTTACAAAATTACGCAAAATATTTTACCACAGTCTTTTCGGTTTCGCAAGGTATAAATCAAAGATTGATTGTGCTTTCGCAATGTGTTACAATACAATTGAATAGAAAAAGGGGGGCGAGGGGCGTTGGAGCTTCGGCAGAGTCAAACAGCAGATGCACGGCTGTCGCTTTGCGTCGCGGTATGCGATGACGATGCGCAGGTGCGCAAGGAGCTGATTGCACGCAGTGCGGACTATTTCGTGCACGAAAATATCGACAGCAGGTTCACGGAATTCGCAGACGGCGAGCACTTGCTTGCCGCTTACCAAAACGGCACGGCGGATTTTCAGCTTGTACTGCTGGATATTAAAATGCAGGATTTGAACGGAATTTCGGCGGCAAAGGCATTGCGTGCATACGATGCGGACGCGCTGATTGTGTTTGTTACCTCGTCGGCGGAATATGTGTTCCGCGGCTATGAGGTGAAAGCGTTTCGCTATGTCTTAAAAACCGAGATTTCACACGCGTTCCGAAAAATTTTGGAGGAATGTGTAGAAGAGCTGTGTGCCGCCGCGCAGACCTATACTTTTCGCACAGGCGCGCAGGACACTGCCGTGCGCCTTGCGGATATTCTGTATTTTGAAAGCAATCGGCGGCAGATTACCCTGCACACAAAGCAGGGGACATATACCTATTACGAAAAGCTGGATGCGATTGAGAAACAGCTTTTCGGCAAGGATTTCGTCCGCTGTCACCAAAGCTTTCTTGTCAATGCCAAGGAAATCCATACGGTAAAGGCGGATTCGCTGACGATGTTAAACGGCGACACACTGCCCGTAAGCAAAAGCCGCCGTGAATCGGTGCGCAAGGCTTCGCTTTGGGCAATGCGGTGAAAGTGAGGGGAAAACACTTTGTTTGAAACGATTTTATTTAACGCCGTCAAGGCACTTTCCTCGGGCTTTGAAATGGTGTTTGCATTCATTTTGCTTTCGCGATTTTTCGAAAAGAAATATGAAAACCCTTGGGGACAGCGGATTGCTTTTTTGCTGTCGGCAGGGACGGTCTTTGTTTTGCAGGAGGTCGGCTACGCGGGCGAAATCAAGGTGATTGCCGAGATTCTGTGGATACTTCTCATTTCCTTTGTGCTGTATGACGGCAAAAAGCGTGACCGCGTGGTATTTTTGTTTGCATTCTCCATCTTATTGGCGCTGTCCGATATTGTATCGGCTTTTGTGCTTTCCTGGGTGCGGGAGCGTGCGCCGTTTTTGACGGGCGACAGCTTCTTTTTCCGTCTTCTGAACTTTGAACTGCCGTATTTGATAGAGCTTGTGGCAGTCTTACTGCTGAGCGTGTTTATCCGCCGAAAATCCGAGCATATTGCGTTTCGCTATTGGATGCTGTTGCTTGCCGTGCCCGCAATTGCCATCGTTACGTTGACGGTATTTCAGTTCGCACTGGAAAGCTTGCCCGACAACCGCGAGGTACACACCTATATCTATATTTCCGCGGCGGGGCTGTTGTTTATCACCGTGCTTGTGTTCGCTCTGTTTTCCAAGCTGCAAAATCAGTTAACCATATCTCGCGACAACCGCGAAATGAAAATGCAGTTGGAGTTACAAAGGCAGTCCGCCGAAAAAATGGAGAATGCTTACAACCACACACGAGCCCTGCGGCACGATTTGAAAAATCATTTGCGCGCCCTCAGCGGAATGCTCCAAGGCGGCAGTACGGAAGACGCGCTTCGATATATTCAAACGATGCAAAGCGATTTGGAGGATGCGACCTATTTTGCCGTCACAGGCAACACTGCTGTGGACGCGATTCTCAACGAAAAACTGTTGACCGCACAGCGTCAGGAAACCAATCTGCGGTTTGATGCAGTCACACTGAAAAATACAAAGGCGAAACCGATGGATTTATGCATTATTTTAAGCAATGCCTTAGACAACGCCTTGGAAGCCTGCCAAAAGATTGACGATATACAGGCGCGCACGGTGTCCTTAAAAATACGGGAGGAAAACGATTTCTTACTGCTTTCGGTACAAAATCCTGTAACAGAACCGCCGAAAAAGCTTGGCAACAGCTTCCTTTCCGATAAAAAGGACCGTGAAAATCACGGAATCGGGCTTCGAAGCATCCGCTCCACCGCCGAAAAATACCGCGGCGAGGTGCTCGCCCAATGCGAAGATAAGGTGTTTACACTGTTGGTGCGGTTGTATTTTTGAGGGCTGCAGCGGGCAAACGCAGTTCGCCCCTACGAGGTTGCAAAGCATTGTCCTTCTGCGCAAAACGAAGCTTTCAAGCTATAAACCTTATATCGCAAGGTATGACTGATGGCGTTTGCGCACGTAGTACAAAGTGCATTTGATGCACGCGCAGGGACGGACATCCCTGTCCGTCCGCGAGGCTTCATCAGATTTCGGCGGGGCGCGCGATGCATGCCCTTACGGATTTGTAAAAATTTGTCATTCTGAGCGAAGCGAAGAATCTCACACGGCGCAGAGTAAATTGCACAATCAGCAGGATGAGAACGCCCGCATTACAAAGTGTCTTTTTCATCTCCCGCATTCCAAAAATGACAAAAACACGGACAAAAATGACAATTCCCGCACAGAATGCAAAAAGTATGCTATGTTAAGGTTAGAAAGACCGACACAGCATACTTTTTATTTTGGGAGTGAATGAAATGACAAGAAACACACTTACAGATGGACTGCGCAATGCGCTTATCTCCTTTTTGCTGTTGATTCCGTATAACTATGCGGCGTTTGCCGTGATGATGCTTGTTGGCGAGGGCGGCTATCCGCCGTGGCTCGGTGTGCCTGTGGCGGCAATCGGGGCGGGCGTGCTCTTCCTCTGCGGGCGGTATTTCCTGCGGGAGCTTCCCTCGGCGATAGGAACGCTTTTGTCCCTGTCCGCTCTGCCGCTTCTCTATACAGGGCTTGCGGCGCTGATATACGGCAAGAATTTTTGGTACGGCTTCTATCCGTCCTTTTTCCTGAGCAGTGCCGCCTTGCCGATTTCGGTTTTCTTAAAGTATGACACACCGTCGGCTTTGGAATTTCTCAGCTATGCGCTCGGCATTCTGCTTCCCTTTGCGGCACTGTACGGCGGCACACTGTTTCAGCCGATTCAAAAACAGGTGACCGCGGCGGCACCGTCTCGGAACTTCCTGAAAAACAGTGCGGCTGCCTTTGGCTCCTGGATGATTGCCGAAGCGGTTTGCGGTGTGCTATATCTTTTCGGGATATATGAGCTGGTCGCACAGGGCGGCACCGCCGAACAGATTTTGGGTCTGCTTTTTGCGGCAGTGTTAGCTCTTGCACCCTATATCGTACCGTTGATTTGCGGAAAAAGCTTTGGGAAATGCACAAAAAATGGCGTGACGGATTTCTTTTCCTGCTGTATTCCGTTTTTGATTCTTATGGTCGCACGGGGACTTGTTACGCTGTTTATTGCCGAAAACCCGAATGTGTACGAACCCGACGTATTGCTGTATTTCAGAATTCCTCCGACAACGATGGGCTTTATCTATTTCATCGTGCCGTTCTTACCCGGCTCAGAGGTTGTGGGTGGCACAATGCAGTCCGTCATTCCCGATGCGGTTTACGGGATTTTGCCGGGCGTCTTGCCGCCGATTGCCTATTTTATCGGAATGCTGATTCAAAAAAGACGCCGAAAAGGGTGTGACAGCGATGCGTGAAAATACAAAAAGATTTTATAAAAACAGCCTGCTTTCCTTGCTTGGCATTTTTGTTTTTGATACGGTTGCGGCAGGTTTCGTGTGGATTCTGCCCGAATTTGTAACGGCTCGGCGCGCGGCTATTCTGTTTTGTCTATGCAGTGTGGGACTGTTATTCTACGGCTGCAAATTATTGAAGCCGATGCCGAAGGCTTGGCAAACCGTATTGTCTGTAGCTGTGGTGCCGATTGCCGTACTTGCGGCATTTGCAGGAGGTTTGGGACTCTTGGCAACCGAAATTTGGCTTCTACCGATAGTATCACCGGGAAATCTGCTTTATTTAGCACTGCCCGAACTGCATACGCTGAAGACGAATACCGCTGTTTTCTATGCATCTGTATTACTGATTCCGTTCCTGTGTATGACCGTCGGTGCGTCGGTGCGCAGACGGCTGGAGAAAGGAGAACTGTAAATGCGTGAAAATACCAAAAGCTTTGTCAAAAACGCCCTGCTTGCCTTGCTCGGATATGCGGCGTCGGTCACAGTGATGGCCATTGTCCCGCCTGTGCTTGCACACGACTTACCAACCTTACAGCTTACGGTAGTAACCCTTTTGCTTCTGTGCGGGGCGGGATTATCGTTTATCGGCTACACATTTGTGCAACCGTTTAAAAGGATATGGCAAACGGTGCTGTCCGTCACTGCCGTACCCATTCTGATTTTGCTTGCGGCAATTGTTCTCCCGTCGGTACTTTTTCAATCCCAATATCTTTTACTGCCGATTACAATTCCCGGCAATATGATTTTCGCGCTTATTCCTGAAGAAACAGGCTTTTGGCAAAATGATTTCACATCATTTATTTGTCTTTGCCTTATGCCGCTCGTTTTGTTTCTGTGTACAGCTGTCGGCGCGGCAGTACGCGAACGGCAGGAAAAATCAGCACGGCAGTCCGCAGAAAGAAAGGCAACGAAATATGAAGAAAATCCGTCAAACCGATAAAAATAGGATGCTTCACAATCTCGGCATCACAATCGGCGGAACCGATGGATAAAGGAGAATGGAAATGAAAGAGAACCGAAAAATTTTTATGTGCAACAGTTTGCTTTCCCTCGTCGGCTTTTTGGGATTTGACCTTGTTACGGTAGGTATTATGCGACTCGTACCGCACGGACTGTTCAACACTTGGCTTGCCGCAGGCACATTCCTGCTGTTGTGTGTCGGATTATTATTCTACGGCGGCAAAATGTTAAAACCGATGCCGAAGGCTTGGCAGACTGTCTTGTCCGTCACCGCACTGCCGATTGCCGCGCTTGCAGTTTTTGCAGGCTGTGCGGTGCTGTTTGAAACGGAAATGCTGTTTCTGCCTGTAGTGACCCCCGGGAATCTGCTTTGCATGGCAGTCGGCGACTTATATACGGGCGGCGAAATCGATTTGATTGCCTGTGCATTATTCGCGCCGCTGTTTTTATTTTTGTGTATGACCCTTGGCATAAAGATAGGCAAAAATCCGATTTCACACCACCGTACCGAAGCATAAGGGCTGTTCGTCGGGTTTGCTTTCCGAAAAGGTCAGGGCTTCTAAAAAGCGTTTCTCCCCTGCCTGCAATTTTTCTTCGCCGCTTGCGTACAAAACCGCGAGCGGCTCGTCTTTTTGTACAAAATCGCCTGTCTTTTTTTGCAAAACAATCCCCGCCGCATAATCAATCGTATCCGTCTTTTTTGCGCGCCCTGCGCCGAGGAGCGAGGCGCTTTCGCCGATTTTCTGCGCGTGCATATGCGCAATATACCCTGTTTGTGCAGCACGGACTTCGGTCTGCACACGGGCAGGCAAAAAGCAGGTTTCCAGTTCCAGCACCCGCGCATCGCCGCCTTGCGCCGCAACCATTTTCTGCAATTTTCGGAACGCCGCGCCGTTTTCGAGCGTTTGCACAGCATCGCGGTAAGCTTCTGCATATGACTTTTGCAGACTCATGGCAATCAAATGCGCACTGAGTAGCAAGGAAAGCTCGCGCAAATCCGCCGCACCGCCGTTTCGCAGCACGGCGCACGCTTCGGTCACCTCCAGCGCATTGCCGATATGCGTACCCAGCGGCACATCCATATTTGTAAGCACCGCCGCCGTATTCCGTCCGCACGCTTTCCCTATGGCAACCATCTGCTCGGCAAGCGCGTGCGCGTCATCCGCATTCTGCATAAATGCCCCGCTCCCGCATTTGACATCCAAAACAATGTTCTGTGCGCCCGCGGCAAGCTTTTTGCTCATAATGCTTGAAGCAATCAGCGGGATGCTGTTTACGGTGGCAGTCACATCGCGGAGTGCATAGATTTTCTTGTCCGCAGGCGCAAGCTGCCCCGTCTGCCCCGTGACAGCAAGCCCGATTCTGTTGACCTGTGCCTGAAATTCCGCTTCGGAAAGCGCGGTGCGAAACCCCGGAATGCTCTCCAGCTTGTCAATCGTACCGCCTGTGTGACCCAAACCCCGTCCGCTCATTTTCGCAATTTTCAGTCCTGCGGCGGCACAAATCGGCGCAACAATCAGCGTGGTTTTATCCCCCACGCCGCCCGTGGAATGCTTGTCGGCGGTCACACCCTGAATCTCCGACAGCGTAAGCGTATCGCCCGAATGTGCCATGCAATCTGTCAGTACGGCGGTTTCCTCGGCGGTCATACCGACAAAACAAATCGCCATCAGCAGTGCCGAAGCCTGATAATCGGGGATTTCCCCGCACGTAAAGCCGTCTGTGAAAAAACGAATCTCTTCTTTTTCTAACGGTGCGCCTTGTTTCTTTTTCTCAATCAAATCAAGCATTCGCATAAACTTACCCTCTTTTTTGCTTTTCTATGGTATTAATGGTATCTGTTTTTTGCGGATTCGTCAAGAAAATCTGCAAATTCCCATTGAATTCCTACTAAAATTGTATTATTATAAAGCACATGGTTATTTTAACAGTATAGATTTTGCGTTTCAGAGGTTTACTATATGAAGATTTCAACAAAAGGACGCTACGCACTGCGGCTGATGCTGGATTTGGCAATGCACACGGACGAGGGCTGTGTTTCCATTAAATCGGTGGCACAGCGGCAGGGCATTTCTGAAAAGTATCTCGAACAAATTATCAAACTGCTGGCGGCGGCAGGTCTTGTGGCAAGCACACGCGGCAAGCAGGGCGGATACCGCCTGACGAAAGCTGCGGAAGAATACACCGTCGGCGAGATTCTGCGCGTGACCGAGGGCAGTCTTGCGCCTGTTTCGTGTCTGGACGAAGAACATCGCTGTGAAAACTGCGACGACTGCGTGACGATTGAGATTTGGCAGAACGTGCTGGACGCGATTAACGAAGTGGTAGACAGCATCACACTTTCGTATCTGGTTGAAAAGCAAAAGACAAAAAAGACGTGCTGTAACAAAGGATAAACGGTATATGGATTTTTCAGAAAAAGAGGCACTGCGTTACCTCGGTTTTCGCGGCAAACCTGCGGATGACGATACACTGCGGCTTCTGCGCGAAGTGGGCGCGGCGGCATGTGTATGTGTACAGCCGAAAAGCATGTATAAAGAAATTTCGCTTCGGCGTTTATCGGATGTCGACACCGAAATCGGCGGAATTGTTTTTCACAGCCGCAAACTGCAAATGCATTTAAAGGACAGTGACCGCATATTGGTCTTTGCCGCAACCTTAGGCTCGAATGCGGACACGCTTATACGCCGTTATGCGGCGGGCGATACGGCAAAAGCGGCGGTGGCACAAGCCGTTTTGGCGGCGATGATTGAGCGCTACTGTGATGATATTTGCGGCAGAATTGCCGAAGAAGAAGCGAAAAACGGATATTTTTTGCGTCCGCGTTTTTCCCCCGGTTATGCAGATTTAGATTTGTCGGCACAGCGTAGCTTGTTTTCTCTGGCAGAGATTACCAAGCGCATCGGCATCACTTTAACGGATACCTGCCTGATGCTGCCGACCAAATCCGTTACGGCATTTATCGGGCTTTCCAAAACAAAATCCTGCAAAACCGAAAGCTGTAAAGCTTGTACGGACAAAGAATGTGCATACAGAAAAGAGGACATGTGATATGGGGATTCGTGAAAAACTCGGCAAAGAGATGCTGTTGTTTGACGGCGCGATGGGCACACAGTTGCAGGCGCACGGTTTACAGGCAGGCGAACTGCCCGAAGTATGGAATCTGACACATGCGGATGTGGTGCGCGGAATTCACCGCGCATATGCGGACGCAGGCTGTGATATTTTAAAAGCGAACACTTTCGGTGCGAACGCGCTGAAATTTGCGGGCACACCCTACTCGGTTTCGGAAATTGTACAGGCGGCGTTGAAAAATGCAAGAGCCGCCGCCGAGACTTCTGCGCGCGAAATCTTTGTCGCACTGGATTTAGGACCTACGGGCAAGCTGTTAAAGCCCTACGGCGAATTGGAATTCAGTAAAGCCTATGAACTTTACAAAGAACAGATTCTTGCCGCCGAAAATCAAGCAGATTTGATTTTGATTGAAACCATGGGCGACCTGTACGAAATCAAGGCGGCAGTGCTTGCCGCCAAAGAAAACAGCGATTTGCCCGTGGCTGTCACCATGATTTTTGACGAACAGGGCAAGCTGTTAACGGGTGCAGATATTCCGACGGCGCTCTTCACCTTAGAGGGCTTGGGCGTGGATATGATTGGCTTCAACTGCGGGTTAGGTCCTGCGCAGATGCTGCCGTTTGTACAGAAAATCGGTACAATCGGGAGCACGCCGATTGCGGTGAATCCGAACGCGGGTCTGCCCGAATGCATAGACGGCGTGACCTCTTACAATGTATCTCCTGTCGAATTTGCAGACGCACTTGCCGAAATCGCACACTGCGACGGCGTTTGGGCAGTCGGCGGATGCTGCGGCACAACGCCTGCGCATTTAGAAGCGGCAGTACGCGCGTGCAAAGAAATTGTACCCGCCCCTATAAAGCAGAAAGACTTTACAGCCGTTACATCCTACGGCAGAACCGTATATATGGACGAACGCCCGATTCTCATCGGGGAACGCATCAACCCGACGGGAAAAAAGCGTCTGAAAGCGGCGCTTGTAGAAGGCGACGAGGGCTATATCTTCTCGGAAGCCGTTGCGCAGGCGGACGGCGGCGCACACGTGCTGGACGTCAATGTGGGACTGCCCGAAATTGATGAACCCGCCGTATTGGAGCGCACGGTGCAGGGCTTGCAGGGCATTACGGACTTGCCCTTACAAATCGACACCTCTGACCCTGCGGCAATGGAACGCGCCCTGCGCATATACAACGGCAAACCGCTGATAAATTCCGTCAACGGCAAACAGGAATCCATGGACGCGGTGTTCCCGCTTGCCAAAAAATACGGCGGTGTGGTCGTCTGCCTGACTTTAGACGAGCACGGCATTCCCGACACGGCGGCAGGCAGAATTCAAATTGCCGAAAAAATCATCAAAACCGCCGAAAGCTACGGAATCGCCAAAAAGGACTTAATCATCGACACACTTGCCATGACCGTCAGCACAGGCGCGGACAATGCCAAAATCACGCTGGAAGCACTGCGGTATATCCGCCGCACGCTCGGGGTACACACGGTGCTCGGCGTTTCCAATATTTCGTTCGGACTCCCGAAGCGCGACAGCATCAACGCCGCTTTCTTCACACTTGCAATGGAAAACGGGCTTTCGGCGGGTATTATTAACCCGAAAAGCGATGCAATGATGAATGCATACTATGCGTTCTGTGCCTTAAAGGGCTTGGACGAAAATTTTGCACAATATATCGCACACGTAACCGACGGCACCGCGCCTTCAAAAGCGGAAACAGGCACGGATTTGAAAACAGCGGTTATCAAAGGCTTAAAAGCGGAAGCAGGAGAACAGGCAAAACAGCTTTTAAAAAATACCGAACCGCTGGACATCATCCACACACATCTGATTCCCGCCCTGGACACCGTCGGGCAGGGCTTTGAGAACGGCACAATTTTCCTGCCGCAGCTGCTTATGAGTGCGGACGCGGCAAAGGTCGCATTCGATGAAATCAAGCAGGTGATTGCGCAGTCGGGCGCGTCGGCGGGGAACGCCAAAAAAGACAAAATCGTAATTGCCACTGTGAAGGGCGACATTCACGACATCGGCAAAAATATTGTAAAGGTGTTGCTCGAAAATTACGGCTTTGACGTGATTGACCTCGGCAAGGACGTTCCGCCCGAAGTTATTTTAGAAACGGCAAAGCGCGAGCAAGTGCGGCTGGTGGGCTTGAGCGCCTTAATGACGACCACCGTTGCCAATATGGAAATTACGATTGCCCTTTTACGGCGCGAATATCCCGCATGTAAAATCATGGTCGGCGGCGCGGTGCTCACACAGGACTATGCCGACCGCATCGGCGCGGATTTCTACTCCAAAGATGCAATGGGGTCTGTCAGATATGCCGAAAAATTATTCTCGGAATAATCGCAGTTTGGATATACGGACATATTGACAATATCATAGTATTGTTGTATGATATAGGCAAATTCATAGAAACTTACTATGATTAAAAATATACTGAATTTTTGTCAGGAAAAGAGATGTTTATATGATGCAGGTTTATGCGGATAATGCCGCAACAACCAAGCTGTCCGAGACGGCACTTCGGGCGATGCTGCCGTATTTGACAGATACCTATGGCAATGCATCCAGCCTTTACCGTATCGGGCAGGATGCACACCACGGTGTGCAGGCGGCACGTGCGGCGGTAGCGGCGGCACTTGGCGCGGATACAAATGAAATTTATTTTACTTCGGGCGGCAGTGAGGCGGACAACTGGGCAATCAAAGGCGTTGCCGAGCTGATGGCGAAAAAAGGGAAAAAGCACATTATCACCTCTGCTTTTGAACATCACGCTGTACTGCATACGGTGAAAAAATTAGAGGCACAGGGCTTCCGCATCACGTATTTGCCGGTTTATGAAAACGGCATTGTCAAAGCCGAGGACGTTAAAAACGCGATTTGTGACGACACGGCGCTTGTCACAATTATGTATGCCAACAACGAAATCGGCACCATTCAGCCTGTTTCGGAAATCGGCGCGGTTTGCCGTGAAAAGGGCGTTTTATTCCACACGGATGCAGTGCAGGCAGTCGGGCATATAGCGATTGACGTAAAAGCGCAGAACATTGATTTGCTGTCGATGTCAGCGCACAAATTCCACGGTCCGAAAGGCATCGGCGCGCTTTACTGCAAAAAAGGCATTCGTCTGCCGAATCTAATTGAGGGCGGTGCGCAGGAGCGCGGCAGACGCGCGGGTACCGAAGCCGTGTATGCCATGGCAGGTATGGCGGCGGCGCTCACCGAAGCCGTCGAAGCACTCGAAAAAAATACCGAAAAGCTCACGGCACTCCGCGACCGCTTAATTGACGGACTTTTGCAGGTGGAATCCAGCCGCTTAAACGGCGACAGAAACAGCCGTCTGCCGGGCAATGTCAACATCAGCTTTGAAGGTGTCGAGGGCGAAAGCCTGCTTTTATATCTCGATATGAAAGGTATTTCCGCTTCGTCAGGCTCAGCATGCACGTCAGGTTCTTTAGACCCGAGCCACGTGCTCTTGGCAATCGGACTGCCGCACGAAGTGGCGCACGGCTCTTTGCGGCTGTCGCTTTGTGAAAGCAACACCGAAGAAGAAATCGACTATATCATTTCCTGCGTACCCGAAATCATCGAACGGCTGCGCAATATGTCCCCACTGTGGGAAAGAATCCAAAAGGAAAGAGGGAATTTATAATGGAATACAGTGAAAAAGTGATGGAGCATTTCGCCACACCCCACAATGTCGGAAAAATTGAGGACGCGGACGGCATCGGCGAAGTCGGCAACGCAAAATGCGGCGACATTATGAAAATGTATATAAAAGTAGACGACGGCATCATCACCGATGTGAAATTCAACACCTACGGCTGTGCGTCCGCAATTGCCACCAGCTCTATGGCAACAGATATGATTAAAGGCAAGCCCGTCTCCGAAGCACTGAAGCTGACCAATAAAGCGGTTGTCGAAGCGCTGGACGGTCTGCCCGCAGTAAAAATTCACTGCTCCGTATTGGCAGAAGAAGCCATTAAAGCCGCTGTGAAAGACTATTATGACAAAAACGGCATCGAATATGACCCCGCCCTTTTCAAAGAGGACTGCTGTCATTACGACCATCATCACGCGGAATAACCGCAAACAGAAAATAGAATTCCACCCCGCTGTATGCTTCGGCGTACTGCGGGGTGTCTCTTATAATTTTGGAATTTCCTATTGTTCTTTTAAAATAATTCGTCCAGTAATATATAATATTTCAATTTTTCCGTATCTTCCGTAATACCGAGTTCCGCATACAGCAGTGCCTTTGCTCGTGAAAATTCTTCTTTCGGTAGCTTGCACAAACCGCAGATATTATGTTCCAATGAACGTACACAAAGTGCAATATCCTGCCAGCGGTCTGCAATCCCTGCTTTGCCTAAATCTAAAAAGCCAACCGCTTTGCCGTTTTCTGTAAATATATTGGGCAGACAATAGTCCCCATGTGTAAATACCAAATCTTCTGTAGGTTGGTTTTGTACCAAATACGCGTAAAGCGCATGCACATCCGCAAAACCGTTTGCGCCGAGAGTGTCAGGCTCGAAATCGTCTGCATCTACCAATCCGTTTTCCATGTTTTGCTTGGCCTGCTGCAAACGGATGTCTAATGTACTGCAAAGCGGGCAGTCTGATATATCCACTTTCCAAAGTTTCCGCAATCCGTCAGCAAGTGCTTTGACGGCAAGCGGAATATTTTCCGCCAAATTATCGCACACCATTGTACCGCTTAACTTGGACATGAGTAAATAGTTCCATCCGTTATCCTGCGCAAAGGCAAGGATTTTCGGAACGGGCAACCTGTTTTGCAGCCATTGCAGTGCCGCATACTCATGTGTGGAATTCTCATTCGTCGGTTCTGTTTTCAGCACGCAATCCGTATACAGCAAAACCGCAGAATCAGATTCGCCTACTGTATCAAAAACAGGCGTTTGTCCCGCAATTCTTTCGGCAATACTTTGCGGAAACGGGGTGTCGTAGCGCATATTTTCTCATATCCTTTTGCACAGATTCGTTATCGGGATAATTTACTGTTGTTTTGAAAGGGAAACGGCAGCCGAATTTATAGCACTGTATATCCCTTGACTGAAAGCACTTGCAACGCGCGTTCAAAATTCTCTTTTTTCACGAAAATATAATCCGTGTTATATGTCGACACCGCAAAAATTCCAATCCGATTTTCGGCGAGAACGGCAGAAATTTCCGCAAGAATTCCCACTAAAGAAAAATCCAAACTTCCGCAGATTCGAAAGGCGCGCCATCCGTTTTCACAAGCAAGTATATTCTCGGGAACACAGTCGGATGGGCAAACCAAAGAATTCTCCGTATCTGTCTTGCCGATAAAGCAATATGCAGAATTTAGGTGAACTTGTGAATAATCCGCGACCTTACACACAGAAAATTCCTGTGCAATTTTTTGAAGCTCCATATCCATCCCTCCGCGATTAATTTCTCGCTTTATTGTATCACGATTCACCCCGAAGCGCAAACCGCATTTCACAAATGCAACCGCAAAGCATTTCCGCTCCGCAGAAAAAATCGGCAGAAAAGCGACAGAAATTTGAAATACGCATTGACAGAACGGAAATTGTTTGTTATAATAACTTTTGCTAGACTCGGAGAGATACCGAAGTGGTTATAACGGAACGGTCTTGAAAACCGTCGTACGGCAACGTACCGTGGGTTCGAATCCCACTCTCTCCGCCATATGACAGTTTGATAGAGTTTCTATCTTAAATATAAACAATTTCATAAACGTAGTGACGTTACAACATGCAGAAGTACTCAAGTTGGTGACGAGGCGCCCCTGCTAAGGGCGTAGGTCGGGTAACCGGCGCGAGAGTTCGAGTCTCTCCTTCTGCGCCAAATAAAACCGTTTCAAACAAAACGGTAAAAGCACCGATAATCCTTGATATACAAAGGTTTATCGGTGTTTTTCTTTGATTTTTATTATCTGATAATTGTCTTATTTTAACCTATTTTTGTGCCATAAAAAAACAAAATGCAAGTCAAATGCAAGTCAATAAATACAATAACTATTTTCAGAAAAGTTGCCCTTAAGATTGAATTTCTACTCTTCAGGGCAGTTTGGTTTTGGAATTCAATTCTCAGCAAATTATCAGCAAGTAACCGAATGTTGATATATCAACGTTTTTCAAACTGTACAGTACAGATTTGCAAATAACAGCAAGTAAATATTATAATTGATTTTCCCTGATTTCTATGCTATAATAATAGTGATAAGACTCCCCGCACCTCTGCTTGGCACGTGTCCCAGTGGGAGATTTTTTCTGTGCTACAAAAGAAAAAACCGCCCCGAAGTATGAAGATTCCACGCTTCGGGGCGGTTGCTTTTTGTTCAGTTATTTGTCATAGATATGCACAATATCGGAATACATCTTTACACCCTTTTCAGATATTTCCCTGCGCACATCCAGTTGCCGCTCTCGAGCTGGCACCAATTGCCTTTTTGGGCGATGACGCAGAACGTTTCGCTGCGGGTGTACTGTCCGACCTGTTTGGAGAGTGTGGAGGGCGATTTCAAGCTCCCGCCCTACCGTCATATCTGTATTTTAATTTTTCCGCTTCCACGTTTTATAGTAGAACACGATAAACATCGGGTAGATTTCCAATCGCCCTGCGAGCATTAAGAAGCTCAGCACAAGCTTCGAAAACGGAGAAAGAATGCTGAAATTCCCGACGGGGCTGAGTCTGCCAAAGGCAGGACCGATATTGTTAAAGCAGGTCAGAACCGCGCTGATGGCTTCGGGCATATCCACACGGTCAAAGCACACAAAGAAAATGCCGACAAACACGATAATCACATAAAAGCCCAGATACGCAAGCACGCCTTGCACGTATTTCGCATCCAACGGTTTGCCGTCCACCTGCACAGAAACGACCTCACGCCCGTTGATGGCGCGCTTCAGCTGACTGCGCGCCGCCTTGCAGAGCACCATCATCCGTTCAATCTTAAAGCCGCCGCCCGTCGAGCCCGCGCACGCGCCGATGCAAAACAGCGCCAACAGAACCATCTGCGACAGAACAGGCCACTGCGTATAATCCGCCGTCGCAAAGCCCGTTGTGGTGATGATGGACGACACCTGAAAGCCCGCATAGCGCAGTGCTTCGGCAACATTCCCGTAAAGCGGCAGTATATTCGCAGTAATCACAACCACGGAGAATACCACCGTGCCGATGTACCAGCGAAGCTCCTCGCTTTTGAACACGCGTCCGAATTGGCGCATCAAAAGCAGAAAATACAAATTGAAATTGACGCCGAACGCCAGCATAAATATAGAAATCACGACCTCGGCATATACACTGCCGTAGGCACCGATGCTCGCATTGCGCACGGAAAAGCCGCCCGTACCCGCCGTGGCAAACGCCGTGGTCACACTGTCAAAAAACGGCAATCCGCCCGCCCACAGAAAAACAATTTCCAAAACGGTCAGGAAAAAGTAGATACCGTACAAAATCCGCGCCGTAATCATTGTTTTGGAAACAAGCTTTCCTTTAGAGGGACCCGGCACCTCCGCGCGCATAATAAATGCGGATTGGTTTTCGTGCTGGGGCAAAAACGCGAGCACAAACATCAAAATGCCCATACCGCCGATCCAATGGGTAAACGCACGCCAAAACAGCAGACTGTGCGGCAAAGTCTCAATTTCTGTTAAAATCGTTGCACCTGTCGTGGTGAAGCCCGAAACCGTCTCAAAAAAGGCGTCAATCGGATTCGGAATCGCCCGCGTGAATACAAACGGCAATGCGCCGAATGCGGAAATCAGAATCCACGAAATCGCCACGATTACGAAGCCCTCGCGCGCATAAATGCGGCGGTGGCGCGGTTTTTTCACACCCATTAACAGCCCCAGCCCCAACAGCAGGGCGGCGGTCACCAAAAATGCCGTCGGCGTGCCCGATTCCTGATAATAAAACGCAACGCCGAGCGGCAGTAAAAGCAGAACCGCTTCGGCAATCAGCATTTTGCCGACCGTCGTACAGACCATTCTGTAGTTCATAAGGATTGCCTTCCGTTAACAAAAGATTTCTTCAAAATTTTTAAAGCCGTGGTGTGAGGTAATCACAATCACGCTGTCGCCGTTTTCAATCGTATCGTCGCCGCACGGATAAATGATTTTGCCCTTGCGCAAAATACAGCCTACAATCACATTGTCACGCAGCTGTAATTCCTTGAGCGTACTGCCGAGATAAAACGCATCTTCGGCGGCAATGCGAAATTCCAACGCCTCGACGCGGTCATTCACGAGCTTATACAGCGTCTGCACACTGCTGCTGCCTGAATTTTCCAACGCGCGGACATAGCCGATAATCTGATTCGCCGCAACGGTTTTCGAGGAAATCGTCGTTTCAATCCCGATGCTTCGGAGAATATCGTAGGATACACGGTTGACCTTTGCCACGGTTTTGCCCACGCCGATGGAGGAGGCATACATTGTGGTGATGATGTTTTCTTCGTCAATCGTCGTCAGTGACACAAACGCATCCTGATTGTCCAGCCCCTGCTCAAGCAGAATCGAGCGGTCACTGCCGTCGCCCAAAATGACGGTCGCACGCGGCAGCAGCGTGGCAAGCAGCTCCGCACGCGCAGGGTCAATTTCAATCACCTTGACCTTGTGTCCCGTTTCGGAAAGCTGGCGCGCGAGATAGTAGCCCATCTTGCCGCCGCCCGAAATCAGCACATTTTTGGTACGGTGGCGGTAGATGCCGAGCTCCTTCATAAACGCAACCATATCACTGCGCTTGGAGGAAATATGAATGCGGTCGCCTGCTTCGAGACGGAAACCGCCGTTCGGAATATATACAGCTTCGCCGCGCTGTACCGCGCAAATCAGCACGCGGGATTTAAAGCGTTTGGAAATTTCGTGCACACACATTCCGCTCAGTGGATTCTCCGAATGCAGCTTGATTTCTGCCATATCCACGCGGTCGCCCGCGAAACTTTCGACATTGATTGCCGTCGGGAAGCGCAGAACGCGCGCGATTTCGTTGGCAGCGGCAAATTCGGGATTGACCACCAGGCTCAAACCCAATTCTTCTTGGAAGAAATGCAGCTGTTTTGCATATTCCGGATTGCGCACACGGGCAATCGTATGGTGCGCCCCGATTTTTTTTGCCACCAGACAGCAAAAGATATTCAGCTCGTCCGAAGAGGTCGCGGCAATCAGCAAACGCGCCTTATCTACGCCCGCTTCGATTTGAATGTCATAGCTCGCGCCGTTGCCGCAAAGTCCGAGCACATCGTAAGCATTGACCATTTCCTCTACGACCTTGGGGTCTTTGTCTATCACGACCACGTCGTGCCCCTCATGAGATAAATGCTCGGTTAACGCCGCACCGACCTTACCGTCGCCGACAATTACAATATTCATCTTACCTGTTTCTCCCGTGTTTTTGCTTTATTTCTATTCTATTGCACAGATTTCTTATTGTGTAGCTATATATGATAACACGCAAACGCATTTCTTGCAATGGGAAACGACAATTTTCACACAGTTTCTCTCTTTCCTTCGAATTGCAACACCTGTGTACAGCATCAAATATAGTTTACACGGATTTTCACAAATTTGTACAACTTTGTTATTCTGAGCGAAGCGATGAATCCCACACGGCAGAGTTCACCTATTGCAATCTACACACCTGCAAATACAAAGCGAAGACCGAAAACCGATCTCCGCCTTTTTTATTTATCCTCTTTTATAAGTTTGAATTGTATTCAGTACCAACAAAATCGTATATACCGCATTCACAAGCAGTCCCGCTATAAACAGCATTTGCGCTGTCGTGCCTATATCCGAATAGGAAGATACATTTTGCGCGCCGAGTACTGTCAAAAAGCCTGTACCCGCAAAACAAATAAGCAAAAAGATGCGAAACACCCGCGGTACTGCCGAATTCCAAAGGTTAACCACCGCCAATATTAACGCAAGAAGCACCAAAGGAATTAGAAAAAATACACCGAGTTCTGTAAAAAAAATCTGTGCAAAAGCGTTGGCAAGGACGCCTAGAAAAGGTGGAAAACCAACTGACGCGCCATATGTCAGAGCATCAAGTGCCGCAATCCATGCGCTTGTTGAAAACACCAATCCGCTCAGGAGAAGAATTATGGAACAGATCCGCATATTAATCACCTCAAATAAATCCTCGTGCCCGCAAAATTTTATAAAGCACAATCGTTGTATAACTGGTAGCCTGATCCACACAAATATCCGCAACATAGCTCCAATTAGATTGATCCTGTACATTATTAACCATATCAATATATTGATGGGATGTAAGTGCCGCCAACTCTACAATGTCTTCAACGCTCATACCACTATACGCCGACATAACCGCCGGTGTATGCTGTATGGAACAGTCGGCAAAAATAGAAAACTGTTCTTCTGCCTGCACTGCAAAACCTATCGGTGATGCTATATAAATCATTATGCACATACAGAGCCATACAGAAATCATTTTTTTCATTTATAATCCCTCTAATTAAAATTCAATTTGCAATCTAAGTTATGCATCTCTTTCTGCATTGGAATCCTCTCTCGTGGTTGATTATAACACGCAAAAATTGTATCGTCAATATTTTCAAAAAAAATTGAATTTGCAAAGTTTTTTTATATATTTTGCCGCATCGTGCAAAAAGCCCTCTTCCGTACAATTTCGGAAGAGGGAATCTGCAACACAGTATACAATTTTTAGATTTTCATCACTGCGCCGTCTTTGGCAGAGGAGACCATTTGCGTGTACCGTGCCAGCCAGCCGCTCTTGATTTTCGGTTCATGCGGTACATATGCCGCGCGGCGTGCTTCCAATTCTTCATCGGATACGCGCACATTTACGGATGCATTCGGAATATCAATCTCAATGATGTCGCCCTCTTCAATCAGACCGATTTCCCCGCCGCACGCCGCTTCGGGCGCAACATGCCCGATAGACGCCCCGCGGGAAGCGCCGCTGAAGCGGCCGTCTGTAATCAGCGCCACGGTTTTGTCGAGCTTCATCCCTGCGAGCGCAGAGGTCGGGTTGAGCATCTCGCGCATCCCCGGGCCGCCCACAGGACCCTCATAGCGAATCACGACCACGTCACCGTCTTTGATTCTGCCGTTGTAAATCGCGTCAATCGCTTCGTCCTCGCTGTCGAACACGCGGGCAGGACCTGTATGGCAGAGCATTTCGGGTGCTACCGCACTGCGCTTGACCACACAGCCGTCTTTCGCAATATTGCCCCACAGAATTGCAAGTCCGCCTGTTTCACTGTACGGATTGTCAATCGGGCGAATCGCGTTTTCATTCTTAATGTAAGCACCCTCAATATTCTCCCCAACGGTTTTGCCCGTTACGGTCAGCAGGGACAAGTCGAGAAGCCCTTTCTTTGCAAGCTCCGCCTGCACGGCAGGTACGCCGCCCGCATTGTTGAGGTCATGCATATGCGTCGGGCCTGCGGGTGCAAGATGACAGAGATTCGGCACTTTTGCGCTCATTTCATTGAACGTGTGCAAATCAATCGGACAGCCCGCCTCTTTCGCAATCGCAAGTAAATGGAGAACCGAGTTCGACGAACAGCCCAAAGCCATATCGCAGGCAAGCGCATTCCGAAGGGATTTTTCATTCACAATATCGCGCGCTTTGATGTCATTTTCCACCAAATGCATAATCGCCATACCCGCGTGCTTGGCAAGCTGGGTTCTGCCCGCGTGCACGGCGGGAATTGTACCGTTGCCGGGCAGGGCGATACCCAAGGATTCGCACAAGCAGTTCATACTGTTCGCGGTGTACATACCCGAACAGGAGCCACACCCAGGGCAGGTGTTGTTTTCAAATTCGCAAAGCTTCGCATCGTCAATCATGTTGGCTTTGCGCGCGCCGACCGCTTCAAACATTTTGGAAAGCGAGGTCTCCACGCCGTCCACAAGACCCGACATCATCGGTCCGCCCGAGCAGACAACCGTCGGGATATTGATGCGCAGTGCACCCAAAAGCATACCAGGTACGATTTTGTCGCAGTTCGGCACAAGCACAAGTCCGTCAAAGCCGTGCGCCATTGTCATGGTCTCTACGCTGTCGGCAATCAACTCGCGCGAGGGCAGAGAATATTTCATCCCGATATGCCCCATGGCAATGCCGTCACATACGCCGATGGCAGGCACCATAATCGGTGTACCGCCCGCCATGCGCACGCCCGCTTTCACAGCCTCGGTAATTTTATCCAAATGGAAATGACCGGGCACAATTTCGCTGTGCGCGGAAACAATACCGATTAAAGGTCTTTCCAGTTCTTCTTTTGTATAGCCCATTGCGTAAAACAGGCTGCGGTTCGGTGCGCGTTCCACACCGTGCAATACATTTTCACTGCGTGTATGCATATGTTTTTTCTCCTCATTATTATGGATTCCTGCTGTCTTCTGTTTCTGATGTTTTAAATACACTTCAAAAACGGACAAACACTGTTTCTATTTTATGCGTTTACGCATAATTTTTCAAGATATTTTTTTATTTCCGTTCACTTTTTAATAAGGAATAACAGAAAACATCCTCTAAGAAACGGCTTGCGCGATTTTTTTGATTTGCTCGGGTCGTCGCCTACGGTTGGTATGTTTGTTTGCATGCCGTAGGGACAGCCCTTGCGGCTGTCCGTTTTCCCCACGGTACAATCTGTCATTCTGAGCGTAGTGAAGAATCTCACATTGCGCGAGGTGAATCGGTTCTCGCGTAGGGACGCTATAATCTGCAATCCGCTTAACGCCCCCTCCTTGAGGGGGCTGGCACGCCGCAGGCGTGACTGAGGGAGTTATCCTCGTCCGTCCGCGGGCGCTTCGTGAAGCGCCCCTACGAGGGATTGCACGTATTCGTTGACTTTATGTGAAATCCAACCTCGTTCGGGGCGTAGGGTCGCCGCCCCCCTACGAGATTGCTGTTTCCCGTTAATTCTTTTGCAGAATCGAAATGCGCTCGGGCGGGCATGGAAACCCGCCCCTACAAGTTTCTACAGACTTGTCATTCTGAGCCGTAGGCGAAGAATCTCACACAGAACGAAGTAAATTAGATAGATATGTAGGGAATGGGCAATGCCCATTCCGCGGGCGCTTCGTGAAGCGCCCCTACGGGGGTAGGGAACGACCCCTGTGTCGTTCCGTGGGATTTCATCAGACTTCGGCGGGCGAGCACAGCGTTCCTACAGTTAAACGGCGGTTCAGTCCTCATACAGATTATTCTTATCCAAACCCTGTTCCAGTCCGCTCATACCGACTACGCGCGGCCATTTATCGGTTTCAATAATCGTCGTGGCGTTGATATTCCCCAAATGGCAGTAAAAATGCCGCATTTGCCCGATTATACATTCTAACCGATTGTGCTTATAGCCCTGCGGATTCTCGTATAAATCCCTGTCATACAATCCATCAAGATATGCTAAGATTTTCGTCTTTACCGCTTCGAAATAGGCGAGCAAATCCGCTCTCGCAAGCACTTTTTTGCCCATAAAATCAAGGCTGTTCAGCCCTTCCTCGTGAAAATCGGGCTCCTTATATTGCGTCGGATTGATAAACCATTGGTCACAGGAATGTAAGGCGTGATAGCAGTGCTTCCAAATCGGCATACCGCACAATCTGTAATCCATATCACAAGTGACAAGCGTTACATAAAAATTATGAAACATAATTTCTACACTCGCCCGTATGGTTTCTACCAACCGTCTTTCCATCTGCATTCACTCCCTGTATACAAATTTTCAGTCTTATAAAATATACCCTTTTTCCAAAAAATATTTAGAATATCGTTTTTTCTGCCGTGCTATCATTTCGTCGGAATTGACAAACGCAATAAATTCGAGCTCCGTCACCCATTTGTATGCATCTGTTTCGCCGTCCTGCAAGCGGACGGCGGCTTTATCGCAATCCGTCACGCACAAAAAGGTGTGAAAAATACATTGACTGTCGTCAAATACAAACCGCCCGAGTTCTGTAAAGTCATTTGCGGAAATACCCGTTTCTTCCGATAATTCCCGCCGAACACAGGCAAATTTATCCTCACCTTTCAGTGCAGAGCCACCCGCCGTGGCTTCCCAACAGCCGCCGTAATTCGGTTTGGTTTTTGCCCGTTGCATCAGCAAATAGTCCCCGTCCGTATGCCGCACCAGCACCTCACAGACAAGATGATACAGCCCCTGCGGAATCCGTTCTCCGCGAATCAGTTCTCTGCCTGTCGGCGTACCGTCCTTGTTATATCCGTCCCAAATTTCCATTGTTTTCAACAGTCCCTTGCATAATAATCCACATCAATTACCGTGCCGTCAGGGTACGTCTCCTGTGCAGATTTTATAAATTCGCTAAAACCGAAATGCTTATATATTTTCAGATTTTCTGTTTCTGTCGGTTCAACGCCCAACGTAACTTTTCGGTATCCTCTGCGCTTTAAATCGCACAGCATAAATCGGAACAATTCTGAAAAATAACCCTTGCCCTGATATTTTTCCTCCGTGCGAAAGGCACAAAGATAAGCGGTTTGCGCATCGACCAATCCGTCGCTGTTTTGCACGGCATTTTTATCAAACATTGCAGTTGCCTCGCACACGGCTTTTCCATTCAGAATACCGTAATAAACAATACTTTGCCTGTTTTTTACACGCTCCACGGCTTCGCTTTTCCATATTTTCCAATTCGGACTTTTCTGCTGTTTGATTTCCGCATCCCACTTCGTTTCCAACTCGTCAACCGTTGCAATTTTACAGATGTATTGCGGATTTTTACATTTGCTCGGAGCAGAGCACTGTGACGTCGCTCCATACGGGGTTGTGCAGATTTTCGTGAGTAATTCGTGAATCGCCCCTTCATCAATAGAATCAAAATCATTCAATGCTTTATGCTTCGTCAGGGTTTTGATAATACACCAACCCATATAACTATGCACCGCATTTTCAGGTATTGGTGTGAAACCTAAATCAAGATAAACTTTAACTGCCAGCCATGTATTGGTCTGCGTCGGTATTTTAGCGTGGTTATATCCTAATGCTTTCATAACATTAAGCAAATATGTAATTAATGGTTTTGATAAGCCCCGTCCCTGATATGCCCTTTTAATAGCTACCCAGTGTAGCCAGCCTGCACTTGATTGGTCTTTTCCGTTAATATCGTAAAATGCCGTTGCTGTGCCAACCTTTTCACCCTGACTATTTGTAACAAACACCATTCGGTTATACAGTTCATTTTCCCTACCTAAATAATACCTGTTCCATGCAGCCAAGCCCTCATCATAGTCTGAAAATTCTTTTGCACTTTTTTCGATTTCTATCCAAGTATCTCTGTCACCGTCTTGATAAAATTCAAAATAATAACCGACTGGCAAAGGATATTCACTTACACTGTCAAGACTGCTCTCAAGCAGCAATTCGTAATGTTTTATTCGTTTATCGTTATTATCAAATACAATGTCTATTCCATTCATAAATTAATTCCTCAACTGATTGATATCTGCTATCTCTGTCATCATTTGTTGATTTCACAGCAACATTATATAAATTTTTGTTTAATGACCAACTTTTTAAATCCCTTTTATAATCCCCGAAAAGTGCAAACGCCAACGCGCCCAAGGTGTAGACATTTGTGATTTCGTCTAGAAGCGCACCGCGTTCAAATTCTTCGGGCGACATAAACACGGAACTGCCCCACATTCTGCCCATATCATTTACCGTCGGAGCTTTTCTGAAAAAATCAATATCGCAGACCGTTGTCTTTTGCCTTTCAAAATCATACAGGATACTGCCGTCATAAAAATCGATGGCAACAAAATTCTGTGACGCTGTGTATTGCATAAAATCCAAAACATCTGCAAAGACCTTAAGCTTCGCTCTTTGTGGCAAAGATACAAACTTTCGGTGCGATTCAGGATACATCCTGCCCATACACACACCGTCCGCCCATTTGAACCGCATCGCAAACCCGCCGCCGATATCTTTTGCATCGACATATGAAATCAGATTTTGGTGCTGTAGTGCTTCATATATCGGTACGGTTGCTTTTAATCTGCGAACAGCGTCACAGGGTTCGCCGTCGTAGGCATCGGTTCTTACCCCCGCAAACTTGATAAAATACTTTTCGCCGTCTTTCTCCGTGCCGAAACAGATATTTCCGCTGTCCTGCGTGTCAAACACCCGAAACACTTTTCCGTATGCACGTAAAAATCCGAAATCGAATTTTTCTTTAATCTGGAATTGGATTCCGTCAATTTCCTGTCGCATAAATTCATATACCCTCATCGTTTAATTTTTTTTGAGAAAAAACGAATGATAAACCAAAAAAGTTTCGCTAAAAATAAATGCACCATTTATATCGCTTACGATTGAAGTATAACACATCCCATACAGACAATCAATTGCTTTGCGAAGCAGAGCCGCCGATTCGAAACTTGTCAAGAATTTCGGACAAAAAGATATTTTTGCGTTTTTAACGGAGAGCGTTGAACGCTAACGACAAATGAAATTGTACTTTTCTTTATCAATGAAATATTGCTGTGCAATAGGAAATAATCCTTACGGATTATGAAATATTCGGCTTACGCCGAATGTGAAATAAAATAAATCCCTTATACACCGCAGTGTATTTCATAGCGTAAGCTATTTCATATGCCGAAGGCATATTTCACAAATCCCGAAGGGATTTATTTCATTGAAAAAAGCACGCTTTCGCGTGCTTTTTTCTGGTGGAGATGGCGGTAACCGAAGCTTCGCTTCGTTCGCTTGCGTTCGCAAGCCTTTCGCATTTTTTGTCCCTTTTGCTTCGCAAAAGATGAACGCGGTTTCGATTTCCGCCCTAAATTCTAAAAAAATATCCGAAAAGACATCCTTTCGGATGCCTTTTCGGATATGGTGGAGACAGAGGGGATCGAACCCCCGACCTCACGGATGTGAACCGTGCGCTCTGACCAGCTGAGCTATGCCTCCGAATGATTTAATTGTTTTTGGACATATTTCGGCAGTTTCCCGACAACCGTACGGTAGCTTAAATCTATCATTTCCGAAATAACAGCGTCTGTAAGCGAACCGTTCAAAGGAAAAGTATTGAAATAGGGTTGCTGTACAGAGGGACAATGCCAACCGCGGACAACAATATCGGGATATGCTTGACGGTAAAACTGACCTGAAGCGGCGTCGCAGTTCAATGTACACATTTCTTGCCCGTGCAACTGAAAAAACTGCGCGAAAATACGTTTTTCTACTTTTAGAATTGTAGAATCTGTCCCGAACGGATGGTCGATGTATGCACCGGGTTTTGAAAGACAATATGCAATCCAATCTTCCATCGTCATAACTGCACCGTATTTCTTTAAATAAGTGGTCCGAGTGACAGGATTCGAACCTGCGGCCTCATGGTCCCAAACCACGCGCGCTACCAGCTGCGCCACACCCGGATATTGAGAGAAAAAACGGGCATGCCGCCGGTTCATGATTTTTGCCTTGCGTCAAAAATCTTTCGGGCTGAAAATGATTCACCGAATCATTTTCTTAACGCCCACATCCCAAGTCTGCCGCTACGCGGTGCGGCCTCTTGACCCTCAGTGTCAAGCGCGCTACCAGCTGCGCCACACTCGGATACTGAGAGGGGGACTTTGCCGCCGAAGCCTATTTCAAATTCCGTACTGTCAACAGGCAAACTTTCTATTGCTTAGGTATTATACATCACACAGACACATTTGTCAAATAAAATCTGAATTCTTTTAAAAAAGTGTAAATTTACTCTTGCAAAATTTGCAATCTTATGCTAATATATTCGAGCAGTTTGATTTGACACATTCTGCACAACTGTATATCCGGGTGTGGCGCAGCTGGTAGCGCGCTTGACTGGGGGTCAAGAGGCCGTGAGTTCAAGTCTCGCCACTCGGACCATTGAAAAACCTTGATAATCCTTGCTTTTAAGGGTTGCAAGGTTTTTTCTTTTGCCAAAAATTCTGCTTTTCTAACACTTTTTCTAACACAGTTAGAATGTGAAAGATTTTGACATAGAACTGGCGATATTGTTTTTTCGCTTCACATCCAAATGCGCGTAAATATTCGCTGTCACCTGTATATCGGAATGCCCAAGCCATTCTTGAATATCCTTTAGCGAAAAATCGTTTGCAATTAAAAGACTGGCGCAACTGTGCCGCAGGTCGTGGAAGCGAATATGCCGCAAATTGTGCTTCTTTAAAAGCTGACTGAATTTTCTTGTTACATAGTCCGGCGCGAACGATTTGCCGTCTGCCCATTTGAATATGTAATCGCTTTCGTTATAATCTCTGCCGAATAACTTGCGGTTCTCGTTTTCCTGCTGTTTTAACTGTAAAAGGATTTCTTTTATCTCTGTCGTGAGCGGATAAGAACGAAAGCTTGAAGCATTTTTTGTGCTGTCCTTTTCAACCACTGTCGAAAAGCGGACAACTGTATGCTTAATAGTAACAATCCCACTTGCAAAGTTTATGCTATCCCATTTTAAGCCGAGAACCTCACTGCGCCGCAAGCCATACATCACGGTGAAATACAAAAGCGGGTACAGCGTTTCGTCTTTTAAGCATTGGAACATCTGTTGCAGTTCTTCCAACGTGTAGAAATCCGCTTCGCGCCGTTGCTGTTTTGGCAACACAACAAATTCGCAGGGGTTTTTCAGAATCAAATTATTTTTAATAGCTTCTTTGCAAATGAACTGAATAATCAGCTTATGCCTTTTCACAGTTTTGGGTGATAAACCACCTTTTCCGTCTATGCGCCCACAAGTGAATTTCACATCAACATACTGCTGTATATCTGCTCGTTTGATTTCGCTTAATTTCAGCCCATTATCTTTGAAATATGGAATGATGTGTGCTTCCGTAATGCCTTTGTAGCCTTGGAAAGTGATTATATCGACCGTCTTTTCAACGACTTGTAACCAGTGCACCGCATAGTCGCAAAAAAGCATATCCGTAAAGATAAGATTTTCTTGCTGTTCAAATTCTTTCAGCTTGTCTCGCAAAAACTGTTCAGCTTTCTTTTTGTTGCCTTTGATTTCGTACCCTGTGGAAATCCATTTTTGTTTTCGTTTACCGTTTTGGTCGGTTAAATTTATGACGGCATAATATTTGCCGTTTTTTTGTTGCAGGCTTCCTGTCATATTGACTCCTTTCTTGCGGAAACACTACCATTACTTTCTGTGCTATTGTATCTGTATTTGCTGATAAAATCAAGTAGGTAGACTTTTGGGATAATATATTTTTTGCCGATTTTGATATACCGAATTGCGCCCATTTTTAAAAGCCGATACAGCGAATTTTTGCCGATATTGAGAGCGGCGCAAGCTTCTCCGACAGTGAGAACATCCTTGAAACTTTCAAACAATTCTGTCACCGCCTTTATGGTAGAAAATACTTTGCAACATCTTCGTTCTCTTTAATAACGGCGTCATCACCGAAAAACGTCACTTCTCCGTTATTACGGGTATAATGCGTTATATCCGTAATACGGCGTATGAGCGCATTCCACGATTGCGGTTGCTCCAGCTGAATATTGGGGTATTGCTCCCATAAGGATATGTTGCTGACAATATACACTTCTGTAAAGCAAGCAATTTTATCAGCATAGCGCGCAGGTAATCTGCACGGGTAAATGTCTATATATTGCAGGAAATCAGCAAGGATTATGCCACTGCGAAATTCGTCAAACAGTATCACAGGCTCTCCCTTATACATATCAAACGGGTGTTCGTAATTCGTGATTTTATAAACATTTTCATATCCGTATTTTTCCATTACGCCGCGCGTTTTTCCTGTACCTGTTTCACCGTAAATGTAATGGACTTTTACATCGCGGGGTTTACGCTTATAGCGTTCCTCTAAAAGTGTTTGCCGCGTTCGTTCAATATGTGGTAAACGCATATAGCAACTGGGGAACCTTGACAGTATATCTGCATCGGAACAGCCGTCCTCTATCATTTGTAAAACTTGTTCGGATACTGTTTCATTCTTTGCGGATTTATCTAACGGCATTTCGCCGTATTCCTCGAATGTTTCGCTGTGGTTTGTTTCCTTTTTCTCACTATTGAGGTATTTTCCCTCTTTGCGAATATAGTCGCGGTTTTCTTGACTTGAGCCAAGAGCTGTTTCTATATGGGCTTCGGGGAAACGATTTTTCATTGTGGAAAAGTACACGGCATTTTCATAATACACATAAATATGTGTGTGCGGTGTGCCGTTCTCGCCTGTTTCGTCACATAGACAATAATACAAAGGTTTACTGTCGTTTAAGACATTGCATATTCTTTCGTGGTCGTAACCCTTTTCGGTAGGATTGTTAATTGTAAGCTGATACTTACGAGAACGAGAATTTTGCAATTTGCTCATTCTTTCACCCCCAAATTTAAATTTTTTTGCATTTTAGAATGCTCCTTTCGTCTTTAGAATTTTTATTTATTACACAATTACACAAGTTGTGCAAAAGGGTAATACTAACCTTTTGCAATCGGGGCGGCGCGGCGCCCGCAATGCGGGTTCCCGCGCAACGCCCAACCGCATTCGTACCCGCAAGCAGATTTACTAATCACTCGATACACAATTACAAATCTGTTTACATTCGGTAGAATATCACAAATTTATTTTTTTGTCAACACCTATTTACAAATTTGTTTGCTTGTGTTATCATATCTGCAAGGAGTGAGAAAAATGGCATACACTTTAATGCTAAACAGCCTTATTGAGAATAGCGGATTGACCGTAAAAGAAATCGCCGCGCAATGTAAAGAAATGGGTGTTGATGTAACCCCCGCCTATATCAGCACTTTGCGAAACGATACAAACAACAGAGCTCCGTCCGACAAGGTTTCGCACGCAATCGCAAAGGTTTGTGGTGCAGAAAATGACGAAATTCTTGTTGTAGAAGCGTATTTAGACAACGCACCTGTTATCGTGACTAATTTCTTTAAGCAACTGAAAAAGCTTGTAGCGCCCTTAACAATGGGCATTATGGAAAATCGAATGACCTCACAGCAACAAAAAGAATTTGAAACGATTATAGAGCAAATGCCTATGGCGCAGTTTGTGATTGAAATGTCGAAAGACTCTGCAAAGAACAAACTGACGAAAGAATACGGAGCGGGGCATTTCAAAGGAATTTCGGACAACGGCGAATTAAAAATAAAAACCGAATACACACCTGTTTATGGCTTGCCTGTAGCAGATGATGGTATGAAACCGTTAATTTGTAAAGATAATCTCATTCAATTTGAATACAAGGAATTGCAAGACTATGCAATCGGGGATATCGTTTGCTATGCAAAAAAGGATAACGCAAAGAAAATCCTTGTGCGGAAAATCGTTACGGGTGACAGCAAGAAAAAAGTTACTATGTTGCCCATAAACAGCGAGTACAGCCCCGAAACCTTGGACGTTGCAGCTATTACAATATTGGGTAAAGTTGTGCGTGTAACCGCCGCAATCAAATAGTTCGCGGGCGCAGCTCAACTCTCAGCGAACCGCAAAGCCCATACAATAAAGCGAAGATATGCCTTTCAGCCAAAGTGGCTGAGGGGCATTCTCATTGGTAAATATATCGAGATGAAAAAATAACGCCTACGGCGGGCTTGGCGGCTTCGCCGCTCGGGAGCGTAACCGCTCAAAGCTTGGGGCAGTTTCTGCTCCTAAATTCACCCTTTATCTAAACTTTACTGTGCTATTGCTGAATAAGGCGCGGGCAAGCTATGTGGTGCAAGTAAGCGTGCGGACGCGAATGAAATTTCTGCAAGCCGTTAGATTGCTATCCAATATGGTGGGTTTTGCTTCGCAAAACCTATTGTACTGCTAAATACAGGGGGCAGGCGTCTGCTACGCTCGAACCTTCGCGCCCCTGTACCCGCCGACCGTTTGCTACGCAATGAAAAAGGACTGCAAGTTTCCTTACAGCCCCTAAGTAATGGTAGCGTTTTTTCTAACACTTTTCTAACATTTTTGTAAAAACACAGAGATATTGATACATACGGATAGTTTGATGTTTTCGGCTTATATGCGAGATAAACCGTTGATACACAAGGACTTTCGGCAATATAGCATAATCCTTGACAATGCGATAAAACACATTGCTTATGTCACTGGGGGTCAAGAGGCCGTGAGTTCAAGTCTCGCCACTCGGACCATATCAGAGCGAGTTTTTTTACATGACTTGCTCTGATTTTTTATTTAAATCAGCATACACGCATTTGTCCGTCTTCCTTTCTTGAAAAGGAGAAGCATGCACTGAAGCGAGGAAGATGCATATGGATAAAAGGTTTAAAGAAAATCTTAAAAATTATTATAATCAAGACGCTGCGCGAAGAAACCGTAACAAGATCAGAGCACATTGGAAAATTGAAGTCAGAAGAAATTTTTATAGCGTTATAAAACAGGAAAACAAAAAAACACTGCTTGAATTGGGTGCCGGCGCCGGATTTGACAGTCTATTCTTTCAAAAAAAAGGGCTACGTGTCACGGCTGTAGATATATCTTCCGAAAACATACGGTATTGCCGCGAAAAAGGGCTTGAGGCTTATGAGTTGGATTTTTATGATTTATCGGCATTGCACAAAAAATTCGACTGTATATATGCTTTAAATACGCTTCTGCATGTACCAAAAACCGATTTGCCAAAAGTATTTCAAGAAATCCATACCGTATTGGAGCGGGACGGCTTATTTTATTTGGGCGTTTACGGCGGCGAAGACAATGAAACCGATTTCATAAACAGCGGTGTTTCTGATGCGCCCCGTTTTTTCACATTTTATTCGGAGAAATATCTGAAAAACGTTTTAAAAGATTTTTTTCAAATTGTTGATTTTAAAACCATTCCTGTCGGAACGAATCGCTTTCATTCTGTCCTGTTAAGAAAAATGTAGTTCGCACATACCGTTTTCTGTATCATCGGCAAAATGTATTCCTTTCTTTTTTGTCACAATTCTTATAAAAATGTAATTTTTTATAAAAGGGCAATCCCATCATAGATGTGACAAATCAAAACGCGTTTATTTTCTTAAAGGAGGAAACTTTACGTCATTTCAAATAGAGTTCGGGAAAATTGTGCGGCAGAAGCGGAAAGCGAGCGATATAAAACAAATACAATTCGCAAACTCGCAGATATTGAACTGCGGCACATCTACAACATCGAAAACGGTCTTGCAGAACTGAAACTGCGCACGGTTGTCGTTTTTGCGGATATTTTGAAACTGGATTTAAATGATTAAAACAGTATGCCACACACGATACAGACGGCATATATTGGAAAAGCTTAGATGCAAATTCCCGAAAACAGTGAACAAACAGCGGTTCAAATGCGCCCCGTTCGGATGTATATGTCTTTCGTACATCCGCGCCGGGCGCATTTTCCGTTTTTGAAAGACGCCGACAAAGGCTTGTCTTTTTATTAGATTCTGCTATACTTAACCATAGCACACACGTACGCTATGGTTAATCATAACAAGGAGAACTGAATTCCAAAATCCGGGGGTGAAACCGTGCAGTCCGATATCCGCAAACTGAATGCAAACCATATCAAACTGATTGCGATTGCGGCAATGACCGTAGACCATATTGCCTGGACCGTATTTCCCGGCAATGCAACGGGCTTTCTGCCGATTGTGATGCACATTGTCGGCAGAATCACCTGCCCCGTGATGTGCTACTTTGTTTCGGAAGGCTACCACTACACAAAGAATATTCGCAACTATACTCGGCGAATGTTCATTTTTGCTTTTCTTTCCCATTTTGCCTATCGATTCTATTCGGCTGATTTTGTGGGATGGAAATCCTTTATTCCGTTTTATTTCGGCGATGTTCTCAATCAGACAAGCGTGATGTGGTCCCTTGCATGGGGGCTTGTGATGCTTCGGGTGATTAACAGTCCGAAAATCAGCCGAAACAGTACAAAAATCATTTTGATATGCCTTATCTGTGTGCTCAATATTCCGAGTGACTGGAGCTTTATCGCCGCCCTTTGCGTGTTGGCGCTCGGCACAAGCTACGGGAATTTCAAGCTGCAAATGCAAAGACTTCTTTTTATGACCCTGTTTGCCGCCGCCTATTGCGTCTTCATCGGCGGTTGGTACGGCTTACTCCAGTTGGCTATGGTGCTGAGTATTCCGATACTGCTGCTGTATAACGGCAAGCGCGGCGCAAGCCCAAAGGTCAACCGCAAAATGCAGCGACTGTTTTATGTGTATTATCCCCTGCACCTGTTTGTGATTGGGTGCATTCGGCACTTATCATAAGCTGAAGAAAGCCCCTGTCATCCTTTAGACAGGGGCTTCATTTATGCACGGTAAAACAGTGTATTTAACAGCAAAAGCAGAATCACACCCGGGGTACCCCCTACGGCAGACACAGCAAGATGCCCCCAGTTCAGCGGCAGATGCACGCCGAAAAATCCGCCCGCAAAATTCGCGGCGAAAAATGCGGCAATCCCCTGCACGCCCGACAGCAAAATGGCGCTTACAGCCCGTTTTGTCCTGAGCATAGAAAGCAAAATTACACCGCCGCCGATTGCCAATACCGCATAAATCCATCCTGCCATTTTTTGTATCGCTCCCTTTTATAGCAATCAAAACGAAAACCGCCTTTTATAAAATTTATATGCCCTGAAAAAATCAATCATTCCAACTGTTTAATTCGCGCGCTTACGAATATACTGAATAGTGAGAATGTTTTACGGAGGGGTTTTATGCACGGCGGTATGTACGAACAGTTTTGCGTGGAGCAAAACAAAAACATCTTATTAGAGGAGCAGTTTTCGGAAAACGGTGAATGCTCCATTTTCTGCCATCATCGGCATATTTGTCAAAAAGAGGGCTGTGAATGCCTCGAACGGCTGCGGCAAAGCATACAAATTTCTAAAAATTTGCAAAAATAAAGCGAAACAGTTGACCGAATATAAAAAATTTAGTAGAATATTGTCATACATTGATTAGAGTTTCTTCTTTTATATATATTCGGTGATTAAAAATGATAAAAATTTTAGACTGTGATATCGTCGATATCATACCCTTTTCCTGCGGCATCATTTTTTCAAAAATGGATATGCTCGGCGAAGGGAAATGCAAAGTCTCTTTTTACGGATTTGACATAAAAAAAATGCGCAACGCACCTGTGACGCGAAGCGTTTACATGCTGAATAAATTCGGAAACGGCTATAAACGGATTGTGGACGCCGTCGGCGATTATTTAAACTGCGACGCGGACACGTTTATGGGCAACGGTACGGTATTGGTTTACCCGACGGGCGAAACCGGTGTATTTGACTATGAGGGAAAAAACACGTGGGTCGGCGATTTGCTGTATCATGACTGCCCCGTGCAGGATGTTGCCTCTGACGGCAATCAGATTTGGTGCACCGTGCCCGACCAAAATGCAATTATCAGTTATTCGATTGCGCACAAAAAGTTTTATATGCGCATCGGCGGTGAAAATTCCACGGCATTCAGTATGCCGACTTCGATTGTAAAATACGGTGACGAGCTGTTCGTCTGCAATGCGGGTTCTTATAAAATCCGTACGGTGAATTTAAAGGACTATTCCGTCCGCGATTTCCGCACCTTTGACGAACCTGTGCGGCGGTATCTGCGTTCCTGCGGGAAAGAAATCGTTCAACTCGATTCGGGCGTATATATTTTATAAGCTTTCTTTGCCCAAGCGTTTGAAAAAGCGCTTGGGTTTTACATTGAAAAAAGCGATTTACAGAGGTAGAATTATGCACACACAGGAATTTTCGATGCATCTGACTGTACGGGACGTTATCGTTGACGACCCTTTTTGGAATCAAATTACAAAAAAGGTTCGGGAGCAGGTTCTGCCCTATCAGTACGAAGCACTGTCGGATTCTGTGGCGGGTGCGGAAAAAAGCCATTGTATTGAAAATTTTTTGAAAGCCAAAGCGGTCAATGCACGGCGCGAGGCAGGGTCCCCCGTACAAAAATACCCTGTGGACAAATGGCACTATGATGAAAGTAACACGGATAAAAACGCCTTTATGGGCTGGGTATTTCAGGACAGCGATATTTACAAATGGCTGGAAGCGGCAGGGTATCACCTGCAAAGCCGTCCCGATGCTTTGCTGGAAGCAAAAGCCAAGGAATTTATCCGTATCATCTGTGATGCACAGACGGAAAACGGCTATCTTGATACGCTTTACATCGTCAATGATATAGACAAAGCTTTTACCAATTTGCACGAGCACCACGAGCTGTACTGCTTCGGGCATTTGGCAGAGGCGGCAATCAGTATATATCATGCGACAGAGGATGATACGCTTTTAAAGGCAGCATACCGCTTTGCAGACCTAATTTGCGAAACATTTTGCCCGAACGGCAAAAGAGGCTATGACGGTCACGAAATTGCCGAAATGGCGTTGGTGAAGCTGTACAGGGAAAGCGGCAACCGAAAATATTTGCAAACCGCACGTTTTATGGTGGAAGAACGCGGCAAACAGCCGTACTATTTTGATTCGGAGCGCGGTAAAAAAACGGACGGCAAAGACTATGTATATAACCAAGCGCACTGCCCGCCCAAAGAACAGCGGGAAGCTGTCGGGCACGCGGTGCGCGGGGTATATCTGTACAGTGCCATGGCAGACCTTGCGAAAGAATTTGAGGATACACAGTTGGAGCAGGCCTGTAAAAGCATTTGGAACAATATCGTAAACAAGAAGCTTTATATTACAGGCGGCATCGGTGCGACTGTACACGGGGAAGCGTTTTCCTTTGACTATGACCTGCCGAATGATTTGGCTTATGCGGAAACCTGTGCGTCTATCGGGTTAATTTTCTTTGCACAACGTATGGCGGAAACGGAAATTTGCGCCGACTATGCTGACGTCATCGAGCGCGCACTGTACAACACGGTGCTGTCGAGTATGTCTGCGGACGGGAAATCCTTCTTTTATGTGAATCCTTTAGAGGTTCTGCCGCAGGCGTCCGAAGAAGACGCACGCAAACGGCATATCCGCCCCGTCAGACAGAAATGGTTTTCCTGCGCCTGCTGTCCGCCGAATCTGGCAAGACTGATAGGGTCTCTACCCGAATACATCTACACGGTGAATGAAAATACGGTGTTTCTCCATCAATTCATTTGCAGTCAGGCAAAATTTGACGGCGGATGTATACAGTTAACAGATGAACAGGGAAAATACCGCATCCGAATCCATACAGACAAACCGCGCCGCCTTGCCGTTCGCATTCCGAAGTGGTGCGATAACTTCGACATCAGCTGTAAATATACAGAAAAAAACGGCTATGCCTTTACGGAAATTCAGCACAGCGCGGAAATTATATTGGATTTGCATATGCATCCGAGACTTGTACAATGCTCGAACCATGTACGGGCAAATGTCGGAAAAGTCGCCGTGATGCGCGGTGCGGTTGTCTATTGCTTAGAGGAAAAAGACAACGGCAGTGACTTGCAGATGCTGAAACTAAACAGCAAAAAACCTCTGGAATACAAGGACGGCTGTATTTATGCGCAAGGTATTCGGGAAAAGCCTGACGAAGTACTTTACAGCACATACGGCGCACGCGAATGCACGGAATGTACGTTAAAATTCATCCCCTACTACACTTGGGGCAACCGCGGAGAAAATGAAATGTGTGTGTATGTGCGCGTGGAATAACGCTGTGTTCGGGATACAGCTCTAAAAGAGTATGAAAAAGCACCCCGCTGTTACTCGGCGGGGTGTTGTTCTGCTTTACAGCCTTTTTAAAAACCGAATTTGTGATTTTTCTTCCGAAAAACCTGCGTGACGGTAAAAGGCGTGTGCGTCGGTACGTGTGTCTCCCGAGTTCAGGCGTATGCCGACTGCCCCGACTTCAACTGCCCACTGCTCTGTTCTTGCAAGTAAAGCCGTACCGCTCCCTTGACGGCGGGCATTGGGAGATACCGCCAATCCGAGTACATTGACAAGCGCATCAAAATACAGGGTTTGATAGATTTGGGCGTGGATAAATCCCACGACGGTGCCGTCCTTTTCCGCTACAAATACGCATTCCCGCGCAGGGTCGCATTGAAACAAATGCGCCGACACGGTTTCTGCCGTACAGGCATACCCTAAAGATTCTCTGCAAAGCTCAGCGATTGCGGCGGCATCTGCAGCGGTCGCTGTGCGAATTGTAATGTTTGACATTTATTGTACCTGCCTTTTTGGGTAAATATATTTTGTGGGGACGCGCATTGCACACATGCATACAATCGGATTTTACACAAAACCACCAATAACACATCAACCGTAGGGGGGAACTGTGTTCGCCGCAAAAATCCGATTGAACTTTGCGGACGGACAAGGATGTCCGTCCCTACGCGCCAATTCATTCTGTGCGATGTGCGATTCTTCGCCTACGGCTCAGAATGACATATCTTAGAATAACATATACAGAACAACAAAAAGGGCGCGCGGCAATGCACGTCCCTTTTCGTGTAAATTATTCTACGGTTACGGCGAGCTCGCCGTTTTCTGCCGTCAGGCGAACGGTTTTAATCGGTTCACCGTAGTGCTCTACGAGATAGGAAGATATTTTATCCTCTGCATTGCGGCGGATGACGTTACGCAAATCACGCGCACCGCGCACATTGCCGTCCATTTTTTCGACAAGTGCCGTCGGCACATCTTCCGCGTATTCCAAAGTAATGGATTTGTCGTGCAATGCGGATTTCAACTCATCAAGCATCAGCACAGCAATATGTGCGTAATCTTCTGAAGACAGCTCGTTGAACACAACAATCTCATCGACACGCCCGATAAATTCGGGACGCAGGAACTCACGAAGCGCCTGAACTGCCATTTCGCGTTTCACATCGCTCGGCGCTTTGCCGAAGCCCATGGCGGTGGTTTTCCGTTCACTGCCTGCGTTGGAAGTCATGATAATCACGGTATTCGCAAAGCTGACGGTACGCCCGTGGGCGTCGTTGGTTTTACCCTCGTCAAGAATCTGCAACAGGATGTTCATCACATCGGGATGCGCTTTCTCAATTTCATCAAACAGAATAATCGAATACGGTTTTCTGCGCACCTTTTCTGTCAGCTGACCTGCTTCGTCATAGCCGACATAGCCGGGCGGCGAACCGATTAAACGGGAAACGGAATGTTTTTCCATAAATTCGGACATATCCAGTCGAATGAGTGTTTCAGGGGTATCAAACAACTCAAAGGAAAGCTGCTTCACCAATTCTGTTTTACCCACGCCCGTCGGTCCGACAAAGATAAACGATGCGGGTCGTTTCTGCACGGACAACTGCATACGGCTGCGCTTAATCGCAGCGGCAACTGCATCCACTGCGGAATCCTGCCCAATGACATGCGCTTTCAAACGATCTTCCATACCGATTAAGCGTTTCACATCTCCGTCCACAATTTTTGTTGTCGGAATGCCCGTCCAAAGGTTAATCACCTTCGCAAGGTCTTCCTCGTTCACGAAATTGTCGCTTGCCTTTTCTTTTAACTCGGCTTCCTTGCCGTCACAGGCAATTAATTCTGTACGAATGGACGCCAGTGCGGCATATTTCTCGTTTTTCTTCTGTTCGTCGTTTTCGGTTTCCGTTTCCGAAACTAATGTTTCTTCCTGCGTTTTCAAATCGGCAACATGCTTTAAAAACAGTTCATAATCGCTGATTGCTTTGTTGCGCAGATTGGCACAGGTGCAGGCCTCGTCCAATAAATCGATTGCTTTATCGGGCAGAAAACGGTCGGTAATATACCGTTCGGAAAGCGTAACCGCTTTATAGACCAAGGTGTCGGAAATCTGCACCTTATGGTAATCCTCATAATACTTTTTGATTCCCAGAAGCATTTCGTAGGCATCGTCAATCGACGGTTCTTCCACCTTGACGGGCTGAAAACGACGTTCGAGTGCGGCATCCTTTTCAATGTTTTTGCGGTACTCATTAAAGGTGGTTGCGCCGATGACCTGAATTTCTCCGCGAGAAAGCGCAGGCTTCATAATATTCGCCGCATTCATTGTGCCCTCGGCATCGCCCGTACCGACTAAGTTGTGCACCTCGTCGATAAACAGAATGATATTGCCCTCGGACTTCACCTCGTCAATCAGTCCCTTAATGCGGCTTTCAAACTGCCCGCGGAACTGCGTACCCGCAACAAGCGCGGTTAAATCGAGCAAATGGATTTCTTTGTCGGCAAGCTTTGCAGGCACTTCGCCCGCCGCAATTTTTTGCGCCAAGCCCTCGGCAATTGCCGTTTTACCGACGCCGGGTTCGCCGATAAAGCACGGATTATTCTTCGTGCGGCGGCAGAGAATCTGCACGGTGCGGTAAATTTCGCGGTCGCGCCCGATGATGCGGTCCAATTTGCCGTCCCGCGCGCGCTCGGTCAAATCTGTGCAGTAGAGCGACAGGTATTTGCGCTTTTTATTTTTGTTGCCCTGCTTTTTCGGTGCTTTGCCCTGTCCTTTTTTCGGCTCTTCCACAACCGATACCTCGGACGGGTCAATCAAATCGCCGTCGTCGTCCTTTTGCGGATTCTGCATACCGGGGAACAGACCCTGCATAAACGACAGCGGCAACGCGCCGCCGGGCTGAAAGCCGTCCTCGCCGTCCATACCTTCCATCATTTGCTCCATTTGTGCGGAGACTTCTTCCATTTCATCCTCGGTAATCCCCATTTGCTGCATAATCTGCTTCACAGGGCCGATATTCAGTTCCATCGCGCATTTGATGCAAAGTCCTTCGCTGGTGGTTTTCTCCCCTTCCACCTTCGAGATGAAAAAGACAGCAGGATTTTTGTGGCATCTGCTGCACAGCATATTTTTGTTCATCAAAATTTATTCCTCAGTTTCTTTTTTTGCGTGTTTGTCTTTGAATTGCTTATACGTATTCGGCACGTAGCTCAGCAGTGCAACAAAGGTCAGCACCGCCGCGATTACCACCAAAACCATCATCACCGCAGACGGCAGTGTAAACCATGCGCGCAGTGCGCCGATTTCGGGACCGAACGCGATAACCAACACCATAACGGCATAAAACACAAAGGTTGCGATTTTGCCATAGATTTCCGCCGCCACGGGACGAAGCCCGCAAGCAAGCATTATCGCACCGACAACGACCATCAGCAGTTCTTTAAACAGGAAGAACAGGAACACCCATTTAAACCACTGCATGGTCGGGTCTGTGGATTTGTTGAACTCCAAAAAGATGACAATCGCAATGGTAATTTGCGTCAGCTTGTCGGCAACAGGGTCCAGCATTTTGCCGAGTTCGCTGATTTGATTGAATTTGCGGGCGATTTTGCCGTCAAAGAAGTCGGTAAGCCCCGAAACAATCAAAATAATGACCGCCCAGCCGATGTGCCCGTTGTAAAACAGCACGCCGAACACAGGGATGAGCAAAATACGAATCAGGCTCAGCAGATTCGGTACGGTCAGACAGCCTGAAAACAGGCTTTTTAAATTTTCTTTCATCGTAAACACCTCATTAAAATAACTTCGTATGGAAATCCGGCAACCAGCCGCTTATAAAACTGACGATATGCGAAGACTGTAACGCCTCTCTGTAAGCCGTATCCTCTATGTACGGCGCCGCCGCGGTCAACAGAAAAACAGCGACAAACACAAAAGCACAGCCCTTCACCGCACCGAACACACCGCCGAGCAGTGCGTTCACATTTTTAACAATGGGAATTTTAAACAGCTTGGAAAGCATCGATGCCAGCCACTGAAATACACCGCCGAGCACGGCAAACAGCAGTAAGAACAAAACTGCCGACAGCACCGTCTCACAGACAGGCTGTGCGATATTTTCATTCAGCAGTTTCGCCGCGTCTCTGTCGCTGTAATTTCCGTTTGCAATTTGCTCTGTAAGTTTTGCCACGGAAGCGTCACTTCCCTGCACATATCCCTTTACAAAGCCCGGCAGGCTCTCCAATACAACAGAAGTTTTTTTAATTGCCGAGGCGCTCTCCGAAACACGCAGTTCCTCTGCGATTTTCGTTTCCACGCGCTCGGACAACACATTTTCATAGCATGCTTTTGCCATAGGCGCGCAAAGTTGTACCGCCAGAAGAAGCGCCGCCGCAAAGGCAACCAATTCCAAAACGGTGCGCACCAATCCCTTTTTGGCAGATGCGATCACCGCGACCAATAAAACGGCAAGCAAGCATACATCAATTGCAAGACTCAAAAAATCACCTCGCTCTAAACAGTATTGTATCACAGTATATTCCGAAAGACAACCTAAGACTGTGCGGATACGGTTTCATCGACAGCGGTGGTCTTATAGCATTTTATGCCGCTGACGGCATAAACATAAGTGTTCCTACCGTCTGTAAAGGGTCTGATACAGTCGTCGTCCACCGCCGAACGCCCGACCTGCTCCCCTTTGCGGTTAAAGCTGTAAAGATAACGGTCAGTTAAAACAGACACATATGCCGCATCGCACGACACGCCCTTTACGCTTTCGGCAATTTCCGTTTCAAACTGCAAAACGCCTTTTCGGTCGTAGCACCGAATAATTTTGGATGCCGCGCTTCCGTATTTGGAAAGGGAAACTGCCGTACAGCCGCTGTCGTCGGTATACACACAGGACAATGTATTCAATGACAAATCTTCTTCCAAAATCGGCGTTTTATCCTCCACCACGGTAAAAATATTCTTCCCCGTCAAAAGCAACCGATCACCCGCAAGAAAGGAAAGTCCCGACACAACAGTATCATAGGAGAATGAAGCAATCGGCTCATTATAGGAAAAATCGAAAATATAAACCTTGGAATACAGCTCACCGTTCTGCGCGCCGACAACAGACACGGCGGCGCGTTTGCCGTTACCCGACACGGCGACAGCAATGATATTTTCGGAAGCGCAGTTCCAAACAAATATCTCTTTATGGCTTTTGTTGAATACGGTAAGCTGGCTTTGTGAGGCTTCGCCGCGTGACGCGACTGCCAAAGTACCGTCTTTGCCGAGTGCGCCTGTCAGCAGTTTTTGCGCACTTTGCACTTCCAATAAAATTTTGGTTTTGGAAAGCACCCTATAACTGTTTCCTCCGACATCCAAAAGCAACACACGCCCGCCTGCGGCGGTTGCTATGGGAGAGGACAGTGTGTGTTGCTGCTCCCCGAAACGCCGTGCGGTCGCATCCAGTGAAAATGTGGTGTCGTCCCCGATAACAAACAAATCCGAGCCGACAGGCAGCACATTCCGCACGCCCGCATTTTCAAAATAGTACGGGTATCCATCGCCGCGTTTTGTGCCTGAAATGACTGTATCCGCATAGTCGCTGATGCTCGAAAATGTAATATTGCCGAACCGATTGGCGGCAATCACGACTAAAATCAGCAGAACGGAAATAATGCAGACTGCTTTCAGCACAGACACCAGCCGTTCCTGATTGTTTGTTTTTTGCTTCGGTTTCGGTTTTCTACCTGTATCCTTCTCTGCCATATGTTCACCCCGATTTATATATCGTAATAGACCTTGTGCAAATATAAGCCGTGCGCAGGCGCGGTCACGCCTGCCTGGGCACGGTCACGGCTTTCTAAAATCTGCGGAATTGCGCCCGTCGGTAGCTTTCCGCACTGTATCTCCAAAAGCGTGCCAACCATAATACGCACCATATTGTAAAGGAAGCCGTTGCCCGTGACGCGGAATTCCACCAAGTCGCCGCTTCTTGAGACGGCGCAATCCCGAATCTCACGGACTTTATCCTCCACCGCGCATTTTGAAGCGCAAAAGGCGGAGAAATCGTGTGTACCGAGAAAGCCTTGTGCTTGCGCGTGCAGTACTTCCGCATCCAGCGTCCATGGATAATGCAGAGCGCGGTTTTCGAGGAAAGGGTCACGCACCGCGCGGTTTAAAATTAAGTAGCGATAGGATTTTCCCTTGCAGTCATACCGCGCGTGGAAATCCTGCGGCACCTCATGTGCGGACAGCACCGCTATATCGCGCGGAAGCACGGCATTCAGCGCCGTTTGCAGTTTTTCGGGCGTAATTTCTTTTTCTGTACGCAGGTTACAGCAAAACATATCGGCGTGGACGTGTGCGTCGGTGCGGCTGCACCCTGTAATCGGCACGCGCGCACCCAGAATTTGCTCTATGGCATCCTGCAATCGGCTTTGCACGGTATCCGCGTTCGGCTGTACCTGCCAGCCGTGATATGCCGTACCGTCAAAACACAGCGTCAGCAAATAATTTTTCAAATCAAATCACCGCCGCTAAAAAATGATTGGAAACAAAAATACCCGTGATGCATACCGCTGTAATTACAAAGGTGATATAATCGCGTGCCGCAAGGTGCATCACGCGAAGCCGCGTGCGTCCCTCGCCACCGCGGTAGCAACGGCACTCCATGGCAAACGCCAAATCGTAAGCGCGCGAAAACGCGTTGACAAACAGTGGAATAAACACGGGTACGAGCGCCTTGCCGCGCTGGATAATATTGCCCGTATCGAGCTCCGCACCGCGCGCTTTTTGCGCGGACATAATTTTATCGACCTCATCAATCAAAGTGGGAATAAAGCGCAGGGCAATCGTCATCATCATAGCGATGGAATGCACATTGATTTTAATCTTTTTGAGCGGAGAAAACAACCGTTCAATCGCATCCGTCAGCAGTGTCGGCGAAGTGGTATAGGTCAGCATAGAGCTTGCCGCGACCAGTGCCACAATGCGGACGGTTGTGAATACTGCTGTAAAAATGCCGTCCGCAGTCAGCTTAAATTTACCGAGTTCCAAAAGCACCGTACCGTCCGTATTGTAAAAAATCTGCAATACAGATGTAATCAGAACAATAATGACAATCGGCTTTAAGCTTTTTAAAAGCATCTTCAGAGAGATTTTGGAAAGCAGTATCGCCGCAATCAGATACGCCGCCATAATCCCCAATGCAACAAAATTTCTGCACAGAAAAATCAGCACGATGTAGACAAAGGTCAGCACCAATTTTGCGCGCGGGTCAAGCTTATGCACAACGGAAGTTCCGGGGAAATACTGCCCGATAGTAATATCTTTAATCATTGCGCCGCCCCCCTTTCCCGCATCAAACGCAACAGTTCGCGTTTCGCTTCGGGGAGTGTGTAAATATCGGTGCGTACATCTATCCCCGCCGCTTTCAGGCGCAAAAATATCCTTGTGAGCTGCGGCACATCCAAGCCGATTCGGGAAAGCTGTTCCGCGTTTTCAAAAACGGATTTAACCGTACCCGCAAGCACAGGCGCACCGTTTTGCATCACAATCACCTTTGAGGCAATTTCCGCAATATCATCCATACTGTGAGAAACGATAACAACCGTTTTCCCCGTAGAGAGACGGTAGTTTTCAATCATCTGTGTGATACGCGCTCTGCCGCGCGGGTCAAGCCCTGCGGCAGGTTCGTCCAAAATCAGGATTTCAGGTTCCATCGCCATCACACCTGCTATTGCGACACGGCGTTTTTCTCCGCCCGACAAATCAAAGGGAGATTTTTCCATCCACTCTTTTTTGATTCCGACAAATTCCGCCGCACGCAGAACGTGTTCTTTTATCTGTGCTTCGGAAAGCCCCATATTGTGCGGACCGAAGGCAATGTCTTTATATACCGTGCTTTCAAACAGCTGATATTCAGGATACTGAAAGCAAAGCCCGACTTTAAACCGCGCCGCGCGGGTCGCCGCTTTAGAAGCGTGAATATCCTCACCATTCAACAGCACCTTGCCCGAGGTCGGTTTTAAAAGCCCATTCAAATGCTGTACAAGCGTGCTTTTACCCGAGCCTGTATGCCCGATAATGCCGACAAGCTCACCTTTTTCCACGGAAAGATTGACATCTTGCAGTGCCGCCATGCGAAACGGCGTACCCTCACCGTAAACATATGTTAAATTTTGCGTTTCAAGCAGTGCCATTTTAAGCGTCTCCGAGTATTTCTAAAATATTGTCTGCAAATGCATCGGCAGTAAGCACATCGCCGCGCATTGGAACGCCGTTTGCGCGCAGTTCTGCCGCCAGCGCCGCCGCTTTCGGAATATCCAAACCGATGCTTTTCAGCAGATCTGCCTTCAAGAATACGTCTTTAGGCGTGCCGTCCAGCACAATTTTGGCGTCATCCATCACGACCACGCGGTCAGCCGCCGCCGCTTCTTCCATAAAGTGTGTAATAAACACAACTGTAATGCCGCGCTCGCGGTTTAAACGGCGCACGGTATCCATGACTTCTTTTCGCCCCTTAGGGTCAAGCATGGCGGTCGGTTCATCGAGCACAATACATTCGGGCAGCATCGCAATCATACCTGCAATCGCTACACGCTGTTTCTGCCCACCGGACAGCTTGTGCGGCTCATGGTTGCGGTATTCGTACATTCCGACGGCTTTCAGTGCATCGTCCACACGGCGGCGAAGTTCTTCGGGCGGGACGCCCAGATTTTCAGGTCCGAACGCCACGTCTTCCTCTACAATCGAGGCGACAATCTGATTGTCGGGATTTTGAAATACCACGCCCACGGTGCGGCGGATGTCATAAGACAAGGCTTCATCCGCCGTATCCATCCCATTTACGAGTACACGTCCGCTTTCGGGAATCAAAATGGAATTCGAAAGCTTTGCAAGCGTGGATTTTCCCGACCCGTTGTGCCCCAAAACAGCAACAAAATCGCCTTTTTTGATATTCAAATTGACGTGCTCGACACAAAGCGGTAACGGTTTTTCCGTTTCGTCTGCATCGTAGCGAAAAGATACATCTTGAAATTCAATGATATTCTCTGTCATTCTTTTTGTTCCTTTTTATCGTTTCCAAATCGCGGTTGCGCCGCACGGCAGCAACATTCCCGAAGTCTGCACGGGCAAACCGATTTCTTCGCTTTCGACAGAACCGCCGAATTTCGGCACAATGAGCGTGCCCAAAATATATTGCATCACTGCGGGGGAAAGCCCTGCGGTATAAGAATTGATTAGTACCGCTATGGGTGCGTCCGACAACACTTGGGAACACAGCTCCACAAAATGGTAAATTTCATTCTCTAATTTCCAGACCTCGCCGCCCGGACCGCGCCCGTAAGACGGCGGGTCCATAATCAAAATATCATAACGGTTGCCGCGGCGGATTTCGCGCTGTACAAATTTAATACAGTCATCCACAATCCAGCGCACAGGGCGGTCAATCACACCTGAAGACAGTGCGTTTTCCTTTGCCCACTGTACCATACCTTTGGAAGCATCCACATGCACAACCTGCGCACCTGCTTTTAATGCGGATACGGTTGCCGCGCCTGTATACCCAAATAAATTGAGCACTTTAACAGGTCGGTTTGCCGCACAAATTTTTTCCGAAACATAGTCCCAGTTAACCGCCTGCTCGGGGAATACACCCGTATGCTTAAAGCCCATGGTTTTCACGTTAAAGCGCAAATCTCGGTACTGAATTTCCCAACGGTCGGGAATGCGCGAGCGCACCTCCCAACTGCCGCCGCCCGTATTGGAACGGTGGTACACCGCATCTGCCTTTTTCCACAGCGGATGTGTTTTCGGTGTTTGCCATACGACTTGTGGATCGGGGCGAATGAGTGTGACATCGCCCCAACGCTCCAACCGTTCGCCGCCTGAGCAATCTAACAGCTGATATTCCTGCCAATCCGATGAAAAACGCATTATACTAACCTTTCCCGAACGACCTCGGCAATGGATTCACCGAGCTCTTGAATTTTCTGTTCGTCCTTGCCCTCCAACATCACGCGAACAAGCGGTTCTGTGCCCGATACACGCACAAGCACGCGCCCGCTGTCGCCCAATTCCTCCTCGGCACGGGCGATGGCGTGTTTGATTTCCAGATCGCTTGTAAAACGTACTCTGCCGTATTTGGACACGCGCACATTGATGAGCACCTGCGGGTAAATTTCCATTTCTTCAGCCAATTCCTTTAAGGTCTTGCCTGTATTCTTTAAAACCTTTAACAGCTGAATGGCGGATAACTGCCCGTCGCCTGTGGTTGCATAGTCCAAGAAAATAATATGACCCGACTGCTCGCCGCCGATAGAATAGCCGTTTTCGAGCATATTCTCCAGCACATAGCGGTCACCGACCTTCGTGCGTTCGCAGTGAATGCCTTCCGCTTCGCAGAATTTGAAAAAGCCCATATTGCTCATCACGGTCACAACCGCCGTATCTTTTTGCAGTGTCCCGTTTGCTTTCATATACTTTGCGCAGACCGCAATCGCTTGGTCACCGTCCACGATTTTGCCCGTGTGGTCGACCGCCAGCATTCTGTCCGCATCACCGTCGAAAGCCAGCCCCAAGTCACAGCCGTTTTCCACAACGCATTTTTGCAGTGCTTCCATATGCGTAGAGCCGCAGTCTTTATTGATATTTACGCCGTCGGGCGTATCGCCGATGACCACGCACTGTGCACCCAAGGCTTCAAACACGGTTTTTGCAGAGACGCTTGACGAACCGTTGGCACAGTCCAATGCGATTTTCATACCGTCACAGCGCGTATCCGTGGTGGAAAGCAGATGTGCGATATAATCCTCCACCGCATGTTCCGCGCGCAAAACTCTGCCGACATCTCCGCCAACCATCACGGGCGGCACTTTGGCTTCATCCAAAATAATGGCTTCAATTTCATTTTCCAAAGCATCAGGCAGTTTATAGCCCGTGGACTGGAAAATTTTAATGCCGTTGTATTCGCAGGGATTATGCGAGGCGGAAATCATCACACCTGCATCATAACCGTATTCCTTCACAAGATACGCTACTGCGGGTGTCGGCACAACGCCCAAAAGCAACACATCCGCACCCACAGAGCAAAGTCCTGCCGTAATCGCAGATTCCAGCATTTCACCCGATGCACGGGTATCCATACCGATAAGCACTCTCGGACGGTGCGACAAATTCTCCGTCAGCACCATTGCCGCCGCACGCCCGATTTGCATGGCGAGTTCACAGGTGATTTCCTTATTTGCGACGCCGCGTGCGCCGTCTGTACCGAATAATCTGCCCATTGCAATTTCTCCTTTACATATCTAACTGCTGCTGTCCCTGCATCGGGATGCCGAGATGCCTGTACGCAAGCGGCGTTACCACGCGCCCGCGCGGGGTCTTTGATAAAAAGCCGATTTGCATTAAGTATGGCTCGTAAACATCTTCAATCGTAACTGCCTCTTCCCCGATGGTCGCGGCAATGGTTTCCAAGCCCACGGGCCCACCGTTATAGTTTTTAATCATAGACGTTAACAAAAGGCGGTCTATCAGGTCAAGCCCTAAGGGGTCAATTTCCATTCTGCCGAGCGCAATTTTGGCGGTGTCTTCCGTAATCACACCGTCTGCCATCACTTCAGCAAAATCGCGCGCGCGTTTCAAAAGGCGGTTCGCAATACGCGGCGTACCGCGCGAACGCGAAGCAATTTCCAGTGCGCCTGTATCGTCAATCGCGATACCGAGAATCCCCGCACTGCGCTTGACAATCTGCGAAAGCTGTTCGGGGGTATACATCTCCAAGCGCGCAATTACGCCGAATCGGTCGCGCAAAGGTGCGGTCAGCTGTCCTGCGCGTGTCGTCGCACCGACCAACGTAAATTTCGGCAAATCCAACCGAATGGAGCGCGCGGAAGGCCCTTTGCCAATGATGATGTCGAGTGCATTGTCCTCCATTGCAGGATACAAAACTTCTTCCACACTACGCGACAGGCGGTGGATTTCGTCAATGAACAGCACATCGCCGTCATTGAGATTCGTAAGCAGCGCCGCAAGGTCACCCGGTTTTTCAATCGCGGGACCCGAGGTCACACGTATCTGCACATTCATTTCGTTAGCAATGATACCTGCAAGCGTGGTTTTGCCCAATCCCGGCGGTCCGTATAAAAGCACGTGGTCTAACTGCTCGCCGCGCCCTTTTGCCGCCTCAATATAAATTTTTAAATTTTCTTTCGCCTTTTCCTGCCCGATGTAGTCATTTAAAGTTTTCGGGCGCAGGGAGATTTCCAAATCGCCGTCGCTTTCGTTGAAATCGGGAGAAATAATGCGGTTTTCGTTATCAAAATCCATCGCTTACACCTGCCTTGAAAGGGTTTTGAGCGCCTGTCTGATCAAATCCTCCACAGACAATGTGCCGTCCAATTTGGACACCGCCATTGCCGCTTCGCTTTGCGAATAGCCAAGCATCACAAGCGCACTGACCGCCTCGGCAGCATTGCCGTCAGATGCGGCAAGCCCTGCGGCTTCAATTTCGGGTGTGGCGGCAGGCATTTCCATGCCTTTTGCCAGTTTATCTTTTAATTCGAGCACAATGCGCTGCGCAAGCTTCGGCCCTACCCCCTGCGCTTTGGTAATCGCTTTGCTGTCACCTGTGGCAAGACTCAAAGCAAGCTTTTCGGGGGTGAGTTCCGAAAGGATGGAAAGCGCGGCTTTCGGTCCGACGCCCGACACGGAAATGAGCAACTTAAAGCACTCCAGCTCCTGCTCCGTGTAAAAGCCGAACAAATCGAGCGCGTCCTCGCGAACATTCAAATAGGTATAAAGCGTTGCGGTGCTTCCCTTTTCCCCGATTTTTTTCAGCGTGGTGAGCGTGGTATTACACTTAAATGCCACACCGCCTGTTTCAACGGCGACAGACTGTGTATCAAAATACACAACCTTGCCTGTAATGGAATAAAACATATTTGTCACGCGGCTTTTACTTCGATTTTCCCGCAAAAGCCGTTCCTTTCTCTGTAAAATAAGGACTCAGCGCAATCCCAATTTATTTAACTTTCCCATCAGCGAACCGCTGGAGTGCCCGTGGCAGATTGCCATGGCAAGTGCATCGGCGGTATCGTCAGGCTTCGGGACTTTTTCGAGATTTAAGATGATGCGCGTCATTTCCTGCACCTGTTTTTTCTCGGCTCTGCCGTAGCCGACCACGCTCTGCTTGACCTGCAAAGGGGTGTATTCAAAAACCTCCAAGCCGTGCTGTTGGGCGGCGAGCATTGTGACCCCGCGCGCCTGCGCCACGTCAATAACCGTTTTGGCGTTGGTATTGTAAAACAGCTTTTCAATCGCCATCGCCTCAGGGTGATGACGTTCCATCAGCGCGCAAAGGTCAGTATAAATCATTTCCAAACGGCGGTTGAAGGGTGTGCCTGCTTCCGTCGTAATCGCACCGTAATCCACCACGGAAAAACGGTTGTTACGGTAGTCGAGCACACCGTAGCCTACAATCGCATAGCCTGGGTCAATGCCTAAAATAATCATAAAAAAGTCCTTTTCCACCTATATTATAGGATTCAAAAAATTTTATCACAAATACGGAAAAATAGCAAGTAAACAGAGTGTGAATTCTGCTGACTTGCTATTTAAAACATATGCTATCAAAATATTACAAAATCATTCTTTATTGCCGAAAAGCCGAAACAGTTTATAGAAAAACGGAAAATCGCGTTTTCTGACAATAACCTGTTTCCATTCCCCACACCCTTCGCACAGCTCTAACTCCTGAGAAAGAATATAGTTCTCCGACGGTTCATCTTCACCGTTCAATTTGTTCCAACAATCCAAACAAAATTCAGCCATTTTTTACGTTCCCTCCAAATTGTTCTGTATTGCGAAACATTATAACAGATTTTCAGGGTAATATCAAGAAAAATGTTCACAATACAGAACAGGAGTATCTTATGACTAAAATTAGACCTGACAAAAGCCTTGGCAGTAACATACAAAAAGCTCGCAAACAAAAGGGATTAACACAGGATGCAACAATCGCAAAACTACAGTTGATGGGAATCAATATTTCCCGCAGTACTTATGCAAAAATTGAAACAGACCGCATCAATATTCGTGTCAGCGAACTGATTGCGCTGGGAAAAATATTCGGTGTGGATTTCAACTTTTTCTTTGACGGTTTAACATTATAACGAATAATGGACTTGCAACCCACGTAGGAGGCGACGACTCTGTCAAGCCCCGCGGGCGAACGCAGTTCGCCCCTATGGGTGTAGGGAACGACCTCTGTGTCGTTCCAAAAAATCCGCACAAAACGAATGATTTCACGCGTAGGGACGGACGTCCCCGTCCGTCCGCGGGCGCTTCGTGAAGCGCCCCTACAGAAATTGTGCTGCATCGTTGGGCTTGCGCAAAATCCAACCTTGCTCGGGCGGGCTTGGAAACCCGCCCCTACGGAATTTTACGTTTCCATCGAGTTTGTACAAATGTTTAAACTCGCTCGGGCGGATGAGGGCGTCCTCTCCTACGGTTTGCTCCAATCTGTCATTCTGAGCCATAGGCGAAGAATCATGCTCCACCTCATTTTTCGCCATAGGATTAATTTATTGATTCCGCCGTAAACTTCTGTTACAATTACCTTAAGGCGGTGAGAATTTGCTTTCCCTTAAGCATTGAAAGAATTGCTGTACAGTTCGCAAACCTATATGATGCAAGCGACACCCACTTAAAATATCTTGAAGCATTGGCAAACAAGCTAAACATTACATGGTCTCAAAACATATAAAAACAACCCAATTATAAAACTCATATTCGGGGGCGTACATATGACAAAAAGAAAATACACAAAAAAAGTTCTGATTGCCGTCACGGCAGTTTTGCTCGCCCTACTGCTTACAGCGGCATATATTCTGTTCGGAGTGGTCGGCATGGAGAAAAAACGCACTTACGCACAAAGCGCGGCAGTAGAAAATAATATCGGCACAGGTAAAACCGTTTTGGATACTGCCGTGACCTATCAAACGATGCACGGCTTCGGCGCATCTGCCTGCTGGTGGAGTCAGGACGTCGGCACGTGGGAGAATCACGAAGAAATCCTGTCGTATCTCTATGACCGCGACAAAGGCATCGGCCTGAATATTTACCGCTACAATCTCGGCGCGGGGTCAAAGGGCGATGCGCACATTCTGACCGAGAATCGCGGTACGGAATGCTTTTTAAATGCAGACGGTACATACGATTTCACAAAAGACGCGGCGGCGCAAACCTGCCTTGCCGACGCAAAACAGCTTGCGGGCGATAATTTACGGGTCACACTGTTCTGTAATTCCGCGCCTGTTTCCATGACAATCAACGGAGCGGGCTACGGCGCACCGCTCCGCGACGACGCGCCTTGGATCACGAATTTGGATGCAAAGCATTACGGCGCGTTTGCCGATTACTGCTACAACAGTGCAGAATACTTTTTGGACGCAGGTTATCGCGTAACCGACCTTTCCCCCATCAACGAGCCGCAGTACAGCTGGGCGGCGTGGTATAACGAGGACGGCTCTTACAGCGTGAATCAAGAGGGCTGTCACTTCTCAAAGACCGAAGCAACCGCACTGTATGCGGAGATGATTCAGCGATTCAAAGACTCTAAGGTTGAAAACGCGGGTTGTAAAATTTCCATGTTTGAGTCGGGGTCTGCGGAAGGAACAGGGTCTTCCTGCGCGGCATATCTCGACTGTATGCTCGGCAAAGGTCCGAAATATGTGTTTAAAAATCAGGCTCTGCGGCAATATTTTGACACCGTCAGTCTGCATTCCTATTGGTCCTCTGCCGAAACGAAACGGCAGGCGGCGGCATATCTTGCTGACAAATATTCCAATTATGATGTGGTTTGCACGGAATACTGCCAAATGACAAACGATGAAAACACGGGCGTATTCGATTTGATTTCAAAAGAACCGAACGGCACAAACGGCATGACGATTGACTACGGCACGGCGATGGCACAGGTCATTTTGGACGATTTGACGGTTCTGAACGCCAAGGAATGGGATTGGTGGCTCGGCTGTTCCTACGGGGTGTACCCCGACGGATTGGTTTATATCAACGCGGACGACCACAAAGATATAAAGACTTCTAAACGCCTGTGGTGTCTCGGCAATTTCTCGAAATTTATTGATGAGGGTGCAACGCGCATCGCCTGCTCGAGCGGCGTGGATGCACTCCCCTGCTGTGCGTTTGTGAATCCGGACGGCAGTACGGTTGTGGTATATGTAAACGACACAGAAGAAAATGCACAGACTGTTCTTTCCTGCGAAGAAGAGTACAGCGTATATACCACAAGCGATATATATAACCTCGAAAAAACCGCGAGCGGTGCGGCGGGCGATGTAACCGTTTCCGTGCCCGCAAAATCGGTGGTGACGGTGGTAATGCGGGAGGATACAAAACAAACGCAAAGCACTGTGTTTGAGGATAAATCGCACGGGAACAGTACGGTATCTATCGCGTATCCCGTTTTTGACAATATGCCGACTGTAAACAAGTGGATCGCCGATTTTGCCGCATCTTATGCCGATACAGCCTACGATGCAGATTACACGGATTTAGAGCTGAATCTAAAGTATACCGTAAAACAGCAGGACAGCAAATACATCAGCATCGTTTTTGAGGGGACAGAAAATGTGCGCACAGCGGCGCATCCAAATTCTGTTTTTGTTGCCAAAACCTTTGATTTAGAAAATCAAAAAGAAGTGAATCCAACAGATATCCGTGCAATCGATACACATTTTGCGGAAGAAGTTTATGCCGCCTTTTGCAAAGACACTTCCATTGCCGCAGAATTTCAAAAGGTTTATCCCAACACAGACGTATTGCTGAAAGCGCTTCAAACGGAAGATGCACAAATTTATTTTACGGAGAAAAGCGTCGGCGTCAGCGTTCCTGTGCCGCACGCCATCGGCGACCATAGGGAAACGGAAGTGCCGATTGCAGTTTAATTTATCCGAATCGCACATTGAACAGACACAAATATAATTCATAAAAATTGCCGCAGATGTGCTACATCTGCGGCAATTACTTATTTTATGCGGCGGGTACCTGCGGTGTATCGGGCTTTTCAGGCTGTTGACCGCCACCCGTCGGATTTTCAGAGGTCTCTTCCTCGTCGGGATTATCCGGTTTTACATTACCGCTCGGGTTCTCCGGCTTATCCTCCCCGCCCGGATTCGGATTGTCCGGGTCCACGACAGGCGGATTCGGCGTATTTCCGTCCCCCGGATTCGGGTTCTGATTCGGCGGCGTACTGTTATTTTCGTTAGTCGGTGTATTGGTATTCGGCTTATCCGTATTTGGGGAAGTACTGCTCGGATTACTGTTCTTCAGTTTCGTGGTATCGCTCGTATTATTTTTCGGTTTATCCGATTTAGGATTGTTACTCGTCACCGGTTCGGTCGGCACTTCACCGTAAATAAACAAATGTAACCGTTCGCTTGCTTTGCGCAAATCGTAGCGCCATACCCAAGCACCCTCATAGATACCGCCGACGGCATTTTCTTCTTCGCCCGGAATATTGGTCATCGTAATTTGAATATCCGATTTAATCATCGGCGCAAAGGACATAATTTCCGAAAAAGAAAGTGAGGTTTCGCACAGGGACATGCCCCGCTTTAAAAGCTCCGCATATTTTGAAGGGCTGACTTTGCGTGCCTGCACAAGCAAAGCCTCAATCACGCGTTTTTGACGGTTGGAGCGTTCGACATCGGAATCAATTTTGCGAAGCCTTGCGTATACGACTGCTTGCTCTCCTGTCAAATGCACAGGTCCCGCCTCATCCAGATAATGAAAATCGGGATTGTCGTCGTCTCCAATCTGATTGAGGTGTGCACGCTCAGCCTCTGTGATAGTGATATCCACACCGCCGAGCAAATCAATTGCCTGGGCAAGCTTTGCAAAGTTAATCGACACATAGTCGGTAATATTCATGTTGAAATTCTGATTCAGTGTTTTTACGGCAAGCTGTGCGCCGCCGAATGCATAGGCGTGGCAGATTTTTTGGTCCTTATGCCCTTCAATCGACACATAACTGTCCCGCAGAATGGAAGAAAGCTTCACCGTATTGTTCTTTCTGTCTACACTGACGATGATGATAGAGTCACTGCGTCCCGTAAATGCCTCTTCGTCGCGGGTATCCAAGCCGAACAACGCCACATTAAAAATATCCGTATCGCCGTACTTTTCGGCAATTTCATTGGAAATCCCCAACTCACCTTCATCGATTTGATTGTGGAACCCGCTGTAAATACTGTATACCGTACCGAATACTGCGGCGGACAGCACCAGCAGTCCAATCAGCACATACACAATGACGCGCTGCCATTTCTTTAAGGCAAACCATTTCTTGCCGAATTTACTGTTGCGGAATTTGCTGTTTTTTCGTTTCTCTGCTTTCACCTTTTCCTTTTGCAGTTTTTTTTCGACTTTTTCATCTATTTTTTTATCTAAAAGAATTTCTCGGTCTTCGGAATTCGCTCTTTCTCTTTTCATAATACACCTCAATATGTATTGTCTTGTTCCGAACAGAACAAATTATGCAAACAATAAAATTTCACATAATAACTCTGTTGATTATACAACCAAAGTCGAATACTGTCAATTCGAGGTACGGATTTTTCACAAAAACTTCAAGAATTTACAAAATCGTCATAAATAAAACCCCGTCTGAAACGAAAAGTTTCAAACGGGGATGTTGACTTAGGCTATTCTGTTCCGTCAACCGCGCAGTGCACGGTCCAGCCAAATCTCGGCAATATCCATTGCGGCAAAAAGGCCTTTCTTTTCGCTGGTTTTTACGATACGCTCTTTCGCGCTTGCATCGGGGTCGGTCTTTAACAGCTGTACGGTTACCTTTGCGGCAAGGTCCAGTCCTTCAAATTCCTTTTTGGATGTAATGCGCATCATAATCACGTAATCGTCAGACATGTTGCCGTAATAAATGGTATCGCCGTTGCGCACCAACGGTTTGCCTTTATAGGTCAAAAAATCGTTCTTTACTTTTTCAGCCATATTGTATCTTTTCTCCTCATTTTTCATCCGCACCGAGCTGCAAATAATTCTTTACCAATGCCTGAAGCAGCTCGTCACGGTCCAGTCGGCGGATCAGGCTGCGGGCATTGTTGTGCGTGGTAATATAAGTCGGGTCTTCGGATAAAATATAACCGACAATCTGACTAATCGGGTTATAGCCCTTTTCCCGAAGTGCGTTATAAACCGTCAAAATCGTTTGACGCATGACTTCCTCATGTTCATCCTTAATGGAAAACTGAATGGTTTTATTCGGGTCTAACAAAACAGCCACCTCCTGCTTCTGTAAAAATCTAAAGTATATTATATACTAAGCCGATTTAAAATACAATCATTTTTCAAGAAAAATTTTATATAAGCGGATGTATCCGATACAATCTCTTTATACCGTTTCCAACGGCGTATTCCGATAATCTTCCACAACCTTGCCGTCCTGAATGCGAATCACACGTTTCGCCTCTTCGGCAATGCCGTTGTCGTGCGTAATCAGAATGACGGTTCTGCCCTCTGCGTTTAATTCGTGCAGAATTTTCATAACGTCTTTTCCCGAACGGCTGTCCAAATTTCCCGTCGGTTCATCCGCTAAAATAATCGGCGGACGTGCGGCAACCGCCCGCGCAATGGCAACACGCTGCTGCTGACCGCCCGACATCTGCTTCGGCAGGTGGTCCAGTCTGTGCCCGAGTCCGACACGGTCAAGCGCTTCCAGCGAGAGCGTATGCCGTTCCTCTTTCGGCATACCGCGGTACGCCAGCGGCAACTCCACATTGCCCTGCGCCGTCAGGCTGGAAATCAGATTAAATCCCTGAAAAATAAAGCCGATTTGCTTGTTTCGTATTTCGGAAAGCTGGTCATCGGTCATGTGCGATACATCTTCGCCGTCGAGATAATACTCGCCGCTGGTCGGCACATCCAAAAGCCCCAGCATATTCATCAGCGTAGACTTGCCCGAACCCGACTGCCCGATAATCGCAACAAAATCCCCGCGTTCGATTTGAAGCGTCACGCCGTCGAGCGCACGCACCTCATTTTCGCCGGGATTATAGATTTTATAAAGGTCCTTGACTTCAATCAAGCTCATGTGTAACACCACCTTTTAAAAGAATATCGCATCGCACGGTTTTTTTCAATGTATAAATTGTGAATTTTTCCGTAAAAAACGGCTATTCTAACAAAGATAAAATATTGCATATAAAGGGGTTGACGAAATATGTCTACAACCGGAAAAGAATATAATGAAATGACGAAAAAGGCGTCGCCGCCGTCGCCGAAAATCTTGGATATTTTAAAAGCCTTTCTCATCGGCGGTCTCATCTGCACACTCGGTCAAGCGTTCAATGCGCTCTATACGATGGCGGGGCTTTCCGAAACCGAGGTCAAAGCGGCAGTGCCTGTCACGCTGATTGTACTGACGGCAATCCTCACGGGACTCGGCGTGTTCGACAAAATCGCCAAGCATGCAGGCGCGGGAACCATTGTGCCCATCACGGGCTTCGCCAATTCGATTGTCTCCCCCGCCATGGAATTTCAGGCGGAGGGACGCATTCTCGGCACAGGTGCAAAGCTGTTTACCATTGCAGGTCCCGTGATTGCCTACGGCTGTTCCGCCGCCGTTGTGTACGGGCTGATTATCTATATTTTCGGACTGTATTAAAGGGGGAGCAGAGTATGGCAATTCGGCAAGGCAGATATACGTTGAATCTGACAACGCGTCCGTCGATTTTAGGCAATGCGGCGGTGGTCGGCAAAACCGAGGGAGAAGGACCGCTTTCTGCGGAATTCGACCACATTTATACCGATGATACGCTCGGCGAAATTTCGTTTGAAAAAGCGGAAAGCACTTTACAGCGCGAAGCGATTATCCGTGCGCTCGACAAAGCGGGCAAAACGCCTGCGGACGCAGACTATATTCTGGCGGGCGATTTATTAAACCAGTGCATCGGCACATCGTTCGGTATCCGCGAATTGGGCATACCGTTTTTAGGTCTGTACGGCGCATGCTCTACGATGGCGCTCTCACTGGGACTTGCAAGCGTTCTGGTCGATGCAAAAGCGGCAACGCTCGCCATCGCTTCTACCTCTTCACATTTCGCTTCGGCGGAACGGCAATTCCGCCAACCGCTGGAATACGGCGGGCAACGCCCGCCGACCGCACAGCGCACGGCAACGGCGGCAGGCGCCTCCGTTGTAGGCTACAGCGACCCGAACAAGCCATGTGTAGAGGCGGTCACATTCGGCAAAATTATAGATCTCGGTATTAAGGACGCAAACAACATGGGGGCGGCAATGGCGCCCGCCGCCGCAGATACCATCGCAAGCTTTTTCACGGATACGGCCACCGCACCTGCGGACTATGATTTGATTCTGACAGGTGATTTAGGGGTAGTCGGGTCGCAATTACTGAAAGAGCTTCTGCAAAAAGACCATAATATCGACATCAGCCGCAACCATACCGACTGCGGACTGCTGATTTACGATATCGAAGGGCAGGATGTGCATGCGGGCGGCTCGGGTTGCGGCTGTGCAGGGTCGGTGTTTAACTCCTATATTCTGCGCCGCCTTTCGGAAGGCGACCTGAAAAAGGTTTTGCTGGTCGCCACAGGTGCGCTGATGTCCCCGACCTCGACGTTACAGGGCGAAAGCATTCCGTCCGTGGCGCACGCCGTATTGGTGGCAAAGCCGCAGAATGTATCGTAAGCATTGGTATAAAGGGGTAACGAAAAGAATATGGATGTATTATTTCGGGATATGCGCATTATCAGCATCGGCGCAAAGCTCATTAAAGGACTGTATTTACTCAAAACGGTATTGACGGTTGGGATAATAGTCTTTTCCGCTTTGGAGCTGTGCACCGCGGTGCGCGAAAAAAAAGAAGCGCTTCCGCAAATTGCACAGTGACACAAAATCCCCGCACCGAAACAGGTGCGAGGATTTTGTTATTTATCCTGCAAATGAATTTCGCCCTCGGCTTCTTCAAATTCTTTGATGCATTTGCGAATTAAATACAGTATCTGTCCGTTTGCAGAACGCCCCTCATACTTTGCAATATAATGCAGTTTGCCGTGTAATTCGGGGTCAATTTCAATTCCCAGATGCTTGTTATTTTTATTACGCATACTGTCACCGCCAAATCAACTTAATTTAAGTTTATTTTAAGTTGATTTTATGGTAAAATGGTAAAAGTATACTTAAATTAAGTATACCAAATTATAGAGAAGGTGATTGTATGAAATGTGCAGTAATCGGTTCAAGGGGATTAACTGTTGACCACTTAGATGAATATTTACCAAATGAAGTCACAGAAATTGTTTCCGGCGGCGCACGCGGTATAGACACCTGTGCCGCCGATTATGCAAATTCCCACAAAATAAAATTGACCGAATTTTTACCGAATTACCACCAATACGGCAGAAAAGCACCTTTGGTTCGTAATTTACAGATTATAGCTTATGCAGATTGTGTGCTTGCTTTTTGGGACGGGCAATCCCGTGGCACAAAATTTGTAATTGACCAGTGCAAAAAGGAACATAAAAAAATAACCGTGTATGTAAAACATATGATATAAGTTTTATTATACTGCCAACTTGCACGAAACAAAGAAATTCACATAGCGCAAGATTGCATGTGTGATATGGTTAAAAATCGGACAGACTTTTTGAAAGTCCGTCCGATTCACCGCGCGGCATGCCGAGCCTTATCCGTTTAGGATTCCTTTTTCAGCTGTTTGACAACTTGATTGCCGTACACCGCGGCGCCTGTAACCAGCACACCCTGAATCACAGATTCCGCAGATATGCCTGCAAGCGCAATCGCACCGAGTACACCGAAGCCGAGCAATATCAGCGGAATGTACTTATCGGGTATTTTTTCAATGTTTTTCAAAAGCATGCCGATGATATTGAGTACAGGAATCAAAATCAGTGCCTTATCCAAAATATATTCTACAATTTCCATGCTATCCTCCGTTCTTGAAAAGCAGTAAAAGCGCCGCGCCAAGCCCTGTGCCTACCGCCGAGAGTGCGGCAAACAAAAGCTTATCCCACAATTTTGCAGGTCGGGCGCTGACAGCCTGAATGCTTTCTTTCAGTTCGCCTAAGGTAACCAATACGCTGTCGAGCTTTGTGTTCATTTCCGCATTTGCGACAGCGAAGCTGTTCACCTTAGAATATAAATGCTTTACATCGTCCTCTAATTTTGCAATTCTGTGTTCATACAAGTCCTTTTCGGGCAAGCCCCTCACCTCAAATCAGATTTGTTGACATAGCCCGTAACATTCTCGGCAATCGGACGTTTACCTGCACGTTCTGCGGAAACCGTAATGCGGTACCGACCGTGCATCTCCTTACCGTCATAAATGTAAAACGTACCCGATTTGCGTGCGGCGGCAGTTTTGGCAGTTGCGGAAATATACAGCGGCGTATCGTGCAGTGTCACCATCATCTTTGCAGGGAATTCCGCAGGCGGCACAGGATTTTCCCCGCCGTTTTTCGGATAGCCGTTTAAGCCCTTGGAAGCCATGATGGATGGATAATTTTTGTAGGCATAGTCCATATCCACACGTCCCTTAATGCCATCCACCGCGCCGTCCGAGGCATATTGCCAAATTCCGTAGTTTCTTCCAAAGGTTGTCTCCTTTGCCCAATGCGCCAGCCAAATATCATACTTTTGGAAAATATCTTCGCGCAGCTTTGTGTTCAGCCACGACAGATTCATGTACACGCTGACATAGTACCCTGCATTTTCCAGCGTCTCGCAGAATGCGGATACAATATCGGAAATTTCATCTTTCGTAAGCGCTTTCTGCGTTTCATCCTCCACATCGTAGCAAATCGGGAAATCGAATACCTTCCCCTTTAAAAGCGACAGACAGTATTCCGCCTCCGCCTTCGCCTGCTGTACATTTTTGGCGTAGCTGTAATGGTATGCGCCGACAAGCACACCCGCCGCTTTCGCATTTTGATAGTTTTTCTCAAAGGTCTCATCCGCCTGCCCTGCATATCTGCCGAAGCCGTCGCGCAGCATGGCAAACTGCACTCCTGCGGCTTTCACCTTCTGCCAGTCGATATCGCCCTGCCACTTGGACACGTCGATACCGTTAAACAATTTATTCATGTGAATTCCTCCCTGCTATATGTTATTCTCCAACTTCTGAAGTCTTGACTCAAAATCATTTACAACCGCTGAAATATCGGCGTTAAACCGTATATCGGCGCAAAGAGTACTCGGTGAAACGCAGATTTGCTTTTCACCGTTCGGCAAAAAGACCGCCGTCCCCGTGCCCGATTCCGCACGCTCGGCCGCCGCATACAAAATCTCCAACGGTGTTTCTTCCAGCCAAGCGGTAAAGTCTGTGGGATTTTGCTCGGATATTACATAGATTCCGTCATCATACGCCCCGAACCAAATGCCGCCGTCTGCTCCTGATTCCGCCTTATACGCTTCCCATTCGGTGCCGTCCGTAATATCCGCAGATAACGTCGGCAATGTCGCACAGCAGCCGTCCGCACAGCCTTGTACACGGCAGACAGCCTCCGACGGCAGAGTCAGCTTGTATCGGTATGCCGAAGCTCCGATTTGAACTGTTTCGGCAGAATTCAGCTGTGCGGCGGACAACTGTGCTTTCGCCGTACGGCGAAGCAGAGTGCCGCTTACAAAATCATAGCTGTCACCGATTTCTGCGCTGACAGCATACAGCGGTTCCGAAAAAGTTTTTTGCAGCAGGACGGAATTGTTTTTTTCCATAACCGCAAGCCCGTTCCAGTCCGTATCCAGCATCTGCTGATAGGCGTTTTGCGACAGATAAATATATGTTGTATAAATCGCACACTGTCCGCCCGCGGGCACGGTAAACACACTGTATTGCGTATTTAAATTCAGATTGCTTTTATGGCAAAACCAAACCGTACGCGTATCTAACTTTAAATAGGAATGACTGTATTCCGTTAAACCCGCAGTCAGCTTTGCTAAAATATATTCGGTTTCGGGCTTCAGACATAACGGAATTGCAGTGTAATTTCCCTCCACGGGCAAAAAAGCCGAATACAGAGCACTGTTCAGCACATCGGACAGCATATTTTTACCGACAGCAACCTGTATACTGTAAATCCCCTCCATAGTCGGCGCTGTCGGTTGGACGCACAGATTGGAGACCGCCGCCCCGTCTGTCGCACCCGACAGCGTCTGCTGTCCGCGCACGGTCATATGCTTTTGCAAAGGCAATCCGTAAAATGCCTCGTCTACCTTTGCCGCAATTTCCGATTTGTCGCTTTGTGTCAGAATATACGCGTCGCCTTTATCCCCTTTATCGCCCTTAAAGGTGTTTTGCCGAATTGCCTCCAACAAAGTATTTACGGAAAAAGCATGATCGGCGTCCAGCATTTTATCTGTATTTTGCAACGGTGAAAAATACAGACGCACGGTTTTCGCCGTGATTTTTTGCTCGGTTTTGCCCGCCGCATTGATTTTCACTGCCTGCAACACGCAAAGTGCCGTCATTTGTGAGGTAATCTCCAGCGGAAGCGGCAAAAGAATCCGACGGTTTGCATCCGCCTCCAAATATTCGGTTCGCGCCGTACCCGACGCAGTAACAAATTCCGCATAATACCGATATTCGGGAAGACACAGGCTTTCAGGCAGTAAAAAGCGCAGTGCGGTTGCGTTATGCTCGTACATCGCGCCCGCCTGTGCTTGGGGCGTTTCAGATTCGGGTATCTCGGGAACGGTAATCTCTAAAATATTTTGTTTCATTGTACACCTCCGTACTGTTTGACCGTTTCTAAAAACGGCTTTGCGGGATTCACTAAACTGAAATCCATCAAAAACGGATACTTTAAATACGCACGCAACTTCCTATCCGCTTTTTCGGATAACGTTTGCGCACGCCCGCGCGTAATCCCGCAGCTGCGCGCGGCGGCGGATACACTCTCTCCCTGCAGAAGCAACAGTTCCGCAACACGGCGTTCTTCCGCGTTCAGCTCCGTTTGCAGAACACACTGCACCAAACGGCGCAATGTATCCTCTTTGCGCTGTACCACAAAGCGTGCCGCCGCACCGCTGTCCAACTCTGCCGCAGACATAGGTTCGAGCCGATTGTCCAGATAGAGGTATTCGCCCTCCAGCAGTACAATCGGCGTCTCCGTTTCCAAAAACTGCATAGCATTCTCCTTTCTGTTGCCGAAATCAGGAATTTTGAAAATTTCGGCAAAAATGAAAACAACACCTATGCGCGGCGGCTTGCCTTGCATAGATGTTTGTTTTCGAACATTCGTTCGCTTGCAGTATTTATTATAGGGATTTTAAAGGATTTGTCAAGGGAAATTTTGTCAATCTGAGCCGCAGGCGAAGAATCTCACACGGTACAGGATAAATTTGATAGTGTAGGGAACAACCTCTGTGTTGTTCCGCAAAATTACATCGGACTTCGGTGGGCGCGCGATGCACGCCCCTACAAAATTTATTCGGATTCCGCAGACGTATGCGCCTGAAACACGAATGCGTCCGCCTGTTCGTCATAGGTGCAGACATATGTGTTCCCCGCCGTAACCTCGCCTTTGAGCATCGCTTCGGAAAGCGCGTCCTCGATTTTGCTTTGAATGGCGCGTTTCAAAGGACGTGCGCCGTAGACTTCGTCAAAGCCCGCATCGGCAATTTTATCTGCCGCCTTCTCGGAAAATACCACCCGAACATCCAAAGAAGCCGTGCGTTTGCGCAGGTCTTCCAACAGCCGCTTGGCGATTTCGCGGATTTCGTTCTTGGTCAGCCGTTTGAACACAATGATGTCATCCACACGGTTTAAGAATTCGGGACGGAATGTGCCGCGCAGTTCGCCCATGACCGCCTCCTTGATTTTTTCGTCGTTGCGCTCGCGTTCCTCGGAGGTATCGGCAAACCCGAACGCCGCCTGTTTCGCGGTAATCAGCTTTGCACCGACGTTGGAGGTCATGATGATGACGCAGTTTTTGAAATCCACGCGCCGTCCTTGGCTGTCGGTCAGAATACCGTCATCCAAAATCTGCAAAAGCATATTGAACACATCGGGATGCGCCTTTTCAATTTCATCGAACAGAATGACGGAATACGGCTTTCTTCTGACCTTTTCCGTCAGCTGTCCGCCTTCATCGTAGCCGACATAGCCAGGCGGCGAACCGACCAAACGCGATACGGTGTGCTTTTCCATGTATTCGGACATATCGAGGCGTATCATCGCGTTTTCATCCCCGAACATCGCGGCGGCAAGCGCCTTGCAAAGCTCGGTTTTGCCGACGCCCGTAGGTCCTAAAAAGATGAACGATCCAATCGGCTTTTTCGGGTCTTTCAAGCCGACTCTGCCGCGGCGAATCGCGCGGGAAACCGCCTTGACGGCTTCTTCCTGCCCGACTAATCGTTCATGCAGTTCTTCTTCCATATGCAAAAGGCGTTCGCTCTCCTGCGTTGTAAGCTGGGTAATGGGTATCCCCGTCCAGGACGCAACAATCTCTGCGATTTCGGACTCGCCGACCTCATCGTGACTGTGTCCCGTCGCGTGTAGCCATTCCTGTTTTTTATTTTCCAATTCCGCCGAAAGCTTTTTCTCTTCGTCGCGAAGCTGCGCCGCACGTTCAAAATCCTGCGCGCCCACAGCAGACTGTTTTTCTGCCGCCAGCTGCTTTTGGCGTTCTTCCAAATCTTTGATTTCGGGCGGCGCCGTAAAGGTTTGCAACCGCACTCTGGAAGCCGCTTCGTCAATCAAGTCAATCGCCTTATCGGGCAGATAACGGTCGCCGATATACCGCGCCGACAGTTTGACTGCCGCTAAAATTGCCGCATCGGTAATTTTTACCTTGTGGTGCGCTTCATATTTGTCGCGGATGCCCTTGAGAATTTCCACCGCCTCTTCTTCGGACGGTTCCCCGACGGTAATCGGCTGAAAACGCCGTTCCAGCGCCGCATCCTTTTCAATGTGCTTTCTGTATTCCTCAATCGTGGTTGCGCCGATAACCTGCAGTTCGCCGCGTGCCAAAGAGGGCTTTAAAATATTCGCCGCGTCTACCGCACCCTCGGCACTGCCTGCCCCAATCAGCGTATGCACCTCATCAATAAACAGAATCATATCGTCCGCCGCTTTGACCTCTTCAATCACCTTTTTAATTCGGTCCTCAAAGTCGCCGCGGTATTTTGTACCTGCTACCATGCCTGTCAAATCAAGGGAAATTATCCGTTTATCCTTCAGCATTTCAGGCACCTCGCCCGAAACGATTTTCAGCGCCAGCCCTTCGGCAATAGCCGTTTTGCCGACACCCGGCTCGCCGATTAAGCAAGGATTATTTTTGGTGCGGCGGCTCAAAATCTGAATCACACGTTCAATTTCGTTTTGCCTGCCGATAACAGGGTCGATTTTGCCGTCACGCGCAAGCTTTGTAAGGTCGCGCCCGAACTGCGCAAGCGTGGAATCACTGTCCGCGCCGTCCTTGCTTTTTGCCGCATCCGCCGCACTGCCGCCCATAATGCTTTTGGAAATTTCATTGACAATGCTTTCCAAGGACAGACCCGACTGCAATAAAATCTGCGCCGCCATGCAGGACGGTTCGCGCACAATCGCCAGCAATACATGTTCTGTACCGACCAACGACTGCCCCATTCCACGCGAAAGCGAAACCGCGGTTTCAATGATATTTTTACTGCGCGGTGTAAAATCGTCGGGGACAAGGCTTGTAGGCACGCCCACGCCGACAGTCTGCTTGACATAAGTTTCTACATTGTCATAACTGATTTTTTTTGCCGAAAGCACCGCACCCGCGACTGTACCTGTATCGGACAGCAGTCCCAACAGCAGATGCTCACTGCCGATATAGGTGTGTCCCAAATTCTCCGCCGCCTGTACAGCTTTATTTAAAGATTTATTGGCTTTTTCCGTAAAGCCTGTGAATTTAAACATATAACTCTGTCCTTTCTTGAGAAAGGCAAAAATTACAGCCTTTCCCGAACAATTTTCGCGCGCAGTATATCGCGCTCGCGTGCGTCCAAGGTCTTGCCCGCCTGCGCATTGAGGCTCGCAGGCTGTAAAGATACCATCAGTTCGTTTAACTGCTTCGGGTCAACCGAAAGCAGTCCGCCAACCGCGCCCATGCGTACCCGAGATGCCAACTGCATAAATTCCTTTGTACCTAACAGTCTTGCCGATTTCAGCACGCCGTATGCACGGTAAACCGTATCTTCGGTTTCTACGGTTTTCAAAAGCTCTGTCCGTGCGGCACGCTCCTGCGATGCAAGCTGTAAAACAATCGTTTTTAAGTTTTCAATCGCGCCCTTTTCCGTAATGCCGAGCGTCACCTGATTGCTCAGTTGGTAAAGGTCGCCCATAGACGCTGACCCTTCCCCGTATGCGCCTCGGATGGTCAAGCCCAATTTGGAAACGGTGGAAGCAAGTGTATTCATGCGTCCGAGTGCGGTGAGTGCAGGCAGGTGTAACATTACCGATGCACGCATACCTGTACCGAGATTGGACGGGCACTCTGTTAAATATCCCAACCGTTCGTCAAAAGCAAATTTCACCTTTTCGTTTATTGCGCTGTCGAGACGGTCCGCCTCAGCGTAAGCCTCTGAAAGGGAAAGTCCCGGTTTCATCACCTGTAAACGGATATGGTCCTCTTCCTCCAGCATCACGCTGATTTCTTCGCTGTCCGACAGCAACAGTGCGCGTCCGTCTGCAGAAGATGCAAATTCAGGGCTGATTAAGTGCTTTTCCGCCAACGATACAATTTGCGCCTGGGTCAGTGTTTTCATTTCAATGTATTTGAGCCCTGCCGCCGCAGGCACAGCGTCCCGCACGATTTCGTTCACTGCAATACGGCTTTTTGTGTCCAACCGTGCGGGGAAGGGATATTCCGCCAAATTCCGCGCCAAACGGATACGGGTGCTTAACACCACATCGCTTTGTTCGCCTTCACCGAGATACCATTTAGCCATTGTGCTTGCCCTCCTCTGTTTCCAACGCTTTGATTTCGTCGCGCAAGGCGGCGGCAGTTTCATAATCCTGTAAATTTACGGCGTTTTGCAGCTGTTCGCGCAATTCCTCAATGCGCCCGCGCGTTTGCTGTATAGGCGAGCCGTTGGCGATTTTCCCCTCGTGGCGGGTACGCCCGTGGATACGTTCCACCGAAGGTAAAAGCTTATCATAAAAGGTTTCGTAGCAGCTGCCGCAGCCGATTTTGCCGCTTTTTACAATATCGTTAAACGTGCATCCGCATTTCTCACACCGCAGTACGCTGTTGCTTAAAGTCCCGACAGCGGCAGGCGCGAAAAAGGAACTGAGCATATCGGAAAATCCGAATCCGAAATCCGAAAATGCATCGGCATAGCCGAGACTTTTCGCACAGTCTGCACACAAATGCGCTTCGGTGGATTCCCCGTTGACAATCCGCTTAATGTGCGTGGTTGCCTCATGCTTTTTACAATTTTGACACAACATTTGAATACACTCCTTTATTTCATAGATACCAATAGCTGTTGTTTGAATATGCCCGCCCGCAACCGATTGCGCAAATCCTGCGGTATCTCACGGTAGGCGTTGTCGGAAAGCGCGGCATACATAATTGCCGCCTCTTTTTCGCTCAGAATGCCGCGTGCGCAAAGATTCTGCAAATTGGCACGGCAGGTTTTTTCATCCATTTCCGTACCGATGGAATTGATTAAATGCATTTTCAACGCTTCATAATTGTAAGACGCACGGGTGATTTTAATATATCCCCCGCCGCCGCGGCGGCTTTCCACAATATAACCGTGTTCGGGCGTAAATCGTGAGGACAGCACATAATTGATTTGACTCGGCACACAGCCCAACTGCTCTGCCAAATCGTTACGCCGAATTTCGGCGGTTCCCTCATCGCCGAGCATTTGCAAAATGAGGTCGGCGATTTCTTTACTCAAATTCATTACATCACATACCCTTATTCTCATCAATTTGACTTTGACTATCTTTGACCTTTTGTGCCTTTTATTATAACCGTTCCCAAATAAAAGTCAAAGGTCAAAAAAGGTCAAATTCAAAAGCAAATGACGGATTTTTGCTTAAAATCCGTCATTATCTTCAAAATCCTCTTGAATTCTCTCGTTTTCATGATTTTTGCCGATTTGATAAGGCAAATTGGCTTCCAGCAAATCGTCGGGCAAAAATGTCTCTTCTCCGAATTCGGGTTCTTCCTCATAATCAGGTAAACGGTCGGTTTTGTATTCTTCCTGCATGTGTAAGGCTCCTTTACTTAACCATAGCACACGCTTCCGAACGCGTGCGCTATGGTTGTGTTTCCTATATTGTATGCAAATGCGTGTAAATTTATGAACTGTTTTTTTCTCTCGGCATAGTATGGTAGTGAAAGCGCGGAAAGCGGGGCACATCCCGCAAACAGCTTTCACACCCCTTAGGGGAAAGGAGGAACAAGAATGAATTTCTGTGGTGGTTTCGGTAACAACGGTCTTTTGATCCTTGTCATTATCATCATCCTGCTTACGGCGGATAACAACGGATGCGGTTGTGACTGCGGTTGCAGACGTGACCGCGACTGTGACTGCGGTTGCGGCTGTGGCTGCTAACCCTTTCGGCAGTTCAAAAAGCCCGCGGACAGATTTCTCTGCCCGCGGGCGGTTTTTATAGGAATATTTTAGGAAAGCGAATACAAAATTAACCATAACTGAAGCCAATGTGCCGAAGCTTTACTTTTGCGGCGCATTGGCTTTAGATACGATTACCTTATAAAAACATACTTTTAAACTTTTTCGAGGTTGCCATAGAGAACCATTCCTCGCCCGCCACAATAATGTGGTCGTTCAGCTTTACCCCTACCGCTTTGAGCGTTGAAAACAAATACCGTGTGGCGTCCACATCCTGCATAGACGGCGCGGCAACGCCCTCGGGGTGATTATGTGCGACAATCACGTGTGTGGCGCCCGTGTGAATCACCGCTTCTATGAGCTTGCGCGAACGAAGTGCAGTAGAATTTACTGTACCGTCGGAAATGACCGCGGTTTTTAAGACCTTGCATTTGTGGTTCATACAGACTGCCAAAAAGCGCTCTGCACTCTGCCCCGCAAACTGCGGGACAAGGTATTCCCCCGCCGCTTGCGCCGACTTTAAAAATACTGTTTCCGCGCCCTGCTTGCTTTGCGCATATTTTCCGTACAGCGCGGGAATCAGCTTAATTAAAATTGCCGTATTTTCCTTAATGCCGCCGACCTGCATCAAGGACTCCACAGGTGCGTCAAACACTGCCGAAAACGAGCCGAATGCCGAAATCAGCTTATGCGCCAATTCATTGGTATCCCGCTGGGGAATGGCATAAAACAACAGCAGCTCGAGCGCATTGTGGTCCTCAAAAGCGTCTAACCCTTCTTTCAGGAACCGCGCCTTCACTCTGGCGCGGTGTCCCGAATGGGGATGCGCTTGTTTTTCTTCCATCGCCGTTTATTTGATTTTGCGGCTGCCGGGCTTTACAAGTTCAATTTCGCCTGCCTTGCAAAGCGGGCACTCGTCTTTTTCCCAAGAAGTTACGTCTGCCGAATACACCGCCTTGAACGGTACGCCGAAATCAATATTGCCGCCTGTGCGGTCTACAATAGAACCGACGCCGACAATGTCGCCGCCCGCCGCGCGTACAAGCTCAATAACCTCTTTTACCGAGCCGCCCGTGGTGACGACGTCCTCGACAATCAAAACCTTTTGACCGGGTTCGACTGCAAAGCCGCGGCGCAGGGTCATTTTGCCGTTTTCATCGCGTTCGGTAAAGAAGTTTTCACAGCCGAGTGCACGCGAAACTTCATATGCCATTTGCACCGCGCCCATGGCAGGCCCGATGACAACTTCTACACCTGCGTCTGCATATTTTTCACCGAGTGCGGCACAAAGCTCTTCGCTGTATTTTGTATTGCGGAAAATTTTTGCACATTGCAGATACTTATTGGAATGTCTGCCCGAGGTCAACAGGAAATGTCCCTCTAAAAGCACGCCCGCCTCTTTTAAAACCTCAACAACTCTTTCTTCTGTAAGCATATTGTAACACTCCCTATACTGTTTTTCTGTATTTTACCATATGAAATCCGTTTTGAAAAGAGAAACAGGTGCAAAAAATGCACCTGTTCGGAAGATTTTTAAAATTTAAACAGTTTTCGAAAGGATTTTCGCCATTTCAGCATATACAGTGTGACAAGCCGTGACAATGCAATATCATAAATCACAAAAACCACATTGCCCATCGCGAGCAAAATCCAAACCGCCCACTTGCCGTACTCCTCCATTTCCTCAAACGGAAGCTGAAATACATACAATATAATGACATAAGCAAGCACTACGGATGCATTGAAGATTACAAATTTCAGCACCCATAAAAGCGCACCTCGGAGGCGTTTTTCCAAAATAGCTTTCACAATCGGATAATGCCCGAAAAAGAACACATACATTACGGCAGCTTCTTTATTCGGCAGAACCAAAAGTGCCAAAAGCGCCGTTGCCGCATACACGCCGAACGCCCATTTTTTATCCACATCAATCACCACGACCACCAAGAGAATCCCTGCCGCCGCAGGCAGTGCGTAGGAAAGTGTGGTAAACACTGCGGTTAAAAACATCGTGAGCACAGAAAGCGCCGCAATAATGCCGCCGAGCGCTGTTTTAGAGGAATTGCGGATTCCGCTTTTGTTCGCCATATCAGCACCCCGGAATCAAATCGCCGCCCATACATTCACAGCAACAATCCGCGCACAGAAGCGAAGAACAAATGTCGCACGCACTGCAAGAGCCGCCGCGCGTCTGTCGGTAGCCGCCGCGCGCATTGTTGTTGAGATTGTTGAACGCCGCCGCATATTCGCTGTTTTGCGGGTCCATCTGACACGCCTTGGACAAATTGCTGTACGCTTCGTCAAACCAGCCGCGCCGCTGTTGAATCTGCCCTTTTAAGAAATACCATTCCGCCGAACGCTGTTCGCGCGGAATCCCGTCCAACAGCATTTCTGCGTCATCCATACGCCCTGCGCGGATTTGCGCACGAATATCCGAGAACTGCGAACCGCTGTAGCTGTACGTATTGTAATTCGTATTCTGATAAGCCGAACGGTTTGCGCCGCCGTAAGCCGTCTGCCCGCGGCGTGCGGCAACGATTGCGTCATACGCCGCATCTAATTCCGCCATCTTCTGCTGTGCAACATCGGAAAGCGGACCGTTTTGCACGGTATCGTCCTGATATTGCCGTGCCAAACGGCGATAAGCGTCTTTGACCTGTTCATCAGTCGCATTTTCGGGAATCCCCAAAACCGCATACGGATTCATACGCTTTCGTTCACCTCTTTATATTTCTTTCGGACAGCGGTACAAGCTGTTTCCAAGCCGTCCTGTAAAATATTTTCCAAAACACCGCGATGTACTTCGCCCGTCAGTAAATGGAAGCTAACTGCCGCTTCGTTTGCCGTCATATGCAAGGAGCGCAGAATATTTTCGTGCAATTCCGCGCTTTGCAGTTCGGCGGCGGCACAGATTTGATATTTTCTTAAAAACGGATTGTAACAGCCGTTTTTAAGGTCATCCTCTAAATCGTCGTAGGCGTCAAGCAAATACACAAACCGCCCCACACAGTACGCCACGCGTTCGACCACCCGTTTTTGTACTTCGTCGGCAATTCCCGCACCGCAAATCTCCGAGAGTGCCTTGGCGGACGGGTCAGCCGCGCGGTCGGTAGATGTACATTCTGCTTTTTCAAGCGCTGCCTGTGCCGCCATTGCCTGTTCCACCGCTTCGGCAAACTGCGGATAACGTGCTTTTGCTTTTTTATATTTCCCGCGAAGATACGGACTAACCGTTTGCGCCGCAATTCTTTTGAAGCCCTTGCCGTCCTTTACATTGTCCCGCGCTTTTTGATAGGACATAAGCACCGTCAGCGCGGCGGCGGCGCGGTAGCTCTCACCGCGGGTTGTTTGGTAATTACATTTTTTCAGAGGGTTAAAACGGCATCTGCCTGCTTTATATTCGGGGGCTTCGCCGCTTTTCGCACAGTCCTGCAACAGCACATAAAAACAGGCGTCGTAGCTTAAAAGCCCGCGTGCGGCAAGTCCGTATTCTTCACCGAGGACACGGCAAAGCGTGCAGTACACGGCTTTGTATTCTTCATATTCACGCACACGAAGCTCCGCCTTGCAAACCTTGACATAGCCGAACAAGCCCAAACGCCCCCTTACAAAATCGAAGAAAGGTTGTGCATAATCGCGCCCGCCACCTCGGGACGGTTCATGGTGTAAATGTGAATCCCGTTCACGCCGTTCGCAATCAAGTCGATAATCTGCTCGGTCGCATAGGCAATGCCCGCCTGCTTAAGTGCTTCGGGATTATCGGAAAATTTATCAATCATCACCTTAAAGCGCGAGGGCAGGGTGGTACCCGACAGCGCACAGGACCGCGCAATCTGCCGCTTGTTGATGACGGGCATAATGCCTGCCAGCACAGGCACGTCAATGCCTTTTTTCAGCGCACGGTACAGGAAGCTATACAGCGCGGTATTGTCAAAAAACATCTGCGTCACCAAGAACTCCGCGCCGCAGTCCACTTTTTCCTTTAAATGCTCCAAATCTGCCTCGGGGCTTGCCGCTTCCACGTGACCCTCAGGGTAACACGCCGCGCCGACGGAAAAACCGCCGATTTCCCGCAGAGCGGTCACCAATTCGCTTGCATATTGATAATGATTCCTGTCGGGAGCATAGTTTTCAGGCAAGTCACCGCGCAGTGCAAGAATATTTTCAATACCCTTTGCTTTCAAATCCAGCACGATACGCTCAATTTCCTGCTTACTGCTCGAAGCACAGGTCAAATGCGCGAGCGCAGGGATATGCAAATCATTTTGAATGTGTGCGGCAATTTTCGGTGTATTCACGGAAGTGCCGCCGCCTGCGCCGTAGGTTACGCTGATAAAATCAGGCTGAAAGCCCGACAGCGTATCCACCGCCGCCTCTACGGGCGCATATGCCGCATCGTTTTTCGGCGGGAACACCTCAAACGAGGTTGTACGCGATTTATTTTTTAACTGTTCGGAAATTTTCATAGAACATCTATCCGTCCAAATCCATATATTTTAAGCGTATACGTTCGGCACGGCGCAAAAACGGCATGGCAAGGAATGCCAAAAACAGCGCCGTAGAGCCTATATGCGCCAAATTAAACAAAACCGACGCCGAAAGCGCCGTCAGCACCGCTGAAAAATACAGGGGTCTTACAAAGAAAATCAGATTCCAAGTATCTAATATCATACCATAAAGCGCCGCGCAGAACAAGCCGAACAGCACGATTTTCCACAGCTTATCGCGGAATTTACAGTTTGTTAACAAACCCGAAAGCAACCCGATAAGCCCCCAAGCGAGCATTTGCACGGGCGTCCAAAGCCCCTGCCCGAAATAGAAATTGGACAAAAGCGCCGAAAGCGCGCCTGTCAAAAAGCCGCTTGCAGGACCGAAGGCGAACCCTGATAAAATCACGATTGCTGTCGTCGGCTTAAAATTCGGAATCGGCGCAAAGGCAATGCGCCCGAACACCGCAAAGGCAGTCATCACGGAAACAGACACCATACGCGGCAGAGTGAAGAATTTACGCTTCGCCATTCTGCACCTCCGCAAGGGACACAGGACGGCGGGCAGTTTCTGTATCGCAAAACACCTGCGCAGTCGATGAGGTATACACCGTACCGCTTGTAAAAAATGCACGGGACGCCGCCTGCAATACAAATTCACCGTCAAACAAAAGCGCACAGCGCGTTGCAATTTCAGCGGCAAAATCCAAATCGTGTGTCACAAACAAAACCGTTTTGCCTGCTTCCCGTAAATCGCGAAGCAGTGCGCAAAGCGACTGTTTGCAGGCGGGGTCAAGACCTTTTGTCGGCTCGTCAAACAGCAAAACATCGGGTTCTTTCAAAAGGGCGGCGGCAATCGCCACGCGCTGCTGCTGTCCCGCGCTTAAATCAAAGGGATTGCGCGGGAGAAATTCAAGAAGTCCGAGCGTTTCGGCAATTTCCTGCACATAGGATTTTTGAGGGGCGGGATTCGGCGTCCCGTTAAACAGCTTAAAAAGCGTTTGTGCCGTCGGCGGTATTGCCGAGGCGTTGAGAATTTCACCCACGGTATCAAAGGCAAAACAGGTCTGCGGATTTTGCGGTACAACCGCCGCGCGCAGTTTCTCCGCATATTTCACCTTCCCGCTGTAAGGCGCAAGTTCGCCCGAAAGCAGTTTTAAAAGTGTCGTCTTGCCCGCGCCGTTTGCGCCGATAACGGCGAAGCAGTCCCCGCGGCAAAGCGTGAAATCGACATCCCGCAGAACATCTTTGTCCCCGCGTGCATACCGAAAAGCGGCACGGCGCAAAGTCAGAAGCGGTGTGCCGCGCGGAATTTCAGTCTGCTCAGGTAAATGCGGAGATACATTATTCGCCTGTACCAAATTTCGGCACTGCCCGAGTGTTTTCGGCACGGCATCGGCAATCGGAACACCTGCCGCCGCCGGGATTGAAACAGACGGCGCGGCAGTCGGATGCGCCCGTAAAAAAGCATCCGCACTGCTATAAGTTTTGCACACGCCTTGTTCTAAAACCAATACTTTGGTCAGGAAAGGCAAAATCGGCTGTATATTGTGCTCCGTCAAAAGCACGGTTACACCTAAATCCGTATGCAGTTTTAACAGCGCGCGCAAAAAGCGTTCGCCCGAAAACGGGTCAAGCATCGAGAACGGCTCGTCCAAAAGCAACAGACGCGGCGAGCAGACAAACGCCGCCATTAAATTCACCAACTGCTTTTCGCCGCCCGAAAGCGTTTGAATTTTGCGGTTATATAAATCCTGCGCACCGAAAAAGCTGACGGTTTCCGCAACTTTTAAACGGATTTCCGCTTCGGACAGCCCTAAATTCTCAGGTAAAAAGCGCAGTTCGTTGCGTACATATTCGGAAACCTGTTGTGTGTCGGGGTTCTGTGCCGTAAAGGCAATTTCCTTTACGGATTGTGCGTAAGACAGTTCTGCAATCGGCTTTTCGCAGAACTGCAGTGCGCCTTCCCGTGTGCCTTTCGGCGCAATTTCGGACTTTAAAAGGCGCAGGAGCGTGGTTTTGCCGCTTCCCGAGGCGCCGTACAGCAATACAAATTCCCCTGACTCCACACAAAAAGAACAAGAATGCAAAACAGGGGCTTTTTCGCCCGCATATGTAAAGGTTAAATCCTTTGCATAGAGAATTTCCATTTGCACACCTCCCATAGTTTTGCAATACAGGGCATAAAATAAAAAAAAGCGAACGGTACATAAATCCACGCCGTTTCTATATACGCCGTCGGGCGAAAACGCGGATAAATTTCTGTTTTCAGCGGAGACACCAGAAAAACGGCACACACAATCCCGATTGCAAACAGCACTGCCGCCGTATCTATAAACGAGAATCGGAACTTCTGCCGTGTTCGCCGTGCCGACAGCATTGCACCACGTGCTTTCATAGAAACGGCAGTTTGAAACGAATCCTCCAAAACCCACGAAAACAACGCCGACAGGCGCAAAAGGCGCGCAGTCAACTTACTGTTTTTTCCCGTGACAGGCAAAGCGGCGCGGGTTTGTTCATATTTTTGCAGAGTTTTCGGCACAAGCGCCATAGAAAGCGAAAAAACAACAGCCAGTCCGCGGGAAGCACCCGCAAACAGACGGTACACGCGGTCAGCGTCCAAAAACGCACAGTAAAAGGAAAACCACAGCACCGCACCCGTGAAATGCAGAGCGGAAAACACGGCGTACAGCACCGATTCCAGCGTCACTGCGGCGTCCCCGATGTAAAACAGCACGGTCATACCGTTGCGGTTGAACAGCAGATTGAACAGCACAAGCACCGCACCCACAGGCAGACAAAACTGCAATAGGGCGCGCAGTTCGCGCCTTTGCCCATAGCAAAGAAACGAAAGCGCACCCGAAAGTACACACAGCACCGCAATCACAGGCTGTACCCGCGTGACAGTGACAACCGAAACGCCAAGCAATAGGCATAACATCGTCCCCGTATGCAATTTGTAAAACAAGGTGCGGTCAATACTCACCGACATCCCCCATTCTGCACGTATATATAAATTCCACACGGTCGCCCGCCTGCAAAGTATAGTATTTGCAGGAAACCGTCGGCAGTTTGCCGTTGACACGGTACAGCCAACCGCTGGTTTCGCCGCAGTCTTTTTCGGATAGCCCTGCAATGCTCCGCACATAGCCGTTCGGCACGGAACACGCGATTTTCTGTGATTTCAGCGCACGCTTAAGCACTGTCATTACGGATTCGCCCTCAGAAAACTGCACATTGCTATCCGAGAAAATCACGCCGTTTTGCGGCAATATTTCCGCGAAATTCGGATTTTCGAGAATCCCGTAATCAATCGCATTTTTACAGTCCACCGTGAAAGAGGCGGTGTTCTGCTTCGGCGTTTCGGCAGGCGTCTGCACATTCGGCTCTTGCGGCGGTGCAGTCGCGCCGTTTGCGCCCGCATCCGCTTTCGGTGTATCGGGCGTACCGCCTGCATTTTGTGAAGCCTCGGACGGATTTGCACCTGTATCGGGTGTAGATTCCCCATCTGCGGACGGGGAATCCGCTACCGCAGACGGTGCGGACATATTTTCCGAAACGGCAACGCTTTCTGCGCCCGATTCGGACACGCCCTCTGCTGTGGGCTGTTTTTGACAGGCGCACAGCAGAAGGCATAGAACTAAAAGAAACGGTAAAATGCGGTTACGCATCTTTTTTGCGAAGCGTTAACACCGCACCTGCGCAAAGTACAGCAACAAACGCGCCTGCCGCGGCACTTACAGAACCTGTTTTCGGAATATCCACCGTCTGCGATGCATTGTCGGCGGTTGTATTTTCGGAAACGGACGGCACAGTCGGTACGGGATTTGTCGGCTCTTCCGTTTTTTCGACATAGGTGAACACGCTTTCGCGGTTTTCGGCACAGCGGTTTGCGGCATTCAGCGCCAGCAAAACCTGATAGGTCGTCAGCGGGTCTTCCTGCCCTGTATAATTCAAAGCCCCGCCGTTTTCCGTCACAAAGCTTTTTACGCCGTCCAACAGGGTTTTGCCGTTGTTGGTATAGGCGCTGTCGGTAGGATCTATGCCCAATTCGCAAAGTGCCAAAACAAACTGTGCGGTAGACTCACCACTAGGCGCGCCCCAAGCTTCCAACGCACCTGTTGCGCCGATTTGCGCCTGCAAATATGCGAGTGCTTTGTCGACGGCTCTGCCGACGGCTTCATTTTCTGTATAATAAGGCGCTAATGCCTGCACGGTCATTGAGGTGCTGTCCGCGTCGGAATACACACCGTAGCCCTGGTCAACGGAGCAGTATGCCCAACCGCCGTCCGCCTGCTGTACGGCAAGAAGCGCTTCGACAATCTCGTTTTTCAAAGAAGCGTCAAACGGAAAATCCGCCTTGAAATGCATTGCCAGCAACGGCGCGTTTAAACTTGAAAGATAGATTTGACTGCCGTAATCCACGGCGGCAAGCGCGGCTAACAAATCATGTCCTCCGATATTCTTCGCGTCCATACCGTTTGCCGTTACCGTCAGAACGGTACGCGCCAAATCGCTCGGATACATTTTGTCGAATGCGTTTGCAACTGCCTCGTTGATGTAATCGGCATATTCTGCAGGCGCGGCTTTCCCCGCGCGTGTAAGTGTGAACGCCGTCCAATCGATTAAGCTGTCAACAAACGAGGTATCCTCATAATCGAACTGCGTATTTTCGGGATTCACGAGCCAAGCGGCAACCTTCGCCTCTTCGGAACTGTACGGCGCGGCAAAAGCCGTCATGCAGAGCATAGAAAGCATACATACAACTGCCAAAGCCTTGAGAATTTGTTTTTTCATTTGAAATTGTCCTTTCTTTTTTGTGTTTTTGCCGAAAAACGGCGCACGTTTTGCTTTTTGAATGTTCCTCCTTTCCGACAAAAAAAAGCGGGACTCTTCCGAGAGCCCCACCCGATGCACAACAAAAGGAAGGTATATAAAATTCTTTTAAATACCGCAACGTGTCGAAAAAGTGGATTTTGCTCCCCTTGTTAGGGGAGCTGTCGCGCGTAGCGCGACTGAGGGGTAGTTAAAAAGCTTAGTTTATCAAGCTTTTCTCTCCCTCCGTCACGCGCAAAGCGCGTGCCACCTCCCTCGTCAGAGGGAGGAAAAAAGGTTTTTCTACAGTCCGAGGTATATAAAATTCCTTTAAATACCGTGATTTCGCCTGCATACTTCTCTCCCACCGAAAGAATTTTTGCACCTTGCAGGCAGGTCTCCTGACTTACACCTCTAACCGCACACGCCGCCTTCCCAAAAACTCAGTGGCATATGGCGTACGCGCAGTATCTACAGTAGCGGGGGCTGTCACGGATTTTGACCGTGTTCCCTTTTCACCACGGATTCGGATAAACCGATGCGCCCGAATCCGCGACACCTGCAAGATATTTTCTATTTTTAGAAGTTTTCGCAGAACTCGGAAATTACCGTACTGTTATCATTCCAGTTGTAACCGCCGCCGTTACGAATTGCCTCTTTTTCAATTATACCATTTTCCTGCGAATTTGCAAGCACAGGATAGGCAGTTTGCAGCTCGACAAAAATCCTGTCCGCTGTCGGCATTTCCGCACCGCAAAGGGAAGCCAGCACTGCGAGCGCCGTCGGCAATTCGGTTTGCACCGCCGCGCGCTGTGTGCAGACTGCACCGTCTGCTTTTAGGTAATGTCCGCTGTTTGCGGTAAAGGGCGCTGTGAAAATCTGCGCGGAAGCTTCCGCGGTATACGCGCCCGATAGCTCTACAGTATATTCCGCTGTGACTGCCGTATGCTTTTTGGCATCCAACAAAATCGCCGCTTTTTCACCGCCGTATGCGGACACGGGTGCAATCCCGAGCAGCTGTGCGCCCGCAAATGCGGCGGATTTTTCCGTCATATCCGCATACACGTGCGCGAAATGCGCTTTTGCAAATGCCGCTTCTTCTAAGGTAGCCGTCGGGCCAAGCACCACCGCAACACTGTCGTCGTATGCATTTACTGTATTTGCGATTTCCGCAAACTTTTCATCGGAAACGCGCGGCAGTTGATTGTTCGCCGCAAAAATACCGAACCGTCCGCCCTTGCACAGAAGTCCCTGCTCGCCGACAGGCAATGCGCGCATCACGGTTTTGCCTAAAAAGCGCACGTCCGTTTTGCAAAGTGCAGAGCAGAAATTGCACACGGACTCGACTGCGTTTTCCTGCACGGGTACGCGTTTGAGAACAGGCTCTTTTTCACGCAAAGCCCCTGTCGGGCAGACCGTCACGCACTGCCCGCAGAACATACAACTGCTCTCTTCAAGCGGTAAGCTGTATTCGGGGCTGACGACGGTATGGAAGCCTCTGCCCAAAAGACCAAGGTTCGTTTTGCCCATGGTTTCTTCGCAAACACGCACGCACAGTCCGCACAAAATACATTTATCCGTATTGCGGGCAATCAAGGAATTTACATTCTCTTCGTTGCGCTGATGCTTTTCACCCGCAAAGCGTTCGGGCTTTACATCGTACTGATTGGCATAAGAAATCAGCTTGCATTCAAAATAATCGTGGCATCCGCATTCGAGACAACGCTGTGCTTCCTTTTTCGCCGTTTCTTCGGCGAAGCCCAAAGACACCTCTTTGAAATTGGTTTTGCGTTCTGCGGCAGACAACTGCGGCATTTTTGCACGCGGTTTTTTGTCGAATTTTTCAAAGAATTCGAGCGGAATTTCACGTTCTACGAAATACGGCTTTTTATAACGCGCCGCTTCGCCGTGGAGATAACGGTCAATCACGACAGCCGCTTTTTGCGCTTCGCCGATAGCGGCAATCGCAATCGACGCGCCTTTGTTGGTCATATCGCCCACCGCAAACACGCCGTCTAACGATGTACGGAAGGTTTCTTCATCTGCCGAGACGGTATTTCGTTTGGTCGCATCCACACACTCGAAGCCCGTCAGATTCGGATACTGCCCGATTGCCATAATCACGGTATCTAAGGTGAGTTTCTCCGTTGCTCCTTCAATCGGTTCGGGACGGCGGCGTCCGCTTGCATCAGGCGCACCCAACTGCATTTTTTGCAAAGTGGCGCAGACCTTGCCGTCTGCATCGGAAAAGGCAATCGGAGAGGTCAGATATTTAAACTGTACGCCCTCTTCCTCCGCCTCTGCAATTTCTACATCCTCCGCAGGCATTTCATCACGCGTGCGGCGATAAATAACATACACATTTTCTGCACCCAAGCGCACCGCCGTGCGGCACGCATCCATTGCCGTGTTGCCGCCACCGACAACCGCCACGTTTTTGCCGATGTCCATCGGCGCGCCGAGTGCAACGGTTCGCAGGAAATCAATACCGCCGACAACCGCAGGGTGTTCTTCCCCCTCTACGCGCATTTTACTGCTGTTCCATGCACCTGCCGCCAATACAACCGCGTCATATTCCGCGCGCAGTGCTTCCACGGTGGTATCCTTACCGATTTTTACGTTGTTGCGCATCTCCACACCCAAATCGGCGATTTGCTGAATTTCTTTATCTAAAAGGCTTTTCGGCAGACGGTATTCGGGAATGCCGTACCGAAGCATACCGCCCATTTTCGGCATTGCGTCCAAAACCGTGACGCTGTGTCCCTGACGGCGCAGGAAATACGCCGCTGTTAAGCCCGCAGGACCGCCGCCGACCACCGCGACTGTTTTGCCTGTATCGGGTTCGACAGACGGCACATACGGCGTAGCGCTTGCCATATCCATATCGGAAGCAAAGCTCTTTAAGAACGCAATGGAAATCGGCTCGTCTACAAACTGACGGCGGCACTGTTTTTCGCACGGATGCGGGCAAACTCTGCCGATAGACGAGGGCAGAGGGATTTTCTCTTTAATGAGTCTTGTTGCCTCGGTATATTCGCCGTTGGCGATTAAGCCGACATAGCCTTGGCAGTCGGTATTCGCAGGACACGCCTTTGTGCAGGGTGCTTTGCAATCGCCGTCATGGTCGGACAGCAACAGTTCGAGTGCGACCTTGCGCGCACGCACCACGCGTTCCGTGTTGGTATGTACCACCATACCGTCGGTTGCCTTTGTGGAACAGGCGCGCAACAATTTCGGCGTCCCTTCCACTTCTACAACACACAGCCCGCATGCGCCGTATAATTCCACGCGTCCGTCATAGCAAAGATTCGGAATTTTCAGCCCGTTGTCGGTTGCCGCACGCAAAAGGGTCGTGCCTGCCTCCACGGACAAAATATGATTATCAATTGTAACGGTAATTTTGCTCATCAGTGTACCTCCACCGCGCCGAAGTTACAGTTTTCGGCGCATTTTCCGCATTTGATGCAAAGCGCTTGGTCAATGCTGTGCGCCTGCTTCACCGCACCTGAAATCGCGTGTACAGGGCAGTTGCGCGCACACTTGGTGCATCCGACGCATTTTTCTGCGTTAATCCCGTAAGAAATCAGCGCCGTACACTCGCCTGCGGGGCATTTCTTGTCGGTAATATGCGCTTCAAATTCGTTGCGAAAATAGCGAATCGTTGTAAGCACAGGGTTCGGTGCCGTCTGCCCAAGTCCGCACAGCGCACCGTCTTTGATAGAATAGCAAAGCTCTTCCAAAAGCTCTATATCGCCGTCTTGTCCGTTGCCGTCCGCAATGCGCGTGAGCACCTCAAGCATACGTTTTGTGCCGAGTCGGCAATGCACGCATTTGCCGCAGGATTCCTTCGCGGTGAAGTCGAGGAAGAATTTCGCCATACCGACCATACAGGTATCTTCATCCATAACCACCATACCGCCTGAGCCCATAATCGCACCCGTTGCACCGAGCGCTTTGTAGTCGATAACGGTATCTAAAAGGGCTTCAGGAATACAGCCGCCCGAGGGACCGCCCATCTGCACGGCTTTAAACTGTTTGCCGCCGCGAATCCCACCGCCGATGTCAAAAATAACGTCGCGCAGGGTTTTGCCCATCGGAATTTCCACAAGTCCGCCGCGCCGTACCTTACCCGTCAGCGCAAATACCTTTGTGCCTTTACTGCCCTCTGTGCCCATTGCGGCGAACTTTTCGCCGCCGTTTAGGAGAATCCACGCAACATTTGCAAAGGTTTCCACATTATTGATATTAGACGGCTTGTGCCAATAGCCCGCCTGTGCGGGGAACGGCGGTTTTAAGCGCGGCATACCGCGGCTGCCCTCTAAAGATTCAATCAGTGCGGTTTCCTCGCCGCAGACGAACGCGCCCGCGCCCGCCTTAATGCGCATTTTGCAGGAAAATCCGCTGCCGAGAATGTTCTCACCGAGATAGCCTTTTTCCTCCGCCTGATGAATGGCGTTTTCCAACCGTTTAATCGCGAGCGGATATTCCGCGCGGACATAAACAATCATTTCTTTCGCGCCGATAGCGTATGCGCCGATGAGCATACCCTCAATCAGAGAATGCGGGTCGCCCTCGATAACAGCTCTGTCCATAAACGCACCGGGGTCGCCCTCGTCCGCATTGCAAATGAGGTATTTTTCTTCGCCGTCCGCGCTTCTTGCGGCATTCCATTTGAACCACGTCGGGAAACCTGCGCCGCCGCGTCCTGCAAGCCCCGAGGTTTTAATCTCTTCGATGACTGCTTCGGGGGTCATATTCAGGAGCACCTTACGAATCGCCTTGTAGCCGTCGGTATTTTCATAATCCTCTATGCTTTCAGGATCAATTACACCGCAGTGACGCAGTGCAATACGGGTTTGCTTGCTTAAAAATTCGGCATCGTCATCGGAAATTTTCAGTTCACCTAACACCGACAAATCGTTGTTTGTTACAGCGGAAACAATTTTTTGGGCATCCGCCGCAGTGACCTTGACAAGGCGGGTCAAATCGCCCGATTCGTCATAAATATCGACAATCGGCTCCAAAAAGCACATACCGTTACAGCCTGTAATGCGCAGTTCAAAAGCCGTGTTTTCCGTGTTCAGCGCTTCCAGCGCATCATATACCTTCTGTGCGCCTGCGGCAATGCCGCAACTGCCCGCACCCACAACCACTTTCATCATACGTTCGCGCCCTCCTTTGCCTGCGCGGTCAGCTCCGCCAAAATCTTTTTCGTTTTATCGGGCGTTAAACTGCCGTAGGTTTCCTCGTTAATCATCATCACGGGCGACAGACTGCAGCAGCCGAGGCACGCTACATTTTTCAAAGTGAACAAACCGTCCTCGGTGGTTTCGCCGTCGTGAATCCCCAAGGTTTCCGTAATCGTCCGCTCAATCAAATCCGAACCGTTTACGTGGCACGCCGTGCCTTTGCAAAGCATAATTAAATATTTGCCGACGGGCTTTAAGCGAAACTGCGTGTAAAAGGTCGCCACACCCATAATTTTCGCAGGCTTAATGCCTGTTTTTTCCGAAATATGACGAATCACGTCCTGCGGCAGATAGCCGTATATTTCCTGTGCCTTTTGCAGAATTGTAATCAAGCTGCCGTCAACATTTGCATATGTATCGAGCACCGTGTCTAAAAGCGACAAATCGCTGTGCACGTTTTTGCAGCTGCATTCCATTGGTTTTCCTCCCAATAACGATTAAATTTATTCGTATAATATAATAATATAAAGTATGCAAAAATGCAATTTGAAAATGTTGTATAATATACAGAAAAGCGGCAGAATTCTCGACAAAATTCAATAAATATTGTATACTATTTGACAGGAGATGCAAGAAAATGGAAAGATATTTAACGGAACTGCACGCGCACACCGCCGAAACGAGCCGCTGTGCGAAAGACAAAGCGAAAAACTTAGTAGAAAACTATTTGCAAGCGGGATACTCGACTTTGGTGACCACAGACCACCTGAGTCCGAGTACCTTTGAAGCGTATAAAAGGGATTCTCTTTCGTGGAACGACAAGGTAGATATTTTCTTAAAAGGTCACCGCGCCGCCAAAGCGGCAGCGGAAAATACGGATTTGACGGTTCTGCTCGGTATGGAACTTCGCTTTGCACGCAAGGGCGGTATCAACGACTATTTGGTTTACGGCGTGACGGAAGATTTTCTTCGGAAGAACGGGGATTTATTGGAAATGCGCCTGTCCGCGTTCGCAAAATTGGCGCATAAAAACGGGCTTCTGATTTTTCAGGCGCATCCCTTTCGCAACGGGATGACCGTTGTCAATCCCGAGCATTTGGACGGTTATGAAATTTACAACGCCTGTGTACGCCACAATTCGAGAAACGGCGTTGCCGAAAAATGGGCGAAGCTGCACAAAAAGCCGGGCATTGCGGGTTCGGATTACCACCAAAGCGAGGATACCGCACGCGGCGGCATTTTGACCGCGCAAAAAATCGAATCAAATGAGATGCTGTTGGCAGTTTTACGCAAAAAGGAATACGAATTGATTCGGAAATAAGCATTTTCAGCAATATATACACTTCTGCTGAAAATTCAAAGCGGTTTCTGTCTGACGCCTCACTTGCGTATGGACGGCACAAACAGCTTCTATCTTGACGAAACCGGTACAGAATGATAGTATTATGTACGTTGAAAATATGTTCAGACAACGGAGGCTTTGCGATGCGCGTATTTGATTTTGACAACACGATTTATGACGGCGAAAGCGGTTTTGATATTTTTATGTATTATCTTAAAAAAGAACCGAAGCTCATCGCCAAATACATCCCGAAATTCGGCGAAGGTTTTGTACGTTACAAAATGGGTAAAGTGCCGCTGGAGGAAGTAAAAAGCGAATACGGCTACATTTTAAAAGAATGCTGTGCACAGCTCAACAACATTGAACAAACCATTGTGGATTTTTGGGACGAGCACGAAAAGAAAATCAAAAGCTTTTATCCGAAAATTCAGCATGAAGACGATGTGATTGTCTCCGCCTGCCCCGAGATTATGCTCGGTGAGATTTGCAGACGCATCGGAATCCGGCACTTTATCGGTACGGAAGTCGATTTGAAAACGGGGGAAATCGGACGAATCTGCTATCGGGAAGCGAAAATCTCGGCATTTTACGAGCAGTACGGCGAACAGGAAATCGATGAATTTTATACGGATTCCATGAATGACCGCGCCATGATGGACATTTCTAAGGATGTGTATTACGTCACGGGTGACCGCATTGAAAAAATCAAGGCGGACGGCGTTTGGCTGAAAGAATTGGACTGATACAGAGGAGATGACACGATGAAGGCACTGAAAATTGCCGTTTTGGCACTCGGTACGCTCGGCGTTTGTGTTGCGGGCTATGCCGGAAAAGAAATCCACAGAATTTTGAACGGAAAGCCGAATGTTTCCGACAGCTTTTTATATACCGCGCACAGCGGCTGTGAAAGCACCGCAGATAACTCTATGGAATTCTTGGAAAAAGCCGTAGCGCTCGGCGTACCCGTTTTAGAAGTGGACGTCACCGTGCGCAATGACGGCACGCCTGTTTTACTGCACGCCGACTGTGCAGGCGAAAATGAAGGTATTCTTTTAGATGATGCGCTTCGGTTCATCGCCGAAAAATCCGACAGCGTACAAATCAACTTAGATTTAAAGGCTTTTTCAAATATTCCGAGAATTGCCGAGCTCACGGAACAGTACAACCTGACGGAACGCTGTTTCTTTACGGGTGTAGAGGCAGACCAAACACAAACCGTCAAAATTGACGCACCGAACATACCGTATTATCTCAATATGGATTTAAACAAAATGCGCTTGGAGGACGAAGGGTATTTGCGTTCCGCGGCGCTCGAAGTACAGCGTTGCGGCGCAGTCGGCATCAACTGTCAATACCGCAATGCCTCTAAAAAACTGATGGAGATTTTCCATGCAGAAGGGCTAAAGGTTTCTTTGTGGACAGCGGACAACCCGCTTGTTATGCGCAACCTGTTACTGCTCGGTCCCGACAATATTACCACCCGCCGTCCGATTTTGCTTGCATCCCTACTCCCGCAGGCGTAACGGACATTCGTAAATCCCCCCTGCAAAAAACAAGCATACCCCCTCCCTTTTCAGCATATTTATGTGCTAAGGGAGGTTTTTAAATGAATGCAGCAGAAAACAACACAAAGCTTATGAAAGTTCCGCACAATATCGTTTTGGAGGACCGCCGACACTTAACGGTTTCGGGCGTTTCCGATGTTGACAGCTTTGACGAACAGACGGTGACCGTCTTTACGGACCTCGGCGAACTGACAATAAAAGGGGAAGATTTACATATTAACCGTTTAAGCCTTGAAATGGGCGAGCTGGTTGTAGACGGCGAAATCGCCGCGCTTTCCTATGCCGAAACCGCCAAACCCCAGCAAGGCTCTTTCTGGAACAGGGTGTTCCGCTGATGACCTATCTGGTTTCAGGTCCGCAGCAAGTCCGCATTTTTCTGTACGCGGTGGGCTTCGGCTTTTTTATCGGCATTGTATATGACCTGTTCCGCGCCCTGCGCCTGATGCTGTCGGGCGGCAAAAAGGCGTTTATTGTTTCGGATATTCTGTTTTCGCTCGCTGCGGGATTTTTCACCTTTCTGTTCGCACTTTCACGGTTAGACGGCAATATTCGCGGGTATGTGCTCATGGGAGAGCTTTTGGGATTTTTGGTGTATTCCGTCACCTTCGGCGCGTTTTTCTCGAAGCTCACTGACCGAATCGTCCTCGGAATTTACCGATTTTTTAAAATGCTCGCAAAGCCTTTTTTGTACATTTACAGAAAATCGCGTAAGTTCTTACGAAAAAACGCGGAAAAATTGCGAAAAAAAACGAATTTTTCAGTAAAAAAATCAAAATTCCACTTGAAAAGTACAAAAGGTCTGTTGTATAATCTACGTGTTAGAGTATCTTCCAATGCGAAGAAAAGTTCGTGCAATGAAAGTGACGGCAAAAGAAATGAAAGCGAAACGGCGCAAGAAACAAAAACATAGCTTCATTTTATCCTTAGCTCTGCTGCTTGCGGCAGGGTATTTTGTGATTAGCTTTGTCAGCACGCAGTTGGAAATTCGCAATAAGGAAAAGGAAGCCGCCGCCGTGCGCGCGCAGTATGAAGCACAGCTTGCAGAAAACGAACGCTTACAGGCAGTTGTAGACGGCGGTGACGAGGCAGAATACATTGAACGCGTAGCGCGTGAAAAATTAGGATATGTTATGCCGAATGAAAAGGTATACTATGATATTACACCGAGCAACTAAACGTAAACACCTACGTTTTGCTCGACGGGAGGATTATTCTTTTTTATGGTAGAAGTTGGGGCTATACTCGAAGGTAAAGTGACAGGGCTTACAAATTTCGGGGCGTTTGTCACACTGCCGGGAAATGTGACGGGGATGGTGCACATTTCAGAGGTTTCGACCAGTTACGTCAGCGACATCCACGACTTTTTACAGGAAGGGCAAACCGTGAAGGTCAAGGTCATGGACGTAACCGAACAGGGAAAAGTCAGTCTTTCCATTAAAAAGACGCTCCCGCCGCCCGAACACCCGCAGGGTGAGCGCCCGCCGCGCAGAAACGGTCAGCAGAACCGCCGAAACGGTGCGCCGAATGTTTGGAAGGGCAATGATTCGCGCCGTGAGGAGCCGCAGTCTTTTGAAGATATGATGGCGCGCTTTAAGCAGGTCAGCGACGAAAAAATTTCCGACCTGAAACGCGCAAATGACGGCGGCAGAAGAGGCTCCTATTCCAAAAGAAAATGAAAAAGATACAGACAGACAAAAAAGCTTTGTCTGTCTGTTTTTGTGAGGAAACAGTATGCGAGAAATTCATGTATCTGAAATTGAAAACACCGTGGCAGAATTGCTAATAAAAGCCAACAAAATTCTGCCCGACGATTTATGCCGCTGTATTGTCTGCGGCGAACAGACGGAAAGCGAGCCTTTGCCGCGCGGTATTATGCATTCTCTTTTAGACAATTTGGATGCGGCAAAGGAATTGGACATCCCGATTTGCCAGGATACGGGTATGGCGGTACTCTTCTTTGAAATCGGGCAGGATGTGCACATTGTCGGCGGTGATTTTGAAGATGCGGTCAACCGCGGGACGGCAAAGGGCTACACCGAGGGACTTTTGCGCAAATCCGTCGTACGCGACCCGCTTGAGCGCGTGAACACCGAGGATAACACCCCTGCCGTGATACATACCCGCATCGTCAGCGGAGATAAGATTCGTATCACCGCCGCACCTAAGGGTTTCGGCAGTGAAAATATGAGCCAAATGAAGATGTTCACACCTTCTGCGAAAAAAGAAGACTTGATAAACTTTGTTTTGCAGGTTGTGAAGGATGCAGGCGGAAACCCCTGCCCGCCGATGGTTGTCGGCGTGGGCTTCGGCGGAAATTTTGAACACTGCGCATATCTTGCCAAAAAGGCACTTTGCCGCCCTGTTTCCGAACGCAATGCCAATCCGTTTTATGCGGATATGGAAAAAGAGCTTTTGGAGCGCATCAACGCCTTGGGCATCGGACCGCAGGGCTTCGGCGGAAACACTACCGCACTCGCGGTCAACATTGAAACAGCACCCACGCACATTGCGGGACTGCCCGCGGCGGTCAACATCGGCTGTCATGTCACCCGCCATGCAAGCGCGGTAATCTAAAATCCATTAAAAGCAAAAAGTCCTCGAAGCCTGTCTGTGCTCCGAGGGCTTTTTACTGTATGTATTGTCCGAAACGAATGCGGTCACCTTAATCAAATAAACCGCATTTCATTAAAATCAAACACGGCGCTGTCCGATTGGATTTCGTAGTTTTTGCCGCCCGACTGCAAGTGAATTTTTCCTACTTCGCAGCTGACGGAAAAATGCTCGCCGAACAGAGAAAGTCCGTGCAATGCCGCCTTCGGCAATTTTTCACCGAGATGCGGCTGAATCCGCAGCTGCCGAAATCCTACAGGACGCAGACCGAACAGACCTTCCGTCACCGCACGAGCAAACAGAATGCTTTCTGCCGCCAAATGTGCGCGGTTTCCCTCGGGATATGCCTCGAACGCATACGGCGCGTGACAGCCGAGCAGACGATTCTTACAATATTCTAAAATCGCCGCTGTCCCCTGCTCCGTTTTTCCCGCCAACAATGTACCGCGCAGTGCGAACAGTAAGGAGCGGTCCCACGTGGTGCTGTGTGCGGAAGATGTCTTCAGCATACCGTTTTGATACAGCTTATCACTAAACAGAGCCGCCACCGTTGCATCGGCACGGTCAAAAATTTCCACACTCAGCGGCATACAAATCCATGCGCGCAAATCGGTATTTCCCGCATAATAGCGGTAAGTGTCATACCCTTCCACCTGCGCACCGAAATAAGCTTCAATCGCACGGCGCAACGCCGCACTGTCCTGCCGCCACTGCTCTGCCGCCGCATTTTCTCCGAGAATTTCTGCAAGTACAGCGCCGTTTTGCAGCGCATCATAAGTAAGACAGGAAGTAAATAAATTCGCATCGCCCGACGGAAAACGGTTTTCCAATTCATCGGAGTCACTCGCAATTACGCCGTCCGCCGTCTTTCTGGAAAGCGCAAATTTCAGCGTCCACGTAATCCACGGAAAAAATTCACGCATATAATTCTTATCGCCGAGTGCCAGAAGAAACCGTGACAGCCCGTAGGCATACATCTCGGCGTCTCCCCTGTCGCCCGCTCCGTTCCAATAGCCGTCGCCGCCTGCGATAATGCTGGTTACAGGCGCTTTCTTTTCCGCCATAGGTGTTTCGGAAACATCCATATATTTTGTATATAAACGGTAGCAGTTTAAGCTCTGTTCGATACCTGTTTCATAGCCCGAAAACGGAAAAAACGGATTCGCATATTCGCACTGGTCATTCGTCCAAAGCGCGGCATAGTAATTCCCGCCGCCGGGCGCGTGCATCAAGCCGCCCTTGGTTTTGAAAATGGATTCACTGCCGCGCAACACGCAATGTGCAAACTGCGCATTCAGTATCGGGGACGGCGTTTCCAAACGCAAATCCGAAAACATGCGTGCAACAAAGCTTTGCCGTGCGGCAAATTCTTTCGCAATATCCACAGAAAAGCCGTCCGACGCAGATACGGCATAATATACCGCGCAGAATTCCGCACTTTCGCCCGCATTCAGTGTAAAGGTTTTTGCCTTTTTATCCGATTTTTCTGTAAAGGCTTCCCCGAAGCAAAGCGCGCCAACCGCCTGAATCGGCTGTCCTGCGCAAACTGCCTGCGGGAATTTTTTGATTTTACGTACTTCCCGCACAGAAGCCGTACAGGGTGCAGAAGCCGTATTTTTCAAAATTACCTTTTCGAGCAGTGCAGGTGCGTGTACCGCCGGTGAAAAAATCCGTGTTATCTGTATCGGTCCCATATCGGAAATAACGGAAAGCGTGCCTTTGATGGCAGACGCGCGCGGAATTTCCGCATAGGCTTTCCCGTCGATTTTTAAATCTGCGGGCAGACTGCCGAAATTCATCTTAAAGGAGGACTGCGTGACATTCGGCTGCATACGCAGATTCGGTACGACCAAATGACGGCGAATGCGCAGTTTTCCTTTCGCCGTTTTGCCGTAGCTGAGAATTGCCGATGCATAAAATCCGCTCATTTCCAAATGGTCACTGCACGGAGACGGCGTTTTTTGCATATCCCACACGACACTCCCGTCCGGTTCCAATCGGCGGTCGGACGGGCGGAACAAATCGTTTTTTCCCGACTTTGCCCAACGCGGGAAAGTACCCTGACGGTAAAACGGTAAAAGCATCCTTGTTCTTGCTGTCATGTTGTTTGTCCTGCTCTTTCCTTCAAGTCCGCAATCATCTGCTTCTGCTTTTGCTCGGTCATATCATAAAACAGCATCGGCACAACGGATACCAAACAGCTAATCACAGTTGTAATAATCATAACGCGGAATATCGGTGTGCGTACACTTTCCGTAAACAGCACGTCATAGTCGTTTTTCAGCCCGTAATGTTCATAGAACCAAGGCAAAATCAGACTGAACAGCATATTGGCGGCGGTAACAAGCATCGCGCTGAACTGCGTAATAAAGCCCTCCAGACGCTTGCCTGTTTTCCATTGCTGGTAATCGAATACATCTGCGGTTATTGCTCCTGTAATTACACCGTCGCCGCCGATAGAAGCAGTTGCCAGCCATAGGAAAGTCAAAAACAGAATCGGTACGTTTTCCGTAAACAGCATACACACGGCAAAACCTGCCCGCAGAAGGTTAAACCACAGCAGAGAAGCGCGCTTGCCAATCTTTTTGGCTAGCAGAGGCGCCAACAGCATACCGGGTACGGAAGCGGTGCCGATAACCGCATTCATCACGCCCAAAGCCGCATCGCTTTTCATAACGTAGACACAGTACCATGCAAGTATACTGCCGATGCCGTATTTCAAACAGCCAAGAATGCTGTACAGTGTCATCAGCCAGAAGTATTTGTTGCACATAATTTCGGAAATTCCGTCTGTAAACCGAACCTTTGCGCCGTAATCCTTCGGCACAACAATTTTTTCCTCGGTCCCGCGGAACGTCCAAAGTCCGAGCAAAATACCAAATACCGAGAATATCGGAAACAGCACGCGGTATGCCGTAAAGCCTTTCATACCGCCCGCAAAAAGTCCTGCAAAAATCGGGAAAAACAGATTGACAATAGACGGTCCGAGGCTGTAAATGAACTGACTTACAGACAAAAGCGACGTGCGTTCTTCGCCGTTCGGCGTCAAAACCTGTGCAAGACTGGTAAACGCAAGTGCATATAGAGATTGGAAAATCATCAACAGCGCATAAATCACGCTCAAAAGAACGCATTTCAACGTGTAATTTGCGGAATTCGGGATGAAAGTCATACCAATCAGCAAAATCCCCGTCGGAATACCTGTGTACAGAAGATAAGGACGGAATTTCCCGTATTTGGTGTTGGTGTTGTCCACCAGCATACTGATAAAGGGCGTTTTAATGAGATTTAAAATGCTCATAATCAGCGACATAACCGCCAAATCCATCGGCGCAATGCCGTATGCCGAACCTAAAAGCAAACAGTTTGCCGAAAGTGAAACATACCCGAACAGAGAGTTCACGGTATTCACACCGATACCGCCGACAGAATAGGCGACAAACTCCTTGTAGGGAATATATTTTCCGTCTTCCGGCGTAGTCCAATGTGACCGTACGGTTTGCAGAATTTGCATGGGATTCGGGATTTTCATAAGATATTCCTCACTTCCATAAATATACTTTTCCGTTGCGGACATTAAAGCAAAGTGTTTTTTTCGTACCGTCTTCCAAATATATCAGCTGTAACACATCCCGCTTGATATACTCTGCACTTTGCAGGCGGCGGTTTTTTGTATGAAAAATACTGTGCAGTATGGCTTCCTGCGCCGGCGTATATTCGGAAACATTGTCCGAACAAAACAGCAAATTGCCGCACAGGGCATTGACAGTTGCAATAATTTTCCGTCTTTGCAGATTCATATGTATATTTTTGTCGCGCAGTAAAAACACATCGGGGTCGTTTTGAAACGCACGTCCGTTCAAATGCCTGCGGAACACAGCCGCATCCACCGCATTCGGCGTAGAGGCATTTTCCCGCCCGTCAAACCAACCGCGTTTCCAGGACAGACTGACGTCCGCTCCGATACGGCAAAAATCCGCATTTCCAAAAGCGGGCATCATCGGCACGCCGCAGGCAAGCAGAAGTTTATCGCCTGTCAGACGGCGGACAAGCTCCATGGCATCGTACATAATTTCACCGCGGGTTTTATTATGATGCGGCAGAACAGCCGCTGCATATAAGAAATCCAGCTTGACCATATCAAAGCCCCATTGCTGTAAAACGGTGTCAAACAGTATTTCCAAATAGGAAACGACCTGTGGATTGTAAATATCCAGCGCATAAAATGTGTGCCAGTTCGGCCCTGCGGGATAGGGCTTTCCGTTGCTGTCCTTTACAAACCAATCGGGACGGTCTCGAAACAGCTGAGAACTGCTCTGTGCCGCAAACGGTGCCAGCCACAACCCCGCTTTCAATTTTTTTGCGTGTATCATTTCGGCAAGGTCACGCATTTCGCACGGGAATTTTTGTTTATTTAAAGAAAACCAATCGCCGACTGCGGTTTGATAGCCGTCATCTATTTGAAAAATTTCAAATCCGCCGTGACGTTCCAGCGCATCTAAGTCCTGCCGAACAATATCCAAATTGATGTTCGTATAATAATTGTACCAAGTTGTATAGCCGTATGTATTTTTGCTGTTGTTCGGCGGCAGAATACCCATTTTCGCAAACCATTCGTCAAATACGGCGTCGTATGTACCGCAAAGCAGACAAAACTCTGCCAAAACCGTTTCCTCTGTATAGGTTACGCCCTCCAGCTCCTTTTCAAAGGTTATAGTTTTGGACTGCGTGTCGAATTCTACAAAGGTATAACCGCTTCGGTCACTCAAAGAAGCGCACAGAAATACGGTTCCTCCGCGGCGCACATACCCATAGCCATGCGCATAGAACTGTCCTTTTTTGCGCGGATATTTATGGAATACACAGTCGCCTGCACAGTTCAGCCCCCGTTTTGCCTGCCGCGGCGCGTTCATATACCGTTCCGTAATACGGTGAAAGCCGTACATTTTGTCGTCGGCAAGGTATTCACGCGTGTCCGTCCAGGACTGAAATCCATTGACAAAAATTCTGTCCTCCGCCGCAAACGAAAACGGCACGGTCAGTGAAAAATGCGTAAAGGACACAGGCGCCTTCGGTATAATATGCACCTGTACACCGGATGCAGACGCAGAATCCAACCGAATATCAAGCCATTCCGTTTCGCCTGCCGCCCACTGTATCTCCTTTTGTGTATCTTTAACTGTATACCGTGCACGAATTACCGCATCGGTAAGCTTCGGTATTACATTCAAAAATGATACCTCCTCACAAAAAGTCTTTTCTTATCGCCGATTTTATGTTATATTTAGCTATAATCCTATAATAGCACAGAGGTATAAAAATAAATATAGGATAAATCCTTAAAAATGTGAGGATTATACAAATGAAAAATATAGCCGCCTCTTTTTGGTCCTATTACGATGAAACACTTCCCGCCAATATTATGGTTATCGGAGAAACCGCCTGCGATGAAAACTACTACATTTCCCGCCCGTCTTCCCGCATTATGGCAATCGAATACATTCTCTCCGGCAGCGGCACACTGCAAATGGAAGGGGAGATTTTTCATCCGAAACGCAACACGGCAATATTGCTGCCAAAGCACAGCTGCCATACATACTTTTCTGATTCCGAGGACTTTTGGGTAAAAAAATGGATTGTGTTTGACGGCACACTGATGCAAACCCTTTTGGATACCTATTTGCCGAAAGGTGTATGCTGCTTTGAAAACTGCAATTTACTGCCCTATTTTCAGGAAATCGAAAAAATCATACAAACGGACGCTGACAGTTACAAGCAAATGACCGATGCGCTTGTCGTTGTTTTGTTCCGCATGATTTTAAAAATGAAAAACAGCTATCAAAACAGTGACAATGCCATATACCGTAAAATCAAATCCGCCGTGGATGCACAAATTGAAGGCGAGCTGTCTTTAACTGCACTCAGCCACGAATTCGGTTATTCCAAAAATCATATTATCACCTTATTCAAATCCGCCTACGGGATTACACCCTACCGCTACTTTGCCGAGCGGAAGATTGACATTGCCAAGCTGTATCTCATCAACACAGGGCTATCCGTAGAAGCAATTGCACAAAAACTGAATTATGCAGACCGCAGTTATTTTGCCGACTGCTTTAAACGGCACACGGGGAAAACACCGACAGAATACCGCAGAGAAAACAGCTGAATCTGCGGAATAAAAATTTAACGGTCAAAGCATACAAAATTCTACAGAATCCCTTGAATCCCGCAAAAAAATCCGTTATACTATTAACCGTATTTTATAAAAATCTATCAGGGTAAGCGCCGAACGGCTGTACCGTACCGCCGCTTGCAGAACAGGAGAAAATTATGCAGAACAATGTTCGTCCCGAAACGATGGAACGCATTACTACCCCCGCACTTGCCGACGCATTCATCGCAGAGCAAGTCGACGCCATCCGCGCACAGATCGGTGACAAAAAGGTGTTGCTGGCGCTTTCGGGCGGTGTGGACAGCTCTGTTGTTGCCGCACTGCTGATTAAAGCAGTCGGTCAGCAGTTGGTCTGCGTACACGTCAACCACGGTCTTTTGCGCAAAGGCGAGCCCGAGCAGGTTGTCGAAGTGTTCCGCAACCAAATGAATGCAAATCTTGTATATGTAGACGCTGTGGACCGTTTCTTGGACAAGCTCGCAGGTGTCGCAGAACCAGAGCAAAAGCGTAAAATCATCGGTGCAGAGTTCATCCGCGTATTTGAAGAAGAGGCAAGAAAGCAGGAGGGCATTGAGTTCCTCGCACAGGGTACGATTTACCCCGACATTATCGAAAGTGACGGCGTAAAGGCACACCATAACGTCGGCGGTCTGCCCGAGGATTTGCAGTTTGAACTGGTCGAGCCGCTTCGTTTTCTGTATAAAGATGAAGTCCGCGTCGTCGGCAAAGCGTTGGGACTGCCCGATGGTATGGTTTACCGTCAGCCGTTCCCGGGACCGGGTCTCGGTGTACGTTGCCTCGGCGCTATCACACGTGACCGTTTGGAAGCCGTGCGCGAATCCGATGCCATTCTGCGCGAGGAATTTGCGAAAAACGGCTTAGAGGGCAAGGTTTGGCAGTACTTTACCGCCGTGCCTGATTTCAAATCCGTCGGTGTGAAGGATGGCAAGCGCACCTTCGCCTACCCCGTCATTCTCCGCGCCGTCAACACCGTGGACGCCATGACCGCAACTGTGGAAGAAGTCCCCTTCGCCTTGCTGAAGCACATTACCGACCGCATCACCGCAGAAGTAGAAAACGTCAACCGCGTCCTCTACGACCTCACCCCCAAGCCCTCGGGGACAATTGAGTGGGAATAAAATTCCGTAAGAAAATCGAACAGCCAACGGACACGAAAAAATCCGTTGGCTGTTCTTTTTTCTCCGACTGTATTTTTTAATGCGTCAGCCGTTTTTTGCAATAGGACACTTTACCGCAGTGCGGGCATTTCAGCTGTCTTGTTGTGATTGTATGCGGACCTTTGACATATGCCCCCGCCGTCGGCACAAACCGTGCGCCGCATTTTCGGCACTCGTAGGCACCTGCACTTAAATCCAGCGCGCAGCAAACGCCGATGCCGCCAAACACTACAATCAGTGCAATCACAATCAGTAAGACACGAAGCCATTGTTCCATTTGAAGCATCCCTGCAATCAAAATGAGTGTTACACCCGATAAAATCGTTAGTACACATACAATTACTGCCAAAATGATTTTCTTTTTGCTTTCTTCTTTTTCCTGTGCCAAATGCATCATGTTTTCCTCCGCTTTCTGTTTGTAGTTCGCATCGGTCAACACCTCACCCGAAAGCAGTTCATTCACGTTGATATGCAGTGCTTCGCAAAGCGGCAACATCAGCGAAACCTCAGGCATACCGTTGCCGCGTTCCCATTTGCTGACGGTTTTGTCGCTGATATTCAGAATATCGGCAAGCTGACGTTGTGTAAATCCACTATCCTTTCTCTTTTGTGCAATAAACTGTCCGATTTTGATTTGGTCCATAACCGATACCTTCCTTTCTTCGGATGGTTTTATTATAGGATGCATTCCATCAAAAGCACACACACGCACCGTAGAATCCGCACTTTTTTGATATCTACGGCGCGTAGATACCGACATTTTACGCCAAACGCGCCTTGTATTCCGTTCCCCAATCCTGCATGGAATCCAAAATCGGCTTCAGGCTTTCGCCAAGCTCTGTCAAAGAATATTCTACGCGCGGCGGGACTTCAGCGTAGACCTCGCGGTGTACAAGTCCGTTTTCTTCCATATCCCGCAACTGTGCGGTAAGCACCTTTTGCGATACCGTGCCGATGGATTTTTTCAGTTCGCCGAACCGCTTTTTGCCAGACAGCAAATCACGCAGGATTAACACCTTCCATTTATTGCCGATGAGCAGTAAAGTGGTTTCTACAGGGCAGGCGGGCAGTACTTTTTCGCTTTCCATATTGCTTCTCCCCTTCAATAGTTTCTAAAAGATACTTACAATCAGATTATACAGTTTTTCTGTCGCTGTGTCAACTCCGTTAAAAATTTTGCAAATTTTTTTCCTTTCTCCAAACGTGCCAAATGCCTTGAAACTGCGTATTTGTTCCCTCGCGGTAACCGTCCAAAGGTTACCGTGAGGGAACTACGGCACAAAAAAGTGCGTACTTGCAGAGTGCGTTGCACCCGCTTATACTAAAGACAAATCAAGCGGGGCAACACCCCAAAAGGAGAAAAACACTATGAACAAAAACACATTTGAAACCGTCCGACTTCAAAAAGGCGAAATGCACATTTACGATTTCGGCGCCGTAAAACTGCACGCTTACAAAACCAATGACTTTATCGATGATGAGGTATTCATTGTAGAAAAGAACGGCAAAGCAGTTCTGATTGAGTCGCCCTGTTTCTTTGACAACAACAAAGAGCTTGCCGCGTATTTCAATGATGTTGAAGTCGAGGGAATGCTCATCGCCTACCACGGCGCGGGTGCAACATTTTTGCCCGACGTACCGAAATATGCGACGCAAAACGCCAAAGCGTATTCCGAAAACGGCGGCGGCAAAGCGTTGATTGACAATTTTACGGGCGCGTTCGGAGAAATTTTCGACAATAGCGTGCACAAAATCACCGATGTTGTGGAAGCAGGCAAGGTAACCATCGGCGGTATCGACTTTGTTCTCAAGCAAACGGCAGAGGCATTCGATGTGGAAATTCCCGAAATCAATGCGGTGTATACACATATGCTCGGTCACGACTGCCACTCGATTGTCGCAGGTACGAGCCACGCAAATGCGATGATTGCGGAACTGCAAAGCTACATCGGCAAAGGATATGACCTGATTTTGACCTCGCACTACACACCCGAAGATTTGAAAGACGCTGAAACCAAAATTGCGTATCTCGAAAGCCTGAAATCCGTCGCCGCCGACTGCAAAACCGCAGAAGAATTCAAAGCAAGGGTTACGGAGAAATATCCGCAATACAGCGGACAAAATTATCTCAATATGACCGCAGGATTTTTCTTTGCATAATACGGCACAACACAAAGAATCGGGGCTGAACGCAGTCCCGATTCTGCATATGATAAGAGTGAACCAAAATGACCCAATCAGAAAAAAGACTGTATTTACTGTCGGAATTGCTGAAGGAACAGCCCCGTTATACAAACGTGGAAATTCCGACCAATACCGAGGCGCAAAAGCTTCTGCTCCGCTCGCTGTTTAATATCCGTATGCCGAAGCCTGTTTCGGAAGAATTTCTAAAGGTTCAGGATGCATATTTGCAGGAAGCAATTGCGCAAAAGGGCGTGACGCGGGCAGAGGATTTAACGCCCGAAAAGGACAATCTCTATCTTTGGCAGGGCGACATTACAACGCTTCAGTGCGATGCAATCGTCAACGCGGCGAACAGCCGAATGCTCGGGTGCTTCTGCCCATGCCACGGTTGCATTGACAATGCGATTCACACATTTTCAGGCATTCAGCTTCGGCTTACCTGTGCGGCGCTTATGCAAAAACAGGGGCGCGAAGAAGAAACGGGCAAAGCAAAAATCACGCCCGCCTTTAATCTCCCGAGCAAATACATTCTGCACACCGTCGGTCCGATTGTCCGCAGTCGTGTAACCCCGCTTTTAGAAGCACAGCTTGCCGACTGCTACCGTTCCTGTCTTGCCTTGGCGGCGCAAAACGGAATCAAAAGCCTTGCGTTTTGCTGTATCTCCACAGGGGAATTCCGTTTTCCGAACGAAAAGGCGGCGGAAATCGCCATACGAACCGTGACGAAATTCACGGCGAAAACCCAAAGAAAAATCAAGGTGATATTCAATGTTTTTAAGGATGCCGATTACGAAATCTACCGAAAATTACTCCATGCAAATTGAAAGACTGAAAAAAGAAATTGCATCTGCGGACTGCATCCTCCTCGGTGCAGGCGCAGGGCTTTCCGCCGCCGCAGGATTTGACTACGGCGGCGAACGGTTAAAAAAATATTTTGCCGATTTTGAAAGAAAATACGGCTTTCACGATATGTATTCGGGCGGGTTTTATCCGTATGAAACGCCGGAAGAATATTGGGCGTATTGGAGCAAATACATCTATGTCAACCGCTACACGGATGCACCGAAGCCTGTTTACGGCGACCTCTTCAATCTTGTGCGGGAGAAAGAATATTTTGTGCTTACGACCAATGTTGACCACTGCTTTCAAAAGTCAGGCTTCGACAAAAAGAGGCTTTTCTATACACAGGGCGACTACGGCTTATTCCAATGCAGTGTGCCCTGCCACAGCAAGACCTATGAAAACGAAACGGCGATTCGCGAAATGCTAACACAGCAAGCAGATTTCAAAATCCCGACATCCCTTATCCCCCGCTGTCCCGTGTGCGGTGCGCCGATGACGGTGAATCTGCGGTGCGACAACACCTTTGTGCAAGACGGAGGCTGGCACGCGGCGGCTCAACGCTATGAAGCCTTTCTGCGCACACGGAAAAATCAGAAAATCCTGTTTTTAGAGCTGGGCGTAGGTTACAACACCCCTGTTATCATCAAGTATCCGTTTTGGCAGATGACAACGGAAAACCCCAACGCTGTATACGCCAGCATCAACGCCGCCGAAGCGTACTGTCCGTCGAATATAGAACGGCAATCCGTTTTGATAAACGGCGATATTCAAAAGGTACTAAAAGACTGCCTGCTTTCCGTATGAAAGATTTCCTTTTTCTGAGAATTTGTGTTACAATAGATATAATTCACAAAAAAGGACTGTTTACCATTACGGAAAAGAAAAAGGAAATTCTGAAGCTGATTTTAAAAGTCACCGTTGCTTTGACGGTATTTATCGTGGTACTCTGCAATTACGATACATTAACCCATTTAGATATGCGTGCACTCGCCGCAGCCGCGCCGTCTCTGTTTGTTGCTTTGCTGACAGTACTCGGCGTGTATGTGCTGAAAGGGCTTGTGTTTGTGATTCCCGCATCCCTGTTTTATGTTTCTGTCGGTATGGCGTTTGAGCCGCTGACCGCAGTCGCAGTCAATTTGGCAGGGATTCTGTTGGAAGTGATTGTATCCTATGTATTCGGCTTATTTTTGGGCGGAGACTATATCGGCAGGCTTTTACAGTCCAAAAAAGGCGGGCAGAAAATCTTAGAAATGCAGGCAAAGCGCAGTGGTGCGGCATCTGTATTTGTGATGCGCTTACTGCCCGTATTCCCCATCGATTTCGTCAGTCTGTTCCTCGGCGGCAGTAAATATCCGTTTTGGAAATATCTGCTTTTGTCCGTTGCAGGCATTGCCCCGCGTGTCATCCTGTTCACCCTGCTCGGCGACACCATTTACGATTACATCCCGATGAAACTGATTATCACGCTGATTTTGATTGCCGTGCCTGCGGCGGCGGTTGCAATTCCCGCGCGCGTGCTGTACCGCCGCAAAAAATCTGCCAAAGGAGAACGCATCCGCAATGACTGATAACGATTCCGCACTGCGCCGCAGATTTGAAGAACTCGGTGACCGCGCCGAAACACGGCGATGCTGTATCTTTTCGGATTTTCTAAACCTGCACGAGCAAAGCGTTTTACAGAATATGCGTCTGCCGTACCGCTTTGTGCTGTTCGGCGGATTTATATCGGCAGAACGCAAGTGCGCCTGCTTCGGGACAACGGACGAAATACAGGCGCAGGAAAACGCGCCGTTTGTTCTGCTGAAAATCGCACCTGCACAGCAAAAATTTGCAGATACACTCACGCATCGGGATTTTCTCGGCAGTATTTTGGCATTGGGACTGCGCCGTGAAATGCTCGGCGATATTCTTCTTTTTGAAAACTGCGGTTATGTGTTTTGTATGGAAAGCATAGCGGGATTCATCACCGACAATTTGGAACGCGTACGGCATACCAGCGTGCGTGTTACCCGCACAGCGGAGCTGCCGCAAACATTCACGGAAGAACCCGAACCGCAGTCAGTTTTGGCGGCAAGCGAACGATTGGACGCACTTCTGGCATCTGTTTTCCGTCTTTCCCGCAGTGAAGCGCAAAAGCTGATTGCCGCAGAGCGCGTATTCGCAGACGGCTGTGTCTGCACCCGACCCGATGCGGTGTTAAAAGAAAACTGTATGGTTTCTGCACGCGGCTTCGGGCGGTTTCGCTATCTCGGCATTGACCGCGAAACCAAAAAAGGAAAACTGCGCGTAAAAGTGCAGATTTTTAAATGATTTCTGTTCATTGAAAAACCTGTCATTCTGAGCCGTAAGGCGAAGAATCTCACACGGCATAGAGTAAATTTGCCCGCGCCGTTCAGCCTGTGCGGATTTTTTCAGATTGCTCGGGCGGGCGTGGATTTTCTCCGAAAACGGAAACCCTTTTATCTGCCTCTACAGTTTGCGCAGTTGCTTTATGTGCCGCAGAGACAGCCCTCGCGGCTGTCCGCTTGTGTACAGATAAAGGCGGGTTTATATAAATTTATCATTCTGTGCTGTCAGCTGAAGAATCTTCTGCCGCAGAAATAAAAAATAACCGCACGCCGTCAAACGGCGTGCGGTTATTTTAATGCTTTAAACTCATCGGTTAATCCCAAAAGGTAGTCGGCGGACACATTGTAGAATCGGCAGAGGGCAATCAAATGGTGCAGGGGCAATTCGCGCGTGCCCGTTTCATAGCGGTTGTACTGCGGCTGTTTCATCCCTAGAAATTCGCTGATGTCTGATTGCTTTAAATCCCTGTCCTCCCGCAAATCCCGCAGGCGCTGATAATAATACATAGTGAAACCCTACCTTTGGACCTTGCAATACTGAAATTTTAGCATATAACCGTATAATTATATTGACAAATAACCAATCGGTTATTATAATATTCAATATATAACCATATGATTATATTGCGTGCGGTGAAAGCGAGAGATTTTATGAAGTGCGAACAGTGTCAGCGGGAGTATGCCAACGGGGAAAGATTCTGCGCGTTTTGCGGCAAAAAATTAAAGGAAGAGTCCGTCAAACCCCAAAGTGTAAATAGCAGTGCCAACAGCGGAACACGGCACCCGATTGGATGCCGTGTCTTTTTTATATCTGCGTCATACCCCCGACCAGAATGCCGAGGTTATCGCTGTATATCTTCGGGAACTGCGAAACGGGCAGAGGGCTTTGCCCGACGCCGATTTCGATGGTATACCCGGGGCGGTTATAGGTCTCGATGAACCAATCCTTATACCCCGCAAAGCCCGACGCATACGGCGTTTCCTCCACGGCGTAGCCGCTGACCTCGCCAAAGTATTCCGCAATCTCCCGCGAGCGGTCAGGCTCGTAGTCAAGATATTTCCAATAAATAATTTCCCCTTGGCTGTGGTAGGAAAGCGTCAGCAAAAAGCTGTGTGCACGCGTGAAATTATAGACCGCGAAGCTTTCGGGTGCGACGAGCGGCGCAGTGCCCACGAAGTCGCGCGGCGCGGGCGAAGTAAAGCCCTGCTCGAATTTAATGCGCTTTGCCTCCTCCCAATTCGCGGGATACTGTAAGTTCAAATCCACACCCGCAATGTTGGCTTTCCAGCCGTTCGGGAACGGCACCTGCGGATAGGCATTCGCAATCTGCCGCGCGCGGTTGTAATAGCCGCCCGAGGAAAGCACACCCGTCACCAAATCCACACCGTCGGGATTGACCATCGGCAACAGGTAGAGACTGTATTCGCGGAACAGCTGCGCCGCGAGCGTACCGCCGATTTGCCTGCCTGCGACAAAGCTTTCGGCATATTCTTCGGCAAAGCGCAAAAGCACGGGCGTCGTCAGCCATTCATTGGCGTGGTGCGCAGCATTGTAAAAGACCTCTTTCGCGCCCTGCCCGAAGCGAAGATACAGCAAATCCTTACCCATAACGCTTTTACCGATTGATCCACTTTGCAAAAACGGATACCGCACGGTCAGTCCCTCAACAATCCACACATTCAACAGGGACGAATACGCCACCGCTGTCGGGACGAGCGGAAAGGCAAACGGGATGTACAGCGTTGTGCCGATTTGCAGATTTTGCGGGTTTACCGTCGGATTCGCCAGCATAATGCGGCGCATATCGGTATTATACATTTGCGCCAAACGGAAGAACGTGTCGCCTGACCGCACAGTATGTGTGGTATAGCCTTTCAGATACGGCATCAGCTTTGCCCATGTCTGTCTGCCGACTATGCCGTCGGCGGGCAGTCCGCTTTTTTGCTGAAAATCACGCACAGCATCGCGCGTGCGCGCCCCGAAAATCCCATCCACGGTAAGCGTATACCCTGCGCGGACAAGTGCCAGTTGCAAATATTCCACAAGCGTACCGCGGCTGCCGAATCGCAGAATTTCCATAGTTATCCCTCCAATCACATTTACTTTATTCTTATTATGCAGTACATCCGAAAAGACCGCGGGACAAAACGGTTTTTCCAAAAAACGGATGTCTGATTGTCAGAAAGAAAAAACAAGCGTCATTATAACTCCATATCAACTCTAATTATACATATAAAGCCGTCTTGAGTCTATAATAACTTTATCATATTAAAAATTTTGAGCAGTTTTTATAAAAGTTTGGTGTGATATGAAACAGGAACGGCATTTCGGACTGCGTATTGAAGATGCGCTTTTGAAAAAATTTCATTATGTGTGCGATTACGAGGGACGCTCGGCGAACGGACAGATTCTGTTTATGATTCGGCAGAGCGTTGCCGCGTTTGAAAAGGAACACGGCGTTATTGCATTGGACGAAAAAGAATCGGAGTGAGTCTATGACCCCGCAGGAATTGGTTGTGTGCGCATTGGATGCGCAAGCGCACGCCTATGCGCCCTATTCGGGCTTTACCGTCGGCGCGGCGCTTTTGACAAAGCGCGGCAAAGTGTATAAGGGCTGTAATATTGAAAATAAAAGCTTTTCGCCGACGGTCTGCGCCGAACGCGTGGCGGTTTTTAAAGCCATCAGCGAAGGGGAAACAGATTTTGAGGCGATTGCGATAGTCGGCAAATATAAAGACGGCGCGTATAAGCATTTTTGCGCGCCGTGCGGTGTGTGCCGTCAGGTACTGTCTGAATTTTGCGCGCCTGATTTTAAAATCATTTTGGGCGACGACAGCGGAGACTGCGAAGTACACACACTGGCAGAATTGCTTCCGCAGGCGTTTTCGCTGTAAGTAGGGGCGAACTGCGTTCGCCCGCGAAATTAGAACAAATCAATGAGGATACACTAACCCGTAGGGGCGATTCACGAATCGCCCGAGCACGGGCGGATTTTTCGGAACAACACAGAGGTTGTTCCCTACGATTTATCAAATTTACTTTGTGCGGTGTGCGATTCTTCGCTACGCTCAGAATGACAGGCTTGTGTGGACTTGTAGGGGTCGGTGTCCCGACGACCCGCGAAATCTGAACAAATCAATGGGGATACACCAACCCGTAGGGGCGGGTTTCCATGCCCGCCCGAGCACAGTTGGATTTTTACACAACCCGATGGCGGACGATGAATCCCTCCACCGCTGACGCGTTCCCCCTCCCTTTAACAAGGGAGGCGTTACGTCTGCCACTATGCGCAAATCCAATTTATATTGTGCTATGCAGGAAAAACGGACAGCCACAAGGGCTGTCCCTACGGTTTTATAAACATTGCGCAAGCTGTAAGGGTGGTGGTGCGTAGCCCGAAAAAATAATAAAATCCGCACAGGCAAAAACGCCGAGTGTGCGCAAAAATAGGGAAAACACCCGCAGAGCCGAGGCTTTGCGGGTGTTTTCATTCTATGGAGAGGGGGAGTTAGATGTCTTCTTTTTTACTGCGGATTGCGAGGGTGACGAACGCTGCCGCAGATAACAGGGAAAGTGCAGAGAAGCCAACTGTCGCCGCACCCGTTTTCGGGATGTTCACAGGATGCCTTCCTTGTCTCCCTGATAGGTCACGAAGCCCAAAACATCATTTGCGGTTTTTTCCTGTGCAATGCCCAGTGCTTCACAAACCTCATCGAGTCCTGTGCCCAGCAGCTGTGCCTGTGTAATGTCGCCGCCGCTCATCAGGAACGCAAACGGAATGGTCTGAACCAAATTGTCAACGACAATCACATCTAGCAGTTTGCTGACTTCCGCCTTAAATGCGGTCAAGTCTTTGCACTCAATCGGATGCTCCTCGAAGAACGCCGTCAAGGTGCCTGCTTCAACGACATTGCCGTTTTCGTCCGTGACATCTGCAACCAGCGGACCGTCCGGTAAATCAGCAAAGCGCTCAGGGTCGCCTTTTTTGTAAAACGCCGCCATATCCGAAGCAGTTGCGCTACCGCCGTAGTTCAAAATGGATTTCATAGACGGTAATGCCTTGTAAATGCTCTCAATAGTGTCCCCGTTCAGCAAATCATTTCTTTTTGCTCATTTGTTATCTACAAGTTTAGCATTTCCTACCGTGATTGTCTTTCGAAAAACAATCGCAAAGTTTAGGAATCCTATCATTTGTTCCCGTTTTTCTACCGTCGGGCAGTAAAAAACGGAAAGCCTGCCGAAATTCGACAGGCTTTCCGTACACGTGTGCTATGGCTAGCCAGACGGCGCGAATTTGAACGCGGTTTTGCAGGATATCTTTTCCCCTGCACGGCGTCAAAAATGCTCGCAATCCGACAGGATTGCTGTGCTTTTTTCCTTGTTCAGGAAAAAATCTATTCTCGCAAAACTCTGTGACCGAAAACGGATGAGATTTTCGCCGATTTTGGGCGCAGAGGACGACGGTTGGCTTTCGCCAACCGAGAACGATAAGCCGAAAAGCGGCAAAAGACCGCCGTTTTAGGCGGGTTCAAATTCACGCCGTCTGGCTATATTTTGATTTCCGTGCAGTTTTCGCTTTCCGCGCCCCAGCTGTCTACGGCGTAGATTTTGTAAACGCACCCGTGCTTCGGCGCTTTTACTTCAAGAGAAACGGTTTTTTGCATACCGTCCAGCCCGTTATAAAAATCACTGAAGAAATACAGAGGCTTTTGCCCGTCGGCAACAACCTTGTATGTGTGTACAAAATCGTCGTCCGTACCCGCCTGAAAGGTTAAAACCGCATTGCCGTCCTTATATATTGCTGTGCCTGCGGTTTCGGGCATGGTGGGCGCGCGGTTTGCCTGCCTGCGGCGAGAGAAGCTGTAACGGCAATCGTTTACATACGGCAGAGGGAATGTCCAACGCCGATCCGTTTTTTCTTCCCTGCCCAATAAAGAACCGTCAAAGGCAATGCGCCGAAATGTAAAACTGTCCGCAGTGAAATCCAGGCAGTACCCCATCGGCGTCTCGTCTGCGTGCGGCGGAATCGTGCCGTTTTCCTTGCCTGCTTCCAGTTCAATATAGGAAAGCGACTGCGTGCTGAGCACGGTGTACGCGCCCTGCCATACAGAACGCTCGTCTAAAATAGAATAATGGCTGTGTCCGCTGATGTTCACTACATTCGGATATTTCTCTAAAATTCTGCCGAGGTTCTTTTCGCCCCAGTCGTCACTGCCGTAGCAGGTATCCAAGGGCTGCTGATGCGTCAGCAGAAAAATCGGCTTGCCGTTGCTGTCCGCCTGTGCGATTTTCAGATGTTTGTCAATCCAATCTACGGTCTTTGCATAGCCTGTCGTCATACTGCCGCTGTCAGGGGAAGCCCCGATAAAATGGAATCCGTTAACCTTGTAGTGCGTCCGCATCGGTACACCGACGATTTTTTCAAATGCCCGAACATGATTGGTATGCAAAAACAGACTCGGACTCCAATGGTCGTGATTTCCCATAATGGTTTGCACAATCGGTTTTTCACTGCCGTATACCGTATCGAATGCTTCTGCATATGTTTTAAACGCATATTTTGTTCCGCCGTCGCCGATATCTCCCGCAAATAAAATCATATCCACGCCCATGTTTTTAAAGGTTTGCAGTGCCGTCAGCAAATGTCGGACGAAACGGTCATCCTTTTGGCGATGCCGTTTGGTGGTCGGCAGCTGTGTGTCGGAAATTATGCCGACTTGAAAGGTTTTGCTTTTTGTGTAAAAAGTGTCTGTTTTTGTGTTTTCCATTATCGCACCTCTCCTATACAGTAACAAAAAAGGTGCATACTGTCAAGCGCTATCCCGTCAGACGCTTGCGCATTTCCGACAGAATACTGCGCTCGCGGCGGGAGACCTGCACTTGTGACAGTCCGAGAATTTCCGCCGTTTTTACCTGTGTTAAGCCTTTGTAATACCGCAGTTCGATCAGTTTGCGGTCATTTTCGGGCAATCTGTTCAGTACCTCGCCGAGTGCTAAACTGTTTTGAATTTCGTCCTCGCCAGATTCCACGGGAATATCCGTCTGCCCGCCGCCTGCCTCGTCCAATTCCGTAAGCGAAATCACAGGCTGGCTTAAATTCATCAATTCCGCCATTTCAAATTCGGAAACGCCCATTTTCTCCGCCAATTCCCGTAAAGTCGGTTCACGGTTTAGCGTGTTTGTCATATCCTCGCGCAGCCGTGCCGCCGTGCGTGCGCGCTCTTTTAAACTGCGGCTGATTTTTACTGCACCGCCGTCACGGAACAGCCGTTTGATTTCTCCCAATACCGCAGGCACGGCATAGGTGGAAAAGGCAAAGCCCAATTCAGGACGAAAGCCGTCCGCCGCTTTCACAAGCCCCAGACAGCCCGCAGAAAACAAATCGTCATAGTCTATGCCCTTCCCGCGGAAGCGGTTTGCACAAGCGTGTACCAGTCCGAGATTGTCGGAAATCAGCGTGTCACGGTTCACAAGGTTCGTCCCTGCCTTTGATAATTTTTACGAGTGTGACTGTTGTGCCCTTGCCCACGGTGGAGCGCACCCGCACGCGGTCACAAAAGCTTTCCATTACGGAAAAGCCCAGTCCCGAACGGTCACCGCCTAAGGTGGTGAACAGCGGCTCGCGCGCTTTTTCCACATCGGCAATCCCGCAGCCGCGGTCGCGGATTTGAATCTCGACCTTGCCGCCTTCAAACAGGCGCACACGTATGTAAATTTTGCCCACACCGTTTCGGTACGCGTGAACAATGCAGTTTGTCACCGCTTCGCTGACCGCTGTGCGAATGTCGTTGATTTCTTCTACCGTCGGGTCTAATACCGCCGCAAATGCGGATACCGCCACGCGCGCATAGCCCTCATTTACAGAACGGCTGTCCAGTTGCAGCTTGACTTCATTTTTCGGCTTTGTCATGCTGTTTTCCTCCTTTTTCACCGCATTTTTTTAAGGTTACAATATTTTCCAGCCCCGCAAGACGCATCACTTTATAAGCATGCGGTGAAAGATTGCGCACCGTAAGCGTGCAGTTTGCCGCAGACAGCAGTTTATACCGCCCCATTACAAGTCCGATGCCCGAACTGTCCATAAACGTCACACCGCCGAAGTCCAGCACTATGCTTTGCGGATTGAACCCGACAGCGAATTCATCGATTTTTTCCCGAACCGCGGGCGCATTGTGGTGGTCCAGCTCGCCGCTGAGATAGCAAACCGCCGCAGATTCTTCTGTTTCTATATTCACCTGCATAAAATGCCTCCTTTACTTTTTCGTATCCACTATGATAACGGACAGGCTCTGAAAAATTTGTCAAAACGCGGATTCTCAGAAAAATACCGTGTGAAAAATATTTTTACGCACCGCCGTGCGCCAGTAAAAATATACTGACAATAGGGCGGCAGGCACAAAACGCCTGTGCTGTTTTTGGGAGGTCTAAAGATGCAATGCAATCGAAAAACCATGGACGCGCTCGCGCCCGGAGAACAGGGAAAAGTGCTTCAGATTCAAGCGGTGCCGTCTATGAAACGCCGTTTGCAGGATTTGGGGTTGATTTGCGGTACAAAGGTCGCTTGTGTATTCACGGGGCGGCACAAAGATATCAGTATTTACAGAATTTGCGGCGCGCTTATCGCTGTTCGCGACTGTGACGCAAAAAGCGTAATTTTGAAATGAGGTGCTGACCGATGCAAAAAGCAAATGAAGGGAAACGCACGGCAGGTGAATACACCGTTGCGCTGGCGGGGAATCCGAACGTCGGTAAAAGTACGGTGTTTAACGCTTTGACAGGTATGCGTCAGCATACAGGGAATTGGGCGGGCAAAACCGTCAGCAACGCCTACGGCAGTTACCGATTCGGCGGGCAAACTTATACGCTGGTGGATTTGCCGGGTACGTATTCTCTCCTGACGCGTTCCGAAGAAGAGGCGCACGCAGGCGGTTTTCTGTCTTCCCTGCAAAGCGATGCGGTTGCCGTTGTCTGTGATGCAACGTGTTTGACGCGCAACCTGCACTTGGTACTGCAAATAGCTGAACTGACACCGAATGTCGTGGTCTGTGTGAACCTGATGGACGAGGCAAAAAAGCGCGGACTGTACATTGATACCGAAGAATTAAGCCTGCGGCTGTCCCTGCCTGTTGTGCCTGTCACCGCACGCAGTAAGCAGGGGCTTCTGCGGCTGGAATCGGAGATTGCACAGATGTGCCGCAGTAAAAACACACAGGGCTGTCAAACGGAATACCCCGCCTACATAGAAAAAGCGGTATTGAAATTGGAAAGCGTTTTGCAGGGACTGCCCGATACGCACCTACCGACGCGCGCTCTTGCGTTAAAACTACTTCGCGATGACGAAGCGGCGGTTCGGGAATACAAAGATTATTTTCATATAGATATTTACGAAAATGCGAAAACCCGCGCCAAAATTCAGAACATCAAAAAAGAACTTTCGGAAAACGGATTTTCCGAAAGCCGTATAGCTGAGGATATAGCGAGCGCCTTTGTCCACGCCGCCGAGGATTTGACGGCGGGCGTGATTACCGAAACGCATACCCGAAAGCGGGATTTTCAAAACACTGCCGACCGCATATTTTTAAGCCGAAAAACAGGCGTGCCCATCATGCTGCTTCTGCTTCTTTTGGTGTTTTGGATTACGATTGTGGGCGCGAACTATCCCTCCTCTTTGCTCTCCGATGCTCTGTTTTCTTTACAGGATGTTTTGCTCGGACTTTGTGACCACGTCGGCGTGTCGCCTTGGCTTCGGGATATGCTGGTGCTTGGCATGTACCGCGTGCTGGCTTGGGTTGTCGCCGTCATGCTGCCGCCGATGGCAATTTTCTTTCCTTTATTCACACTGTTAGAGGATTTCGGGTACTTACCGCGTGTGGCATTTCATCTGGACCATCATTTCCGCAAGGCAAATACCTGCGGGAAACAGGCGCTGACCATGTGCATGGGCTTTGGCTGTAACGCCGTGGGCGTAACGGGATGCCGTATTATCGATTCGCCACGCGAACGGCTGGTCGCCGTGCTGACCAACAGCTTTGTGCCGTGCAACGGCAGATTCCCGACTCTGATTTCTATTATCACCATGTTTTTTCTCGGTGCGGCAAGCGGATTCACCGCCTCTGTACTGTCCAGCCTTTTGCTGACGGTGACCATTCTGTTTTCCGTATTCTGTACATTCTTCGCATCTAAATTGCTGTCGAAAACCGTCTTAAAGGGCGTGCCATCCTCGTTCACGCTGGAATTGCCGCCCTACCGCCGTCCGCAGGTGCTCAAGGTGATTGTACGTTCCGTATTTGACCGTACTCTGTTTGTACTCGGTCGGGCGGTCAGCGTTGCCGCACCCGCGGGAATTGTCATTTGGCTGTTTGCCAATATTTCAGTCGGCGGCGGAACACTTTTATCCGTCTGCGCGGATTTTTTAGACCCGTTTGCCGCACTGCTCGGCTTTGACGGCATTGTGCTTTTGGCGTTTATTTTGGGATTGCCCGCCAACGAGATTGTGTTTCCCATCATCATTATGGCATATATGGCATCGGGCAGTATATTGGAATTTGAATCGCTTACAGAACTGCGCACACTGCTTGTTTCCAACGGCTGGACGGTGACTACCGCCATATCCGTTATGCTGTTCTCTTTAATGCACTGGCCTTGCGCCACAACACTGATGACCGTAAAAAAAGAAACGAAGTCCGTAAAATGGACACTCGTTTCCCTGTGCCTGCCGACGCTGTTCGGTATGGGCGCCTGTTTAGTGTTCAATTTGCTCGTGAAACTGATTGCCTGCCTGACGGGCGGATGAGAGAATTCCCTTCCTTAGCCATAGCACACGCGTACGAACACGCCCAAAAGGCGTGTCCTGCGGGCACTTTTAAACTTATCGCTCTCGCAAGGCGTCAGCCTTGCCTCGCGCTCTGCGTCCAAAATTGCACCGCAATCCGCGCCTTTTGGGTCGTAGAATTTTCGAGTGCAGGATTTTTGACGCTGCGCGGCACAAAACGCAGTCAATCCTTTCGGATTGACAAGTATTTTAACAAAGCAGAGTCGGAAAGACTGCCGCGAAAATCGTGTTCGGACGTGCACGCTATGGTTAAACTGAAAAGAGTCGAACCCGATATGGTTTAAAATACCCTATTTCCGCTGAAATCGCGTTGAAGATCTCGGCATACGGCAGTATACCATCGATTTTATGCCTTGTTTCAGCAAAAATATATGCATTTCAAACTGCTTCGCACCGAAACCAGAATTCATAAAACTTAAAACGGGCAGACCGCAAGCAGTCTGCCCGTTCACTTTTATTTTTCATTTATACGTTTCTGTAAATAATTGCTTCTCTTTCCGGACCGTTTGAAACCATATTGATGGGGAAGCCGAGCTCCTTTTCAATGAATTCTACATAGTCACGCGCTTCTTTCGGCAATTCCTCATACTTGCGAATGCCCTTTATGTTGCAGTGCCAGCCCTTCAAGGTTTTGAGCACAGGCTTGCATTTCTTCAGGGTCGGTGTGGTCGGAAAATCTTTGATAACTTTACCGTCAACCTCATACCCGACGCAAACCTTGATTTCTTCTAAGTAGGAAAGGCAGTCAAGCGCCGTCATCACAACCTGCGTTGCGCCCTGGCATTCCACGCCGTAGCGTGTTGCCACACAGTCAAACCAACCAACACGGCGGGGTCTGCCCGTGGTTGCGCCGAATTCACCTTTGTCGCCGCCGTGTACGCGCAGCTCCTGCGCTTCTGCCTCATCCAAAATCTCCGATACAAACTCACCCGCACCGACTGATGAGGAATAAGCTTTGGTTACAACAATAATCTCCTCGATTTTATGCGGCGGAATGCCTGCACCGACCGCACCGTATGCGGCAAGCGTAGAAGACGAAGTCACCATAGGGTAAATTCCGAAGTCGGGATCTTTCAAAGTGCCGAGCTGACCCTCCAAAAGAATCTCCTTCCCCTCTTCCAGCGCTTTGGCAAGATATGCCCGTGTGTCGCAGACATACGGCGCAATCATTTCACGGTATTTTACGCAAGTATCGTACAACTCCGCCTCGGATAAAAGCGGCTTATGATAAACATGCTCTAAGGTTAGATTTTTCAGTGTACAAATATTTTGAAGCTTTGCTTTCAAGGTCTCGTCGTCGAACAGTTCATTGACCTGAATCCCGATTTTTGCGTATTTGTCGCTGAAAAACGGTGCGATACCGCTTTTGGTAGAACCGAATGCATTTTTGCCCAAACGCTCCTCTTCATATTCATCAAACAGAATATGGTACGGCATTAAAATCTGCGCACGCTCAGAAACCAGCAGATTCGGGTTCAGCCCCGCCGCTTTCACATCCTCCAATTCCTTGCAGAATTTTTGAATGTCCAATGCAACGCCGTTGCCGATAATGCAGGTGGTATGGTCATAGCAAACGCCGCTGGGCATTAAGTGAAACGCAAAACGCCCTTTGTCGTTGATGATGGTATGTCCGGCATTCGCACCGCCTTGAAAGCGGACGATAATGTCTGCCTTTTCGGCAAACATATCCGTGATTTTGCCTTTGCCTTCATCGCCCCAGTTTGCGCCGACAATCGCTTTTACCATTGAGAGGTTCCTCCTTAAAAATGAATACTTTTCCGCAGAAAAGCATAACCACAATACAGAATTCATTATACAACAGCCCGAGCACGATGTCAACGAAAAACAGGCGAAGTTGCAAAGTAAGAAGCGGTGTGCTACAATGTTTTTTGAAAGGAATGCAGTATCATGAGCCAATCAAACCCCTATATAAAAAATTTAAACCGCATAGAGTTTGTTGTGACCATGGCTTGCACAGGACATTGCAAGCATTGCTCCGAAGGCGACCACCGTTTTCATACAGGGCATATAGACGCCGATGTTGCGGCAGACGCCATTCGTGAGATTTGTGCGCAGTATCGGATTGCATCCTTAATGACCTTCGGCGGAGAGCCTTTGCTTTATCCCGAAGTAATTTGTCAAATCCACCGAACTGCAACGCAAATGGGCATACCGCGGCGGGAAGTGATTACCAACGGTTTTTTCTCGAAAGATAAAAAACGAATCCGAGAAGTTGCCGAATCGCTTGCAGACAGCGGTGTGCGGGAAATTCTTTTATCCGTGGATGCTTTTCATCAGGAAACAATTCCCCGAGCCCCTGTAAAATTTTTTGCGGCAAGTGTAAAGGATTGCGGCATTTCTGTAAAATTGAGTCCTGCGTGGTTAGTCGGTAAAGAGGATAAAAATCCTTATAATATACAGACAAACGAAATTTTGAATGCGTTTACAGATTTGGAAATTCCCGTAGGGGAAGGAAATGTTGTTTTTCCGAGCGGGAATGCCCGCAAATATTTGAGCGAATATTTTGATGCGCGTACAGAATATATCAATCCGTATGCGGAAGACCCGCGGAATGTCAGAACCGTTTGTTTCTCTCCGGACGGAAAGGTGCTGAACGGTAATATTTATCAAAATAATATCTCGGAAATTATAAGCGCATACAGACCGTAAAACGAATAGGCGTTCATCAAAATCACAGGGGCAGATAAAATTCTGCCTCTGCGTAATATATACACAGATATGAAAATTTTCGAAATTTCCAAATTTCCCTCTTGCTTTTCTTCTCCATCTCATATATAATATAAAGGCTGTGAAGTGTGCGGATTTTCCATTCTATACACAGCAACCGTAAATCTAAATCATCATGCTACTGTGGCTCAGTTGGTAGAGCAGCTGATTCGTAATCAGCAGGTCTTTGAATGTAGTTAAGGATAACTTTTCCAAAATCTTAGCAAACTTTTTGAGCCAGACTTTTTCTAAAGGTAAACGCCTTTTCAGAAAACCGTGGCAGAGCAAAAACCAATCATAAAACTAAATATGCTACTGTGGCTCAGTTGGTAGAGCAGCTGATTCGTAATCAGCAGGTCGGCGGTTCGAGTCCGCCCAGTAGCTCCAAAAAGAGGTTATCGTTTTTTGCGATAACCTCTTTTTTCGGACTGTTTTTTACAGCCCGTTTTTATAAACTGTTGATTGAATTAACGAAAAACTAAAACCGAACAGAATATCGGCAAACAGTCCTCAGCCAAAGAAGGTTGAGGACTGTTTGCTGTTTAACAGAATTTGGTCTGGACTGTTTCAATTTTATGTGGTATATATTGTGTTGCTAAACGGCAGAAAGAGGAAAATATTATGGAGAACACTTTGAAGAAAATCGGTGCAAGAGTATATCTTGACGAAAACGATATGCTGATTCAAAAAGTCACATACATCTATGCAGACGGAACAGAGAGCAAGCCGTTGTCCCGATTCGTTCATCTCGGTATGTTCACAGATTCCATTCTGTTCGGAGATGAATGTGATATTAGATTTATTGTCCGTCCAAATTCACTCAAACTTTATGATACAGATGTGGATATCCTTGAATTCATCAACAATTCAAGCCGTACTGTTACTATATCTTGCTTTGGGCAACAAATGGCTCTTACACCCGAAAAAACGGCATTTATAATAAAGAAGTAATTTTCCAAAAGAAAACCCTCCCATATTCGCAGCGCATACGCACGAATGTGGGAGGGAAACTTTTGGATTTCGACCAGAATTAGGCTTGATTATTTTTTACGCTTTTTATAGGTTACAGTTGCAGTTGCTCCCGCCATTGCAAGCATTGCACATGCAGCAAAAACGCTGCCCGCAACAACTGCGCCGGTTTTCGGAATGTCTGGTTCTTTGGCATCAGTAGGATTGGTTGCTTCAACCGTCAGTTTCGGAACAACTTCAGTTTCCTTTTCACCGCAGACGGTGCAGACGCGCTCTTTCAAGCCTTCCTCTGTCTCGGTAGCTTCTTTGACAACTGTCCATTCGCCGAATGTATGACCCAAGGCAGGGATTGCTTCTGCGGCTTTTTCACCGCAAACGGAGCAAACGCCCTCTTTCAATCCCTCCTCCGTGCAGGTCGGCTCTTTCACGACAACAGCGTCCTGCAAACGATGCGCTGCGGGTAAAACTTCGGTTTCTTTTTCACCGCAAACAGAGCAAACACGCTCTTTTAAGCCGTCCTCTGTGCAGGTGTAGTCTTTTACGATTTCCCATTCACCGAAAGTATGACCTTTTGCAGAAATCTCACGAGTGGCAATATCAGCACCGCAAACAGCGCATTTTTGTGTTTCGACGCCTTTTTCAGTGCAGGTAGGCGCAGTTGTTACAACCCATTCACCGGGTGTGTGACCCTTTGCCGCAATCTCGCGAGTTTCTTTTGCGCCACAGGAGCAGGTACGCTCTTCAACACCCTTTTCGGTACAGGTGGGAGCCTTAGCGACAACCCATTCGCCGAATGTGTGCCCGAGTGCAGGGATGGTTTCCGTTCTTACGGTTTCACCGCAAGTTGTGCAGATGATTGCCTTTGTGCCGTTTTCGGTATGCGTAGGCTGTTTTGTAATTTCCTCTCTTGTTTCCGCGTGAGAACATACCACATTGAGCGCCGCCGAAGCGTTTGCAAAGCTAATCTTTGTGCCGTCTGTCTGTCTGGATTCGATATGCTCAATCGTAACCATTGTCTTGTCGAACTTTGCACCGTCATTCACCTTAAAGGTTACACGGGCAACCGTACCATTATCAAAGTGGTTTACAGTTGAAAGCGAATCCGCCCATCTGAGGATATAGGGGCTCTTAATGGTAGGAGAAGGCTGTGTCCAGCCCTTTAAGAGCTGTGTATCCTCAACCTTTTCCAAGGTAAGAGCGTCTTGGTCATAGGCGATCTGAAATCTCAAGGTGATAAAGCCGGGATTGTTTTGAATACCAATCTCCATAACTACCTCGTCAGACCTGTGCGCGTCTTGCTTGTTAAAGCTTACTGTATAGCCGGGATCATTGGCTGCCAAGGTGGTCAAGCCCAACCCCATCATACAGCTCAACGCTATAACAAGCGCCATAATTGCTGATAGTGTTTTCTTCATGTTTTTTTACTCCTTTATTTTTCTCGTGTTTCCACGATTATTTAACTAATTCCAACCGGCAAGCTTGCGTTCAAGTGCTATAGCATCCCAATCGTCAATCTCTCCGTTCCCATCTATATCCGACGCAGCAAGATTTGCTTCTGTTTTCCAACCGGCAAGGTATCTGTTCAGCACAATCGCATCCCAATCATCTACTATGCCGTTTCCGTCAACATCACCGGGAATATAATTCACTACCGTTATTACCGCACTGCAATCTGCAAATTCGACCTTTTCTCCTGTTGCAGTTCTTGATTCTATATGCGATACGGAAATACCGTAATCTCCCGCTTGTGCATCATCTTTAATTTTAAAAGTGAGCTTTACAAAATTCCCGTTTGCATGATTGTTTTCTGTTGCCAAAGAATCCGCCCAGCGAAGTATATAAGGCGAATCGACTATCGGCGAAGGCGTAGTGTAGCCTGATAGCAGCTTCAAATCTTCCACCTCTACAAGTTCCAGAACAGATGTATCATATGTAATCTTATTTCGAAGAGAAATAATTCCGGGATTGTTTTCAATGGAAACATAAACATCTATCGTTGAACCTGCCACAGCTTTGGTACCGCTTATTTGATACTTCGCAACAGTTGGGCTTACAGGTTTGTTGACTGTTATATTAAATGACGTCGTTTTACCCTGATATGTTACTGTAACAGTCTTTGTGCCCGCTGCTGTCATATCGGGCGAAGAAACGGTAAAACCGCTTGTAACTGTCTTTGTCGTGCCGTCGCTCATTATGACTTTGATTTTCAATCCGCTTGCATCAAATTTCTCACCGACAGTGTAAACCGTTTTAGTCGGTTTGGATTGGATAGCGATGGAAGAAACGGTGACGGGATTTTTCTGCCATACAGCATAAAGCGTAATCGTTGCACCGTTTGTTGCAGTCAAATTTTTCACCGACTGCTTATTCGAATAGGTCGCCGTAGTGGCGGATGCACTGGTGGACCAGCCTAAGAATGTATACCCCGTACGTGTAAACCCGTTTGCCGTCAAGGCTTTCGCAGTATCATATGTATGGCTTGAATTGGCCATTGTTCCGCTGCCGCCGTTGGCGTTGTAGGTTACTGTGTATGTATTGGCTTTCCAGACAGCGTAAAGCGTTACCGTCGCGCCGTTTGTTGAAGTCAAGTTCTTCACCGATTGCTTATTGGTATAGGTTGCTGTAGTGGCAGAGGGATTTGTCGACCAGCCTAAAAATGTATACCCTGTCCGCGTAAAACCATTTGCTGACAAGGCTTGCGCAGTATCGTACGTATGGCTTGAATTGGGTGTCGTTCCCGTGCCACCGTTGGCGTTGTAGGTAACATAATATTTATTCGGCTTCCATCTTGCATATAAGTTTACTGTCGCACTGTTTGTTGCGGTTAAATTTTTAACCGATTCTTTGTCGGCATATTGTGTTGCAGTAGCCGCAGAATTGGTTGACCACCCTGCAAAGCTATATCCTGTTCTCTTAAAGCTGTTTGCAGTTAATGCTTTAGCAGTATCATACGTATGACTTGAATTTGCCATCGTGCCCGTGCCACCGTTGGCGTTGTATTTTACAGTGTATGTGTTTGGTTGCCAAATAGCGTAAAATGTCATATCTTGTGTCAAGGTTATTGTTTTACCCGAAACCAGTATACTGCTACCGCTGTTTGCGTTTGGGTTTGCATTCCATCCCGAAAAAGTATAGCCTGTTTTCTCGGGCTGTCTGTTGGTGATGGTAATTTTCCCATAGCTATTCGTCGGTTCACTAAAAGATGGACTGCCTCCGTTGGCATCGTAGGTTATGTGAAATGGGTTTGTTTTAATATAAACATTGACCTTTATACTGTGTAATACTGTTCCGCTATCTTTTTCTTTTACCGCTAAAGTGATTACAGTCGAACCGGCACTATTCGCCTTAATCGTAAGCGGTGCTTTTCCGTTCGTCCATTCGCCCCAGCTGCAAGTAACATTATTATTATTTGTACTCCAGTTCAGTACGGTATCTTTGTCGCAATAGCCTTCTGTCCAAGCATATATCGTCATGCTTTCAGTTGAACCAAGTTTTAAATTCACTGCTGTTGTATTCGCATAGATTTTCTTTGGATTTTCATTGACAACAAAGTTTCTTGAACCTGAAAATATAAAATCACCTGTTACCTCAACTGAATATTTATATGTTCCGGTTTTTACAAAAAATGAGCTTATCCAATTGCTATCGGCATTAGCTACTTCATTTGAATAAAATACAGACCCGTCAGGATAATAATAAGTAAGTTTAACTTTATAATTGTTTGACGATACGCTATTCCAATCCTTCCCTGTAACGCTGTCATATAATTTATAGCAAAGATAGTATCTGTTTCCCTGTTTAAATGAACTTGGCACATCTCCCCACTCAGAATCAGATATCCACCATTTCATAGTCGGCGTTTCCGCATGGCTACTGCCCTGTTTTTTTAAATATTCCATTGAAGCATAACCGCTAACACCATTATAAGTTACATGTGCCCATGTCCCGTTTGCTTTTGAAACATATACAGTTGCACCTGACGGAATTGAGCCTATTGCGGAATATGAAGTACCATGCCCACTTCGGATTGTCAGGGGTGCACTGGATGTTGTACATATATAATTTCCGGCATAAGAGGTGGAGCAGTTGCAGGAATCCGGTGAAATTGGACCCAATGTATTCGGGGTGTAATGTGCAATATACCCATATGTTGCAGCTTCTTCGCCATAAAGTGAAATTTTCAAATAGCTTGACAATGTTGATTTAGAAATAGAACGATTCCATTTTATAGTGTTATTGCCGTCCGAATTACAATCGGTAAAATAAATTGTACTGCCCGATATGCTTGTGATAAAAATAGTATGGTTATATGTTTTCGATGTAGACGAGCGATAACGAACAACATCGCCCTGAACAAGCTTGTCAATATAAGTCGAAGTGGATGTAGATTTATACAATGTCCAATTTGCGCCTCGACCGTTAGCAAAATCCACACCCCAAACATACCACGAAAGCCATCTCGCATATCCGTGGCACTGCCAGCCTACAACTGTTCCATTTACAGACCATTCATTTTTTCTGCTGCCATCAGGATATAACGACTTAGCCGCAGATAATTTCTGCTCAAACTGGCTTTGTGTTAAAGCTGCCGCGTTCGACTGCACGGTTGATAATGGCACAATCGACAGCATCATTACAATGGTCAGCAACAATGAAAGTATCCGTTTTGATTTATTCATATTCACACGCCCCTTTATTTTCCTCGTGTTTCCACGATTATTTAACTAATTCCAGCCGGCAAGCTTGCGGGCGAGGAGAACACCGTCCCAATCATCTACTATGCCGTTTTCGTCCATATCTGCGGCGGAGGTATTGATTTCAACCTCCCAGCCTGCAAGATAACGGTCTAAAAGTACGCTGTCCCAGTCGTCAATTGTGCTGTCAGCGTTTACATCGCCTAACAAGATATTGGATATAGTAATAAATTTGATGTTATTCTTATTTGCATATGCTTCCGCATAAGTATCTGCATAACCGTAAACAGTCAAAGAATTATTGCACATTTCAAATGCATTTTCTCCTATGCTTTCAACAGAAGCGGGGATTGTAATTTTTTTTAAATTTGTTCTGTAAAAAGCGCTTTCCGAGATATTCCGTAATCCATCGGGTAATATGATTTCATAACAATCGGAAAGGTCAAAAGCATAACTTCCGATAGTCAAAGTACCTTCTTTTACTTTATAAGAAACAGCAGAGAACCCAGATGCACAATGCCTTATCAAATGCTTACCGATATACAATGCATCGCCGTCCCAATTAGCATCGTTTAAGTAATACCCTGTATTTGTAAACGCCTGAAATTGAATGTCTGTTATGCTGTCCGGTAGCGTTATATTGGTGAGCGCACTACACTCTTGAAAGGCACTTGCGCCGATTTTCTGAATTCCATCCGAAATGATAACAGATGTCAACGCTGTGTTCATTGCAAAAGCAACCTCACCAATAGATTGGACAGTATATTCACCAATTCTATTAGGAATCACTATACTCGTCTCCGCTCCCGAATATCCTGTGATTTCACAAGTCTTGTCTGTTTCCGACAAAACTTTATATGTAAAATCCCCGCTGGTTACCGCGAATGCTGATATGCTGCCGAGCGGCAATATCGTCAGTACCATACACAGAGCTAACAGAACGGATGAAAATTTCTTTTTCATTGAATCGCCTCCTTTTATCCTTGAATTTTTCAACGTGCTCCCATGATTATTTGACTATTTCCAACCGGCGAGTTTACGTGCGAGGAGAACGCCGTCCCAGTCGTCCACAACGCCGTTTTCGTCCATATCTGCGGCGGAAGTATTGATTTCAACATCCCAGCCTGCAAGATATCTTTCCAGCAATACACTGTCCCAGTCGTCAATTGTGCCGTCAGCATTCGTGTCGCCGAGAAGCACATTTGGATTGTTAGTGGTAAGTACATAAGCACTAAAATGGTCGGTGGTAAAGACCATATAACCGTCTTGATATACCGCGTTCATATCCGTATATGTGCCGTCTGCTTCTTTGCGGTAAACCTTGCAGTCTGCACCATTCATATTTGCGGGAACGGGAATACGAACCGTAACTGAACCGTTGGGCTGAACCTCTTTACCGTTAGTTATAAGTGTTATGTTATAAGATACTTTATCGGGTTTTGTTTCAGTGTTTTCCACCCTCAGTTCAGTGTTTTCCGGTATCGCTTTATAATCGGAATCCTCTAAAACGATATTACTATTGATATCATGAAGCTCTTTTTTCTCTATTTCCACAAACAGCTGGCTGTATTCTTTTGCGTAAGCTTCAGTTGTTGAGCCCTTGTTACCGTAAAGATAGATAGCATTAAAAGGTCTGTTGTCATGCCGGCTGTTCCAAGTAGCAAATGCATATGGTTCTATTTCAATATTGTCGTTCATAACAATTATTTGGGACAAGGAGGAATCTGCAAATGCATAACTTTTAACTTTATTTACTCCCTCGGGAATTACCAGTTCACCTGTCTTGCCGGCAGGACAGTAAATCAGCTCTGTGCCGTCCTTTGTATAAAGAACGCCGTCAATGCTTTTATAATTTTTATTGTTAGGAGAAACATTGATTTCCTTAAGTGATGAACAGCCCATAAATGCACCGTAGCCTATTTCGGTTACAGACGCTGGAATCGTTACCGTGTCAACCTTTGAGCAGTTCGCAAAAGCGCTTTCACCTATGGTCTGCACACCATTTTCGAGAGAAATTTCTTTTACAGAGCTACAGTTGATAAATGCCCTGTCTCTTATTGTTGTAACAGAACCGGGTATCTTAATGCTTTCAAGGTAACGGCAGCATGAAAATGCACCCTCACCGATATCCAAAAGACCGTTTGGAAAGACAATACCGGTCAGATTTGTTTGCTCCTCGAACGCATAGTCTGCTATGCCGAGGATATCGGAATCCACCGTTATTGAGGTTTTGTCCCTAATGATGCCCTTATAGTCATAAACCATCCTTCCGAGTTTGACTATACCGTCAGGCTGAGTATTATACCATTCGGTATTATCAAAAGCATGACCGCCGATGTGCACCAACTCGTTTGGCATATTGATTTCAGAAAGATTTGTGCAGTTTTCGAATGCGCCGTACACGATATCCGTAACGCTGTCCGGAATTGTAACAGATGTGATGCCTGTTGATGAGAAAGCACTATCTCCCATATACGCAAGATTCTTCGGGACTTTTGTATCTTTAAGCTTTGTGCATTTTTCAAACGCCCCATTTCCAATGTATTTTACACTGTCGGGGATATCCGCTTTTTCAAGGTTTGTACAGTAACGAAACGCCCCCTCACCAATAGTTGTCAATCCGTTTGGCATTGTTACACTTGTAAGACCGGTGCAATCGTAAAAAGCATATTCATGGACTGCTATTGTACCCGGTTTAACAATATAAGCCCCGCTTATGTTGTCCTTAGCTGTCAATAAATGCTTGCCGATATAAAGCACACCGTTTTCCCAATTGCCTTCATCGTTATAATAGCCGGTATTGGAAAATGCTGATGACGAAATATCCGTCACGCTGTCGGGCAATGTAATCGTTCTCAGATTAGTACAACCGTCAAATGCACCGGACTCAATTGATTCCACGCCGTTTGGAATTTCAATCTCTGTCAGCGAAGTGCAGTTTCTGAAAACACAAGAATTAATATTCACAATATTAGAAGATAGGTTAATGTGTGTTAAACCTCTACAATTTTCAAATGCTTCACCGCCGATGTATGTTACGCTGTTCGGAATTGTAATGCCCGCAAGCGACACACAGCCTGCAAATGCACGATGACCGATACGATTCACACTGTTCGGAATTGTTACCGAGGACAGCTTGACGCAGTTCTCAAATGCCGAGTGTCCGACCTCTGTAACGCTATTGGGGATAGCCGCATTTTTAAGGGATGCACAACCATCAAAAGCCATGTCGCCGATAACTGTAAGAGAATTTCCCAACGATATCCCTTCAAGGCTCTCTGCATTTACAAAGGCTTGTTTTTCAATTGATTTTATGGTATTCGGCATATCTATCGATTTCAGCGAGGTGCAATCGGCAAACACACCGTATACAATGTCGGTAACATTTTTGGATACAACTACACTTTCCAGATTACTGCAATCCGCAAAGGCACGTTCGCGTATTTCAGTAACCGAATCGGGCATTTTATATGCTCCTGTTTTGTCGGGATTGCAATAAAGCACCTTTTTCATATCAGATGTATAGGTAACTCCGTCAAGTGTGACCATTCCATTTGAGTTATCTGTAAAAGTTATATTGACATCGTCATATCGAAAATTTGAAAGCAAGTCAATATTTGTAACGCCTGCAGGGACTGTATAATTACGGTCTGCGGCAAGAGGATAAACCACCAGTGTTGTTTTCTCTTTGTTATATACTTTTCCGTCAATATCGGCATAATACGCATTATTCGCAGAAACAGTAACTTTTTCTAAGCCGCCGATGCCTCCCCTTGTAAACATATCGTTATTCAAGTATTTTACAGAACTGCCTATTGTTATTTCCTTAACATTACGGCAATAGCTGAGCCACCCATTTTCTAAAAAAATTACACTGTCAGAAACCGTAATGCTTGTTGCCGATGTGCCTAAATAGGATATACCGATAACCGGAAGTCCGTTTATCTTATCGGGTATAACTAAATGATCATCTGATTTTAAGCATTTTGTAATAATTGCTCCGCCGTCAAGTTCTATATATTCAAACTCATTTGAAAGCTTGGGAACAATTTCTACGTATCCAGTTGCCTTCACCCCCGCGACAGTGGCAATAAACTGATTTTCCTTACCGGGGCCCCATTCCCCCACAATTTCTATATCAACAGGATGTCCTAAATTTATATATCCATCACCGTAACTGCTGTGGTAATAATATCCCGTTTCTGCAGAACCGTCATTTTTGGTGATTTTGTACGAAAATTGTACATCATATGCACTATAAGATGCATTTTCTTGGATTGCTTCAACTTCTAAAATTTCAATGCTTATATAAGGATTTTTAACAACCTCTACCTCAAAATCGCATGTCTTTCCAAGCAGTGTTAAGGTAGCGGTATTTTTGCCGAGTTTCCACGGCGTTCCTGAAGACTGATTCCATGTCACAGTTGGATAACTGTTTGGATGAATCGCCCTACTTACCTGAGAAGGCGTTCCTGTAAGAACCGTTCCGTCCTTTAAGACCGCGGTAACAGCCAAATCGCTTTCGTTACAGTTATAAGAAAAATATCTTTCTTTTGTTTCCCAGTCTGTTGTCATATGACCGCTTACATTTTCCGTAAGCTCTTTTGTGTACACCGCAGATAGGCTTTCAATGGGATTTTCGACGATTTCAAACTCCAGACTGCCTTTTACACCGCACACAGAAATTTCGGCTGTGTGTTTACCGACGGTAAGCTGATTATTATAGCTTTGATTGATACTGACATCGGGCCAAAAGCCTGTTTCATTATAAATTTTGTAATAGCCGCCTGTTATTACCGTACCATCTTTGTATGTAACTGTATATATCGGGACGTAACGATCGAGATTGTAGTAAAAATAATCCTTATTTGTACCAGTTTCAGAATCATATCCCTTCTTCCAGGATCCATCGTAGTTTTCAATCAGTGGGTTCTGTACTTCGGCTGTTACACTTGCAATGGGATTTTCGACGATTTCGAATTCCAGACTGCCTTTCACACCGCACACAGAAATTTCGGCAGTGTGTTTACCGACGGTAAGCTGATTATTATAGCTTTGATCGGTACTGACATCGGGCCAAGAGCCTGTTTCATTATGAATTTCATACTCGTCACCTGTTATTACAGTACCGTCTTTGTATGTGACTGTATATATGGGATTGCAAGCGGAGATATAATAATAGAAATACTCTTTATACGTATCGGACTCGGAATCATATCCCTCCTCCCAGTATCCATTATAGTTTTCAATCAGTGTTTCCTGCGCTTCGGCTGTTACACTTGCAATTTCATTATCTGCATTAACAGCAAATGATAAAACCGCCATCTGTGACATTACGATTGCCAAAGCAAGAAAAATTGCTAAAGTCTTCGTCACTTTTTTCATAAGTGTTCCTCCTTTAATTTTTTTCATTTTCATTCTCCCTTCATAATTTTTTATTTTGATGTATGCGCATCGCATTTTTCCAAAACAAATGATGATTTATAATATCCCATACCCATCTTTTCACAATTCATTGTAAGCTTTTTTCCGCTGTCTGCACAAAACGGTATCTGCTTTACATTCGAATTTTCAGGGAATGTTTTATGTTTATCAATATTTAAATTTGACACTAATGTCGAAAAAATTTCCGCACAGGTATTATGATGCGCCCGATCCTCGCCGTGCCACACGGCGCAGCTGTATTCGGGGGTGAAGCCGACAAACCAGTTTCCTACATAATCACTCCCGGTTCCTGTCTTGCCGCCGATTAAAATATCCTCAAATTTTGCTTTTTCGGCTGTTCCTCCTACGCTCAATGTGTTTTGAAGTAATTTATTCATAATATAAGCGGTTTCTTCACTTACAACCTGCTTTGCCCCATCACTTATATGTTCATAAATCACCCTGCCTTTTAAATCGGTGATTTTTTCAACCGTGTAAGGCTTGATATATTTACCGCTATTGGCAAAAATCTGATAATATCCGGCCATATCTATCGGAGATACACCCTCGTACAAATATCCCAATCCAAAATTGGCAAGTACCTCATCCTCTCCGACGATAGATATCACACTTTCCTCACGCGTTAAATCGATATCAAAATTTGAACGCAAAAACTGCATAGATTGATCGACACCTAAGCTTAAAAGCGCACGCACGGCAATTGTGTTAAGTGACAGCTTGATGCCATCACATAAGCTAACATTTTCGTTCATATATTTTCCGTCAGCGTTTGCAGGCCAATCAACCAAGATTCCATTCTCGGATTGAACCTTTTTAATGGGAGAATCCTCCAACGTTGTTGACCACGAAAATATGTTCTTTTCAATTGCAGGAGCATATACGCTTAACGGCTTAAGTGCAGAATACGGTGCAGTGTTTTTAATTGCATAATTCACGCATTCATTTTGCGCACTTTGACTGTACGCGCATAAAAGTTTCCCCTCCATATCGGTAACTGCAGTTGCAAAAGGAACGTCCTCAAGAACAGACAGCGCATATGCAGTTTCACATGCTTCAAAGGTTTGCCTATCAAAAACAGTTTGAATGGAATAACCCTTCGTTTTGAGCACATTTTCGGCATCGGAAACGTCAATTTTTTTAATATCAGCTACTATTTTCGCCGCTTCAGGCAACACAGCATCAACGTATGCTTTATAGCCATCATTTTCATATTTTGTTTCGTCCGATAAAACAGCTAAAGTATTCCCCGCATTATCAGTTATATAAAGCTTCGCTGCCTCTTTTGACCTCAATAGTAACATTGCGGATATTATGCTTATGATTATAACTGTTACAACTATAGGTATGATTACCTTTGCCCTTTTCGTCATTTTAAATCCTCTGCATATCTAAGTATTTCATCCGGCAACTGTGTTTTAGGCTGATCATCAATCATACGCCCCAGTTCGCTTAAGCGTTCTGTATTTTTCTGTAAATCGTCAATTACCGCAATAAGTTCTTTACAGCATACATTTGCACTGTAGTTATCTCCAGATTTTTCATACAAATAAATTCCGTTGATAAGCATATAGCAAAAGTCCTCATATTCATCGTACGCAAACACAGCAGTGTTAATAGCTTTTTTCTTATACTTAATCATATTTGCAAAATCGCCTTGAGAATATGCGTAACGTGCTTTTGCAGAATATGCTACGGTGACATATTTATTTCGTTCCAATATTCTGTCAGCCATTTTATTCATTTCCTCAGGCGAAGATACGGAAGTCATTATAACTATATCGTTCTGCGTATTCCACGGATACATTTTGGAAGCTACCGATGCATTACCGAAGCGTGAAATTGCTTGGGAACAACCGATATATGTACATACCGCGGCTAATACAATTACGCCTGAAACATATAACGGTTTAAATATTTTTAACTCGACTCTGTTACCCGTCTTAATATCCATGGTTATCACAAGCAACATAAATATAGCAACAAATTGCAAATCAAAATCGAAACAGCAATGTGCGCATATGACAAACATCAACAATCTTTTTCGGTATGTAACGCCTTTCTTGAAAAAAGCTTTTAACAAAGCCGCAATAAAAAGAGCCGACGGTATCCAACCGATATCTAAAAGTATTTGTAAAAAATCGTTATGTATATACTGTACACTGTATACACCCGTCTGGATACTCGTTTGAAGATAATAATATCCCATATAACCAAGTCCGAACGGATACCGTAAAATTATCGGCAGCGCATCCTGAAAATAAAGCAGTCTACCTACAAACGTACTTTCTGTTAAAGAAATAGTTAAAAACCGACCTATCGCACTTACGTTATTTGTTAATACAACGTAAATAATTGCACCCAAAATGGTTACAACCACAATAAGCGCCATACCGATTTTCAGCTTTTTATTTTTCAGAAGCACAATCAAGGCTAATACCGTACCCGCAGTCAGCAAAAAGACTGTGCGACTTCCTGAATAAACAATACCAAACAGTAAAACCGAAATAATAATTATATCCGCTTTATGTAATTTCTCTTTTGTCACCGTAACAACCAGTGCAAAAAGAAGAAAGACCGCAAAAGCATTTGGATATTCAAAAAAGCCCGACAATCTACCCGCCACAGAAAATCTATCTTTCAAAGAAGGCATTTGCATAAGTATTGCAGATAAGACCGTCATTGCCGCGGCAGCATACGGAATACCGCGCAAAAACATTTCCGGATTTTCTTCCTGCTGCATAAGTACGACCGTAAACAACAATATCGGTAAAAATTTGAAAAATCCAATGACCGCCATACCGCTGTCTATTGCCCAAAAAGCTGTCAACCCGTAAAATACGGCAAGTGACAATACAGCAATACTTGATAAATTTGTATACCAGCGAAACGTCGTTCTTTTGGTACATTTATAAATTAAATATACACAAAGCACTGCACCTGCTACACAAGAAAGATATTCATAAAACAGTCCCATTAAAGTAAGACAACTAATCAGAAATATTTCTGCAAAATTTATTTTTTTCGTCATAATACAGCTATGCAGACAATAGCCCTATAAACATAAATTTTTTCACTTTTCTCCTCCATTATTTTTTGGGTTAAACATCCCAGTCGGCGAATTTATTGCCTGGATATGTGCATATGTGTTATGCTGCTTTTATCCTTATTATCTTTTCTCCGCTCTCTAATTCTAAATAACAACATAAACCTGATTATGTTGCTGTCGATCAAATGAAATTACTGCTAATATCCAAATAACAGATAAAAATATGCATAGAAAAAGAAGCTCTTCCGTAGATCTTAAAAAACAAGGCGAAAGGGCTTTGTCGGTATATTCAAATGTGGAAAATTTCTTTAAACCATAGTCTTTTCGGAATAGAAACGCTTGCTTTTTTGCTTTTTTATGATATACTATCATATGTAAGAATGTATAAATATGGTTGTTCCTGTCACATTTATTACATAATCAGGTTTAGGTCCTCAACCGCCTTATGTGGCGATTTTTTATGCCCGAATTAAATTGTCGGCTAAACAATCAGGTGCATATTTTCCATTCTCCGTCGATGCTCTGTGCCGGTGGAAATGATATAAATCCTCGTTGTGTTTATACTACTGTGACCGAGGATGTCAGCTAACTTCGCAATATCCTTTTCTATGCCGTAAAAAGTACGGGCAAACAGGTGACGAAGGTTATGCGGAAAAACCTTTGACGGATTCACATTCGCTTGCGCACAAAGATTTTTCATCTCCCGCCAAATGTTGGTTCTGCTCATTGGCTTACCCGTTCTCGTTATAAAAACTGTACCCGACTTGATTCCTTGCTCTGCCGTATAGCGGAGCAATTTTTTTCGCAATTCTTTGACAATAAATACAGAGCGTGTTTTGCCTTTAAGCGAAACAAGCGCCTCACCCGTTTTTATTGCTTCAACTGTGATAAATTGCAATTCGCTTACCCGAATTCCTGTTCCGCAAATCGTTTGCAATATGAGATTTAACCGCTCATTGCCTCTTTGCTTGGCCGTATTGACAAGCCGTATATACTCCGCTTTGGTCAGTTCTTTTTCTTCGGGGCAATAAACTTGCCGTTGTAGCTTAATAGATTTAACCCTGCAATCAGACCAACATAAAAATGCAAACAGGCTGTTCAGACTTGCCAGCATTGAGTTAATACTCCGTACGGCATAATTTTCATTTATCAGCTTGTTTTTGTAGGCAATCACCGTTTCTTTTGCGATTTCACTCTCACCTGCAAAAATCATAAACGCCCGAACATCATGCAAATATTTTTGTATGGTATTCTCGCTTTTCTCCTCCTGATACAGATATTTTTCAAAGTCTTCTACCGCTTTGTTTCTTAAAATTCGTTCTTTCATACACTTTACCTCCGAGTATATTGTACCCGAAAAGTATGATTTAAGAATTTGTCTTTTCCTGACAGTGTTAAAGTTTGCGGTATGTTACCTTAGAAAAAGCTCTTTTACAAGTCGTTTTAAAAATTTAATAGTATTCCCCATATAACAGACAACTATTCATAAATCTTGACAAAAATCTAAAAAGAAGCTAAAATAAAATTAAGAAGTAAATATTAAGTGCCACATATTTTTCATCTCAGAGTTTTAAGACTCGTACATACATAGGCACAGTAAAGATTTGGAGTAAGCAAAACGTTCACTCTGTTTGTGTTACTGTGACTCGTGTATGCGCGGGTCTTTTTGTTTTGCAAATATATATTTTTTATCGAAATGGGTGTGCAAAGCTTAATTTTCATTCCTATACATATGAAAGGTGGGATGCAGATGATTGTACCAGAGTTCAAAATCAAAAATCAGGAAAGGAGAATTGAATGTCACGCAAGAATTTCTTTATGGTATCAAATAAGATGTTTGAATTGGGATTAAAGCCGAGAGATTTTACCGTCTACTGCTGTTTGCTACGGCACAGCGACGAAAAGATGGAATGCTTTCCGTCAAGGAAACTGATTGCAATAGAATGCTGTATGGATAAGAAAACCGTTGACTCTGCAATCGAAAGTTTATCTCAACTCGGACTTGTTAAAAAGGTTTGCCGACATCGCGAGAACGGAACGAGGACAAGCAATCTATACTATGTGACTAACCTTTTGGAATAGCGTAAATATTCTGTCAAGATAGTGTAATGAATTCCTATCAATAACAAAACCCATAGAACAAGACTCACTTGAATTTATTACAACAGAAAGAAGAAATATAGAATCCATTCTCAAAATTAAAATCGCTATTGAAAAGCAGATAAATCTTTTCTTTTTCTGTTGTAACAAAAGCCACAGTTAACCCCGTGTGATGCCAACAAACCGCCCATGTGCCGATTAAAACGATATGTCGAGAAAACACCCGATAAAAAAGGAAACGCCCGATTCGGGCGAATTTAGGGCAAGTTTGAAAAATCAAATACGGTATGGTTTCAGACAGCTTTTTAGACTTTTCGTTGGGTCGAAAAGAAAGCAGGATAAAGAGTCGGGGTCGTTTCCGCCCCTCGACTCGGTTCACAGCGGACGGCAACGCCGACCGCACAAGGGATTTCAGCGATTTCGGAATGAACGCAAAAAGGGGTCACATATCACGGATAGAGGTTAATTTGTGTGACTGTAACCGCCGAAAGTGCCGTAAATCAAGGAAAATCATAGGCGACAAGATTGGTGTCGCGACATGAAAGGAGTACAAAATGTCAAATAACAACAAAATCAAATTTCCGCTTTGGATACACCCCAAAGCAATGGAAACAGTCAAACAAATGTACAAGGACAATGATTGCAGAAGTCAATCCGAATTTATTGAGAAAGCCGTAAACGCATATATCGGATATTTACAGGCAAAGGACAGCTCCGGAATGCTGCCGAACTATATGATTTCTACGCTCAAAGCCATTGTGGCTGACAGTGATAACAAGCAAGACCGAATCCTATTCAAGCTGGCAGTTGAGCTGGCAATGATGATGAATATTCTTGCGGCTCACTGTGAGATTGATGAAAAGACTTTAGCCATACTGAGAAAGAGCTGTATTGATGAAGTCAAGCGGATTAACGGTATGCTGAGATTTGAAGACGCCTATCATTGGCAAAATGATTGAGGAAAGGAAAAATTTAATGACAGTAGAAAATACTTTAATGCTTGAAGATAAATTTCCGTTAACAGAACGGGCGTTTCAAATTCACGGATACAAAGAACGTGGCGTTAACTATTGTGTAATCAGCCGTTACAAGAACGACGGTCTTATACATTCAAAAATCGAGCATATGGTAACAGACGATTTGAATTCATTGGATTTAAACAAAAAATCCACAGATAATTCGTTAGTAAAACCGCTGGATATTGAAAAACCGTTGTAGTATCTTGTGTGCTGAAAGGATGTGAATTTATGATTGAAAAAGAAAACGAATACCGTGCCGCACTCTACTGCCGCCTATCTTCTGATGATGCCTATCTCGGCGAGAGCGGAAGCATTCAAACACAGCGAACGTTATTAACGCAATACTGCAAAGAGAATAACATTCCTGTCTATGATGTGTATGTGGACGACGGGTTCAGCGGTACAAATTTTGAAAGACCTGACTTTAAAAGAATGCTTATTGATTTAGAAAATCACAAGGCGAATCTTGTAATCGTCAAAGACCTATCACGCTTTGGCAGAGAGTATGCACAGATGGGAATGTATATTGAAAATGACTTTGAGGATTGGAGTATCCGATTTATTTCCATAGGCGAAAACATTGATACGCTGAATGGAACAGACGGCATACTGATGCCGATTACAAATGTTATCAACAGTCAGTATGCTAAGGAATGTTCGAGAAAGACAAAACAGGCACACAGAGCGTTGGCAAAAGAAGGTAAGTTCATCGGCAGCAGAGCTCCGTTCGGATATATGAAAAATCCAAATGACAGGCATCATTTAATTGTAGATACTGAAGCCGCTGAGATTGTAAAAAGCATTTTCAAGATGTTCTGTGACGGCATTGGTTATGTTAAAATGACAAAAATACTGCGAGAGAAAAAGGTATTGAATCCGCAAGCGTACTTCAACAAAAACAATCCCGAATACTACCAAAGTGATTACTGGCGTCAGGATTTTGATTGGCATGCAACTTCTGTAAGAACCATTCTTGACAATCCTGTGTATCTCGGTCAGACAACTTTCGGCAGAACAAAAGTAAAAGGCAGAACTAAAAAGAAAAAAGTTGCTGTTGACGAGAGCGAATGGATAGTAGTTGAGAATACTCACGAACCGATTGTTGACAGAGAAACCTGGAATTTAGTTCATGATATTATGAAAAATCGCAGGCGGGAAACGAAGCGTGGCGAGGTGCAGATGTTTGCAGGCTTAGTGAAATGCTCCGACTGTGGTTCTTCGCTGAATGTTTCATATAACTCCAAAAAGCAAAAATTCACAGGTTTCTCCTGCTGGGTGTATAAGAATTACGGCAAAGAGCGTTGCACCTCTCATGCAATAGGTTATCAGACTTTGTATAACATCGTGCTCGAAGATATTCGCCGTCAGGCAGAATGTGTTGCGGATTCAAAAGAAAAATATATTGAATTGCTTGAAAACCGTATGGATGAAAAAGCAAAATTAGATATTAAGAAATCCAAATCCGAACTCAAAAAAGTCGAAAAACGTTTGGTGCAAATTGATAAAGTGCTCAACAAACTATACGAGGACAGGGCGCTTGAAAAGATAAGCGAAGAACGGTATTTATCAATGAGCGCCACTTATGAAAGCGAATACAACGAGTTAAAATCAAAACAATCCGAAATGAAAGTCCAAATTGCTCAAACCGAAGCAGCAGAATACAACGCTAAAATCTTTACCGACCTCATCGAAAAATATATCAATATTACAGAACTGAACGCCCGAATCCTTAACGAACTGATTGAGAAAATCGTAGTCCACGAAAAAGAAATCATCAACGGCGAAAAATATCAAGCAGTAGAGATATATTATAAATTTGTCGGATTGATGGTTTAATTGAAAAGCCTGCAACTTTATTGTATAATAAAATTGTCGTGAAATTTTATTATATAGAAAAGTCTATAGTTTGTGTTCATGATGACAATTGAGTTATATGTACTATCATATTAATGAAATCACAGTGTTACAAGTAATAAAGGAGAACAGGTATGAATTGGGAAAGGCTTCAAACATATGGGCTGTCATCTGAAAAATCTTTTGAAACGTTGTGCAATCAATTGTTTGAAAACTGGTGCAAAGAAGAGTATAAAGCTTCGCTTTTCTCCTTTTCTGTCGTTAATGGGACAGGCGGAGATGGAGGAGTCGAATCCTATGCAGTTTTAAAGGATAAAAACATTATCGGACTGCAGGCGAAGTGGTTTAGAACAAGCATCAATGCAAACCAAATTGGTCAAATAAGAGCTTCTTTAAGAACTGCAAAAAAGGTAAGACCAGAGATTACAAAATATATTGTATGCGTGCCGAGAGATTTAGCTTCAACTACTGCTCGTGGAAAGAATACTGAAAGCGAACGATGGAATGACTTTGTAAGTACTATGGAAACGGAGTTCCCTGGATTAACAATTGAATTATGGAATGATACAAGAATTACAACGGAATTTCAAAAGCCATTTGCAACCGGAATTCATAAATTCTGGTTTACAAACTCTGAAATTGATTATGGAAAATTCAATTACTCATTTAACAAAGCAAAAAGTGGTTGGCTTTCTACAAAATATATTCCAGATCTGAATGTGACGGGGCAGATAAACCAGATGCTCTCTCGCTGTATTGGCGATTTTGAATTGAGGTGTGATCTATCAAAAAAATTCGAATACATTATCGCTTCTTGCAAACGATTTGAAATTGCTGCGAATCATCTAATCAATGATTGCGATAAAGTATCTTCAGAGGAAAATGAGTTTCTTTTAGAAACAATTACAAAAATGCACCTTGTTCAAGTTGAAAGTGAAAAGATACAAAAATGGGTGATTAATGAATTTACTGAACCTCTTATATTTGATGAAGATGCTTTTTATATTTCATATGATTCAATTATTAAGCGTATTAGAGCATTTAAAATTTCTTCTAAATATCATTTTCACATTTCAGATATTATAAAAATTCTAAACGGATTATCGGATATTAATTATTATAGTTTGTTGGACGAAACGAAAATTCATTTAAACAACCAATGTATTTTGTTCCTCGGTAATCCAGGTACAGGAAAAACTCATGGTGTTAGTGCATTTGTGGAAAAATTATTGAAACAGCAATATCATATTCCGATTATTGTACAAGCAAGAAACATCTCAGAAAGTTATAGTTGGAAAGATATAATAGTAAGTACGCTTGGACTTTCTAACGATTGGAACGAAGATGAATTATGGCAGGCTCTACTTTCGTCAACAAATAGAAACAGGTTTAAAGACAAATATCTTCAAAATAAGATTTCTGTTTGTCCTAAAGTATTGATTATTGTAGATGGTATTGATGAGTCTGCCACTTATGAAAAATGGATTGAGCGAATTAAAGAAACTGTATCTATTACTGAGAAATATCCGCAAATACGGTTTTGTTTCACATCCAGACCAGCGGTGTTTTCTTTACCGATAGATTTTGCAACTGTAAAGCATTTAAACGACGCTGGAGATGTTCCGGTTTTTAAACTTTTCAACATTTACACCAAAATGTATAATATTAATGTCCAAAACTGCCAATGGCTTAAATATGCACTCAATACACCGTTAGCACTGAAATTGTTCTGTGAGCTTTATGCAAAAAAGACTATTTCAATATCTGAAATTTCAGAAGTATCCATGAATCAATTATGGCGCAGAAAAATTGAAAAAATGGAGCTTGAATTTAATAACAAAAAAGGTATATCTAATAAAAATCAATATGTTTTTAAGACTATTGCAGCTTTTTCAAGGAGTTTCCTTGAAAAAGGACGTATTGAAAGAAATGAATTACTTGCGACTATAAAAGAGCATATTAAAGTTACTGATGAAATAGCCGAAAATATACTCGACTTTTTAGAACTGTATGGTGTTGTAGGCTCATTTTGTCAAAGAGGTACAGGACTATCGCCTGACACATATATCTATTACTCTGGAATTCAAGGCTATTTTGATTATGCTTCAGCGATGCAACTTATTGATGAATATAAAAATCCCTCGTTAATAAATTTTGAACATTGTAGCGAAGTTAGCGTGAATACATTGTATTGCTTGGCGATTATCTCAATACAACAATATAAGTATTTGCTGACTAATAATCCATCAATAAAAAAGATTGTCAATCATTTTTCATCTACGGAACTTCAATTTTATGCCTTACAGCATTCAGACTTTGATACGGCGACACAATATAAAGAACGCAGTCTGGAAATCATGCGGAAAGGTGCATCTTCCTTAGTAACAATTGTAAATAAACTTGTACTTCCGCTTTCAAGGGTTCAAGGTCATCCCCTTGGAATATCGCTACTTGATGAATTTTTAAATGAGTTTAACAAACCGGCACAAAGAGATATTGTATGGTCCTTACCTGCCTATCTACGAGAATCCAATGGGAGAAGATGGGAAAAGAATTATTCGGTTGCTATATTATCTGAAGATGATGAAGAATATAATTTATCGACAGAGGATTCATTTGACGGTCTTCCAATAGTTTATGCCTGGATGCTATCAAATGTGAGCAACCCGGTTCGCAAAGAATGTCGAGATAAACTGATGGCGTGGGCACGCGTTACCCCAAAAGAATTCTATAATCTGTTTCTGCATTTTGCAGATGTTAACGATCCTCAAATTAAAAGTGACTTGTTTTCCATTCTAATGTGCCTTGTATATGATGGGGCTGATACGCTTCTTATCAGAGATATTAGTGAGTGGATTTTTTCAAATGTTCTTGCTCCTTCAGTGATTGATGAAAATAGAGATATTGCTGTGCGCTATTATTCTATAGCTATTATAGAAAAAGCGAAAATACTGGGCATATATTCAGATGAAGAAACCAGAGATTATCTACCGCCGTACAACGCAAGTAATAATATGATTGAGTTAAATAAAGACGCTTTAGCGGGCACAAGAATGGGAGGATATAGCGCTATTGATTATGATCTTGCTCGATATGTTTTAGTTGATCATATTACTTCTGCTTTTAATACTTGGCGCGACAAGAAACTTGAAGGTCTTGTAAAAAGAATCGCTGAAGAACAACCGGATTATATGGGAATCACACCCGAACAATTTATAATTTCGGCTACATATGCTTTTATTCTGAATATGGGTTGGAATGAAAACGAATTCTACAATTACGATAGTGATGAATCAGGGAATTTTATCGGGGGAGCGGACTGCTCAATAAATGCTTCTTATCACAGTGCTACGCATGGCGCACAAAGCGATGTAATGACGGTTTGCGAAAAATATGTTTGGCAAGCTCGTAACTACATTAGTGGTTTCTTAAGTGATCGTTTATTATTTAGTAATAATCAAATTCCACTAACTGATTACAATTTACTTGATGACTTCACAATACCAATTCAGGAAATTCATCAAATCGACCCAAACAATATTCCAGATGACAGACCGTGGTATGTTCCAGAACCTTCGATAGTAGTTTTTGATGAAGATTTTGAATCAAAAGAATCAATTTCAAATTGTATCAAAAATGCTCCTGATATCGATTGGGAAAAATGGATTCATGTTGATAACGGACAATTCTTATATTCTATTCCTCATTCAAGACTAATGGCGTTGAAGATGTACTCATGTTTTTATGGAATGTCTGGTGTAGAAACATCCTTGTTTATTAATTCAATAGCCGTTCCAACAGAGGAAGTTCCTCTTTTTGTTAAGGCTCTACAAAACAAGGAACTATTCGAAAGAGTTTGTAATCCAACGGATTGGGATGGCGGTGTAGATTCATCATGTTATATTACGCCTAAAGAGGTGTGCTGGTTCCCGTGGAAAAAACATAGTGATAGTTACAAAACCGAGGCGTTTCCTGATTTAAGAATCCATTCTGCTGTTGATCGTTGTTGTTACAAGTTTCTTGAATATGGTGAAGTATATTATTCCATGCCGTCCGCTCTATTGAGAACTATTTTGGGGATAGTTGACACTGATGGATATCTTTATGTCGACAAAGACAATAATGTTATAGCAGAGTATAGTATTGCCGGAGAAAAGTGGCGAACTACCCAAGAATGTGTTCTTGTAGGAGAAGATAATATCATCCAGAAATTATGTGGAAATGGATTATCTTTGATTTGGATTATGCAAGAACTGCGCTGCACAACTGGTTACGCTAATGAGCGATTTGGAGATTTTTTTGCGGAAAGACGTCAGTATTATATAGGATATTTCAAAAATGGTGTATTTACTGTCCAAAAACTAATTACGGAATTCTCCAATGATTGTGATAAAGATGAATCTAAATTATTAGTCGATATTGTTGAACTTGAGAACTAATTACTATATCTTTTGCCGCTTTGAGTAAAATAATTAAAAAATACCTTTTCGAATATGAAGTCATCAACGGCGAAAAATATCAGACGGTTGAGATATATTACAAACTTATCGGATTGATGACGTAATTGAAAAAACCTGCGGCTTTATTGTATAATAAGGCTGCAGGTTTATTTTTATATTAAAGAATTTTCATCTTATGAAAATATTCTTTGATTATTTAAGTGCAATAAAGGCGTATAAAATTATTTGGATTAAATATTAAATGTTCCTCTCTCTGTAAAGGCTTTACTCCATTGTGTAGACGATGAGCAGATCTCATTATATTTTTTCGCCGATATTATTGGTTACAGTTTCTATTAATTTCTCAGAGTCCTCTTTTGAACAATTTAGAACATCCAAATTAATGCTGTACGGCTTCTTCGCAAAGCTCGCCTTGAACAGGCTCAAGACGGCTCCATTCAATGCTCATTCTGTAAGCCTTGATATTTAATGATGCCATCAAATCAATGTCTTCACGATATCTGTTGTAATGGTCGTTGGCGCGTGCAGGATTTGTACCGTCCTTAATGCCGCCTTTCCTGTACCAATCGTTCCAGTTGCTGTTTGTTTCACCGCCCTCAATTTGCGTTGAGGCTGTTGCAGTGCCTAAAACAAAATCCTTCGGAAGTTGAATGCTTTCCATACCTCTTCTCCTTGAGTACCAAATTTATTTTTTTGGTTTCCTATATTTGCAATATATCATAAAATATATAGATTTATAAGTAAAATTTTATTCAATTAATCAAGTTTTAAAACACATTCGCTCGATACAAGAGTGAGAATTCTGCAGCAAAAGTGCTGTGCACCATTCGGGTATTCCTCCGATTTTTATGTGATAACATCACGGAAAGCAGTAAGGCAAATTGATATACTAAGTCTGTAAACTGATGAAAGGAATTCGATGTATGGATTATGTCATTACATTTTTTGAAGGAATGAGGAATATAAGGACGATGTTGTGTTCCTAATGATAAATCTTACCGATGGACAGAAAGATACCGAAAGCAGCATTAAAAAATTTGTTTCTGATAACGGCTACAGCTTTCCGGTGTATTACGACAACCGAATATGACACCTCCAATACCTACGGCGTTCGCTCTATTCCTCAAACCGTATTTATCAATGCTGAAGGTTCGCTTTATAATACACGAGTCGGTGCCATGAGCGAAGTTGTTTTGGAAAACTATATTAAACAAATGATAGGAGAAGAAAAATGAAAATCAAATTAAATCCCGATACGGAAATTGTCAACACAATAAAAGAAGGACTGAAAAAGACAGGTGGCTACTGTCCTTGCCGAAGAGAAAAAACGGATGATACCAAGTGTATGTGTAAGGAGTTCAAAGAGCAGATTGCCGATCCGAATTTTGAAGGCTTTTGCCATTGTATGCTCTACTACAAGGAAAAGTAATATTAACACTGAATGTTGCAATAAAATTTAACAGACTTATTTTATAATCGGAGGAATGAGGATGGTATCTAAACGATATGCAACCGTAGATAAAACAATTTGCGTTGCCTGCGGTGCTTGTGAGAAAGCTTGTCCGTTAGGGGCAATAAAAGTATATAAAGGATGTTTTGCAAAGGTTGCACAGGAAAAATGCGTAGGATGCGGCAAGTGCGAAAAGGTCTGCCCGGCAAACAGCATTACAATAGAAAGCAGGGTGAACATATGAAATCAAAGAAAAAGCATTGGTACGATTACTTATGGATATGGTCAATCGTGTATTTCGCACTCGGATTTTTCAATATTCTTTTTGCCTGGCTCGGCATGATTGACTTTCTTCTGCCTATTATTCTCGCAGTGTTTGGGGGCAACAAGTTTTTCTGCAACCATCTTTGCGGCAGAGGGCAATTATACTGTAAACTGGGCGGAGATTTCAAATGCTCCCGAAATAAGCCCACCCCGAAATGGATGGCATCAAAATGGTTTCGATACGGTTTTCTGATATTTTTTCTTACTATGTTCGGGAATATGGTGTTTCAGACCTATCTTGTGGCAAGCGGTGCAGAAAATTTGCGCGAAGCAATCAAGTTGTTTTGGACATTCCGTGTTCCGTGGGGATGGACATATTCCGGAAGCATATTCCCGGATTGGGTGGCACAGTTCAGTTTTGGGTTTTACAGCCTGATGCTTACATCGCTTTTAATCGGTCTTATTGTTATGATTTTCTTTAAGCCGAGAACATGGTGTGCTTTCTGCCCGATGGGAACGATGACACAAGCAATCTGCAAAGTAAGGAACAGAAAAAACAGTAAGTGATAACATCACAGAACTCCGATTAAAAATTGGTTATAATAAAGACACAATAAAACAAAGGAGGACATAAAAATGTCTGTAATTAAAATCAGTAAAGAAAATTTCGCAAGCGAAGTTTTGAATTCAAATAAACCTGTATTGCTTGATTTCTATGCCGATTGGTGCGGTCCCTGCCGTATGACAGGACCGATTGTATCGGAAATCGCAGCGGAACGAAGCGATGTCAAGGTCGGTAAAATCAATGTTGACGAACAACCGGAGCTTGCGGCGCAGTTTCAGGTAATGAGCATCCCTATGCTCGCTGTAATCAAAAACGGAAAGCTTGAAAATCAAATTGTGGGCTACAGACCGAAAGAGCAGATTGAAGCGATGCTGTAAGGAAAATGCCATGCATTTTCTGAAAATAAAGCATAAAATAAAAAATCCCCCTTACGGAATGGATGATTGAAAGGAGATTATAAGATGAAGTATATTTGCGATGTTTGTGGATATGTCTATGACGAAGCCGTAGGCGATCCGGATAACGGTATTGCTCCCGGCACAAAGTGGGAAGATCTTCCGGAAGATTATGAATGTCCCTTGTGCGGTGTCGGTAAAGACCAGTTCAGTAAAGAATAATTAAAAAAGCGTTGAGAATTTCTTTTGAAAAACTCAGCGCTTTTTTATCAATCTAAAAGCTTTGCAAGCCCGTCTTTGTCTATAATCTCAATCGTTCCGCGGGAGAGTGCTATAAAGCCTTCGTTCACAAAATACTTTAGCATTCGTGTTACCACTTCTCGGGGGTTGCCTAAGTGGTTGCCGATGGTTTCGTGCGTAATTTTAAGCGTGTCGGTGCCTTCGATATTGGCTTCATTCAAAAGAAAATCGGCAAGCCGTTTATCAAAACTTTTCCACATTACTTGGTCTATCAACCACATTACATCTGAAAATCGGCTTGCCATAACCTCGTTTGTGTAATTGGCAAGCGGTGCGGAAATATCCATAATACTCTTGTAAACTTCTGATGGGATTACCAAAACCTCCGTGTTTTTTTCTGCGGTAATGGTTATATCAAATTGAATGCTGTTCATGATGCAGGATGCAGAGAACAGGCAAATATCTCGCTCAAAAAGGCGGTACATCGTAATCTCTCTGCCGTCATCGGATACGGTAAAAGCTCGAAGCTGACCGGACAGCACAAGGATAAGTCCCGTGCAATCATGAGAGCCGTTATGCAGGAATTCACCTTTGCTGAATTTACGAACAAAAGCCGATTTTGTAAGTATATCTTGCTGTGATTTCGTCAGCTTATCAAATACGGGCAAATATGTTAAGTAATTCATAAACCGAGTCTCCTTTTATAAGATTAGTATAATATGTTTTCGGGCATATGTCAATAATGTTATTGACATATGCCCGAAATGACATTATAATAGATGTCGAGGTGATGAAATGCCAAGACCGACAAAATGCCGACGGGTGTGTTCTTTTCCCGAGGTTATTGAGTTTTCTCCGGTAGGAAAAATAAGCGGTGAACCAATTGTTTTGACGGTTGATGAGTTTGAAACAATACGGCTGATTGACAAAGAAGACTTAAGTCAAGAGGAATGCGGAACACAACTCGGCGTAGGCAGAACAACCGTACAAAAAATATATGAAACTGCAAGAAAAAAGATAGCAAACGCACTTGTACTTGGGAACACTCTTAAAATTGAAGGCGGCGACTTTCATCTTTGCAGCGGCAGTGCGGATTTTTGTTACAAAAATAATTGTATCAAACGGCAAATTCAAAAGAAATACAAAACAGAAAAAGGAGCAAATACCATGAGAATTGCAGTAACTTACGAAAAAGGAAACATCTTTCAACACTTCGGTCACACCGAGCAGTTCAAATTGTATGATATTGAAGACGGCAAGGTTATTAAATCAGAGCTTATAGACACCAACGGCTCGGGACACGGTGCACTTGTAAGCTTGCTCTCCGCTGTAAAAGCAGATGTCCTCATTTGCGGCGGTATCGGTGGCGGTGCCCAAACGGCACTGGCAGAAAGCAGAATAAAGCTTTACGGAGGCGTCAGCGGTAATGCCGATGAAGCGGTAAATGCTTTTATTGCCGGAGATCTTGCTTTCAATCCCGACGTACATTGTAATCATCACGACCGTGAGCACGGCGGAGAAATCCATACCTGCGGCGAACACGGCTGCGGTCACGGACATTGCGGAAATCACTGATGTAAAATATTTATTTCGCGCATCGGTAAAGGGCACAATTAAATAGAAAGAAATCATATCCTTATCTACAACCCCAGGTCGGCGGTTCGAGTCCGCCCAGTAGCTCCAATGACAAAAACAGGAACGGATAAATCAATCCATTCCTGTTTTTTTATATATTATACTGATTATTCTGTTTTGAAGGTGAGCGCCTAATTCAGGGCAGTTCAATTTCGGATACGGTCACCATTTTCCGATACTACAATTCTAAGAAATCTTTTCTGTAATCCACGCCGAAAAATTCTGCGAGTTCTTGCATTTGGGAATCCTTTATGGTATTTACTTTCGGCAGGTGGGCGGTTAACATATAGATTTGCGCCGCCTTTTCGACGGTTTCGATAAGACCGAAGGTTTCGTCCATTGTTTTACCTGTGCCAATTATGATAAAACACCATTAGACAATAGTGTTTGCGATATTGTTCCCGAAATAATCAGACTTGAATGTCAAAATTAATCCGATTATTACAAAGGTAAGACCTAGTACAAGACCATTGATTAAACTATCGATTTCTTCGGAAAACATTATTTTTTTCTCTTTAATTTTCTTTTTTTCGCTTACCATATGTGTATTTTTCATAATCTTTATGCACGCGACAAAGTAACATCTTTATATCCTCTTTACAAAAAGGCAGAGAATGTGTTTTACATTCTCTGCCTCAAAATTATTCAGTTTATCATTTTGCTTTTTGCAATGTTTTACCGCATTAAGCAACAGCCGCGAAGTTTATTTCTTTGCCTGCTTGGAATACTTTTGCAGGTAAATGAAACGCATCAAATGGGTCTCAATCGGGTTAATCGGCTTGCCCGAATAGAACAGCTTTTTGCCGATTTCGGTTTTACAGCCTTTTTCCATAACCATTTCAACCGCAGTCGCGTCATATTCACTGCCCGCTACGCAAAGCGCACCGTTGTTTGCAAGCAAAACTGCGTTTCTGCCCTTGAGTGCACGTGCGACCTTTTTAGAGGTTTTCAGTGTGTTGTTCGGGTTAAATACGGCATTTTTCACCGTCACGCCGACCAACTGTGCAAAATCGTCCAGCAACGGCTTCATAACCTTGTTGGTTTTGGAAACCGCCATAACCTCGGGGCTTTGGTTGTGCACGATGTAATTGACATCCTTGCGCTTTTTGTAAATGGCTCTGTGCAGTTCTGCGGAAGCGGGCATATCCTCACCCGCAACCAATTCACCGCTCTTAATATCAATACGGACAATCTCGCCGTCGCCGTTTACCGCGGAAATGTTGAACACACTGCCGTCACGCTCGCTGTTGTATGCATCGAACTTTACGGCAGAAGCAAGCTTTTTGTTCTCGAATTTATCGGCGATATAGCCGTAAACCGTTTCTAAGCCTTCTGCAACCGCACCTGTCCACTCGTGATATTTGTTGGTGATGAAGTGTGCGCAGACGGTTTCCAATTCTGCCGCAACCGCAAATGCATCTTCATAGCTTTCGCCCATGCAAAGCGCACCGTGATGCGCCATGATAACCGCTTTGGAATCGCTTCTCTGAATCGCCGCGACCACGCCTGCACGCAATTTGCCTGTGCCCGGCAGACCGTAGGACGCCAACGGCACATTGTCGCCGATGACTTCTGCGCTCTTTGCGGGGACTGCGTTAATATCAAAGCCCAATGCGCTGACAACGGACGCCTGCATCTGATGGGTATGAATGACAAAATTCACTTCGGGACGCAGTTTATAGGCTTCTGCATGGATGCCTTTTTCCGAAGAGGGCTTTACATCGCCGTCATAGGAAAGGTCATCCATATTGACCAAAACGATTTCGTCGGGCGTCAAATCCTCATACGCTCTGCCCGAGGGGGTGATTACAAACTGCTTGTCATCAATACGGCAGGAAATGTTGCCCCATGTTCTGGCAATAAGCCCCGATGCAACAACCTCTTTACCCGCTTTGATAACGAGTTCTTTTGCTGCCTGAATCTCCATGATTTTCTCCTCTCTGCGGATTCACAGCAGGGGTGGAAAAATTTCCCACCCCTGCCGATTGAATCAGATGTAAATTTATGCTTCGGGTTTGATTGCAACGTTTGCGAATACCTTGTCGAAGCAAGCGAGCGCCTGGTCGATCATCTTCGGCGTGTATGCCGCAGATGTATACAGACGGCTGCCCGCCAATGTAACCAGACCTTCTGCCATGTAAGCGCAGCCCATGTGGGTCATTTCGGTCTTTCTCTCGGAAGTTGCGCTCAGCACGCCCGGAATTGTCCACGGTTTCTTCCAGTTGATGCTGTAATGCATCGTACCGACGGTTTCGAGGTGGCAGATAGAGCCTTCGTTCCAAACCACGAACGGCAGGTTGTATTTGCCGACCAATTCTTTCAAGCCCTTGGTCAGGCGGTCACCCATCTGACCCGCCTTCTGGCAGGCGTTGGTCTTGTCGATTTCTTCCAAGGTGTAGTAACCTGCACAGCAGGACAGCGGGTTCGCCGTCATTGTACCGCCGGTGAACGCCTTGTGAATCTTCTTGTCGCCGGTGGAGTCGAGACCCGCGCCGAGATATTTCATGTATTCTTTCTTGCCGCCGAGGCCGCCCGCACCCGGATAGCCGCCCGCGATAACCTTACCGAAGATGGTGAGGTCGGGCGATACGCCGAAGTAGCCCTGTGCGCCCGCCATGCCGATACGGAAGCCTGTAACAACCTCATCGAATACGAGGAGTGCGCCGTATTTGCGGCAAAGTCTTTCAACGCCCTTGTTGAAGTCATAGGGAACGGGTGTGGTACCGCTTTCGGGACCGACAGGCTCAATGAAGACAGCCGCCGTGCCGCCGCGAAGCTGGTTCAGGCGAAGCTTTCTCTCAAGGTCGTCAAGGTCGCCGGGGAAGAATTCCTGTGTATGCTTGAAGAGATACAGCGGAACACCGTGTGCCTGGGTGAATTTCGAACCGGGCACGCGGATGCCGTAACCAAGCTGGTCGGACCAGCCGTGGTATGCGCCGCCCATTTTCAGGATGTTTTTGTTGCCGGTTGCCAAACGTGCCACACGGACAGCCGTCATACAAGCCTCTGTACCCGAGCCCTGCATACGGAACATATCGACGGTTTCCACGCTGTCGGAAATCTTTTTCGCCAGCTTATATTCAAATTCATGGAAAAGACCTGTGGAAGGACCGCAGGTGTTGAGAAGGTCGAAAACCTGCTCGCGGACAACCTTCGGATTCGAACCGAGAACCGTCGGGCCGCCTGCCTGCAAAAAGTCAAAATACTTATTGCCGTCTGCGTCATAGAGATATGCACCGTCCGCCTTTGTGAATGCAAGCGGGAACGGATAGTTGAAAGCCAAGTTGTGTTGTACGCCGCCGGGAATAATCTCGCGTGCCTGCGTATACAGTTCCTTAGACTTTACGCACTTCTTTTCATAATACTCTTCTTCATACTTTTTCAGTACGTCGGGCTTAATGGTATAAATCGGTTTTGCGATCAGTTCATCAAGCTCTTTGTTGACAGCTGCGGCGTCATGATACTCCGCAATGGAAAATCTGGTATCCATGCTTGGTTTCCTCCAACTCTTTATTTCTGATTTTTTCTCAAATCACGAAAGTGAATTGATATTCACTTGCATTATACCATAAAATCACACGATGTCAACGCTTTTTTTCGTGAAAATTGCAGAGATGTACAATTTTTTCTATGTGTACAGATGGTTTTTGACTATATAGATAAAAATTATCTTTGATAGATAAATTACATCTACGTAAAACCGCATTCGGTACGGTCACACACCGCAAACGCACTTTGCAGCAACCTGCATCGTATATCCGTCGGAATCTGAAATCTGTTTGCCGCCTGTTTTGTATATATCGCTGAAATACAATTATTTTTTTCGATTGTAGTTGCTATTTTCTTGTAATTAGTATACTATATACAAATAAAATAGTCTTTTTGCATTTTTATTTCAATTTTTTTGGAGGAAATGTATGAATTACACATTATCGAAAAAGAAAGCAAAAGAACTGCTTTCTGCAAAGCTTTCGCATTTCATGGGCGTTTCGCCGGAGGAAGCAACCAACGAGCAGTACTACAAGGCAATCGCACTGATTGTCCGCGATATGATGAGCGCGGGCAGAGCGGAATTCACGGAAACCGCCGCAAAAGCAGGCACCAAAAGAGTCTATTACCTATGCATGGAGTTTTTGATGGGGCGTTCCCTCAAAAACAATCTCTACAATCTGAATCTGACCGAAACCTTTGAAAGCGTTCTGTCCGATTACGGCGTAAAGCTGGAAACGCTTTACGACTGTGAACCCGACGCGGGTCTCGGCAACGGCGGCTTGGGCCGTTTGGCGGCTTGCTATCTGGACGGACTTGCCACACAGGGCTACCCCGCCCGCGGCTACTCCATCCTCTATGAGGCAGGTATTTTTAAACAGCGAATCGTAGACGGCTGGCAGACCGAACTGCCCGATTTCTGGCTGCCCGGCGGCGAAGTCTGGCTTGTTCCCCATGAGGAAAGCGCGATTGAAGTCCGTTTTGAAGGCGACGTAGTCGATTCCTGGGAAGAGAAATTCCACCACGTGGAAATTGTCAACTACAAGCCTGTAAAAGCAGTTCCCTATGATATGTATGTGGCAGGCAAAGACGGCAAGGGCATTTCCGTTTTGCGCCTGTGGGCGGCAAAAGCGCCTGCGCTCGATATGTCTCTGTTCAATCAGGGTGACTATATCCGTGCTATGGAGCAAACCGCTATGGCGGAAGTCATCTCCAAGGTACTGTATCCCGCCGACAATCATCCCGAAGGCAAATCCCTGCGGCTTCGCCAGCAGTATTTCTTAGTCTCCGCATCCATTCAGGATATTGTGCATAAGCATTTGCGCACCTTCGGCACAATGGACAATTTTGCTGAAAAAGTGGCAATTCATCTGAATGATACCCATCCGACCTTAGCCGTTCCCGAACTGATGCGTATTTTGCTTGACGAATGCGGCTACGGCTGGGACGATGCATGGAATATTGTAACAGGTGCGGTAGCTTACACCAACCACACCGTTATGAAAGAGGCGCTGGAATGCTGGCCTGAAGATTTGTACCGCCGCTTAATGCCGCGCATTTGGCAGATTACCAAAGAAATTGACAACCGCTTCCGCAATTTCGTATGGCAGGCGACAAACAATGCCGACCAAGTCGAACGCATGGCGGTCATGTCCAACGGCGTTGTGCGCATGGCAAATCTCTGCGTAGCGTCCTCGCACTCTGTCAACGGTGTTTCCGCTTTGCACAGCGAAATTCTGAAGGACACCGTCTTCCATGATTTCTATACCCTCTCCCCCAACAAATTCAAAAATGTTACCAACGGCATTGCGCACCGCCGCTGGCTCTGCCAGTCAAATCCGGAGCTTACGAATTTGCTCAAGGAGTTAATCGGCGACGGCTTTATTTACCGTGCCGACGAGCTTTTAAAACTGCGTGATTATAAGGACGACGAAAGCGTCCTCAAAGAATTGGAGCGCATCAAGACACACAATAAAGAGCGTTTTGCCGAGCAGGTTTATAAAAATTCGGGTATAAAGCTTGACCCGACCTCGATTTTCGATGTACAGGTCAAACGTCTGCATGAGTACAAGCGTCAGCATCTGAATGCGCTGAATATCCTGACAGAGTACCTTGCCATTAAGGCGAATCCGAACGCGGAATATACACCGCACACCTATATTTTCGGTGCCAAAGCAGCTTCAGGCTATTTCGTTGCAAAGAAAATCATCGAATTCATCTGCGCACTGAGTGATATGATTAACAATGACCCCGATGTACGCGGCAGACTGAAAGTAGTATACTGCGAAGACTATAATGTCACCATGGCAGAAAATCTGATGCCCGCAGCAGATATTTCCGAACAAATCTCTTTGGCAGGCACCGAGGCAAGCGGCACAGGCAACATGAAGCTGATGATTAACGGTGCGGTCACCTTAGGCACAATGGACGGCGCAAACGTTGAGATTTTCGACGCGGTCGGTGAAGATAATATCTTCATTTTCGGTATGTCCACCCCCGAAGTGGAGGAAATGAAACGCCGCGGCTACACGCCAAACAACTTCTACAACAATAATGCCGAGCTGCGCGCAACCATTGATTTTATCAATCAGAACGGCATTGCAGGCAAACAGTTCCCCGAAATCGGCAGTACCATTCTGCACCACGACCCCTACATGGTGTTAGCAGACTTCGCAGACTATCGCCGCGCACAAAAACAGGCTGTCGAAACGTTTAAAGACAGAACCGTTTGGAACAGGATGTCGCTTATGAATATTTCTGGCGCAGGCAGATTTGCCGCAGACCGTGCCATCAACGACTATGCACGGGACATTTGGCACACGAAGGCTGCGTTCCCCGCAGAAAGCGCCAAACCCGCCGCACCCAAGGCGGAAAAGGCGGAAGCTGTTCCCGCAAAACAGCCTGCCGCGAAGAAAAGCACAGCAAAAAAGAAAACGGCGAAGAAATAACCGAACTGCCTTTTTCTGTACAAATCGGTAATTTCAATTTGCAAAAATGAACTTTTCAAACGCACAGGATATTCTTTCCTGTGCGTTTGTTTATAAGCCGAGGCGTTCACTTTCCGTACAAATACAAATGCACATCTTACGGCTTTACATAATTAACCCTGTCATTCTGAGCGACGGCAAAAAATCTCCCATAACACAGAATAAATTTGATACGTGCGTAAGGAACCACCTCTGTGTTTGTTCTGCGGATTTTCATCAGATTTTACGGGCGCTTCGTGAAGCGCCCCTACGATTGATACAGATTTGTTATTCTGAGCGTCAGCAAAGAATTTCCCGCGCACAGAGTAAATTGTACAATCGGTTACGGCTACGCCATTACCCTTTTGTCGCTTCGAGACATTTCCCCAAAATGAAAACCTTCGCCCGCCCCTACGCAGTGATTGCGTTGCCGTTGGATTGTGTGCAACCGCCTATCAATTAAAATCCTTTTTTCGGTTATTGATTCGCCTGACAGAATTTGGTATACTATATTTAATCACTTTTTATATTAAAGGAGTTTACGATATGAAACAGCTTGAAGCACCGAAGGCGGGCGAAGAAATCGCCGTTTTCAAAACCACAATGGGCGACATCAAGGTGCGCCTGTTTCCCGATGCCGCGCCCAAGGCGGTTGAGAATTTTAGAACGCACGCGAAAAACGGCTATTATAACGGCTTGATTTTTCACCGCGTCATTAACGACTTTATGATTCAGGGCGGCGACCCCACAGGCTCAGGTATGGGCGGTGAAAGCATTTGGGGCGAAAGCTTTGCGGATGAATTCAGCCCCGAATACCACAACCTGCGCGGTGCGCTCTCTATGGCAAACGCAGGTCCGAACACCAACGGCAGTCAATTCTTCATTGTACAGGCAAAATCTGTTTCCGACGATATGCTGGAGCAGTTGGAATCTGCGCCCGAAGCCGCATTCCCGACGGAATGTGTGCGCGCTTACGAAGAAAACGGCGGTACGCCGTGGCTCGACTACAAACACACCGTATTTGGACAGGTGTTTGAGGGTATGGACACAGTGGACGCGATTGCGAGCGTGAAAGTGGACTTCTTTCAAAACAAACCGATGACGGATGTTGTGATGGAATCCGTGGAAATTACAACCGTATAATATGTACCGAAGCGGGCGCGGGCGTTTGCACCGCCCCGCCTTTTCATTAAAACCTTATGAAAAAAACACACGCTAAGTGGCGGTGGCGCGATTTTATTCTGTTGAGTACGGCACTTGTTTTCTTAATTGTATTCGGCCTTTGGCAGAACAACGCGCTCACCGTCACGAATTACACAGCCGAAAGCAATAAGCCGTTGCCGCAGGACGGTTTGCGGATTGTACAGCTTTCCGATTTGCACAACAAGCGGTTCGGGGACGGGCAGACACGGCTGTTAACACAAATCCGCGCGCAAAAGCCCGACCTCATTGTGTGCACGGGCGATATGGCGGATGCACGGTGCACCGACCTCGAACCCGTTTTCACGCTTGCCGAAGCACTTACGAAAATTGCCCCGACCTATTTTGTTTCTGGCAATCACGAACTGCGCCTGCCGCCGGAAACCCGCACCGCGTTTTATGACGGACTTACCGCGCGCGGGGTAACCGTGCTTTACAATCAGGCGGCTTCCGTCACGGTGCGTGGCTGTTCGGTTACGCTCATAGGCTTGGATGACCGCAATTTAAAGGACGATACCCTGTTACAGGTTACAAAATCTCTGCCGCAGGATTCTATCCGCATTCTTTTGGCGCACGAACCGCAGGCGTTTCCCGACTATGCCAAGCATACCGATGTGATTTTTTCGGGGCACACCCACGGCGGGCAGATTCGTTTGCCGTTTGTGGGCGGTCTTGCCGCACCCGACCAAGGACTGTTTCCGAAATACGATGCAGGCGAATTTCACGGGGACGATACGGTGATGTTCGTCAGTCGGGGCTTAGGCAACAGTCTGTTTCCCATGCGGGTTTTTAACCGACCTGAAATTGTAAATGTAACCATTACGGAGGAATAAAAATGCTGTTTTCCGATATTTCTGTTTTAGATGCATCCTTTCACTGTAAACCGCATCAATACGTTGCTACCGAGGGCGAAAAAATTGTTTACATCGGCGATGAAAAGCCCGAGGGGGATTTTGGCGCAAGTTACAACGGACATAACCGTTTGTTGATGAGCGGACTTTGCAACGCGCATTCGCACGCCGCCATGACGCTTTTACGCGGCTATGCGGAAAATCTGCCGCTCGACAGATGGTTAAACGAGCGCGTGTTCCCGTTTGAGGATAAAATTCGGAACGAGGACGCCTATTACAGCACCATGCTTGCGATTGCTGAAATGCTTCGTACAGGTACGACCTCGTTTACCGATATGTATTTCTTTTCGGAGCACGTCATCAAAGCCGTCGGCGAAAGCGGCATCAAATGCAATTTCGGGCGCGCGATTACAAGCTTTTCGGACTGCGCTATTTCGGAAATTCCCAGCTTTCGGGAAAGCGAAGAATTGGTAAAAACCTATCACAACGCCTTTGAAGGGCGGCTGAAAATCGATATGAGCCTGCACGCGGAATACACTAACCGCCGCACGGTGATGGAACAATTTGCCGAAAGCGTAAAAGCGCACGGCTTGCGTGCGCACATTCACCTTTCCGAAACCGAAAAGGAACACGAAGAATGCAAACAGCGGCATGGCGGACTGACGCCGACCGAGTTGTTCGCCGCGTGCGGCGTGTTCGACGTACCGACCACGGCGGCGCACTGCGTTTGGGTAACCGACAGCGATATGGACATTCTCAAAGAAAAAGGCGTAACAGTTGCGACCAATCCCGCAAGCAACCTAAAGCTTGGCAGCGGCGTCTGCAACACCTACGGTCTGCTCCAAAAAGGCGTCAACGTAGCGCTCGGGACGGATTCGGTTGCCTCAAACAACAATTTGGATATGTTTCGCGAAATGTATCTCTGTGCGTTACTGCCGAAAGGCTTTTACCGCCGCCCCGATGTCCTATCGGAGCGTGATGTGCTGAAAATGGCAACACAAAACGGATATGCCGCACAAGGGCGTACCGACTGCGGCACGGTCAAAGTCGGCAATCGGGCGGATTTAATCGTCGTGGATTTAGACACCGTGCATATGTGTCCGCACAACGATACAGTCAATCATCTTGTCTATGCCACGAGCGGCGCGGATGTGCTTCTGACTATGGCGGACGGCAAGGTCTTATACAAGGACGGCGTATACACGACAATTGACATTGAAAAAGTCAAGCGCGAGGTGGAAGCACGCACCGAAAGAATCCAAAACGAGGTGAACAAAAATGCGTAAAACCGCAGACGAATACGCACAGCAGGTGCGGGGAAAAATCGGCTTTTCTCCGAAAATCGGCATTGTGTTGGGGTCAGGACTCGGCGCTTTAGGCGAAAAAATTGAAAATCCTGTTTTCGCGGAATACAGCGCTTTAGAGGGGTTCCCCGTTTCCACCGCGCCCGGGCACAAAGGGCGGTTCGTGGCAGGCACGCTTTCAGGCAAGCAAGTGATTTGTATGCAAGGGCGGCTCCATTTTTACGAGGGGCACGATATGGCAGATATTCTTCTGCCGATTCGCACCATGCGGCGGCTCGGTGTGGAAATTTTGATTCTCACCAATGCGGCAGGCGGCATCAATACGGCGTTTTCCGTCGGCGATATTATGTTGATTGAGGACCACATCAACTTTATGGGCAGGAATCCGCTCGTCGGGCAAAACGACGATGCGTTCGGATGCCGTTTTCCCGATATGAGCTACGCATATGACCCGCATCTGCGCGCCTTGGCAGAGCAGTGCGCCGCAGAAACAAAGGTGGATGTTTGTAAAGGCGTTTACCTTGCCTGTTCGGGGCCAAGCTATGAAACGCCCGCCGAAATCCGTGCGTTCCGCACCCTCGGTGCAGACGCGGTAGGGATGTCCACCGTACCCGAGGTCATCGCCGCCAACCATTGCGGGATGCGGGTTCTGGCGTTTTCGCTGATTTCCAATATGGCGGCGGGCATTCTGCCCCAACCCTTAACCGAGGAAGAAGTCCTTGAAGCGGGACGCAGAAAAGGCGCAGAAATGCAAAAGCTGATTTGTGAAATCGTAAAGAATTTGTAAAGCTAATTTACTTTACTAGGTATGGAGATACTTTATGTACGATATGCATGGCGAAACGGTGCATTTTGATACCGAAAACAACCGTTTGCGGCTGATTGACCAAACCAAACTGCCGAATGAAACTGTCATTTTGGCGCTACACACTGCGGAAGAAATTCACACGGCAATTGCGCGCTTACAGGTGCGCGGTGCCCCTGCCATCGGCGTGGCGGCGGCAATCGGACTGGCGGTTTTGGCAAATGAAAGCCGCGCCGAAACGCTTTCGGGATTTGAAAACGAGTTCTCGGGGAACGCCGCGTATCTTGTATCCGCGCGCCCGACAGCGGTCAATCTGCCGTGGGCAGTCGGCGAAATGCAAAAGGTATTTGCGGAAAATCGGCATAAATCCGTATTGGAAATAAAATCCGCTCTTACACACCGCGCATTGGAATTACATGCGGCGGATACAGAGGTGTGCCGCCGCATCGGGCAATTCGGCGCACCGCTTCTCAAAAACTGCCGCGCCGTACTCACCCACTGCAACGCGGGACGGCTTGCCGCCGTAAAATACGGTACGGCACTCGCGCCCGTCTATCTTGCCAAAGAACAGGGACACGCCGTTTCGGTCTATGCCGATGAAACCCGCCCGCTTTTGCAGGGCGCACGGCTGACGGCGTATGAATTGCAGTCGGCGGGCATTGACGTGACTGTCGTTTGCGACAATATGGCATCTTATGTGATGAAAAACCGATTGGTCGATGCGGTCTTGGTCGGCTGTGACCGCGTGGCGAAAAATGGCGACACGGCAAATAAAATCGGTACTTCAGGCGTAGCGGTACTTGCAAAGCATTACGGCATCCCGTTTTACGTCTGCGCACCGTATTCTACGATTGATTTTTCGATTGCAAGCGGCGCAGAAATCCCGATTGAACAGCGCGACGGCACGGAAATCGGCGAAATGTGGTATCACCGCCCCATGCTCCCCAAAGGTGTGCAAACCTTAAATCCCGCGTTTGACGTGACCGACCACAGCCTGATTACGGCATTCATCACAGAAAAAGGCGTGTTACAGCCGGCGGATTTTTAAACAGTTTTGCGATTTGAAGGGACAGCCCGCAAGGCTGTCCTTTTTTCGCTTTATTTGATTCGCACCAATCCGCAGGGACGATTCACGAATCGCCCGTGCAAACCGAAAATTCGTACAATCGCACGGCGGTAGGCAAGTTACGGCTTCTCCATTACCCTTCTGTCACTTCGTGACATTTTTTCTAAAAGAGAGCGCCCCCCGCCTTGCCGAGAATCAATTTTATTTTGTGTGGCCATAACATATGCGGCTGAATACGATTTTCGCAGCTGGATTTCCGCCTCTGTTTTGTTAAAAGCCTCGTCAATCCGAAATTCCACACAAATGATAAGAAACGAAGATGCGCCTTCGCGCATACCACGTCAAGACAGAAAGCCTTACAATCAGGCGTTCATCGGCACGACCCTTTGGTTTTTCTCCTGCCCTTTCCAAGTGTGCATGATCTTTGGATTCTCAAAAATACCGTCCAATGTTTTTAAGAAGGGGACAATATCACCGAAGTCCAGTGCGCGGTGGTCAAATGCAATGCAAATCGGCAGCACCTGTCGCGCCTCAACCTGCTTGTTGCCGAAAGCGTCGGTAACAACAACGGGCTTATCCTGTACCGCGCCAACGGCAAAGGCGGATACCTGCGGCGGAATAATTTCCAGCAGTGCGGTTGCGCCTTTTTGTCCGCGATAAGTGGAGCCGATATTGGATACCGTAACTGTGCCCTGTTCAATATCATGCTTCGTCAGGCGCTCGGTTGCGGGAATGCTTTCATATGCGCGCTTGGCTTCGCCGTGCAGGGTTTTCACTTTGTGCTTGCCTGTTTTGGAACCGATTAAGCGGTAAATTGTCTGCTTAATTTTTCCCGCCTTCAGTGCGGTTAAGGTGTTATCTAACGATACCTCGAACATCGCTTCGTTCAAATCCGAGTTCTCGGCGCGGCGGGAAACATCGTGAATATAATCGGTCATTTCATCTAAGTTTTTATTCTCAAAATTATGCAGATTCACGGTCATCATTTCGCCGTTCGGCAAAATCATCGGCATAGAAATGTTGATATCCTCAAACGTGTTTATTTCACCGCGCACCAGTTTGCGGTTGAAACGAATATGTGAATTCATAATTGGCGCGGATTTTAACCCCTCACTGATGACCTTCAGCATCAGCGTATTTACGGAAATCTTGTCTGCACCGCTGCGGTCACGGTTCAGTTTTCTATATTCCTTCATAAATTCGGTCACATCGGGTTCGTACATATAGGTCACGTGCGGGATGGTTTCCCAGCTTTCCGCAGTCATATTGGCGACGATTTTTCTCTGAATTCCGAAGTGGATAGTGTTGATTTTTTTCATGTTGCATAACTCCTTTGTCTTTGTAATTGTATTCGATAAATGCCTTGATTTTGACATCTGCGTTCTGTGTCTCAGAACACCTTTAGCATATGCTTTTTTTAGCGGTTGCGCTATGCATTTTGGTTTGCAACCGTAAAAAAAATATTGTACATTTTGGTTTACAAACCTCATATACTGCGGTTTTTATAAAACAAAGGCAGTCCAAAAGGACTGCCTTCGTGCAAAGTATTTATCATTTTTTACTGTGAATTCTTTAAATCAAAAATCTGAATTCCGTTTTGATACGCACCGCGGTTTGCAAAACGAACGGTTGCTTTGGTACTTTCCTTTTGCAGGGATATGCCGATTTTTTCAATATTCTGACAGTCGCAGGGAACGATAAAACTTACGGTTTTTCCGCCTGTCAGTTTTTCGGGTGCGAAGTCCGTAAACGGATAGGTGCGCACACTGCCGTCTTTATCGAACAGATGCAGATGTAAGTCCGTAAAACCGTAAGGCAGAGCAAATCCGTTGTTGGAAAGCTTGACGGTAACGGCTGACCTGCCGTCTTGGCTGTCTGCAACCGCAATTTCCCGAACAGCAATTTGATACCCCAAATGGTCGGTTAAATAGTCAAATACCGAACGTTCTAATTCAGCGCCGTTCTCGGTGAAATATGCGGCGGTGCAGGGACAGCCGAGTTCCCGCACGCGCACGGCACCAAGCATTTCTTTCTGCCAGCGCAGGGCGTTATACTGTCCGTCTTCTTCTATATAATTATGTACCAAGCTTAACGTGGAAAGGCTTCTCTGCGCGCAGGCGGTCAGCATTTCACAGCCGTCGATGAAACCGTCCTGATGTGTTTTGTCTCTGCCCCACGGCATTTCTCCGTCATTATAGGTATATTGGGATTCCTCGGCGAAGGCTTTGAACGCTTGTGTATTCGGCGCGCCTGCGGGCGCATTCCACTTGTGATATGCACCGACTAAAAAGTCATCGTGGTATCCGACACGCTTTGCCTGCGGCATAGAACGGATTTTATCCTTAAACACCTGCATGCGTACCTGTACAGGCAAATAAGACGGAACAGTATCGCAGATTTTTAACAACACTTTTTTCTGATTGTGCATAAACCGTGCGGTATGCCATTCGCCCCATACGCCGATGATACCTGCCTGTACAACAGCGACGGTTTCACGTACCAACGCGTCATTTTCCGCAAACCATTTCCGAATTTGTTTTAAATGGCTGTAAATGCGGTGCGAGGTCGGACCTGTTTTGCGGTCAGTTTCAAATTCATAGGCGAACCGCAGAACGGCACGCAAGCCCCGTTCGCGCAGAGCTTCCAAATAGACGTTCAGCTGGTTAAAAGCTTTTTCGTCTAAAGGCTTTTTGCAGTATTCGGTCAAATACACGTAAAACTGTACTAAGGAAACAGGGGTGTCCTGATACAGTGCCCGCTGTGCGTCTAAAAATCCAAGCGGTGTTTCGCCCGGCTTGAACATCACCGTGTTACTGCCTAAGGTCAGATAGGTTTCCAATCTCCAGCCGCGGTCGGGATTTTGCCGCAGTAAGTTATATTCCGTGCCCTCCAATAGCTGAGGATGCAGTAAAATCGTTTCCATAATTGCCTCCGCATGGTAGAATATTTTTATTATAGCAGAAATTTCAGAAAAAGGCAATTTTTGAAAGGTGCAAAAAAACTCCTGCCGAAAGGCAGGAGTTTTTACTGCGGAATTTACTGCTTTGCGCCGTTATCAAACATTTCAAGTGCCTTGACGCTGACTGCGAAACAGCCAGCCAAGCCCTCTAAATTCATGTTGTCGTAGGTGTCGCGGCGGGTATGGTAGTAATCTTCTAATTTGTGGTTCAACCCTGTTACACCCGTGGCGCGGAAGCCCGCCTGTGCAAATGCAGCGGAATCCGTTGCACCGCCGAGGGGCGGAACCCAGCCCTTTTTGCAGGGAATGCCAACTTCTTTAGAGGCCTCCATGAACAGGTCGGAAACGTCCTTGTCCGCTTTCACAGTGCCGTTCAAATCGCGGTAGTTGGTCATTAAGTATTTTGGGTCGTGAATCGTGTCATAAGAGAAGATGAATGTGGGCACATCGTCAAACTCGCCCTTGTGCTGTTCGCACCAAGCTTTTGCGCCGCGCAAGCCTGCTTCTTCAGAACCCGAAAGAATGACGCCGATTTCGGTATTTTCAAATTCAATACCTTCGTCCTGCAAGGCTTTCAGAATGGCAATGCCCATGTAGCAGCCCGAAAGGTTGTCGTTTGCACCGTCAACAATGCGGTTTTTGTTCCACATCCAATAAAGACCGACAAGGAACGGCACGAATACCAAACCGCCGAGTGCGAGCTTGAAAAGCAAAGAACCTGTATCAATCATGCCGAAGGAAATGCCTCCTTGCATGACGATGGAAATAATGGAAATTACGAGGTAGTAGATTGCGCCGACACCGCAGAGAATTGCGTGTCCTTCAAAACCGACGCCGCCGAGCTTATAGTTGACGGGCCATTCCCATGCCGCGTCGGGGTGGCCGTTGAAGAAAATACGGCGTTTGACTTCGCCCGTGCATTTTTTGACAGCCGTTACGTTGTGCCCTGTTTTTTCGGGGAAACAACGGTCAATCAGCTTTTTGTAAAGTCCGAATTGCATAAATACAATAAACAGACCTGCGACAATCAGCAGAACAGAAGCCAGCGGGAATACAAAGAACAGCGGGATAGCAAGCAAAACAAAGGTGATGGTGAAGTAAATCCAGCCGAAGAACGAACCGGGATTTTCTTTAAAGGACTCTACGTCGGCACGGTCACATCCGCAATCCTCTTTGAGCACTTTTGCCATGTATTCGCATGCCTGCTCTTCACCCTTGGACCCCGGACCGCGTTTTTCAAAGTTTTTACAGATATATGTAATTTCATCTAACATATACTGTGCGGCGGCGTCCTTTTTGTCGATAATTTTTTGTAGATTCATGGACATTTCCCCCTAAGAAATTGTTAGGATTTACCTATGTTTTAGTTTATCATAATCACGCGCTCTATTTATGAATAAATCGTTAACTAAAAGTGAATAAAAAGTGAACGAATATAGTGCGAAAAAATCCGTATTGACGCGCATATACTGTTTCGGAGGTGTTTTCGATGAATTGTTGTGTAACAGATTTGCGCGAAAAAGAAATTATCAATTTGAAAGACGGCTGTCGGCTCGGCTGTGTGTGCGATGTAGAGATTGATACCTGTACGGGGCGGCTGGTGGCAATTATTGTATTCGGTAAGTCCAAATGCTTCGGCTTCGGCGGGAAAACAGAAGATATCCGCATTTGCTGGGAGGAGATTGAAGTCATCGGCGATGACACAATTTTGGTGCGGTTTGACTGTCCGACCGAATGCAAATCATGCGCAAAAAAGAAAAATCCCTTAGAAACGCTGTTTCGGCAGGGTTGAGATTTTTTCTTTGTAATATGCAAGAATTGCAGAACCAATCACAGAGACGAGTGTGAGGGAGTGAATCTATGCCATTTTACAACCGCACGCGCGCCGTGCTTTATGCGGAACGGTGGGCGTATTCGCGCAATCCCGCATATGATAATTTTGACGCCATGGGTGGGGACTGCACCAATTTTATTTCACAGTGTCTGTTTGCGGGCGGGGCAAAAATGCAGTACCGCAAAACATTCGGATGGTATTATACCGACTTGAACAACCGCGCGCCTGCCTGGACGGGCGTCAATCCCCTGTACAAGTTTTTAACGGAAAACAAGGGAACAGGACCGTACGGGACGGTATGCGCTGCGGCAGAGACAGAGCCGGGCGATTTGGTACAGTTAAATTTCGGCGCGGAATGGGCGCATACACTGCTTATTGTGTCTGTCAAAAACGGGATTACGATTGCGGCGCATACGGACGATTGCTTTGACCGTCCGTTAGACAGCTATTTTTATGTAAAAGCAAGATACATACACATTGAGGGCACGAGAGGGTGAGAACTTTACATTCCTTTTTGACCATCCGCACAGCGAAAAAAGGATAAAACGCGCCCGCAACCGCAATGTAAACTTTGGTTGCGGGTGCAGATTTCGGCATTTCCTAAAAAAGATATCAAAACGAAAAAGTATTCTCGAAAAAAGTGTTGACAAGCCGTGCGCTTTATATTATAATATCAAAGCCGCAGAAAAAGCGGCACGATATGGCGGCATAGCTTAGTTGGCTAGAGCGTCCGGTTCATACCCGGAAGGTCACAGGTTCAAGTCCCGTTGCCGCTACCAAAACGCGGCGGCTTCCGCCGCAGAATACGGCCCGGTGGTCAAGCGGTTAAGACACCGCCCTTTCACGGCGGTAACACGAGTTCGATTCTCGTCCGGGTCACCATTGCAAATCAAATCCGAACGTGTACGTTTCATTTTTATGAAAAACACGTTCGGATTGTTTTTTAGCAGGGACTAACTGTCTCTGCTTTTTATTTTTTTGTTGATTTTTGTCAAATTATGTGATATTTTATTACATATAATGTAACATGATTTTGGAGGAAGTCGTTTATGGGTGCTAAAGAATTCCCGGCATATAGAATTATTTCTACATCTCAATTCATTCATGTCTTACAATCGGGAATCCAAAATCATGAGCGTTTTTGCTTCATTTTAGGTTCCGGTGCATCGGTGGACTCCGGCATACCGATGGGTGGCACGCTCGAGAAATATTGGATGGATTGTTTAATGGGGAAATCTATTGACAAAGACGGAACTTTACCGTTTGATAGAAAAGAAACAATCCAATTGGCACATGACCTTAAAAGTGCAAATCCCCCAAAACTCGAATATGATTTTAATGAGATTGTTGCGGCGTGGGACGCAGCAGAAGCTGATAACGCGAGCACATTACCAAGTAAATACTATTTTGATATTTATAAGGTTAGATTCTTCCCCAATCATCGAAACGGCTATCATTATTTAGAGAATATTATGGATAAAGCCGATCCCAGTATTGGTTATCGAATTCTTGCGCAACTATTGACAGATAAAAAGGCAAGAAACAATCTTGTAATCACTACAAACTTTGACAGTTTGGTTGAAGATTCATTATTTTTATACACACGCGAAAGACCTTTAGTTATAAATCATGAACTGTTAGCTGATTATTTAGGGACACCGAACCTTGAAAGACCTATTATTGCCAAAGTCCACCGCGGGTTGTTTTTCGATCCCCTAAACGCGCCTGAAGACGTTGACCAACTCAAAGGAAAATGGCAAGAAGTATTAAAGCAAGTACTAAATTTTTATACACCCATAGTAATCGGATATGGCGGAGGAGATCACAGCTTAATGAATTTATTAAGCGATAAAAGCACCAAAATGCCGAACGGAATTTATTGGTGCTATATGGCTGAGCACGGACTTCCTGAGAAAAGGATTCAAAAACTTGTTGAAGAAAACAACGGCTGTTTTGTACGTACACTTGGATTCGACCCTCTAATGTTCAAAATAGGCGACACCTTATGTCCCCAAATTATAGGTGTAAACGATACTGCAAATTATTTAAAAGAACAAAGTGATATTAGAGCAGAAAATTATCAAGAAAAGATTTCAGAAATACAAAAACAGGTTGAACATTTTACAGATGTCTCCTCTGGTGAAGTAAGCGAATATCAGGAAACCGTTAAAAGATTCAACCAACGTGAAGATGACGCACGCAAATCTCGAAAAGCAGCAAATTCACAAACAGCATTGGACTACTTACAACAAGGAAGAGAATTCCTGAAACATAAAGATTTTGGTAACGCCATTCAATTGTTCACGAATGCAATTGAATTAAATCCCGATTCATATAGCGGTTATAATCACAGAGGGTATGCTTATAATTCATTAGAAAAATATCCGGAGGCTATTAAAGATTTTACACAAGCAATCGAGTTGAATCCAGAATATGCTGATGCTTATAACAATCGGGGAGTAGCATATAAAATGATCAGAGAACTGGATAAAGCAATTTATGATTTACAGACAGCTAAAAAAATAAATAAAATCCACCCTAATCCACATCGGCATTTAGGAGATGTATATACGCTTCAAGAAAAGTATGATAAAGCTATTGAAGAATACAGCACTGCAATCCAATTAAATGACAAATACAAAGAAGCGTATGAGGGTCGGGCGCGCGCATATCTGAAAATCGGGAAAATACAAGAAGCAGAGCAGGACGAAGAGACAGCAAAAAACTTGTAAATTTAAACTGACTGAGATGTTAACTTCTCGGTCAGTTTATTTTGTATTTATTTAGTTTGCAAAAATACCATATTGACAAATTATTTATTGCCGATTTGCGCCCACATTTCGCCGTTATCCAATTCGATTTTACCGTAGTGCGTCACCTGTGCGCCGTCCTTCAGCGTACCGACAATTTTGCCGTTCGGTTCTTCCCATATATTCAATGCGCCGTATTGCTTACGGAAGGGAGCCTCTGCAATCAAAAATCGCCCGTGTTGCATTCGGAACACGGATTTCGATAAAACCTTGCGGCAGTTCTCGCTCAGGTATAACCATTTTGTGACAAAAAACATATAGAAAATCATGATATCTTCGTTTAATTTCTTTCCACACAGCCGCTTCTGTCTGCGGTGCGGGCTTGTTTCTCAGCTTGTGTCGCCTGCAAAAGAAAAACATATTGCATTGCGTCAAGATTTTTTTAAAAATATCTTGACAGAAACACATGTGTTTGCTATAATAATCAACGTTGCGAAAACGACAGCAATTCAATATGCGAGCGTGGCGGAATCGGCAGACGCGCACGTTTGAGGGGCGTGTGGTAATCCCGTATGGGTTCAAGTCCCATCGCTCGCACCAGACTGAGTCTGGACGCAATTCGCGTTCGGACTCTTTTCTTTTTTGATAATTCGCAGCACGCGTTAAAGATACATCTTTTTGTACCCCATAGACAAGCAGAAACGACAATTTTCGACAAGAAAACTGTCGTTTCTTTTTGTATTTTTCACTTTTCTCTTCTCGTTTTTCTCTCTGCTCTCAAATTGCCGTTTCCGGATAAAACAGGCAGACGGAAACAGAAAATCCATCTACCTGCCTGCATTTTACAGCGCCAGCGATTCCGAGATGCACAACGTCAAGAACCTCGTGTAAAACTGAGGAAAGCCGAACACATATGTACGCCTGCCGTTCAATCGTCAAACTCACGCAACCGTCCTTCGCACAAAAGCGACGGATACCCTTGCTGGCGCAGAACCTCATACACGGCAACGGCCACTGTGTTGGACAGATTCAAACTGCGCGCACGTGCATCATTGAGCATCGGCAGCCGTGCACAAAACTCGGGATTCTCGTGCAAAAGCCATTCGGGCAAGCCCTTGGTTTCCTTGCCGAAAAACAAATAGACATTCTCGGGATATTCCAAATCCGAATGTATATGCTTACCTTTTGTGGTAAAAAAGAAAAAATTATTCTCCTGCGGTGTTTTTTCGAGAAATTCTGTCAAAGAATCATAATAGGTAATATCCAGCAAATGCCAATAATCCAGTCCTGCACGTTTGAGTTTTCGGTCATCCACCTTAAAGCCCATCGGTCCGACCAAATGCAGCCGCGCGCCCGTTGCGGCACAGGTTCTCGCAATATTCCCCGTGTTTTGCGGAATTTCGGGTTCTACCAATACGATATTGATTTGCATCGTTTCCACTTCCTTTTATCGGCACTATTGTACGCGATTTTTTTGCAAATGTAAAGTATTCTGCATTCTTCTTTTCCGCCCCGTAATCCCGTGTTAAATCTTGACAGTCTGCTCTGCATTTGATAAGATTATAAACAATAATGTATGTATAAAAACCGACATGTCACCTTCAGAGGCATCAAATTACATTCGGGGGGATTTTTTTGCAGAAACTGCAATCGTTTTTTTCGGCAAGTATACAAGTTGTTTTTTCTTTGCTGTGGGCAGGAATTGCCTTACTGATTATTGCGAATGTCGCTGAAGATTATGTGAACATCGTAAACTTCTCTGTCGCGCGGGTTCTTTTATTTTTATTACTGATTGCGGCAGTAACCTTCGGCATATACGCCCTTACACGTTTGCCGAAGGTCAAAAGGCTGCTGAAAAAATATCCTATTCAGATTTTGAGCCTGTCGATGTCGGCAGTACTTATCTTACAGCTTGCCCTGGTGCGAATCACCTATACGCCTATCGGTTGGGATGTCGGCAGTATCATCGGCATTGCAGGCAATTTACAGCCTGAACTTTCTGAATATTATGACACCTATTTAACTTGGTATCCGAATAATATCCTGATAACAGCAATGTTGAAGATTTTTTGCCGCATTATGAGCATTATCGGCATGAATCCTTGGCTCGCTTCTGTTTGTTTAAGTGTACTTGCGGTAGACACAGGTATTGTTTTCAGTTGTTTCATTGCCAAAAAGGTATTTGGATTAAAAACATTCTATTGGACACTTTGGATTGCACTGTTGGTTGCTGCTTTCCAGCCGACCGTCACCATACCTTACTCCGACACCTTAGCGTTTCCGTTTACGGCGGCATTTTTGTTTTTGATTGTTACGGTTGCGTCTGCAAAACATCCTGCCGTACGTTACGGTTGCTGTACACTTGCGGGAATAACATTTATTCTCGGGTATTATATTAAGCCTACGGCTGCAATCGCGGGTATTGCGCTTGCAATTTGGCTGTTTTTATGCATTCGCAAACCGTCCAAGAAAAAAATTATGCACATCTGCAAATGTGCCGTGCTTGCCCTCGTTGGGTTGGGAATCGGTTGGGGAGTCAATCAGCTTGCAAAGCCGTTGGCATATACGCAAGTGCCGACTGCCGAACAGCAGGATGCAATGGAAGTTCCCATGACACATTTTCTTATGATGGGTCTAAACGAAAAAGAGAATCTAAAATTTTACGGATTCTTCCAAAACGACATCAACAGCACTCTTGCTATTGAGGGGACAGACGAAAAAGTTGCTTTTCATAAAGAAGTTATCCGCGAACGTATTGCAGAATTCGGTATCGGCGGATTACTTCGGCACTGGGGCAACAAATTGATTTGGGTTACTACGGACGGTACTTTTTTCTACGGCGGCGAAGGAAACTTTCATGCAGGCGTACCGATGGCACAGGACGGCTTAAAAAGTGTGTTACAGCAATGGAACTATACAGAAACGCCAACTTATCAAAAATATTTCGGAAATATTATGCAGGCGGTTTGGTTAGGTATTGCCATCGGTCTGTTTTTACAAATATTTGCAAAGCGCGGGCAAAAAAACCGTCTGCAAACTGCAGTGCTCTTTATTGCACAGCTGGCACTGCTGGGCTTGCTTATGTTCTTAATGCTGTTTGAAGCACGCTCCCGATACCTATTTTTGTATCTGCCGTATTTCTGCGTGTTGGCCGCCAACGGATATGTCTCATGTATCAACCGTATGATCACCCGAAAACGAACACCGTCTCAGGAAAGGAAAGGTATTTGATAATGTGCAAGCCGATTTTATATATTGTTATCCCCTGTTATAATGAAGAAGCTGTACTGCCTGTAACCAATACCCTGTTTCTCCGTAAGATAAAAGAGCTTATTGATGCAGATGAAATCGCCGAAGAAAGCCGGATTTTGTTTGTAGACGACGGAAGCCGCGATAAAACGTGGAATATTATTGCAGATTTGCATCAGCAGGACGTGCATTTTGAGGGACTGAAGCTCAGTCGCAACCGCGGACATCAAAATGCACTGCTTGCAGGGCTGATGGCCGCAAAAAACTACGCGGATATTACCGTATCTATCGACTGCGACGGGCAAGATGATATTGACGCAATAAACAATATGCTGCGGGAATATCGGGACGGTGCTGATATTGTATATGGCGTTCGCGCCAAACGGGATACAGACACATTTTTCAAACGCTTTACAGCAGAAAGCTTTTATAAAATTCTCTCTCTGTTCGGCGCAGAAGTGGTGTTCAACCACGCGGATTACCGTTTGATGAGCCGCCGTGCGTTAGAGGGACTCTCCGAATTCCGTGAAGTCAATCTGTTTTTACGCGGACTGATTCCGTTGGTCGGATTTAAAAGCTCCAGTGTATATTATGACCGTAAAGAGCGCATAGCGGGTGAAAGCCATTATCCGCTGTCTAAAATGCTTTCTTTAGCGTTTAACGGCATTACCAGTCTTTCTGTAAGACCTTTGAAAATGATTACGGGGCTTGGATTTTTTATGTCCCTTGTCAGTCTTTTGGCGGTGATTGTTACCGTGATTATCAAGCTGGTCGGGTACACCGTGCAGGGCTGGACAAGCCTGTTGTGCGTCGTATTTTTGCTCGGCGGCATTCAGATTTTCTGCTTGGGCGTTATCGGCGAATACATCGGCAAAATGTATGCCGAAACCAAAGCGCGCCCGCGGTATATTGTAGAAGAGGATACCCTAAAGGATTCGGATAAAGCCGAAAAGTGAGATCTTTCGCCGCCGCGCAGAAGAAATTTTTTACAGATTTGTAGGGATGGGCTGTCTCTACGTTGTGCAAGGGGGGCGAAAACTGCGTTCGCCTGCGGACGGACAAGGATGTCCGTCCCTACACGCGTATCAAATTTTCTCTCTGCTATGGGAGATTCTTCGCTTTCGCGCAGAATGACAAAGTTTTTGCGAACCCGTAGGGGCGCTTCACGAAGCGCCTGTAAAATCTGATAAAATCTCGCGGAACAACACAGAGGTTGTTCCCTACTCGGTTACGGCGGGGACAAGGTCTCGCCTGTTGACTCGGTTGCGCTTCTGCATACTTCCGTATGCGGAGGTCTCCACCGGAGACCCGCACCTCGGCGTCCCGTTTTTTTGCAAGACCGTAGGGGCGTGCATTGCGCGCCCGAGCAGGGTACGATTTTTTTTGCAAACGAACCGGCAACACGGACAGCGTGCCCGGGCTGTCCCTACGGTATGTGAAAATACGTACTAACCCGCGGACGGACGGGGACGTCCGTCCCTACGCCCTACCGAGAATCAACTTCACCCTGTGCCGTGTGAGATTCTTCGGCTACGCCTCAGAATGACCGCTTCTGTACAAAATCTATCCGACAACCAAATACAAATGCAGAAAACCTGCCCTGTGCTTTTACACACAGGGCAGGCTGCTATTTTTTCACTTTATTTACGCTTTCTTAATCGTCGCTTTCGGGTTCTAAGACGGAGTAGCCGCCATCCTTGCGCTTATAGACCACGTTAACGGCTTCGGTCTCTGCATTTCGGAACATATAAAAGGTGTGCCCGAGCATATTCATTTGCAAAATCGCCTCGTCCGCGGACTGCGGTTTAAGCGCAACGGACTTGGTACGCACGATATCAAAATCCTGCTCCTCTGCTTCGGCGGGAGCATTAAAGACCTCATCGAACGAAACCTCGCGGAGTCGACGCTCTAACTTGGTTTTGTTTTTGCGAATCTGCCGAATCAGCGAATCCACGCAAGCGTCCAGCGCGTCCTCCAAATCCTGTGCACGCTCTTGCGCGCGGAACAGGAAACCGCCCTTTTGGAGCGTAATTTCCACAATTTTCACATTTTTCTCCACCGTGGCGGTAATTTTTGCCGCCGCGTCCTCGCCGAAGAACTTTTCGACCTTTTGCAGCTTTTTCTCTGCGTGCACTTTGAAAGATTCTCTGGGTGTGCATTTTCTGCCAACGATGGTAATGTTCATAAATACATCTCCTCACGTGTTGAATCTGCAAAAGCTTTTCCGCTGTTTGCACTTTTATGTTACCATATTTTGTTTAAAAAATAAAGATATTTTTTAAAATTTTTATGAATATTATATAATTCGGCACATGTATACAAAAACGGACAGATGCAAAGGCATCTGTCCGTTTTCAATAGCTGTTCACCTACACAAATTATCACATTGCCATTGCGCCGAATACGACCGCAATCATGATTACCAGCCAAATAAGAAGCGGCACGGCAACCCCGAGAACGAGTGCAATAATTGACATATTTAAACACTGCTTTGCGGCAACCGGCTTTTTATCCTTATCCAGACAATACAGAATGATACCGGCAAGCGGAACAAAAAAACACAACACTTTTAAAAGTGTCTCCGCATTCTCATAAGAAACCGGCGGTACATACGGCGGCGGTGGCGGATACCCGTACGGCGGCATCTGTTGCCCTGTCCCCTGCGGCGGCATTTGCATCTCTGCATGTAAGGGCGCACCGCAATTACGGCAAAACGCTTCTGTCTCCGATGCAGCGGGTGCACCGCAATGACTGCAAAACATAACTATCGCCTACGATACCGATTAACACAAAACGACTTTATGCCCCGTACCGTTTCCTTTCTTTTAGAATTAATAATACATAGAACCTGCCATAGCAAAGATAATGCCGTAGAACACCGAGACAAGCACTGTATTTACAATGATGCTGATTATGGAAGCTTTTAGACACTGCTTTGCGTAAACCGGCTTTTCATCCTTTTTCACAAAGTACAGAATGATACCGACAATCGGGATAAACCAGCAGACAAACCGAAGCCCCAAAGAAGCGGGTTCCTGCGAAACAGGCGGCATGCCGTAAGGTTGCTGTACATAAGGTTGCTGCGCATAAGGCTGCTGCGGTGCGGCATATGGCGGCTGGGCGTTGTAAGGCTGCTGCGGTGCAGCATTTTCCGCCGCTACAGGTGTGTTGCAATTCGGGCAAAACTGCATACCGTCATTCATTTCCTGCCCACAATTTTTACAGAACATAATAAGTCCCCCTAACGGATTTTATAAAGTAAAATCACCGTTGCCGACACAGTCGGTTACGGTTTATTCACTTTAAAATATCTTACCATAGCCCATCGCAAAAATCAATATTGAATTCTTTTTTGCGGCATTTTCAGGCTTTCGGCGGGTTAATCATAACCGTCACACAAAACTGTTTTTTCTCTTTGTCGTAATTCCAATCATAATCGCCGCCGTATTTTTTTAAGACCTTTGCCACGCTTCTCAGTCCCAGCCCGTGCAGCTCCCGATTTGCTTTGGTGGTTTTCAGTTCTTTGTTATCTGCAAGCGGCGGCGTATCACAGCTGTTCAGAATCGTCACAACGTCAAGGGCATTCTTTTGCACCGCAGTAACAGAAATCACGCGGTGCTCCGCCTTCGCCGCCGACTCTACGGCGTTGTCTAGCAAATTGCCGAAAATGGTAACCAAATCGAAGTTCTCAATATATGTAAAATTCGCCGAACGGAAATCGGTATGGAATTCGATATGATTATTTTCACATTCCGCGGCACATTTTGAACAAATAATGTCAAGCATTCTGTTTCCGCTGTTGCCGATTTGGCTGTACTCCCGCAAACACGCAGACATTTGTCTCAAATACGCATCGATTTGTGCATTCTCGTTCAAGACACGAATCGCATTTAAATGCTTTTTCATATCGTGCGCATAAATGCGCAAATTCTCGTTTTGTTTTTCCAAAACACTGTAATACCGTCGGTCTGTTTCAATTCTGTCCGCCTCGTTTTGCAGAGCGCGAATGGTATTTTCCTTTTGTACGGTGGATTGATAAGAGATAAACAGTAATACCACAGACAGCAGTAAAAACAGACAAATTACGGAGAAAAGAAGCAGATAATAGCTTGGCAGCTCTACGGATACATACAATTGCCAAACCAACAGCAACACACTGATGGCCGCAAAGGGATACACATAATAGACCTTGGGGAAACGGACGCGTGTTTTTTCAGGCTGAATCAGCCGTGCCAACAGCATACTGCACAGAAAATACAACAGCTTGCTGATACAGGCAAGCAAAATAAAATATGCAATGTGATCTGTTTGCAAATGGTATTCCATATCCCGCCCGGTTAAAAAAGCAAGACCGGAAATCGTTGCAAATTCTAATGCCGCTGATAAAGTTTCCAGCACCACCGAACCGAACAATGCACGGCTCCAATGCATGTGAAACACAAGCAAACCGAAAACAAAATGTATCACAATGAAATACAGTCCGTTTATCCAAGCGGCATACGGCACTGCATAGTAAACGAGGGTTGCGCTTAAAGCCAAGCCTATACCGATAAGCATACCTATCTGCTTTTTATATTTCTCTTCGCCCTGCTGTTTAAAAAACAGATAGGTTATCAGCATTTCAAATATGTTGACTATCAGTACTGCGGTGGCTTGAAGCATTTTCATCCTCCTTTTATCCATTTTCTCTGCACAATTTATAATACAAAACTATACAGTTTGACGCCGTTTTTTACAGTAACAGTACCATAATTTTCCAAGCAAGTCAATAATTGCGCAGATGAAACAGGCACACTTAAAAAATTTATCGAAAATTCCGTGCAATTTCTATAAAAATATGTTATAATATGTAACATCTCAAAGACAGGAGGTCAAAAAAATGAAAAAACTGACAAATCTCGCCGTTTCTGCGGCAAAAAAACAGGCGGAAAAAGCGCTGAAATCCTCGGCAAACAGCACTACCTGCACTTCTATTTATCAGCCGAAAGCGCCCGCCGCACTGAAGAAATTCAGTAAGGTTAAATGATCGGAAAGCTTTCCGAAAAACTCACGCTCGCCCTCATCCGTCGCGGTCAGATAGATGCGGACGAGCGTGAGCTCTATGCATACGGTTTTTTCATTTTACTGTCCAATCTGTTTTTCGGAATCCTCGCTTGCCTGATAGGCGCAGTCTGCGGTGTTTTCTTCGAAGCAATCCTGTTTTACATCGCCTTTCGGTGCATTCGGCAATATGCGGGCGGCTATCACGCGAAAACGGAAACACGCTGTCAGGTGCTGTCCAGTCTTGCCATTCTGTTCGCCGTACTCGCAATAAAAGCAATCGAAGCCTTTTCCCTGCCGTGGCTTGCCGTACCCGTCGCCGCCGTCGGCACCGCCTGCGTGCTTTGCTTTGCCCCCTTAGATACCCCGCAAAAGCCCTTAGACCCCGCAGAGCACAAACAGTTCCGCAAAATCTCGCTGTGGATTTTGTTGGGGATGGATATTCTGTTTACAGCGGGATATATTTTTAAGCTTTGGTTTTTGTGTCTGCCCGTCGCGGCGGCACTCGGCGTCGAAACCGTTTTGCTGTCCAGCGGAAAAATTGCAGGGCGGGAAAAACGCAAAGACTGAAGCCGTGCTATATGAGCTTCTTCGCTGCCGCGCAAAAGGACAAATATGCGCACTGCCCAAGCAAGTTTAAAGTTCGCAAAAAGCCAACGGCAATAGCAATTTTGTAGGGGCGATTCACGAATCGCCCATCAAAAATCCGCACCAATCACATAGGAGCGAACTGCGTTCGCCCGCGAAATCTGATAAAATTTTGCGGAACAATACAGAGGGTGTTCCCTACAGTATATCTAATGTACTTTATGCCGTGTGCGATTCTTTACCTTACGGCGCAGAAGGACAAATATACGCACTGCCTCGCAGGGGCGCGGCACACCTGAAAATATTTTTCACAAAAAACAGGACAGCTTCCCGTATCGGAAGCCATCCTGTTTTATATTTTACTCTTGATTTAATATTTTACTGTGATTGCACCGCCGTCTGCCGAGTGGATTCTGCCAAAACCGCACCGACAAAATCCTGCGCGCGCTGTACGGCGGTCTTTCCTGTACCCAAATGGCAGGCAAGCGCCCCCGCATGCATACTGTTTGGATTCCCGCAAACATACAATGCATTTTTCACGCCTGCCGATTCCAGCTCTTTGTGCAGAGCCAAGGATTCCGGCAGAAGCAAATCCTTTTCCGCACCGATGATAAACGACGGCGGGAACAGTGCATCCGTATAATAAGACGGCGCTAAAATATGCCGCATCTCCTGCCCCTGCTGTCCTTTTAACACCTCAGCCGGCATTCCGCAAAACGCTTCGTTAAACTGTTCCATCCCTTTAAAATGGGTGTCCAACGCGCGGGCGGGGTCAAAAATTCCGCTCATCACAATACAGGCGCTGACACGGAAAGTATCCCGATAAGCAAACGGAATTTGCAGTAAATCATACAGCGCCCTGTGCGTCGCGACTGCACCGACCAACGCGGCAAAGTAGCCGCCTGCCGACTCCCCTGCCACAATAACCTTTTTGGTGTCAATGCCCAGCTCTTCCGCATGCTCCAGTACATATCCAATACCTTCGAAAATCTGCCGAATATGTTCAGGATGCTTCGCGTCATTGGCATAGTCATAGTCAATATTGGCACACACAAACCCCTGCTTTGCCCAATGCTTGCAATAAAAACGGCGTGCCTGCCGTAAGCCCGACACCCAACCGCCACCGTGAATATAAATAAAGAGCGGGCGTTTTTCGCCGTTTGTACGCTTTTCTCGGATAATATCAAGATATGTTCGCTTACCCGCAGAACTGTAACGGATATTATTCTGTTCCTGCAACCCGAAATAAGGCTTATACAACAGGATATACAGCCCTGCTTCTAACATATTGGACGTGCGCCTTAAAGATGCAATCTTTTTCTCCGTTTCCCGATTCATTCCGTTCATCTCCTTTTTCATAAACACGCTTAATCCCGCAAGAATTTTGCAAGACAGATGATTTGCAGACTCGACTCCCCGATGAGAGAAGCGAGTATACTTTTGCCTTCCCTGCATCATATCCGAAAGCAATGCGCTGAGAACGCTTTTTCTGTTTAAGGAAATTATAACATCCGAAATGAAAACAGTCAATTGCCCCCCCGTAAGACAAATCCCAAAAAGAGCACCGACTCCGCCGATGCTCTTTGAAGCATATGGAATACCGCAAGCCGCCAAGTGCATTGGAATGGAAAACAGTCAACGGCTGACAATTTTTATTTCATAAACCGTCGGATAATAAAACGGCGTTTCCTCTGTAAACGCGTCTTTCAGCTTCACCGTAACCGCACTGCCCTGCTGAAAATCTTCCACGGACAGCGCATTCCCGTCTGTGTCAAGCAGTTTTGTATCTTTGCTGATACCGAGAGAATTGACGGGATTGCCATAGATTTCAGTCGTTCTTTCCACTATCAAACGGGTCTCTCCGTCCGACTGCACCACCGCTTGCCGAACAACGGCGTCAAAAGATTTTTCCGACCATTTTGCGGATTGCGTAACCGCTGTTATACCGACAACGGCAATCAGCAAAACAATAAGCGCGCCTATCCGTCTCCGCTTTTTTCTTTTCATAATCTGTCTCCTTAAGCTGTTGTTTTCTAACGGAAGAATAACGGTAAATTGTGTGCCTTCATTTAATTTGCTCTGAACCGTAATATCGCCGCCGTGGAGCGTTATAATCTGCTTTGCAATCGCAAGACCGAGACCGCTTCCCTCAGGCATTTCCTTTGTGCTTGTGCCTCGGTAATATCGGGTAAACAGCTCTGCCTGCGCCTCTTCGGTTATGCCTCTTCCGTTATCGGCAATACAAATACACGCGCTGTTTTCAGAATTCGCAGCTATACTGATTGTTACCTTTGTTTCCTGCGAATTATGTGTAAGTGCGTTCATAATCAGGTTACTCACTGCACGGCGGAATAAATCGGCATCTATATTGACTGCCAATTTACTTGCACTGCTTTCAAATCCGATATTTCTATCCTGAAAAGCAGGGTCATTCACAATATCAATGACCGCTTCTTTCATATACCGCACAAGATTTACCGATTGCGGATGAAACGGCATTGCACCTGAATCCAGCTGATAGGTCAGCTTTAAATCATTGATGAGTTTTTCTGTATAATTGGCATTCTTCAGGATGATTTCACCATATTGCCGTGCGGTTTCTCCGTCAGTTTCGGACGTATCGGCAAGCAACTCCGCATACCCTTTAATCGGGGAAAGCGGCGTTTTCAAATCATGCGTAATGTTTGCAATCCATTCACTGCGCATCCGTTCGGTTTCCTCCTGCAGCTTGTCGCTGTTGCGGATTTCCTTGTCCATTTTATTGAGAGCCCCGTAGATTTCACTGAATATGCCTTTTTCGGGCATCGGTGTATAGGAACGCTGTGCAACAGCTTCTATCCCTTTTTTAATTTTACTGAGATGCATAATCAGCCAAAGTCCGCAAACTGCCATAATGCAAAAAATGACAAAAATCGAACGTCTGCCCGGTCGAAGCAACGCAAAGGACCGTCCTGCAAGAAACAGCAACACCGAAAAAATGAATAACAGAAAAAACAGATTTACTATCTTTTTATTTTTCATATGGATTTACCAGCTTATAGCCTAAACCTTTCACTGTGATAATATAGTTTGGAGCGGCGGGATTTTCTTCTAATTTTTCACGCAGATGGCGAATGTGTACCATAATTGTGTTGTCACAGCCAAAGCTATCCTCGCCCCAGACCGTTTCGTAAAGCCGTTCGCGGCTGATGACTCTTCCGATATTTTCTGCCAAGTATTTCAAAATTTCAAACTCTCTTGCCGTCAGTTCAATTTCTTTGTTGTTTTTCAGTACCCGACAGCCGTCCGTATCTATCCTAAGTTCACCGATTTTCACGGAATCATTTTGCGCCGGAGATTGCTTGTACTCCAAACGGCGTAGCTGTGCTTTGACCCTGTAAGCGATTTCTTTCGGACTGAACGGTTTGGTAACATAGTCGTCGCCCCCTACCGCCAAACCGAGTATTTTATCCACTTCATCATTTTTGGCAGACAGAAATAAAATCGGACATTGCGAAAATTCGCGAATTTGTTTACATACTTCAAATCCGTCTGTATCGGGTAGCATAACGTCTAAAATAATAATATCGGGGTTAGCTTCTTTACAAGCTGTCACAGCTGAACGTCCGCTTTCCGTCTTTACAATATCGGTAAAGCCCTCTGCCTTTAAAGCCCTTTCCAATAAATTCAATATATCTGTTTCATCATCCACAAGCAGAAGTTTCTTCGCCATTCCGCCACCCGCTTTCCGTAAATCCCGTGCCCGCATTCCGTGCAAACAACTGTTTTTAAAAATTATATCGGACAACCCTATTGTATGCAAGATTTCCGAGCTTAAAATTATCTTAATTTTTCTGCCCGTTCGAATGCCTTCGGGCAATAAAAATTTTCGCCTGTTTTCATATGTTACCTTTCATAACGATAAAAACAGGGCTGTTTTTTCAGCCCTGTTTACATATCCTTATCTGTAACAAAAAAACGCAGTCAGCCAAAAGGCTGTCTGCATTTTTGGCAAGCGACTACGAAAAAGATACATTTTTGGCAGAGAGGTTTGAACTCTTGTAAGATTATTCAAACCATACTTTCGGGAAATGCGCCATAATAAATTTGCGCATTGGATTATCGGGATAATCTCTGAGATGATATGCATTGATTGTCTGTCTTAGGTCATCATAAACATAATCTAATTCTTTGTCTGAAACAGAATGAAACGGTTTAATTTCAAACATTCCGTTTTCTTTGTATTCTATAAGCTTTTCAAATACATCGTTTATTTCAATACAGTTACTTATTTTAATCGGTGTTCTGCAAGTATAGGCGCAGTGAATTGTCGTGGGATTTTCTGCGTTTTTAACATTCTCGCATTCATACAAAAATCCTTTTTGACCTTTGTAAATATCTTCAAAACAATTTTCGTAATATTCGTTATATACTACTTTTTCTCCGTCAAATCCATAAGGGTAAAAGCTGAACGGCTTTGGTACGGGCTTTACAGCATAAAGCAAGGCAACCACAGGATTACTCGCGAAATACACATACGAATCTTTATGCTCGGACAAAATTGGTTTTAATTCCGTAATACCGCCAATCGGGGAGCCGTGATATAAAATCATTTATTGTTCTCCTTCGCGGTGTTGATAGAGGCAATTAAGATTCTGCGAATAGTGCCGCATTGATTATATAATGCTTGTACCATTTCTCTGTCAACTAAATCTGATTTTACAAACAACTCAAGCCAATATTCCGTTTCGTAACATTCTTTAAGTGCTATTTGCAATTTTGCAACGAAATCAGCTTTTCCGTGCGCATAGTTTGCTTCGTGAATATTCGCTCCTATACTTGTTGCCGAACGCTCCAACTGATTAACAAGGGCATAATGACCTTTTATATTTTCGCAGAATTTTATGATTTTTACAGAAAAATCCATCGTTAAATCGACAAGTTTATTTTCTTTCAATCATATCACCTCTGAGGGCATTATAACATATTTAATGAAATATTGCTACGCAATATGAAATAAGAACCTCTGCGGTGCCCAAAATCAAAGATTTTGACCGCAACGAGAACCTTGTGAAATTTTCCGCTTCGCAGAAAGTGAAATGAAATAAATCCCTCATACACCGCAGTGTATTTCATAGCGTAAGCTATTTCATATGCCGAAGGCATATTTCACAAATCCCGCAAGGGATTTATTTCATTGAAAAAAGCACGCTTTCGCGTGCTTTTTTCTGGCAGCGGTATAAGGATTCGAACCTCAACATACGGAGTCAGAGTCCGCTGTGCTACCGTTACACAATACCGCTATTTGAATTTTGCAAGTGGTATTATACAATGTGCACCGCCTGTTGTCAAGTCTTTTTTCAGAGAAAAACAGAAATCCTCGAAAAAGTCTTTTCGACACACTCTCTGTGTATATTTCGGAAATCCTGCAAAGCGGTATAAGAATAGATTGCACGCCGTAAAAAAATATGGTACACTGAATATATCTATTATACAGAAGGTGAACATATGGAACACACACCGTATTCTGCAATGCATACGCCGATGCTGACAGAGCTGTATGAGTTTTCCATGGCGGACGGTTATTTCTCCAACGGTATGGAAAACACTGTGGCATGCTTTGATTTGTTTTTTCGCCGCGTGCCTGATAACGGCGGTTTTGCCGTTATGGCAGGCTTACGGCAAGTGATTGACTATCTGTCCGATATGCATTTTACCGAAACGGATTTGGAATTTCTGCGCACGCAGGGCATTTCCGAACCTTTTTTACAATATCTGAAAGACTTTCAATTTACCTGTGATGTGTGGGCAATTCCCGAGGGTACGCCGATTTTTCCGAATGAACCGATTGTCAAGGTACGCGGTCCGATTGTGCAGGCGCAAATGATTGAAACCATGCTTCTGCTTTGTGTAAACAGCCAAAGCCTAATTGCAACCAAAGCGAATCGGTTGGTGCGTGCGGCACGCGGCACGGCAGTCGCCGAATTCGGTACACGGCGCGCGCAGGGCTGTGACGAAGCGGTATTCGGTGCGCGCGCGGCATATATCGGCGGCTGTGTTTCGACTTCGGGCGTGATTCCTGTGCGCGATTTTCACATTCCTGCCGTACAAACCATGATTCACAGCTGGGTACAGATGTTTGACTCCGAATATGAAGCATTCTGCGCCTATGCACGCCGTTATCCCACGCAGTGCAGTTTTGTGGTCGATACCTACGATACCTTGCGTTCGGGCGTACCGAATGCGATTCGTGCCTTTAACGACGTACTCACGCCGTTGGGTCAGCGTCCGCACAGTGTGCGGATTGACTCGGGCGACATCACATATCTTTCCAAACGCGTGCGCAAAATGCTGAATGAAGCGGGCTATCCCGACTGCGAAATTTTGGCGTCAAACGCTTTGGATGAGCACCTCATCAGCGATATGGTATCGCAGGGCGCCAAGGTGGACTGCTTCCTCGTAGGCGAGCGGCTGATTACCTCTGCTTCTTCCCCGCTGTTCAGCGGCGTCTATAAGCTTTGCGCAGTGGAAAAGGACGGGCGCATTATTCCGAAAATCAACCTTTCCGAAAATGTGCGTAAAATCACGATTCCCTCGTCAAAGCTTGTGTACCGCTTGTTCGATATGGATTCAGGCAAAGCGATTGCCGATGTTTTGACCACCGACAGCGAAGAGATTGACGATTCAAAACCGTATGAACTGTTTGACCCCGATTTCACCTGGAAACGCAAGGAAATTGAAAATTTTGTTGCACGACCCCTGCTTGTAAAAATCTTTGATAAAGGCACGTGTGTATATGCTTCCCCCACACTGCCCGAAATTCGGGAGTACTGTGCGGAACAGATTGACACGCTGTGGGACGAAGTCAAACGGTTTGAAAATCCGCACAAATACTATGTGGATTTGTCCGAAAAGCTCTGGGAAATCCGTAAGCTGTTAATTGAAGAATATAAAGGAGTCCGCAAATGAATATTTGGCATGATATCAGCCCCGAGCGCATTACCCGCGCCTCTTTCGATGCGGTAATTGAAATCAGCAAGGGCAGTAAAATGAAATATGAGCTGGATAAGGAAACCGGTCTTTTGTGTTTGGACAGGGTCCTGCACACTTCTACGCATTACCCCGCAAATTACGGTTTCATTCCGCGCACATATGCACCTGATAACGACCCTTTAGATGTATTGGTGCTTTGCTCCGAGAAAATCGAGCCAATGGCATTGGTGAAATGCTATCCCATCGGTGTCATCACGATGCTCGACAACGGCGCGGCTGACGATAAAATCATCGCCATTCCCAAAGGTGACCCGACCTACAACGGGTATTCAGACATTGCGCAGCTTCCAAAGCATGTGTTTGATGAGATGACACATTTCTTCACGGTTTACAAAATGCTCGAAAACAAGAAAACGGTTATTGACGAAGCAAAAGGGGTGCTTTCGGCATTGGAAATCATTGAGGATGCGATTACGCGTTACAACGAAACGTTCGTACAAAAATAATAAGCCCTCCGACTTTGAAAATCGAAGTCGGACAACAGAAAAGAGACAGGATTATGAATAATAAAGCAGTGAAAGTGTTTTTGTCGGTCACTTTGGCGCTGGTTGTGGTATTCGGCGCAGTTGCCATAGGTATGACCGTCAAAAACGGACGTTCCGTCATCGAAGTCAACGCACCCGCACCGTTTGCGGAGCGATTCGGTAAAAAGGATAAAACAGAAGATGAACCGCCTGCCTCTGCCGCACCGTCCGATGCATCGAAAACGCCGAGCGCACCGCAACAGCAGACTTCACTTCGGATGCTGTCTGTCGGGGACAATCTGATTCACGACGGCATTTACGAGCAGGCACAGAAACGCGCGAAAAACGGCGGCTATGATTTTTCGTTTTGCTATGCGCGTGTAAAATCCGCCGTGGAAGCGGCAGACATCGCCACCATCAATCAGGAAACCATTGTGGCAAAAAGCTATCCGCCGTCGGGCTACCCGATGTTCAACTCCCCGCAGGAGCTTGGCGCGGCAGTCAAGGACACGGGCTTTGACGTGGTCGCCCTTGCCAACAACCATATGCTCGACAAAACCGCCAAAGGACTTACGGAAGCGATTGATTTTTGGGACGCCGCAGAGGGCATCACCCGCACGGGCGCATACCGGGACAAGTCGGATTTAGACCGTGTGGAATATATTGAAAAGAACGGACTGAAAATCGGACTTATCGGCATTACACAGTATTTGAACGGGTTGTCGCTCCCGAAGGACAGTCCTCTGCAAATTATTTTAACAAGTGACGAAGCAACCATCGAGCGTAAAATCAAAGCGGCAAAGGCGGCGTGTGACGTTGTGCTTGTCAACGCGCACTGGGGTACGGAATACACTACACAGCCCACACAGGACCAAAAGAATCTCGCTAAAAAAATGGCTTCCTGGGGCGCAAACGTAATCATCGGACATCACCCGCACGTTTTACAGCCCATGGAATGGATTGACAACGCAGACGGTTCCCGCACGCTCGTCGCCTATTCGCTCGGCAATTTCATTTCCCAGCAGAACACCGCCGCGCGCGTCATCGGCGGGATGCTCCATTACACGCTCACAAAAGGTGCGGACGGTAAAATTACCGTTTCAGAGGTGCAGTTTGAACCGACGGTCACACACTATGTTTCAGGCAGTCACGATGTACAGATTTATCCGCTGTCGCAGTACAGCGACGCGCTCGCAAAAAAACAGGCGGGGCGCATCAAACAGCCCGATTTCAGCGTGGCATATGTTGAGAATTTTGTGAAAGACGTAATTCCCGCAGAATTTTTACAAAACTAAAACAAAATCCAACCTACAAACCCCCGACAGATTCTTCGGAAATCTGTCGGGGTTTTTGTATGAATCTTTCCGCACACGGCAATACTGATTTTGAGGACAAAATTTGCCGTGCGAGGGATAAATATGCAATACAACAAGGTCGAAATTTGCGGTGTGAACACCGCAAAACTGAAGGTGCTCAAAGAAGCGGAAAAAATCGAACTTTTAAAGCAGATGCAGGCGGGCGACAGAACGGCACGCGACAAATTGGTAAACGGCAATCTGCGCTTGGTGCTGTCGGTCATTCAGCGGTTTACCAATCGCGGTGAGAATTTAGACGACCTTTTTCAGGTCGGCACAATCGGTCTTATGAAAGCGATAGACAATTTTGATATTTCCCAAAATGTCCGTTTTTCGACTTATGCCGTGCCGATGATTATCGGCGAGGTGCGGCGCTATTTGCGCGACAACAACACCCTGCGCGTCAGCCGCTCGATGCGGGATACCGCTTACCACGCGATGCAGGCAAAGGAACAACTGCAAACAAAACTCAACCGCGACCCGACGATTGAAGAAATCGCCGCACATTTGGAATTGCCCGTCTGCGATGTGGTTATTGCGCTGGAAGCCATTGTAGAACCTGTTTCTTTATATGAACCCGTTTACTCCGACGGCGGCGATACCATTTATGTGATGGACCAGGTCGGCGGCTCGGAAAGCGACAGCGACTGGATAGACGAAATTGTGATTAAAGAAACCATCCGCGGACTCTCCCCCCGTGAAAAGCGGATTCTTTCCCTGCGGTTCATGCAGGGGAAAACGCAGACCGAGGTCGCCGAGGAAATCGGCATTTCCCAAGCACAGGTTTCGCGTTTGGAAAAATGTGCGATTCATAAAATCAAAGGGCGGGAGAAATAAAAAAGGACAGCCGAAAGGGCTGTCGTACAGTTCTGCATATATGCACGGGGATACACAATTTCGTAGGGACATGCCATTCGCTTTTTGCCATGTGCGATTCTTCGCTGTCGCGCAGAAGGACAGGTTCGTGCAGACCTGTAAGGGTGCTTCACGAATCGCCTGCCGTTTCGTTCCCGCCCGCCGAGGTTTGCGGCAAAACATCCGACTCTGTGATGGCTTTTTTATCTGCCGCGCGGCTATGCACTGTGTTGCATATACTTTCCTGCACCTGTGCCTCGCACATACGAAATTCCGCCAACAAGACTCTTTCTTCGTCTGTTAAATCCCGCATATTCATTTTTAACCCACCTTATGAAAGATTCAAGCAATCTCTATAAAACATCAATCTGTGATTTATTATAACATCTTTCTGTCGAAAAGGCAAGAAAAACCACAGCGGGCAAGCCGTGCCATGCGGTTCAAATAAATTTTTCTCGTTTCATATATAACAGCGGATACGGATTTCCCTGTTCATCAAGCTCTGTGCGTTTATACACCTGAAAGCCCATATGTGCATAAAACCCCGCTGCAAGCGGGTTCTGTTCATTCACAGTCAATTCAGAAACCGCATATTTCCGAATACCGTATGCCAACAGCTGCTTACCTATGCCTTTCCCCCGTTTTTCGGGTGCAACAAACAGCATTTCAAGCCTTTGTCCGTCAATCCCCATAAACGCCGCAGGCTGTCCGTCCGTGTCTGCACAGACGGCTACATGCGCCACAGAACGAAGCGCCTGCGGCACATACGTCTTAATTTGTACAATTTCCTCTTCCGACAAAAATAAATGCGTTGCCCGTACGGTGCTTTCCCATATATGCAACAACTGCCGTTCCATAGACGGCGTCAGCACATCCAACTCTTTTATCTGCATACAGCACCTCTGAAAATTTTGTTGATTCGTTAAAGGAACATCATTCGGTGCATAACCGTTTGCGGTTATTGTACCATAGCGTCAGCGTGATGGTACAATCGTCCGTCTTTGTCGCCAGACAAAGGGACATCATTCGGTACATAACCGCCTGCGGTTATTGTACCATAGCGCCAGCGTGATGGTACAATCGTCCGTCTTTGCCGTCAGGCAAAGGGACATCATTCGGTACATAACCGTTTACGGTT
>ERZ808028.11-NODE-11-length-240016-cov-14.031933_pt1 | contig 240016 bp, 235 predicted proteins | sample MGYA00380184_ERZ808028 | MGnify/ENA primary metagenome ERZ808028 (study PRJEB31490, sample SAMN06133397) | mouse gut metagenome | isolation source: J8_1 | host: mice | place: China: Chengdu | collected 2015-05 ...
AACTCAAAAATAAAACTCGAACAGGGAAAGGAGACGGTGGATATGTGTCTGGCAATACAGGAAATGAGAGAAGAGAGCAGAAATAAAGGCAGAGATGAGGGAAGAAATGAGGGCAGAATTGAAGGCAGAATCGAGGGAAGGAATGAGGGCAGAATCGAGGGAAGAAATGAAGGCAGAATCGAGGGAATCAAGGCATTTATACAGGATAAGGTAGAGGACGGCGTAGCAGAGAACGTTATTATTTCCAAATTGCAGCGGCACTTTGCCCTTGACGTAGAAACTGCAAAGCAGTACTATACAACATATGTAAAATAGTATCATAAATGTAATATGCGGCATGAGGAACGAAAGCGTTTTGAAGAAGAAGGTTTTGTGGGAAGTATGGTGTAAGGAGTAGTCTTAGATAGGAGGCTTTGAGATGATAGAAAACGAATCTGCTGAAAATTATTTGGAGACGATATTGGTTCTTAGCAGGAAACTTCCTGTTGTGCGCGCTGTGGATATTGCGAATGAGCTTGGTTTTAAGAAGTCGAGTGTCAGTATCGCGATGAAAAATCTTCGGGAGAAGTGTTATATTACGGTAACAGACGCGGGCTTTATCTATCTGACAGAGTCTGGGAAAGGTATTGCGGAGCTGATCTATGAGCGGCATGAGTTTGTATCGGAGTGGTTGATGCGGCTCGGCGTTCCGCAGGAGATTGCAATTGAAGATGCCTGCAAGATTGAACACATTCTTAGCAAAGAGAGTTACGATGCCATTAAGGCATTTGTTGCACAGCATACATAATAAAAAATATAGTAGAGATACACGCCTTTTTTCATTAAAATGTACGAAAAGCGTTTAAAATTTGCGTGATTTTTGATTATTTTAAACAAAATTCTTGCTTTATTGTTAAAAATATACTAAAATGATATTATATTTTTCGTTGTAGGCAGTAATTTTGCATGAGATGACAACTCTGAGCATTTGTACGCGTAAAGGCATGGAGCTGTTATGGAGTAGGAGGCGTGTTCTAAATGGGTCAGAAGAAAAAAAGTTTAATCAGTGCAATCATGTGTTTGTGTGGCGTGGTTGCAGCAGTCACGGCAATCGGGATTGGTGGAAATTCCATCTTTTCGATTCAGGCAATCTCCAAAAATTCATATGAAACTTATGAAGAGGCAGTGGATGAAGGTTACAAATCGGAGATACGATCACAGGTGCAGAGCGCGGTTGCGGTCATTCAGAGTGAGTATGATAAATTCAAGGCAGGTGAAAAGACTGAGGAGGAGGCGCAGGAGGACGCAAAAGATGTTGTGCGTGCGATGCGCTACCGGGAGGACCAGAGCGGATATTTTTGGATTGACGGCATGGACTATGTGCTGGTGGCACATGCAGTTCTGACTGATCAGGAGGGCGATAACCGAAAGGACCTTATGGACCAGAACGGTGTCATGATCACACAGTCGGTGGTAAATGTCTGCAACAGTGCGGATAAGTGTGGATATAATGAATTTTATTTCACGAAATCAGACGGAGTGACAGTCGCGCCCAAGATTGCTTATTCTGAGTTGTTTGAGCCGTGGGGCTGGGCTGTCTGCACAGGCAATTATGTCGATGAGATCAATGCGGCAAAGGAAGTCGTCAAAGCCGAACTGGATAAGGAGTATCTGAATGTGCTGATCCGCTCGAATGCAGTGTGTTTTTCAGCCATCTTTATATCGCTGGCAGTGGCGTTTTTAGTCGGCAGGCAGATCGTGAATCCGTTAAAGAAGATTCAGGCGTTTGCACAGAAGCTGTCCGAGGGCGATTTGACCACAAATGTAGATGTCAAGACGAGGAACGAAGTTGGACAGACGGCAGATGCGCTGCGGGTGGCACAGGAAAATATGCGCGGACTGTTGCGGGGAATCACGGAAATCTCGAACAGCGTTGGCAGTGCGCTGGGAAATTTTGATAAATCCTTTAATAATATGAAGGAATCCATCTCACAGGTGTCGATTGCGGTGGACTCGATCGCAGAGAATGTCACCAAACAGGCGGCTTCCACGGACGAGGCGAGCGGGAATGTTGTCATGATGGCAGACCAGATCAACCAGACTGGCTCTGAGGTGGCGAATCTGAACAGAAATGCAGATGAGATGAACCGCATTAGCGAACAGTCGATGGATACGCTGAAACAGTTAATCAGTGTGAGCAACAAGACGAGGGAGAGTATCTCTGCAATGGCTGAGCAGACGGCAAATACGAATAAATCCGTTGAGCAGATTCATATGGCGGCGAATCTGATTAATGAGATTTCAGACCAGACAAGTCTGCTTGCCCTGAATGCGAGCATCGAGGCAGCGCGTGCTGGCGAGGCTGGAAAAGGCTTTTCTGTAGTGGCAGATGAGATTGCAAAGCTGGCAAACCAGTCTGGCGAATCTGTCGAGGAGATCACCAAGACGGTGATTGCGCTTCAAGGGAATGCATCAAAGTCTGTCGCTGTGATGAAGGAGATCAACGAGGCAGTTGAGATACAGGTGAACTCACTGACTGAGACGCAGCATATTATGGAGAAGCTGCATCAGGAGCTTGTGAACTGCTTTGCTTCGGTAAATTCGATAGATTCGATGACACGGGAGATTGACAGCCAGAGAGAGGGTGTCACCACCTCGATTTCAGTGCTGAATGATTTGGCACAGGACAATGCATCAGTTGCGGAGGAGACGGCGGCAATGTCTACAGAGCTTTCCAGAGAAGTGCATGAATCGAATCAAATTGTGGAGGACTTGGAGGGGAAAGTCAGCATTTTGATACAAGATGTAAATAAATTTACAGTATAGTACATAATAAAAATGCCCATTGATTGTGAGATGGGCATTTTTTATGCATTTTATTCTTTTATATTTCATTTTCTATATCATCATTTGGAAATGGTGCTGTCGCCATGTTTTCTTTTTCATCGATAGGAACCCATGCGTTGCCAAACGGAATATCCCGAAACAGGGCGGCAAGCCCGGTAATCTGTTTGAGGCGCAGGATTTCATCCCTCTCCATACCTAAGTGCTTGGAAATCCATGTGTCTGAACGCCCCAGCTCGTGCAGCTCTTTGATAATGTTACTCATCAGGTCTACGCTGTGTGAGCCCCTTGCGCGGTTGTGGCGGATAGTGCTTGCCATGCGGTGATCGAGCGGTTTGTTGATGACAGAGACGGGCAGCATGCCATTCTCGCGCTCATAGATATCGGGGTAGTCCAGCATAATGCGGTAGCGGTGGAAGCCGTCCACAATGATGTACGTGTCGTCGGGGTCATCATGGTAACAGACGATGGGCATTGTATAGCCGTCCTCCTTGATGCTGTCGTAGAGCAGTTTGAGCTCTGGCGGCGCCACGGAGTTTGGATTGTATGTATTAGGCTGTATTTTCTCAACTGGGACTGAAATTACCTGATAGACAGGACTTTGATATGTCATTTTTATTCACCTACATTCTGATATTTTTTCTTTAATAAATTAATGCTTTCTTTCTGCTGTTTTGTGAGGCCAAAACCCATAAAACGGCAGATATGGTCATTTTTTAAGATACAATAGCACATGCGCTTCCAACTAGGGATATCCTTCGAGGATTTGATGTCGTCCGTGTGGTCTGGAATCTTGCCGATGAAGATTATGCGTGCGTTTTTCATGAGGGTGTAGTTGGACACCCCGTTGCGGCGGATTTGATAGCCGTGTGCAACCAGTTCTTCTATCGTTTTTTCTTCCAGACCGCCGCCGACATTGTGCCAGAAATCAATGGAAGTCTGGAATTTCTTAATGTAGTTATTTCTGAGCCGCACGGGCAGCGTATCCAGCAAAAATTTAGTATAGGATTCCCATGTATGCCCCTCTGGCAGTGTCAGGTTGCGGTATCCGAGTGCCTTGGTCTTGCCGTAAATAGAGCCAAAGTTTGCGCCGCGGACACGGCCGACGAGCTTTGCCCAGATTTCGGGGTCGATGACGCGGTACAGATTCAGGCTTTCTTTGGCATAGTCGCCGAAGGGCGAAGCCACGCGCATCTGGTCCAGCTTGAGCCCGGACATATAATACAGGTCATACAGATTGTTATAATCATAGGAAAAGATATAATTTGCGTGCCAAACATCATAGATGGACCAGTCGTAGATGGGGGATGCACACCATACATCCTTGAACTGTCTGCTGATCCAGCAGGTGTTGTCATAGCCATATTTGCGGTTTAAGATACCACTGTAGCGCTGCATGGATTCGTCTGCGCGGATGCCAAGCAGGCAGATGGTTTTCTGATTGCCGTGGGAAATGCGGTACCATCGGCCAAACTGCTTGGCGAGATCCTCCTGATGCATACGGTAATGGTATGTTGTGATCGGATTATTTTTCATATTGATCACATAGGGATAGTCTGGCATAGGACGTACCCATGCAGTTTCCTTGGTATCATCCCACGGGTACCAGAACATCTCGTAGTTGCTGAGTGCCGTCCGTGTTGCCATGGGGAGACATACCCAGTATGGCTCGACATCTTTCGCAATGCGTGTAAAAGTTCGTTCTACATAGTCAGTCGTGGCAGAATACTGTGCCTCGAAATCCTGATGAAAGACACCGATTTTTTTATTTGGGTAAAATTTTTTTTGGAAATCCAACGTCAGGTTCAATAAAAGACCACTGTCTTTCCCACCTGAGAAGGAGACAAAGATATTGTCAAATTCTTTGAAGATAAAGTGAAATCTGTTTTGTAGTGCATCATACACATTCTGACTGGCATATTTTCGCTTCGTTGTAATCACCACCTCTTTCGTATTTATTAAATTTACCATATTTTTCCAATTTTCACAAGAGTTTGACAAATATTTCACATGTTTGTATAAGATGGATAGAATGTGTGTTTGCTTTCGCTGAGAAGGACTTTTTATTTCGATGTGCAAAAGCGTATCGCAAAAGTAGTAATTGTGCTTGACATAGTGGTGTTCGAGAGGGTATTCTTTTCATATTGGAGGAATGATAATGTCTGAGAAGAAGCTTTTTACAAGATACGTGTCGCAGAATATCCTTGGAATGCTGGGAATTTCGATCTATATTTTGGCGGACACATTTTTTATATCGCTGGCGGAGGGGGCGGACGGGATCACGGCGCTCAATCTCGTCCTGCCGGTGTACAGCCTGATTTTTGCCATCGGCGCAATGATCGGGGTCGGTTCTGCAATCCGGTTCAAAATCCTGCGGGCGCGGAAGGACAAGGACGCGGAGCTGTATTTTTCCAATGCACTTTTGTGGGCACTGGCAATTGGCATTGTTTTTATCTTAGTCGGCATTTTGATGCCGGAGAAGGTGGTCGCGCTGCTTGGCGGCGATGAACGGATTGTCGCGGTAGGAAAGGATTACACGGCAATCTTTATGATGTTTTCACCGTTTTTTATGTGGAATCATATCTGCAATGCGTTTGTGCGCAATGACGGCGCCCCTTCTGTCGCGATGGCTGCGACGCTTTGCAGCAGTCTGTTCAATGTGGTTTTTGACTATGTGCTGATGTTTCCGCTCGGGCTTGGCATGAGGGGGGCGGCACTGGCAACGGCGCTGTCGCCGGTGCTTGGCGTGTCAATCTGCTGCGTGCACCTGCTGTCCAAAAAGAGCACCATTGTGTTTCGGTGGGCAGTGCCTTCTGCGAAGCGGCTGTTTGCGGCTTGCCAGCTTGGCATTTCTGCCTTTGTCGGAGAAATTTCATCGGGGGTGACGACGGTTGTCTTTAATATGCTGATTTTGAAGCTTGCCGGAAATGTCGGGGTGGCGGCATACGGCGTGGTCGCCAATACATCGCTGGTGGCAGCGGCGGTCTTTAACGGTGTGTCGCAAGGGTCACAGCCGCTTTTGAGTGACTATTATGGCAAGGGGCAGACAGAATCGGTCAGAAAGGTGGTCAGACTTGGCGTTTGTGCAGCACTGGTGATGGCGGTACTGATTCTTGGCGTGGTGTGGGCTTTGGCAGAACCAATCACAGCAGTGTTTAACCATGAGGAAAATGCCGCGCTTACGGCGTATGCGGTGACGGGTCTGCGCCTGTATTTTATTGGTTTTTTGTTTGCGGGCTTTAATATTGTAGGAACGGGGATTCTGAGTGCGGTGGAATCGGCGGGATGGGCATTTGCAGCGTCGATCTCAAGAGGGTTTGTCGCAATCATTGTCTGTGCCCTTGTGCTGTCGGCGTTGTTTGGCATGAATGGGGTCTGGCTGGCATTTCCGGCGGCTGAGCTTCTCACGTCGGCGCTGGTGGCAGCGGCATTTCGAAAGGCATTTGTATATTAAAGTAGCATTTTATATAGAAGGAGGATTTTATCATGGTAGAAAAGTATGTGTTTGGCAGTCCGTTTGAGACGGAGGCGGTGACAGCGCAGATTCCGGCAAAAGCGTTTGCAGGAGCCCTTGCGTGCGGTGAGATTTCTGTGGAGAAGGGGTTTTGTTACCAGTGTCAGATGAGTGACACGGATGTCATTTATGGACTGGGGGAGGCAAACCGCGGTATCAACAAGAGGGGGTACAGGTATGTGAGCAACTGTACAGATGATCCGCATCACACGGAGGACAAGACATCGCTTTACGGCGCACACAACTTTATCGTAGTGTCGGGGAAGCAGCACGTAGGACTCTTTTTTGATTACCCTGCGACGATCAGTTTTGATATTGGATACACACAGCAGAATTTGCTCACGGTGTCCTGTGAGCGCGCAGATTTGTATCTGTATGTAATCACAGGTGAGAGTGCCTATGATGTGGTGAAGCAGTTTCGAAAGATGATCGGCACAAGCTATATTGCGCCGAAGTATGCGTTTGGCTTTGGACAGAGCCGATGGGGGTATAAGACGGCTGAGGATATTGAACGTGTTGTGCGGGGATACAGGGACCATCAGCTGCCAATCGACATGGTGTATCTCGACATTGATTATATGCAGGATTACAAGGACTTTACGGTCAATGCAGAGCGTTTCCCGGCATTTGAGCAGTTTGTGCAGAAGATGAAGGAGGAGAAGATTCATCTGATTCCGATTATTGATGCGGGGGTAAAGATTGAGAAGGGTTATGAGATCTATGAGGAAGGTTTGGAAAAAGGGTATTTCTGTAAGCGCGAGGACGGTTCGGCGTTTGTGGCGGCGGTCTGGCCGGGCTGGACGCATTTTCCTGATGTGCTCAATCCTGACGCGAGGGCATGGTTTGGCGGAAAGTATGAGCTGCTGACAAGCCTTGGCATCGACGGTTTCTGGAATGACATGAATGAGCCGGCAATCTTTTATTCAGAGGAGGGCATTCGGGCTTTAAATCAGGCTGTTTCGGACCATGTGAAAACGTTTGGCGCGGATGCGATGGTTGACAATCCCGATGCGATACCGTTTGAGGCGCGGGGGATTCTCGAGCGGATTCAGAATAATCCTGAGGATTACAAGCGGTTTTATCACAACGTCAATGGGACGATGGTCCGCCATGACCTTGTGCATAATTTGTATGGCTATAATATGACAAGAGCGGCTGGTGAGGCGCTCAGGAAAATTGCGCCGGACAAAAACATGCTGCTGTTCTCGCGTTCCTCCTACATTGGAATGCACCGCTACGGCGGCATCTGGACTGGAGATAACCAGTCGTGGTGGTCGCATATTCTGTTGAACCTCAAAATGCTGCCGTCACTGAATATGTGTGGCTTCTTGTATACTGGTGCCGATCTTGGCGGGTTTGGCGCTGACACGACGAGAGATTTGCTGCTGCGCTGGCTGGCGCTTGGCGTGTTCACGCCGCTGATGCGCAATCACACTGCGCTTGGCACAAGAGAGCAGGAGTGTTATCAGTTTGAGCAGATCGAGGATTTTCGGCATGTGGTCGGCGTGCGTTACCGGCTGATACCATATTTGTACAGTGTGTATGTAAAGGCGGCAGAGTGCGGTGAGATGTATTTCAGACCGCTTGGGTTTGACTTTCCCAATGACAGGCGTGCAGTGGAGACGGAGGACCAGCTGCTGCTCGGGGACGAGGCGATGATTGCACCGATCTATACGCAGAATGTGAGCGGCAGGACGGTGTATCTGCCGGAGGAGATGAAGTTTGTCAAGTTTATGCCAGATGGAACAATCTATGAGGAGATTCTGCCGCAGGGGACGCACTATGTCGAGGTTGCCTTGAACGAGGTGCCGCTTTTTATCAGAAAAGGGAAGTGTATTCCAGTCGTGGAGGCGGCGGAGCATGTGGAGGCGATTGATCTGAATACGGTGAAGTATCTTGGGTATGAGGGCGCGGCGTATGAGCTTCGTTAATTAGACTTTAATAAGATTTATACTTGATGATATAAAAGAAGTTCTTGAAACAATGGAGGAGGGAAAGGCAAAGGAAAAACTTCAAAAGGTTGCCGATAATTTGCAGCAAACACTGGAAGATTAGGAATTGGATACCATATTTGGACAGAAAAGAGGCTGTTGTACGATAGATTTCGTGCACGGCTTCTTTTTGTATAAAAAATAAATCTTTTTATCTTTTTGATAAAAACATCTTGACATCTCTGTTTGTTCGTGTTATATTCTTATTATCAAATAAATAATATCAGAAAGATAATAACACTTCACAACCAAACATTTCGTCTATAAGAACAGGAGGTACTTATTATGAATACAAAGTATACAGAGATCGTAAATACAAATGCCATCGGAAAAGCGGAAAATCCCATCACGCTGAACCAGCTCTTGAAACGGGCAAATGATGAGCAGCTCATTCCGTCAAGACAGAACCGTGAGCGGGTCTTGTTCATTGGAATTGATGTGCAGCAGGATTTCATGGAAAAGGGGGCGCTGGGAGTTCCCGGGGCACACGGTGATGTAGAGCGCATGACCCGCTTTATCTATGAAAATATGGACGCGATTTCGAATATTGCAGTTTCCATCGACACGCACACGCCGCATCAGATCTTTCACCCTTGCTGGTGGATTGACGAGCAGGGCAGCAATCCAGCGCCGTACACGACGGTCACGCTGGCGGACTTGGACAGCGGGAAGTGGAAGGCAGTCATCAATCCGATCGCGTCAAGGGATTATGTCGGGCATCTTGAACAGGATGGAAAAAAGACCCTCTGCATCTGGCCATATCACTGCATTCAGGGAACAGTCGGCTGCGCGCTGGAAAACCAGTTTGCCAACATGGTCTATTTCCACTCTGTCGCCAAGAAAGCCATCGTGCAGCGGCTTGTCAAAGGGCAGGACCCGCTGTCTGAGATGTACGGTGTGATCAAGCCGGAATACGACACAAAAGGCTATATCAATCTGGATTTTCTCAATAAACTGGAACAGTATGACAAGATTGTGATCGCGGGGGAAGCCAAGAGCCACTGCGTGCTGGAGAGCATTCAGCAGATTCTTGAATACTATGAGAACAGACCGGAAATCACGCGAAAGATTTATATATTGGAAGACTGCATGTCACCGATTCCCGGCTTTGAGAAAGTGACGGACAGCGCGTTTGAGACATTTAAGAGGAAGTATCAGGTAGCGATCGCAAAGAGCACAGACAAAATCTTGAACTGAGAAATATGCCGCTTCGCGGCTGCGGCTGGCGCGATATAAGAATAGAAATTAACAGGAGGATACAGAGAATGGAATATGATAGGAATGTATTTGAAATAGATGGCTTAGACGAAATTGAGATTGAAAACACCTCTGTGGAGGAGATTGACAGTGAGAATATTAATCTGATATTTCTGGGAATTGACAAATCTGGTTCCATGTCTGTCTTTCAGCAGGACATGAAGCACAGCTTAACGGAGTTTCAGCACGCGCTTGCAAGTGCGAAAGAAGCAGATGAAATCTTAGTCGCGCGGGCTGATTTTGAGGACACAATCACCATTGGCGGCTACAAGAGAATCTCGGAATTTGACACGGCATTTCAGGCTGGCGGCTGCACGGCGATGTACGATGCAATCACAGGTGGAACTGCAAAGCTCAGAGAATACAGAAAGTTTCTAAAGGCGCAGGGCGTGCGGGTCAAGGCAGTGTTTGCAGTCTTTAGCGACGGGCAGGATAACTCGTCCCAAAGCAGCTTCGCGCAGGCAAAGGACTGTATCGCCTATCTGAATCAGGAGGAGATCACGACAGCGTTTATCAGCTTTGGCGGCGCGGCGTCAACGGTGGCAAAGGATTTGGGCTTCTGCAATATCCTCGATGTCACAAGCTCAGCGAGTGAGCTGCGCAGAGCATTTGACTGTCTGTCAAAATCGGTCATCGAGTCCTCCAAATCGGTGATGGCAGATGGAGATGACTTTTTTCAGATCTGAATAGGTAGAATGGAGCGTGTACGATGGTGGTGAATAAGATTGGCGCACAACATCTGGACTACGGGAAAAACTGTCAGGATTGCGGTCTGGAAAATGAGACTATCAAACTTGTGTGCGATGGTTGTTCGGAGGGGGAACACAGCGAAGTCGGGGCAAAGGCATACTGCCATCTGGCAAATCTGGGATACAGCACACAGCAGATTTTTCAAATGCTTGTGGGGATATTTGGACAGTCGGCGGACGCCGTCAGAAATTATCTGTGCTTTACGATTCTGGAGGTCACAGAGCGGGAGGAGGACTTTCTTGTGACATACAGCGGAGACGGATACATTCTTTTGCAGGATACGGCAGGAAAGCTTCATTTCATGGAACTAAGTGACGGGGAGTATCCGCAGTATTATGCCTATAATTTCTGCGATGCATCAAAGCTGGAGCATTATAAAAATGGCGTGGTTCTCAGACAAAAAGTGTTTCATAAAAAAGAGTATCAAAAGGTGGGCATTGCATCAGACGGGCTGCGCTATATCGCCAAGTCGCAGGATACGCAGTTGAAGGAAGCGTTTACGGCGCTTTTGAAGCTGGGCAGTGCAGTGAAGATCAAGCGGTTTATCAACCGCAATCAAAGGGTGTTTCGAGATGATATCACAATTGTTTTTTAAGAAATCGTCAAACCTTGTGTTTGACAGCACAGGCAGAGTTCCGCTCACAGAGGGCGGAGAGGGCGCTATTTATCTGGAGCAGGGACAGCTTTTGAAAATATATAAACCCGCGGTCAATCTGCAATCCAAACAGCGAAAGATACAGCTCTTAATGCAGAAGGCACGCGACAATGCGCTGCCGCCGGAAGTGGTCTGTCCCCAGCAGATTGTTGTGGACCAGAAGGGAAACTTGATTGGGTTTTCGATGGAACAGGTGGAGGGGGAGGAGATGCGGCTGCTTGCAAACCGTAAGTTTGTGACGGCAAATCATATCACGACAAAAGATATTTTAACCATGCTGGTCAAAGTGCAGTCTGTCATGGAGTGCCTGCATCGACAGCACATTTTTATCGGCGACCTCAATGACCGCAATATTTTGTTTGACAGGCAGTTGAACATATATTTCATAGACTGTGACAGTTGGGCGGTGGAGAACGAAGCGTGTGAGGTTGCGATGGATTTGTTCAGGGACCCGCTTCTGTGCAGCAATGCGTTCAGCGCAGAGACAGACACCTATGCTTTTGCAGTTCTTGCATGGAAACTGCTGACGCGGATTCACCCATTTGGCGGGACGATGGAGCCGGACAGGAATCTCATAGACCGCATGAAGAACGGCATCTCGGTCATTGACAATCCAGCCGTCAGGATTCCGAAGACTGTCAAATCATGGCGGAATCTGTCGCCTGCGTTAATCAGTGCCTTACAGCGGATTTTCCTGAATCAGAGCAGGGAATTATCGGGAGAGCTGGCAGACATGCTGCATACACTCAGGTTCTGTGATGCCGACAGGGAATATTATTATGGAAAGTATACCTCCTGCCCGCTGTGTGACCAGAATGCCCGCCTGCAAGTGACGCCTCAGTGCAGGGGTGTGAAGGACGGACTGCGGGTGACGGCGCTGCTTCCGGCAGACAGGGTGAAGATGGTGTTTGATGAGAATCTGTATCTGAACCAAATGGACTGCGTTGTAGATGTGCGTCTGGGAAAAACCATAAAAACGCAGTATGGCGTCTGGTATTATTTTACATCGGAGGGAACCTGCATTGAGGACTTTGCAGAGGCGTTTGTAGTCCACTCAGGAAAGGATTACACAATTGAGAAAAAATATAAGACCCGCATTGTTGTGGAGGGCAGCCATGTCTATTTTCTTTCTAGGCAAAATACCTTGAAGGACATGACGGTTTTAGAAAAGGGGAACAGTATCCGGTCTGTGTGCAAGTGCAGCAATACGGCTTACTTTGAAGTCAAGGACGGGAAGTACTGTCTTGTGAATGTATACGCTGGAAAACTCGTGATCACGGTAAACGGAGTGCACATCGAATTAAAATATGACACAGATGTCAGAAATTATGGGATTCACTATGACGCCGTCTTGTCCCAGTGGCTGTTAATCTTAGAGGACAGCGCAGCAAACTACAGGACATATATTGTGAAGGACAGGGAGGTGGTGTTCGAGACAGACCAGATCAAGTACGGCGGGCCGCTCAATGCGCCCTGCATCAGCAACAACATAATCTATTACCCGATGGATTCAAAAATCAGGGGATTTTCGCACACGAAGTCCGCGTACAAAGATTTCGCGTGTGAGATCGTGAACGAGGGCAGTGTGCTGGAGAAAAGGAAACATCAGTTTGTGATAGTAAATGATGAGAATGTGTATATTGTAAGCGCTATGTGACAGGGAGTCTTAGTGGGAGGACTCCTTGTTTTTGTGCCGCCGCTTTTTTTGTTACTGTTCACTCTGTTCCAGTAACATTTTTTCTGAACGTTTTCTAAATTTTCAGTTATTTCTTCACACTGCTCAGGAACTGTGATACAATAAAAGAACAGGATTATTCAGAAAATTTGCAGAATATATAAACAACTGATTAGGAAATGAAACAATTTCTTACAATGATACAGAAAGGATGAGAAGATGCAGGAAACAATCAAACCCCCTGTGGAGGTGCGCTATCAGGCAGAGCTGGAAGCGCTCAAAAACGCCGATAAGGGCGAGAAAAAACCGGACAACTGGCAGATGTCGCCAAAGGCGGTCCGCACCTTTATCTTAGGCAGCGACAAACCAGTCAAATATCAAAGAAAGTCTTATCAGATCAAGAAAAAATATTTCGGAAATGACGCGCTCGTCGAGCGATGCATTGTCACACTGGCTGGAAACCGCGGCTTGATGCTGGTCGGTGAGCCGGGAACGGCAAAGACCATGCTCTCTGAGCTCTTGTCTGCCGCAATCAGCGGAAATAGCAAAAACACCATACAGGGAACGGCTGGAACGACAGAAGATATGATTAAGTATTCATGGAATTATGCCCTTTTGCTCGCAAAGGGACCGAGCAGGGAGGCGCTTGTGCCCGCACCGCTCTACGTGGGCATGGAAAAGGGAATCCTCACACGGTTTGAGGAGATCACGAGGACACCCGCAGAGATTCAGGACAGCCTGATCAGTGTGCTCAGTGACAAGGTGCTGAATGTGCCAGAGCTGGGCGATGACGGCTTTCTGTTTGCGCGTCCCGGCTTCAATGTGATCGGGACGGCAAACACGAGGGACAAGGGTGTCAATGAGATGAGCAGTGCGCTCAAGCGGCGCTTTAACTTTGAGACAGTCATGCCGGTGAACAAGGTATCGCTTGAGAAGCAGATTATCCTGAATGAAGTCAACATGCTTGCGGAGGAGAATCATATTGCGATGAAGGCGGACGAGGACGTCGCCGAACTGCTTGCGTCCACGTATCACGAGCTGCGCGAGGGCGTATCGTCTTATGGGCACCGGATTGACAAGCCAAACGCAGTGATGAGCACGGCGGAGGCGGTGTCCGTCTACTACCAGACGATGCTCACGGGGTACTACTACGGTGATGAACATCTTGACGTGGAGTGTCTTGTCCAGAACCTTGTCGGTGCAATCTCGAAGGAGGACAAGGACGATCTGGAGAAAGTGAAGGGATATTTCAACACAGTAGTACGCGCAAAGAGCGATAAAGAGGGTGGATTATGGAGACAATATTACGAAGCGAGGAAATGGCTGAAATAATGCTGATTCCAGTGCGCCATCACAGTCCGGCGTGCGCCTGCCATATCAAAAAGATCTTTGCGCAGTGGAAGCCAGATGCCGTTCTCGTGGAGGGACCAGACAACGCCAATGCGCTGCTGCCAGTCATGGTGCACAGCGACACACGCGCGCCGTTTGCAATCTACTATGCCTATCATGACAAGGCGAAAAAAATCTCGGAGGAACAGCAGCACTACAAGTGCTATTATCCATTTCTGGACTATTCACCGGAGCTTACCGCACTGCGCGAGGCACACAAAAATATGACACACATGTCATTTATAGACTTGTCATACGGGGACATTCTGGCGGCGTCTGCGGAGAAGCTCATGGGGGGAGAGGCACCGCGCAACTACAATGACGACTATCTGCTCGCGCGAAATGACTATATCGACCGCCTGTGTGAAAAGACAGGGCTGCGCAGCTTTGATGAGTTTTGGGAAAAATATTTTGAGATCAACGGCATCTATGAGGACAGTGCGCTCTGGTTTTCTCATCTGAATACATACTGTGCGCTTGCGAGAGAAAATACACCCCAAGAAGCCTTGCAGCGTGAGGGGTGTCTGGCGAGAGAACAGCACATGGCGGCACGGATTGCCTTGCAGGTCCTAAGCGGCAAATCGAAGCGTATCCTTGTCATAACGGGTGGCTTCCACACGCCGGGACTGCGCGAGCGCCTGTCAGATGCGCAGTGGCAGGAGACTGTAAAGTATGCAAAACATATCGAACATTATGTGCCGGGACAGGACGAGAGCGTGTATCTCATGCCGTATTCGATGGAGTCTGCGGACGCGCTGAACGGGTATGCAAGCGGTATGCCCTTCACAGGATTTTATCAAAAAATATGGGAGGGTATCGACAGGCAGACGCCGAATCCTTATGAGGAGGCGGTACTTGGTTTTTTGATCTCCACGGGCAAATCAGTGCGCAAGGAGGACGGTGCGCTCTCCACCTATGATGAAATCTGTGCATGGCAGATGGCGCAGGGGCTTGGCAGCCTGCGCGGGAAGCCGCAGCCGGGGGCATATGAGCTGCAAGATGCCGTGCTGTCCTCCTATGTGAAAGGAGAGTGCACGCTCTCGTCAGATCTGCCGCTTCGCACGCTGCGGCGCCTGATGACAGGGACGGGTTCAGGGGCGCTTAGCACGCTTGCAGATGTGCCGCCGATTGTCTTAGATTTTCAGAATCAGTGCAGTGCACTGGGGATTAAAACAGACAGCACACTGGAAAAAGAAGTGGCGCTCTCCATTTTTTCCAGCAAAAAGCACAGGCGCATGAGCACGTTTTTTCACCGGCTGGTGTTTTTGCAGACGGACTTTGCCAAGCGCCTAAAGGGACCAAATCTGCAATTGAGAAAAGACCGCAGCCTTATTCGGGAGATTTGGAAATACAAATACAATGCGCAGGTGTTTGCCGCCCTGATTGATGTGTCTGTGCATGGCGCGACGATGGAGGAGGCGATTGTCAGCATTGTGCAGGAGCAGCTCTTGCAGGATACGAAGGCGGACAGGGCGGCAGTCCTTCTGACGCAGGTGTTTGAGATGGGGATTTCCAGCCAGCTTGAAAAGGTGTACGAGCGTGTGCATGAATTGATGTTAAAGGATATGGATTTTTATTCCATTGCAGATGCGCTCAAATCGCTCACAATGATGGAGGATTTGGGGGCACTCTATGAGTCCGAGCTGAGATTTGACAAGCTCTTGCACATCGGTGTGAGAAAGCTGGTGACACTCCTTCCAAGCATCACACGAATGAACGATGACGCGCTTAACGATGGCATGAATGCGCTGAAATTGCTGTATCAGATCACGGGCAGAAAGGGGCAGGAGTACGACAACGAGCGCGGGGACTTCTACGAGGCATTGCAGATCATGCAGGAGGATATGCAGATTCATGCGGGATTAAACGGCTGTATCCATGGAATCCTCTATGGCGGCGGCAGGGAGGATTCGCAGGCGGTCGGAGAGGTATGCCGCGGGTATCTTACAGGCACCAAAGAACAACTGCTAAAGACGGCGGTCTTTTTCAGGGGACTGTTCTTTACGGCAAAGGATTTGATGCTGATAGAGCGCAGTATGCTGGAGATGATTGATGTATTTCTCGGTCAGGTGGAGGAGGCGGAATTTATGGAGCTGCTGCCGCAGCTTAGAATGGCGTTTGCCTATTTTACACCAGCCGAGACAGACAAGATCGCAAAACAGGCAGCCGGACTTCATCACAAGAGCGGGCGCGAGCTGATGGAGCGCGCAGAGATACTGCCGGAGTGGTATACCTATGGAAAAGAGCTGGACCAGTACGCGCGGGAACTTTTGGGGACAATAAAATAATGTGCGAAAGGTGAGGAAATCATTAGATCATGGCAGATGAACAGGAAATATTAAACCGCTGGCGGCTGGTGCTGGGAAAGTATGCGGCGGATCAGATTCCCTTTGAAGGGGGAAGCCTGAAAATGATGGAGATGGAGGAAGTGCTGGACTACCTGTATTCAAGAGAGTACGGGGAGGAGCAGGAAGTCAGGGAGGACAGGAAAGGCGGGAGTGGCGCTTCACAGCTCACCGTGCCGCACTGGCTGACAAAGATCAAGACCCTTTTCCCGCGAAACACAGTGGAAATCATGGAGCGTCACGCGCTGGAGAAGTATCAAATGACGGAGCTTTTGACCGATCCAGAAGTATTGCGCAGGCTGGAACCAAACAAGGAGCTGCTAAAGACGGTCATGCAGTTAAAGCACATGATGAAGGGCGAGGTGCTCACGCTTGCGCGTGAGGTGGTGCGCAAGGTATCCGATGAACTGACAAAGAAGCTGGAGCAGGGAATGAGGAAATCCTTTTCCGGCAGACTAAACCGCAGTGTCAGCAGTCCAGTAAAGTCCATACGAAACATCGACATGGGCAAGACGATCCGCAGGAATCTGAAAAATTATGACACAGAGACAAAGCAGCTTGTGCTGAAACAAGTGTATTTCAGTGCGCGCATGAAAAAGTATAATCAATGGCGTGTGATTATCTGCGTGGACGAGAGCGGCTCTATGCTGGATTCGGTGATTCACAGCGCGGTCATGGCAGGCATTTTTGCCAGACTGCCGATGCTGGACACGAAGCTTGTCATCTTTGACACCAGTGTGGTGGATTTAAGCGACTATGTGAGTGACCCTGTCGAGACACTCATGAGTGTGCAGCTTGGCGGCGGAACGGACATAGGCGGTGCAGTGGGGTATTGTGCGCAGCTAATCCAGATGCCGCACCGGACGATGGTGGTGCTGGTGACAGACCTCTATGAAGGCTGCGGCTACCGCAGAATGTATCAGGCGTGTCAGGGAATTATCGAGAGCGGCGCGAAGCTGATCGTGCTGCCCTCACTCGACCATGCTGCGGTGCCGAATTATGACAGAAATGCAGCGGCAGTGCTTGCGGATATGGGGGCTTCTGTCGGTGCGATGACACCGGAGGAGCTATCGGATTTTATAGCAAGGGTTATAGCGTAGGAGGAGGAGAGCATGAGTGACTGGCAATTGGCATTTGGCGAGATTGACGACGATTATCTGACGGGTATTTCCAACAAGGGGATTGTGAAGCGCGCCTACAAGGATTTAGAGACGATTCCGTGTATGGCAGCAGGACAGAATTTACAGGAAGCGGCAGCGAAGCAGTTTCAGGATATGGCGTTTGCAGCGCAAGAGGTGCTTGAACTGACGGTCGGGGAGGAGACGGTGCAAATCAGACTGCCACTCGGAGAGAGCACCTGCTCATGCCCGTCAAGAAGCATCTGCCGCCATGTTGTGCAGGGAATCCTTGCCATGAAAGCAGCCTTCGCAGCAAGTGAAGTAGTGGAAAATAAGACCGCGGCTACCGCAAACGAAACTGTGGCGGCTGATGCAGCCGTCGCGACAAGTGAAGCTGTGGAAAATAAGACCGCCGCCTCAAACGAAACTGTGCAAGCGGAGAAAGAAGCTGCCACAATGATTGAAAAAGTGGCACAGCAGATTGCCGACTACCCACTTGCAAAGCTCTGCAAAAGTCTGGGCACGAGGCGGATTCAGGAGGTGATCGGCGCTGCGAAGACAGGCAGAAAACCCCAGATTACGTATTCTAGTGTCGTGACCGTGCAGCCAATTGCGAAGTCCATGACCGTCAAGCTGCTCTTTCCGTTAGAACACGCAACCTGCACCTGCCACAAAAAGGAATTTTGCGTCCACAAGGCGGAGGCAGTGCTGTGGTGCAAGCTGGAATCAGGGCAGTTGGGTATCCAAGATTTAGAACAGACAGAGGGCACAGCGGCAGACTATGATATGGAACAGGTGCATGAAGCGGCGTCACAGATGCGGACTGTTCTCGAGGAGCTTTTCGATACGGGCTTGTCCAGAACAGCAGATGATGTGACAGAGCGCATGGAACGTCTGGCAGTGATCAGCCACAATGCGAAACTGGCGAATTTTGAGAGTGACTGGCGGCGTTTGCAGGATTCTTACCAAAAGTACATGAAGCGGGTGGCAACGCTTGGCATACCAAACCTCATGCGCCAGATCACGAGATTATACCGCAATGTAGAACGCTTGGCGCAGGCGCAGAATGCTTTGGAGGTGTCTGCGCTGGCGGGCGTGTTCCGCTCAGAATATACGCCTGCGCTTGATTTGGATTTAGTTGGGATTGCGCTGGAACACTTTGTGAGCAAGAGCGGCTATGAGGGCGATACGGTCTATTTCTTGGAGGAGACGACAAAGCGGTGGTATACATACACACAGGCAAGACCTGTCTTTTATGAGAAAGAGCAAAGTTTATATTATTATGGCGGTCAGCGTTATACGCAGGAGACGCCGTGGGGGCTTCCAGTGCCATTTCGAGAGCTTGCAGTCTGCCAGTTTCATTTAGAACATGCCAAGAGTGACAGCAGGGGGCGCCTGTCGTCGAGCAAGGAGACAAAGGGGCGCCTGATTAGGGAGCGGGACAGCAAAAACCCGCTTACCGCACAGCTTTTGGGAAAGTGGTACTATCGCGACTTTGCACAGTTATTTCAGGAAATGTTTTGTGCAGCCAGAGAAGCCGGCGCGGAGGAGGCAGACCATTCCAGCGAAGAAGAGGCTGCACAGACAAAGCTGGTGATCCTGCGGCCTTCGTCCTGTGACCCGGCAGTCTTTTCAGATACGGAACAAAAACTTCGCATGAAGCTCTATGACGAGGCAGGCAAAGCGGTGGTGATCGAGATCACTTACTCCAAGGACGAGGCGGAGGGAATCCGTTATCTCGAAAAAATTACGGACGAAAATCTGCCATGCTTTTTTGGAAAGATTTATTTGCAGGACGGCAGAATAAAACTATATCCGATTGCTGTTTTCGGAAAAAGGGAGTTGCAGGAGACGGACATTTGACAAGGGGGTGAGCCAAATGGAAAGGGCTGGAATAAAAACTGTCAGCAGGGAAGATGCTTTACAGCGGCTGTTGTCAGACATCAAAAATCTTATGGAGGACTTGTACCAGAGCGGTTTTGACACAGTGCACGACAGCACCCTCAAATCGTTTGATGCGATGGCAAAGCAGACAGCGGCATACGGCATGGAACTGCTGTCTGCGCTGCTTACGCAGCTTGCCGACGGCTTGAAAATGCGCCGCCACCAGATACGGGCACAAGGGACACAGGACGGACTCGCGGGCGTCTATACAAAAATGAGTTTGTATATAGATTTATGTGAGGAGAAGATTGAGCTGGATAAGGGGATTGCTTATTATGGCAGCGGGGCGGAGTGCCAAGATTAGCGGCAGATGCGCAGGATAAAAATTCAAATGTATGCAAAGAGAAAGGAGTCACAATCATGACAAATCCCAACAGCAGACAAATTAGCAAAATGATAGAGATATTAAAGGATTTAGAGATCTCGCAGCAAGACTGCGAACTGGCACAAAGCTATTTGAGCGGGGAGGTCGGCGACGAGGTGTTGGACCGGTTTGAGCGCAAGGATTTAACAAGACTGTCGTATCAGTTCGAGACAAAGGCGCGTGCCGTCACAAAGCAAATCGAAAAAGAGAACAAGCGGGCAGTGGGCGTGCGTTTCTTCAATGTGCTCTACGCCATCGGACGCGGTTCGTGCAATGGGCTGTTCTGGAATTATACTTATGACAAAGTAGAGGAATGCGCACTCTATAAAAGACTGCACGTTCTGATTTGCAGCTACAGGTCACATGCAAATTTTCTGATAAACAAAGCATACAATCATATCATGAGCGTCGTGGAGAATAACCCCGTGCGTTTGCTCGATGCAGTTTCTGATTTAAAAAAAGAAAATGAACTCTATGCAGCAATGCTGCTGGCATTGTATTTTTATAAAAAGTACGAGAAGCCTGAATCTTTGTCAAAAGAAGATACAGCCTATATGGAGGAATACGAGCAGATGCTGTTAAAGAGTTTTGATGCGTGGCTTGCGGGACAGGGCTGTACGGCACATGAGGAAGCCGTCGCAGCGCTTCGGGAACGGAAAGCGGCAGGTCACATCATTGGAAGAATCGAGTTCGGACAGATTGGGAAGGAGGAGATGGAATGCTTTCATGTGATCAGCAATCTGGCATATCGCAATTATCAGCTTTCCGAGGTACTGCTTGAGATTGTCAGGGCATGTATGGTGATGAATGTGGAGGAGACACTTGAGAGCTTTGTCGATATAGAAGAGACACTTCGTGGTGTTTTTCGTGACAGGTATTACATGGAGGACAATACGCACGTAGAGCTTGACCTGAAAGGGGCGGATTTTGATGAAGTGTTCCATATTGAGCCGGCCTTGTACATATGCTGGGCGGCGTGGTTAAACTACAGACTGATTTTGACCCGGCAGTTTCACAAAAATCAAGAGAGCTATCTCAAGGTGATAGAGCCAAATGAATGTCAGGCCTTGCTTCAGATCTGTTCGAATACAAGGAGGAAGATCAGTGCCCAGTGGCGGGGAACGGAGATGGTGGAGTACACGCTCAACGTGCTCAAAGATGTCTTACAGAAAGAAAATCCTGAATTATATCAAAAAGTCGTGCAGGATGTGAAGCCAGATCACGAGGAGATGATCAACCGTCTGGTGTCCGATACGCCGCATGCGGAGACGGCGCGTGAATATCTGCGGGGAAACTGCAAGGTTTCTGAATTATATCCCTACGACAAAGAATTTGGAGATGGATTCTTAGATGGGCGTTATTCGATCGGTAACGCGATGAAGAGCTATCGCAAGCATTGTAAGGACGAAGCATTTTTCAATCGGTGTACTGTGTTTTTGATTCTGCGGAAACTGGAGAGTGTGGATTGTGTATATCAGAATATTTTTGCAGATAAAACACAGTTGAGGCAATATTTTGCAGTGCTTGACAGCGAAGCACTTGACTGCGTACATCAATTGCAGGCGTTTTCACTCTTGTCCAAAGACAATCAAAGCTATAGCAGCAGAATTAGAATGCTTGATAACGTCGGTGAGGAACATTTTGCCAGATTTTTGCAGGAGAATCCAGACGAGACGCTCGCCGCATTTTCCAATGCGCCCTCGGAGGCACGCGCGCTGGGCATACGCCTGTTAGATCAGGACGCACAGAAGTATAAGGAGACAATTTTGCGCTATGCAAAGGACAGCTCTTCCATCGTGTTTCGAGAACTCTGTACGATTTTGTGCAGGCACAAGGAATGGGAGGACGACATCATCAAACTTTTGAGTGGAAAAAAAGCGTCAGAGCGCCAGATAGCAATTTGTGTGCTCTCTAAATGGCAGGGGGAGGGCGGCGATTACCGCGCGATGTTGATGAAGGCGCTGGAAACTGAAAAAAGTGCCAATGTTGTCAAAATGTTGAAGTGGAAATTGAATATAAAGCAGGAGAACAAGACAAACGAACCGCAGACCAAGGATGAGCTTGTCAGGCAGCTGCACCAAGGCGGCAGAAAGCGGACGCTTGCGTGGGCGTATGGGACACCGTTCTCCCCTGTGCACAAAACCGATGGCACGCTTGCGGACGAGGAGTACCTACAGGCAGTCTTACTGTGTTATGCGGAACAGATTTGGCACAGCGTGGACAAGAACGCCCAGCTTCTTGCGGCGGAGTTAAATGCGGCAGAGTTTGCAGTCTATGTCAGTGAGTTGTTTGACAAATGGATTGCAGCCGGCGCGGAGGCGAAAAAAGACTGGGTGCTCTATGCAGCGTCCATTCATGGCAATGAGGACATGATTCCGAAGCTGTATCACCAGATACAGGAGTGGCCGAAGGTGTCAAGGGGTGGAATTGCGGCGGAGGCGGTGCGTGCGCTGGCGCTGAATCCATCGCCGCGCGCGTTGCTGCTCGTGGACGACATCGCGCGCAAATTCAAGCATAAGCAGGTAAAAAACGGTGCTCTGCGCGCGCTTGACGATGCCGCAAAGGCGCTTGGCATCAGCCGCGAAGAGCTTGATGACCGCATTGTGCCGGACCTTGGCTTTGACGCGAACATGCAGCGGACAGTTGACTACGGCGCGCGCGTGTTCCGAGTGACGCTCACGCCGTCGCTCGACCTCGAAGTGTTTGACGAAAACGGAAAGAAATTGAAGAACCTGCCCGCGCCGGGAAAGAAAGATGACGAGGAGAAGGCGGCGGAGGCATATGCGGCATTTAAGGAGATGAAAAAACAGGTGAAAGCGGCTGTCGCGAGTCAGAAAGCGCGCCTTGAATACGCATTGTCCGCACAGCGGGAGTGGCGTGCCGAGGATTGGAAAAATCTGTTTGTCAAAAATCCGCTCATGCATCAGTTTGCAATCGGTTTGATCTGGGGTGTCTATGAGGGCGGCAGGCTGGCACAGAGCTTCCGCTATATGGAGGACGGCACCTTCAACACACAGGAGGGGCAGGAGTACACGCTGCCCGAACAGGCACGAATTGGTCTGGTGCATCCAGTAGAGCTCTCTGACAGCGAGAAGGCGGCGTGGAAGGAGCAGCTTGCAGACTATGAGATCACACAGCCCGTCGAGCAGCTTGACAGACCAGTGTACCTTATGACAGAGGCGGAGGCAGACAGCAAGTATCTGGAGCGCTTTGGCGGCTGCGTCTTAAACGCGCTCTCGCTGAATGGCAAGGTGACATCGCTTGGCTGGTCGCGCGGCGCTGTGGTGGACGCGGGCAGTTTTTATACCTACTACCGCGAAGATGCCGGAGCCGGGCTGGGGGTGAAACTGCATTTCTCAGGCAGTTTTATCGGCTGGAATGCGGAGGACGTGACAGTCTATGAGGCAGGATTTTACAAGGCAGGCGAGCCGGCATGCAGAAGCTGTGTAAAGCCTAGGGAGGACGTCATGAAAGCATTGTATTTAAAAGAGGTTCCGCCAAGATATTTCAGTGAGATTGTGTTACAGCTAACGAAGGCGACGGCTTCGAGTGAAGAGCGGGAAACGGACTGGAAAAAGGATGCAGGGTTGGATTAAAAAATATAAGGAGGACGTACTTATGATGATAAATGCAGATAACAAACAGACTGCGGCAGTGACCGCGATGCTCGCCTATCTTGAAAAAAGGGGTGTGCCGGAAGCGGACCGTGTTCTGGCAGAGCAGTACATAAACGGCATAGCAGGAGATGAGGTGTTAGACCAGTTTCACCGGATTGATTTTTATGCTGCCACAATCACCTATGAGGTGATGAACGACATGCACACGATCATGGTTTGGCAGGATAAGGAGGAGACGAAAGCGCTGTGCACTCGGTTTCTCAATGTGCTTTATGCGATTGGACATCATACTTGCACCTGTCTGTTTTATGGCAATGCCGTTGACCATATGGCGGGCTGTGATTTATATAAGCGAGTGGTGGTATGTATAGAGTTTTATATGAGGATCAGAGGAACGCTGGACACGTATGATACAGATCATCTGTTCAGTATGGTGCAGAACAAACCTGACACGTTTGTCGGAATTTTAGACCAGTTAAAAGGCGAGGGTGACAAGTATTACCTGACAGCGCTGTCAGTTTATTTCTACAAAAAATATGCCGCCAAAAATCAGATTGAGACAGCAGATGCGGCGCTCATGAAGGCGTATGAGGAGGAGATGACCGCGTTTCTTGATGAATGGTTTGCACAGCAGGCAAAACCTCTGCGCGGGGAGATCATGTCAGCACTCCGCGCACACGAGCTTACAGAAGCGCTGCTAAGAAGCGTGAAGATGGATAATCTTGCCGAACCAGCACGCAGGCAGCTCTGCTTTATTTGCACGATGTCTATGATGAACTTTCCGTTCTCCGATGTGCTGCAAAACATCACGAAGGTCTGTATGGCGGTGAATGCAGAGTGGATGCTTTTATCTAATGGAGATTTTATTTGCAGAATGGCTTCGGACAGAAGAAAGACAGGGCTTCATATTGGTGACCTTGATGAGGTGCTTGGCATTGAGCCGGAGACGTATATCCGCTGGGCTGCCAATCAACTAAACGAGGTTATTTTGATCAGACAGTTAGAAAAAAATCAAGAGAGCTATCTCAATGCGATGGACGAGGGGGGATATACATCCCTGTTGTCGAAGCAAACTTCTTCATGGGACAGCGCGATTGTTGCAGTTAATTATCTAAAGGATCTTCTCAAAAAACAGAATCCAAAGTTGTATGATGCTGCTGCGGTAGCAACACCGAACTATGAGGCGGTCATTGCGTATCTGGTAAAGGATACACCTCATGCAGAGCTTGCGCGGGAATATCTGCGCGGGAATGGCAGTATCGAGGCATTGTATCCCTATGAAGAGGAGTACTCAGGAAACTATGTTTCACACAATTATATGAAGAATCAGAAAGAACACTGCAATGATCAGGGATTCTTCAACCGCTGCAAGGCTTTTATGGTACTGACCTGCTCAGAGCATACAACATTTGCGGAGGAGTGGGATGACTGTCTCAAACAGATCGAGCAGTGTTACCAGATGCTCTGTGATGAACATCTGGATATCGCACACCAGCTCGGCGGTTTTGCGGCATGTTACGGTGCGTATGACAATGATATCGGCTGTTCTTTGGGGACTTTTTTGGAGGGGACAGTCAAGGTGTTTACCCGTTATCTGAATGGCGAGCGGCGCGAGGAGACGCTTGCGGCATTTTCCGGCGCCAAGGCGGACGGGCGTTATCTGGGACTGCTTGTCATGAAGCAGGATCCAGAAAAAAATAAACAGCAAATATTAAGCTACACCTCGGACAACGCAAAGCGGGTTAAGGAGGAATTGCTGGCGTTTTTGTGTGCACAAAAGGGCTGGGAACAGGACATGATCGAATTATTAAGCGCAAAAAAGGCAGCGCAGCGGGAGATGGCAGTGAAGGTGCTGTCACGCTGGCAGCAAGATGGAGGCAATTTTCATCAGGTGTTGATGGAGGCAATGGAGAAGGAGAAAAATGCAAAGGTGCTTGCGTTGCTGCAAAGCGCACTCAACATACAGGAGAGCGACCGGCCTGAGGAGGCACTCTCGAAGGAGGAGCTGGTAAAACAGTTGCATAAGGGCGGCAAAAAGAAGAGTCTGGCGTGGGCGTATGAGCAGCCCTTTGAGATTGTGCATGACAAAAATGGCGCGGAGGCAGAGGAAGCATATTTGCAGGCAATTCTCTTGTGCTATGTGTCGCAGGACCAGAACGGTGTCAATAAGAATGCCAGTCTGCTGGCAGATGAGCTTGATGCATCAGAGTTTGCGTTCTATGTCAATGAGCTGTTTGACAGATGGTTTGCGGCGGGTGCGGAGTCCAAAAAGCGGTGGGTGCTGTATGCGGCGGCTATCCACGGCGGCGAGGACATCATTCAAAAGCTACAGCACCACATACAGGAGTGGCCGCAGGCGGCGCGGGGGGCGATCGCGTCGGAGGCGGTGAAGGCGCTTGCACTGAACCCCTCACCGCGCGCACTGCTCTTGGTGGACGGCATTGCGCGGAAGTTTAAGTTCAAGCAGGTGAGGGCGGCTGCGGTATCGGCGCTTGAATTTGCGGCGCACGAGCTTGGCATTACGCGCGAAGAGCTCTCAGACCGCATTGTGCCCAATCTCGGCTTTGACGAGACGATGCAGCAGATTTTTGACTATGGAGAGCGCACCTTCAAGGTGATGCTCACGCCCGCGCTCGACTTGGAAGTGTATGACCAGAGCGGAAAGAAATTAAAGAATCTGCCTGCGCCGGGAAAGAAAGATGATGAGACAAAGTCAGCCGCCGCATACGACGCCTTTAAGCAGTTGAAAAAGCAGCTAAAAACGACGGTCAGTAGCCAGAAGGCACGTCTGGAATACGCACTGTCCGCAAAGCGGGAATGGGGTGTGGAGGCTTGGACAAACCTGTTTGTCAAAAACCCACTGATGCATCAGTTTGCAATCGGTTTAATCTGGGGAATCTATGAGGGCGAACGGCTGGTGCAGAGCTTCCGCTATATGGAGGACGGCTCTTTTAACACGCAGGACGAGGAGGAGTACACGCTGCCAGACGGCGCGCGCATCAGCCTTGTACATCCGATCGAGCTTACAGACGAGGAAAAGGCGGCGTGGAGAGAGCAGCTTTCAGACTATGAGATCACGCAGCCCATCGACCAGATTGACAGGGCAGTCTATGACAGGACCGAGGAGGAAGCAAACCACAAGAGCCTAGAGCGTTTTGGCGGATATGTCTTAAATGATTTTTCTCTGAATGGCAAGCTGATCGGGCTTGGCTGGTATCGCGGCTCCGTGCAAGATGCAGGCGGATTTCACACCTATTACCGCGAGGACCCGGAGGTTGGCATTGGTGTAGAGCTGCATTTTTCCGGCGCGTATGTCGGTCTGATGGACGAGGACGTGACAATCTATGATGTGCGATTTTACAAGGCAGGCAGCGTGGCGCGCGGCAGCTATGTCTATGATGAGGCGGACAAAGAGAAAGCGTATGAGTTAAAAGATGTTCCGGCGCGGTATTTCAGCGAGATTGTCTTGCAGCTTACCAAGGCGACCGCATCGAGCCAGAGACGCGATGAGGACTGGCGCAAAGACGCGTGGCTGATTTGAGTTCATACCTGATAAACATTTGTTTTGTGGAAAAGGGGGATTTTATTATGATGATCAATGCAGACAATGAGCAGGTGGAGGAGGTGCTGGAATTATTCGAAAAACTGAATATTTCTACGCAGAATCGCACGCTTGCAATACCGTACATGAAAGGTGAGACGGGTGACGAGGTGCTGGACCAGTTTGAGCCGATGCGTTTTGCCATCATATCACACGAAATACCACGTCAGGTTGAAAAATTGATGAATACTTCCTTTCAAACGCGCCTGTTCAATGTATTGTTCGCCATTGGACACGGCTCTTGTGTGAATGTATTTCATAGGTGTCTGAGTGAAGTGATCAAAAATAATACGTTTGCGCTATATAAAAGGTTCGTGCTCTGGATGGACAGCAGCGAAAAAGCACTGACACCGGGACAGCGTCAGAATATGTTGAAAATGGCACAGAATAGCCCGGAGGTGCTAAAAAGTCTCGTTGAGCCGCTTCTCGGGGAGGAAGGGCAGCGGTATGCCCTGAATGTATTGTCCGTGTATTTTAGCGTGAAGTATCCAACCGCTGACAGCGCATCAGATATGAGCCAAGAAGATGCCGCGCTGATGGAGATCTATGAAAATCTGCTGCTGGGCGTTCTTCATGTATGGCTTGTTCAAAAGGGATATGGTGCGCACCAACAAGTAGTAGACGCTGTGCGCAGCGGGCAGCTCACAAAAAATATGGCAGACAGTGTGGGCGGCTGCAACAAAGGAAAGAATGAGCTCTGGATACTGTTTCAGTTTATCGGCAGCACAGCATACTTGAATTTCAGGCTCTCGGACATACTGCGCAATATTGTCAGGGCGTGCATTGCCTTCGATGCAAATGAGGCGCTGTTCTCGCTCAACTACGCATATATGGAGGAGAGCCAGAGCATCAAAGCCGCCGGCGCAGAGTATGACGAACTGTTTGGAATCGACCCGGAAACCTATATCCGCTGGGCGGCAGTTACAGAGAGCACACCCATTCTAAAGCGGCAGCTTGCGAAACATCCAGAGTGTTATCTCAGGGCGCTGAATACAAAGCAGTATCAAGCGGTGAGCAGGAGCTACAAGCATCAATACTGGCATGAATGTGATGCGGAGGGGGCAGTTTTGTTTTTAAAAGATTTGCTGAAACAGGAAAATCCCGCATTATACCAGCAGGTGATTGGCAGCAAGAAGCCCAATCATGAGCGAATGATCTCAGAGCTGGTGCCAAATGTAGTGCACGCAGATCTGGCAAAGGAGTATCTGAGGGGAAAATGTGCCGTATCAGCGCTGTATCCTTATGAATCGGAATATGTGGAGGGAATGCAATTTGGGTATCACTCATCAAATGCGCTGTACAAATACCAGAGACATTGCAATGATCAGGAGTTTATCAACCGATGCAAGGCTTTTCTGGTGATCGGCGGTTGCTGCTACATGAAGCTGGACAGGAGAACCGCAAACGGAGTGAAAGAGCTTTTTGCAGTGCTAGACGGCGAACAGCTCGACATGGTGCATCAGATTTCCGGGTTTTCCCTGCTCTATAAGGGCGGAGAGTACTACACAGGCTGCGCAGCTTCGACAGTGCTGGAGGGGGCAGAGGAGGTATTTGCGGAATATCTGCGCACAAAAAGGCAGGAGACACTCGACGCTTTCTCACAGGCGGGGGCGGAGGGGCGGTATCTTGCGCTGCGCGTGCTGCAAAAGAATGCCGCTCAGAATAAACAGGAAATCCTTGGCTATGCGGGGGACAGTTCAAAGCTTGTGAAGGGCGCGCTGCTGGATATTCTCTATGAACAGACGGCATGGGCGGAGGATATCAAGATACTGTTGCAGGCCAAAAAAGCGGCGCAGCGGGAGACGGCGGTTCAAGTCCTGACCCATTGGCAGCAAAAGGGCGGTGGTTTTAATGATGTGCTGCTACAGGCGATGGACAAGGAAAAGAACGCCAAGGTGCTGGCATTGATGCAGGCGGCATTAAATATAGAAGAAAGCGGTTCTGACAGCAAACCGCTCTCCGAACAAGAGCTTGTAGAGCAGGTGCACCGTGGCGGACGCAAGAGAAGTCTTGCGTGGGCGTATGCGACACCATTTTCCGCAGTGCATCAAACGACAGGGGAGGAGGCTTCCGAGGCGTATTTACAGGCGGTACTTTTGTGTTATGCACTTCAGGAGAAAGGCGGTGTCAACAAAAATGCAATACTGCTGGCAAAAGCGTTAAATACCGCCGAGTTTGCCCGCTATGTGAACGAGCTGTTTGACAAATGGATGGAGGCAGGTTCAGACGCCAAGAAACGCTGGGTGCTGTTTGCGGCGTCCATTCACGGCGGAGAAGAAATCATTCAAAAGCTACAGCATGCGCTTCAGGAGTGGCCGCAGATGGCGCGGGGAGCGATCGCGGCGGAGGCGGTGAAGGCGCTTGCGCTGAACCCGTCGCCGCGCGCATTGCTTTTGGTGGATAGCATCGCCAGAAAGTTTAAGTTCAGACAGATCAAAAACGCCGCAGGAGATGCGCTTGAATTTGCAGCCGCTGAGCTTGGCATCACGCGCGAAGAGCTCTCAGACCGCATTGTGCCAAATCTTGGCTTTGATGAGACAATGCAGCGGACTTTTGACTATGGAGAGCGCACCTTCAAGGTGATGATCACGCCCGCGCTCGATTTGGAGGTGTACGACCAGAGCGGAAAGAAACTAAAGAACCTGCCCGCGCCGGGAAAGAAGGACGATGAGACAAAGGCGGCAGCCGCATACGACGCCTTTAAGCAGATGAAAAAGCAGTTGAAAACGACGGTCAGCAGCCAGAAGGCACGTCTGGAATACGCACTGTCCGCAAAGCGGGAATGGGGTGTGGAGGCTTGGACAAACCTGTTTGTCAAAAACCCGCTGATGCACCAGTTTGCGATCGGCTTGATCTGGGGCGTGTATGAGGGCAGCAAGCTGATACAGAGCTTCCGCTATATGGAGGACGGTACTTTTAATACGCAGGACGAGGAGGAGTTCACATTGCCCGAACAGGCGCGCATCAGCCTTGTGCATCCAATCGAGCTTACAGATGAGGAAAAGGCGGCGTGGAGAGAGCAGCTTTCAGACTACGAGATCACGCAGCCAGTCAAACAGCTTGACAGGGAGATTTACAATGTGACGAAGGAGGAGGCAGACCACAGGAGTATGGTGAGATTTGGCGGCTGCATTGTCAATGACCGCGCCCTGAATGGGAAGCTGACCGGGTTTGGCTGGTATCATGGCTCTGTGCAGGACGCCGGTTTCTTTGACACGTATTACCGCGAAGATACCGAGCTTGGCATGGGGGTGGAGCTGCATTTTTCCGGCAACGCTATCGTTGGGTATTATGAGAAGGTGACACTGTATGATGCGAGATTTTACAAGGCAGGAACCGTAGAGCACGGCAGCTATGTCTACGACGAGGCAGATCAAAAGAAGGCATACCAGCTCAAGGAGGTTCCGCCGCGATATTTTAGTGAGATAGTGTTACAGCTCTCGCAGGTCGCCGCATCGAGCGAGGAACAGGACGAGAATTGGAAAAAGAACGCGGAGCTTTTGCAATAAGGAACTGCGGTTTTTATTGAGCAGATATCAATGCTGCATAATGCGCGGCATTTTCCCGATTTGCATCGGCTTCCTTCGCAGTGACAGCCCGGATAATTTTGGCGGGATTGCCAAAGGCAAGGGTGTTGTCTGGAATATGCATTTTACCAGTGACAAGCGAGCCAGCGCCGATAATGCAGTTGCTGCCAATCACGGCGCCGCTCAGGACAATGCTGCCCATGCCAATGACCGTGTTGTCCCCGATGGTACATCCATGAACAATGGCATTGTGTCCAATGGTGACGCCAATGCCGATTTGAACGGGGAACGCTGCGTCTGTGTGCAGGGTGGCATTGTCCTGTATGTTGCTGTTGTCCCCGATCGTGATGGTATTGGTGTCACCGCGGACAACCGCGTTGTACCAAATTCCTACATTTTCTCCGAGATTCACCTTTCCGATAACCTGTGCGCCTCTGGCAATCAAGCAGTTTTCGGGCATAATAGTCCTCCTTTCGCTTTTGCATCGAATCACGTCATCATTCCTGCATCATGTGTACTGCATCTATGATGACTTTTATCGTGTACATTATACCATTAGGAAATTCTGTTTACAAGAACGGAAAAAAGCATCTGATGAAAAAGCTTTTGAAAAAAGATTTTCATAAAATATGCTTTTTTCTCAGATTAGATGGTAGTATAATAAAATATCATGATAAAAATATATTATGCAGAAGGAACGAAGAAATGGTATATACAGAACAAAATCTGGTGCGAATCGCCAAGAGGGAGAACAATCCCAAAAGAACCTATTTGGTAGTGAACAGATTACAGGGAAAACACATTCCTGTAAAGCCGCAGGAAGCGCTTGCGATGTTTTGTGCGCTGGCGGATACGCTGCGCACGTCATTTGAGGAGGAACGGCTGCTGGTAATCGGCTTTGCGGAGACCGCGACGGCAATCGGTGCGGCAGTGGCAGCAGAACTTGGCGCGGACTATATACAGACGACAAGAGAGCTTGTGCCCGATGCCAAGTATCTCTATTTCTCAGAGGAACACAGTCATGCCACCGAACAGAAGCTCGTCAAAAATGATATGGATACCGCGCTTGGGACCATTGACAGGATTTTATTTGTGGAGGACGAGGTTACGACAGGCAGAACGATTCTTAATATCATTGAGATTCTAAAAAAGCAGTATCCGAAACATATCAAATATTGTGTTGCTTCTATATTAAATGGCATGGACAAAACAGCGCTGGACACCTATAAGGACTGCGGAATCGAACTGTTCTGGCTTGTCAAGACAGAACACGTCGCGTATACACAGATCGCAGCTTCCTACAAGGGGAATGGGATATATGTCGATTGCAGGGATAACGCAGCGGCGATTCATGCTACAGAACAAGTGAAGCCTAAAATGATCTGTGCCAAAAAGCAGATGAATGCGAGACGTATCGTCAGTGCGGCTTTATATCAACAATACTGTGAGTCTTTGTATCAAGATTTGACGAGCCAGATTGATTTAAAGCATGCACAGAAAATACTGGTGCTCGGCACCGAAGAATTTATGTATCCGGCATTGTATACAGCCTCAAAATTAGAAATGCAGGGAAAAAATGTGTGGTTTCACGCGACGACCAGAAGCCCGATTGCCGTGAGCGAAGAACGAGACTATCCATTTCATACCAGATATGAGCTGATCAGTTTCTATGACGACAAACGCAAAACATATGTTTATGATCTGCAAACATATGATATGGTTGTCATCATGACAGATGCGCAGGGAGAGACGACTGCGGGTATTTGCTCCTTGATGCAGGCGTTGCGCTCTTGCGGAAATGAGCATATTATTTTTGTTTTTTCATGAATATTTATTTTACCATGCGCAGCAAAGCGGAATCATGGCGGTTATTTAATTGGAAGTGAAGTCAAGTTCCTTCCAATACCATATAGAATGAAAACTGCAATACAGAACCACAAAATATAATTTTGTACAGGGCGCATCTGCCAGCGCCCTGTTTTGATGTAATGCATTAAATATTGAAGTCCTACCACTGCCAGCACAGGGCTGAGCAGCAGCAGGACTGGATTTGCCTGAAAGGCTGTCACAAAATCGAACTGCATCAAGGCAATACACATATGTGAGACGCCGCAGCCCGGACATTTAAGACCTGTTAGAAAGTTGACAGGACAGACAAGTCCGATGCCCGTCTTTTGTAGAAAAATACTATAGAGTATCCCAATACACAGAAGGAGAAGTCCGCTGCGAAGAACCTGAAACAGCCGTTTTCTGATCATATTGCCTGTGTACTAATTCGCAAAATTATTTAACTCATTCTGCATCAATGCCCACGCTACAACTGGAATCAGCAGGCAGAGAATAAGATACAGAATATTGCTGTTGCTGGAAGGCTGGCCATGCTTCTGCTTGATGATATCAATCTTCTCACCCTGCTTGTAGGCCCAATACAGTGCGTAGATGTTGCATGTAACGATGGTCAAAATAACCGTGACAGCGCCAGATGGTCCATCTGTCCCCGCAGCAGTATTGGTGTCGTTTGTCAGGCAGGCATACCAGTACAGCCCATAGATTCCACAGGTAACGATGGATAAAATAATGCACATTGCAATGTTTCTTTGCTGAATCATATTAAAACACTCCTTTTTATAAAATTTTTATAAAGTTTTCTGGAATAGTATAGCTCAATTGTCGAAAAGTGTCAATAGGAGAATCGAAAAAACAGAAATAAAGCAACAATTTACAACATTTGCTTATAATTGATTTTATGTTTCTATAGCAGCCAGATTTTTCATCTTTAGAAAAAATTGGTGAACGGATATTTGTATTTTTTCTGTTTTAGATCTGTACAAATGTTTGGTTCTGTGATATCATTCTATTTAGAAAACATATGATTTTATCTTCTTCGTAGATTGGACAGCTGACGTTTTATTTCATGTAGTCCATTTGTTTAAACTGTTCATTTTTTCGTTTGTCGTGCAATTTGTCGAGAAGCGGTTGATTTTATCATTTCTATCACATAAAATGAAAAGAGGGAGAGCCAATGATAGAGACAAATTTGGCACAGACAGTCGATGCAGCGAACGACGCTGGTTCTGCATATGACACAAATGTAAAATATCTGCTTGCAGACAAGCAGATTCTGTCACGGATTTTGAAGTATACTGTTGAAGAGTTCCGGGACATGGAGATTGTAGATATCCTTGGCTGTATTGGTGATGATATTGAAATCGGAACAAGACCAGTCGATGCAGGCCTTTCCAATCTTGGACGGGTAAAAGGAACAGTAACGGAAGATAATATTCCGGGAGAGGGGATTATCTATTATGATATTCGCTTTATTGCGTATCTGAAGGAAAAAGAGATGAAGATTCTTATCAATATTGAGGCGCAGAAGTCAACAAATTCTGGTAAGCTGGGATACCACTTGGAGAACAGGATCGTATTCTATCTTGCAAGGATGATTTCGGCACAGAAACAGACAGAATTTTTTCACAGTGACTTTGATAATTTGAAAAAAGTCCGGAGTATCTGGATATGTATGGATAGCAAGGAAACAGAAGATTCTATCGAAGAAATTGGGTTTGACAGAAAAACAGTTTTCGGGAATAAGAAAAATTCATATCATACAGATCTGATGAAAGGCATTATTGTCAATATCAGGAGTGGGGCAGATAGTTCTTCTGGAAAAGTTATAAGAAAATCTAAGAACGTATTGATCGCTATGCTGGAAGAGTTAGTTTCCAACAAAGACGCATCAGAGAAGAAACGTATCTTGGCAGATGAATATGGAATGACAATGACTGCTGAATTGGAAAGGAGAATCCAGATTATGTGTAATTGGTCAGAGAGTATTAGTGAACGAGCAAGAATAGAGGGAAGAATGGAGGGTAAAATAGAGGCAAGAATAGAGGCTATTGAGAGAATGATCAGATTTAATATTACAAGAGAGCAGATATTATCTATGGGATATACAGAAGCGGAATATGAAAAAGCAGAGAGTGCATTATATGCAAATGCTTAGAGGCAGATGCCAGTGTTGTGATAGGGACAACCTAAAGGAATCCAGAAAAAGCTGGGTTTGGAGCAGGTAAAACTTGTAAAATAAAGTAAACCTAAAAAGTATTAAGGAGCAGAAAATTTCTGGTCCTTTTTATATGTATTCAGCTATATTGTATTACTGTATTTATATGAATCCCAAATTGAGAAATAGAATAATCACTTCTGTATCATCATAAGACATGCAAGAAAACATTCGCAGGTATTATTTACTGTTTTAAAGGGGCTACGCCGAAGTGATATTATTGCTGTAAGGTATTCGGATATAGATATAAATTGGTGAACAAATATTTGCATTTTTTCTGTTTTAGATCTGTACAAATGTTTGATTCTGTGATATCATTCTATTTGGCAAACATATGATTTTATCTTCTTCATAGAGCGGATAGTTGACGTTTCATTTCATGTAGTCTATTTCGGTTTAAAACGTGTGACAACGTGGAAAAATATAATGTGAAAATATATAATAAATGACTTTCATTCACCGTGAGAAGCTTTGGTGCAGTATGACGAAAAAGCTGAATGCGAAGTGATGATGAATTTGTACCTAATCAAACAGAATACGATGCGAATATTCCATTCGCATTCAAATTATGGAGGTGAATCAAGTCCAATGTTGTTCAAACTGCACAGTGAATACCAGCCCACCGGCGACCAGCCCGAGGCGATCGCAGAGCTTGTAAAGGGCTTCAAGGAGGGCAATCAATTCCAGACATTACTAGGCGTCACGGGTTCCGGCAAGACCTTCACAATGGCAAATATCATACAGGCATTGCAGAAGCCCACGTTGGTAATAGCGCACAATAAAACCCTCGCGGGACAGCTTTACGGTGAGTTTAAAGAATTTTTCCCTGAGAATGCGGTAGAATATTTTGTCTCCTACTATGATTATTATCAGCCAGAGGCGTACATCCCATCTTCGGATACCTATATTGCCAAGGATTCCGCTGTGAATGATGAGATTGACAAGCTAAGGCTGTCCGCGACGGCATCTCTCACAGAGCGCCGCGATGTCGTGGTGGTTGCCAGCGTGTCCTGCATCTACGGTTTGGGCAGTCCCGACGAGTATCAAGGAATGATGCTGTCTTTGCGTCCCGGCATGGCAAAAGACAGAGATGAAGTCATTCATGCGCTGATTGAGATGCAGTATGACCGAAACGATTTGGACCTTGACAGAGGACGGTTCCGTGTGCACGGCGACGTGGTGGATATCCATCCGGCACAGGGCGGCGACTATCTGATTCGTGTGGAATTTTTCGGGGACGAGATCGACCGCATCGCAGAGATTGACCCGCTCACAAACAAGGTCAATGCCACACTAGAGCATACGACAATTTTTCCAGCGTCACATTATGTCGTGGCGCCAGAGCGGATTGCAAAGGCTTGCGTGGACATTGAGGAGGAAATGAAAGAGCGCGTGCGCTATTTTAAGAGTGAGGACAAGCTCTTGGAGGCACAGCGCATATCAGAACGGACGAACTTTGACATAGAGATGCTTCGTGAGACAGGCTTTTGTTCTGGCATTGAAAACTATTCGAGGCATCTGAACGGATCGGAGGAGGGCGAGCCGCCGTACTGCCTTATGGATTTCTTCACAGAGGACTTTCTGATAATTATAGACGAGTCGCATATGACGATACCACAGATTCGGGGAATGTATGCCGGCGACCGCTCACGGAAAACAACATTGGTGGAATATGGCTTTAGGCTTCCGTCGGCGCTGGACAACAGACCACTGCGGTTTGAAGAATTTGAGCAGAAAATAGACCAGATGCTCTTCGTATCAGCGACGCCCAATGAGTACGAAAAGCAGCATGAGCTGCTGCGTGCCGAGCAGATTATCCGCCCGACAGGACTGCTTGACCCGGAGATTGAGATTCATCCTGTAGAGGGGCAGATTGACGATTTGATCGCACGAATCAATGCGGAGACTGCAAAGCACAACAAAGTGCTCGTGACAACGCTGACAAAGCGCATGGCAGAGGATTTGACCAAGTATATGTCCGAAGTCGGTGTGCGCGTGAAATATCTCCACTCAGATATTGACACGCTTGAGCGCGCGCAGATTATCCGCGATATGCGTCTGGATGTGTTTGATGTGCTCGTCGGCATCAATCTGCTGCGAGAGGGACTTGACATTCCAGAAATCTCGCTTGTGGCGGTATTAGATGCGGACAAGGAGGGCTTTCTGCGCTCAGCGACTTCCTTGATACAGACTGTCGGGCGTGCTGCGAGAAATGCGGAGGGGCATGTGGTGATGTATGCTGATACCATTACCGATTCGATGCAGGTGACACTCGATGAGACGGCAAGAAGGCGCACGATTCAGCAGAAATACAATGATGAGCATGGCATTACCCCGCAGACCATCAAGAAGGCAGTAAGGGATTTAATCAGTATCTCGAAAGCAGTTGCAAAGGAAGAGCAGGCATTTGCAAAAGATCCAGAGTCCATGAATGAGAAGGAACTCAAAAAGCTCATCGACACCGTTGAGAAAAATATGCGCAAGGCAGCAGCAGACCTTAACTTTGAGGCGGCGATGGAGTTGCGCGACAAGATGATGGAGCTCAAAAAACAACTACAGGATTTGACAGGCGGACTTTGACAGTATGTGCAGGCTGTATCGAGAGTGTATTATATAGAAAGGTATGGTACAAAAATGGACAAAGAACAACTGAAAATGCTTCCGAAAGGCGAAGTGATCAAGATTCGCGGGGCAAATGAACACAATCTCAAAAACATTGACTTGGATATTCCCAGAAATAAGTTTGTCGTGCTGACAGGGCTGTCCGGCTCTGGCAAATCGTCTCTTGCATTTGATACCATCTATGCGGAAGGGCAGAGACGGTATATGGAATCTTTGTCCTCCTATGCCAGACAGTTTTTGGGACAGATGGAGAAGCCCAATGTAGAGCGCATTGATGGGCTTTCGCCTGCGATTTCAATAGATCAGAAGTCCACAAACCGCAATCCGCGCTCAACAGTCGGCACCGTGACAGAAATCTATGATTATTTCAGGCTGTTGTACGCGCGCATTGGGATACCACACTGCCCAAACTGCGGCAGGGAAATCAAGCGGCAGACAGTAGATCAGATGGTTGATCAGATTATGGAGCTGCCACAGGGCACAAAACTTCAGTTGTTAGCGCCTGTGGTGCGCGGCAGAAAGGGAGAACATGCCAAAGTGCTTGACCGGGCAAAGAAGAGCGGATATGTGCGCGTCCGCATAGATGGAAATCTGTATGATTTGTCTGAGGAAATCAAACTTGAGAAAAATATCAAGCACAATATTGAAATCATTGTGGACAGAATCGCCGTGAAAGAAGGTGTTGAGCGCAGACTGACCGATTCCATTGAAAATGTTATGGCGCTTTCTGACGGGCTTTTGATGGTGGACGTGATTGGCGGCGAGATGATGAATTTTTCAGACAGCTTTGCATGTCCAGACTGTAATATCAGCATTGATGAAGTTGAGCCAAGAAGTTTTTCGTTCAACAATCCTTTTGGTGCCTGCCCAGAGTGTTTTGGACTGGGGTATAAAATGGAGTTTGATATGGACTTAATCATACCAGACAAAAGCCTTAGCATCAATCAGGGCGCAATCACGGTCATGGGCTGGCAGTCGTGCGCCGATAAGAACAGTTTTACCAATGCGATTTTGCAGGCTCTGTGCAAAGCGTATGATTTTTCGCTCGATACGCCGTTTGAAGAATTGTCTGATAAGGTGAAGGACGTGTTGGTAAACGGGACAAAAGGGAAAGAAGTTACCGTATATTACAAGGGACAGCGCGGCGAGGGCACATACCCTGTGGCATTTGAAGGATTGCTCAAAAATGTAGAGCGCAGATACAGAGAGACCTCTTCGGAGACAATCAAGCAGGAGTATGAAACCTTTATGCGCATCACGCCCTGCAAAGAGTGCGGCGGAAGGCGTCTGAAAAAGACATCGCTGGCGGTGACAGTGTGCGATAAAAATATTTATGAAATTACCTCCATGTCGATCACAAATCTATATAAATTTTTGGAGACGATGGAGCTGACACCGCAGCAGCAGTTAATCGGAAAACGCATATTAAAAGAAATTCGCGCGCGCGTTGGATTTCTTGCGAGTGTGGGACTGGAATATCTGTGTCTGTCGCGGGGCACGGCTTCCCTGTCAGGCGGCGAGGCGCAGCGTATCCGCCTTGCGACGCAGATTGGCTCTGGCTTAGTCGGCGTGTGCTATATTTTGGACGAGCCGAGTATCGGACTGCATCAGCGGGACAATGACAAACTGCTCTCTGCCCTGCGCAATCTGCAAGATCTGGGGAATACACTGCTGGTTGTGGAGCACGACGAGGATACCATGATGGCGGCGGATCATGTGATTGATATTGGCCCCGGTGCCGGAGAACACGGCGGAGAAGTGATCGCGCAGGGAACTGCGGAGGAGATCATGCAGGTGCCGGAGTCCATCACTGGCCAGTATCTAAGCGGCAGACTGCGGATTCCCGTGCCAGAGAAAAGGCGCAAGCCGAATGGCTGGCTGACAGTAAAGGGCGCTGCGGAAAATAATCTCAAGGATATCACTGTAAAGTTCCCGCTCGGCGTGTTTACCTGTGTCACAGGGGTGTCTGGCTCGGGTAAATCTTCGCTGGTAAACGAGATATTATACAAATATCTGGCAAAAATGCTGAACAGGGCACGCACGATTCCCGGTAAATTTAAGAAAATAGAAGGCGTTGAGCAGTTGGACAAGGTGATTGCAATTGATCAGTCCCCGATTGGCAGGACACCGCGCTCAAACCCCGCCACGTACACTGGCGTGTTTGACCAGATTCGGGATTTATTTGCATCAACGGTCGATGCAAAGGCGAAAGGCTACAGCAAGGGGCGTTTTAGTTTTAATGTCAAGGGCGGACGCTGCGAGGCGTGCGGCGGCGATGGCATCATTAAGATTGAAATGCATTTTCTGCCAGATGTGTATGTGCCCTGCGAGGTCTGTCAGGGAAAACGCTACAACCGTGAGACACTGGACGTAAAGTATAAGGGCAAGAGCATCTACGATGTACTGGACATGACTGTCGAGGAGGCGTTGACCTTCTTTGAACCTGTTCCTTCTATTAAAAGAAAGATAGAGACGCTGTATGACGTGGGACTTTCTTATATCAGATTAGGACAGCCCTCAACAACCCTGTCGGGAGGCGAGGCACAGCGCATTAAGCTCGCGACAGAACTAAGCCGCAGAAGTACAGGAAAGACCATTTACATTTTGGACGAGCCGACGACAGGGCTTCATTTTGCAGATGTTCACAAACTTGTCGAGATTTTGCAGCGTCTTGCGGAGGGTGGCAATACAGTGATTGTCATCGAGCATAATTTGGATGTAATCAAGACCGCAGATTATATTATCGACATCGGACCAGAGGGCGGAGATGGCGGCGGCACTGTGATTGCGGAGGGCACACCAGAGCATATTGCGGATTGCCCCAATTCATATACGGGGATCTATGTGAAGCGTATGTTGGAAAAGGCAAAAATGTAGCTTGTATTTGGGTGCTACAAAAGATGTTAAAATATCCAATAAAAATATTAAATAAAATATTGAATAAGTAAATTTTCCAGTTGACAGGACAGACAAATCAGTATATGATGTAACTGATATGAAAATTCAATATTGTGAGTTATAGTATGAAACTCTTATTCAGAGTGGTGGAGGTACAAAGGACCTGTGAAGCTACGGCAACCCCGTTAATCTGACGGAAGGTGCCAACCTGAGCGAGTTACTATTTGCGGCAAGTACAGTAGCAATAGTTCGAACAATAAGAGGATTTGATTATCGGGAAACCAATCATTTCCGCTTATTCAGTCGAGTAAGCGGAATTTTTTTAGGAGGAAGTACAAATGGAAAAACTTTTATTTACTTCAGAATCAGTAACTGAAGGACATCCTGACAAGGTGTGTGACGCGATTTCTGACGCCATTCTCGATGCGCTGATGGAGCAGGACCCCATGAGCCGCGTTGCCTGTGAGACAGCAACCTGTACAGGATTTGTGCTTGTAACCGGAGAGATTACAACAAAGGCATATGTGGACATTCCAAAGATTGTGCGCGATACCGTGAAAGAAATCGGATATGACAAGTCTGCGTATGGTTTTGATGGAAATACCTGTGCGGTATTTACAGCAATCGACGAGCAGTCTGGCGATATCGCAATGGGTGTGGACAAGGCACTCGAGGCAAAGCAGATGAGCGATGCTGAGATTGAAGCGATCGGCGCAGGCGATCAGGGTATGATGTTTGGCTATGCGACCAACGAGACAGAGGAGTATATGCCTTATCCTATTTCACTCGCACATAAGCTCGCATTACAGCTTACCAAGGTGCGCAAGGACGGCACCTTAAAGTATTTAAGACCTGACGGAAAGACACAGGTGTCTGTAGAGTATGATGAGAACGGCAAACCCAAGCGCCTCGAGGCGGTCGTGCTCTCCACGCAGCATGATGAAGATGTGACACAGGAGCAGATTCATGCAGATATCAAGAAGCATGTGTTTGATGCGATTCTGCCGCAGGAATTAGTCGATGCGGATACCAAGTTTTTCATCAACCCTACAGGGCGTTTTGTCATTGGCGGACCGCACGGCGATGCAGGTCTGACAGGACGTAAGATTATCGTGGATACATATGGCGGATATGCGCGTCACGGCGGCGGTGCATTCTCTGGAAAGGACTGCACCAAGGTGGACAGAAGCGGTGCTTATGCAGCCAGATATGTAGCAAAAAATCTGGTTGCGGCAGGTCTTGCAGACAAGTGTGAGATTCAGTTGTCTTATGCAATTGGTGTGGCGCAGCCTACTTCTATCAATGTGGATACTTTTGGCACAGGCAAACTTGACAGCGAGAAGCTGGTTGAGATTGTGCGCGAGAACTTTGATCTGCGTCCTGCTGGAATCATTGAGATGCTGGATCTGAGAAAACCCATCTACAAGCAGACCGCAGCGTATGGGCATTTTGGACGCAATGATCTTGACCTTCCTTGGGAAAAGCTGGACAAGGTAGAAATCTTAAAGAAGTATTTATAATAGAAGAAATTATAACATGATAGCGTTTGACAGAAGTCTGCTTTATAGGTATTATACTTATAAAGCAGGCTTTTGTGTTGTAGTCATCATCGTCTCGCGTGACGGCCATTTATGATACACTGTATATAAAATTACATAGTAGAATGAAAAGGGTGCACAGACGCGCCATACGAAAGATGAATTGTGAAGTAAAGGAAATAAATGATATGGGAATCAGTAAAAAGCACTATCAATTGCAGGCACTAGATTTGTGGGATTTTCCGACACTTGTGAGAAAAGCGCGTGAAATACAGCATATTACGTTGGAGGATTTGTGCGAGGGCATCTGTTCTTTTAGTATGATTGGTAGAATCGAAAGAGGAGAAAGATTCCCAGATAAAGAGCTTCGCGACAGGATTCTGGCAAGGTTAGGCGTCTGTAGCGATGGCTATGAAAACTTTCTGTTTTACGAAGATTATCTTGTGTGGAAGAGAAAGCAGGGAATCGTCAATGCCATTGAAAAGTCAAATTATGAGACGGCAGAAAATTTATTGAAATATTATGATGAGACAGATAAGACCGACAAATTAGGAAAACAGTTTGAGCTGGTCATGAGAGCACAGATGATGCAAAAGCGGCATGAGCCGCCAGATTTGATCGCACAAATGTGTGAAAAGGCAGTCAAACTGACCGTTCCAAAGATTGATGAGCGGGCGGTGGGTGAACTCTGTCTTTCAGTGCACGAGCTGGATATGATACTGGAATACACAAAGTACTGCCACCCGGAAAAGCTGGCGTCACGGTGTGAAGAAATTTTGACATACATCAAAAGTGACATGTTTGATATATACAGTTATGTGAAAATCTATCCGAAAGTAGTTTATTATCTGTATATCAGCACGCCGAAAGCAGTGCGCGACTGGACGCGGACCCTCAAACTCTGCAACGATGGCATCGAACAGTTGCGCACAGCAGGCAGAATGTACTATTTGTGGGAACTTCTGGAAATTAAGAAAGAAGGAATGACAAAACTGTATCATAAAGTTGGCGACAGCAAAGGCGCAATCACCAAGCAGACGTTAGAAAATATTATTCACACGACGGCGGAGTGGCTAGAGGCACTGGATTTTGTCCACAATCTCTGCGGAACACATAGAAGAATGGAAAGCTCATGTTATCTGTATCAACAGAAAGAAGCTTACTGCATCAGTGATGTGATCAGAAGAAGGCGCGAAATGCTCGGACTCACCAAGAAGAAGCTCTGCGAGGGAATTTGTTCTGAAAAGACAATCGGCAGGTTAGAGGCAAATAAGACAAAACCGCATATCGAGGTAGTGAGGTTGCTGTTTGAGAAGATGAATTTGTCTGGTGAGTATCAGAGATGGCAGGTTGTGACAAATGATGTGAGAGCATTTCCGATTTATGATGAGATTGGACGTAGTGCTAATAATCGAGAGTTTGAAAAAATAAAGAGGCTTTTATTAAAATTGGAGAAGTACGTGCCCATGGAAAATCCTATAAATAAGCAATATAAAAACAGAATTGAAATTATTTTAGAGCATAGACAGGGGAAAATATCTAAAGATGAAGCAAAACAGGAATTAATAAGAATTTTGGAGTATACAATACCCTATGAGACAATAATAGGGAATGATGAAAAATATTTAACAAATGTGGAAATGCAGATTGTTCTTGATATTGCTGATAATATAGAAAATATAAATGATAATGTTGCATTTGGTGTGTTAGAAAGGCTTTGTATACAGATGGAATCGGATGAAGGAATTTCGGAACATATAGCAGTTTGGGAAACAATTATGACACATATTGCTAATACGTATGGAGATTTCGGAGAATACATAAAATCAAACGTAATAAGTAGCCATGTTATTAAAGAAAGTATTCATTGTTATAGAATGAATGCATTTGCTTTAAATTTATATATTATTGCATGGAATATGGGAGAATATAAAAAGAATAACGTTTGTATAGATGAGAAATATAATGAGATGGTATATTTGAACAAATGTATAAAATTATGTCAGCTTAATAAAAATACCAATAAAGAGAAGATAGCAAAAAAGAGACTTGAAAAATTGATGGGGTGATTTGAATGCTCCATAATTTATGGAAAATATAGTTTGTATTTTGAGAAAATTATCTTTGGTAAATTTATTAGATCAATTTTTAATAAGTAAATAGATATCCTTAAAAACAATGAAAGTAGTATTTTGAGGATATCTATTTATAGTAATCTAATTTTCTAAAAGAAAGTTTAATTTAGATATGAAAGTCTGTATCAGATGGCATATCACTCAATGGCATAACACCCTCTTCCTCAGTACCCTCGCCCTCACCAAAATCAACTGTAGGAGCAACAGCAGTACACAATGTCAATGCTAAAGCAAGTGATAAAGACAAATTCATTAATTTTTTCATAGGTAAATCCTTCTTTCTTTAAAATATAGTTTTGTAGGAACTGCATTGAAGGAACGGTTGGACCAGCTACGGTATACATACTCATAGGTAGGTTACGCAAAGTAATTTGATCACGAAAGTAAAAAATTACGGTGGTGATTAACGTATCTGTAAACGCAAAGGATTGTGTTTTAAGATACGCTGATAGTGGTAGATGGATAGTATATTTAAGCCAGTTTTATAGTTTCTTCAAGAGCAGTTCCTTATGTAGAATTATAGGTCTCGTTCAGACACTTATATTAAAACGCATAATGGCGATAAGTTCAATGCCCAGAGTTGTCCAAAAAGCAAATTTTTTGTTGGACATCTCTGGGCATTGAACTTTTGAGAGGGTCATGTTACAGTATCCATACTATACAGAGGAACATTCGAGAATGATACCTGCGTCTAGCAAAATAGGAATGAATAAAATATAAAAGGGACGAAAAAATAGAAGCAACAAATACGAACTGTGAAAAATGGCTTGAAGCATTCAAACAGCTTCGGTCATCTAAGTTACAAAGGAGAAAGATCTTGAAAACATCAAAGTACTATATTTCAGCAAAAATTGATAACTGTGTCCTGTATTACAATCTGGTCAACGACACGCTGTTGAGTCTTCCCGCGGCGCTCGAAGAGGGCTGTATAAAGTGTCTGGAAAATCCAAACGACAAGGACACGATTTATTGGCAGAAATTATACAATGACCATTTTATCTTGGACGACAATCATGATGAAATGAAGGAAATCCAGCATAGGCACTGGCGGTCCGCCAACGCGGTAAGTGAGTACAGCCTTACTGTGCTTTGTACCCTGAAATGTAATAGCGAGTGCACCTATTGTTATCAGAGAAATCTTGAGTTTGAGTACGAGGAGATGACAGAATCGGATTTTGACGGGTTATATCAATATCTTTGCCAAGTGCCTCAGCGGAATATTCACATCAACTGGTTTGGCGGAGAGCCCATGCTGCTCAAGAATCAGATTTTGAGCTTTTGCAGGAAAGCGGACAGAGACCGGAAGCATCTCTATAGCCATTCGCTTTCAACCAATGGTTCGATCTATGATGAGCGGTTTTTCAGGGAGATGGAGCAATATGGCTTGACCAATGTCAACGCGTCTATGGTCGGACTCGGCGGCATTCACAATAAACTCAGACCATCACAGGACTATGACGCAGAGACGGTGGTCAAAAATCTGCTCAAAATGACAAGGCATACGACAGTCGTCATAAACATCAACCTTTGCAAGAGTAACATTGACCAAGCAAAAGAAATCCTTGAGCGCTTTGTCTCGTACCAGTATTTGCCAATCCGTTTTAATTTTTCGAGAATTGCAAGCTATGACCACATACCCTGCAAGGGGGAAGAGCTGGATATTGATACCTACATGAAACGGGTGATTGAGCTGTCAAACTGGGCATTGGACCAAGGCTTTGTCATTTGCGATATGAGCTGTTTTCAGAATTTTGGCGTGTATTGCGGCGCATACTCAAAGCACAATGAAGTAGTTGGCCCGGGCTTGTATGTGTACCAGTGTGACCGTACTTACAATCCAGCGGACGCCAAAGGACAGATTGTAGGGGGCAAGTTTGTCTGGAAAGATAACTGTGCAGACTGTGAAAACGCTGGTGCTTGTCTGGACCCTTTTGCAGTTGAGGAGTGTAAAGACTGCAAAATCCTGCCATACTGTAATGGTGGCTGTGATTATCTGAGAAAAATCGGCAAGAGTGCCTGCCCAGTAGAGAAGGATTACTTGGAGGAGTATCTAAAATTGTATTATAGGATTTTTTATCAGGGATAGGACAGAATAAAATAGCCTTTGAAAAAAAGTGTCAATATTTTTTGGCATTTTTTTTATGCACACGGGCACCCCAAGGAAGCATGTCAGCAGAAGCTGACGGGTGCCCGCGCGCGAGTAGGGAAAGAGAAATTTTTCCCAGCTTGATTACATTGCGCTTTCTAACAAAAAGCAGTAAAATTGAGACAATATGTGAAAGGGAAAAGGTCTATTTATTATGAGAAGTTCTTACAAAAAAGAAGATGTCACAATGCTGTTAAAGGACATTACAGGGCTGGTGAAGCCCCAGCCGACAGAAGAACGCGAACGCCTGATACAGTCTGGGCGGCACTACAGTGAGATGCTTCCGGTCGAGTATGTGCCGACGCAGAGATATATGGAGGTTTACAAAGAAGCCCTTCGCAATTTTGCGCAGCCGACAGCCTTGGCAGTGGGAAGGGTGTCGGACAAGATCATACAGGCAAGGGGAAAAGAGGTTGTGCTCGTGTCTCTTGCGAGGGCAGGGATTCCAATTGGCATTCTGATCAAGCATTTTATTCGGCAGAAATATCAGCTCGAAGTGCCGCATTATGCGATTTCCATCATAAAGGGAAGGGGCATTGATGATAATGCAATGAACTATTTGTTAAAAAAGTATCAGCCAAGGCAGCTTCTGTTTGTGGACGGGTGGATTGGAAAAGGGGCGATTCTGGACGAGCTGCGGCAGGCTGTCGAAGCCTATGAGGGAGTTTCGCCAGAGCTTGCAGTGGCGGCAGACCCCGCAAATGTGACAGCGTTATGCGGTACGCACGAGGATATTCTGATACCGAGCTCTTGCCTGAATTGTACTGTGTCAGGACTGGTGAGCCGGACTGTTTTGCGGGAGGACATCATAGGTCCGAATGATTTTCACGGTGCAGTATATTATGGAGAGCTGGCAGATGCGGATTTGTCCTATGAGTTTCTTGATGCCATCGAGCAGTGGTTTCCCAGAGACGCACAAGGAAAAGTGCCGCAATCAAAAACAGAACATTCAAAAACAGCGCAGTTACCATCAGACCAACTGCAAACAGAAAAGCAACAAGCATCAACAGGCGCCAGCGGATATGGCATTGACGAAGTGCGCGCTTTGGCAGAGGTGTTTGGAGTATCAGAGCTTCAACTGATCAAACCCGGAATCGGCGAGACGACACGCGTGCTTCTCCGGCGCGTTCCTTGGAAAGTATTGATAGACGCGCGCTACAGAAACAATCCCGAATTAGGCCATATCGTGCGTCTTGCCGAGGAGAAGCAGGTGCCGATTGAATTTTATCCGCTCAGGCATTACAAGTGCTGCGGCATCATCAAGAAGTTGGCAGAGACTTAGAGTGCGTTTGAGAAACTTTTTTTTCAATACGCTTTTATACCGAAGTATTCAGCCATGAGCAGCGTGCGGAGTGCCCAGTTTGAATGCGTTTTGTATTCGTTCATGCGCTCCTTGCTGACGCTGCCAGCCACCAGCGAGTGTGATGATTTATCCCAGTTTAGGACAGCAGCGGCATCTTGATAATCCTTTTGCGGGACTTTGTAGGCTTCGTTGACAACTTCAATCTGGCTGGGGTAAATGACCGTCTTTCCGACAAAACCGCAGAGCTTGTCATCTGCAAGCTCGTGATACAGCCCTTTTTGCCAGTTACTGCTTTGATAGTACTCCCACACCGGACCAGAGACGACGTAATCCATGCCATAGACAGTGATAATATCACTGAAAATCGTGGCAATTGGGCGGATTTGGTGAATTGACTCGTCGTCATGGCGCCGGAAGCCGAACATGTGGCAAAGGTCATTTCCGCCGACACGGATATTCAACACATTTTCCTCAACCGAATCAAGTTTTTGCTTTAATTGATACAGAATTTCGTAGCGGGTTCTGAGGTCAATGATGCTGGGACTTTCAAAGATGGGCATGGTGTACACAGGAGTTGCCGAAGCCTCGTTTACCTTAATGATTTCTTGGATAAATCCGTCCGCGTTCTCAAGTGAAAATTTGGGCAGGATATAGCCTGTATTCAGGCGGGCGCTTTCGCCAAATGCCCTGTGGAGTCTGCCAATCTGCCGCGCATTTCGCACCCGCACAAAAATTTTTGGCATATAAAAATCATTCTGCACAGACTGCTGGTCTAACTGGCGCAGCGTCTGGACTAAGATGTTCTCCGCTTCCGCCACGCTGTCGTCGCGTATGGTATCCTCCAGACACAGCGCAAGAGAATATTTGGTGCCAAAACGCTGTTTCACAATGGAGTCGGCAATGTTTTTCCTGTTTGCAGGGCAGTACAAGAGCGCGCCCACGCTGTAATATAGCAAACTATTGTTCATGATTCAAAAGGTCTCCTCAATGCTGATTTATGTATAAATACATACACTATAACACACCCTCTGGCAAAATGATAGTAGTAGTACGCGCAATGTTTCATTTGTGTTGACTTTATAGCGTGATATTAGTAAAATATGAATAGAATGGTACTGTTAAAGGAGGTATTGTTATGAATATTCGCCCATCTGCGGCAATATGTCAGAATTATAATGAAATTGCAGAATTGTGCAGAAAAACGGAGGAGCCTATATTTCTTACCAAGAATGGTGAAGGTGACTTGGTTGTTATGGATATTGAGACATATAATAAACGGGAGAAGATGTTAAAACTCAGAGAAGAGCTGCTTTCCGTTGAGGAGGTCCGGCTTCGTGGAAACAGTGGATATTCTGTCAATGAGGTGGCGTCCCTGATGCGTGATGCGATTAAGGAGGCATCAGCACATGGAACAGCAGAATAGGTATCAGGTAATTGTAGGCAGGATTATAGCTGGCTTTTATAAAAATGTGTGCAGGGGATAAAACAATGGAAAATGAACGCAGGAATGATACACATCAAAATATCAGGGTAGTGCTTCCGCCAAGACCAGAGAGGAAAGCAAAGGGTAAACCAGAATCAGAGGTGGTGCAGGGAGAGAATCAGCCAGTGCGTGTGACGATACCGCCGCATCCGTCGAGAAGAACGGCATCGCCGCAACAGACAATGACGCCGCCCGTGGCAAGCGTAACTCCGCCGCGCGGCACCCGCGCAGAGCTTAGCTTTGAGCAGCTTGCCCAGCTTGCGCCCTCTGTCGTGATGATTACAGTCCACGACTATTCCGGCGAGGCGTTTGCGGGCGGCTCTGGCATTATGATAGGCAGAAAAGGATATATTCTGACGAACAATCATGTGTTGGAAGATGGCAGCTTTTTTTCGATTCGAATCGAAAATGATGAACAGACTTACCGGACCAAAGAGATCATTAAATATAATCAGGTGCTTGACTTGGCAGTAATCAGGATTGACAGAGCGTTAGACCCGCTGCCGGTCTACCATGGACCGCAGCTTTCCCGCGGGCAGAAAGTCGTCGCGATCGGAAGTCCGCTGGGATATTTTAATTCGGTGTCAGACGGTATTATATCCAGTATCCGTGTGCTGGACGACGTACAGATGATACAGTATACCGCGCCGGGCGCGCCGGGAAGTTCAGGCGGGGCGCTTCTCAATATGTATGGAGAGGTGATTGGCATTGTCTCAGCGTCCTCGAGAGGCTCACAGGGGATTAATTGGGCAGTGGGATACGAATTTATTAATATGTTTGTGCAGGGCTTTGTGAAGTAAAGAATTGTTTATTTCATTAAAATTAGATTAAATTCCTATTAAGATTTGAAAGTATGTTCTATAATTGTTGAATAAATTGTGTTCATATGATATAATTTCAGTAATTGTGTTGGGAAATTTTACTTGTAAGGAGTGGAAATGTTTACGCATAATAAAATAAAAAATCTAAACGATTTTTTTGTGGAACGCGACAGCAGACCGGACAAAGGCGTGTACTTTTATAGAATTAACGGATATACAGAGGAGATTGGACAGTTTATACAGAGATATTATGAGGCGGCAAGGCTCTCGGGCGTGATTATCGAGGGCAGGATTCCCAATCCAGATGAGAAAAATCTTGCCTATTATGAGGAAATTATGGGTCTGGACTTTCGGATGAGTCCAGACTTTATCGCACAAAGCCTTCGAAAATGGCTTCCGCGCATGAATGACTACCAGCGGGGAACTGTGGCGAGATCTCTGTTCGATACGCTTAGCGCGCTGCGCAAAACTGGCAAAAATGATAATATGCTGAAAAATGCATACATAAAGTTTATGTGCTGGCTATATTATAAGTTTGAGCGGATTGTCAACATGCTGGGCGAAAGTAAAATTCCCAAGATTTTGTATGAGGGCGATATCAGTAATTATGAACTTCTGCTTGTCTCGGTGCTCTCGAACGCCGGCTGTGATGTCGTGCTGTTGCAGTATGGAGGAGATGCGAAGTACCGCATTCTCGATGCGGACAACAGGCAGTCAGACAACCTTGAACTGCCAAATATGCGTGCATTTCCGCAGGATTTTAACTTGAAATGGATTCGGGCAAAAATTCAGGAGGCGTTAAATAACGAACGGATTTACGGCGTGAAGCCTCAGATTTTGAATTGTACAAATGCATGGATTGAGGGCAAGGGCTTTGCTGATTTCAAAAAAAGTACATCAGTGCGGGGAGACGATCCCCGGCTTTTCTATAATTGTTTTTACAGAATCAATGGGGTGGAGGATAAGATTACCTATGCGAATGATCTGTACCAGCTCCAGCTAGAGCTGGTAAACAGCCAGCGGCGGGTGGTCATTGTGGACGAGTGTATCCCAAAACCTTCTATGGAGGAGATTGGGGCGGTCAGACGCAAAAATTATGTCCGGCAGGACGAGATGCTGATGGATTTGTCTGCAAACATTCAGTATACCGCGAACATTGAATTACAGCGGGTGATGGTGAAGGCATTCTTGGACGTGTTGCTTATGGAGTCCAAGGAGCCAGACATGAATCTCAACAAGCTCACAAACAAGGCAGTGTATATGCTCTGCTGGCTCAAACGATACCAGAAGAAGCTGTTTGCGAACTGGAAAATGCCGGAGGTGGGCTGTTTTATCCACATGGGGCCCTGCAAAGATGAAAATGAGGCATTGTTTCTGCGGATTTTGGCGCGTATGCCGGTGGATGTGCTGATTTTAAATCCAAATCTGAACGCAGCATGCTGTGTGGAGGACACACTGCTCTATGAGCTTCAATTTACAGAAGCGCTGCCAATAAACCGCTATCCGCAGCAGAGTGCAGACCTTCAGATGGGAACGGTCGCGTACCATGCGGAGCGTGAACTGGACGGGCTGATGTATCAGGATACTGGTATTTACCGCAATTATCAGTACGATAAGGCAGTCTCTGTCACGTTGCAGACCATGTATGAAGAGATACAGATTCTATGGAAAGAGGAGCTGAAATTCCGCCCTAATTTCAGCACAGAGAACGGTGTTGTCACCTTGCCTGTGATTTTTGCCAAGGTGTCCGGGGTTAAGGACGGAATGGTTCCAAAATACTGGAGTGCTGTCAAAGGGCTGATGACAGAGGATTCATTTTTGGTCAAAAATGTGCCCTATATTGATCCCGCGGCAGTAAATCCGATGAAGGCGCACGCGGTAGAATTTTTAAAAAACGGACGGATACAGAGACGGCGGATCAAAGAGCATCCCAGCTATCCTTACAGCTTTCTGCGTGAGGAGATACAAGAGCATATTTTTGATAAATTGCAGTTATTGATTGAGAGCAAACTGATCAAAGGGACTTTTGAAAATGGCACAGAGTATACAACCGTTGCAACAATACTGAACATGCCAAAGGAGATTGTGCGGCTGATACAGAAATTTGATTTTACCAAGAAAAATCCGAAATTAATCTATGTCAATACAGGCGAGAAAATGATTTCCCTCGAGGATACGATTCTGACGGCATTTTTGAATCTGGCGGGGTTTGATGTGATATTTTTTGTGCCGACAGGATATCAGAACATAGAGCGTTTTTTTAACAAGAGGCTGATGGAAGAACACCAGATTGGCGAGTATGTATATGACCTGCAAGTGCCCAATATGGCGCTGGTTTCGTCCAATACGCGCCCATCATGGCGCGATAAACTTTTTAGGAGAGGTTAACGGAGGGGTAAGAATGGGACTTGATTTTAGCAAGACAAAGACACAGGCATCGGCGATGGCAAATACAGTGGATGCCAGAAATGAGATTGAAGTGGTTGAGACGTATGACATCGTGGAGGACAGGCAGCAGATGAATGCGGTGCTTGTCGGCTCACAGGAGGTTGACGACATTGTGAGCACGATAGAGATCAACAACCTTGAGACGATCGTATCCTTTGGTGCGGAGGTCGCAGAGGAGATTTCCAAGGCGTCCGATGTGGTTTTGAACAACGTGAATATGTCCCAGCTTGACGATTCGAGCGAGATGCTCAACGCCCTTGCGCGGGTGATGGAGAAGTTTGACATTGATGAGCTTCAGGAAAATCCTTCACTGTTTGGCAAGCTCTTTGGCAATATGAGAAAACAGCTTGATAAAATACTAGACAAATATCATACAATGGGCGATGAGGTTGACAAAATTTATGTAGAGCTCAGAAAATATGAGTCGGAGATCAAACAGTCAAACCGTAACCTGAATACAATGTTTGAGGCGAATGTAAACTATTATCATGAATTAGTAAAATATATTCTTGCAGGAGAACAGGGCTGCAAGGAAATTGAGGCGTACATTGCACAGCGTGAGACTGACATGCAGGCGACAGGGGACACTTCTATTCAGTTTGAGCTGACGAGTCTGAATCAGGCGCTGATGATGCTAGAGCAGCGGACGCAGGATTTGAGGACTGCGGAGAGTGTGGCAATGCAGTCGATTCCGATGATCAAGGCGATGGAATTTAGCAATATGAACCTTGTGAGAAAGATTAACTCCGCATTTATCATCACGCTGCCGGTGTTTAAGCAGGCACTTGCACAGGCGATTATGCTCAAGCGCCAGAAGCTTCAGGCGGAGGCGATGAGCGCGCTCGATGCCAAGACCAATGAGATGCTGATTCGCAATGCGCAGAATACGGTTGAGCAGACGAAACTGACAACAGCGATGGCAGCGGGCAGCTCGATCAAGATTGAAACCTTGGAAACAACTTGGAAAACGATTGTAGATGGTATCAACGAGACGAGGCAGATTCAAAATGACGCGAGAAAGAAGCGCGTTGAGGATCAGGCGAGACTTGAGACGATCAAACAGGAGTTTAACAGGATGTATCATATGCCAGACAAGAGAGCATAGTAAATTTAGTTTGTGAATTGTTATGAAGGAGGAAAAAGAAATGCCAATCAATTTATCAAAAGGACAGAAGGTCGATCTTACAAAAGGAAATCCGGGTCTCAAAAAGATTATGGTAGGACTTGGGTGGGACGTCAATGCGTTTGATTCTGGAGCGGACTTTGACTTGGACGCAGCAGCATTCATGGTAGGGGCAAACGGAAAGTGTCCGACAGAGCAGGAGTTTATATATTACCATAATCTCACCCATCCGAGCGAGGCGCTAAAGCATATGGGCGATAACTTGACAGGCGAGGGAGAGGGCGACGATGAGCAGATTGAGGTTGATCTTGCCAAGATTCCTGCCAATATTGAGAAGGTGGCATTTACTGTTACAATCTACGATGCAGACACCAGAAGGCAGAATTTTGGACAGGTTTCCAACGCGTTTATCCGCATTGTCGATGAGACGACGAACACCGAGCTGATTCGTTATGATCTCGGCGAGGATTTCTCGATTGAGACGGCAGTTGTGGTTGGAGAGCTGTACAGACATAACGGTGAGTGGAAATTCAATGCGATCGGAAGCGGTTTCCAAGGCGGGCTTGCGGCACTCTGTGGCCACTATGGCATAGAGGTCGCTTAAAATAGGAATAAAAAAAAGGAGGGCACAAAGATGCCAGTAAGTTTACAAAAAGGTCAGAAGGTCAGTCTCACAAAGGATAATCCGGGGTTGAAGAAGGTTGTTGTAGGGCTTGGATGGGACGTTAATGCATTCGACACAGGCGGAGATTTTGATTTGGATGCCGCAGCGTTTTTGCTGGGGGATTCAGGAAAGGTAGCAGATTCCGATGACTTTGTATTCTATAGAAATCTCACCCACTCTTCAGGCAGCGTGGTACATCAGGGAGATAATCTCACAGGAATCGGTGACGGGGACGACGAGCAGATCAAGGTAGACTTGTCAAAAGTTCCTGACAGTGTTACAAAGATTGCGTTCACTGTGACAATTTATGAGGCGGAGCAGAGAAGGCAGAACTTTGGACAGGTTAACAATGCGTTTATCAGAATCTATAACGAGGAGACAGGCGAGGAAATGATCCGCTATGATTTGGGCGAAGACTTCTCGATCGAGACAGCGGCAGTGTTCGGCGAGCTTTATAAAAATGGCGGCGAGTGGAAGTTTAACGCGATCGGAAACGGCTTCCAAGGCGGTCTTGCAGCGCTGTGCGCAAATTTCGGTGTAGAGGTAGAGTAATCAGATTCAGAAATTGTGTTGAACAATGTGAATAGAAGGGAGAATACAATGTCAGTAAGTTTGCAAAAGGGACAGAAAGTAAGTTTATCCAAGGATAATGCAGGTCTTTCCAAGGTAATCGTGGGACTTGGCTGGGATGAGGCGCCGCAGGGTAAGAGAGGTTTTTTTGCACCCAAGCCGCAGCCGATTGACTGCGATGCGTCTGCGCTGATGCTCAGAAGCGGAAAGCTCTGTGCAAACGAGGATATCATCTATTTTGGCAATCTCAAGCACCCGACAGGTACAGTGCAGCACATGGGCGATAACCTGACAGGAGCAGGAGAGGGAGATGACGAGCAGATTATTATCGACTTGGCGGCTGTTCCGCAGGTTTATGACAAGATTGTCGTTGTCGTAAACATCTATCAGGCAGTTCAGAGAAAGCAGCATTTTGGCATGATCAAAAATGCGTTTATCCGCATTGTCGATGCCAGAAATAACACAGAGCTTTGCAAGTATGATCTGTCAGAGGATTACTCAAATATGACTGCAATGATCTTCGGTGAGATTTACAGGCATAATGGCGAGTGGAAATTCAATGCGATGGGACAGGGAACGACCGATCCGGGGCTTGGTGAGCTTGCCAACCGATTTATATAAATGAAGTCAACAATGAATGAGGAGAAAATGAAAAATGAAATTTAATGGACTTAGTGACAAAGAGGTCGAGCAGTCGCGCGGGCAGTATGGCTCGAATCAGATTCCTGATTCGGAGCCGACTACCTTCTGGGAGGAGTTTAAGGAGACCTTCGGGGACCCGATGATCAAGATCCTCTTAGCAATCGCGGTGTTGATGATTGTCATGTTTTTCTTTGGCTACGCGGAGATTTACGAGCCGCTTGGAACGATCGTGGCAGTGCTTGTCGTGGCGTTTGTGTCGGCAAAGACCGGCGTGGCGAGCGATACCAAGTACCGCGAGCTGAAAGACAGCACAGAGAAGGACAAGTGTAAAGTATACAGGAACGGCGTCGTCACGGTGATCGAGGTAGATGATGTCGTTGTTGGAGATAAGGTGCTGTTGCAGTCTGGTGACAAGGTTCCAGCGGACGGTATTCTGATTGACGGCGCACTCAAGGTAGACAACTCTGCACTCAACGGAGAGGCGGAGGAGTGCAAAAAGACAGCGGCGGACCCCAGCGTACAGCTTGCGGACGATATTACAGGTGATACATTTGTAGATAAGTATTCCCTGTTTCGCGGCGCGGTGATTTTTGACGGGGAAGGCGTGCTCGATGTCAGAAAAGTCGGCTTAAAGACCATGATGGGCAAAATGGCGGAGGAAATGCAGGAAGATGAACCGGATTCACCGCTCAAGGTCAAATTGGCGAAGCTGGCAAAGCAGATTTCTACGTTTGGATATATTGGCGCGATCATTATTGCGCTGTTTTATCTGGTACATGCGATGATGGTATTTGACGGCGGTGTGGCAGGATATTTTGCACAGCCAATACCAGATATTATCATGAATGTAGTCGATGCAGTTTCACTTGCAGTCGTGATTATTGTCTGTGCGGTGCCGGAGGGGCTTCCGCTGATGATTTCGCTTGTGCTCATGCAGAATACAAGCAAGATGCTTGACCACAATGTCCTTGTCAGAAAGGCAGAAGGTATCGAAACAGCAGGTTCATTAAATATTCTCTTCAGCGATAAGACAGGTACAATCACAAAAGGATCTCTTGAAGTGGTTGATTTCTTCTGCGCAGACGGAAATTCGATTGACATTGCGCAGCTTAGCAAGCACAGTAAAGTAAAGGGACTGATCGACCTCGCAATCGGCAAAAACACACAGTCCATGTTTGACACTTCCCACAGGGTAATCGGCGGCAATGCCACCGATCAGGCGCTGATGAAGTTTATTGGGGAGGACACCTTCAACACCCTGACTTCAAACAAAGAGTACGTCGTCACGGCGCAGCAGGGCTTTAACTCCACAAACAAGTTCAGTCAGGCACGAATTGACAATGTGGGCAAGACCTTCTACAAAGGCGCGCCGGAACGGCTTCTGGCATCAGCGGCAAAGTATCTCGATGCGGACGGAAATGTGAGGGATATCGACAAGGCAGTACTTGACAGAAAGATTGACGAGCTTGCGGCAAAGGCAATGCGTGTGCTGGCTTTTGGCTATTCAGAGCGCTCGCTTGTGGAGAGCAAGATCAATGAGGACATTGTCATTATCGGTCTGGTAGGTATCCGTGATGATGTGAGGCCAGAGGCGCGTGATGCCATCAAAGAGGTACAAGATGCAGGCATTCAGGTTGTCATGATTACAGGTGACAGACTTGAGACTGCGGTGGCGATCGCAAAAGATGCGGGCTTGTTAAAGAGCAATGATGAGATGGCGCTCTCCTCCGCCCAGCTAAATGAGATGTCTGATGATGAGGTGAAGAAGATTATACCGAAGATTCGCGTGATCGCAAGAGCGCTGCCGACAGACAAATCCCGTATGGTAAGGCTCTGTCAGGAGATGAATCTTGTTGTCGGCATGACAGGTGACGGCGTGAACGACTCGCCTGCTTTGAAGCGTGCGGACGTTGGTTTTGCGATGGGCAGCGGTACTGAGGCGGCAAAGGAAGCAGGAAAGATTGTCATTTTAGATGATAATTTTAAGTCTATCAAAGACGCTATCTTGTACGGAAGAACCATTTACCACAATATTTTAAAATTCTGTAAGTTCCAGCTAGTGATTAATGTCACAGCGGTTATTGTCAGCGCGATTGCACCGTTTTTTGGCGTAGATGAACCGCTTAAAGTCACACATTTACTATTTGTAAACCTCGTAATGGACAGTCTTGGCGCAATCATGCTTGGCAATGAGCCGGCGCTTGAGAAGTATATGCGCGAGAAGCCCAGAAGAAGAGATGAGAGCATTGTGAGCAGGCCGATGATGGCGCAGATTATCACGATGGGGCTCTGGCTTACCGTAGTGAGCTTTATATATCTCAAAGCACCGTTTTTCGTGGATTTGTTTGACACGGAAGAGCAGCATTTGACAGGGTATTTTGTGCTGTTTATCGTGAGTGCGCTGTTTAACGGCTTTAATGTCAGAGATGATGGATTTGGCATTTTTAAGGGACTAGATCAGAATACAGGCTTTATCAAGGTGTTCTTGACAATTATCTTGGTACAGGCACTGATTGTCAACGCGGCATTGATTCCGTTTGAGGCGTTTACATGGATTGGAAACATGTTTAGCTGTGAGCCGTTTGGCATCAGAGGCTGGATTACAATTGTCGTATTGGCGGTGACAATGATTCCGGTGGATATGGTCAGAAAACTTGTTGTAAACAGAAAGTAAAGACCTGTGCAATTGGTGAAATAAAAAAATAGCAGTTTATGAGAAAGGGCTGTCGTGAAATGCAGTTTGCCTATAAGTTATTGAGCAACTGGCAGTATTTTGCGGCAGCCTTGCTGTATTTATTTTTGGCTGGGATAGTTAAATGTGTGTGGAAAATAGGAGTGGACAATGGTATTATTTTATACAGATTTGGACAACACCATGATTTATTCATATAAGCATGAGATCGGCGTGGAGAAGCGCTGCGCTGAGATTTATCATGAAAGGGAGATTTCGTATATTACAAAAGAAACCTACCGGCTTTTGCAGCAAATAAAGGCGAAGGAAGAACAGCTTGTGATGGTTCCGACGACAACGAGGACGACCGAGCAGTACCAGCGGATTCATCTTGGAATAGGTGATTTGCCCTACGCGCTTGTCTGCAATGGCGGCATGCTGCTGGCTGGCGGCAGGGAGGATTCGGATTGGTACCGCGGTTCGCTGGAACGTATCCGCGACAGCAGGGAGACGCTTTTTCAGGCGATGGCGCTTTTGGACAAGGAGCCTAGGAGAAGCTTTGAGCTGCGTTTTATAAGAGACTTGTTTGTCTTTACGAAATGTCAGGAGGCGGAGGCGGTGGTTTGTGATTTAAAGCGAAAGCTGGATTTGAATGTGGTGGAGGTATTCCGAAACGGCGAGAAAGTGTATGTGCTGCCCAAGGCGCTGAGCAAGGGAAGTGCGCTTCAAAGATTTAAGGAATACTTTGGTGCGGCGTACACGATTGCTGCGGGTGACAGTGAATTTGACTGCTCCATGCTCGAGGCGGCTGACTTGGGTATTGCGGCGCCAGCGCTTGCACAGCACCATTCTTTTCAGGGGAATGTGGTCTGTCCTTCCGGGGAAAAGATTTTTTCGGAAGCTGTGCTTGCACTTGTACTGGCGCATGTTGAAAAAGTGTGTTGAAAAGTGTATGAAAAATAAATTCGTAAAATTTAATTTGGGCGGTGTCCAAGCCGTCCTCCGTCCATGCCGAGACTAATGCCGCTTGCGCGTTCGTTTGGCTGGATAATGACGGTCACGGGCTGGCGGGCATTCCACTCAAAACTGTAGGATTCCCCGGAGGTCTGGCCGATAAAGGTTTTCCAGTTGATATCCATCTTGATGTCGGGGTCACAGTAGCCATTTCCCATCCAGCACACGACCGCATCAGGGTCAACGGCAAGCGTAGAGCCGGTCTGGACATTGCTCAGCACGATGGGATTTCCGTCTATCAAGATGGCGACATAGGCGTTTGGGCCGTTTCCTGTCAGCGTGGAGGTGGCAAGCCCTTTCTGGGAGATGACGCCACAGCCGATGAAGCGCACATCGTATTTGCAGTCCGGGGTGAAGGCGAGAATATTTTCCGACTCAATCGAGAGCACTTCGCCGGGCTGAAGCTGGTATACCACTACATGCTGGGCATGGTTGGCATAGTATGTAATGCTGTCGCCGTTCATCATGACTTTCATGAGCGGGAGATTTTCGCCAGTGACGCGCCGCAGCAGGGAGCCGATCAGCGCCTGCCCTGCATTTTCCTGTGGTCCGAGCAGAAGTTTCTCAAATTTATAATTTTTCTGTCCGCCGTTTTCACCGCAGATAAAGGAACCTGCCTTGGTGAACAGCACATCATTTCCGCGGCAGGTCACTTTCAGGGTTAATTCGTTAATCACTTCAAATGTCAACATTGTTTGTTACTCCTTTTTGTATCCATACATGAATCAATCGTTTCTCAGAGAACCTGAACCCCGTACAGCGCACACAGTCCGGCAAGATCTTTGGCGACGCCGTTTCCGACAGCGTTAAATTTCCATGCGCCGTTGTGCTGGTAAAGTTCTCCGATCATCATCGAGATCACATTATTGTAGTAGTCTGTCATGAGAAAGCTCACAAGCTCATGGCCAGTTTGATCTAAAATGCGCACATAGGCGTCTTTGAGCATGCCAAAGTGAAGTCTGTTCGCCAGCGCATCATTGATTGTGAGGACAAAAACAATCTTCTTGACCTGTGGATTCAGCCGTTTAAAGTCCACCTGAATAAGCTCGCGGTCAGTGCCGCCGCCAGACACAAATCTGGTGCTCTGGTCAGGGCTGAGCGTCTGGCCGTAAAATACAAACCATGAATCGCCAATGACTTTCCCGTCAGCACCAAGCAGAAATGCCGACACGTCAACATCGCACCGCGCATCTGTGACATTCCAGCCAAAGCAGGCCTCCAAAGCGGTCAGTGCGGTGGTGGAAAGCAGTGTTTTCTGTCCCTTCTGCACTTTGTTTAACAGTGTGGGAACAGGGCGCGCAATCGGAGTACCGCCTGTATTTTGCTGCCCCGCAGTCAATGCAGGCTGAATGTGTTGCGGCTGCTGTGGCGCGCTCGATGGAGGCTGGCGGAAGGGCTGCTGTGCCGTGCTGGGCTGGGGTTGCCTGTACGGCTGTTGCGTCGTGTTAGTGCGAGGCTGACTGTGTTGCGACTGTGCAGTGCTGTTCTGCGTTCGTCCGTATTGTTGTTGTGTAGAGTTGTTTTGTGACTGTCCATAGTGTTGTTGTGCAGTGCTGTTCTGTGACTGTCCATAGGGCAGCGTAGAGCCGCTCTGAGTCTGTCTATAGGATTGCTGAGCCGTTTGCGGCGGTGTCTGTCTATACTGCGAAACGTTGTCTGGCTGCTGGGAATACAGGGAGACAGAACTATTGTTTCGTGTATTTTTGACAATCGTTGTAATGTTATTCTTATTTTTAACGCTCTGCGGTTCAGGCATGTTGATTGACAGAATGGAATTGCGGTTCATGGGACCACTTGTTTTCATTTTAACAGTTACCATGTATTTCCTCCGTCTGTATAGTATAGTCTCTCGGAATCTTCCTTGCGCCTGCTGTTGCGGCTGATTTTCCGGGAGGCTAGTATTTTATAAAACCAAATCATATTATAGCATATTCGGCAGGGAGGTACATTAAAATTACGTTAAGAATTTAGAAAATTTGCAAACCATTGAAAACAGCGGATAAATCCAATGTTTTCAATGGTTTGGAACATATAATAACTATAAAAAATTCAATAGAATTTCCCTAAATAATAAACGGTTGGCAACAAATTAGTGACAAATTTATACGAAATCAGGTATTTTGATTTTTTCTATTTCGATTCTTAATTCTTCTAATGTTCTGTGACCATATACTGACTTTTCAACATCATTGCCAAGTGAATGTCCCATTAAGAGATGTTTTGATAGATCATCTACGCCGTATTTGTCACATAGCCATGAAAATGTATGGCGACAATCATGCGGTGTATGTTTTGTTCCCGCGTTAGACATTGATAAACCTAATGATTCTAATGTTAAATGGAAATTAGTGCGACAAGCATGAGCAGAAAAATTTTTATTGCCAGAAAAATATTCAGTAGCAAATGTTTTAGCAAATTTCTGAATTGCTGGATGCAACGGGACAATTCTGTTTTTCCCGGCAGCAGTTTTAACACCGCCCTGAAAATACTGTTCGATTTCATTGTATATTATGGTCTTATAAGCTGTAATACGGAATCCAGTATAAATCATAAGCAGAATCGTGCCGACATCCTCACGGTCACTGTGCCGCCAAAGAATGTCTATCGCCTCTTGAGAAAATGGTACACCGCGCTCATCATCGTCAGGAATATTTATGGTTACAAATTGAGAGTAGTCTTTCTCCACAATATCATTCTGAATTGCATATGCGTACATTCCTTTGAAGAGAGACACAATCAACTCGAGGCTGGAATGTTTTAGAGGACAGGTATCAATTACGTCTTGCAGATCAGCTTTTTTTAGTTCAACAAATTTACGATCGTGAAGTTTCTTGCAATTATTGAAAGCTGCCTTGGTGGAATTTCGTGATGCATTTGATAATATTTTTTTGGATTTTTCGTATTTGCTTTCATAATATTGTTCATACAGTTCTGCAAACGTAGTATTTATATGTCTGAATGATATAGGGTTATGATTAGAAAGTATGGCGGCACACAGATCAGAGAATGATACAGTAGTATTCTTTATATCATCTGAGGCACTGTTGTAGACCATGAGAGCTTGATACGCTTCATCATATGTCTTAAAGTATCCTATAGCAGAACCAAGAATCGGTGATCCATTTAGTGTAAATTTTGTTACTGGCGGATAAGCTGCCCAAGGTTTAGAACGTTTGCCGGATAGATGTTTGATGCTTCCAGAGCCGTTAGGTAGCTTGCGATGCCTTTTGGGTTTGCGTTTGGGCATTGGTTGAGCGGTAACAATTGTAGATGGTATATTTATGGGATATCCGCAAGAAGGACAAGAAAAAGCCTTATCGGAAATAGAATGTCCGCATTCTGGACACGAAATTAAAGCCATAATAGAACAGCCTCCTAAAAATTATTGAAGAACTGTCCGAAATGTGATACAATACGACTGTGTGGGTGCATATTGTATTTTTCCGGGCAGTCCGGTGTACAGTATCATCTTTGGGCATTTATGTTGCAAGCATAGATGCCCTTTTGTTATTCTTTAAATATATTTCTTTTTCCCATTGATTATTTTATAAAATTTATAATCACTTTTAGGCAGTATATTTTCTTTTTTTAGCTCATTATAGGTGTATGAACAATATATTGTTTGGGGTTCATCGTCCAATTGAATTGACACAAAGTCTATTCCGTCGGCTTTCAATTTTTCTATTTGTTGTATTAAAAAATCTTTCACATTCTATCCCCCCTATCAGGAATGCATAATGTTATAATAAATTCTTCGAACATCTGCATCTATCAAGCGATATGCATAATCTTTTGGTGTGCCAGATGATAAAAGGTCACATAGATTGCACAACAAATATAGGTACGTGTCAAAATCATACGCATGATTTTGACTGTGATACAAATCTCTGGCTTCCAACATTGTTTTATCGTCCGTTATTTTACTAATCATAACCAACAGTTCTTGCTCTTTTGCAATTTTGGGGGACGGTCGAGATGATGCAAAATCTTTAGCTACCTTTTCACAATCTGTTTTTGGTTGCTCTTCATACTTTGGTTGCTCATCGTGTGATTTGCAAGCGGGGAATGCTACAATTGAAGCAGGTAAATCAAATGATAGTCGTTCATTTGTAACTGTATTAAGCGAGCAATCCCAGTTATCATTTTTTAATGTCTCAAGTAATTTCTGCCGAAGTTCCTCTTTATCGAGTTCTCCATCGTGATAAGCTGTCACGGTTAATTTATATGTTACCTTTTGTTCTTTTATCATGCTTTTTCTCCTAAATTATCTAGGGTAATTTCCCAATCACTTTGCCCATACATCTAGCAGTTTCATTTAGTGGAATATTTTCAGCAGTTGGGTTGAGTGATATGAGCTCCGTCGCTCCGAGCTTCTTAACAAAGCTTTCATTGTTTACCCTAAATATGCCAATTTCTCCAATTTCAATCTCTTCTGTCATCTCGACAAGAAGCATATCGCCGTCATGGTAGAGTGGTTCCATGCTGTTGCCATTTACTCCAATAGCATAGTCAACTTTTCTATATTCAGGAATATTAGGTATCTCGATGCGCTTTGTGGGGGGCAGATCGAAGATAATTTGCCCTGTGCCAGCAGATGCTGCGCGATAATAGTAGTTAATTACACGTATGTTAATGGTATTATTATCATTATCTTGTTTGGGGGAGTGTATGTATTTAGAGCATTCTTTAAGTTGCATTGCTATTGAATATTCTCTATTTAATACCATATCTATTATTTGCGTTCCGTCAGGAGAACAATCTGCTATAAATCGATATTTTTTTATAAGTTCTTGTTCTAAATAGGTTAACATTACGTTTGCATCTGGATATATTTCACACATATCATTTATTGAAATATTTAGAATATCGCATATTTTGAATAAAGTATCGATATCAGTTGAGTTAGCTCCAGTTTCCCAGCTAGACACACGTGAGGGAGCAACACCTAATTTAGCAGCAAACTCTTTCTGATTTAGTCCTGCCAGCTTTCTGTATTTTGTAATATTTTTACATATTATTTTCTTTATCGTATCGTCACTTACCACTTTTCTTACCTCCTTGAAAATTATATTATCACATGTTTTCGGAATTATCAATAAAATAATTCGGATTTTCTGAATTTTACATTGACAAAACGGAAGAACTGGATTATAGTAATAAAAAACGGAAAAACCGTTTTAAAAACAGAAACTCTGAAAGGAAGGTGAGTTATGTTGCTTGGAACAAAGATAAAGGCATATCTTGATACTAATGGAATAAAGTACACACATATCTCTGAAAAAACAGGAATCCCAATGAATGTACTTAGTCCAATGCTTAATGAAAAAAGAGAAATTAAGGCAATGGAATATTTTATTATTTGCAATGCTTTAAATGTTCCGCTAACGATATTTGCAGACACAGAACCAATATCAAAATAATGTGAGGAGGTGAGAAAGATGGACGCAGAAAAGATTGATTTTGCAGGTCAGAGAATAGCTTGGGGACTAAAATCGAAAGAAGAAGATTATCCAATAGTGTATGACATTATTGAGATTTTTAGAGAAAAAGAGTTAACAATTGACCGTGCATTTCGAGTGTTAGAAGATACACGGTCAACGTTACCTCGGATAGCAAAATTTACTAAAATTAGATAATGCTTACAATAGGTTTTCCGTCTTTGCTTTTTTCTTTGTCTATGAGATTAGTGATATTGGTATAGCATGAATTATAGATGGAAAATAAGCGTGTGGAAAATTCAAGTTCGCTTTCATTGTTGGCACGCGAACATTGTTCACACACAATTAAAGCAAGTTTTTCTGCCGTGTCATTCATGTAATAATTCTCCTTTCTTTTGTACTCGGCTGCTGCAACAACCTGCATGTACATTATACAGGAAGGAACAGGAAAACACAACGGACAGGATAATGTAGGCGAAGATAAGTTCCTAGAACCGCAAAAACCATAGGGGTGAGAAAGATAAACAAGTTACTGGATAAAATCGAGGAAGCTATAAAGGAAGAGTATGCGGAAATTAAAAGTACGGGAAGTATACTTGCAGGAATCGAAAATATATTTCGTCAGGTAAGATACCGCAATCCTGAACTTGCGCAACATATTAAAAAAAGATTGTTGAATATTGCTAAAAATAATGGCGATTTACCATAAGAGATAAATCGCCCACTAAATTAAATAATTTCAATTTTTACAATAGCTTTTGAATTGTAAACTGTGTTAGGGTCATTTTTTAAGTAAAAGAAATCACATTTGACGAATACGTCCATGATAGAAGGTATTAATCCGTTTTGTATATGATTCCATAGTTCCGTGGGTTGGTCCAGTGACGCAAATATTTGATTATCTTTATCAATGCGTAATATTGGAATCAAATAATCGCCTTCATTTAAGGTTAGAGTGCTTTTATCGGAAAAATGAATTATTACCTTTTCCATTATATTGAATACTCCTTTCTTTAGTACTCGGTTGCTGCAACAACCTGTAAGTACAGTATAAAGGAGACCGTGAGAAGATGCAATAAGGGAATAAGAATAGAAAAGAGGTAAAATGGGTTGTAAACAAAAAAGAGGAGGTGAGAAAGATAGGACGAGATGAGCTTATGGAGCTGGTAAAAGAGTTAAGAGGTGTTATGATTCAAAAAGAAATAACACCTCTGGACGCTAAAAATGCCGCAGCCATGTTGGTAAAGGATGTTGACGAAAGTATTGCGCGTCATCATGAACAATACATTAAAAGTGGAAAGTTCACATGATGGCTGCTTTAATTGTATCAGGCAAAATAATTTCGGCTATATCCATAATAGCAGAAATGGATTTAAGTTCCGTTTTTTCTGAAATCGAATGTATTTTACTCCATACGGATTCAGGGCGAATGGTGTCAAGGAACTGATGACCGGTAAAGGTGATTGAGCTGACTACAATATACTTAATAGAGTTGTTGGCATTTTGAATGGAAGCGTTAATAAAGTCTGCTTCATCAAGTTTGCAAATAGTGTATGCAATTTGCGAACGGCTGTACTTTTGAAGATTTTCGGTTTGACATAAGTCATACAAATCAACATATTTGTATCTCAATTAATCTGTTAATACAAGGCAATCTTCGAGATATAAAAGTATATCACGTATACAGGCAATTTCAAGTTTCATGTTTGGTCTCCTTTCTTTTGTACTCGGCTTTAAGGAGTAGGAAAACGCAACGGGCAGAAGCAGGGCAATTGTCTATAAAGAAGTATGCAGGTGAGAAATAATGTGAGGAGGTGAGAAAGAGTGTTAAGGAAAATCTACAGGGAGTTGGTGCGTATAAGAAAAGAACTCCATGCTATTAGGAGTGACATGGAGTTCTGTGATAAATCAGTAATTAGAAATACGGCGCAAACTGCTACTTCAAAAAGTCTTGAAGTAAAAACAAATGTAGATGACAAACCGACAGCAGATTGTGCAGTGAATATCAGTGAACTACTAAATGATCTAACCAATAGGCGTTATCAGGGAGTATAGCCAAGATATCGCAGTTTTCTCTAACTGTAGGAAGATATTTCCCAAATTTCATTAAATTAGTGACAGTCTTATTGAGAAATCGCAAAAAGTCAGCAGCATCTTGAAATGAAGTTTAACAATAAACAGTAACAAAGTAGAGAGGAGATGAAAAAGATGAATCCAGACAGCAGGCGTGTTCCGTTGCCTCAGGCGGCAGCAGAGCTTGGATTGAGCCCACAAGGACTACGAGAATACATGAAGCGAGGAATTATTGACATTGGGGAAGTGCTGCCTGCAGCGAATGGGGGGACATGTAAGCGATATCATATATTCAGGGACAAGCTGGACCGATATATGGGAAAAACAACTTAAAATTAAACGTGCCTTCTGTGTGGCACATATAAAGAATGTGCCGTACTGCATCTAAATCTAATTCTATATATGTGGACACAGGACAAGGTTCTGTGTGCCGCACAGAAGGCATGTGAACAAAGGAAGTGATAACAATAGAAAACGGAAAGATTACTGCGGTGCGAGACAATGGCAGCAGTGCTGATCTTGTGGTCCGCGTAAACAATTCAAATTTGGCAGCAGTCATAATGGACAAGCAGGCTACAGACGTGATGTTGCAGATCGTTGATGGTCGTACACTGTCGCTTGATCAGCGCAGGAAGATCTATGCAACCTTACGGGATATCTCTTTATATACAGGCTATACACCAGAGGAAACGAAAGAAGTGATGAAGTATGTACATATCACTCTGACAGGAAGTGATTACTTTTCGCTGTCAGACTGCTCGATGGACCTTGCCAGATCATTCATCAATACACTCACCGATTTTTGTCTGGAATATGGTGTAATCACATCTGATCTACTCTCCAACAGGACATATGACATCAATACATATCTGTATCAATGTATAAAACATAAGAAATGCGCCGTATGCGGCAGAGAAGGTGAAATACATCACTGGGATGCAATTGGTATGGGGAATGACAGGAGGCACTATGACGATACAGACAACAGAAAGATCAGCCTGTGCCGGATGCACCACACGATCGCCCACCAGAAGGGCGTAAAGGATTTTGAACGCGATTACCATGTGTACGGTATTATTTACAGGGGAAAAGATGGACAGGAGATATAAATGCAATGATTGTAATGATACAGGATTTGTATGGACAAGGCGTGCTGATGGCACGAAAGAGATGGTGCTTTGTGAACGCGATTACCATGTATACGGAATTGTGTGATTGAGCAAGAAAGTATAGGTATTAAAATGAGAATCAATTTGCAGAATGCACGAAAAGAAAAAGGTCTGACACAACAGCAGGTGGCAGACCAGACAGGTATAAGTTTGAGATATTATAAACAAATTGAATCGGGACAGAGAACGGGTGGTTTTGAAATTTGGGACAGCCTCGAAGATTTGTTTAATGTTCATCAACGTGTTTTGAGAGAAATGCATCACGACAAAGAAGGTAATCCGTAGATACATCTAAGATATCTGCTATTTTAACTAATATTTCGAGATTGGGAGAACGGGTTGCAGATTCATAAGCTCTATATGAGCGAATATTGATGAATAAAAAATCAGCCATTTGCTGAGCAGTAATACCCTTTGATTTCCTTGTTTCGTTTAATCGTTTATGAAACATTTATTCTACCTCCAAAGATTATCTTGACAGTGAGCAAATTGTACACTATAATCAAGAAGAATAACAGTGAGCAAAATGCTCACTATAAGGAGGTATAATTATGTCACAAAAGGAAATTGCATTTGAACTTGAGGAACTAATGGATAAGGTAATGATGGCATGCAGTCTACAGAATACTCTGTTTGTAGCATTTTACTGTCAGGAGGATTGTTCCATAATGGATTTTAAATGGGCGTTTATTCTGCTTAAAGACCTGACAGGCGATATGCTGGATAAAGTAAGGGAACTTACAGACAGTGCGTTTGACAGTGTAAGAAAAGGGAAAAAGAATGATGTGTAAAGATTGTAATGATACAGGATTTGTATGGACAAGGCGTGCTGATGGCACAAAAGAGATGGTACTCTGCCATTGTCACCCGCTTGTGCAGAGCGGCAAAGCAAAAGCATGGGAAGGTGAATCTGCAATCATAAGACGGCTGAAAAGGAAGAAAAAGGGTGAGTACGAAATAGGGGATTAAGAAGAGAGGGGAAACAGTGGCGATTATAAGAGTCGAAAAGACAAAAGACTATACAACCATGAGCAACTATCATTTCAGGGAAAAGGATATGTCCCTGAAAGCCAAGGGACTGTTGTCATTAATTCTGAGTCTGCCGGAAGAATGGGATTATACGCTGGCAGGTCTGTCAATGCTCTGCCGGGACGGCAAGGACAGTGTAAGGACAGCGCTGACAGAGCTGGAAGAATTTGGATATGTGGAAACCGCGCGTGTCCGCGATGAGAAGGGGCGTTTGCAGGGTACTGAATATATAGTTCGTGAAATACCTGTATCGAGCTTACCAGAGAAGGAAGAGCCTGTTCTGGAAGAACCAATGTTGGAAAAACCTGTATTGGAAAATCCAGCATTGGAAAAACCAACGTTGGAAAAACCTATATTGGAAAAACCAACGTTGGAAAAACCTATATTGGAAAAACCAACATTGGAGAATCCAACATTGGAAAAACCAACGTTGGAAAATCCAACGCAATTAAATACTAATATATCAAATACTAAAAAATTAAATATTTATATATCAAACCACGGCGCGGCGGATAACAAACCAGATAACAAACCAGACAGCAACAGGGCATACTACCCGGAAGATGCGCGGCTGAATGATGCCTTTAAGGCTTTTGTTTACATGCGCAAAAGAATCAACAAGCCGCTGACAAGCAAGGCGGTAGGGCTGACCAAAGAATCGCTGGCACAAATGGCAGCAGGCGAAGATGGAAAATTGGATATTGAGAAAGCAATTGGCATCTTAAACCAGTCGGTCATGAACAGCTGGTCTGGACTTTATGCCCTGAAGCCTGTGCAGGATAAAAACCGGGGGCAGCCGTATAATCTGAGCGAGGAAGATTGGCAGAACCTAGAGAAGCAGGTACTGGCGAATTAAGGGAGACAAGGAGGAAAAACACATGAGGACGGTTAGTATTGTTAATTTAAAGGGCGGTGTCGGCAAGACAGTGACCAGCATCAACCTGTCGTATGAGCTGACGCGGCGCGGCAGCAGAGTATTGCTGGTTGACTGCGACAAGCAGGGCAACACGAGCAAGTTCATGAAATGTCATAACTATGACAGAAAAAGCCTGTCGGATGTAATGCTTGGCACAGCGGGAATCAGAGAAACGATTGCCAGCACAGAATATGATTCTTTGGATGTTCTCCCTGCAAATATGTCGCTGCTTAGAGCAGACCGCAGTGTTCTGCTTGATACCACGAAACCACAGCAGACACGCATCCGCAACGCACTCAAAGAAGTTCAGAATGACTACACATTTTGTGTGATTGACTGTGCGCCGGACATCAGCATGTCTGTTACAAATGCGCTGGTGGCGAGCGATGATGTCATTGTTCCGGTCACGATTGATGAATTTGCATTTGATGGCATTAGAGAAATTCTTGCGCAGATTGCAGATGTCAGGAAATATTATAACCCGGAACTGAATCTTGCGGGGTATCTGATAACACAGTACAAGGACAATGAGTTTTGCAAGGACGGAGCAGCAGCAATAGGACAGATGTTTGGAAAAGTATTCGATACAAAAATAAACTGGACGCAGGTGGTGAACAGAAGTACGTTTGTAAGAGAACCGATCTCAGTGCATTCGCCAAGATGCGGCGCAGCCAGAGGATATATAAATTTTGCAGCGGAATATGAGAGGGGGATCGCCGGCAATGGCTAAGGGATTTTCCATCATGGACATGATGAGTGACATAAGCAGGGAAGAAGCGGCAGAAGGGGCGGAAAGCATCGAGAAGGTGAGTGTGTTTGACATACAGCCAAATGAAGATAATTTCTACGGAATCAGCAGTATAGAGCAGTTAAAAAACAGTATATTCTCTATGGGTGGTGTGCAGCAGAATTTATTGTTAGTCAGGCTTCCGGCAGGGGGGAGATACAAATATAAAGCTCTGGCAGGTCACAGACGTATATATGCATGTATCGAACTGGTACAGGAAGGACACCGGGAATTTGAGCATGTCCCGGCGGTAATTAAAGAGAACATTGATAAAGACACAGAGGACATGCTGTTAATCATGACCAACAGCACCCAGCGCGAACTGACAGACTGGGAAAAAGTTATGCAACACATGAAACTCAAAGAGATCATCCCGAAGCTGAAAAAACGGCAGGGACTTGACGGAAAGACAAGAACGCTTGAAGCGGACTATCTGGGAGTGTCAGAGGGACAGATCGCCATATACAACACAATCGGCACCAGACTGGATTCATGGCTGATGGGTATGTTTAAAGAGGGAGAAATTGGTATATCGCTGGCATATGAAGCGGCAAAACTCGATTCAGAGATGCAGAAACAGCTTGTCCAGATCTCAGTAAACAAGGGCAGCTTCACTGAGGAGGATATAAAAAGTCTGCATGGCAGCAGTCCAATAAAAGGACAGATGAAAATAACAGAGGAAGGGACAGAGAGGAAAGAATCAAAAAAGGTGACAGAATCTGACACCTGTGAGAAAGTGCAAAATGAAGTCGTTCTGGCAGCAGAAAAGGTGACAGAATCTGACACCTGTGAGAAAGTGCAGGAAGAACCAGTTCCGGCAGCAGTAAAGGTGACAGAAGCTGTCACCTGTGTAGATATATTAAGACAGGGTACAGAATTAGAGAAAACAGATGCAAAACTAAGGGGCGGGTATAGTTTGAATGTGATAGATGATCAGATTCGAAAATATGAAAAGTATCTGAATTTATTAGCAAATGGTAAAGACAGGGTGCCCAATGTAGTGGCTGTATATAACTGTATGCTGGATGCGCTGGGACTGCTCAAAACGAATCTGCTGATGCAGTGGAAGGAGGGTGACGCCTGTGAGGATATTTAGTGTAATACATAAATATTTATTTCGCAAAAATCAGAAAAGAAGGTACAAAAAGCGCACCTGTCCGGGAGCCTTTAAAGGGTTATATTCTCAGCAGGACAGATGCGGAAACCGCTTGGAATGAAGGGGGAATAAACGTGACCTATGATGAATTAAAAATTAACATGAAAGTTGAAATAAAAGAAAAGCCCGACGAAGAGAGGGCGGCATGTCGGAAAATGAAATATATAGTTGTTGCAAAATATCCATCAATGTGCATTTTGGAGGATAAAAAAGGAAGGCGCAGAGGTGTGTCTATTGGAGAATTGATCATGAATAAGGTTATTACTCAGTCGCCTTATTTTGAAATGATAAGACAGGAAAAGTGTAGTAGATGGAGAAAGAAAAGCAGCATACAAAATGAGAGGTAAAAATGGACGAAGGAAAAATATATAAGATAGTATGTCCGCACTGCCAGAAAGAGCAGCATGTCTGCAAATCAATGCTTCAAAGTGCGAAAATTGATGCAGGTATCGTGACGTGCCTATATTGCGGCGAGATAATGATATTGGTCTATGATCAGGAAAATAGCACAATTGTAGCAGGTAAATGGGAACGGTTAAAAAACAGCTCTGACGATCGGCAGGAGAAAGAAAAGTATACAATAGAACAAATTATTGATGCTATTGTACAGGCAGGAGAGGACATTGTTGCGGCTATTACATACAAAGACCGTGATATGCTGGAAGATATAATAAGGGATTTCTTAAAATGAAACAATAAGGATTTAGGGAGATTGAAGAAATGAGAGAGATTTTATTCAGAGGGAAGAGAGTAATTGATGGTAAATGGGTAGAAAGCTGCTGCCCGTTAGGTGAAATGCACTCTGGAACAGTTACATATGATTTTATTTCAGAAACCGTCTGCCAGTACACAGGCTTGACCGACAAGAACGGCAGGAAGATTTTTGAGGGGGATATTTGCAAATATTATAACCCCGAAGATAAAGACGGAATTGCAGTAATCAGAGAAGATTATGCAGAATGGATAAGCGGAGCAATCCGGCAAAAAGAAATAATGACACCTATTTTTTATTTAAAATGTAGTTCAGAGTGGGAAGTTTTCGGCAACATTTTCGACAATACTGACCTGATAAAAGAATGATTATGCATTTGTATATTATGTAAATATAGTATTAGTTGGTCATAAAATAAATATTTGAGGTGTTTGATGCTTGATTTTGGATATTACAACATGGATTGTATGGGCGGAATGAAACAATTTCCTGATAAGTATTTCGATTTGGCAGTGGTTGACCCTGAATACGGAAGAAAAGAGCATGGAGGGCGTAACCGTAGCGGATATGTCAAACAAAAGAACGGTAGCGAGATATATGTACTTGATGGTCAATATCAAAATCGAGGTTGGGACAATGAACCCGCAGGAAAGGAATATTTTGACGAGCTGCTAAGAGTTTCTAAACATCAAATTATTTGGGGCGTAAATTATTTTGATTATCCACTGCTCGGCGGCAGGATAATTTGGGATAAATGTAATGATGGTAGCGACCAATCGGACGCGGAAATAGCATATAACTCATTGAATAACAGAGTTGATATATTCCGCTATATGTGGCGCGGAATGTTTCAAGGCAAATCCATTTCTGAGGGTACAATGCAACAGGGAAATAAAAAGCTGAATGAGAGACGCATACACCCTACGCAAAAGCCAGTCAATCTTTATCGGTGGATTATTCAGAAATACATACAAAGAGGATGGAGGATACTTGACACACATACTGGCAGTGCGAGTAGTTTGATTGCATATCATGAAGCAGGATTACAGTTTGTGGCTTTTGAGAAGGATAAGTATATGTTTGATTTATCAACAAGGCGATACGAAGCAGAAGCAGCACAAATGAATTTATTTGATTATATGTAAATAAGGATTTATACGATGCAGGAAGGATGAACAAATGAAAAGGTTTTCAGTACTTGGAACAAATGAACAATGTAGTATCCCGTGGATTGTAATAGCACCTCATGAGGGACAGGCAATTTGCAATCACGGTCAGGATTTGGAGACATTGAATAGGCGGGGTGGTCTTAGTTGGTCAGAGATGATAGCAGTCTTGGAGGATAGAAGGTACATAAAAATGGATGAATCTATTGCTCGCAGGAAAGTGGAAGAAAAAATTAGAAAGCAGATATATACTGTTCAGATGATTAAGAATGATGATGGTCATTATGTTCCAATGGAGTGCTGTAGTATGACAAATCCTATAACGAGCAGAGGTGTCAGCGAAATTGATGATATTGACCTTCCCTGTGGAGCGGATTGCGGAAGTAACTGTAACAATTGTATTATCCAAAAAATAATGGATGAATATGCAGAGATTACGCAGCAGGTAAAATAAGGAGATGAAAAAATGTGTTGGAGTAAAGCAAGGACGCGGAAACAAGAAAAAATGTTATCGTGCATATTAAAAAATCAGATGATAATAATGCAAACAATGCAGACAGAGTTATTAACATATGAACATACGTCACGATATGGGAGCTATTATAGAAATAAGCTAATCAAAGGAGTAAATAATACTGCTGATATTTTGCAAATGCCAAGAAAGAAAAATCGTGAAAACTGTCCAGATAGATGGTGTGATAGAATATGTTGGCCAAACTACGCGTTATGTGAAACAGTAGATGATGAAGAGTGTCTATTAGACTAAATATTTGAGGTGTTAGATGCTGGATTTTGGATATTACAATATGGACTGCATGGATGGAATGAAACTATTTCCTGATAAGCATTTTGATATAGCTGTGGTAGACCCGCCATATTTTAGCGGTCCAGAAAAGCGAAATTATTATGGGCGTGCGGTAAGTCCTATTGGAGTGCAGCGGCATTATAAACCATCTGATGAATGGAATGTGCCGGACAAAGCATATTTTGAGGAATTGGCCAGAGTGTCAAAGAATCAGATTATATGGGGATGCAACTATTTTGATTATTCTTTTGGTTCTGGGCGTATTGTCTGGGATAAGTGTAACGGCGAAAGTAGTTTTTCGGATTGTGAGATTGCTTATTGCAGTATGCATGATTCTGTTCGGATTTTTCGGTATATGTGGAATGGCATGATGCAAGGGAAGTCAATAACGGAGGGATATATTCAGCAAGGCAATAAAAAGCTGAATGAGAAGCGCATACACCCAACACAGAAGCCTGTAAATCTCTATCGGTGGATTGTACAAAAATACATAGAAAAAGACTGGAAAGTACTTGATACCCATACAGGCAGTGCGAGCAGTTTGATTGCATATCATGAAGCAGGATTACAGTTTGTGGCTTTTGAAAAGGATAAGTATATGTTTGATTTATCAACAAGGCGATACGAAGCAGAAGCAGCACAAATGAATTTATTTGATTATATGTAAATAAGGATTTAAGTGGAGGTTAGACATGGGATATTGCGATGGACTTTGTCCACATCTGGACATTGAAAAACATAAGTGTCAAAAAACAGGAAAAAAACTGGGATATATAAAGGGCTGGTGGGGCACAACGCATGAGCATCATGGATTTGAGGATTGTGATGATGAGGGTTTAAAAGATGGCAGAAATAAGGATTTGAGAGATTCATGAGAAAGGAAAAGTTATGAGGAGATTTAATGTATTAGGAACCAATGAAAAATGCAGTATTCCTTGGACGGTGATAGTTCCGCACGAGGGTCAGGCAATTTGTAATCATGGGCAGGATTTAGAAACATTGAATAAAAGAGGTGGTCTTTGCTGGTCAGAGATGATAGCAGTCTTGGAAGATAGAAGATATGTAAGAATGGATGAATCTATTGCCCGTAAAAAAGTAGAAGATATAGTAAGAAAGCAGATATGTACTGTCCATATGGTAAAAAACGATGATGGGCATTATGTTCCATGGGAGTGTTGCAGTCTGACGAATCCTAGAACAAGCGGAGGCGTTAGTGAGATTGATGATATTGACCTTCCCTGTGGAGCTGATTGTGGAAATAGCTGCGACAAATGTATTATTCAAAAGATAATGGATGAATATGCAGAGATTACGCAACAGATAAAATAAGGATTTGGAGGTAGACGAATGTTAAAGCCAGCACAATTGTATAAAGATGCTTTGAGAAGAAGATTTTTAGAATCTTGGTATAATATGGAGGACATGTATTGGCATGGAGCTACGGGAGCCGAATTAATTGAACTACCAGATGATAACTATAATAAACATTGTTTTGTATCAATAAGTTCAGATGGTGGAATTATGGGTTACATAGCGTATAACGTTGATTGGCAGGCAATGAGTGCGGACAGGTGGGGCATTATAAGTTTTAACAAGGGCAGCATAGAATTTGCAAAAGACGTTTACCAAGCGATATGCAATGTGTTCGAAATTTATCACATGAATAGGATAAGTTGGTTTGCATATGTAGATAATCCAGCAATTAGAGGTTATAGAAACTTTATTAAGAAACATGGTGGCAGGGAGTGCGGATACTATCGACAAATAGCAAAACTTATGGATGGAAACCTGCATGATGCAGTAGAGTTTGAAATTTTGGCAGAAGAGTTTGTTCGTAAAAATAAGGATAGGAGAATATTATGATATCAGCAAGCGAAGCTAAAAAGAAAACGCACAATAATATAAATGATTGTGTAACGCAAGAATTGAATAAAATAAATAAACAAATTGATGGAGCAATTGCAAAAGGGCAGTTTTCTATAACTAATGATGGAACTCTTCACCCTGCAACAAGAGAAAGACTGGAATCACAGGGGTATAAGGTTCAAGTAGGTAGTCAATACAACGAGTCATATTATAGTGTAAGTTGGTCTTAAAAATAAGGATTTGGTGGAGGTATGGGATGAGTAAGAATAATCCGGTTGGAGATATACCGATAGAACATCCAATGTTATCAAAGATTTTGCAGGCTGCTATGAAAATTTATTTAGACATGCCAAAAGAAGAAGTAAAAGCATTGGACAAAGAGATTAAATCTGTGACAGAAACAAATTGCAGTTCCGATATATATGATATTGCAAAAATGTTAGAGTATCGGGTTGATTGCTACTGTAGAAATTATTTAACAGATTAACTAAACTGAGATTTATTTAGGAGGTAAGAAAGTGACAAACAAGCAATTGGAACGAGGGGTTGTATTGAAAACCTTAAAAGATGGTCTTTTGAGAAAAAAAGAACATCTTGAGAAAATGAAAGCGCTTTGCTTTGAGAATATGGATATCGCAAAGAAGATCACTCATACATTTACAATAAGATCAATGGAATATGATGGGGGAAATAGTGATGTTGTCGAAGTATCGGCACGCGCTGCATATCATGGAATATGTAGCGATATAGAAACAATTGAGAAAGAAATTGATAAGTTGAATAAAGAATTTTCAAATCTGTAGCTATGGCAGCAGGGGTGCAACAAACAAAATTTTGTTTCAAGAGGGAGGAGGATAAATGGAAGAAGGAAAAGTGGTCCCAATGGTGACAATATCTGCTGACGAATACTTTAATCTGAGGCAGAAAGCCGAAATGAACGGTTTTCTTATGGAACGTGTGGTGTGCATGGGTGAAAGATTAAGAGACGTTGATAGACGTTTGTATGAGTTGGAAAACAAGTAGAAGATCATATAACATTTGGCAGCAGTTCCGACCAAAATAAATTAAATATAGAAAAAATAAGTGGTAGCAACCGACCAAAGTAAACTACCACTTACAAGCTAAGTCTAAGGAAAGTATAGCACTTTAACGATTCTTAGGCAAGTACCAATTTTTTACTATACAACAGGAGGAGAGACTATGAACACGAAAGAAAGAGTAAGAAATGATATACTTGTTGGAATGAAAATGCATCTGGACACATGCACAATGGCGATTCTTGATGCAGTTATCGTGAAAGCAGTGCAGAATGTGGAAATGACAGAGACAACTACACTTCCTGCGACACTGAATGATACAAACCAGTACATAATGAATTTGTTTGACACGAAGAAAGCACCAAAACTAAGTCCCAAAACAGTAGAGTTTTACAAAAGCACACTAAATGAGTTTGTCACTTTAATCAATAAACCATTAAACAAGATTTGTGAGTCTGATGTAGAGTATTATTTACTTTCAAAGAAATCAGGTAATTCAAACGCATATCTCAATAATCTGCGGCGGAATCTTTCAGCATTTTTCACATGGATGAGGAAGGAAAAAATTATCAGTGAGAATCCATGTGACGGGATTGAGCCGTACACAATCATTGAAAAGCCGATTGACCATATGGAGGCTACTGATTGGGAAAAATTAAAGCTGGGATGTGTGCACAAACGTGACCGGGCATTAATTGAATTTATGCGTTCCACGGCAATGAGGCGCGGAGAGGTGCCGCTGGTCAAAATAAATGACATAGATTTTCGAAGTGGGAAATTAACAATATTCGGTGAAAAAACCCAGAAGTACAGAACTGTATTTCTTGATGATGTGGCGATACATTATATTCAGGAATACTTAAAAGAAAGGAATGTGGCAGAGAACAGTAGAGAACCATTGTTTACTCATATTCGGGGAGATAAAACAAGGGTGCTTGATGTAGATGGTGTATATGCAACGATAAAAGACATTGCCAGAAGAGCAGGCATGGACAGGCGTGTCTATCCACATTTATTCCGCAAGACAACTGCTACAAATATCTGTAAGCGCGGCGGCAGCGTGGATGCGGCGGGTGAGTATTTGGGACATGCGCCAAGGAATGTTACAGACAGGCATTATACTTACAGAGGCGAAAAGTACGTGGAGCAGATTTTTCACAATTTTGTTGAGGCTGTATAAAACAGGAAGGAGAGAAGAAAGTTGACGAAGGAGAAGCTGGGACAACTGATTGACCTGAGACAAGAAATTAAAGAAGTTCAAAAGCGAATAGATTGCGAGAGAACAGGGAATCCTTCGCGCAACAATATAGAACTATTGTCAGAAAGGATGAAGATGGCAGCAGAGCTTGAAAACGAAATAACAGAGTATATTAATACCGTAAGCGACAGCAGAGTGAGGCGTATAATGCAATACAAATATGTGGATGGATACACTTGGCAGAAAATAGCCAACATAATGCATTATGACAAATCTTATCCTGAGAAGGCAATTACAAGATACTTGAATAAACATTCATGATCTATATTTTTTACGTAGAAACACAAGTGTCGATTTTTTCTACTTTTAATGTGTTAACATGGAAACAACAGATGCTTTCACGTTAACATTAACAAATATGATCATAACAAAGAGAGCGCTGTTGAACGGCGTTCTCTTTGTTTTATTTAAATCGTAAGGAGGTTCGGTATGTTGAAGTCATGCCAATATTGTCAAAGGATACATGACAGCAAATATGACTGCTACATGAAACCTGCCAAAAAGAATAATCGGACTGAATACGATCGTTTCCGTTATACATCTGCATGGCAGCAGAAAAGGGAAGAGATAAAAGAACGGGACAGATATTTGTGTCAGATATGTATTCGTAACCTTTATGGCACAACAAAAATGTTTAACAGCAATGATCTAAGTGTACATCATGCGAACAAACTAAATGATGCATTCGAACAGCGCCTTGACAATAACAACCTGTTAACCTTGTGCGGGAAGCATCACAAGATGGCTGATGATGGCGTGATACCAAAAGAACAGATACTTTCCATCATTCATGAGCAGAATATACATCCCCCCGGGGTGCACTGATGGAAAAATTTTTTAACACGTCACACCTACGGGGGAGATTCGTAAATAAAAAATTCCCAAAATAGGTTTTTCAATATAATCAGGGAGGGGGAACGCATATGAGCAGACCGCCAAAACCATTTTCAGTACTCAAGTCGGAAGGCAGATCACACCGCACAAAATCTGAGCTTGAACAACGGCGCAAGGGTGAGGAAGCGCTGCTCACAGGTGTGCCGATCAGGGAACGTCCAGAGGTAAAAAGCAGTGAAAGAGCACATGCAGAATTTCAGAAAATAAATAAATTGCTTAAAAAAATAGAAAAAAATGATGCCCTTTTTGAAGGTGTTATAAACCGATATTGTATCCTTGTTTCGGAGTGCGCAGAGTTTGAAGAGAAGCGGGAACGGTTCTATGAGCGGATGATAAAATTCGAACAGATAGAAGATCAGCTGATAGAAAATGAAATGACCTACAGCGAATTTTACAAGATGCTGGGAGATTTCCAGAGACAGATCGTAAGCATTGATAAGCAGATACAGGTTAAGCGCAGAATGCTTATGGACATAGAAAAAGAAAACCTCATGACGATTCAAAGCGGTTTGCGAAGCATACCAAAGAAAGAAGATAAGGGAAGCAGTGACCCTTTGACAGCAGCATTGAATGGCAGTTAAGGACAGCATTGCTTATCAGTATGCAAAATGGTGTCTTGAGGAAGGAAATTTCTATGTAGGAAAATATGTTAAGCTGCAGGCGGCGTCATGGGTGAAAATCGTAGATGGCGCCGATGAGGAGGCTTACATCGACGAAACGATGTACGAAAAGATGCAGAACATTCTTGCTCTGATGGTTCACCCAGATCTGCAGCAGCCTATGACAGATGGTCTGGAACCATATGCGCAGTTACTGATCACGGCGGTATTCTGTACGAAATTAAAAAATCATGAAGGTAAGGATATACGATATTATGAGAACGCATTACTGGAAATAGGGCGTAAAAATTTTAAAACCTTTGCCTGTGCAGTTATTTTTATACTGCTGATGCTGACAGAACCCAATTTTTCAAGATTTTTCTCTGTAGCACCCGATTTGAAACTATCTTCTGAATTAAAAGGAGCTTTTCGAAAGATTGTTAAGAGCAGCCCGGCACTTGTTAAACATTTCAAGATTCTTGGAACGCAAATAAACTGTCACATAACAGACAGTGAATATATACCGCTTGCCTACAGCAATGATGGTATGGATGGTAAACTTGCCAACGCCTTTCTTGCAGATGAAGCAGGAGCACTTGATGATTACCCGGTTGAAGCAATGCGCTCATCTCAGATTACGTTGTTTAATAAACTGGGCATGATTATCAGCACGCAGTATCCAAACGATGACAATGTATTTATTGATGAAGTTGACAACATCAAAAAGATGCTTGACGGGTTGCATGACGATAAGAGAAATTTTGGACTGCTTTATGAGCCAGATGAAGAATTGATACAAGGTGATGCATGGAAAACAGAGGATAAGATTCTTTATCAGGCGAATCCTGTAGCAGTCAGTTATGAATATATCTTTGAAAATCTAAAAAAGAAGCGCAGGCAGGCGATACTGTATCCAAACAAGCGTGAAAATTTCCTGTGTAAGCACTGTAATATCCGTTACAAAGGATTAGGTGTAGAGTCTTATATTGAGATTACAAGTGTGTTAAAGTGTCGGATTCCTGTCAATAAAGCTTTCTGGCGCGGTAAAAAAGTGTATATCGGTCTGGATTTGTCAATGACAGAAGATAATACAGCAGTTGCAATGTCAACAACCATTAATGGATATATTTACACAAAAGTTTGGGGATTTATCCCGGGAGATAAAAAAGAAGAGAAGAGGGAAAAAGAACGTGTTGACTATGACAAGCTGATTCAACAGGGTGTATGTTTTGAGAGTGATGGAGAAGTAATTGATTATGGGGATGTAGAAAGGCTTATATTAGGACTGGAAGATGAGTATGGTGTTGAAATAGTGCAGGTTGGATATGATCCGCACAATGCATTGAGCACTGTTCAGAAACTTGAGACAGCAGGTTATGATTGTGTACAGATAAAACAGCATTCCATGGTGCTGCATATGCCGACAAAACTTTTAAAGGAGGCGGTATTGGGGCATAAATTTTTCTACGAAGAAAATCGTCTGTTGGAAGTTAATTTTGAGAATGCTCGGTGTGTATTTGATACAAATATGAACCGCTACGTAAATAAAAAGAAAAGCGCAGGAAAGGTAGACATGGTGGTTGCAGTAATCCTTTCGGTATATCTTTGCCAGCAATATATACTGTATGGTAACTCGTTTGTTGTTCAAGTAATTTAAGGAGAAATTTATGTTTTGGTTTAAAAAGAAAAAGGATTATGAGGAGCGGACAGATACAAAGGTGTCAGAATCTGTCACCCCGGATGTGTCGGCAGATTTGATCAAGGCACTGTTAGGTAGCGAAACCATTACAAGGGAGCAGGCGCTGGAAATACCAAGTATTAGCGGAGCTATTAGCCTGATATCAGGGGTGGTATCCTGTATCCCAGTCAAGCTGTACATGCAGGAAGGGGATGAAGTACGTGAGATCAAGAATGATGACAGGCTGTCATTATTGAATCATGACACGCAGGATACGATGACTTCGACACAGTTCTGGCGTGCGATGCTGGAAGATTATTATGTTGGCAAAGGGGCATATGCATATATCAACCGCAGTTTCACACAGATCAGAAGCCTGCATTATATTGAAAACAGCTATATCGGCTATATGAAAGGCACGGACCCAATATTTAAAGATTACAAGATCACAGTCAATGGATACGAAAAAGAATCCTATGAGTTTTTTAAGATTCTACGCAATACCAAGGACGGGATGACCGGAACGCCATTGCAGGAGGAGAAAAAGATTCTTTTTTCCATCGCACACCATACCATGAAATTTGAAAATACACTGGTGAAAAAAGGTGGTAATAAAAAAGGATTTTTGACATCTGATTCACAATTAACAAAAGAAGCATCTGATTTATTGAAAGAAGCATTTTTGAATCTGTACAGCAATAATACAGAAAATATAGTTGTCCTGAACAAAGGAATGGAGTTCAGGGAATCATCTAATAGCTGTGTGGAAATGCAGTTGAATGAAAACAAAGAAACAAACTCAACAGAACTTTCCATGCTGCTGAATGTACCTAATGCTATGCTGCGCGGCAATGCAACGCAGCAGGACAAGGACAATTTTGTGGATTACTGTATTGTGCCGTTGCTAAATGACATCGAGGCAAGTCTTGACAGAGATCTGTTGACAGAGGATGAAAAGTCCATTGGTATGTTTTTTGCTTTTGACACAAAGGAACTGACACGGGGAAATATCCTTGACCGCTATAAAGCGTATGAACTTGCGTATAAAAATAATTTCATGCAGGTTGACGAGATCAGAGAGAAGGAAGATCTGCCGGCTCTTGGATTTAATTTTATCAAGTTGGGACTGGACAGTGTACTTTATAACCCGGAAACGAAGGAAATATATGTTGCCAATACAGATAAAACAACGAAGATGGATGATTTAAAGAGAGGGGGCTGAAAAGAAGATGAGAGTGGAATTGAGGGCTGATGGTGTGCTGCATCTGTCTGGATATGTGAATGTGACAGGCAAAATGAGCAGACCAGTAATTACTGGAAAAGGGCAGAAGGTTATTGAAGTCATAGAAGAGCAGGCATTTACAAAGGCACTTGCACGGGCAAAAAATATCACCATGACCAAAGATCATGATTCAGGGACAGTGCTTTGCGAGACAAGGGCTGGCACGCTGCGGCTGAAAGAAGATGCGATTGGTCTGCATGTGGATTCTGACATTCGGGACGAACAGACTATCGGAGAGGCAAGGGCTGGCAGGCTAAAAGGGTGGAGCTTTGGTATGTGTAATATTGTGGACAGTATTGAGGAGCGTGCAGACAGGCTGCCTCTTCGGACAGTGAAGGATTTCGATCTGGATCACATCACGCTGGTGGTAAACAAGACGCCTGTCTACGCTGCGACGAATATTGAAATGCGTGCAGATGACAAGACCTGCGAACTGGAATGCCGTGCTGGAACGGATGACGCAATAGAGACTGTTGGCATGGACAATGCAGACATACATAACAGTACATACCGTGAACGGTATGAGAAGCTGAAACAGGGAAAATAGGAGGTATATTCATGAAATTTAAGAAGCTGAAAGAGAAGAGACTGCTTTTGCAGGCGGAAATGGAAAAGTTGATCGGCACTGCCGACAGTGAGAACAGAGCATTATCTGATGAGGAATCAAAGCGTTTTGACGATATCGAGAAAGAGATTCAGGACATTGACAAGACGATTGCTGCAGAAGAACGTGCGCGTAAACTGGAAATCGTGGAAGATAAAGATACATCCAGTGACAATAAGAACACAGAGCAGAGAGCAGAAGAAACGGCAAAGGCAGAGGAACGGGCATTTGCGAATTACATACGGGGCGTTGTGGAGGACAGGGCCGACGGTGCCGCGATGAAGTTAACTGACAATGGTGCAGTGATTCCGCAGTCGATTGCAAACAAGATTATCGAAAAAATTGTTGATGTTTCACCGATTTTCAGGGATTCAGAGCATTACAACGTGGGTGGAATGCTGAGTATTCCATACTATGATGATTCTACAGGTGATATTACGATGGAATACTGTGATGAGTTTACAGAGGGTGAATCCAACTCTGGACAATTCAAAAGCATTTCACTGAATGGATTTCTGGCAAGAGCGATCACAGAAGTGTCCAAGAGTCTTATTAACAATAGTCAGTTCAATGTTACAAATTATGTTGTTAATAAGATGGCGCAGAACATTGCCCGTTTTATCGAAAAGGAATTGCTGTTTGGGACAAAGGGCAAGGTGGATGGACTAAGCGGCGTGACACAAGTAATAGAGTCAGACAGCGCAGCGGCTGTGACGGCAGATGAGATCATAGATCTTCAAGAGGAGGTGCCAGATGCATACCAAGCTAATGCCTACTTTATCATGAACAAAAGTACAAGGAAGTTTATACGCAAACTAAAGGATGGTGACGGGAACTATCTGCTCAACAAGGATGCAACAAGCCGATGGGGTTATACGTTGTTTGGCAAGGATGTTTATTGTTCTGACAACATGCCCGGCATGGAAGCAGGGAAGATCGCTATCTACTATGGAGACTATAAAGGTCTTGCAGTAAAAGTATCGGAAAATATCAATATTGAAATTCTGCGTGAAACGGGCGCAAGAAGGCACATTATTGAAATATTAGGTTTTGTTGAGTTTGATGCGAAGGTACAGAACACACAGATGATTGCAGCGTTGAAAATGAAAACAGCTTGAAGGAAACGCCTATGAAAGTAAGTGAAATTACAATAGAGCATGTGGCGGAATATCTGCACATTGATGAACAGTGTGAAGTAGATAAGCTGCAACCGATTCTCGCGGCGGCAAAAGCGTATATTACAAGCTATACAGGGATTCCGTCAGCAGAACTTGATAACTACGAAGAATTTTATACAGTTGTGATGGTGCTGTGTCAAGATATGTATGACAATCGTTCTTACTATGTTGAACGAAACTGTGAAAATAAAACGGTTTCTACGATTCTTGATATGCACAGACGCAATTTGGTGTAGGAGGATTACGATGTATGTTAATCCGGGAGAGCTGAATAAGAGAATAGAAATAATTACCACAGGCGAAAAGGACAGCGATGGTTTCCGAACAGGAAAACCCAATGTCATAATGAGGAAATGGGCGAAATACTCGAGAAAAACAAGTGAAAAGGAAACAGATGGTGCAGGTGCAGCATCTGTTAAAAGTGTAACAGTCCGTTTTCTGATCAGGTATACAGACATTAATCTCAATACGAATTTGAAAGTCAGATACAACGGAAGATATTTTGATATTCAGGATGTGAACGATGTACAAGACAGGCACGAATATATAGAAATAATATGTAAGGAGGGGCGCTATGAACCTAAATCCGATATTTGAAGCGATGCCAGAAAAACTTGGTTATCCTGTAGAACAGGACATGTACCAAGGGACTGAAAAGGTTTACGCGATCTACTGTTACACGGATGAAAGAGGCGAAGTATTTGGAAACAATAAACCGTTAATTGATAAGGTTTGTATGCGGTTGCAGCTTTACACGCCGCAGAATTACAACTATATGGGATTGAAACATAAGACAAGAGATTATCTGGAAAGCCATGGCTTTCTGATTACCAGTATAAGGACATGGCTTGAAACGGCACTGGATAATGAAGCAGAGAAAATAAGATGTACAGCAATGGACATGGAATGCACAGGTGCGCATTAAGTACGAACGGGAGGGAGATCAGTATGGCAAAGTGTACAGTATATGATAATACTTCTTTTGATGAATTGTTTAAACTGGATTTTAATGAGATTGCAGAAGAAGCGTTGAAAGAAGCAGCGCCAATACTGGAAAACAGTATGAAAAAAGCAGTGAGACAGGCTGTAGAGCATGAGGGCGATTCTGAACTTGTAGAATCCATCAAGGCAAACAAGCCAAAGAAAACAAGAAACGGTGCGTGGATTGTAAATGTCACACCTAAAGGCTATTCCAGATATAAGGTATATCGTGCAAAGAGGAAAGGGCGCAAACACAAAGTGAGCAATGCCCTGAAAGCAATATGGAAGGAATACGGCATAGCGGGCAGACAGCCGCCCTGCCCTTTCCTTGCCAAAGCGACAAATGACGCAAAAGATGAGGTTTTTGCCGCAATACAAAGGACTTTTGACAATAAGGCAAGAATTGATTGAGTTACAAATAAAGGAGGAACATAAAAATGGCATTTATAGGACTGATGAATCCGTATATTGCAAAACTGGTGGACGAGGAAAAGAAAAAATACAGCGATTTTTTTATGTGTGGAGAAGCGATCAGCGTGAATGTGACGCCAAACTACAACGAAGCAAAGCTGCACAGCAACAACCGCCTTTCGGAATATGTAAAAGAGTTTAAGGATGGAAGTATGGTGCTTGGCACAAACAGACTGCCGATAGAGGCATCAAAGGTATGTTTTGGTCATGAAGTCAGTGAGGATGACAGTGAAGTTACATACAAAACAAATGACTCAGCGAATTATGTCGGCGTGGGATTTTATGCAGATGAGATAATAAATGGAAGAAAACAATATGTTGCTACTGTAGTGTATAAAGTAAAATTTGGTGAGGCGGCAGATGAATATGCTACAAAGGGCGAAAACATTGAGTTTAAAACACCGAGCATTGAAGGTGTTATAGCTGGACTGAAAAATAGTGAGTGGAAAAAGACCAGAGTGTGTGAAACAGAAGAAGATGCAGACAAGTGGTTGCGTGATACTTTGGGATGCAATGACAGTGGTGGTGTGGGAGATACGTCCTCAGTTTCTGCGTACACTATGCAAACGAAAAAATAAGTAGGAAGCGGCATCAAAGGAAGGGTGATGAGATGTACGAACATATGGAAACGGTCATGCTTGGTGGGAAAGAATATCCGATTAAGTGTGATATAGACGTATTAATTAAAATTCAGGAACAGTTTGATGGTTTGAATGCCTTTGAGATGTTAATTGGAGGATTCAAGACGGTAAAGCGTGCAGATGGCAGCACTGTATTGGATGACAAAGGGATACCATTACTGGAAAGGGCAGAACCATCGGTAAGGGCTATACGCACAGTTTTGCCGTATATGCTTCAAGAAGCGGCTGTTACTTTGAAGGATATAACCCCTGTTGATTTGTCAGAAACTGATGAAGCAATCAAAAATATGCATTTTGACATGATGAAAGTTGCCAGAGCAATGTATCATGAATTCAACAAATGTTTTGAACGAAAAAACGTGTCGTCCGCCGGGAGTCAGGAGGAGAAACAAGAATAGATTTCTGGCGGATTATTGCACAGGCGTTACATATGGGACTGAGCAGGCGGGAGATTGGACAGATGAGAGCGGGAGATTACATGGATTTTTTTGATGCATACAAAGAGATTCACAATATGGAAATGAGAAAGATGCTTTATGTGCTTCCTGACAGGCTTGACCGTCCAGTCAGTATGCTGGATTTATAGGGGGTAAGGAAATGGCGGAAGGAAAAATAGGAGCAAAAGTTGTAATAGACGGTGAATCGGAATTTCGGTCAAACCTTGCCAGCTCAAAAAAAGCTCTTGAAAATTTTCAGAGCGAGTTAAAACTTGTTACTGCACAGTTTAAAAATAACGAAAATTCTATAGAAGCACTTACCAAAAAACAGCAGGCGTATACGAAGATACAAGACGAAATGAAGCGTAAACAGTCCCTGCTGTCTGAAATGCAGGAAAAAGCAACAGAAAAATATAAAGAAGAGCAGCAGGCACTTGAAAAGCTGGGTAAAGAAAAGGAAAAACTTATTGGACAGCTCGAAGAGGCTAAAAATACATATGGGGAAAACAGTGAAGAGGCTAAAAAACTGGGCGAGGAGCTCGAAGAACTGAGCCAGCAGTATGCATCTCAGGAGAAGGCAGTTCAAAAGTTAGGCGATAAAGTAAACACTTATGAGAGGGATTTGAATAATACTCGTGTTCAGATGGAGGGACTGGACGATGAGTTGCAGCAGAATGAACAGTATCTGCGTGAAGCAGAAAATTCTGCTGACGGATATGCGACGAGTATTGATGGATGCGGTAACAGGATTGCGGATGCGTCTGATGAAGTAGACGATTTTGGCGATGAAGTAGAAAACGCTGCAGATAAGACAACTGTCTTTGGGGATGTACTCAAAGCGGAGCTTTTGTCGTCTGCAATAACGGAAGGCGTAAAGAAGCTTGCAGATGGTATTTACAATATTGCAAAATCAGCGACTGACACAGGAATGACGTTTGAGGCTGCGATGTCACAGGTGGCTGCCACGATGGGGATTACCACAGCAGAGATCGCAACAGGCAGTGAGGCATACGAGACACTGAATGCTGCCGCACAGGAATGTGGAAAATCCACCATGTATTCGGCATCACAGGCAGCAGAGGCGCTAAATTATCTAGCGCTTGCGGGATATGATGCCGAAAAAGCAGCAGCGACGCTTCCGAAGGTTTTAAACCTTGCGGCAGCGGGAGGATTAGATCTGCAGTATGCGGCAGATTTAGTCACGGATTCTATGGCAGCGATGGGGATGGAAACATACCAGCTGGATAATTATATTGACCAGATGGCGAAAACATCCCAGAAATCAAACACAAGTGTTGCACAATTAGGTGAAGCTACACTTGTCTGCGCCGGCACAGTCGCATTGACAGGACAGTCGCTTAAAACCATGAATACTGCACTGGGCGTGATGGCAAACAACGGTATCAAAAGTGCAGAAGGTGGAACCCATTTGCGGAATATACTGTTGTCGCTTTCAGCTCCAACAGATACAGCAGCTGCGGCGATGGACGAGCTTGGTCTAAGGGTTGCTGATTCCCATGGAAATATGCGTGATCTGAATGCCATACTGATTGATATGAATAAGCAGATGTCAGGTATGTCCACCGTGCAGAAAACACAGATGATAAGCAAGATCTTTAACAAAACAGACATAGCAGCTGTAAATTCCCTGTTAAAAAGCACTAATGGGGAATGGGATGCGCTGTACGGGAATATCTCTAACTGTAATGGTGCCGCACAGGATATGGCGGATACCATGAATGACAACCTGAAAGGAAAAATTACAATCCTTGAGAGCGCTCTGGAAGGGCTCAGCATCTCTGCCTATAATGTGTTTGACGAAAACATGAAATCTGCGGTTGATGCAGCTACAAATGCAGTCGGAGAGCTTCAGGATGCGGTAGACAATGGTGAACTGGGGGTATCCCTCAGCAGGATGTCGGATGCGCTTGGAGAGTTTGCTGAAAATGCCATAGGCACAGCCCAGCAGGCACTTCCGGGGATAATCGACGGGTTTACATGGATTCTGGAAAACGGAGAGCTGCTTGCAGGACTGATAGGGGGAATCACTACTGCAAAAATAGCATATACAACTGCCACAAAAGCGGCTGAGATAGCGCAGAAGTTATTTAATATAACAGCGAACGCGAATCCGTATATCATGCTTGCGACAGCGATTGGCGGTGTCATAGGTGCAGTTACCCTTTACGCAAAAACAGCGGACAATGAAACATTAAAACTGTCCCGTTCCACTGAAACACTTATTGATGCTTCAAAAAAATTGAATGATGAATTTGCCGCGGCAGGCAGGAGAAGGAACGAAAACAAGGCGAGCATGGATGCGGAGGCGCAGGTATGCAGGGAACTTGTATCAGAACTTGAAAGCCTGCAAAAAAAGACAAGTCTGACAGCCGAGGAACAGGCAAGGCAGACTGCGATCATTGATCAATTGAATCAGGTAATGCCGGAACTGAATCTGTACATAGACGATCAGACGGGCAAATTAAACATGACCACAGAAGCCCTGAAAAAAAATGTGGATGCGCAGCTGGAAATGATGCGTGTCGAAGCGGCGCGGGAAGATCTTGCGGATATTGCCAAAGAACAGTATGAAGCAGAGAAAAAGCTCATGCAGCTAAAAGCAGAATATGTAGAGGCTTATGATCGTTGCAACGAAGCCCAACAAAGATATATAGATGAGATGGGGCGGTTTCGGGAAACCGAAGAGGCATGGCAGACAGCTGCTAATGACTGTAATATTCTCAAACAACAGATTGATGAAGCAACAGAATCATTTGAAGAATTAGGACGGGAATATAATGATGTAAATGAATATATTTCCAAAGTAGAAACCATACAGTCTGCAGCGGATGCCATTAAAAAGATTGGGAATGCTGCACTAGGGACAGGCAATTGTATAGAAACAATGTCAGATGAAGCTATTGCGGCTTATAACGAAATGTATGCAAGCTTGTCAAAAACAGTATCTGAGCAGATTAATTTATTTGAAAAGTTTAATGGCAAGGCTGAGTTATCTACACAGGAACTATTGGACAACATGCAGTCTCAGGTTGATGGTGTGACCATGTGGAGCGAAAATCTGCAGGAACTGTCTGGAAGGATGGATGAACTGGAAATTGGAAAAGGACTGCTGAAGCATCTGGCAGATATGGGACCGCAGGGGGCTGGATATGTTGCTACATTTGCAAGCATGACTGATGATGAGTTGAAAAAAGCGGGCGAACTTTTTCAGGAATCTCTGTTGCTTCCGGATTCAGCCGCCGTAAACATAACGGATTCCTATATGACAGCGGGAGTACAGGCAGCAGGAGGTTATGGAGATGGACTTGCATCGGGAGCAGATGCCATTAAAAATACAGCGGCTGTAATAGCAGATTTATCTATTAATGAGCTGGCTAGTGCATCTAAGAAAACGGCGGCAGTCGGGGCGGATTTCGATGAAGGGTTAATATCTGGCATAAGCGGCAGACAGGTTGAAGTGTTAAAGACAGTTGGTCTGCTTACGGCAAAGATAGCAGACAAAGCAAGGTCAGAGATATCGGAGGGCGAATATAAGAAAATAGGTGTATTCATACCAGAAGGGCTGTCAAAAGGTTTAAAGGAAGGGGAGGTAAAACTTCTTACGAATGTCAAAAGTCTTTGTACATCTATGCTGGATGCGGCAAAAAAGACACTGGATATTCATTCGCCGTCCAAAAAATTCGCTTATCTTGGGGAAATGTCAGGTGAGGGTTATGTGTCAGGCTGGCAGGATTCTATGTCAGGGATTGATGAAATAATCAATGAGTCGCTGCCGGATATTGATGGATTATATGATTCTGCCATGGAAAAAGCGAGAGAACAGATGAACCTGTTTGCAGAATTTAACAGCGGTACAAAGATCTCTACTGAAGAGGTACTGGCGAACATGCAGTCGCAGGTGACAGGTGTCTCCCAATGGGCAGACAGTCTGAATGAATTGGCGGAAAGAGGTATAGACAGAGGTCTGTTACAGCATCTGGCGGACATGGGACCTCAGGGGTCGGCTTATTTGGCTGCTTTTGTAGATATGACAGGCGAACAGTTGCAGAGAGCAAATCAACTGTTTGAAGAGTCTGGGCTGGTAGAATCCATAGATAAGATGTATGACACCATAAAGGATAGAGTAAGTGATCAGATCAACCTGTTTGAGAAGTTTAACAGTGAGCAGAAGCTGTCTACGGAAGAAATGCTGTCAAATATGCAGTCCCAACTGACAGGCGTCTCGCAGTGGGCAGATAATATTGCGATCCTTTCTGCAAGGGGAATTAATCAGGGGCTGTTACAGAATCTGGCAGATATGGGACCGCAGGGGGCTGGATATGTTTCTACATTTGTAGATATGACTGATGAAGAGCTGCAAAGGGCTAACCAGCTGTTTGAGCAGTCGCTTGTGCTGCCAGAGTCCACGGCACGTATTGTCTCATCGTCATATTCGGATGCAGGTACAAATGCAGGAAAAGGATTTGAGAATGGGATACTGTCGGAGGCTGACAGTGTAGATGCAGCAGCGGGAGAAGTTGCCAAGGGTGCTCTTGATACAGCAAACCAAGTTCTCGAAATACAGTCCTCGTCTAAAAAAATGGAGGGAGTAGGAAAACATTATGATGAGGGGCTTGGTTCCGGCATTAAAACAAACAAAAAGGTTGTAATCAATGAGGCAAATCAGCTTGTCACAAATCTTTTGTCGGAAACGGAAAAAGGTGTTCCGTTTGATGATTATAAGACAATAGGAATGAATATTACAGATGGTCTCCGTGAGGGAATTGAGTCAGGCAGAAGCGGTGTTATTGAGTCAATCAGAAGTCTTTGCACAGAAGCAATTACAGCTGCAAGAAATACACTGGATATTCACTCACCGTCGAAAGCATTTTCGTTTATGGGTGAAATGTCGGGCGAGGGATACATATCTGGCTGGCGGGAATCAATGGCAAACATTGATGGTATTATTGCGGATTCTTTGCCTGATACATCAGTGGATGTTAAAACAGGTAAAGTGACAGGTATGATGGAAACTATTACAGCTATGTCTGCGCGAAATGACAAAATGGCATCAATGTGCGGCGAAATAGTTAATATTATATCTAGGTATCTTCCACAGATGGCAAATATGCAGGTGGTATTGGATACGGGGACATTTATTGGACATCTGACTCCTAAAATAGATAACGAACTTGGCGATATAGAATACTTTAAGAGCCGGGGGGTGTATGAATGACGGGCGTGCGGTTTGGAACTATACATAGTTACGATGATTTGGGGTTGGCACTGTGTGGCGTGGAAATCACGCCGCCAGAACCGAAAGTATACAGAATCAGTGTTGCTGCCGCAGATGGTGACATTGATATTACAGGAGCACTAACAGATGGCGATGTAAAGTATGAGCGGAGAATATTGACAATTGAGTTTGCGATGCTGGGTGACAACAGGGATATACATAATAAATACAGCGAAGTAATGAATGCCATTCACGGTATGGAGTTCTCCGAGATTGTATTTGATGATGATGCAAACTATTTTTATACTGGGCGCGTGAGTGCAACAGCGTTAAACAGTGAGCCGTTAAAAGGAACCATAATCGTGCAGTGCACAGTAGATCCATATAAATATGACTGGGGTGATGACTGGCTTTGGGACCCTTTTAGTTTTGAAACGGGCGTGATCAATGAGATGCGCGATTTGAAAGTAAATGGGACTTTGGAAGTTGTGTTTATTGGGCAGCGGAAGAAATATGTTCCCACGATAACAGTATCATCTGCAATGTCGGTACAGCATGGAGGAAAAACATACAGCCTTTCTGCTGGTAAAAATAAGATATTTGACATCAAATTTCATGACGGCAACAATTTCATGACGTTTTCGGGCAATGGTGTAATATCAATTGAAAACATAGGAGGGAGTTTGTAGTGTATCAGGTTATTGCAGTTATGCAGGGTAAAGAACATGTCCTTCTGGACATTCGTGATGAAAGATATATGCTGGAAGCGCCTAAATTGACATTGCAGATTAATAACGCAGGTGCGTTTGTATTTAATATTCACCCCACACATCCAGAGTTCAAGTGCTTAGTTCCGTTAATTACAATTATTAAAGTATATAAGACAGATTGTAGGACTTATAAACAATGGATGTTTACAGGACGGGTAATCAGTTGTGAAAGCGATATTTATAATAATAAAAAGATAAGGTGCGAAGGAGTGCTTGCGTACCTGATTGACAGCGTAGTGTATCCATATGAATATCAGGGAACCCCGGCAGAATATGTAAGACAGATGATAAGTGCTCATAATTCACAGGTAGATATTGGTAAACAATTTTCATTGCGGACGCTTGATCTGTCTGATATAGATACAAATAACAATATAATCCGTGCAAATAAAAACTATCCTACCACAATGCAGGAAATGAAAGATAAAGTGTTAAAACTGTTGGGCGCATATATTTCAGTTGAAGATGTGGATGGAAAATTATATTTAGATTGCAGCCAGAACATAAATCATTATAATAAGCAGGATATACGCTTAGGAGAAAACATAATCAATCTTACCCAGACAAAAACAGCGGGAAACATACGCACAGTGATGATTGGACTGGGTGCGGAAGATAAAGAGGGCAACCGCCCGTCAGCATTGGTGGAGAATAGCAGCGCAATAAAAAAATATGGCAGGATTGTGGGGACAGTAGAGTTTGAGAATGTGTCTACACAGACACAGATCGAGAAAAAGACCAAAGCATATCTTGACAGCATTCTGGCAGAAACAGATACATTAGATGTAAATGCAGTAGATCTGAATATGACAGATCCAGAAATCGAAGCGATAGAGCTTGGATATTGCTATGTAGAATCTAAGTATCATAATTTGGATCATATACGAATGATTGTTAGCAAGATAGATCTTTATCTGACCGATCCGGGGCAAAATGTATTTACACTGGGTGTATCTGCGCGCAGCATGACTACAGGAATATCTCAGGCAAATGCTGAGGTGGATCAAAAAGTCAAACGGATTGCAAGCAGTATGAGCCCTAAGATACAGTATGCCGTTGAAAACGCAACACAGCTGATAACTGGTGCAAAGGGCGGGTATGTTGTGCTGGATTGTGGCGAAAATGCAGATAAGCATCCAGAACAGATACTGATTATGGATGCACCGGAAAAAGAGAATGCAAAAAATGTCATAAGAATAAATAAAAACGGGATTGGATTTTCAACCACTGGATATGACGGACCCTATAGCAATGCATGGACAATTGACGGGAATTTTGTCGCGGATTTTATCACGGCTGGAACAATGTTTGCCGATCGGATTCGTGGGGGGACACTCCTGATCGGCGGGGAGACAGACGGAGTAATAACTGTTGTAGATAAAAGCAACAATACAGTAGCGGTCATTGATAAAGACGGTGTAAGCGTGCAGAAGGGAAGCATACGAGGTTCTACGATAATAGTAGGTGGAACGAATAATGCGGATGGTTCCGTGACAGTCCTTGATGAGAAAGGAAACGTTGTAGCTGAGATAAATAAAGACGGTGTAAGCGTGCAGAAGGGAAGCATACGAGGTTCCACGATAACAGTAGGCGGAACGAATAATGCAGATGGTTCTATAACAGTCATGGATGGCAATGGTAGTATAAAGATAACCATTGATGCTAATGGAATTAATGTCAATGATAAATTCAAGGTGGACATGGACGGCAACATGGAGGCGATAAGCATATCAGGTGATGCAGTTGAGCAGATAAATGATATTATTGACAATTCAGAGGCTATGAAAACTGCGAAAGATGCTATTAAAAAGGCCAGTAAAGCAATTGACGAAGCGAAAGAAGCTGCTGATACTGCACAAAAAGCCGCTGACAAAGCGCAGGAAACGGCAGACATTGCAAACAGCGCAGCCACTACAGCAAATAATGCAGCAGCAGCGGCTAAAAGTGCGGCAGATGCAGCGCAAACCGCCGCTAATAAAGCGCAGGCGGCGATTGATGCCCTGAAAGTAACAGTAACAAACCTGAACAACATGGTTAACCAGATAAATGAATGGATAAAGCAGCTTAGTACGCAGATCAAGGAACTAGGCAAACCGGGAATATCATAGGAGGTAAATGCATGGCAAATATAGAATCACAACTGAACCAAATGCTTGGGGCGAGATTTGGACGAGATGTAAGACAATCCTTATATGAGGCTATAGATGCTGTAAACCGTAGTGCCGAAGGTTCAGCTTTGGCAGCAGAGACAGCGCAGGCAGGGGCAGAAACAGCCAAAAGGGGAGCAGAAACAGCCAAGGCGGGAGCGGAAACAGCAAGACAGGGAGCAGAGACAGCACAGACCGGAGCAGAAACAGCCAAGGCGGGAGCGGAAGCAGCAAGACAGGGAGCAGAGACAGCACAGACCGGAGCGGAAGCAGCAAGACAGGGAGCAGAGACAGCACAGACCGGAGCAGAAACAGCCAAGGCGGGAGCAGAAGCAGCAAGACGCGGAGCAGAGACAGCACAGACCGAAGCAGAAACAGCTAAGGAAGCGGCGAAGAGTTGGGCTGTGGGCATGACAGGAATTAGAGAAGGCGAGGATACTAACTGTAGTGAATTTTTTAGTAGACAGTCTCAAAATAGCGCGGCATTATCTGAGGACTACTATAAAAAAACCAAACAGGCGGGGGATAATGCGATAAATGCATTGAATGGTGCGATAGACAGGATTAATCAAAATACACCCAAATTTTGGATAAATCCTGAAGATGGTATTTTGTATCATACAGCGTCAAGGTTTACATGGGTGGTAAACAGAATAACTGGACAACTGGAATGGGGGTTAACTGTATAATGGCGAACGAAATTACAACACCGATGGAACCAGCGGGAAGAGTGCTTCCACTTTTTCGCGGGGAATATTCAGACAGCATAGTATATGAAGATCCAGATATAGTATTATATGAAAATAGCTCATATGTTGCAAAACAGATCACAATCGGAAATCCGCCGCCGAAGAATGCGTCATCAAATGATTATTGGCAAATGATAGCCAAAGGTATTATTGATGCTGATATATCCGAATCAACAGTTGAATTTACTAAGGCATCGGAAAGAAGCAATATAAAAAACGGTGAAAAGACGAACATAATTATGGGGAAAATAATGAAGTTTTTTGCCGATTTGAAAGATGTTGCGTTTTCTGGAAGTTATGCAGATCTAAGTAATAAGCCAACGATACCTGCATCTGCTAAAAATGGCAAGTTGACTATACAAAAAAATGGTACAGAGGTACAAACCTTTACTGCAAATCAATCAACAAATGCAGTAGCAAATATATTAGTTCCAACAATATCTAATTCGGCTGCTGTGACACAGACGGGACAGATGGCACTAGATGCAGTGGAGAAAAATGCGGCAGTACCGGGGACACTGGCACATCAGGTTCAGCAGGTAAATAGCAATTTGCCAGCTGCATCTTGGGGGAATGTAACCGTTAACACTAATGTAGTAAGTAATGGAGCGATACAATATCAGAAATATGGTAATATTTGTATTGTATATTTTGCCGGAAATGTATCTACTACAAATGTGTGGACTGATTATAAGCTTGCATCCAGATTGCCGCCCGTAAAATATGGTTACATACCAATGGGAATCTTCCAGCATCAAGACACGCAAAAGGCGTATATTGCAACTGTGGCTCAAGAAGAATTATACATACGGACGGAGAACGAACCTCCTTCAGGTTGGATGCGCGGAAGCATTACATACGTATGCAATTAATTTTAAATTATCTGTACCATAACGAGACTCTGGCATTATTACTGGTAGAATTGCATTATGGTACAGATAATATTAAAGTTGCGTAATGGAATAATGCATATATCTATACGTACCCTCAATACTCAGTAAGCAATTCGAATCAACGCTTAATGTCACATGTCCAGAATCATAGATCTCTCTTATAGCGCCATTTGCACCATTACTATATGGGGTATAAACAAAAAATGCACCCGTGTTCATAATGGCATCTGCGTTGTCAAACGAGTATGCAAATACCGTAACCAAGTATGCTTTATTGGGTTTCAGTTGGTACGTTCGCTTCAAGTCTGACATATAATTTATACTATTTATAATACTGGTAGATTTTTGAGATAACTCATCATTTGCGGATTGTATATTGCTATTTGCTGGACAAACCTGTAACCCGTAAACTACCCAAATAAAAAGAAAGGAATTGATAAAATGAATGAAATAATCGCAGTTGGCGATGTAAAATACACTGCCACAAATGTACGTACTGGTATTAACAGCATATCATTTATGCTTCCTGAACTAACAGTGGATGAAGCAGAGGGAGCATTTAAAAATGTGGAATCCCTGACAGTAGAAAATGAAAACGGTGAGACGTATGGTGAATATCCCAATGTATCCTATGAGTACTTGACGAAGGATGCAGACGGGAATGTCTCAGTATCAATGTATATATTAACCATGGATCAGATACAGATTAAAGAGCTGCAGGTATCTCAGGGCGAACAAGATGAGGTCATAGCAGCAATGATGTTTGGAGGTGGGGTATGATGAGTAATGCAGCAAAGAATATAATGGTCAGAGCCATAAAGAGCAGAATGGCAGCGGGAGAAGAGTTTGAGGAGATTATCAAAAGTTATCCAAGGCTGACCAAAGAAGATATTGAGGAAATTGAAAAGGAACTTTAAGAAGGGAGAACAGGTAATGGTAGAAAGAATCTTTTTTACACTGGCAAATAACATTATTATACAGATCGTTATTATCGCCGTAGTAATGGACACAGTATTTGGAATTATCAGGGCAGTAAAAGAACGTATCTTTAACAGTTGTTTTGGTATCGACGGGGCAATCCGTAAAATCTCCATGATAGTGTCAATTGTGCTGTTGGGGTGTGTGGATGTACTTATACATATCAATCTGATCGGTTTTCTTCCTACAGGTGTAAAAGACTGGCTGTCTGTAAATATGGGAATTAATATGATAGGGATTGCTGAATTTTTTGGCATTTTATATCTGGTATATGAGATTGTCAGCATCCTGAAAAATATGGCTTTGTGTGGGCTTCCAGTCAGAGGAGTCTGGTTAAAAGTAAGAAATTTTTTACGGAAGTATACAGATGAACTGCCGGATGAGGAAGAGCTGGCAGAGAAAGAAACAGAAGTGGTAAAAGAAGCAAAGCATTAAGGAGGTGCAGGTGTATGGCTACTACAAAGCAGGTAAGAGATTTTATTAAGAAGGTAGCGCCGATCGCACAGGCAAAAGCGTCAGGCAGGGAAAAATGGTCCCTTCCATCGGTGTGTATTGCGCAGTGCTGCTGTGAAAGCGCCTATGGGACAAGCCCTAAAATGATGCGTGCCAATGCCATTCTAGGTATTAAAGTAGGAAAAAGCAGGGTACATTTTGGTACGGCATGGAAGGATAAGGCATACTCCACCCAGACGAAAGAGTGTTACAATGGAAAGACCTATGTAAACATAACAGATATGTTCCGTGCCTATGACGGCATTGATGATGCAATAGAAGATTACTATGATATGCTGGTAGCATGTAGTAGATACAGGAATTGTCTCAACCAGACAGACGCTAGAAACTGCATAACAGCAATCAAAAACGGTGGATATGCTACCAGCCCTACCTACGTCAACACTGTTATGAATATAATCAAAAAATACAACCTTGATCAGTTTGACAATGTGGTAACAGAAAAATCTGGTAATATAACAATGTCTCAAGACCACAATCCATATCCAGAACCTATCCAGACTGTCAGGTTGGGAACAACAGGAAATAGTGCCAGATGGGTGCAATGGTGTCTGTGGCGTTTTGGATTATTAGAAAAATCAGGAATTGATGGTGTGATTGGTTCGAAATCTGTAGCTGCTATAAAAATTGCTCAGTCACGGCTGGGGCTAAACAGTGATGGAATAGTGGGAGAAGTTACGCGCAAAACATTTAAAAGTGTATTTGAATAGTAGTTTATACCAAGCAATAAAATGCGGTTAGTGACATATTTGTTACAATATTTAAAAGCCATATAAGATTTTTTAGTAATTACAGGCTTTTGTGATGAATTAAACAATCAGCGGTTTAAAATTACGTTAAGAATTTAGAAAAAATTCTCAGTACATTTGATGGCACAGGACTGCGTATTAGATTATTGGATTGAAAAGAAAGGGGACTTGTGATAGTATGATTGTAATAGCGTCTGGAACAGGGCGAGATACCATTCTAGTGTACTTGATATCGAGAACCTGCATTCTGGTCAGGCGTTTAAGGAGTTACCAGATACGTACACGATTTTTATTACGGAGGAAGATTTTTTCGGCATGGGAAAACCAGTCATGTCTTGGGAGCCTTTTATCGGGATCCCAAGATGGTATTTAAGGCTGATTATGAGATATCCTTTTCATAATCTCTTGGCGGGCGGACATAACCTAACATTTCTTTTTCACAAGCACCAAATTGCAGGAAATTAAATTTTGCTTCTGTCAGAGTTATTCCATGATTAGAGACACTTGGTTCGCAATCAGAACTAATAAACGGGTCATTCTCCCAAAAGCAAACGGGGCAAATATACCCACAATCTTCGTTCGCTGGAACATTATAGGTAAAGTATCCGCAACAAGGACATTGATGTTTTTTCATTCTGTATTTCAATCCTCCTAAAATATTTTGATTTGGTTCATACTGAATTGCCTGTTCTTAATTATTCAGTTTTTCTAAAAACGTATAGGACCTTTTTGACCCCATACATTCCCTGCCATTGCTGCATGGCAGGGGACAAGAAGTAAAATGAGAATCCATCGTATATTGTCAATATAGTATTTTCGCATACTGATCTCATGCCTTTTATCAATACTATTTTATACTGTTATCCTACCACAACCGCACACACAATTCCACTCAATTCTGCTTTATCTTCCTTTGCCTTATTCGTTGCAATCATCATTTGTATTGCCCGTTCTCTCTGCTCTGTGCAAATTCGTCCATACGCTTTTGTGATATATAAATAATAACAATATATAAAAACACAACAAATCCCGTGTATTTCACAGTTTTCGAAAATTTTACCGTTAGTATCTTATCAAAATGCGTTCTATCTATTATAATAAGGCTGTCTGGTATAATAAGGCTGTTTAGGGATACATTTGGTTCGTGGTTTTTCTGTATGTCTGTTATATGCATTTTTTTGACAATGAAAAACATATGTTCGAATAAGGCGTTATTACAATACATGCTATGCAGAAACTGAATGAAATGTATCTGAAAAAGTAATGATATGAAGTAGTAGGAATGGGAGACGATAAGCGTCTTTAGGGAGGACGAGATGGATTTTTTTGATTTGTTGACGATGGTGGGCGGTCTGGCATTGTTTTTATATGGAATGCATCTGCTCAGTGAGGGGCTGGAAAAACTGTCGGGAGGACGGTTAGAGCGGGTGCTGGAAAATTTGACCAATAACAGGCTCAAGGCTGTGCTGCTGGGTGCGGGCGTGACAGCGGTAATTCAATCTTCATCTGCGACGACGGTGATGGTGGTAGGCTTTGTAAATTCCGGGATTATGAAGCTCTCGCAGGCAATAGGAATCATCATGGGTGCAAATGTCGGAACGACGATCACTTCGTGGGTGCTGAGCCTTACGGGAATAGAGAGTGACAGCTTTTTCTTGCAGTTGGTCAAACCGACTTCGTTTTCACCAGTACTTGCTGCGATTGGTGTCATATTCATTATGTTTATGAAAAATGGGAGAAAACGCGAGCTCGGTACGATTTTAGTTGGATTTGCGATCTTGATGACCGGAATGGACACCATGTCGTCGGCGGTGAAGCCGCTGAGTCAGGTTCCAGAGTTTACGGGATTGTTTACAATGTTTACGAATCCGCTTCTCGGCCTGCTGGTGGGTGCACTGGTGACGGCAGTGATTCAGTCCTCCTCGGCATCTGTCGGTATTTTGCAGGCGCTGTGTGTGACGGGCAGTATCAATTATGCGGCGGCGGTGCCGATTATTCTCGGCCAGAACATTGGCACTTGTGTGACGGCGATGATGTCTGGAGTTGGTGCGAGCAAAAATGCCAGACGGGCTTCGATTGTCCATCTATTGTTTAATATTATTGGAACGGCAATTTTTATGATTGCTTTTTACACCTTGAATGCAGTGATGGACTTTGCCTTTATGGAGGAGGCGGCTGACAGCGCTGGAATCGCGCTGGTACACACGGGATTTAATGTGCTGGCAACACTTGTGCTGCTTCCTTTTGCAAATCTTCTTGAGAAATTGTCGCTCATTCTCATTCAGCCCGACGAGGAGGAAGAGCGGCAGGCGATGGAGAACGAGCTGTTTGCCAAGATGGACGAGCGTTTTTTAAGCACGCCTTCTTTTGCGCTGGAGCAGGCTTATTCGTATGTGCTAAAGATGGCAGCACTGACAAAGGATTCGCTGAATGGGGCGACGGAGAATCTGTTTGTTTTTGACAAAAAGCATGTGAAGGACATCGAACAGATCGAGAGTCTGGTGGACCGTTATGAAGATGAGATCAGCGGGTATCTGGTGAAGCTCTCGAGCCGGAACCTGAGCGAGCCGGATTCCCGCAAGCTGAACATGCTGCTGCACAGTGTCGGGGATTTGGAACGGATTTCAGACCATGCAATTAACTTAGTGGACTGTGCCAAGACGATGAATAAAAAAGAGCAGCACTTTTCGGAGAAGGCGACCGAGGAGCTGAAAATATTTTCACGGGCAGTCTGTGATATTGTAGATGCGTCCATCAGTGTACTTGAAACGGGAGATGAGACGGCGGCAAAGTCAATCGAGCCGTTTGAGGAGGCGATTGATGTTCTGCAAAAAGAGATGAAAAAGCGCCATGTAAAGCGTCTTAGAAAAGGAAAATGTACCGCTGAGATGGGGTTTGTGCTCTCCGATATCACAAACAATTACGAGCGGATCGCAGACCACTGTTCCAATCTGGCAATCAACGTGATGCAGCTTGGCGAGGACGACACGCATGCGCACGAGTATGTTGACAGCCTTGAGAAAGGGGAGGGCAGTGCATTTGACCAACTGATGCAGGAGTGCCTGAGACGTTATGAACTGCCGGCAAAGGCCGTAAAGTAGTAAAAATATACTGTAAAATAAGACTGAAAACTGTGAATTATGTCAAGAAATTTGAGTAAATTGCACAAAATTTATTGGAATCACATATTTTTTATTGTGCTGGAAAAAAAATTAAACTATAATGTAATCGTTGAGTTTAGTGCATTACAGTGTTAAAATAGTTTTTATAAACCAAGGAGGATTTAAAAATGTCATATGTAGATGAAGTATTAGAGCTTGTAAAGAAAAAAAATGCAAGCGAGCCTGAGTTTATTCAGGCGGTAACAGAGGTTTTAAATTCACTCAGACCTGTTGTGGAGGCAAATGAAGAGCTCTATAAGAAAAATGCGATTTTGGAGCGCATCACAGAGCCTGACCGCCAGTTTATGTTCCGCGTGCCATGGGTGGACGACAAGGGACAGGTGCAGGTCAACAGAGGCTTCCGCGTACAGTTTAACAATGCCATTGGACCTTACAAGGGAGGACTCCGTCTGCATCCTTCGGTAAATCTTGGTATCATTAAATTCTTAGGATTTGAGCAGATTTTCAAAAATTCCCTCACAAGCCTTCCAATTGGCGGCGGCAAGGGCGGTTCCGACTTTGACCCTAAGGGCAAGTCAGACAGGGAAATCATGGCATTCTGCCAGAGCTTTATGACAGAGCTTTCGAAGTATATTGGCGCAGATGTGGACGTTCCAGCGGGCGATATCGGAACGGGCGCAAGAGAGATCGGCTTTATGTTCGGACAGTACAAGAGAATCCGAGGCACCTTCGAGGGCGTACTCACAGGTAAGGGGCTTACATACGGCGGTTCCCTCGCACGTACAGAGGCAACAGGATATGGTCTGCTCTATCTCACACAGGAATTGATGAAGTGTCACGGCGAGTCGATGGAAGGCAAGACCGTTGTTGTATCTGGTGCTGGTAATGTTGCAATCTATGCGACACAGAAGGCACAGCAGATGGGCGCAAAGGTTGTCACCTGCTCTGACTCTACAGGCTGGATATATGATTCCGAAGGAATCGATGTTGCACTGCTCAAAGAAGTAAAGGAAGTAAAGCGCGCAAGACTGACAGAGTACGCAGCGGCAAGACCGAGCGCTGAATATCATGAAGGACGCGGCGTGTGGCAGATCAAGTGCGACATCGCACTTCCTTGTGCGACACAGAACGAGCTTCTGCTTGAGGACGCAAAACAGCTTGTAGCAAATGGCTGCAAATGTGTCTGCGAGGGTGCAAACATGCCTACAACGATTGACGCGACAGAGTATTTACAGCAGAACGGTGTATGGTTTGTCGGTGGCAAGGCTGCAAATGCAGGCGGTGTGGCGACTTCTGCGCTGGAGATGTCACAGAACAGCGAGCGTCTGAGCTGGAGTTTTGAGGAAGTAGATGCAAAGTTACAGAATATTATGGTAAATATTTACCACAATATTGATGACGCAGCAAAGCGGTATGGCATGGAAGGCAACTATGTGGCTGGTGCGAATATTGCTGGTTTTGAGAAGGTTGTCAATGCAATGCTCGCGCAGGGTGTTTGCTAATAAAGAAAAAAGAGTCCCCAAAGTGTTGTGCTTTGGGGATTTATTATTTGCATATCTTGTTTTGTATCATAGAGGAATCAAAAGAGGTAAGACAAAGCAAACTGCTATGGAGTCCAATTAGACATTGAGACGCTTCATTGGCAAACGCAGAAAGGAAAATATTTCGTCATAGTGTAAGAAACTGTAAAAAAATGACGGTTCATATTTTGTAAAAATCTGACAAAGTTTTTAACAATTGTAAGATATGAAAATACGAGGGTAGATTTTATTGCTTGTGGCATGATACCATAGTGGCAAGGAACAAGTAAATCAAGAGTTTCATTGTTTTTTGCAAATGGAGAGGCGTGATCAAGTGTCGGAAAAGGAGTATATAAAGCAGATTGTGGATATGGCTTGTCTGTTGGAAAAGGAAGATTTAAAATTTTTGAAGCAGATCTACACGATGATGTGTCATTATATAAGAAAAAGAAAGAATGCGTGAAATAAAAGGGCATAACTTTTCAGCTATGCCCTAACGTTCACCAAGCCTGCAAGATGGGCGGCGTATCCATCATCTCAGGTACTCTTGCGAGTGTGTCGGGAGCCTTTCCGACCTTTGCGACTTGATTAATCGTTATTTTATGTTATTGATTATAACTTATGCCTGATTAATTGTCAAATTTTTTTAGGCGTCCATTTTGTATGCCATGCTGTAGTTTGGCATCTGTTATGGTGTGCAGCGTGGCGACGTAGAGGTAATTGTCTGCTGTATCCAGCTTGATACCGATTTGTACATTCTGGGATATCACCTTGACCAGTTCAAAGCTAAGATTTTTCTCGTTTGGATTTACGCCGATATAATCCGGCGAAGCAATAATACTGGGAATGAGATGCATATACTGTAAACAGTCTGGATGCCTTTTCTGTATATGGCTTCGCAGACCGTTTGACTGATATATGATTCCGCCGCCAATATTGCGGGGAAGATAGGCATCGAAATTAGTGTTATAAGTTCCAACAATGCTCACATTATTCTTCATTCGTTGTCGTTTCCTTTTTTATCTCAATAATGATCTTGTCAATAATACTGTCAGCAAGCTGCTTTGATTTATCGTCCAGTTTGTAATAAACGTTTAGAATACTTTTGATTACCGTGTAGGTGGGGCTTTTGGCTGATAACAGATCTTCTATGCATTCAGCGAGTTCATCCTCCGCTAACTTTGGAGGCTGCTTAGGCTCTATTCCATCACGCAGCCATTCCTCACGGTATCCAAATTCGCGGCAGATTGATTTAATCATCTGTTCCGTTACATTATTTTTTCCGCTTTCAATGCAGGAGATCGCAACCTTACTGACGCCCAAGCGTTCGCCAAATTTTTCCATTGTCAGTTCAACTGATTTTCTGATTTCCTTAACACGTTCATTGATCGTCATTTTTTCACCCCTTTGTAGATAAAGAATAGCACTTTATCACGAATACGTCAATGAAAAAGTTATTAGAATTAACAAATAATATTTATACAAGTTATAATAACTAACAAATATTTAGAAAACGATAGAATCTGCTATAAAGCGGCTACAGTAATGAAACTCAGTAAGATAGAAAATTCCGAACAAAAGAAGCCAAATTTTTTGTGAATGAGGGCTTGAAAATTTGAGTCAAACAAGTATATTTAGATTAAACAACCCAGTCAAACCAAAATAGTCAGAGGTGATAGTATGAGTGAAAGGTTCAAAGAGCTTCCAGAAGAAAAGCAGCTTTTTATTATGCGTGCCGCCACGGAAGTTTTTGCAAAATATGAGTATAAAAAAGCATCTACCGATTTGATTGCTTCTAAGGCGGGAGTTTCTAAAGGATTGCTTTTTTATTATTTTCATAACAAAAAAGATTTGTATTTGACAGTATACGAGTATGTCAAACAAATCATCACGGAGGGCGTAGCTGATTCCAGACTTCTGGAAATTACAGATTTTTTTGAACTCGTCACCTACGCTTCCATGAAAAAGATAAAAATACTAACAGAAATTCCTTATATCATGGAATTTTCCATTCGTTCCTTTTATTCTGATAAGGAAGAAGTGTCAGATGACTTGAAGAAGAAAACCAGAGAGGAAATAGGACATAATTATAATCAATATTTCGGCAAGATAAATCTTTGTAAATTCAAAGATGGTGTAGACCCGACCGAGATATTCCAAATGTTTATCTGGATAGTAGATGGCTATATCCACCAGCAGCAAATGACAAATGAGCCGTTATGTTTAGATGAAGTCGGCAAAATGCTTACAAATTGGACTGAAATGTTTAAACAAATTGCATATAAGGAGGAGTATTTATGAGCGCCATTCAAATCGAAAATCTGGTACGTGATTATGGAGGTGGAAAAGGAGTATTTGATCTATCATTCCATGTGAATCAAGGGGAAGCTTTCGGCTTTTTAGGTCCGAATGGTGCAGGAAAAACAACAACAATACGTCATTTAATGGGATTCATAAAACCAAAATCAGGAAAATGTACTATTGACGGTCTGGATTGTTGGCGTGAAAGAGATAAAGTACAGGCAAGGCTTGGGTATATTCCCGGTGAAATCAGCTTTTTTGACGATATGACGGGTACGGAGTTTTTGAGATTTATCGCTGAATATCGAAAAATGGATACACGAAACCGTATGGAAGAATTATTTGAGCGTTTTGAATTAGACCCCAAAAGTAAGATTAAAAAAATGAGCAAGGGAATGAAACAGAAACTTGGAATCGTCGCAGCATTTATGCACGACCCCGATATACTGATTCTTGATGAACCGACCAGCGGACTTGACCCGTTGATGCAAAGCAGATTTGTCAATTTAGTCGCCGAAGAAAAAGAACACGGAAAAACAATTTTGATGTCAAGCCATATGTTCGAGGAAGTGGAGCGGACTTGTGACCGTATCGGTATTATTCGGAAAGGCAAGATGGTAGCTGTTGATTTTGCTACAACATTACACAAAAAACATACCCGCAGTTACACAGTGACGCTTGAAAGCGAAATTGCCGCCAAAGCATTTGCCAAAGATTTTGGTGGTATATGCAATGGAGAAAAAGTTACTGTTACAACAAAGCAAAGTCTGGAAGAAATTTTTATGAATTATTATGGAGGTGAGCAGAATGATTAACATGGCATTATATAAACGCGAAATGAAAGGAAGCATAAAACTGCTTATTATATTTGGCGCTATTATGACGATGTACGTTTCCATTATCATTACCATGTATGACCCTCAAATGATGAAAACGTTAGACAGTTTTGTAGAAGTTATGCCGGAATTGATGGCGGCTGTTGGTATGAAAGCAAACACTGCGAATCTTTTGGGATTTATGGTGTCTTATCTCTATGGATTTATACTGCTGATTTTTCCCATGCTATTCTGCATACTACGTGGAAATGCCTTAATTGCAAAATATGTTGATAAAGGCTCTATGGTTTCGCTGGCTGCTGCACCTATAAAGCGCCGTACCATTGCCTTTACACAAATGAAAGTGCTTGTAAGCGGTATTCTATTGCTCATTTTATATAGCACAATCGTAGAGTTAATTTGTGCTATAAGTAGTTTTCCGGGAGAGTTGGGCATAAAAGAACTCTTTATATTGAATGGTGGTCTGTTATGCTTGCACTTATTTATTGGGGGCATATGTTTTCTTTCTTCCTGCATATTTTCTGATACCAAATATAGTGTTGCATTTGGAGCGGGTATTCCAGCATTTATGTATGTATTACAAATGCTTGCAAATGTCGGTGGAAATGCAGAAAAAGCAAAGTATTTCACCTTTTTTACTTTGTTTCGTCCCGATGGCTTAATTGCAGGCGAAAACAGTGCAATCGCCTCCGCACTTGTACTTTTTATGGGGGCTGTTATGCTGTATGCGTTTGGAATTATGATATTTGAAAGAAAAGATTTGCATATTTAGATAACTGGTATCTTCTAAATCGAAGTTACCCTCTAAATAATAAAGGTAACTGTAAACCACGAAATTGTCGTGGGAAAAAAGGGGAATCATTTATGCCTTGCACAGAAGCATATAAGGAACACAATAGGGAACGGCAAAATTTTTTACACTTTTCATTATGGATTGAGATTCTATGAAAAAAGATGTAGGAGGACGAGTTATGGATATTACATTTGTTACAAGACGGGAAAAATTTAATTACAGAGTCTGCGCTATGATGATTTACAACAATAAAATACTGGCAATGCACGACGAGCGTTCTCCGTACTTTTATTTGCCCGGCGGCAGAGTTCAAATGGGGGAAACTGCCGAACATGCAGTAATTAGGGAAGTAGAGGAGGAGCTGAAGATTACACCTCAAATTATTCGCCCGTTGTGGTTGAACCAGAGCTTTTTTACTGAAGATGTGGACAAATTGAATTATCATGAAATTTGTATCTATTATTTAGTTGATATTTCTGGAACAGGGCTATTCGATCAAGGGGAACAGTTTACACTTTATGAGGGCAGCCACGCTCATGTCTTTGAATGGCTTGCGTTTGAGCGCTTACAGAATGAATATTTCTATCCGATATTTCTGAAAACAAATATTTTCAATCTGCCAGAACATCTGGAAATAAGAACAGAATATGAGTGATTTGATAACTTTCAGCTTGTAACCGACAGCCCATAAAAAATAAAACAACATGCGCCAGCCGAAGGACTTGAGCGGAGTGAAAATTTGTATTATTGTCACACAATATCTTCATATATTCCGTATTGTCGAACTACAGCGGATTTGCCGCAGATTCCTTATAAAATGCCTGTTTTTGTACGATATAGTATATAGCATACCAGATTGTGTCTGAACATGCTTTTCCACAAATAAAAGAAAGGACGAGTCGGACATGTTCTGATATGACACAACTATAAATTTGTCTGAATCAAGGAGGATGATGGCATGAGTATGATGATGGGAATTAGCAGCCCCAACACGAGACGACTGGAGTTCAGGGATAAGGGCGGAAAAGTCGTTGGTTCTGTGACAATCAAAAGTGCGAAGTCGCAGGAGACAAAGAAGAAGCGGCTGCCGTACAGCTACAAGGAAATTTCCACAAGGCTTTTAAACGCAAAAAAGTCGGGCAACGCACATCAGGTACTGATTAGTGCGAAGCAGAAGGTGGCGTCCCTCAGGCTGATGTACAAGGGAGGCGTGTATGATGACAATGAGATTTTCAATGCCTTGATGCACGCACAGGCGATTACCAGAGTGGCGAAGAAGCGCATGAAACATCTCGAGGAGGAAGAGCGGGTCGAGCAAAAGGGCGGACCCTGTGAGGCTGATCTTGAGGAAAAGACTGAGAAAGGAACTGCAAAGCAGCTAAGGGAGGAAGATTCGTCAGATGTCAACCTTCAGAGAATGCAGAAGCTCATGGAGCAGTATGAGCGCATGATGGAGGAGGCAATGAAGGCACTAGAACGGATTGATGACATGGATGAGTTCTCGGAGGACATGGGAATCAGTGTACGGCAAAGCATGGACCCAGAGGACGTAGAGATGATGAAGAAGAAACATCGTGCCGACGAGATGAAGGAAATCATGGAAGCAGACATGAAGTACCTCAAAGCCATGTTTGACAAGTTTGAGAAGGAGAAGCAGACGATCAGCAGCAATGCTTATGGAATGAATGGTTATGACAGAAATGGCGTCTCACTCCAACTGGGGGGCATGAGTATTTCGACCGGCGCGTCGCCGAGTGCGGCAGCCGTGGTTGAGGGCGGTACGATTGACACAGCAGTGTGAGATTATAGCGTATTGATTGAGGAATGAATCGCAACAGATTCCGCAGATATTGGAAATTCCAAGTCTGCGGAATTTTTGATGCACAGATTCATACAACGATGCTTGACTAAGGACACCCAGATAAATACCAAGCTAAAAATTATTGGCATATTTGCCAAAAATACTTCATTATTTATAATATTTCTAGTAAATTTGCAGAGGATATGTTAAAATAAATTTAATATAATGAAAAGGAGCTGATAGTATGTATAAAATCATTACCATGGAACGTGAATTTGCAAGCGGCGGCAACGAGATTGGCAGACGGGTAGCCAAAAAATTAGGCATAGAACTATATGACAGGAATATTCTGGTGGAAGCGGCAAAAAGACTTGATATTCCTCCAATTTATATCGGGGATTTGGAGGAGACTGCACCGGGAAGCATTATCTTTAACCTTTCAAAGACAGCGATTGGCGGTAGCAAAAAGGACAATACGAATTTGCCAATGTCTGAGAAACTGTTTTTGGAAGAGAAAAAAATCATTGAGGAAAATGTAGAAAAACATGACTGTGTGATTGTTGGAAGATGCGCCTCTTTTATCTTGTTTGACAGGGCGGACTGCCTGAAGGTATTTGCCTATGCTGACAAGGATTACCGCATTAACCGCGCAATTCAGACAGAGAATATTGCGCCTGCGGAGGCAGAGGATTTCCTGCGCAAGTCCGACAAGAGAAGGAGTAATTTCTACAATACACATACTGGCTGGAAATGGGGCGATATGTCCAAGTTTGACTTGTGCCTGAATACCAGCAGCCTCGGATTGGATGCGTGCGTGGATATCCTTGTGGGTATGATGCAGAAGTGACAAAAAAGCGTTACTTCGTTGAAAAATGATAGAATATATGATACACTAAAACACAGCAATACCATAACGGTAGGCGGTTTGCCCTCTGCGGAGGGATTGTGACCCTCCGACTACATAGAACGATGTAAAAATGGGGGGTGATGCGAATGATAACAATAGAAAGTCTGATTGCAATAATCAGTTTGGTGCTGACTTCTTTTGGACTTGGTTATACAATTGGCAGCAGCACAAAAAAATAACCGCCCAAGCCTATCAATCTTAGCGGTTATCTTTTACTAATATTACTGGGCAAACCGTCTATCGGTATTGCTTTTTCATATTTACTATAACATAGTTTCAGTTCGATATCAATAGTTTCTCTTATACAAATTTTGCACTTTTATGACCCGCTCGACTGATAACACCGCACGCCAAACTTCCAAAGCAGCAGCGCCGGTACCAAGAAGAAGCAGGCGGCAAGCGGCAGAAACATATAAAAGACCGAGGCCTGCCGGTCAAGGATATACAGGAGTGGATAGTACTGTACCAGCGCATAAGGAATGACAAATGTCGTAAACAGCAGCATCTTTTTGCCATAGATGCCAATCGGATATTTGCCAAGCTCCTTGCCACCGTCAGTAAAAACATTCATGAACTCAAGCCCTTCGAGTGTAAAAAAGCACAGCGCCGCATAGATAAAAAACAGCGCTGTAAAGACCACGGTGCCGCCAGCCAGCATAAACAAAAGTGTACATATTTTGGGGACATTCCATACAACATTACATTTCATGATGCCATAGGCAAACATAACAATTGCCTGTAACAACCGCCCGATTCTTGTCAATTCAAATTTGGAGCCGAGCACCTGAAGGATTTCATTCTGCGGGCGCACCAGAACACGGTCAAATTCGCCGCTTCTGACCATGCCGGAAAACGTGTCAAATCCCCGTGCAACCATTTCTGCCAGCCCAAATTCCAGCAAAACCACAGAGAAACACAACAGCACTTCGCTGTAGGTAAACCCTTCCACACTCGAAAACCGCTGAAACATAAAAAAGATGCCAAGAAAGATGTTGAATGACACCAGAAACTGCCCAACCGCCGTCAGCAGAAAGGAAGTCTTGTACTGCATCATACAGCGGATATTGATGGAGACGTAGTGCAGATATAACCGGATTGTTTTCATGCGTTCTAACCTCCTTGTACAATGATTCTTTTTACGGCAACCCTGCATAGTAGTTTTCCGGCAGCAGTGAGAACCACGAGCCAGAATACTTGTAGCAGAATCGCTCGTCTGATTTCATCTGCCCGTATGCTGGCACTGTAGATTCGCAGTGCAGTATTCTGCATGGACGCAAAGGGCAGCAATTCCAGAATAGAACGGATTTTATCTGGAAAAAACGGCAGCGGGAGCACGGCGCCAGATAAAAATTCCACACAGGAAATGAACACGATGCGCAGCCCTTGGGGAGAAATCGTGAAAAATGCCAGCACGTAAACCAGCAGGCAGAATGTCACCGTCACAGCAAGTCCTAATATTAATGACAGCACAAATAGAAGAAAGTGCGGCAGGTTTGCAGGCGTGTCAATACCATACGGCTGCGGGATAAACGCGGCGACAATAAGGATTGGGAAACATCGGAGAACTGCCCGGGCAAGCCTTGTCGCCATGCTCCTTGCAAACCACATGTTATAGATACTGATGGGTCTGCATAGTTCATAGGAAATGTTTCCGTTTACAATGGAGTCAAAAATGTCATTTTCCATCATCCACACGGCAAAAAATGCAAGAAATGCCTGTTGCAGCCAGACATAAGATGATGTCGCGGAGAGGCTCATCGGGAAAGCAGCCGCGTCTGCGCGGTAAAAAGCGCGGTACATCATGATTTGCATACCGCCCCATGCAAACTGCGTGATAATTCCTGCCAGTGCGGCAGTGCGGTACTGTAGCCCCATCGTAAAACGCAGTTGAAAGAAGGACAGATATTTTTTCATAGGTATCCATGCCCCCTTCTAAATGTTGTAGGTGCGGTAGAGCTCGGCAACCGTCGCATCAATGCTCTCATTCCCGGTTCGGATGTCGTCGAGGGAGCCATCTAACAGAATCTGCCCTTTGCCAATCAGCAGGATTCTGCTTGTGAGGGATTCAATATCCTGCATGTCATGCGTTGTCAGAATCACAGTGGTCTTGTGTGTCTGGTTCTGCCGGAGGATAAAATCGCGGACGGCAAGTTTGGAAACGGCATCTAAGCCAATTGTCGGCTCGTCCAGAAACAGAATGCGCGGACGGTGCAGCAAAGATGCGGCAATCTCGCACCGCATTCGCTGTCCGAGCGAGAGCTGCCTTGCCGGTGAGCGAAGCAGTTCAGATAAGTTTAGTAATGTTGTGAGTTCTTCGAGACTCTGCTGGTAGCAGATATCGGAAATAGAATAGATGTCCTTTAACAAGGAAAAGGAATCAATGACAGGAACATCCCACCAAAGCTGTGAACGCTGGCCAAAGACGACGCCGATCTCGCGCACATGGTCGATTCTGTTCTTGTGCGGTACGTGCCCGTCCACAAGGACTGTGCCGCTGTCTGGCGTCAATATTCCGCTCAGTATTTTAATGGTAGAGCTTTTGCCTGCTCCGTTGGGTCCGATGTAGCCCACCATCTCGCCATCGCGAATCGTGAAGCTGACATCGTTTAGGGCATGAATGATCTCATACTCCCGGTGAAAAAGTGCTTTGCAGGCTTCGCCAAAGCCTGCGTTTCGTTTTGCAATCTTGTACGACTTGCATACGTGTTCCATCGTAATCATTTTGCTTCCTCCTGATAGTTATACTTTTGAAACAGAGTTTTTCAGTATCTTTCCAAGTAGGTAAAATCGAGTGCGCCGGACCCGATTTTTTTCGGTAGGCTTAAAATTTTATCATACATCAATCATAAAAACAACAGACATATCATATAAAATAGTAGGTGGAATTTTGTCTAACATAGCTAATATTCCATCTGGACAGTAACTAGATGAATACTGCGCAGGAACAACCAACGCACTGCATACATATGATAAATAAAAAGTTAGGATGGTCATTATGGCAGATCTTACTCCGGGAATGATCTTCACCGATACACTTCGAAACAAGAAGCCCGACGCGCTGGCGTGGATTCGCGGAAATGCACAGAATCCGCAGTTAAGCGGCATTGTCAAATTTTACGAAACACCGTATGCCGGTGTGCTGGTTGAGGCGGAAATTTTTGGACTTCCCAACATTGCAACACAGTATTCATCTGATTTTTATGCGATGCACATTCATGAAAATGGGGACTGCACGATGCCTTTTGACAAGGCAGGAGACCATTATAATCCGACCAATGCACCCCATCCCGATCATGCAGGGGATTTGCTTCCGCTCATGGGCAATCAGGGCTATGCGTGGCTTGCGTTTTATGACAAGCGTTTTCTGCTCTCAGAGATTATCGGAAGAAGTGTGATTCTCCACAAAATGCCGGACGATTTTAAATCCCAGCCGTCAGGGGGCGCCGGTGAGAAAATCGGGTGTGGTGTGATTCGGTAAAAAACAGCAAGAGGGGCGTGTGCGGCAGTTTTTTGCCTGTCTGCGCAGCAGTTTTCATAAAGGCGTTGTTCAGAAAATTGACAGAGCTTGGCTTGTCTGTTTCTGAACAACGCCTGATGGGACAAGCATCAAGCGGGGGACAGCACATGTCGATATATGTAGTTCGGTTTTCTCAAAAGATGTGGATAACTCGTTAGAATTGCATTGTTTTATACGGCTATCCACATATTTATGCACGATATCCACAAAAATATAGCCAAAGAATCCCTTGTAAATACTTAAAAATGTCTAAAAATGTCGAAAATTCTGCAAAATATTCCAAGATGAAAACGTCGATTTTGCATAAAAAATTTATAAATATGCTATTGTTTTCTGACTGCAAAAGGGATATCATAAAAGAGGAAAATAAAAGCGAAAACGGAGGGAATCATTATGGCAATTTTAGTTACAGGCGGTGCCGGCTTTATCGGCAGTCATACAGTAGTAGAGCTTCAGAATGCAGGGTATGATGTGGTTGTGGTGGATAATTTATCCAACGCGAGTGTCAAGTCCTTGCAGCGCGTGGAGAAGATTACGGGAAAACCGGTTACTTTTTATAAGGCTGACATTCTTGACAGAGAGGCAATGGAAAAGATTTTTGATGAGCAGCAGATTGATTCCTGCATTCATTTTGCCGGATTAAAGGCGGTCGGGGAGTCTGTGGCTAAGCCGTGGGAATATTATAATAATAACATCGCGGGAACATTGACGCTCGTCGATGTGATGAGACAGCATGGCTGCAAAAATATTATTTTCTCCTCCTCAGCGACGGTTTACGGAGACCCTGCATTTATTCCAATCACGGAGGAGTGCCCTAAGGGACAGTGCACAAATCCTTACGGCTGGACAAAGTCAATGCTCGAGCAGATTTTATCGGATATGCAGAAGGCAGATCCAGAGTGGAATGTAATCCTCCTTCGCTATTTCAATCCAATCGGTGCACACCAGAGCGGCACGATGGGAGAGAATCCGAATGGTATTCCGAACAATCTGATGCCCTATATCACGCAGGTCGCAGTGGGCAAACTAGAGAAGCTCGGCGTGTTTGGCAATGACTACGATACGCATGACGGAACAGGTGTGAGGGATTATATCCATGTGGTAGACCTTGCAGTTGGCCATGTGAAGGCATTAAAGAAGATTGACGAGAAGGCAGGACTCTGCATTTACAATCTTGGTACAGGGACAGGCTACAGCGTGCTTGACATTGTGAAGAACTTTGAGGAGGCGACAGGTGTCAAGATTCCGTATGAGATTAAGCCAAGGCGCGCTGGGGATATCGCGACGTGCTACGCAGATGCTGCAAAGGCAAAGGAAGAGCTTGGCTGGACCGCGCAGTATGGCATCAAGGAGATGTGTGCAGACAGCTGGAGATGGCAGTCCAACAACCCGAATGGATATGAAGAATAAATAAAAAAATCCGCAGCTCAGACTGCGGATTTTTTTATGCACACGGGCGTCCCAAGGAAGATTGTCAGCAGAAGCTGACGGACGCCCGGCGCGCGAACAGAGAGAAGCTGAATCTTCTCTTTGTTCGATTGTACACGCACACGGGCGTATTCTCTATTCAGTTACATCAGGATTTCACCGTTTTTGTAGCGGTTGATGTAGCTGTGAATACGGTCATTTGGATTGAGCAGATCGCTGATGGAGGAGTCGTGGTTTAAGGTGTCAATAATATAGGCGATATACTTGCTCATGTCACAGCTAATATACCATTCTTTGTCCAAAAGCTCTGGTTTCTGGTAGATTAGGTTGGTCGTGAGGACACGGTAGATTAAGCCCTGTTCAAATGCCTCGTCAAATTTATCTAGTCCGGCGGTAAAGAGTCCAAAGGTTGCAGCGGCAAAGATACGTTTTGCTTTGCGCTTTTTGAGGTCTGTTGCAACCTCGATCATGCTCTCGCCGGAGGAGATCATATCATCTACGATAATAACATCTTTGCCCTCCACGCTGCTTCCGAGGAACTCGTGCGCCACGATGGGATTGCGCCCCTTGACAATCTTGGTGTAGTCACGCCGTTTGTAGAACATGCCCATGTCAAGCCCCATCACATTCGCCATGTAGATCGCACGACCCATACCGCCCTCGTCGGGACTGATGATCATCATATGGTCCGCGTCGATTGTGAGGTCAGGGACGTTGTTTAACAGACCTTTGATAAACTGGTAAGTGGGCGATACTGTCTCAAAACCATTTAGGGGAATCGCGTTCTGGACGCGCGGGTCGTGGGCGTCAAAGGTGATGATATTGTCCACACCCATGTTGACCATCTCCTGCAATGCCAGTGCACAGTCAAGAGACTCTCTGGAATTTCTCTTGTGCTGGCGGCTCTCATACAAATAGGGCATAATCACCGTGATGCGCCTTGATTTTCCGCCGATCGCAGCGATGATTCTCTTTAAGTCCTGAAAGTGGTCATCGGGTGACATATGGTTTTCCTGACCGCACAGAGAGTATGTCAGGCTGTAGTTGGTGACATCCACCAGAAGATAGATGTCGTCGCCGCGCACAGATTCCAGAATTTCTCCCTTTGCCTCACCGGTCCCAAAGCGTGGAACACGGGTCTGTATAATATAAGAATCGCGCTGATACCCTGCAAACGCAAGAGAGTCCTTGTGTTCACTCTCACGTTCCGCCCGCCATCTGACAAGATACTTGTCCACTTTGTCGCCCAGCTCCTTGCAGCCGCTCAAAGGAATAATGCCTAATGAACCTACAGGTATTGAATTGAGATTTCTTTTTTCCTCACGAACTGGCATAGAAAAACCCTCGCTTTCCGTATAAATAGTATGTACATTTTATTTCATTTGTTTGCAGAAGATGTTTTTTTCTGCATCCGAATGTCTTGACCGGTTAGTTTACATATATCATAATTGCTTGTGATGCGTGAAAAGATCCTGTCAGAATATCGGTCCCGCAATTCGCCAAGCGAAAGATTTGTTGTGATAATGGTTGCTTTTTTGCGCAGATGTCTGTTGTTTAGGCAGGAAAAAAGCTGAGAGGAAACGAACGAGTTGGTAAGCTCTGTTCCCAAGTCGTCGATAATGAGCAGGTCACAGTCACAGATATCGTCCGAGATTCCAGAGGCTGCCTCCGCGCTGTCTCTGTCAAAGGTACTTTTCGACAGAAGCTCAAAGAGCTGGGAGGCGCTAAAGTATATGACTAGTCTGCCCTGATCAATCAGTTCCTTGGCTATACAACAGGATAGAAAAGACTTGCCCGTTCCTACTGTACCATAAAAAAACAAATTTCGGTAGTCCTTATGAAAGCTTTTCACAAAATTTTGGCATATTTGTACAGCTTTTGTAAATTTTTCGAGGTCCTCCCCCGCATAATAGTCATAGGAAAGCGAACAAAAGTTTTCAGTTTTGAGCAGATCGCGAATATGGGACTGCTCATAGATCAGATCAATCTCCGCCGCGCGGAAACAACTGCATTTTTTATTGTCAATATAACCAGTATCGCGGCATTTCTCACATGCGTAAACCGGTGACAGATAGTTCTCTGGAAAACCGTTCCTTCGCAGCAGGGAAGCCTTTTCCTCCGAGAGCTTTCGCAGGCGCTTGCGCAGTTCGGGCAGTGCCCCGGCATCGCCGTTTAGAAGTTTTCGTCCCTGCTCGAGCGAGACGGCGGCAACTTGGCGGTCGAGCGCTTCATAGTCTGGGATTTTCTGGTAGACAGTCTCGGTGTTTTGCTCGAGACGGCGTCTGGCGGCACGCTGTTTTTCCTCATAAGAGCGCATGATCGCGTCGTGTTGGCTGTTTGTCAGTGGCATGTTCATTCCCCTTTTATTCTGCTTGTAGCGTTGAGCGATGATGGACAATTGCTTAATTGCTCAGGATATTCTGCTCGAGTGCATCAAAGTCATATGTATTCTGAGCAAAATTGTTGAATTTATTCTTGGTTGTTACGATATTGCTGCTGTTGTCATTTTTGCGCTGCTTGTCCGTGATCGCACAGATGCGCTTGTAGGAGGCGTCAGCCGCCGGAATATCTGCCTTGTGATGGACACCTGCCTGATACCATTTGGTGAGGATACCGTCTGCGTAGGCGAAGCGGTTTCTGTCCGTCGTCATGACAGTCTTGTCGCACGCTTCCTGTATCACATCTAACCAGAACCCATACTCCTTCGTCCACTTGTTAATGTACTCGAGCTCTTTGGGCGCAGGGTCTGCGTTTTTGCCAAGTGATTTCATGATGGTGTAGACCACCTTGTCATACTTGCGGGAAGCGCTCTGGGCATCCGCAGGAGACACAATACCCTGCTCATGCCACGCGAGTGCCACCTTTTCCATATACCGGAAATCCTTCTTGCCGCGCTCTACACAGTGCTGTACGAGATAGTCAATGAGATCTGTGGAGAAGCCCAGCCTGTCATATAAGAACAGAATGGTCTCCATGTCGCTGCGCGTTAGCTGCCGTGCGACATACTGTTCTGTGACCAGCAGGAGCTGCTCGATATCCTCATTGCTCTTAAAGTCTGAGAGATCGTCAAGAGAGTAGTCCGGTCTGGTGATTTTGCTGTTCGTTCCATCTGCGGGCAGGCTGCCGTTGCTGGCAGCATTGGTTTTGGGAGATTGCTGCGTCACAGTGGCTCTGGCAGTCATGCCCGTCAGCATGGAGGCCGGTCTGACAAATGACAAGACCGGTGTGATACGGGGAGCCGTTCTGGGCGCCTCGTATACATTCTCAAGGGAAAGTACCCTGATTCCAGACAGGTTGTGAGCCGCGTCGAAGTCGAGTGCCAGAAGCTGTCTGGACTCCCAATACATCAGCGACCTGAGCACATCCTTTTCTGTGTAGTTAAACTTGTCCGCAATATCTGTCACGCTCGTTGGGAGATTTGCGTTCATCATGCGGATCAGAAAAAGATAAATTTTGAGTTGTGCATCGTTGGCATCCGCCATGTATTCATCAATGAATAAATTGGAAATAGTTGTCTGATCATTTGTGGCAGCCCGATAAATATTGACACGATTCATAATACCTCACCCGTCCTGTAAAAAATTCCTTCGTATGCTCCGGCGTGGGAGGCGCCGGCATGTGGAAGGTAAGTGTATTGTAGCACACTTATGCAAAAAAGCAACCCCCCGACCCCGCGCAAACCCTTGTGAATACTGGACTTTTTGGCAATGTGGATACTGTGGATACTGTGGATAGCCACATCAGAAGGGGGCATTTCCCCGTCAAATCCCAGAGGAAGAATGTGGATGAAAGCAAAAAATATCCACACACTGTTTTGCCTTTGTGGGTGTCAAAAAATGTGGATATTGTGGATAATTACATGCCAAGCAGGTTTTCACCGATTTTTACAACATCCCCAGCGCCCATAGTTATCAACAAATCGCCGTTGATACAATTTTTTAATAAAAAATTTTCAATCTCGTCAAAAGACGGGAAATAATAACATTCTTTGCCAAGTTTTTGCAGTTCATGCAGCAGGTCTTTCGAGCTGATACCGATGGTGTTTTTCTCGCGTGCGGCATAGATGTCTGTCAACACGATTTTGTCCGCGAGCGTGAGTGCGCTTGCAAAGTCGTGCAGAAATGCCTTGGTGCGCGTGTAGGTGTGCGGCTGGAACACGCACCACAGGTTTTTGTGCGGATAGTTGGCAGCCGCTTTCAGCGTGGCAGTGATCTCGGTAGGGTGGTGTGCATAGTCGTCGAGAATCTTGATGCCGCACATTTCGCCTTTTAATTCAAAACGTCTGTCCGTTCCCGAAAAGGAGGACAGGGCATCGCGCACTGTCTTATAGTCTATGCCGAGAAGGTCTGTCAGGGCGATGACGGAAAGAGAGTTTAGGATATTGTGCTCCCCGACGACGCCAAGGTTTACCGTGCCGCAGTTTTCGCCTTTTTTCATGAGGGTGTAGGAGGCGCGCCCGAGCGCATCATAGCGGGCGCCGGCAAAGCTGTAGTCGGCATCGGCTGCGGCGCCAAACGTTATGACGCGGCAGCGAAGCCCCTCGGTGAGCTGCTCAACATGGTCAATCTGGCGGTTGATGATCAGACACCCGTCATCAGGAAGGAGTTCGGCAAACTTCCGAAAAGAGCGACGGATATCCTCAATATCCTGAAAGAAGTCCATATGGTCCTCCTCGATGTTCAGGATTATGCTGATGTTCGGGAAAAAGCTCAAGAAGGAGTTGGTGTACTCGCATGCCTCCGTCACGAAATAGTCGGATTTGCCGACACGGATATTGCCGCCGATGGACTTTAGGATGCCGCCGATGGACAGGGTCGGGTCAGTGTCCGCCGACAACAGCACTTCAGAGATCATGGAGGTCGTGGTCGTCTTGCCGTGTGTGCCGCTGACAGCGATGGCAGTCTTGTAATTTTTCATGATCTGGCCTAACAGGTCCGCGCGCGTCATGAGCGGGATATCTTTTTCCACGGCCGCAGCGAACTCTGGATTGTCCTGTGCGATGGCAGCCGTGTACACGACAAGGTCAATGTTGTCCTCAATGTTGCTGGCCATCTGTGGGTAGCGGATCTTGGCGCCCAGTGCGGCAAGGTGCTGGGTGAGCGGGGACTTCTTGGCGTCAGAGCCGCTTATATCAAAGCCGGCATCGAGCAAAATCTGTGCAAGGCCGGACATGCTGATGCCTCCGATGCCGATGAAATGTACATGGATGGGGTGATTGAAATTTATCTGATACATTGTTTTATGTTCCTTCCTGAAATAGATTCTTCTTTTATAATATACACCTCATAAGAGAACTTTTCCATAGGTAAAAAAATAAATTGTGTTCTCCTATATACATATGATGCCAAGCAGCAAATTATCCAAAATATGCGAAATTTTTCAAATTTTGTATTAAGCTTTGTCAAATAGCACCGATATATCTTATGTAACCATGAAAAATATATAAAAATATTCTTGTGAAAGCCATGAAAGTTGTTTCCTTTAACGAAAATGTATGTTATAATATAGTAGGGTCTGAAACCCATTATTAAGCAAGTAGGGGTGACAACATGATTAAAAAAGAAATGATCGCCATGCTTTTAGCAGGTGGACAGGGTTCGAGACTGGGGGTCCTGACATCGAAAATGGCAAAACCGGCTGTTGCTTTCGGCGGAAAGTACCGAATCATTGATTTCCCGCTCAGCAACTGTATTAATTCCGGTATCGACACAGTCGGAGTGCTTACACAGTATCAGCCGTTAAAGCTGAACACACACATCGGTATCGGTATTCCATGGGATTTGGACCGCAATGTCGGTGGCGTGACGGTATTACCGCCCTATGAAAAGAGCAGTGAGAGTGAATGGTATACTGGAACTGCCAATGCTATCTTTCAGAATCTTGAATATATGGAGAACTATAATCCTGACTATGTGCTGATCCTCTCAGGGGATCATATTTACAAGATGGATTACGAAGTGATGCTGGACTTCCACAAGGAGAGCGGTTCGGAAGTGACCATCGCTTCCATGCCTGTTCCAATTGAGGAGGCAAAGCGTTTTGGCATTGTGATCACAGACGAGAACAAGAAGATTATTGACTTTGAAGAGAAGCCAGAAAATCCGAGAAGCAATCTCGCTTCTATGGGAATTTACATATTTAACTGGAGAACGCTCAAGGAGGCACTGATCGCCAAAGCAGACCAGCCTGCGCTTGATTTTGGAAAACATGTCATTCCATACTGCCATGAGAAGGGCTGCCCGATGTATTCCTACGAGTTTAACGGATACTGGAAGGATGTGGGAACGCTGAGCTCTTATTGGGAAGCCAATATGGAGCTGATCGATATTGTTCCCGAGTTTAATCTCTATGAGGAATACTGGAAAATCTACACCAAGAGCGAGATTCTCCCGCCCCAGTATATCGCGCCGGACAGCGTAGTAGAGCGCAGTATCATCGGAGAAGGCGCTGAGATTTATGGACAAGTTTTCAATTCGGTGATCGGCTGCGGTGTCACGATCGGAGAAGGGACTATCGTGCGCAATTCCATTATCATGAATCAGGCACAGATAGGTGACAAGTGTACGATCGAGAAGGCAATTATAGATGAGTTTGCACAGATTGGCAGCGGTACACAGCTTGGCACACTTCCTGAGAAGGAGAATGATACCAGACCGGACATCTACAATAGCGGACTTGTCACAATTGGAGAGAAAACAGTTGTTCCCGCCAATGTTAAGATCGGTAAGAATGCTGTCGTGATGGGTGAGACAGTGGCGTCTGATTACCCAAACAGCGTTTTGGACAGCGGCAAGACATTGATAAAGGTGGGTGAGTGATATGAGAGCATTAGGTATTGTATTAGCAGGTGGAAACAGCAGAAAGATGGGAGCACTCTCCCACAAGAGGGCGATCTCAGCCATGCCGATCGCAGGCAGTTATCGGAGTATAGATTTTGTGTTGAGTAATATGTCCAACTCACACATCCAGAAGGTTGCGGTGATCACGCAGTATAATTCAAGAAGCCTTCATGAGCATTTAAGCTCCTCAAAGTGGTGGGATTTTGGGCGCAAACAGGGAGGTTTATACACATTTACACCGACAGTCACACCGGAGAACAGCAACTGGTATCAGGGGACAGCGGACAGTATTTACCAGAATCTCCTATTTTTAAAAAGAAGTCACGAGCCATATGTAGTGATCGCGACAGGCGATTGTGTCTACAAGATGGATTACAATAAAGTGTTAGAATATCACATTGCAAAGAAGGCAGACATTACGGTGGTCGTAAAGGAGATGCCGGAGGAAGCAGATGTGGACAGGTACGGCGTTGTCAGAATGAACGACGACGGCCGTATTGAGGAGTTCGAGGAGAAGCCGATGGTGGCACGGTCTAAGACCGTATCGTGCGGGATTTATGTGATCCGCCGCAGACAGCTCATCGAACTGATTGAGAAGAGCGCTGAGGAGGGAAGGCACGATCTCGTGCAGGATATCCTGATACGCTATAAAGATGTGAAGCGGATATACGGATACAAGATTGAATCTTACTGGAGAAACATCGCGACAGTTGAGGACTACTACGGTACCAATATGGATTTCCTCAAGAAAGAGATCCGCGATTATTTCTTCAAACAGTATCCCGATGTATATTCCAAGGTCGATGACCTGCCGCCAGCGAAGTATAACCCGGGGGCTCATGTCAGAAACAGTCTGGTATCGAGCGGTTGTATCATCAACGGCACAGTGGAAAATTCCATCTTGTTTAAAGAGGTGTTCGTCGGCAACAATTGTACTATTAAAAACTCCATCATTTTAAATGATGTGTATCTTGGCGATAATACCCACATTGAAAACTGTATTGTAGAAAGCCGTGATACCATTCGCGCAAACTCACACCATGTCGGGGAGACTGGCATCAAGGTTGTGGTAGAGAAGAATGAGAGGTATGTTCTGTAAAAATTTGAATCAATGACTTGCAAAAGGGGGACAAAAGAATGAGAATAACAGATGTTCGCGTTCGCAAAATCACAAAAGAGGGAAAAATGAAAGCAGTAGTTTCTATTACGCTTGATGATGAATTTGTAGTTCATGACATCAAGGTCATCGAGGGTGAGAAGGGTCTTTTCATCGCGATGCCAAGCAAGAAATCCGCAGACGGAGAGTATAGGGACATTGCACATCCAATCAATTCCAACACAAGGGATACGATCCAAAAGACAATTCTTGAAAGTTATGAGAAGGCGCTCTTAGAGCCAGACGAGGAGACCGTTTCTTAGAATATTAAAATAAAATGTGGGTAAGAGAGCCATCCGTTCATAGCGGGTGGCTTTTTATATACAGGGGCACCCGTCAGCTTCTCTCTTTTCATGTTCGGGTTGAAAAGAGACCGTATGTATGGTATGCTGATATTGTTTCATATATGAGGAAACTGCGGAGGATAAAACATTGTATCAGGAGACAGAAAAATTTAAGAAGTATGGAAAACTGTTTATGCCATTGGTGGGTGCAGCGCTCTTGCTGCCGTTTTTGGCGGCAGGGATTGTGAGTGTTTGTTCGGGGAATTTTAAGCTGGGTTCTTTTTTAGGTGTGGTGATTGTGGTATATATCGTCGTAGCGATTGTCTTGGCATTGGTGCTTGGCAATGGGCTGGTGCTGTCGTCCATTGTGCGGCATACGGCAAAGAAGGTTGATGGTATGCCGTTTCATTTTGATGCGTCCCATAAAGGGGACGCAAATGGCAGTCAGTTGTTTATTGACGTGGAGGACGGTATGATTGTATTCATATCGGCCTTTAATCCGTTTGAGATTCAGATGTTCAGTGCAGCCCGCGTGGACAGCGCAAAGACGGTCGCCTCGCCGATGTTTGGCATTCGGTATGTGTTTAAGCTCGATGGAAAGAAAGTCAGCATGTACACGGCTGCGATTGACGATCATGTCATTTACCTCAATTCCAATGAAGGGAAAGAAGCCGTGGAGGAGGCGGACAAGTATGTTGCGTATTTGCAGGAGGCAAAGCGGGCAGCGGAGAAGAGAGGGTGGTAAGCCAGATTTTCTCCACTTTTTCATGTGGTAAGGAATCTATAGAAAAAGCGGGGATTGGAAGAAAATGGGAAGTTCAAATTGCGACACTTGTGCATATAATGTATATGACGAGGACGACGAATGTTATTATTGCGAGGCAGATCTGGACGAGGACGATGCGGCGCGCTTGATGGAGCGGCAGTACAAAGCTTGCCCTTTTTATAGAAACGGAGATGAGTATGCAGTGGTTCGGAAACAGATTTAAAATATTTGGCAGACTGCGGGACAAGAGAGCCGAGGAGCCAGAGAGGGCGGCTGCGCAGGCACAAACAGCAGCAGAGACAAAGACGAAGCAGGAGTCAGACATACAGGAACGGGGAATGAAGATGGTGATCATAGCAGGGCTTGGAAACCCGACAAAGGAATATGAAAATACACGCCACAATATCGGTTTTATGGCGATTGACGCGCTCGCGGACAAATATCATATCAGTGTGATGGACTGCAAGCACAAGGCGCTGATTGGAAAGGGTGTGATCGGCGGCACGAAGGTGGTGCTGGTGAAGCCGCTCACGTATATGAATCTAAGCGGCGAGGCGATTCGCGCGGTGGTGGATTATTATAAGGCGGACGCTGAAAGCGAGCTGATCGTCATATATGACGATATCAGCCTCGATGTGGGACAATTACGTATCCGCAAGAAGGGCAGTGCAGGCGGACACAACGGCATCAAAAATATCATCGCCAATCTCAAAAGCGACACGTTTCTGCGCATCAAGATTGGCGTGGGAGAGAAGCCCAAAGGATATGATTTGGTGGATTATGTGCTGGGACATTTCAGCAAGGAAGAGCTGGAAGTGATGAAGGAGAGCCTTGAGAACGTGGACGGTGCGGTTAACCTGATGCTGGAGGACAAGGTGGACGCGGCAATGAATCAATATAATAAAAAGTCAAAAGGTGAATAAATATGAACACATTATTGGCACCGCTTAGAGAGCTTGGCGAGTACGAGGAGATTACAAGGGCACTAATGCAAAGCGGCGGCAAGGCGAGCGTCAGCGGCTGTGTGGATTCGCAGAAGCTTCATATGATATTTGGCACGGACAAGGACTATGAGGTGAAACTGATCGTGACCTACAGCGACATCAAGGCGCGTGAGCTTCTCGAGGACTGCCGTCTGTACTGCCGTGAGTCGTATTTTTATCCGGCAAAGGATTTGATTTTCTATCAGGCGGACGTACATGGCAATCAGTTGTCAAAGGAACGCATCGGCGTGCAGCGCAGGATTTTGGAGGGGAAGCCAGTCACGATCGTCACGACCTTTGCCGCGCTGATGGCACACCAGCTGCCGCTGTCCGTGATTGAGGACAACGTGATCTGTATTGACAAAGACAGCGTGATAGAAGAGCGGGCGCTCGCGCGCAAATTTGTAGCGATGGGATATGAGAAAAGTTATCAGGTCGAGGCGCCGGGGCAGTTTTCCATTCGCGGGGGCATTGTCGATATTTTTGATCTGACGGCGGAGAATCCTGTCCGCATTGAGCTGTGGGGAGATGCGGTGGAGTCAATGCGCACCTTTGATGTGCTCAGCCAGCGCTCCATCGAGGAAAATGTGACACAAGTGTGTATTTATCCGGCGGCGGAACTGATTCTGCCGCAGTCTGTGATTGACGAGGGATTTCGCAGGATTGAGCAGGACTGCAAGGCGCGGGCGAAACAGTTTCGCGAACAGACCAAGCCAGAGGAGGCATACCGGCTTGAGACGGCAGTTTCGGATTTGAGAGAACAGGTGACACAGTTTCAGAATTTAGTGAATCTTGACAGCTATATCAATTATTTTTATGAGGATACAATGTCATTTACGGATTTGTTCCGCAACCGGCGCTGCTGTGTCTATCTTGATGAACCGCTGCGCATTGAGGAGCACGCGAGGGCTGTGGAGCTGGAATTTCGGGAGAGCATGACAAACCGTGCAGAGAAGGGGTATATTCTGCCAAAGCAGATGGCGGTGCTGTTTTCTGTGCAGGAAATTCTGGCGAAGCTGGAGAGTGAGCGCATTCTCGCGCTGTCAACGATGGAGTTTAAGAGCTTTGGCATCAAATTCCCACAGCGCTCGGCAGTCAGTGCGAGAAATATTTCTTCCTATAATAATAGCTTTGCAGAACTTGTGAAGGATTTGAACCATTATAAAAAACAGGGATATAGAGTGCTGCTGCTGTCAGCTTCCGCGACGCGGGCGAAGCGTCTTGCGTCTGACTTGATGGACGAGGGCTTGACGGCGTTTTACTCGGAGGATTCGGACAGGGTGTTGCAGCCGGGGGAGATTATGACCTATCACGGTTCCGTGCTCAAAGGGTTTGAGTATCCGCTGTTGAAATTTGTGGTGATCTCAGAGACGGACATCTTTGGCAGGCAGCAGCGCAAAAAGAAGAAAAAGACTTACGAAGGGCAGAAAATCCAGAATTTTTCAGATCTCAAGGTCGGGGACTATGTTGTGCATGAAAGTCATGGTCTGGGCGTCTACAAGGGGATTGAGAAGGTCGAAGTAGACAAGGTGGTGAAGGATTATATCAAGATTGAGTACCGCGACGGCGGCAATCTCTATGTCCTCGCGACGGGACTTGATGTGATTCAGAAATATGCTTCGTCCGACGCGGCAAAAAAGCCTAAGCTGAACAAACTCGGCACGCAGGAGTGGACAAAGACCAAATCGCGCGTGAAGGCGGCTGTCAATGAGATCGCAAAGGATTTGGTGGAGCTCTATGCGATCCGCCAGCAAAAAGAGGGCTTCCTCTTTAGCAAGGATACGGTCTGGCAACAGGAGTTTGAGGAGATGTTTCCTTTTGAGGAGACAGGGGATCAGATGCTGGCCATCGAGGCAACGAAGAGTGATATGGAGAGCCCGCGCATCATGGACCGTCTGATTTGCGGCGATGTGGGCTACGGCAAGACGGAGATCGCCATACGCGCGGCGTTCAAGGCGGTGCAGGACGGCAAGCAGGTCGCATACCTTGTGCCGACGACAATTCTCGCACAGCAGCATTACAATACTTTCTTGCAGCGCATGAAGGATTTTCCGGTGCGCGTCGAAATGATGTCGCGCTTTCGGACAGCGGGGGAGATCAAGAAGACAATAGAGGGATTAAAAAAGGGGCTTGTGGACATCGTGATCGGCACGCACAGGCTGTTGTCAGCAGATGTCGTCTACAAGGATCTGGGCCTTCTTGTGATTGACGAGGAGCAGCGTTTTGGCGTGCGCCACAAGGAGAAGATCAAGCAGATCAAGGACGATGTGGACGTGCTGACGCTGACTGCGACGCCAATCCCAAGGACACTGCACATGAGTCTTGTGGGAATCCGTGATATGAGCGTGTTGGAAGAAGCGCCCGGCGAGCGCCAGCCGATACAGACATATGTCATGGAGTACAATGAGGAGATGGTGCGTGAGGCGATTGTGCGCGAGCTGTCCAGACAGGGACAGGTGTACTATGTATACAACCGCGTCAACAATATTGAGGAGATCACCAGTCAGGTCGCACGCCTTGTGCCGGAGGCGAATGTGGCGTTTGCCCACGGTCAGATGAAGGAGCATGAGCTGGAGAAGATCATGTTTCAGTTTATCAACGCAGAGATTGATGTGCTGGTGGCGACGACAATCATCGAGACTGGGCTGGATATCTCCAATGTCAACACCATGATTATCCATGATTCCGATGCGATGGGGCTGTCACAGCTCTATCAGCTCAGGGGGCGCGTGGGGCGCTCAAACCGCACTTCATACGCTTTCTTAATGTACAAAAAAGATAAAATGCTAAAGGAGATCGCGGAGAAACGGCTACAGGCAATTAGGGAGTTTACAGACTTGGGCAGCGGGTTTAAGATTGCCATGAAGGACCTTGAAATCAGAGGTGCTGGCAATCTGTTAGGCGAGCGGCAGCACGGACATATGGAGGCAGTCGGCTATGACCTGTACTGCAAGATGCTCAACGAGGCGGTCAAGACCCTCAAGGGCATGAAGAAGGCGGAGGAGGATTTTGATACGTATGTCGATATGGACGTCGATGCGTTTATTCCGCCAGAGTATATTGTCAATGAGGTTCAGAAGCTTGAGATCTACAAGCGCATCGCAAGCCTTGAGAATGAGGCGGAATGCGACGATATGAGAAAGGAGCTCAAGGACCGTTTTGGCACGGTGCCGAAATCTGTCGAGAATCTGATACAGATTTCATTGATCCGCGTCATGGCGCACCGCCGCTATGTGACAGAGATCAAAGGAAAGATGGGACAAATCACATTTTTTATGGAACCCTATGCGCCAGTGCATGTCGAGCGTCTGCCAGAGCTGATGGCAAAGTATCAGGGCGTGCTGGAATTTTCCGCCAAAGGGACGCCGAATTTCGTGTTGAAATACAAAAAGTATGGCCTTATAGAAAAAGAGGCAGAGCTGATGATGTCTTATACCAATAAAGTATTGACAGATTTTACGATGCTGTATGACGCGTAGCAGGTCTGTGACGCGACATGACAGGTTCGAGAGAAAGAACAAGAAAACGGATTTAGAAAGGAGAATAATGATGGAATACAGGAAAATGGAAAAACTTGGAATCAGCACATCTTTGCTGGGATTTGGATGTATGCGGTTTCCGACGAATGCGGACGGCAGTATTGATGAAAAGGAGGCGCTTGCCATGATTGATACAGCGTATCAATCGGGCGTTACATATTTTGATACAGCCTATCCCTATCATGGCGGTACGAGCGAGGCGGTGACGGGAAAGGCGCTTGCGCGCTATCCGCGGGATTCGTATTATCTGGCGACAAAGCTGCCTATATGGGATGTCAAAAGCATTGCGGACGCGGAGCGCATTTTTCATGAGCAGCTAGAGCGCCTGCAAAAAGACTATATTGATTTTTATCTGATGCATGCGCTGAATCGTGCGCACTGGAACGTAATTAAGGAGCTTGGAATTCTGGAGTACTGTGAAAAACTCCGTGCGGCAGGAAAAATCAAATATCTCGGGTTTTCGTTCCATGACGGATATGAGGTATTTGAGGAGATTCTGACCTCATACAAGTGGGATTTCTGCCAGATTCAGCTCAATTATATGGACAAAGACACACAGGCGACGCTAAAGGGCGTAGCGCTTGCAGAGAAGCTTGGCATTCCTATGATTATCATGGAGCCGGTAAAGGGCGGATCACTTGCAAAGCTGCCGCACGATGGCATTGACGAGCTGTTCAAGAAGGCGCGTCCCGAGGCGTCAACATCGTCTTGGGCGCTGCGCTATGTGGGAAGTTTTGACAATGTGAAGGTGGTTTTAAGCGGCATGTCAACAATGGCGCAGGTGGAGGATAACCTGAAAACCTTTTCGGATTTTGAGCCGCTTAGCGAGGCGGAACAGCGCATCATTGAACAGGTGGCAGAGGCGCTGCGAAAGAGGGTGCAGAACGGGTGTACGAACTGCCGCTACTGTATGCCGTGCCCGGCGGGGGTTGACATTCCCCGGTGCTTTGCGATCTGGAACCAGTATCATATCTATGAAAATGTAAATGAGACAAAGTGGAACTGGACGCAGGGCATCGAGGCGGCGAAAAAGGCTTCAAACTGTGTCAAGTGCGGAAAATGTGAACAGGCATGTCCGCAGCACATCGCCATTCGGGAGGACTTGGCGCGGCTTCAGGAGGAGTTAGACAGGCTGGTCTGAAATCATAATCTGTATAATTGCCATGAATGAAGAAGGAGGAGAAAAACTGTGGAATATGACAGTTTTCTCCTCTTTTTATGACGGATTTATCCCCGCCAACATGACACTTTTCACAAAATTAAAAGAAAATAAAACAAAGAGTAGAAATTATCGGTAGAGTATATTATAATAATCTCGAGTCGATTAACATAAAATGTTAACAATTCAAATGCGAAAGTGTAAAGGTGGAGGATTAGAATGAGCGAGGGAAGATATAATATTCCAAAGCAGTACAAGGTTGATAAGGGAATGCCGCTAGAGGCGCTGTTCCAGAAAATTGACAATCTGAAATGCCGCCGCATCTTTGAAGCCGAGATTGAGTGCGTAGAGTGGAGTTATCATCTGGTGGACAAAGAGGGAGTCAAAGACATGAAGGAACTCATCAGAGAGCCGGGGTTGTCAGTATTTGAAGTGAAGCTCAAGAGAAAGCTTTCGCCGGAGCTGCTCACAGAAGTATTTACAGGGTTATTCTATAGGCCGATTGTGATGGTCTATGTGTGCGGCGGTGAGCTGGCGATGGGGACGTATATACCAGAGGGGAAAGGTTTGGCAGGCAGAATGTGCGCGACAGATTTCTATCCGTATGACGCAGACCGCATGATTGAACTTTTGGATTACAATACAGATCACGGCAGGACGACGCAGCAGATTCACAAAAGGATTTATGCGACACTCCGTGAGCAAAAGCGCATTATCATGATTGAGAAGGCGTTTGAACGGCTGAACAGGGAGCACGAGAGGGTGTCCTTTGACTTTGAGTTTAGCCTTGAAAATCTGGACAGAATCAGGGCAGATGCAGATTTTGTGCAGTCACAGCTTATGGTTGTGTAACCTTCGGTAAGAGAATTGAGCAATCAATTTTTTTACATAGATGTTTGTCTAATACATACAACCGGGTGCTGGGGAGTTTCCCGGGAGTAAGGGGGAATGAGTTGTGTTGGATTGCAAAATATCGAGGGCAACAGCAGCCATGGCGCTAAATTCCTTAAAGGACGGAGTCGTTCCGAGAGTGGGGCTTGAATACATTGCTGTGGGGAGAAAAAATGAGATTCAGGCATTGCTGCAAGACGTCTCCATCATCGAGCAGGGAGGTTCTGCGCTTCGTTTCATAGAAGGAAAATACGGAAGCGGGAAAACTTTTCTTCTGCATACGCTTAGAAATCATGTGATGGAGAAAAACTTCGTGGTGACAGATGTCGAGCTCTCTGCCGACAGACGGCTTGTCAGCAACAAGGGGCAGGGACTGGCGACATACCGGGAATTAATTTGTAACATGGCGACGCACGCGTGTCCTGATCACGGCGCATTGCAGCTTATTCTTGACAAGTGGATTGGCGGGCTCGAAAACGAGGTGGTACAGTATGAAGGGCTTGTACCGGGACATGAGATTTTCGATGTCAGAGTCAGTCAAAAGATTTATATGATAACCTCCTCAATGGAGGAGAAGGTAAACGGGTTTGATTTTGGTAAAGTGCTGGCTTCATATTATAAGGGACACCGGACAGGTGATGTGGAGCTGCAAAAAAAGGCGTTGCGATGGCTCTGTGGGGAGTATGGGACCAGAACAGATGCCAAGACAGATTTAGGGGTAAATCTGATCATTACCGATGAGAACTGGTTTGATTTCATCAAACTGTTTGCCGATTTCGTGGTGAAGGCAGGATATGCAGGCTTGTATGTGTGTCTGGACGAGCTGGCGGCGCTGTATGAGCTTCCAAGCCGGGCGGGCAGGGAGGCCAATTACAACAAGCTCTTGTCCATCTACAATGACGCAGTGCAGGGAAGGGCTTCTTATATGGGCATTGTTTTCGGTGTCACCAAAGAGGCGATGGAGGACCCTGCAAGGGGCGTATTCAGCTTTGGGCCATTGAGATCACGGCTTGCAGAAAGCGGTCTTTTACAGGAAAATACATCTCCTGTGATCAGGCTGTCCGTACTGGAACCGGGTGAGATGTATGTGCTGCTTGAGAAGATTTCGCACATACATGGGCTGCTGTACGGGTATACTCCGGGACTGGAGCATGGCGACTACATCTATTTTCTGAAACAGCAGTATAGCAAAAATGCTATGGTGCGGGAGATGCTTCAGTGTTTTGTCACATTCTTAAACTTGGTTCAGCAGAATCAGGAGGTGTCTAAGGAGAAGCTTCTGTATGCCATGAAGGTATAGCGTTGCGCAGGGGTGTATGAAGAAGGATACAGCCTGCGGCTTCAAGAGATTGAAGAAACACACAATAAAAAATAAGGGTTGGAGTAAATGAGGAATAGTAAGATCAAGGCAGTCATATTTGACATGGACGGAGTACTCATTGATACGGAAAAGCATTACAATGCAGCATGGTGCGAGGCAGCACGCATGGCGGGTTTTGATTTCAAAAGAGAACATGCGCTGATGCTCCGAAGCTGTGATGCACAGCTTGCGGCGAAGATGATGAAGGACATCTTTGGCGCAGGCTTTGACTACTTTGCCATAAGGGAGGTCAGACGCCGTCTGGTGGCAGAGCGGCTGGAACAATACGGATTGGAGAAAAAGCCCGGTATTGATGAAATACTGGCTTTTTTGCATGAAAAGGGTATCAAGGCAGCAGTTGCCACAGCGACGCCAATCGAGCTTACCTTGCAGCATCTTGAGAAAATCGGTGTCAGAGACCAGTTTGACAAGATTGTGAGTGCAAAGCAGGTGGCACATGGAAAACCTGCGCCAGATGTCTATCTCTACGCCTGCGAACAGATTGGCGAAAAGCCGCAGGACTGCATTGCTGTGGAGGATTCCCCCAACGGCATCAAATCGGCGTATGCAGCAGGCTGCAAGCCGGTGATGGTGCCAGACCTGACGCCGCCGGACGAGGAGCTTCTGCCGCTGCTGTACGCGGTCGTGGACACGCTGGACGGGCTGGGCAGTCTGTTCACAAATGCTTGACATTGTATGCAAATCAGCATAAAATAAAAAAGAATAATGAGTAAAACGTAAAAACACTGGAAAGGAAGTGTGTAGTTACATGGACAGTTGCGACGGTAATGGGCAGCATCATATGGGCGGATACACTGAATCCAGTGTTCTTTTTATGCACACGGACGCCCGGCGAGCGGGTTATTTTATGGCATAAAAAGAGGATTCGCCCGAAAAAATTTGGATAAAATATAAGATAGAAGGGCGATGTTATTTTGGAAAATGAAATTTTGATGGAACCAGACTACATTCATGAGCTGGTGGAACTGATTCGAAGCGGTGAGAACAAGGAGAGGATTGCAGAGCAGCTCACAAACTATCATGACAACGATATCTCGAATGCGCTTGACGAGCTGAACGAGGAAGAGCGCAAGATGCTCTATCATATGCTGGGCGCCGATCGTGTGTCGGAGATTTTTGCGTATCTCGACGACCCCGGGAAGTATCTGGGAGAGCTTGCGCTTGAGCAGGCGGCAGACATTATCGAGAACATGGATGCCGATGATGCGGTCGATGTGCTTGAGGAGGTCGATGAGGAGATCAGAAATCAACTGATCGAGCTGATTGACGAGGAGTCAAAGGAGGATATCAAGCTCATCTGCTCCTATGAGGAGGACGAGATTGGCAGCAAGATGACCACGAATTTTATCGAGATCGGCAGGAGCCTGACAATCAAGCAGGCGATGCGCGCACTCATAGCGCAGGCAGAGGAAAATGACAATATCTCCACGCTGTTTGTGGAAGATGACGACGGGACTTTTTACGGGGCGGTGGATTTGAAGGATTTGATTGTGGCGAGAACGTATATGACGCTGGAATCCCTGATCACGCAGTCGTTCCCGTATGTGAGAGACCATGAGACGATATCGGAGTGTATCGAGCGCCTGAAGGATTATGCGGAGGATTCGATTCCTGTATTAAATGACAAAAATGAGCTGATTGGCGTGATCACCGCACAGGATATCGTTGAGGTTGTAGATGATGAGCTGGGGGACGATTATGCAAAGCTTGCCGGCATGACGGAGGAGGCGGAGCTTGAGGAGTCGCTTGGCGAGAGTATCAAGAAGCGCCTGCCGTGGCTGGTGGTGCTGCTGGGACTGAGCATGTGCGTGTCCACCGTGACCAGTCTCTTTGAGGGTGTGATCGCACAGCTTGCTATTATCGTGAGTTTTCAGTCTGTGATACTGGGCATGTCGGGCAATGTGGGAACGCAGTCGCTTGCCGTTACAATCCGCCTTTTGATGGACGAAAATCTGGAAACAAAGCAAAAAATTGGCATGATTTTCCGCGAGATGCGGATTGGCTTTTCCAACGGACTGATTCTGGGCATTTTATCTTTTCTGCTGATTGGCGCTTATCTGTGCCTTGTCAAAGGAAAATCACCAGAATATGCGTTTGCAATATCGCTCTGCGCGGGGATTGCACTGTTGATGGCGATGACTATTTCCAGCATCGTGGGCACCTCCGTGCCAATGTTTTTCAGCAAAATTCATGTGGACCCCGCGGTGGCGTCAGGTCCTTTGATCACGACAGTAAATGACCTGATCGGCGTGGTCACATATTACGGCGTGGCGTGGCTGCTGCTGATTCGTATAATGCAGCTAGGCTTTTCATGACAATGCATAAAAATCCAGTATATACAAATACTAGCAATACAGTTTGATGTACTGGCGGCCAAAAAGACTGGCTGCCCAGTATACGACGCACAACCGCATAAGGAACTATGCTGCTTTGCGGCTGCGGTTGTATCATTCTTATAAACTTGCTGTGAATAAATTACTGGAAATGGAGGAAATATCGGTGAAGGCTACGGGAATAGTGCGTAGGATTGACGATTTGGGACGCGTTGTCATACCAAAGGAAATTCGGAGGACACTCCGCATCCGTGAATCAGACCCACTTGAGATTTTTACGGATCATGAGGGTGCAATTATATTAAAAAAATACTCGCCAATCGGCGAGCTTGGAAGTTTTGCAAAACAGTATGCAGAAAGTCTCTCGCAGGTGTCGGGCCATCTGGCGCTGATTGCTGACAGAGACCAGATCATAGCGGCTGCGGGCAGCAACAGCAAACAGGTGCTTGGCAAGTCTGTCAGCAAGGCGCTGGAGGAAAAAATGAACTCGCGGGAGACTGTGTGCACATCGCGCAGCGACAAAGATTATGTGTCTGTGACAGAAGATGAAGCGGAGGAGTACCAGCATGAGGTGATCATTCCCATCATCACGCAGGGCGATGTGATCGGGGCTGTCGTGCTGTTGTCAGCGAAAGCGGGCGACGAGATGAACGAGGTCGAGATGAAGCTCGCGCAGTCGGCAGCAGGATTTCTTGGAAAGCAGATGGAACAGTAGAGGGCTGTTGTAATGATACGATGGAAGAAGGAACTGTAGGTTTTGTGCCTGCGGTTTCTTTTTGGCTGCACGCAGATATGTTTTATACTTGATTGCAAAATAAAACCAAGACACCACTACCGTTAAAATGTCTTGGTTTTTATGCGCATGGACGCGGAAAGGAAATATGCAGCCAGTGCTGCCCGGTATAAAATACTTCATAAGTCAGGCAACATATAGATACATAAAGATAAAATGGCAGATACTCCCGCCCATCACAAACAGGTGGAAAATCTCATGCGAGCCAAAGTATTTGTGGAGGGAATTAAACACTGGCAGCTTGAGTGCGTAGATGACACCGCCGATTGTGTAGATAATGCCCCCGGCAAGCAGCCAGCCAAACGCCGCGTGGGGCAGCGTACTCCACAGCGTGCCAAAGACAAGCAGACACAGCCAGCCCATCGCAATATAAATCATCGAAGAAAACCACTTAGGGCAGGTGATCCACAAAGCCTTTACCAGCATACCAGCAATGGCGACACCCCACACGAGCGCAAGCAGCGAGTAGCCCATCGTGCCGCCAAGGACAATCAGGCAGACTGGCGTGTAAGACCCTGCGATCAGCACAAAGATCATCATGTGGTCAATTTTCCGAAAGACCTGTAAAATCCGTCCAGTGACATTGACACTGTGATAGAGTGCACTGGCACCGTACAGTAAAATCATGCTGGCGGCAAAGACTGCGAGCGCCAAGGTCGTCAGGCCGCTGTGCGCCTTCATAATCAGCGGCGATGCGGCGACTGCCGCCATCAGGCAGGCAATAAAGTGTGTGATGGCGCTTCCGGGTTCTCTGATCGTTAACTGCATAAGATACTCCTCCTTTACATGTACTCCCGAAACCATCTCTGCATCAGCAAATGCAGAACACTCCGAGGGTATCGTGATAATTCAAACAATAATACATAGAGTCGAACAAAATGTAACGTAGTATTAAAAACTACATATAGATACACATTATACTACTACTTATCATGCCTATTGTCAACTAAAATATTCATTTGGCCTGCCATGCTGCGGTACAAAGAATCCCCCAAACTGCTTTAATCTTCCTCAATCACATGGATTTCCAGATAGTCAAAGCTGATATCCTCCACAAAATTGTCCGATGTAAAACGGGTCTTGTCATGTTTTTTAAAATCTGCGATATTGGCGTCGAGCCAGATCGGTTTGCCGAGGTCAAACTGATAGCAGACCGCCTCGAGCGCGTCAAATACCTTGTGCGTGCGCGTCTCATCACGCTCGTCGCAAATGACAGTATCCTGTAACATATGATTGTCCTGAAATATCCTAGCCCACAACCGAAACATATCCATCTCCTCCTAGTCTTGTCATATGGAACAATTCTAACATGAACGCATATAAATAAAAAGGAGAAATTATATAAAAATTTTAGATTTGAACTGTTCACAATCCGCTAAAATGTGGTAAAATAATAAACGTTGTGTCTGTGGGAAGAAGGGAAAGGCGGGGTTGTTTATGGAGTACGGTGGAAATGGAAGCTCTGATGTGGATAGCTGGAGAGAAGTGATCCTGATATACACTTCCGCGCTGAAGGAGATCGGAACAAAGCTGGAGATTCTCAATGACGAATTTCAGCATGTGCACCAGTATAATCCGATTGAACATATTAAGTCAAGAATCAAAACCTCTGAGAGTATTGTGAAAAAACTCAAGAAACATGGTTATGAGTCAACCATTGACAACATGATCAACTATATCAATGACATTGCAGGTATACGCATTATCTGTTCTTTTACGACGGATATCTACAGGATTGCAGAAATGCTCGAACGGCAGAGTGATATCAAGATCATCTCAATCAAGGATTACATCAAGCGGCCCAAATCAAGCGGATACAAAAGCTATCATATGATTGTGTCCATTCCGATCTATCTGTCTGAAAAGCGAGTAGATGCAAAAGTAGAGATACAAATCCGCACCGTGGCGATGGATTTCTGGGCGAGCTTAGAGCACAAGATTAATTATAAATTTGACGTAAATGTGCCAGAATATATCAAAGAAGAGCTTTACGCCTGTGCGAAAATGGTATCAGAGCTTGACGCAAAGATGCTGTCACTCAATGAGGAGGTCAAACAACTGTCATTGTATTAGAAACTATCGAAAAGACGCATAAAATGAGGAGTGCCCCGATACATTTCAGAGAAATGCACCGAGGCTATTATGAAAAAATTTATCTATGTGTAATGAAAACACGAAGTAGTTGTCGTTTGCTATGGTTTAATATTACCATTTAAATATGAACAAATTATGAATAAAATGTTAGATTATTGTAAATATGCATATCAAACAGATGAAATTACAATATTTTATATGCAAGTTCCACAAAAAGCGGTATAATAAAAAAACAGTATACAATCGTTGTATGACAACTGCTGTGTAGTGATCGTAGTATATAAAGACAGTAATATATAGAAACAGTAATATAATAGAAAAAAGCTGTACAGAAATAAGTGTTCAGAGATAAGTATATCAGAAAAAGCAGGCGCATTTGATGGGAAGGAACGGTTAAGGGCATGGATAATTTTATGGATAAACTGGCGCAGAAAATCAGCGCGCAGGAGATGATTAAGGCAAATTCACAGGCAGAGGCAGAGGAGTTGCAGCGACTGCAAATGCAGGTGTCGGAATACGAAAAGATTTTGCAGGAGATGAGAAAACTCAATTACCGCAATACAGAGCTTTCCGAGAAGCTCGACCTGATGATCGGGGACAATGCGGGCAAAATCCAGAATATGAAGGAGGAGGAGCAGCGGCTGATCGCAGCGCTGAGAGATCTCACCGATGAGCAGACAAGAAACCGTGAGGCAGAGCTAGAACGCAGGGAGGAGGAGCGGCTTGAGCGGGAGCGCGCGGAGGAGGCGCGCAAGCAGACGGACATCACGGCAATCACAGACCTGCTTGAGAATAAATTCCAGAAATCCGATGATTTTGTGCACAAGGAAAATGTCAAGGTGTACAGAAATGTGCAGGCGGTCGTCGTGGACGAGATCAAGCGCTCGATGGAGAATGCGCAGAGTGAGCAGAGCGCTTTGAAAAATGAGCTGAGTGCAAAGCTGAACAAAGTCATGGTAATATCTGTGCTTTCGATGCTGGCCTCGGCTGCCAGTGTTGTTTTGTGGGCATTGATGCTCACAGGAATCATCAAGTAAGGAGGCTGGCATGGCAAAGATTTCATTTAAGCCGGGCAATATGCTCTATCCGCTTCCGGTGGTGATGGTGACTGTGGCAGATCTGGCTGGCAGCACGAATATTATTACCGTTGCATGGGCGGGAACGGTCTGCACGAATCCGCCGATGGCAAGTATTTCAGTCCGCCCGTCCCGCTATTCCTATCACATGCTCAAGGAGACGGGGGAGTTTGTCATTAATTTGACGACGAGTGCGCTCACACGCGCTGCGGATTACTGCGGCGTGAAGAGCGGCAGGGACGTGGACAAGTGGAAGGAGACCAAACTCACGCCGGTAAAATCGGACATCGTGAAGGCGCCGTGCATCGCGCAGAGCCCGGTGAATATAGAGTGCATTGTGGTGCAGACAGAGCAGCTTGGGTCACATGATTTGTTTCTTGCGAAGGTCGTCGCAGTACATGCAGATGAGCAGTATATGGACGAAAAGGGCAGTTTTCATCTGGAAAATGCAAACCCGGTCGTCTACAGCCACGGCGGGTACTATGACCTCGGCAGTAAAGTGGGAAAGTTCGGCTACAGTGTGCAGCGCGGCGGGCGCAGGCGTTCTGCAACCAGCAAGGCGTAAGTTTTTTCTTTACATTACCGCAAAAGGCTGTTAGAATTATAATGTTAAAAAATACAGTCGGTAAAAGGAATAGAATATGCATTTTTATAAAAAAATAAAGCTGTGTTCCATAGAGACTGCCGCAATCGCCCTTGCGGTCTGTGCGCTCTTATTTCCATCTATGCAGCTTTTTCAACATACAGGAGATAATTATTTTGCGGTTTCTCTAAATGGCGTAGAGGTGGGCAATCTGCCGTCCGAGGAGAATTTGGAGGAGCTGCTGGTGAGAGCAAGACGCCAAGCAGTGCGTGAGCTTGGGAGCAATGAACTGGTGTTCATAGACACAGAACTAGAGACAGCGGGAAGTGAGCGGCTGTGGGCTGTGGTCGATGACGAGGAAGATGTTGTCAGAAGAATGGCAGATGTCATGAAGCGCAGCACAAGGGAGACGCTTCACCGCTCGTATACGGTGAAGGTCAATGAGACCGCAGTCAACTTGGGGTCCTACGAGGAAGTGCACGAATTATTAGAGCAGGCACTGTCGCCCTACGATACACAAAACCAGTATCAGGCTGAGCTGGGGCTCGACCAAGACCGTGAGATTAATGTGCTAGAGGCAGTCATTCTTCCGCGGGAGGAAGCAGCGCCGGCAGAAAAAGAGCCCGACACCTCCGCTGGCATTGAAGCTGAGCTGAATGCGATGTTTGCCGAGGTAGAGCCGGAGGTAGAGCGGCGCTTTGAGGACTTTACAGGAGGCTTGACGGACATTGATTTTGCGGAGAAAATCGAGGTCGTGGAGGCATATCTGCTAGAGGAAGAGCTCAATACCGTGGAGGAGGCAGTAAATCTGGTGACGAAGGAACAGGAGACGCAGATTATCTATAAAGTGGTCTCGGGCGATACCTTGTCCCAAATCTGCCTGACAAACAACATTCCGATGGATGAGCTGATCGCGATCAACGATGCGCTTGAGGATGAAAATACAATGATACGTGTCGATCAGGAGCTTGTCATCAACGTGCCGGAGCCGGAGCTGTCTGTCATGTGGAAGGAGGAACAGGTCTACACAGAAGATTACGAAGCAGAGGTACAGTACATACCCAATGATGACTGGTACACCACACAGCGGGCAACCCTGCAGGAGCCCTCTGCCGGCAGACGTAAGGTGGCGGCAGTGATTGAGTACAAAAATGGTCAGGAGGTCGGCAGGGAAATCTTGAAGGAGGAAATATATGCCGACGCAGTGCCCAAGATCATTGAGCGGGGAACGAAGATTCCGCCGACATATATCAAGCCCATCTCAGGCGGACGGCAGAGTTCTGGATTTGGTGCGCGCAGTGCGCCGACAAAGGGCGCTTCGACAAACCACAAGGGTATTGACTGGGCAGTGCCCATCGGAACGACGGTGGCAGCCTCCAATGCGGGAACTGTTGTTCATGCAGGCTGGGCGAGCGGCTATGGATATGCCGTCTATATCAACCACGCGGACGGCAGACAGACCCGGTACGGACATCTGAGTAAAGTTCTGGTAAAAACAGGCCAGACCGTAGCACAGGGCGAACGCATCGCGCTGAGTGGAAACACGGGCAGGAGTACTGGGCCGCACCTTCATTTTGAAATCCGTATCAACGGCAGTGCTGTGAATCCATTAAAATATTTAAATTGACAAAAAGCAGAGCAGGGATTGACGGGAGGTTTCGTTAATGTCAACAAAAAACTTCCCTGAAATCAAAATATACATAGCAGTCTGGCAGTTTACAAATGTATGAAAAAGGTATATAATCGTAAGAGTTTGGTTATAGCATAAACAACTGTGTATAAGGAAGCGCGTACAAGTGAATAAAGGGTAATAAAGGAATAAATGAATGAAATTTGACTCAAATAGATTGTCAAAGTGCTAAGACGTGTGACTGTGTGAGCTGGCTTTGCAGTTACAGGAAAATGATGAGGTGGACGATGGAACAGTACGCAATTAAGGGGGGAAATCCCCTGGTTGGTGAAGTTGAAATCGGCGGCGCAAAAAATGCAGCATTGGGTGTGCTTGCCGCAGCAATTATGACGGATGAGATGACAGTGATCGACAATATACCCGATGTGAGAGATATCAATGTTCTGCTACAGGCGATGGAGAGTATCGGTGTGATTGTATATCGGAGTGACAGGCATACCGTGCGAATCAATGCATCGATGATTTCAGGGCTCGTGATCGAGGATGACTACATCAAAAAAATACGGGCATCTTACTATCTGCTGGGGGCATTGCTTGGCAAGTATAAACATGCGGAGGTGGCGCTGCCGGGTGGCTGCAACATCGGAAGCCGCAAGATTGATCTGCACATCAAAGGCTTTAAGGCGCTCGGGGCAAGTGTAAAGATTGAACACGGGCTGATTATAGCAGACGCACAGCAGTTAAAAGGGGCGCACATCTATCTGGATACAGTGTCGGTGGGTGCCACGATCAATATTATGCTGGCAGCCGCGCTCGCAGAGGGAAGAACTGTGATTGAGAACGCGGCAAAAGAGCCTCATGTGGTAGATGTGGCAAATTTTCTCAACTCGATGGGGGCGAACATCAAGGGCGCCGGCACAGATGTGATCAGGGTGTCCGGCGTGAAGAAGCTGCATGCGTCTGAGTACTCGATCATACCAGACCAGATCGAGGCGGGGACTTTTATGTTCGCGGCGGCAATCACCAAAGGCGATGTTACGATCAAGAATGTGATTCCTAAGCATCTTGAATCTACGACGGCAAAACTGATGGAGATGGGCTGCCAGATTGAGGAGTCAGATGACGCAGTGCGCGTCGTGATGTCCAAATGTCTCCAGAATACACATGTCAAGACACTGCCGTATCCGGGATTTCCCACTGACATGCAGCCGCAGATCGCGGTGTCCTTGGCGCTCGCCAAAGGGACAAGCATTGTGACGGAGAGTATCTTTGACAACCGCTTTAAATATGTCGATGAGCTTGCAAAGATGGGGTCGAATATCAAGGTCGAGGGAAATACAGCCATTATAGAAGGCGTGGAGAAGTTTACCAGCGCAAATCTGACAGCGCCGGACCTCAGGGCCGGGGCGGCGCTTGTGCTTGCCTGCCTCACAGCGGAAGGCTTCAGCACCGTGGAGGACATCAAGTATATTGAGCGCGGGTATGAGGACTTTGATGTAAAACTGCAAAGTCTGGGGGCACAAATCGAGAAGGTAGAGTCAGATAAAGAGTTACAAAAGTTTAAATTAAAGGTCGGATAGGAGATGCCTATGCGGCCTATGCCGGCAGGCGGCATACAGGTTTGTAATGTATATGCAGAATGGAGATTCTTATGAAACAGCAAAAACATAAACGAAAGGAAACGTTTTCTCTTATTTTTGCTTCGAATATAGGAAATGATACCAGACAGTTCTATCTCTCAGTTGCAACGCTGCGCCTGATCATCGTCCTGATGGCGCTCATATGTATCACCTTCGTGTGGACAATCTTCCGCTCGGGGGCGCATTACCAGAACGAGACTGCGCTTCGAAAGAAGCTGGCGGCGAGTGAGCAGACAGTGAAGCAGCTTGAAAAAGAAAAAAATGATTTGAGCGCAAAGAATACTGCGCTCGAGGAAGAAAATGAACTGTTTCGGAACGCGGAGACGCTGAGAGCTGAACTGGTGGAGGAAACGACTGCGGAGAGCAGTGAGGAGGAGGCGCCCGAAGATACCTCTGTCCCAACCCAGTATCCATGTACAGCGGGCGGTATCCTGAAGGAGCACTATACAAATGAACACCCCTATGTGTCGTTCAGCGCGCAGCCAGAGGACTGTATCATCGCTGCGGCAGACGGAACGGTGGCGCTGGTCGGGGCGGACGATACATATCCAGTTATAATAGAAGTAGACCATGGCAATGGGTACAAGTCGCGTTATATGTGCCAGCAGGAGGCAGAAGTCTCTGTCGAGACCGGGCAGCAGGTGCAGGTGCGTGACACACTGGTGACAGTGAGCGGCGGGGAGACACAACTGGACTATCAGGTGATTTATCAGGAGAAGGCGATTGACCCGCTACAGATCTTGAGCGCGAAGGGATAAAAGGAGGAATATTATGTTAGGGAAAGGAAGAAATTCCGCATACACAGACGATGGACGAGAGAAGATTAGTACATTAATCGGAAAGGAGACCACGTTTGACGGCGATCTGACTTCTGCGGAGACAATACGGATTGACGGTGTGATCAACGGAAACTGTACCTGCGAGAAGAAGCTGATTCTCAGCTCAGACGGGCAGATTAAAGGGAACATCTCAGCGCAGAGCGTTATCATCTCAGGAAAAGTGGACGGTGATATTGTGGTTCAGGGCAAGCTTGAGATATTATCAACTGGAAAAATTGCAGGGAACATCACCGCAGGCTCGCTTGTCATCGACGAGGGCGCAGCGTTTGACGGAAGGTGCACCATGTCGTCGGCAGGCTCGGGAAGTTTATTTTCGGATTCTGCGTCAGAATAACAGGACTGCGTTACAGGCTGTCACAAGAGGCTTTTACGGCTTATTGTGGCAGTTTTTGTTATTATATCTGTTTTTTACACTTTTTTTCTCAAAAAAAGTATTTACAAATCAATATTCAGATAATATAATAAATTTACATAATATTTTGAAAATAACTAAAGTATTGTGAAAAAGCGGCCGATATAGTAAATGTAAAACGGCTTAGATGGCATTTTTTGAGGTTTCCAAAGTTTTTATTGTAAAAAAAGTATGAAACCCCTTTGAAAATTGGTTAAATTAGGGTATAATGGCTTCGGTATAGTATGTCATTGCGGAGTGATTGCATCGGTGTGATGCGATTGAATCGAGAAGATTATATCTATAAATAGATATAACCGTAATGGGAATACTAAATTTTTGAAGAGTTACTGTTCACACAGGATTTGGCAGTTACGGCGAAAAATAAATAGCAGGATTGTACCGGTTTAAACAAATTTGATCAGAAAGAAAGGGGCACGAAGCCATGCAATACACAGATATAGGAATCGACCTTGGAACCGCAAGCATTTTAGTATACATCAGGGGAAAGGGCGTTGTGCTGAAGGAACCTTCAGTAGTTGCCTTTGACAGAGATACACAGAAGATTAAAGCCATCGGAGAGGACGCACGTCTGATGCTGGGCAGGACGCCGGGCAATATCGTGGCAGTCAGACCGCTCAGGCAAGGTGTTATTTCTGATTATAAAGTGACAGAGCAGATGATGAAGCACTTTATTCAGAAGGCGCTGGGCAGGAAGACATTCCGCAAGCCGATTATCGCTGTCTGTGTGCCAAGCGGTGTCACAGAGGTGGAGAAGAAGGCGGTTGAGGACGCGACATATCAGGCAGGCGCGCGGGATGTCAAGATCATAGAAGAGCCGATTGCCGCAGCGATCGGTGCGGGAATTGATATCTCAAAGCCGTGTGGAAACATGATTGTTGACATCGGCGGCGGCACTTCGGATATCGCGGTAATCTCTCTTGGCGGCACAGTTGTCAGTGCATCTATCAAGGTTGCAGGCGACGACTTTGACGAGGCGATCGTCAGATATATGAGAAAGAAACACAATCTTTTGATTGGTGAGAGAACAGCAGAAGATATTAAAATTAAAATAGGTTCAGCATTTAAGAGACCCGAGGTTGATTATATGGACGTCAGAGGGCGCAATCTTGTGACAGGCCTGCCTAAGACGATCAGAGTATCCTCCGATGAGACGGAGGAGGCACTCCGCGAGACGACCTCCCAGATCATTGATACGATACACAGCGTGCTGGAGAAAACACCGCCTGAGCTGGCTGCGGATATCGCGGACAGGGGCATCGTGCTCACGGGCGGCGGCAGTTTACTCTGCGGACTGGAAGATCTGATTGAGTCGCGAACAGGAATCAATACCATGACGGCGGAGGACCCCATGACAGCCGTTGCCATCGGCACGGGCAAGTATGTGGAGTTTCTGGCAGGCGGCAGGGACGAATAACTTGCAGAGTGGGTTTCTGATTAGAATTGCTGGACCGGAATCGCAAAGTAGGAGGAACTTATGCTTAGAGGTCTATATACATCATATACCGGCATGTTGAATGAGCAGTACAGAATGGATATTATGTCAAACAGTCTGGCAAATGTCAACACCGTCGGATTTAAGAAGGAAGGTTCGACAAGTCAGGCATACGCAGATGTGATGGCAGTTAAAATCAAGGACTGGACTGAAACCCCAAACACCCCTAAAAAGCTTGGGAACATGAGTCTCGGCGTGAAAATCGGAGAGACGTACACGGATTTTTCACAGGGGTCGTTCAGGACGACAGAGAATACGTATGATCTGGCGATTGGCGGCAAAGGATTTTTCAATATAGAATTTACCAACAAGGCGGGCGAGACCTCTACAAAATATACAAGAGACGGCGGTTTTACCATCACGAAGGACGGCTATCTGGTGACAAAAGATGGCGACTTTGTTCTCGGCGAGAATGGCAGAATCCAGCTCTCTACAACGGCGGGCGCCACAGTGTTTGACCGCGCCGGCAATATTTATCAGGATGACAGGCTTGTGGCGAGCCTCAAAATAACAGATTTTGAAGATACCAATTATCTGACCCACTATGGTGAGACGATGTGGGATGCTATGGAGGGGGCAGTGGAGAAGGAACCGGAGAACACAGAGATTTTCCAAGGTTTTCTTGAGATGTCCAATGCGTCCGTTGTCAAAGAAATGGTAAACATGATCACGATTTCAAGACAGTATGAGTCAAACCAGAAGATGCTGACCACCTTTGATGATACACTTGAGAAAACAATGACGCTCAGCAAGGTATAACGAAGTATAATCAGGTCTGGCAAGGCATTATAAAAGCATAGCGCAGGAGGGAACAGTATATGGTACGATCATTATGGACAGGTGCAACAGGCATGATTGCACAGCAGTTAAATGTAGACAATATTTCCAACAATCTGGCCAACGTAAACACAACTGGATACAAGGCTGAGGTTATGGAGTTTAAATCACTTTTATATCAGACAATACAGACAAAGACCACGACCGCAAACGGCGAGAATAAGCCGATCGGCACAGAGGTAGGTCTGGGTGTGCGCAACAATGCGATCACCGCGATTTTTACAGACGGAAGTCTGTTGGAGACACCGGGCGCGTCGAATTTCGCGCTGAACGGACGCGGCTTCTTTGGAATTCGGGGCGCAGATGGAGAGACTTACTATACGAGAAATGGTAATTTTGTGTTTGCAGTGGGGCCCGAGGGACTTACATTGGAGACGACGGACGGCCTGCCGGTGCTGGATTCAGAGGGCGAGCCGATCATTCTCGAAGATGACGATATTGTTGCCAGCAAGATCACCGTTGGCCGCAATGACAGCACTTTATATTATCCAGATGAAAAAGGCGTGCCGCAGAGCCTCGATATCCAGATTGGCTTGTGGCAGTTTAACAACCCGGCAGGACTTTACAGAGAGGGCGACAGCTTGTTCTCTGAGACGGCAGCGAGCGGCGAGCCGATGAATGAGGCTGAGAATGAAAATCTGACAAAGACAAAGATGATTCAGGGCTACTTGGAGGGCTCTAATGTGCAGATTGCTGACGAGATGGTCAACTTGATTGTGGCACAGAGGGCGTATGAGGTTAATTCCAAGGTGATTACAACCTCAGATGAGATGCTTCAGCAGGCGAACCAACTGAAGAGATAAGCAGGAGGTAACGGGATATGGAGATCGGTGGTGTAGGCTCTACATATGCAGACTATATGATGACAAGCCAAGCTTCCAAGAACAAGGCAGATACATTGCAGAACAAGCTGACGAACAGCGACGCTTCGGCAGACGAGAAGGAGCTGAAGGAGGCGTGCAAGGAGTTTGAATCCTATTTTGTAGAGCAGGTCTTTAATTCAATGATCAAGACAGCGAAGGTTTTCTCAGATGATAAAGAGGATGGATATGCGTCGAAGATGGTAGATTATTTTAAGGATTTTGCAGTGCAGGAGTTGTGCAGTCAGGTGACAGATGGTGACGGATTGGGTCTGGCAAATACGCTGTATGAGCAGATGAAACGCAACTATGGCATCGGAGTGGTGCAGCCCGAGGAGCTTTTAGAGGAATAAGCATGGAAAGGCAGCCGACCTTGTTTGTATGAACAGGTCGGCTTTTGTGTTATGGAGGAGTGGCATCTTGGAGAAACTAAAGGGTTTTGTCGAGCATATTATATATAAGAATCCTGAGAATGGCTATGGTGTGATTAACCTCAAAGTAGAACAGATGGAGATTACCTGCACAGGAACGTTTACGAATTTAGATGAGGGGGAGAGCATCGAGGCGGAGGGAACCTATGTTGACCATGCGGTCTATGGGACACAGTTTCGCGTCGAGCAGTTCTGTGTGACAGCACCGGAGGACAAGGTTGCGATGGAGCGTTATCTTGGTTCCGGCGCCATCAAGGGTGTCGGGGCGGCGCTTGCAGCCCGCATTGTGCGGCATTTTGGAGAGGATACGTTTCGGGTGATCGAGGAAGAGCCGCAGCGTCTTGCGGAAGTCAAGGGAATCAGCAGCCGCAAGGCGCGTGAGATTGCAGAGCAGGTTGAGGAGAAGAAGGACGCGAGAGACGCCATGATTTTTTTGCAGAATTATGGGATTTCGAACACGATGGCACTCAAAATCTATAAGCAGTATGGCATGAAATTATATAAGCTCATGCAGGAGAATCCATATAAACTGGCGGAGGATATCTCGGGAATCGGATTCCGCATCGCGGACGAAATCGCATCGCGCATTGGGATTCACACAGATTCAGACTACAGGATTCGGAGCGGCATACTGTACACGCTGGTTCAGGCGGGGACAGAGGGGCATGTCTATCTGCCAAAAGAGCTGCTTTTAGAGAGGGCTGCCGCGCTGCTTGGCTTGATGCCGGAGCAGATTGAGCCGCAGCTTGCAAACCTTGCGATCGACAAAAAACTCGTCATCAAAGAAATGGAGTCTGTGCAGTGCATCTATGGCATGAGCTATTACTATGCCGAGCTTAACTGTGCCAGAATGCTCTATGAGCTCCAGCAGGCGTTTGACGGGGCAGAGCGCTTTACGAAAACAGAGCTTGCACGTCTTGAAAACAAAATACGGCAGATGGAGGACACAAGCCAGATGCAGCTCGATACATTGCAGCGCAGAGCGGTGACGGAGGCAGTGCAGAATGGTATCTTTATCCTGTCGGGCGGACCCGGTACGGGCAAGACGACCACCATCAACATGATTATCCGATATTTTGAGCAGGAGGGCATGGACATTTTTCTGGCAGCACCCACTGGGAGGGCAGCCAAGCGCATGACAGAGGCGACTGGATTTGAGGCAAAAACGATTCACCGCTTGTTAGAGCTCAATGGCAGCATGTCCGACGAGAGGCAGTCGGCAGTGCACTTTGAGAAGAATGAACTCAATCCGCTGGAAGCAGATGTGGTGATTATCGACGAGATGTCGATGGTGGATATTCACTTGTTTCAGGCGTTGTTAAAGGCAGTGGCGCCGGGTACAAGGCTTGTGATGGTCGGTGACAGGAACCAGCTTCCGTCTGTCGGTCCGGGGCAGGTGCTCAAGGACTTGATGGAGAGCGGCTGCATTGCCACGGTAGTACTGTCGAAAATTTTCCGTCAGGCGGGCGAGAGTGACATTGTGGTCAACGCACATAATATAAATGAAGGGAAGCCGGTCAAGCTGGACAATAAAAGCAGGGATTTTTTCTTTTTGGAGCGCGATAATGTCAATGTGATTTACAAGCATATGATTCTGCTCATCACGGAAAAGCTGCCCAAATATGTGAAGTCAGGCATGTATGACATTCAGGTGCTCACGCCGATGCGCAAGGGGGCGCTTGGCGTCGAGACCCTCAACGGCATCTTGCAGCAGTATCTGAATCCGCCGTCGCCGGAAAAAATAGAACTGGTCCATGGCGACGGCGTGTTCCGCCTTGGCGACAAGGTGATGCAGATTAAGAATAACTATCAGCTTGAATGGGAGATTCTCAGCAAATACGGGATTGTGGTGGACAGCGGACAGGGCGTATTTAACGGTGATGTCGGCATTATAAAAGAGATTCATGAGACGGCAAAGACCGTGGTGGTAGAATATGATGACCTCAGAAGGGTCACGTATGCGATCAATGGGCTGGACGAGATTGAGCTTGCCTATGCGCTCACCATACACAAGTCGCAGGGCAGTGAATATCCGGCGGTCATCATGCCGCTGCTGACAGGACCCAAAATGCTGTTGAACCGCAATCTGCTCTACACAGGGGTTACAAGGGCGAAAAACTGCGTGACAATCCTAGGCAGCAGGGAGACGGTAAACCAGATGATTGCAAACGAGAGCGAACAGAAACGCTATACAGGATTAAGGGAAAGAATATGCGAGATTATAAAGCAGGATTTAGATTAAAGGAGGCTTTGGTGAATCTGGTCTTTCCGCGAAGGTGCCCCGTGTGCGATGCGGTTGTTCCATTGGGAGAGGGGCTGATTTGCAGGCAGTGTGTGTCAAAACCGCAATATATTACAGAGCCGCGGTGCAGGCGCTGCGGGAAGCAGCTCAGGATAGAAGAACAGGAGTTCTGCGCAGATTGCCTGCGGCGCAGGCATGTCTTTGACTATGGCTATGCGCTCTATGATTACCAGAGTATGAAAAAAAGTATTTACCGTTTTAAATATGGCAGAAGATGTGAGTACGCAGCATTTTACGCACAGGACCTTTACAGGCGGCTTTCGCATGAGCTTCGTCTGATGAATGCCGACGCCATCATTCCAGTGCCCGTCCACAGGTCGCGATACCGGCGCCGCGGCTACAATCAGGCAGAGCTGGTCGCGGCGGAGCTGTCGCGGCTTACAGGGATACCGATGTATGAGAGACTGGTGACGAGAAGCCGCAAAACAGCACCGCAGAAGGAGCTTACCATACAGGAAAGACAAAATAATTTGAAAAAGGCTTTCAATATTAGCACAAATGTTGTAAAATTAAATAAAACTATCCTTATAGACGATATTTATACGACGGGTAGTACTTTAGATGCAGTTGCCTTAGAGTTAAAGCGGCATGGGGTGGGGGCGGTTTATTTCATTGCACTCTGCATCGGAGAGGGAATGTAGGAATATAAATTTAAGTGGAGGGATTTCTATGAACGTAAGGAATTGCAGAAAATGTGGAAAACTTTTTAATCATATCATGGGCGCGCCAATCTGCCCTGCCTGCCGGGAAAGACTTGAGGAGAAGTTTCAGGAGGTAAAGAAATATATCCGTGAGAACCGCACCGCAGGCATCAAAGATGTTTCGGAAGCGTGCGAGATTGATCCGGGCCAGATTCAGCAGTGGATTCGGGAAGAGCGTTTAGAGTTTACGGCGGATTCCCCGGTGAAGATTCCCTGCGAGAACTGCGGCGAGATGATCCGCTCTGGAAAATACTGTGACAAGTGCAAGCGGGAGATGACCAGCAATCTGTCGAGCGTCATGGAAAAGCCAAAGGCAGCCCATGCAGAGCCGAAAAAGACGCAGCCGTCAGGCAACAAGATGCGCTTCTTAGACAGATAAGATGCCATGATTCAAAGTGCGGGAGTAGAATTGCTGAAGGAAAAGTGTTATGTTAAATGAAGAAAGAGTAAGGCTGATGACGAGAATGACATGTTATGAAGCCAAAGAGGGAAGAAAGAATGTCGCCATTGGAAATTATTTCCGTGGGGATTATATCGGCTTGCAGGTCATTAAGTCTGTGATCAGCGCGACAATTGCGTATATTCTCATATTTGCAATGTTTATCTTATACGATTTTGAAGTGTTTATGGCGGACATCTACAAGATGGACCTGCTGGATTTTGCAAAGTCAGTGATTATTTATTATCTGATCTTTACAGTGGGGTATGCGGTTATTTCATATGGCGTGTATACGTACCGGTATACGAGGGCGAGAAAGAGCCTGAAAACATATTACAATAATCTCAAGAAGCTCTCCTACCTGTATGAGCGGGAGACGAAACGATAGAGCTTTAGAGTAAGGTTAGAGAGGAAATAATTATGACAGACCTTTTGGTTTTTAGGGAACAGTTGAAAAAGTTTTATAGTAAGTACGAGTTGTATCTCACGCCTGTTTTTAAATTTTTGCTGGCGCTGGTGACGCTGGTGATGATTAACAGCAGTATCGGCTATATGAGTGAGTTGAAAAAAACGACGGTGGTCTTGGTGCTTGCACTGATGTGCTCTGTGCTTCCGATGAATTTTATTGTGGTCGTGGCGACGGCGGTGACACTGGGGCATCTCTACAAATTTTCGCTGGAATGTGCGCTGGTGATGCTGGTATTGTTTTTGCTGCTGTTTATTTTGTATTTCCGGTTTGCATCGAATGATACGATCGCGGTGCTGTTGACGCCGCTCTGCTTTATTTTAAAAATACCATATATCATACCGATTGCGATGGGGCTTGTCGGAACACCTGCCTCCGCCGTGTCTGTGGCAAGCGGCATTATTGTGTATTATACGGTGAATTATATGATTGGCAGCGCTTCCGTGCTCAGTACCTTTGAGGAGGACGGCGCCCTTGAAAAATTCCGTTTTGTCATTGACGGAATGCTGGACAACAAGACTATGTATATGACGATTGCCGCCTTTGTGGGAACCATGATTGTCGTGTATCTGATCCGCAGGCTCAAGGTGGATTATGCGTGGACGATCGCGATCGTGACGGGGGCGCTCCTCGATGTGCTGGTGTTACTGTTTGGCGATTTGATGTACAATACCAAACTCTCGATAGTGGGGCTGATCGTCGGCAGCGTGGTGTCAGTGCTTCTGGCAAAAATCTTGGAATTTTTCGTGTTTAACGTCGATTATTCACGCACGGAGTATGTGCAGTTTGAGGACGACGAGTATTATTATTATGTGAAGGCAGTCCCCAAAAATACAGTGGCAGTACCACAAAAGCGGGTAAAGACAATCCGGGTACCCGAGAAGGCAGTCAGAGAGCAGAAGAGAGATAGATAAGAGGGATGGATCAAATGGATATGATTCTTGAACGTCTTAGTTCAATGGTGGAGACTTTTTCATTGCGCAGTTTTAACATCAGGTGGGAGGATATAGTGGAGGTTATCATTATATCCTTTTTACTGTATCAAATCATGGCATGGGCAAAGCATACGAAGGTGTGGCTGCTCATGAAGGGTATCATGATTATTATGGCGTTTATTCTGCTGGCAGTTTTTTTCGAAATGCACACAATTGTCTGGATTGTGCAGAATGTGCTGAGCCTTGCAGTGATTGCGGTCATCGTGGTCTTGCAGCCAGAGCTGCGGCATGCGCTGGAGGAACTGGGCAGAAAAAGTTTTATTACAAATATAATTACGTTTGAAAAGCCGACTGATGAACGCTTTTCAGACAAGACCGTCAACGATCTGGTCAAGGCGAGCTTTGAGATGGGCAAAGTCAAGACGGGGGCGCTGATGGTCATTGAGCAGAATGTGCTGCTCACGGAGTACGAGAGAACCGGTATTGAGGTGGACGGCTTGATTTCAAGCCAGCTCATCATCAATATCTTTGAACATAACACGCCGCTTCATGACGGCGCGGTGATTATACGGGGAAACCGTATCGTGTCGGCGACCTGTTATCTGCCGCTGTCTGACAACATGGGAATCAGTAAGGAGCTGGGCACCAGACACCGTGCGGGCATAGGAATCTCAGAGGTCACAGATGCGCTCACGATCATTGTGTCGGAGGAGACGGGGCATGTCAGCGTCACCTACGAGGGAAAACTCTACCGCAATCTTGATGCCAACGGGCTGCGGGAAAAGATCAGTATGATACAGAATAAAGAAGTGGAGGAGAGTAAGAAGCGCAGGCTCTGGAAAGGTAGGGCTAAAGATGAAAAATAGTATAGTAAAGAAGGCGGCTGGCGTGATCACAAACAATTTTGGATTAAAGCTGCTGGCGATCGTCATATCCTGCGGGTTGTGGTTTATGGTGGACAGCATTACCGATCCGGTGGAGCGAAAGGTGTTTAACAACATTCCGGTGGAGATTATCAACACAGAGCTGATCACGAACGAAGGCAAGGTCTATGAGGTGCTGGACGGGACAGATACCGTCAATGTCACAGCGATCGGGAAAAGCTCGGTGTTTGACTATGTGTCAAGAGATGATTTGAAGGCGGTCGCAGATTTGTCTGAGCTGACCTTCATGAACACAGTGGGCATCAGGGTGTCGAGCGCGCGCAACAATTCTGAGTTGGAATTTAGGACGAATATTGACAATGTGAAGCTTGCAATCGAGAAGATGGACCGAGACCAGAAGGTGATCAATGTATCGACTTCGGGCGAGCCGGCGTCGGGCTATGTGGTTGGCGGAATCACGCCGAGCCAGAACGTCGTGCGCTACTCCGGGCCAGAGTCTTTGATCAACCAGATTGACCATATTGATGCGGTCATCAATATTAATGGCTATTCGTCCGATATCAACACGACAGCGGACTTAAAGATTTATGACGCTGATAACAATGAAATCAAAAATAGTTCCATTAAGCTCAATATCACGACGGTCGATGTGGCAGTGTCCATACTGGCGACAAAGATTGTTCCGTTAAGCTTTGTGGTGCCAGACGAACCGGCATCGGGTTATGTGGTGAACGGCGAGATGCTCAGCGTGCCAGAGACGGTGGTGATCGCAGGCAGGTCCAGCGTTTTAGACGGTGTTTCCAGAATTGTCGTGTCAGACCCGGCACTCAGCGTGGAGGAGCTGACGGAGAGCAAGACGGCGATTGTCAATATCAGGAAATATCTGCCGACAGGCGTACAGTTTGCCGACAGCAGTTTTAATGGCAATGTGAGTGTGACAATCGGCATAGAGCCGCTTGTGACCAAAGAGCTGAAGGTGCCGTCCAGAAATTTTGCCGCAGGCAATACACCGGAGAACCTGAATGTGACCTTAAAGGAAGCCAAGGAACAGGAGACTTATACAATCCGCATATCGGGAACGAGTGCGGCAGTGGAGGCTGTGCAGGAGGAAAGCGTCATCGGTGTGGTGGATATGGACAGTCTGTTACAGAAGCTAGAGCTGACGGAATGGAGTGCAGGCGTCTATCAGGGAGATCTGACATTTAATCTGCCCGATACGGTTACGCTGGAGAAGCCGTACCAGATGACCGTGGTTTTGGAGGAGATAGAACAAGAGCCGGCTACAGAAGTGAATAATATTGACCCCAGCACGAACAATAATATTGAATAAATTTTGGAGGATAGAAACAGATGACTAGATTATTTGGAACAGATGGCGTTAGAGGTGTGGCAAATGATGAACTGACACCGCTTTTGGCGATGCAGCTAGGGCAGGCAGGCGCGTATGTACTCTCGAAGGAGAATGCGCATAAGCCGACCATCATGGTCGGATGCGATACGCGGATTTCGGGTGACATGCTGGCAAATGCGCTGATGGCAGGCGCCTGTTCAGTCGGCGCAAATGTGGTGTATGTGGGCGTGGTGCCCACGCCGGCGATCGCTTATCTGACACAGAAGTACAGAGTGGACGCGGGGGTGGTCATCTCAGCATCACACAATCCAGTGGAGTTTAACGGCATCAAATTTTTTGACGGAAAGGGTTTTAAGCTGCCGGATTCGATGGAAGATGAGATTGAGGCGCTGATTCGAAACGGCATGAAGGATATCCAGTTTCCGACAGGCCCGAGCGTGGGCAAGATTAAGTACCGCACAGATGCGAGGGAGGAGTATATCAACCATACAGTACAGGCGGTGCCTGTGGATTTGAGCGGTATGAAGATTGTGGTGGACTGTGCGGAGGGCGCTTCGTACTATACCTCTGTGGAGACGCTCAAAGAGCTTGGCGCGGAGATTGTGGCGATCCACAACAACCCGGACGGCACGAATATCAATGCAAACTGCGGCTCTACGCACATGGAGGAGTTACAGGCGCGCGTCGTGTATGAGAAGGCAAATGTAGGGCTGGCATTTGACGGCGATGCCGACAGGCTGCTCGCTGTCGATGAAAACGGAAATCAGGTTGACGGCGATGTGATTATGGCGATCGTTGGCAACCATATGAAGGAGAAGGGCACGTTAAAAGACAATACGATTGTTGCTACGGTGATGAGCAATCTGGGCTTTTTCAACATGGGAAAGGAGAACGGCATTCACATCGAACAGACGACAGTCGGGGACCGCTATGTGATGGAGAGAATGCTTGAGATCGGGGCAAATCTGGGCGGAGAACAGTCGGGACATATTATTTTCCTAGATGAGAATACAACGGGCGATGGACTGCTAAGCGCGCTGCATCTGTTACAGGTGATGGTGGAGACGGGCAAAACGCTTTCTGAGCTTGCGACAATCATGACCGTATATCCGCAGGCGCTTGTGGGGGCAAAGGTTCCAAACCACAAGAAAAACAGCTATATGGAGTACACAGAGATTGCGGAGGCAATCGAACATGTGAATGCAAAATTTGCAGATGAGGGAAGAGTGCTGATCCGTCCTTCGGGCACAGAGCCGCTAGTGCGCGTGATGATCGAGGGTAAAGATCAGCGAATGATAGAGCGGGAGGCGCGTGAGCTGGCAGAGCTGATACAAAATGTGATGCTGTGACCAGAGAAGGACAGGAGGTGCGAAAGATATGGTTGGTCAAAAGGTGGTTATTAAGAATCCTACGGGACTGCATCTGCGCCCGGCAGGGATTCTGTGCAAGGAGGCGATGCAGTTTCAGTCGCTGATAACGTTTACATTCCGCGGAAATACTGCAAATGCAAAGAGTGTGCTCAGCGTGCTGGGCGCATGTATCAAGAGCGGAGATGAGATCGAGTTGTTCTGTGAAGGCGCAGATGAAAATGAGGCTTTGGCAGCCATGGTGAGTATTATAGAGAATGGACTGGGTGAGTAGGAGGAAGGGCGTATTCCTCCTACTTTGATGAATAGACTTTATTTATATGAGAAAAGATAACAGTAGAGTGAAAGGAAACAGGATAAGATGAGCGCGAACAAAAAAATTATCGTCACAGGCTGCAATGGACAGCTAGGACGTGCAATCAACAAAATCTATCAGGACAGTACCGCGTATGAGTGTGTAAATACAGATGTGGCTGAGCTGGATATCACAAAGATTGAGGAAGTGGACAGGTTTGTGGCTGAGGTGAAGCCGTATGCGATCATAAACTGTGCGGCGCACACGAATGTCAATGCCTGTGAGACAGATGTGGACAATGCATATAAGATCAATGCGGTCGGCCCGAGGAATTTGAGCATTGCGGCAGCCAGATACCATGCGAAGCTGATGCATATCTCGACAGATTATGTGTTTGACGGACATGCCAGCACGCCGTACACGGAATTTGATACCCCGTCCCCCAACTCAGTATATGGGAAAACAAAACTTGCCGGGGAGTGTTTTGTGAAGGAATTTGCAAGGGAGTATTTTATCGTCCGCACCGCATGGCTGTATGGAGATGGCAAGAACTTTGTGAAAACGATGCTTGGACTGGCTGCAAACCGCGATCGGGTGACGGTGGTCGGCGACCAGTTTGGCTCGCCGACCAGCGCGGACGAGCTTGCCAAGATGATCGCGCATCTTCTGCCGACAGACAATTTCGGCGTCTTTCACGGTACTTGTGAGGGAGTCACAAACTGGGCAGATTTCACGCGGGCGTTTTACAGACTGGCAGGGATATCTACCGAGGTGCAGACTGTCACGACAGAGGAGTATGACAGGAATACAACAGGAATCGTGGCGCCAAGACCAGCGTATTCGGTGCTCGACAACTATATGCTGCGGCTGACGACGGATTACCGGTTTGCGGATTGGGAAAAGGCGATCGCGGAATATATAAAGAGCTTGTCATTTTGAGCAAGGTTTTGTATACTAAGAAAGTAAAAAGGAATAAATTGGAAGCGGGAAAGGAAAGAAGTCATATATGAAAAATATAGCATTGATAACAGGAATCACGGGGCAGGATGGCTCTTATCTTGCGGAGTTTCTGCTGGCAAAAGGATATGAAGTTCACGGGCTGATCAGAAGGCACAGCATCTCCAATACGATGCGCATTGACCATCTGATCAAATCAGAGTATTACAAAGTCAAATTTTTCCTGCATTTTGCAGACACGACAGACTCCTCGAATCTGATGCGTATTATCGGGGAAATCCGTCCGACCGAGGTCTACAACCTCGCGGCGCAGTCCCATGTGGGCGTTTCTTTTGAGGTACCTGAGTACACTGCGGACGCGACAGGCGTGAGCACGCTCAAGCTGCTCGAGGCAATCCGGGTAAATGGCGGAAACTGCCGTTATTATCAGGCTTCGACTTCAGAACTTTTTGGCGGGCTGCCTGAGACGGCGCCGCAGAGTGAGGAGACGCCGTTTTATCCCAAGAGTCCTTACGGCGTGGCGAAGCTGTACTCTTACTGGATTACGGTCAATTACAGGGAATCCTACAATATGTTTGCGTGCAATGGAATTTTATTTAATCATGAGTCGCCGCGGCGCGGTGAGAATTTTGTCACAAGAAAAATCACGCTTGCCATAGCAAATATTGTGGCCGGCAAACAGGACAAGATTTCGCTTGGCAATATGAATGCGAAGCGCGACTGGGGCTATGCCGGCGATTATGTGGAGGGCATGTGGCTGATGCTTCAGCAGAAGGCCCCCGGCGATTATGTGCTTGCCACGAATGAGACGCACACAGTACGCCAGTTTGTTGAGGCGGCATTTGCAGAGCTTGGCATCAGTATCCGCTGGGAAGGAGAAGGCGTTCATGAGAAAGGATATGACATGAAGAGCGGAAAGCTTCTCGTAGATGTCAATCCAGAGTTTTACCGTCCGGCAGAGGTAGAGTTTTTGTGGGGAAATGCAGCAAAGGCGGAAAAAGAGCTTGGCTGGAAAAGAAAAGTGGATTTCCGCGGGCTTGTCTCTATGATGATGGACGCTGATCTGCGCGAGGTCGCTGGAATCTCATGTGCAGCGTACCGCATGAAGAACGGAGGAAATGATGAATAAGTCAGACAAAATATATGTAGCAGGGCACAGGGGACTTGTGGGCTCTGCTATTGTCAGAAATCTTGAGGAGAAGGGATTTACAAATATTATCTGTAGGACGCATCATGAGCTGGACCTTACAAGCCAGCAGGCAGTGAGGGATTTTTTCGCAGAGCAGAGGCCAGATGTGGTGGTGCTTGCGGCGGCGAAGGTTGGCGGCATCAACGCCAACAATACAGCGCCCGCGGAATTTGCCTATGAGAATATGCAGATTCAGTGCAATGTGATCAAGTGCTGTCATGATTTTGGGGTGAAAAAGCTGCTGTTTCTCGGAAGCACCTGCATTTATCCCAAGATGGCGCAGCAGCCAATCCCGGAAGATGCGCTTCTGACAGGGCCGCTTGAGGAGACCAACGAGGCGTATGCTGTCGCAAAGATTGCCGGGCTGGAGATGTGCAAATATTTTAAGCGGCAGTATGGCGATGACTTTATCAGTTGTATGCCGACAAATCTGTACGGGCCTTATGACAATTATGATTTGTCAGGCTCGCATGTCATGCCGGCGCTTATCCGTAAGTTTCATGAGGCAAAAGCCAATAACGCGCCGAGTGTCGAGCTTTGGGGTACAGGTACACCGCTGCGCGAGTTTTTGCATGTGGACGATATGGCAGATGCCTGCGTCTTTCTGCTCGAGCACTATGACGGCGAACAGCATGTGAATATCGGCACAGGCAAGGAAGTGACAATCCGTGAGCTGGCGGAGATTGTCCGCCGTGTGGTAGGCTATGAGGGCGGGATTGTCTGGAATCAGGAGATGCCGGACGGGACACCGCGAAAGCTGACAGATGTGACGAAACTTCACAAGCTTGGCTGGACGCACAAGATTGAGCTTGAGGAGGGCGTACAGCTTGCCTATGACTGGTTTCGGGAAAATGTGGAGGATGCCAGACTGTAAGGGAGATGACTGAGGAAGAAATCAAATTAGGGTGTGATTAAGTAAATATGGATGATGAATGTTCGAGAGTGAGTGTGTTTGGACGAACTACATACCATATGGTGAAATGCGGATTTCAGGCAAGGCAAAAAGGGTATCGGTATCTGCGGGAGGCAGTCTGTATCGCTTATTATGAGCCTGAAGTCTTAGCCTCGGTCACAAAACGCTTGTATCCAGAGGTGGCAAAGCGTTTTGATACGACAGACAAACAGGTGGAACGTGCGATACGAAATGCGATAGAGACTGCATGGACCAATGGAAATCCAGAGACTTTGAAGGAAATATTTCAGGGAGTATACAAAGATGACACTACCAGACCGACGAATACAGAGGTCATAGAGAAATTGGTCGAACATGCCGTGCCAGCGCTGGGGCCATAGGATTCAATAGGGAATGGGAGGAAGAGACTGTTGAAGGCAGATACCAGAATTTTGAGTATTATAGTGCCATGTTATAATGAGGAGAAAAGTGTGCCGTTGTTTTATGCTGAGACTGTAAAGCAGGAGACATTTTTTCATGAAAAGAATGTGGAGTTTGAATTTATATTTGTGGACGACGGGTCGAGGGACGGTACAGTCGGTGCGGTGAAATCGCTCAGAGAGAAAGATGACCGAGTGCATCTTGTCTCGTTTTCAAGAAATTTTGGGAAGGAGGCAGCAATTATCGCCGGGCTAGAGAAAGCGTCTGGAGACTTCACGGTGCTGATGGATGCAGATTTGCAGGACCCTCCCGCAATTCTGCCGGAGATGTATCAATATATTGAGGAGGGATATGATTCTGTTGCGACCAGACGCGTAGACAGAAAGGGAGAACCGCCGATCCGCTCGTTCTTTGCGCGGCGCTTTTACGGGCTGATGAGAAAGATTTCCAAGACAGAGATTGTGGACGGTGCGCGGGATTACCGACTGATGACAAGGCAGGTGACAGATGCCATTCTGGCGATGAAGGAGTACAACCGCTTCTCAAAGGGGATTTTTGGCTGGGTAGGCTTTCGAACGAAGTGGATTGAATACGAGAATATACAGCGCGTGGCAGGCGAGACAAAATGGTCGTTCTGGAAATTGTTTCTGTACTCGCTAGACGGGATTATGGCGTTTTCGACGGCACCGCTCTCCATTGCGTCTGTCTTTGGAATGTTATTCTGTCTGGTTGCGTTTGTGTTTATGATTTTTATTTTTGTCAGAGCGCTGATTTATGGGGACCCGGTCGCGGGCTGGCCCTCCATGATGTGCATTATCTCGCTGATTGGCGGCGTACAGCTATTGTGTCTTGGCATTATGGGACAGTATATGAGTAAGATGTATATGGAAGTGAAGGACAGGCCAAAGTATCTTGTTAAGGAAGAATTGTAGATTGAAATTTGAGCATTTCGGCGCGTGTCACCGCAGGAAACTGCTCTGACATGGAGGACATATGGGTGAGAGAAAGAGCGGCCTTGTGAGCATCGTGGTGCCGGTCTACAATGCAGGACAGTTTATTGCGGAGACGATTCACTGCGTGCAGGCGCAGACCTACCGCGCGTGGGAGCTTTTGCTGGTGGAGGACGGCTCGTCGGACGGCAGCAGAGAGATCATACAGCAAAAATGCGTTGAAGATGAGCGGGTGCGGCTGGTGGTGCAGGAGGAGAACGGCGGTGCTGCGAGGGCACGAAACCGCGGTGTGCAGGAGGCACGCGGGCAGTATCTGTGTTTTTTGGACGCAGATGATCTCTGGCTTCCTGATAAGTTAAAAACGGAGCTGGAACAGCTTCATACGATACAGAGAACGATAAATCCGAAGGCTGGTTTTGTATTTATGGGGTATGAGTTTGCAGATGCTTCGGGAGAGGGACTTGGAAAAGTGGTGCATGTGCCGGCGCAGATCAATTACAGGCAGGCACTCAAAAATACCACGATTTTTACGTCCACAGTAATGATTGACAGGAATATCATACCAGATGAGGATATCTATATGCCGTGCATTGCCAGTGAGGATACCGCTACATGGTGGCAGATTTTAAAAAAACACGGGGCGGCGTATGGGATTGACGAAAATCTGGTCAAATATAGAAGAAGTGCAGCCACATTGTCGTCGAATAAGATGACTGCGGTGAGACGGATCTGGAGTCTCTACCGCAGGCAGGAACGGCTGTCTGTGGCGGAAAGTATGTACTGTATGGTCTTTTGGGCATTCAGGGCAGTCTTTCGGCGGCTTTAGAGATCTCGGTTTGGAGGCTTTTGTGTGGGACGGATAGAGTCAGTAAAGAGGACAATTATATTACAGATGTCATTAATCGGGCTTGTGTTCCAGACGGTTTTATATATCTATGTCTGGCATGAGGTGTATAATGACATTATGCAGAGCGGCATGTGGAGAAGCTTTCACAGAAAGGGCTTCTGGCTTCTGGCAGCCGTTTATTTTATATTGCTGCTGTTTTTTACTGCGACGTATGGCGGGCTGAAAGTGGGCTATCTCAAGCCGATGGATGTATTTTTTTCGCAGGTGATCTCACTGTTGTGTGCCAATATTGTCTCGTATTTTCAGATTTCACTGTTGTCCTTGGGACTGGTCACAGCGTATCCTCTGATTTTGATGATGCTTGCGCAGATTGTAGTGTCCGCGGGGTGGACTTTTGTGAGCCACAAGCTCTACCAGCGTTTTTTTCCGCCTAAGAATCTGCTGTTTATCAGCGGCGGGCGGCCGACGGAGGAGATCTTAAAGAAGTTCGAGACAAGGAAGGATAAGTATCATATTATAAAAAGTGTGTATGAGAGCGACGGATTTGAGGCGCTGAAAGCGGAGATTGTGACCTGTTATGACGGGGTTGTGCTGTGGGATATGGATACGGTGCTGCGCAACAAACTGTTGAAATTTTGTTACAGCAGGGGAATCCGCGTGTATATGATGCCCAAAATCCCAGATATTATGATTCAGGGTTCCGACCAGCTTCATCTGTTTGACACGCCGATTCTCCTCACAAGGGAGTATGCGATGACCATTGAACAGCGGGTGGTAAAACGCTTGATTGACATTGTGTGTTCGATGATACTGATGCTTCTTACGGCGCCATTTATGCTCCTTACCGCCATTGCGATTAAATGCTATGACGGGGGGCCAGTCTTATATAAGCAGACACGGTGCACCCGCGATCAGAAGGAATTTCAGATTCTCAAATTTCGGAGTATGCGCACCGATGCGGAGAAGGACGGGGTGGCAAGGCTTGCCGCCAAGAACGACAGCCGCATTACGCCGATTGGCAAATTTATCAGAAAAGTGCGGATTGATGAGCTGCCGCAGCTTTTTAATATCCTGTGCGGCGAGATGTCCTTTATCGGTCCGCGGCCAGAGCGCCCCGAGATTATACGACAGTATATGGAGGACATGCCGGAGTTTACCTTTCGGACGAAGGTCAAGGCGGGACTGGCGGGATACGCACAGGTGTATGGGAAGTACAATACAGCCCCGTATGATAAGTTAAAACTGGATTTGTTTTATATAGAAAATTATAGTGTGTGGCTGGATTTGAAGCTGATGCTTCTGACGCTCAAGATTCTGTTTCAGGCAGAGAGTACAGAGGGGGTAGACCAGAATCAAACAACTGCAATGAAGGACTAAAGGGGGAATTTGATGCAGCAGGGAATTGACAGCAGGGCAATGCTCACCGTATTTCTCGCCAGATTGCCCAGATTGTTTCTAGTGGCAGTGGCCGGTGCCGTTTTGGGCAGCGGTCTTTATTTGATGGCTGCACTGGACGCATCAAGAAATGCCTGTTATGTATCGGAGACAGAGTACTATATCGAGTTTGAGGAAGGGCGCTACAAGGCGAGGGACTACTACAATGCATTTACATGGAATGGTGCGATCAAGGGAGATGAAATCCTTGGCAGGGCGATGGAGCTGCTGGGAAGCGGCTATGACAGGGACGATGTAGAAACGATGATAACAGCTGCTATTTTATCAGATGTGCGCTATCTGACTGTTACTGTCCGGGGACAGGAAGCCGCGCAGGTGGAAGCTGTCAAGGAGGCGCTTGGGACAGCGCTGGAGGAGTTTGGCGCGTTAAAAAAGGAGTTTGAGGAAATTTATAAAATAAAAGACCGGGAAACCGCATTGGAGAAAATTCCGTATTTTGGCTGGCGTGCGGCGTTTCTCGGCGCAGTACTAGCCGCAGTGTGCGGCGCGTTTGCGACTGCGTTTCGCTTCTGCCTAGGGTCGGCGTTTTATACAAAGCGTGATATCACGGTGCGGCTGGGACTTCCTGTCTATGGCATGACGTTTGAGCCGGCACGCCGCAAAGAACGGGACTGCGGGATAGCACAGCAGCAGGCAGAGATGCTGGCTGGCAGTCTGACTATGCTGGCACAGCAGTATCGCAAGATCGTGCTGGTAGATGCCGCACAGGGGCAGGAGGCATCAGCGTTTCTGGAGGAGATCACGCGCCGGGGACTGATGGATAACATGTGTTGTGAAATATATGACCGGAAGAAGGAGCTGTATGAGGGGCAGGAGACGGCGTTTGTGGTGGTCATTCCGTTTGGAAGGACTTACAGAGAAAAAATACAAGATGAGATTGCGTATGTGAAGCTGCGCGGCGGCAGGGTTGTGGGCGCAGTGCTTGTTCAGGCACAGACGTGGTGGATGCGTTTCTATTATGCACAGGGGCGCTCATAGGAAGAAGTTACAGCTGACAACGAGTACACATAATAAAATAATATTGGCAGGAGGTGGGGCGTATGAAATTACAGGTGTTGGTCTCCTCTGTAAATCAGGAGATTATGACGCTGGCAGACCGTATGCATCTGCAAACTGATGCGATTATCGTGAACCAGACCGATCATTTTGGCTATGAGGAGTATATGCACAACGGCAGGCGGATACAGTGTTATGAATTTCAGGAAAAAGGTGTGGGGCTTAGCAGAAACAATGCGCTGCTGCGCGCCGAGGGGGATATTGTGCTGTTTTCCGATGAGGATATTGTCTATGATACAGGGTATGAGCGGCGCATTTTGGACGCGTTTGCGGCGCATCCTGAGGCAGACCTGCTGTTATTTAATATGCGGGTCGGTGCATCGAGGGCGACGTATCACACGGAGGCGTTTCACCGGGTCCATATATGGAATGCGGGGCGCTATCCCACGTACTCCTTCGCGGTGCGGCGGGAGAAGCTGCACGCATCGCATATTACTTTTTCATTGCTGTTTGGCGGCGGCGCGAAGTACAGCAACGGGGAGGACAGTCTTTTTCTGAAGGATTGTCTGAAATACGGATTGGTGGTCTATGCAGTGCCAATTGAGATTGGCGAGGAGTGTGAGCGGGAGTCCACATGGTTTCAGGGATACAATGATAAATTTTTTATTGACAGAGGGGTGTTGTACCATTTTCTGTATGGAGGCCTTGCATATCTGATGTCGGTGCGCTTTCTCTTGGTGCACGGTAAGGTGATGTGCACCAAGATTCCAATGAAAAATGCGCTGGCGCTGATGAAAAAAGGAATCAAATCAGTAGAGGGATTGTGATCGTGGCAGTGGGCAGAATTTTTTCTATCGTGTTCTATATGGTGATTGCGGCGGGAACCTGTGTTATGGCATACCGCATACAGCCCTATGCCGCAGACGAACCAGTTTGGGTTGGCGGTGAGCGGTCTGTAAAGAGCGTTCGAAACCGTCTGTATATGACGGGGATTTTTGGCATTTTGTTCATGGTGTCGGCACTGCGGTTTGACATCGGGAATGATTACAGGCAGTATACGCAGACGGCGCATGAGGCGTATGTCGGCGGATATGTAGTGACGGAGGCGGGGTTTAATGTGCTGGTCCGGTTCTTGTATGGCATCATGGGCGGCGAGTATTATGAGCTGATCTTTGCAGTCTTTGCTTTTGTGACACTATATTTTTTCCTGAAAGCATTCTGGCGGCAGAGTGTGGATTTTTCCCAGACATTTTTTCTATTTATGATGATGGGACTGTATTTTCAGACATTTAATACCGTGCGTTATTATTTGGCGCTGGCGCTGGCGCTTTATTCGATGAAATATGTGTTGGAGCGGGATGGCATCAAGTTTGTGTTCTGGATTGTGGTGGCGGCGTTTTTTCACAAATCGGTGTTATTGGTGCTGCCGATGTACTGGATTGCTTCCTTTGCGTGGAAAAAGTGGCAGATTGTTGCGGGGCTTGCCGTGTGTGCACTCTGTTTCGTGGGGAAAGGCTTGATCTTAAAGCTGGCACTGGTGTTGTATCCGTCTTACAAAAATACAATCTACCTTGAGACACCCAGCCTGTTTGACAGTCTGTTCAGCAGTCTGAGACCATTTTTGGCGCTTGTCCTGTATGGCTGGTTTGTGTATGTGCAGGCGTCACGTGACCCTAAGAATAGTGACCATAGCTGGGAGCGCGCGCTGCGGTTCTATGGGCAGCTCAATCTCTTGGCGCTTGTGTCCGGGACATTTTTTTATTTTCTGCCGGTGGTGACGCGCATTTCTTATTATTTTGGGGTATCACAGTTATTGATGATTCCACTGATCTTACATTACATCACAGAACAGAAAACGCGAAGGCGCGTAACGGCTGTTGTCTATGCGGTGTGCCTCCTTTATTTTATGGTATTTTTATGGAAGGCGCATGAGAACGGTGTGGGACTGCTTCCTTATCGGAGCTGGCTTTTTGAGACGCAGCGGTACATTTATGAATAACAAGTATTATGAAATGTTTGGAGGCGCAGAGAGATGGAACAGGGAACGAAGTACAGTGTGATAGTCGTTTGTCTCAATGCAGGGCAGCGGCTGTGTGAGACGGTAAAGAGTATTCTTGGTCAAACCTACCGCAATTTTGAGGTGGTGATCAAAGATGGCGGCTCGACGGACGGTTCTGTCGAAGCGTTGGCGTCAGCGTATCAGGACAGCCGGCTTCATGTGCACCGACAAAAAGATAACGGGATTTACGATGCCATGAATCAGGCAGTGAAGCTTGCAGCGGGAACGTATTTCCTGTTTCTCAATGCGGGAGACAGCTTCTATGACGAACATGTTTTAGAGCGGATAACAGATGAAATAAAACATAAAAAAGCAGATATTATCTATGGAAATCTATATCATAAGGCGCTGGATACCATCATTTATGCGGCGCCTGAAATCAATGATTTCACCTGTTATAGAAATGTGCCTTGCCATCAGACCTGCTTTTACCACCGGACGCTGTTTGACAAGAGAGGTTATCTGTCAAAATATACTGTAAGAGCGGACTACGAACATTTTTTATGGTGTTATTATAAGAAAAAAGCAGCGATATGCTATGTCCCTGAGGTGATCGCTTCGTATGAGGGCGGCGGCTACTCGGAGACGAAGGAGAACAGGAAGTGCTCTGCGCGCCAGCACCGTGAGATCGTGGTACATTATATGGGAAAAAAGAAAGCGGATTTCTATCGGCTGGTCATGCTGCTCACACTGGCGCCGCTTCGCAGTGCGATCGCGGGCAATGCATATTTGTCAGGGGTCTACAATGGCATTAAGACTGCCATTTATAAGGACCGGTCTAAAAGATAATCGTATGGAGGCTGATTGTAGAATCAAGAAAAATGAAATAGGGGGATTTTTATGAAGGTTCTGTGGTTGTGTAATATCATGCTCCCATTTATTGCCAAGAGTCTGGGGCAGAAGATGGTAGTTAAGGAGGGCTGGTTGTCCGGGCTTGCGGGAAAGCTGGTGTCTCATCAGGAGAGAAATGACATAACACTTGCTATTTGTTTCCCGGAATCAGAAAACCGTTCATTTGTGAAGGGGGATACCGCATCGTTTATCAAGGATAGGGCGGAGGGCATCACCTACTATATTTTCAGGGAGGATACGGTTCACCCTGAGATCTATGATGACAGCATGGAGCAGAGTCTCGGGGCGGTGCTCAGGGATTTTGAGCCGGACCTTGTGCATATTTTCGGGACGGAGTATCCGCACACCCTCGCTTGTGTCCGGGCATTTAACCACCCGGAGCGTACACTGATTGGCATACAGGGACTGTGCAGCGCCATTGCGGAGGTGTATATGGCAGACCTGCCCTATTCTGTTCAGAAGAAAAAGACATTTCGGGATATCCTGAAACGGGATGGCTTGTTTGACCAGCAAGCGAAGTTTGCAAAGCGTGGTACTTATGAAAAGGAAGCGCTGTCACAGGTCGGGCATATCACTGGAAGGACGGATTTTGACAGGGAGATGACCAAGAAGCTCGCGCCGAATGCCAAATATCATTTTATGAACGAGACACTGCGTCCAGATTTCTATCGTGACACGTGGAATATTGATCGGATCGAGCGTTATTCTTTGTTTCTCAGTCAAGGAAATTATCCTATTAAGGGACTGCATTACGTTCTGGAGATTCTCCCTGAACTGGTGGAGGAGTATGAGGAGACCGTGGTCTATGTGGCGGGAGATGTCATCACGGCACACGACAGTATCCGGGATAAAATCAGGCTGTCGGGCTATGGCAAGTTTCTGGTCAACCAGATCAAGAAGCATAAGCTCCAGAATCATGTCAAGTTTGTCGGCAGGCTACAGTCTGACAAGATGTGCGCCCGCTTTTTGAAATCACATGTATTTTTATGCCCGTCCGCGATCGAAAATTCGCCCAACTCCGTCGGGGAGGCGATGCTTCTGGGCGTGCCTGTGGTGTGTGCCAATGTGGGCGGCGTGCACAATCTGGTTCATGACGGGAAAGATGGCTTCCTGTATCCTAAGGATAAATCCAAGCGCCTAAAGGACTGTATTCTGCGTATTTTTGAGGATGACAAGCTCGCGATGTCGCTCTCCTCAAACGCCAAGACGCATGCGCTGAGAACGCATGACCCAGAGACAAATTACAGGCGGCTGCTGGATATGTACCGTGAGATTGTATATGGGAGTTCGTGCGTATGAAACTCACAATTGTGTCAAATTATATTAACCATCACCAGATTCCGATGTCGAATGAGCTGTACCGGAAGCTGGGCGCGGCGTTTGCCTTCATACAGACTTCACCGATGGAGGAGGACCGGGTGAAGATGGGCTGGGGGGAGGAAGTCCGCTCGATTCCTTATTTGAAACTGTATTATGAAGAGCCGGAGGCGTGTGCGGCGCGCATTCTGGACAGCGATGTGGTCGTGTTTGGGGGCGTGGAGGATGAGCGCTATATCAAGCCACGGCTGAATGCGGGCAAAATCGTGATTCGCGCCAGCGAGCGCCTCTATCGCGAGGGGCAGTGGAAGTCTATCTCTCCACGGGGCAGGAAAAAAAAGTATGAAGATCACACGCAGTACGCCGACGCGCCGGTGTATCTGCTGTGCCATGGCGCTTATGTGGCGTCTGATTTCCAGCTAGTCCATGCATATCCTGACAAAAAATATGTGTGGGGGTATTTTCCAGAGCTGCACACGTATGAGCTGGACCACTTATTTTTTCGGAAACAGCATTTTGACCCGGACGGAAAGCCGGAAATCAGAATATTGTGGGCGGGACGGTTCTTGAAACTCAAACACCCGGAGTACGCGGTGAGGGCAGCAAAGTATCTAGCGCAGCAGGGAATTTCTTTTCATCTGGATATGGTTGGCGGCGGGGCTCTGGAGGAAGAATTAAAAAAGCAGGCAGCGGACGCACATCTGGAACATCACATAACGTTTCATGGTTTCCAGCCGCCGCAGAATGTCCGCCGTTTTATGGAGGAAGCCAATATTTTTTTGTTTACGAGCAATTACCTAGAAGGGTGGGGCGCAGTGTTAAATGAGGCCATGAACAGCGCCTGCGCAGTCGTGGCGGGGAGCGGCATCGGGGCGGTTCCGTTCCTTGTCAGGCATGAGCAGAATGGGCTTGTTTACAGGACAGGACGTTTTCGGGAATTTCGAGAGCAGGTACGGCTGCTCTGCCAAGACGGGGCGCTGCAAAAAAGGCTTGGTGCCAGCGCTTATGAGACGATTGTGAGTACATGGAATCCCAAAGAGGCGGCAGACAGGCTTTATCGCTTCTGCGAGGGGCTGATTGGCGGAAGCGTATTGCCAGAACAGGAGGGACCGCTCAGTCTGGCGCCGCTCATCGCGCCGAGACGTGGATATGAGTATACCAGAACTATGAAGACAGACGGGAGGTGACGTTGATGAAAAAGGCAAAGACAAAGAGCAGGATTTATGTCTGCCATACTTTTTATCATGTGTATGTGGCAGCTTTGAAGGAGATGAAGCTGGTGCGGGAGATGCCGGCAAATGCTTACAGGAAAGCGGATATCGCGCTGAGTTCTGTCTCCACAGATTTTGAGCGTCTGGGGGACAGGCTTGCTAAGACGGGAATTTTTCAAGAGGTCATCGCGCTGGACGAGAAGCGGGAGGATTTTTTCCCGGAGCTTGCCAAGTACAGGAAGAATTATAGCAATGTGTTAAAACACATGCTAAACCGCATGATTTTCACGAAAAAGCTCGCAAAATGTGAGTGCCCTTATATGGAGGTCATCGACTTTGCAGCGTATGAGGACATTTATGTGTTCTGTGACAGTGACCCTGTTGGCTATTATCTGAATTACAGGCATCTGTATTATCATGCGGTGGAGGACGGGCTCGACTGTCTCAAGAACCTTGATGACGCCTACGTTGCCAATCACGGGCACTTTCGGCTAAAAACATGGTTTTCGCGCCACAATCTCATCTTTATCATGAATGGCTGGGGCAAGTACTGCCTTGACATGGAGATCAATGACCGCAGTGTCGTGCCGACAGACTGCCCGCGTTTCGTCGAGGTGCCGAGAAAGCCGCTTGAACAGGCGCTGACTCCGGCGCAGAAAAGACAGATGATAGAGGCGTTTATCGAGGATTCGGACGCCTTGATACAGCAGCTTAGGCCCTCCCGGGAAGGAGAGGAGTTTGCGTGCTTTTTGACAGAGCCGCACCCGGTCGATGTGGAGGCGCGCAAGCGGGTCTGTCTCGATGTCCTTGCACAGTACTGCCAAGGTTACAGAGTTCTGATCAAACCGCACCCGCGGGATACGATTGACTATGAGGCGCTCTGTCCTGACGCGGTGGTGCTGCGCGGGCGCTTTCCTGTGGAGGTGCTGAACTTCTTTGAGGGACTTCGCATCAAGCGGGCGGTGTCCATACTGACTACAGCGATGAACAATATGGATTTTGTGGAGGAGAAGCTCAACCTCGGCGCTTCCTTCTGGGATGCGTATGAGGACCCTGAAAAACATGCTTATAATAAGAAGGCGGGGCTGGCGCTGGCGGATCAATAAAGATAACATGGCAGGCAAAAAAATATTGTGATTCTCTGGAATATAGCATATACTAATATCAAACGACAAAGAGCCACGGGAGGACGACAAGGATAAAAAGATGCTGAAAATAATCAAAAAGATCAATATACTGATGGACAAAAAACAAAAAGGCGCCATGGCGCGGCTGTTTTTGATGATGATCGTCTCGGCGGGGCTTGAGACTGGGGCGGTGATGATGGTGATGGCAGTGGTGCAGCTCATCTTAGACCCAGTGGCGCTAGAGCAGGGGGAGACGTACCAACGAATCAGCAGCCTCCTCAACTTGCAGGATACTGTGCAGTTTTCTGTGTTTGCGATTCTGTTTTTGATCGTGTTATATATTGCGAAGAACAGCTTTCAATTTATATTTCAAAGAAGCCTGTACCGGTTTGTGTACAGCAACCAGTTCAAGACGGCGTCGAGTCTGATGAAAAACTTTGTACGGCGCGAGTATGAATATTATCTGGACGCGGAGACGGCGGTCATTCAGCGCAGTATCACGGCGGATGTCAGCAATATGTATGCGCTGATTATGGCTGTCTTGCAGATCGCCTCGGAGATGATTGTCGCGTTATTTTTGGTGATTGCGCTCGCGATGCAGGACCCCTTCATGACGGTGATCATTGCGGTGCTTCTGGTTGTGACGCTGGTCGTCATCAAGAAGATTGTGAAGCCGATCATGAACCGCACCGGCAAAGAGAATCAGGATTTTGGCGCGTCGATGTTTGCATGGATTTCCCAGACGGTGCAGGGCATCAAGGAGATCAAGGTCGCAGGGCGCGAGCAGTACTTTATCGGCGAGTACTGCAAGGTTGGAGAAGGATATGTGCGGGCGATGGAGCGGTTTAGTCTGTTTAATAACACGCCAAAGCTTCTGATCGAGACTGTGTGTATGGCGGGGCTGCTCGGCTATATCATGGCGCTGATTGTGCTGGGTGCGGACGTGTCCGCGATGGTGTCGCTGTTTGCGGCGTTTGGCATCGCGGCGATGCGTCTGCTGCCGGCGGCGAGCCGCATCAATAACCAGATTACAAGTATGGCGTTCAATGAGCCGTTTTTCTTTAATGTGAGTGACAATCTTGTCGAGGAGACGGACGAGGCACACACAGATATTTCCTATGCGGTCGTCGCAAAGGAGAAACTCCCGGTCACGCGGGAGGTCAGGCTGTCTGATATCACCTATCACTATCCCAATTCGGACAAGCTGATTTTTGACCATGCGACAGTCTCCTTTCCGATTGGCAAATCTATCGGTGTGGTGGGCGCAAGCGGTGCAGGAAAGACGACAATCATTGATATCTTGCTGGGACTGCTGAAATTGCAGGGCGGCAAGGTGCTGGCGGACGAGGTGGATATTCAGGAGCACTACCGCGAGTGGCTTGCCAATGTGGGCTATATCCCGCAGATGATTTTTCTGCTGGATGCGGATATCCGAAAAAATGTTGCTTTCGGTATCCCGGAGGAGGAGATTGACGAGGAAAAACTGTGGCACGCACTAAAGGAGGCACAGCTTGACGCGTTTGTGAAAACGCTGCCGGACGGTGTTCACACAGGCATCGGAGAGCGCGGTATCCGGCTTTCGGGCGGGCAGCGGCAGCGTATCGGGATTGCGCGGGCACTGTATCATGACCCGGAGGTGTTGATTCTTGACGAGGCGACTTCGGCACTCGACAATGACACAGAGGCGGCGATCATGGAGTCGATCAACAGATTACATGGTAAAAAAACACTTGTTATCATAGCGCACCGTCTACAGACAATCGAAAAGTGCGATATGGTATTCAGGGTGGAAAACGGAAAGATCGTGAAAGAGCGTTAAGCGGTTTTGGGATTGTTGGGAAGGTGGTGAGATGGGATGAAGCTTAGTATCATCGTTCCAGTATATAATATGGCGGCTGACAATAAACTTCGGTTTTGTCTGGACTCCTTGGTACAGCAGACGATTGCAGACTATGAGATTATCGCGGTGGATGATGCCTCGACCGACGAGTCTCTGGAGATTCTGAGGGAGTACGAGTCAAATTATCCATGGAAGTTCAAGGTTGTACAGTCCTATGAGAATTTGAAGCAGGGCGGCGCCCGCAATAAGGGACTTGACATTGCGCGCGGCACGTGGGTCGGTTTTGTGGATTCTGACGACTGGGTGGCGCCGGATATGTACGAGAAGCTCATCAAAAAGGCGGAGAAAACCGGAGCAGATGTCGTCGGGTGTGACTACTGTATGGTGGACACCCACACGATGACGGTCGGTAAGCTGATGCCGAATAACACCATCGACCAGACGGGCGTGCTCGGCCATGAGCAGTACAAAAAGCTTGTCATGAATCCCGGCAGCATGGTGATCAAAATCTACCAAAAAGCGGTGATTGATACGTATGGGCTGCGGTTTCCTGAGCGGACCTTCTATGAGGACAACTGCGCTTCCCCGATTTGGATGCTGCATTTTACGCATTTTGAGAAGGTGGAGGAACCGCTGTACTATTATTATCAGCACGATCTGTCCACGGTTCATGCGATCAGTCAGGAAAAGTGTGAGGCGAGGCTGCTGATGGGGAAGAAGCTGATCGAGGAGGCGCGCCAGTGCGGCATCTACAAACCGTACAGGCAGGAGTTTGAGTTTGCGTTCTCAAAGCTTTATTATATGAACACGCTGTTTACGTATATGCTTGGCGTGAGAAAGCCCAAATTAAAGTTCCTAAAAAGTCTCGCGGAGGGAATCAAGCAGGAGTTTCCTGATTTTCAGGACAATATTTATTATCAAAATGCGTTTGATGAGGAGCAGAAACGGCTTGCGGCGATGCATCTTGAGTCGCCGTTCAAATTCAAGATTTATTTTCAGCTTCTCACCTTTTACAGAAACAGATTACGCCGCAGTCCTAAGAGCGGTGAGGAATAAGGTATAAAGTACAATGCAGTTTACATCTTTTGAGTTTTTGATCTTTTTTCCGGTGGTGGTACTGCTGTTTTATGCGATGCCAAGAAAGCTGAAACAGCCGTGGCTGCTGGCTGCAAGCTATTATTTTTATATGGGCTGGAACGCAAAGTATGCGGTGTTAATTTTGGCGTCCACCATCATTACATATCTGTGCGCGCGCTTGCTGGAACGGTGTGAGACACAGACAAGACGAAAGTTGGTCTTGGCGGCGGGGATTGTGCTCAATTTCGCCATTCTCGTGTTTTTTAAATACTTTTACTTCCTGCATGACACCTTTGCTTCCATCGCTGGTGTTTTTGGCGCGAAGGTGCCTGCGTCCAAACTGGATATTATTCTGCCGGTCGGCATTTCGTTCTACACGTTTCAGGCAGTCGGCTACACGATTGATGTCTATCGCGGGACGGTGAGGGCTGAGCGCAATTTTGTGCGGTATGCCCTGTTTGTGTCGTTTTTCCCGCAGCTTGTCGCAGGACCGATTGAGCGGAGTGGAAACCTGTTAAAACAGCTTCAAAAGATTTCTGACACGGCGTCTGCTGAGAAGATATGGAGTTTTGACAAGGTGACAAGAGGGCTTCTCTTGATGCTGTGGGGATTTTTTATGAAGATGGTCATCGCGGACCGGGCAGCGGTGCTGGTGAATCAGGTATATGACATTTACTATATGTTCAGCGGCGTGGCGCTCGCGTGTGCGGCAGTGCTGTTTGCCGTGCAGATTTACTGTGATTTTGCAAGCTATTCCGTGATTGCGGTGGGGGCGGCAAAGGTGCTTGGCATCGAGTTGATGACAAATTTTGAGGCGCCGTTTTTTTCGAGAAGCATCGGGGAGTTCTGGAGGCGCTGGCATGTGTCGCTAAGCTCATGGTTTCGGGATTACCTGTACATACCGCTCGGCGGCAGCAGATGTGCGCGTCCTAGAAAATATCTGAACAATATGATCACGTTTATGGTGAGCGGACTGTGGCATGGCGCAAGCTGGCACTATGTGGTGTGGGGGGCGATTCAGGGCGCCTACATTGTCATCGGGGAGATCGTAAGACCGGTGAAGGCAAAGTGCACGGGGCTGCTCCATGTGCGCACAAAGTCGTTTGGATACCAGTTTTGTCAGGGTGTGTGCACATTTGTTTTGTTTGTGCTGTCTCTGGTGTTCTTTCGGGCGGATACAGTGGCGGATGCGGTATACTATCTGCAACGTCTGTTTACGACATTTGATGTCTGGTCGCTCTTTGATGGGTCGGTCTATTATCTGGGACTGGACCGGAAGGAGATGGCTGTCCTCGTGGCGGGCATTTTGATGCTGCTCATCGTAGATGCCTGTTATGCCAAGAAAAAAATGCTGTTTGACGCCTTGGTCAAGGAGCAGTGTCTGGCGATTCAGTATGTGATTGTAGCAGTGCTTTTGGTGATGGTGATTGTGTTTGGCGTGTACGGCGAGGGGTATGATGCGTCGCAGTTTATTTATTTTCAGTTTTGATAGGAACAGTGGAGAGTTGGTATGTCAAGAAAAAGAGTGGCTGCAAGGATAATCTGCATCGTGGTCTTTTTTCTGTTTATCGGTACAGTGTTAGACGGAATGAGCAAGATTATCTGTGCGAAGTTTATCGGGGATTCCACGACCATTGTCGATGGGTTTTATGCGGAGAAAAAGAATGATATTGATCTGGTCGTGATCGGCAGCAGCAACAGCTTCTGCACAGTGGACCCGCTGGTGCTGTATGAGGAGTACGGGATTGCGGCATATGATTTTGGCAGCTCGTCACAGCCGATGAACATTTCTGTGCTGTATCTGAAAGAGGCGCTGAGGACACAGCAGCCCAAGGTGGTGGCGCTTGAGATCAATATGCTGACGAGTGACAGTTTTAGCAATCGCAGGGAGACGGCGCTTCGCTGGGGTTTTACCAATCTTCCGCTCTCGGTGGACAAGCTTCAGTGTATCTATGAATCGATCGGGGCGGTGAACGCGGAGTATTTTTCTTATGTATTTCCGGTCTTTCGCTATCATAACCGCTGGAAGGAGCTTACTAAGACAGACTATACATATTTTTTGCAGGACAAGACAAACTATACAAAGGGATATCTGGAGACGCAGGAAGTCTCGGAGACCCCTGTGAATCTGACAGATTACAATTTTGAGGGGACGGCTTGGTTTGAGGAGGAAAATATTGCATGTCTGAATGAGATGGTACAGCTCTGCAAGGAGAAGAATGTGGCGCTTTTGCTGTTCAAATCACCGCGGGAGGGCTGGCACCGGTACGAGACGGAGGCGGTGAGAGCGCTTGCCGATGCATCTGGCATACAATTTGTGGACTTTAATGAACTGTACAGTGACGGGAGCCTTGCGCTGGACATGGCAGTTGATTTCAGGGACGCCCAGCATCTCAATGATTTCGGGGCGCAGAAGGTTTCGCGGTACTTTGGCGCTTATTTAAAACAAACGTATGATCTGCCAGACAGGAGGGAGGATACCCGCCCGAATGCGTGGGACGAGGCGTGTATTTATCGTAAACGCAAGGGGGTTCAGCCCTATATGGCGGCAGCGACAGCGCGGGAGTGCATAGAGCTTTTGCAGGAGGACAGCGACAGTGTGCTCATTGTGACGGACACGAAAAATGGCAGCAGAGTGCGGCAATGGGTGTATCAGGACTGTAGTGTTGCGCTGGATTTGATCTGGAAAGAGAACGGAATCCGCCACATGAAGATTGGCGCGCAGGAGCTGGTGCTGTCAAAGCGGGGAGGCGCCCATCAGATTTTGATTGACGGGGTGGAATACTACCAGCCGGGAAAACGGTGGAATATTATTGTGTATGATAAAATCTTAAAGTGCGTCACGGCGAATCTTTCTTATGATGAATAATTTTGATGAATGATTATGATAAATAATTTATGAGGTGACTGGCTTTTAATGTTTTGACGAACAGCGAAAATTGTGGTAGAATTTGGAAGAGATTTCGAGAAAAAATTGATCGTATTTTGGAGATAAATTCGCAGACTTTGGCAAGAATGGGGGATTCATATGATTTTAGATGATAAAACGATACTGATCACAGGCGGCACAGGCTCTTTTGGCAGATGCTTCACAGAGTATGTGCTGACACACTACAACCCGAAGAAGATCATTATCTACTCGCGCGATGAGTTCAAGCAGTGGATGATGGCAAATGACTTTGCGCAGTACAAGGACCGGTTGCGGTTCTTTATCGGCGATGTGCGCGACTATGAGCGCATGAAACGCGCGTTTGAGGGCGTCGATTATGTGATTCACGCCGCGGCGCTCAAACAGGTGCCAGCGTGTGAGTACAATCCAAACGAGGCGATCAAGACCAATGTGAACGGCGCGCAGAATGTCATTGATGCGGCGCTCAACACAGGCATCAAGAAGGTGGTCGCACTCTCGACGGACAAGGCAGTCAATCCGGTAAATCTTTATGGCGGTACGAAGTTGGTTTCGGACAAACTGTTTATCGCTGCCAATGCGTACTGTGGCACGAAAGACTTGAATTTTTCGATCGTGCGCTACGGCAATGTGGCGGGCAGCCGCGGCTCGATCATTCCATTGTTTCAGAAGCTGATCGACGAGGGCGCAGGCGAGCTGCCAATCACGGATTACCGCATGACGCGGTTCTGGATTAGCCTGACTCAGGGCGTAGAGCTTGTGATCAAGGCGCTCGAGGAGGCAAAGGGCGGCGAAACCTTTATCAGCAGGATTCCTTCTTTCAAGATTACTGATTTGGCGGAGGCGATGGCGCCGGGCATGAAAACAGTGGAGATTGGCATCCGTCCCGGTGAGAAGCTTCATGAGGTGATGATTACATCGGAAGATTCGATGACGACGTATGAGTACGACAAAAACTTTATCATTTATCCGCAGATGTTCTGGCAGGAGTCCAAGCGTCCCAATCCAAGCGGCAGAAAAGTGGAGGAAGGCTTTTATTATTCTTCTGGAAATAATCAGGAGTGGCTCTCTGTGGAACAGATCAGGGAATTGTTAAAGACAGATTTGCATGAGTAAACGAGTTTAGAGGAGATTCGTATGGAGAAACCAGCAATTGCAGGCGGCACGCCCGTCCGGGATACAAAATTATATTACGGTCATCAGTTTGTCGATCAGGCAGATGTGAAGGCAGTGGAGGAAGTGCTCACCAGCGACTATCTGACCTGCGGTCCCAAGGTGGAAGCGTTAGAGCAGAAGCTCTGTGCGCTCACAGGGGCAGCCTATGCCGTCGCGTGCAGCAACGGCACGGCGGCGCTTCATATTGCGGCGATGGCGGCGGGTGTCGGCGCGGGGGACGAGCTGGTGACTACGCCCATCACCTTTGCGGCGTCTGCAAACTGTGCGCTGTACTGCGGGGCAAGACCGGTTTTTGCAGATATTAATCCCAATACGTACAATATTTCTCCTGAGAGTGTTCGTAAGAACCTGTCTGAGAAAACAAAAGCGGTGGTGGCGGTGGATTTCACAGGGCAGGCTGTCCCGTTGGAGGAGCTGCTCGAACTCTGTCATGAGAATGGGCTTGTACTGATCGAGGACGGCGCACATTCGATCGGCACAAAATACAAGGGCAGACCTGTCGGCAGCATCGCGGACATGACGACCTTTAGTTTTCATCCGGTAAAGACCGTTACGGGCGGAGAGGGCGGTGCGGTGCTCACCAACCGAAAGGACTTGTATGAGAAGCTTTTGCTGTGCCGTTCCCACGGCATCACAAAGGACGCGCCGCAGTATGTGCATGAAAGTCATGGACCGTGGTATCACGAACAGATTGATTTAGGGTATAATTACCGAATCACGGATATCCAGTGTGCGCTGATTTTGAGCCAGCTCGACAAGCTGGGGCAGTTTGCCGAGCGGCGCCGGGAGATCGTCAACCGCTATAATGAGGCTTTTTCACAGATACCGCAGCTCTTTGTACAGCAGGAGATTCCAGAGTCTGACACGACGAGGCATCTCTACATACTGCGCATCAAACCAGAGTTGTTAACAATTGACCGCAAGGGCTTTTTTGAGGCGATGGCGGCAGAAAATATCTGTTGCAATGTGCACTATATTCCGGTGTACTGGCATCCTTATTATGAGCGGCTGGGCTATCCTAAGGGACTCTGTCCCAACGCGGAAAAGCTCTATATGGAGATGATGAGTCTGCCGATCTATTATTCTCTGACCGATCAGGATGTGGAGGATGTGATCATGGCAGTCAGAAAGATTGTGGCGTATTATCAAAAATAGATGGAAAGACAAGCCTAGTAGTTCACTGGGCTTTTCGTGCGCAGGGGGAAACGCGATGAAAAGTGTGGCAGTTATTACCGCCAGAGGCGGGAGTAAGCGGATACCAAGGAAAAATATCAAACCGTTTTTGGGCAAACCAATTTTGGAGTACAGCATTGAGGCGGCGCTGCAAGCGGACTTGTTTCATGAAGTCATGGTGTCAACCGATGATGAGGAGATTGCAGAGGTGGCAAAGCGCGCGGGGGCAAAGGTGCCCTTTTTCAGAAGTGAGCAGACCTCGAATGATTATGCGACGACAGCGGAGGTCATTGCGGAGGTGTTGTCGTCCTATGAGCGCATCGGCATGAAGTTTCAGACCGTTTGCTGCATCTATCCCACTGCGCCGTTTGTGACAGCAGGTGCCATCAAGACCGCGATGATGCTCTTAGAGCAGGAGAAGGCAGACAGTGTGATTCCGGTGGTGAAGTTCTCCTTCCCGCCGCAGCGGGGCGTGGTCATCAACGATGGCAGGATTGTGCCGAAATGGCCAGAGAATATGGCGAAGCGCTCGCAGGATTTAGAGCCGCTCTATCATGACTGCGGGCAGTTTTACTGCCTGAATGTGGAGCGTTTCATGCAGCAGCGGGCGATCTGGATGGAGCATGTGGTGCCGTTGCTTCAAGATGAACGCTATGTGCAGGATATTGATACTTTGGAGGATTGGCACATCGCGGAGATGAAGTACAAATTGCTGAAAGGTGTATAGAGGAGGAGGCTTGCGAATGGAAATCAATGGACGAATCATAGGGGACAGATATCCTGCCTATATCATCGCAGAGATGTCTGCCAATCATGCGGGCAGCCTTGAGCGTGCGCTCGAGCTGATTCATGTGGCGAAGGACGCGGGGGCGGACTGCGTGAAGATTCAGACATACACAGCAGATACGATGACAATTGACTGTCATAACGAGTATTTTCAGATTGAGAAAGGAACGTGGGAAGGTGAAAATCTGTACGGGCTGTACCAGAAAGCCTACACGCCGTGGGAGTGGCAGGAACAGCTTCGCGACGAGGCGGCAAAGGTGGGAATTGACTTTCTGTCAACGCCGTTTGACCCGCGCTCTGTCGATTTTCTCGAAGACTTAGGGGTGCATTTTTATAAAATTGCCTCGTTTGAGCTGGTGGACATTCCGCTGCTCGAATATGTGGCAGCCAAGAACAAACCGATCATCATGTCAACTGGAATGGGCACGTTCGAAGAGATACAGGAGGCGGTCGATGCCATCTACAGCACTGGAAACAGGCAGCTTGCGCTGATGAAGTGTTCGAGTGCCTATCCAGCAAAGCCGGAGGAGATGAATCTGAGGACGATGCAGGATTTAAAAGAACGCTTTGGCGTTCCGGTGGGGCTCTCAGATCATTCGATGGGGGCATTCAGCGCTGCGACAGCGGTCGCGATGGGGGCAAATCTGATTGAAAAGCACTTCTGTATCAGCCGTGCCGTCAAGAATCCAGATTCGAGCTTTTCGATGGAGCCGCAGGAGTTTCGCGAGATGGTTGAGCAGGTGCGCGAGGTGGAGAAGGCGATGGGAAGCATACAGTATGGCGTTTCCAGACAGGAGGAGAGCAATGCGTGCTTCCGCCGCTCGCTGTTTGTCGTGGAGGATATCGCTGTCGGAGAGGTATTGACGCCGGAGAAAATCCGCAGTATCCGCCCTGCCTATGGCTTAAAGCCCAAGCACTATCAAGAAGTCCTTGGCAGAACGGCTAAGCGGGCGCTCAGGCGGGGCACGCCGCTGTCATTTGACGATATTGTGTGAGTGCAGCTTTTGACAAAACAGGCTAGACGGCGTGTTTGCAGGTTTTGCGGCAAAGGAGGGTGTGGCGATGGACAGGAGCCTAAAGCTTCGGAAGGTAACACCGCAGGACATGGATTTATTATTTTGCTGGGCGAATGATGATGCGGTGCGGGCGAATGCGTTTCACACGGAGAAAATTCCCTATGAAAATCATATCCAGTGGTTTGAAAAGATGATGTCGGACGCCGCAATATATCAGTATATTCTGTATGATGGCGATGTGCCGATCGGGCAGGTGCGGCTGGTGGACGAGGACGGTGATGCGCTGATTGATTACAGTGTCGCGGCAGTGCACCGGGGGAAAGGGTATGGGCTTGAACTGCTGCGTTTGCTCTGCCAACAACTTGAAACAGATAAAATAACAAGTGTTACAAAACTGGTTGGACAAGTCAAATATCAAAATCAGGCATCAGCGAGGGTGTTTGAGAAGGCTGGATTTCACAAAATATTGCTGCCCGAGTATATACAGTATGAGAAGGAAGTAAGCAGATGAGGATTATCATAGCAACGATCAAATCATGGAATATCCGTCATGCGCAGGCATTGCAGAAGCAGTATGAAGGCGTGCATGAGATTGTGATCTACACGACGAAAGAAGAATTTACAGAAGATAACGTGCGTGATTTTGGACCGGATTATATTTTGCTGCCGCACTGGTCCTATATTATGCCGCGGGAAATCTTTGAGAACTGGGCGTGCGTGGTATTTCATATGACAGACTTGCCGTATGGGCGCGGCGGGAGTCCGCTGCAAAATCTGATTGTGCGGGGCCATCGGGAGACGATGATTTCAGCGATTCAGATGACAGCGCAGGTGGACGGCGGTCCAGTTTATATGAAGCATGTGTTATCTTTGGAGGGGACAGCGCAGGAAATCCTGATGCGCGGTTCGGATATTATTTTTCAGGAAATGATACCCTCGTTTTTGGAGGAGGGCAAAAAGCTGATTCCAGTGCCGCAGGAGGGAGAACCCGTGTTATTCCGCCGCAGAAAGCCTGAGGAGGGGGAGATAACTAGCGATATGGAATTAGAGCAAATCTATGATTATATCCGAATGCTGGATGCGGAAGGATATCCGAGGGCGTTTATGGAGTTTGGCGCGTACCGGCTGGAGTTTGACAAGGCGTACCTGTCTGGCGATGCGCTCGCAGCGCGCGTGGTTTTCCGCCGCAGGACAGAGTAAGGCAGAAGGAACAGAACAGGATAAAATAGTATAAAATGAGAAGGAGAGTGTGAACGGATGAAAACAGTGTTGGTAGTGGCTGCACATCCAGACGACGAGATTCTCGGTGTGGGCGGGACAGTGGCTAGACATGTCGCGGAGGGCGATGAGGTGTATGCCGTTATTTTGGGGGAGGGACAGACCTCCCGCAGTGATCACAGGGAGAATGCGGACCAAGGCTTAGTGGAGGAGCTGCACAAGAATACGTTGGAGAGTGCGGCGGCAGTGGGCTTTCGGGAGGTATTTTTTGCATATTTTCCAGACAACCGCTTTGACAGCGTCGATCTGCTGGATATTGTGAAAACTATCGAACAGATGATTTATAAGCTGAAGCCGCAGATTATTTACACGCATTACAGCGGGGACCTCAATGTAGATCATCAGTGCACAGCGCGGGCGGTGCTCACGGCGGCAAGACCGATCGGGGCGTACTGTGTGGAGGAAATCTATGCGTTTGAGACGCTGTCCTCTACCGAGTGGAATTTCGACTACAGCGCGCAACCGGCATTTTGTCCCAATGTGTTTGTGGATATCACAGACTATTATAATAAGAAGGAACAGGCAATGGAGTGTTATGTGTCAGAGCTTTGCAGCTTCCCGCACCCGAGAAGCATGACCGGCATGGACGTGTTGTCGAGGACACGCGGCATGGCGGCAGGTATGGAACGGGCGGAGGCATTTATGCTGATACGTAAATCAATCAAAAGAGCAGGAGAATAACAGATGATATATATTCGTGCAGATGGCAATACAGCGATCGGTATGGGACATGTGATGCGTTGTCTGGCTGTGGCGGAGGCAGTCGCAAAGCTAAACTGCCCGCCGCTGGTTTTTCTCGCGGCGGACGAGGGCTGCCGTGAGTTAATTGAGGACAGAGGTTTTTGCGTGTTTTCGCTGGAGACAGATTACAGGGAGATGTTAGGGGAGATGCCGCAGCTTGAGCGTGTGCTTGACAGAAGGTCAGATCTCGTGTTCGTGGATAGTTATTATGCGAGCGACGAGTATTATTTAGCGCTTGGAAAACTGGCGCGGGTGGCTTGCTTCGAAGACTTAGGTGTACCCCATCCAGTTGATTTGCTGATCAATTACAATCTCTATGCGCCGCAGCTTGAGCAGCGCTACAGGGCTTCTTTGAATGAGCAAAATCAACAAAATTTATATCCAAAAAACGTGCTGCTGGGCACGTCCTACATGCCGCTTAGGAGAGCGTTCCAGAAGCCTTCGGGCTATCAGCTTCGGGAACGGGTGACGCAGGTTTTGATTACGACAGGCGGGAGTGACCCTTATTTTGCGGCGGGGGCGATCACAGATGCCTTGATCAAGGATACAATGATTCTGGAGAAGGGGATTCATCTGCATCTGGTCAGCGGCCCGTATAACCAGTATGCGCAGGAGCTCCAAAGCAGATATGGCAGCACAGCGCAGATCACAATTCATGAAAAAGTGAAGAATCTGCGCAGTCTGCTGCTTGAGAGTGACATTGTCATCTCTGCGGCGGGGAGTACAGTCTATGAGGCCAGTTCTATTGGCGTGCCGATGGTCGTCTTTTATTTTGCGGAGAATCAAAGGCAGGGTGCCGAGGCGCTGGCAGCGGGCACAGAGATCACCAATGCAGGGTGTTTTGCCGAGGAGGGCAGTGCGGTCACGGACAGAATCCGAGAGGCTGTCAGGCGGTGTATTTCTGACAGCGCGTACAGAGAACGGCTCTGCCAGCAGGAGACAGCGCTGATAGATGGCAGAGGGGCGCACCGTATCGCAGAACAGATAGAAGCATTGTGCAGACGAACATAAACAAATGTTTGTATTTGGAGTGGAAAAAGGAGAATGCTATGGGAGCTGGAAAGAAGAGACAGTTAAATTATGAGCTGCTCCGTATCCTTGCGATGCTGATGATTGTGTGCCTTCACTATCTCAGCAAGGGAGGACTGCTCGGCGACCCGTCAAGGGCGGATATGACCGCTACGGGATATACAGCGTGGCTTGTGGAGGCGCTGTGTCTCGTGGCGGTCAATGTCTATGTGCTGATCAGCGGCTACTTTGGGGTAGATTCGCTGGGAAGCCAGACTGTAGGAAAGCGGCTGACGTTCTGGGAGGTGATGCGAAAGCCGCTCAAAATATGGAAGCAGGTCTTTTTTTATTCAATGCTCTTTGGCTGTGGGGCGATTGTCTTTGGGGTGCAGGCATTTGACCCGTACCGCTTCTTTTCTTATTGTTTTCCAATTGTGACAGAACATTACTGGTTTGCGACTTCGTATGTATTTTTGTGCCTGCTGATGCCGTTTCTCAATGCCGGGATTTCATGTCTGGACCAGAAGGAGCTGCGCTATCTGCTGCTTGGTTTTTTGCTGCTTTTCAGCATCGCCAAAACGGTGATACCGATGCAGCTTCCGTGGGATAAATACGGCTATGACTGTCTTTGGTTTGTGGTGCTGTATCTGACAGGCGCTTATCTTAGACGGTATGAGATGCCGTTTGGGTCGCGCAGGTGGCGGGCAGCAGCGCTGTATCTGGGCAGTGCCGCGGCGGTTTTTGGTTCTTTTTTCCTGCTTCGGCTGGTTTATCTGAAAACAGGAATGCTGGGAGAGCGGATTCAGTACGGATATACTTATAATTTCCTGTTTTGTTATACAGGCGCGGTGGGATTGTTTTTGTTATTCCAGCCTGCAAAGTCTGGACACAGCGGCAGACAGCAGCTTCTTGAACGGTTTCGAAAGCCAGTCGAGCTGTTTTCCGGGGCAGCGTTTGGCGTCTATCTGATTCATGAGCATCTGAATCTGCGTGCGGTCTGGCAGCAATGGTTTCACTGTGAGGTGCAGGCAGAGAACTCCCCAGCAGGATTTCTGGGACATATGCTTGCAACCGTGCTGTGTGTCTATCTGCTCTGTACGGCAATCGAGCTGATCCGCCAAAAGGGAATGCTGACATGGGTTCCAATGATCATTTTGCTGCTGTACCCGCTGCGCCATGCGGCAATTGGCGTGGATTTGATGGACGCGGGGTATGCGCTGGGAAATTACCGCTTTCTGGATACTGTAAATGAGATGTGGGCGCTCGCGACATATCTGGCAAATATCACAGGCGTGCTGTTCTCAAAACTTCCGTTTGGGGACTGCTGGATTGGCATGAATGTGTACTGCGGCCTCCTGATTGGCGTGGTGGCTGCCGGCGTCTATTACGCGCTGTGGCAGCGCTATGGGCAGCGGCGCAGAAGGGTTGCAGTGCTGCTGTTTGGCGCAGAGTTTACAGCGCTTTCGCTGTGCTGGGCGCCGCCGGTTATTTTGTATCACTATCTGGGCTATCTGTACATGACGGTTGCGGTGATTGTGTTATATGCGGCGATCATACGGAATAAAAAGTCCTATTTTATCATAGCGGGTGTAATTTTGGGATTCTGTGTCGCGGTGAGAATGCCGAATGTTACCTACATGGCACTGATTCTGCCTGTGTGGTGTGACTGCTTCTGGAGCCGTAAAAGGGCAGAAGTGCACCCTGTCAGGCGCACTTTGTACTGTATCGTAGGGTATTGTATTGGACTGGCCGTGCCGCTGGGGGCAATTTGTGCGCGCTACGGGCTGGCGGCATATCCGCAGATGGTCACATCGCTGTTTGGCATGACAGACCATGCAACGGATTACAAGCCAGTGTCGATGCTTGCGGCAATGTTTGGAGATTACCTGCGGTATAGCGCATGGCTGTTATTGTTTGTGATGTACATGATATTTGGGCTTTTGATGTTTTTTGCCGCTAAAAAACTTGAAAGAAATCATACATTGTCGAAAAAAATAGCAATTGTACTTGAAATATTTTATTCATTTGGATTTTTGGTAGTGCTGCGCTTCTGTTATGGCAGGGGAATGTTTGGATTGGATTACACCGACAATTTCAGCATGTACAAGTGGGTGACGGTCTTTCTGCTCATCGCGGCGGGCTTGTGCGTGTGGTGTCTGGCAGACAAAAAGTGCAGCAGGGAGTACAAGCTCTGGGCGGTGTTTCTGCTGGTGATTATTTTTATCACGCCGCTCGGAAGTAATAACGGGCTTTATCCTATTATCAATAATTTGTTTCTGGTGCTGCCTGTCTCCATGCTGATGACGGCAGAGGCATTCAAAAGATGCCGCCGCCATACAGCGTTTCGGCTGGTGCTTGGCATGGTGCTTGCCAGTGTGATGATACAGAGTGTACTGTATGGCGTCAATTTTGTATTTCACGACGCGGGGGCACAGCAGGCGGCAGCGCAGGAGCAGATACGTCTTGAATTGCAGTGCAGCAGTGCGGGGACAGGGCTTGCGGCGACACGCAGCAAAAAAGCGGCGCTAGAGGAGCTTGACGCGTATTTGTACGAAAGCGGTTTGTATGAGAAACGGGTGATATTGTACGGGGATATCCCTGCGCTTTCCTATCTGTTTGACATGAAGCCTGCGATTTCGACGACGTGGCCAGACCTCGACTCCTATGGCATCAAGGTGCTAGAGGAAGAGCTTGCGCGCCTCTCAAATGAAACTATGCCGGAGGAAGCGCCTGTTATTATATATGGACGCGCCGCTGCCGAGCACCTGATGCAAACAGCAACGGGGGCAAAGTATGAGAAATTGAGCAGGCTCTTGGCGTTTGCGCAGGCGCAGGGATATCAGCAGTGTTTTGACAATGAAGAATACTTGGTGTTATCTAAAGAAAATGCTACGAGATAATGTAAAGACAATATATTGCTTTTGTCTTTATATGGTGATATTATATAAAAAATAGTCTCTCGGAAGCGTCCGGTGCACATCTGACAAGAAATCAGTGTTCAAGGTCAGGCACAAAGAGATTTCGGGAACCTGTATAATAAGGAGGCGTATATATGGCACAGACATTAGTCAATATCCGCATGGATGAAGAATTGAAAAAGAACATGGAGCAGACTTGTCAGGAGCTGGGAATGAATATGACGACGGCAATCACAATCTTTGCAAAGAAGATGACAAGAGAAAAACGGATTCCATTTGAAGTATCTATAGATCCTAATTACTTAGAACCTAGTTCTTCAGATGCATATTCTTCAGATGCTTTTTATTCTGAAAGTAATCTGTCCCATATACGCAGGGGAGTCGAAGCGCTCGATGCTGGAAAAGGTGTGGAGCACGAAATCATTGAGGTAGACGAATGAAAAAAATATGGTTTGATGAGGCATGGGAGGATTATGTCTATTGGCAGAAGCAGGATAAAAAGACGTTGAAACGGATTAACACGCTGTTAAAAGATATAGAGCGGGGAAATTTTGAAGGAATCGGAAAACCTGAGCCGTTAAAGGGCGACTTGAGCGGATTGTGGAGCCGCAGGATAGATGAGGTGAACAGGCTGGTATACAGGCTTCGGGGAGATGTGATGGAGATTGTATCTTGTAAGGGGCATTATGAGGATTAACGCGTGCTAGTTTTTATCAAAACCTCATGTATATTAATCGCAAAACCTTGCCAAAATCATATTAAAAGTGTAAAATAAAGCGAGAAATAATGGAAAAAGTGGAAAGGTTTGGTAGTTTCGATGATCAATTTTAACGTACCGCCATTTACGGGGCGTGAGATGGAATATATTAAGCAGGCAGTCGAGAACCAGAAGATCTGCGGTGACGGACCCTTCACACAGAAGTGCAGCGCGTGGATAGAGGAGTTCACAGGGACGGCAAAGTGCCTGCTGACACCCTCCTGCACGCAGGCGACAGAGCTTGCGGCGCTGCTCATTGACATCAAGGAGGGGGACGAGGTAATCATGCCCTCCTACACCTTTGTGTCAACGGCGGACGCTTTTGTGCTGCGCGGTGCCAAGGCTGTGTTTGTCGATATCAGGCCAGACACGATGAACATCGACGAGACGTTAATCGAGGCGGCGGTCACAGAGCGGACGAGGGCGGTCGTGCCGGTACACTATGCCGGGGTTGCGTGCGAGATGGACACGATTATGGACATTGCAAAGCGGCATAATCTCTTTGTGGTGGAGGACGCGGCGCAGGGAATCAATGCCACCTATAAGGGAAAACAGCTCGGCGCCATTGGAGATTTCGGGTGTTATTCTTTTCATGAGACGAAGAACCTCAGCATGGGCGAGGGCGGTGCACTGCTGATTCAAGATGCAAAATATATCAATGACGCTGAGATTATCCGTGAGAAAGGAACGAACCGCTCGCAGTATTTCCGCGGGCAGATTGACAAGTACCGCTGGGTGAACTACGGTTCGTCGTACCTGCCAAGTGATATGAATGCGGCGTATCTGTGGGCGCAGCTCGAGTGCATTGACGCCATCACGGCAAAGCGTCTGGCACTGTGGCGGCAGTATGATGAACTGTTGCAGCCGCTTCAGGAGAGGGGGCTTTTGGCGCTTCCACATGTTCCAGAGGGCTGTGTGCACAATGGGCATATGTATTATATCAAGGCAAAAGACTTGGAGGAACGTACCCGCCTGATTGACTTTCTGCGGGAAAACGGCATATGGCCCGTATTTCATTATGTACCGCTGCACTCGGCGCCCGCAGGACTTAAATTTGGCAGATTTTTTGGGGAAGATGTATATACGACCAGAGAGAGCGAACGGCTGCTGCGCCTGCCGATGTTCTATTCGCTCACGCCGGCAGAGGTGGCGTATATTGTAGGAAAAGTGAAGGAGTTCTATCACGTATGACAGATGACCGCACAGGGACCAAGGCAGCAAAAGTGTGTGGTGCGTTTGTTTTCACTGTTCTGCTTGCGCTGCTTTTCGCATATTTATTTGATTTTTATTATGATCTGAATGATGACACCATGATTAAGGATATTTTGTCAGGGGCTTACACGGGGAGGCCAAGCGGCTTCTGTATCCAGATGCTGTATCCTTTAGGGTGGTGCATTGCGCTTCTGTACAAGGCCATTCCAGCCGTTCCGTGGTATGGCTTGTTTTTGTGTCTGTGCCAGTTTGGCGTGTTCTTTTTGATCGCGGTGAGACTGCTGTTTCTCATGAGACGCACATGGACGCGGATTGCGGCGCTCACTGCCGAGACGGCGCTTGCATTTGGATTGTTTCTGCGGCAGTTTGTGATCATACAGTACAGCGTCACCGCTGGTATCTGTATGGCGGGTGCGGTCTTTTTGTTTCTGACGGCGCCCGGGACGGACAAGCCATCTGTTTTTTTCAGGAGAAATCTGCTGCCCCTGATGCTGGTGGTGCTGTCATTTATGATACGGACGGAGGTCTGCTTCATGCTGCTGCCCTTTTTACTCCTTGCGGGAATGGCAAGGTGGTGCGGCGAGAGCCGGTTTTTTACGGTGGCGAATTTCAGGAAGTATTTGACGCTGATTGGGGCGGCAGTCCTGTGCATGGCGGCGGCGTACTCGCTGGACTTGCTTGCGTACAGCGGCAGTGAGTGGAGTAATTTTCGCAGTTTCTTTGACGCGCGGACAAAATTATATGATTTTTACGGACTGCCCAAATATGAGGAACACCGCAGCTTCTATGAGGCGATCGGGCTGTCGAGGGAGTCATATGCGCTGCTGGAAAATTATAATTTTGCGCTCGATGAGTCGATTGATACATGGAGGCTTGAGGCGATCGTGGCATATCAGGAGAAGCTCGCCGAACAGGGTATTGGACTGAGAGACACGGCTGGCTTGATCAGCAAAAAAAGTCTCAGGGAAGCCTTGTGGCAGTACAAAAACCAGTTGCAGGGCAGCCACTCTCTCGTCAGTATGACGGTGATTGTGCTGTATCTTTTGTATATGCTGCTGCGCGTGGTGCCTGCGCGGGGAAAAGCGCGGGTGAATGCGGTGCTTTGGCTTGTGTTTCTAGTCATGGTGCGCAGCGTCCTGTGGCTGTATCTGTATATGGTGGACCGCCTGCCGGACAGGGTGACAGTCCCGCTGCTCATGATGGAGATGGTGGCGCTTCTGGGCTTCTGGCTCGGCGAGGGAAACCGTCTGCCGGACATGCTTGTGAACAAGGCGGCAGCACTACAGGCAGCCAGCGCCTCAAAGGCGGCAAAAGTCCTAGTCTCGCTGCTGTGCGTGACGGGGGCGCTGGTTGTCCTTCTGGGCAGCCTGCGCGCGGTGCAGGCTGAGTATGGGCGCCGTGCGGCTGCGGATGCGCGCTGGAACGCAATGATGGATTATTGCCGGAAAAATGGAAATAATTATTATGTGATAGATGTGTACTCGTCAACCTCGTATCAGAATGCTGCTTATTCCGAAAAAATATTTACCGGTGTGGAGAATACGTACAAAAATTTTGACTACTGCGGAGGCTGGGCGGCAAAAAGCCCGCTGGCGCGGCAGAAGCTGGCGCGGCACCATTTCAGGGACGTTCAGAGTGCGCTCGGCAGCACCGCATATTTTGTGACGGCGCCGGGCAAGGACCTTGACTGGCTTGTGCAGTATTACAAAAAACGAAAAATAACCGTCACGCCGGTGTGCGTGGACCAGATACAGACCGCCTCCTCGGAGATCGCATTTGACGTGTATCAACTGATACGGAACTGACACAAAAAGATTGTAAAAAATACTGTAATACAAGGAGATAGATATGGAACCAGTAAAAAACGACCTAATCCTGCGAGGACAGCAGATTTATTTGAGACCAATCACCGCGGAGGATACAGAGCTGGCAGTGCGCTGGCGCAACCAGCCCAGTGTGGTGGTGAACTTTTTATACCGAAAACCCATCACCCGCAAAGACCACGAGAACTGGCTTGCCAACAAGGTGATGAAAGGGCTTGTGCACCAGTTTATCGTGTGCAGAAATGACGATGACAAGCCGCTTGGCTCTGCGTACCTCCAGAATTTTGACGACGAGAGCAGACGGGCGGAGTGGGGCATTTATTTAGGAGACGAACAGGCATATGGAAAGGGTGTCGGCACAGAGGCAGGGCATCTGCTTCTGGACTATGCCTTCAACACGCTGGGACTGCATAAGGTGGTCTCGCGCGTGCTGGCGCGCAACACGGCGAGCGCCCGCATGAGCGAGAAGGTGGGGAGTATCCAAGAGGCGTATCTTAGGGACGAATATTTTCTGGACGGGCAGTACGAGGATTTGATTCTGTTTGGGACGTTTAATCCCAGCGAACAGATTGCTTCTGACAAAGAAGGGTAGGAGACTATGAGTAAGGTAAGTTTTGTCATTCCCTGCTATCGGAGTGCGCGGACGATCGAGAGCGTGGTGGCAGAAATACAGAGCACGATGGCGTCTATGCCGGCGTACACATACGATGTGATACTGGTGAACGACTGTTCGCCAGATGATACCTATGAAGTGATCAAGAATCTGTGCGCGCGCTACAGCAGCATCACCGGCATCAGTCTGGCAAAGAATTTTGGACAGCACGCGGCACTGATGGCGGGACTGCGGCGTTCAGACGGCGATATCGTGGTCTGTCTCGACGACGATGGACAGACGCCGGCAGACGAGGTCGGAAAGCTGCTAGAGCGCATTGAGGGCGGCAGTGATGTGGTGTATGCAAGCTACGGGGACAAGAAGCACAGCGCCTTCCGCAATTTCGGCACATGGATGAATGACATGATGACAAGGATTATGCTCGGAAAACCAAAGGACTTGCATCTGACGAGCTATTTTGCGGCGAAGCGCTTTGTGGTGGACAGTATGCTGCGGTATGAAAACAGTTATCCGTATATTATCGGTCTGGTGCTGCGCGCTACCAGAAATATCTCCAATGTGCCGGTGAACCACAGAAGCCGCACAGTCGGAGCCTCCGGCTATACGATGAAGAAGCTGCTGGGGCTGTGGTTTAACGGCTTTACAGCGTTCTCGATCTTACCGCTTCGCATTGCCACCATGACAGGGGTTTTCTTTGCGGGGGCGGGTTTTCTCTATGGTATCTATACCGTTGTGAAAAAATTCGTCAATCCAGAGGTGCCGCTGGGCTTTAGCTCGCTGATGGCAGCAGTCGTCTTTATCGGCGGAATGCTCATGATTATGCTGGGGCTGATCGGGGAGTATATCGGGCGCATTTACATCAGCATCAACAATTCCCCGCAGTATGTGGTGCGCGAGGAGACGCACAGCGCTGAGCGAGATTGTGGGGAGTGACGGTTGTATAAAAAACCGGATTGTGCTATACTCTATACGCATAGGGAAAAATTGGAATTTAGGCGTGCATAAAAGGGAAAATGGAGGGGAAAATGAAACAAAACAGGATATTTTTCTATATTAAAGATCTCATTGCCTGCACATTTTCCAACAGTGAACATGCAAGAACATATGCAAAGCGCAATGCGGTGCTTCAGATCATCGTGGCGACGGCTGCCTTTATCCTGATGATGCGCGTGTTTCCGATGGGGCTGGTGCAAAATCATGTGCTGTCAAGACAGAACGCATATGAGAACCCGTCGAAGGCGCAGCTTGCGGGCGAGCCGTTTGGCGCTGCCGACAAGAAGCTACAGACGGTATACTTTACACAAGATCATCTGTACCGGGTCACGCTGTATATGGGCTGTACGCTGCTTCAAAAGAAAACCAGCGATGTCACGGAGAGCGTGCTTTTCCGATTGTATGATGATGAATTTTCCTGTATCTATGAGGAGGAGGCTGACAGCAGGAAGATCGCCAAGAACGGTTATTTGACGGCGGAGCCTGATCTGGACGTCGTGACAGGGCAGGCATATTATTATGAAGTCCTGATCAGCGGTGAGAGCAGCGCTGTATACACACTTCCTATCGGGGACAGGGCGGCGCTTGCACAGGCAGAGAACGCTACTTTATATATAGATGGCATTATCAATGAGGAAGTCAGTCTGGTTGCAGACTTTGATTACACAAGGCCGCTCACGGCTGCCGGGATTCTTTTGTATGATGTCTTGATTATGGCTGTGGCAGCGGTGGTTTATCTCTTGCTTTTGATGCTCGTACAGCAGTATGATGAACGGTTTTCACACGAATCCTTGCGGATTGGCAGGATTGTCAGATGCAGTGCGGCAGTGCTTGGCGTGCTCGCGTCGGCGGCGCTGTTTGTCTGGGCGGTGGTCTTAAACCGTTTTGGCGGCGAGGTGTGGGACAGGCTCTTTTTTGCAGCCGGGATTGCCGCCGCAGATGCGTGGCTGGTTGGTTTTTTGTGGCGCGTGCCGCGGACCCTCCGCCCCAAAAAGCGCTCGAAGATGCCTGCGGGCAGTATCTTGTGGCTGACGTGGAGAAATTATATCCAGACAGTTTGTTTTGGGCTGTTGTTCTATGCGCTGTGCCAGTATGTCAATGCGGACAGAAACTTTTACCACTATACAAATACGAGATGGATGCTCATCTTTTTGGCGGTCGCGCTGCTGATGAATTATCATGAAAAGCAGTTTGTAAACAAGTTGAGTCTGGCGTGGCTGGCTGCCGGGTTTGCCGGCTCTGTGTATTATTGCAGCTTTGTGCAGGGAGATGAGAACGAGCTGCTGCTGGCGCGGCTTACCTGTGGCGTGGTGGTGGCGTGGGGGCTTTTGGTGCTCAATATTATCCGCATCATAGCGCAGACGCCGGAACTTGCGACAGCCTGCGGCCAGATGACAGGGCGGCTCCTCAGGGACAGGCAGCGGCTTTTGTACGGTGTGTTGTGGATTGTGTTTAGCCTGCTCATGTATGCCTACCGCTATGAAAAAGTGTGGGTTTTTACGGCGACACTGCCGTTTGCGGCATTTTTATTTTCGCCGAACACGCTCGCCTCAAACTGCCGTTTTCTGAGGAATTTCAGCAATGGCATTCTGCTCAGCTTTGCGCTGGTGACGTATTTTTGTCTGGCGCACAGACCCCATCATTACTGGATGCTCTACCGCTACGGCGGCATGTTTCACACGGTGGCGTGCACCGGAATGTATCTGGCGGTGGTGTTTGGCGCGGCGCTCGCAAAGCTCTATGGAAAGTTAAAGACACGAAAGCGCATGCTGGTATTCTGTTTTCCTGAATATTTTGTGACAGCGTGCGCCGTGGGATTTATCCTGCTCTCGATGTCGAGAACAGCATTTCTCACAACGGTGGTGACGGTGGCAGCCATCGTGGCAGTTACCGCCGTGGCGTACCATAAGGGCGCCGTGCGGATTTTGGCGGAGCTTGGAATGCTCATAGCGGTGTGTCTGGCCAGCTTTCCGATGGTCTTTACCGCAGTCAGAATGGTTCCGGCGGTGGTGAATGACCCTGTGCGCTATGAGATTGAGTTTCAGGACAGAAGCTTTATGATCTACGAGGGAGACCCGGTTGACTCCGACAAATATATGACGGTGCGGCGCTTTTTTGCCACCCTGTTTGGCAGGTTCCAGACCGCGGGGGGCGGACAGGAGGCGGCAGGAGACGGCGGACTCACAGGAAGGGAAGTTGGGGCGCTTGCCTACACTGGAAATGAACTGGCAGGACTGGAGCGGCACAGTTTTTCGGAGGAGGAGGAAAAATCTGGCAGTACTAAGCAAGCAGAGTTCCCAGATATTTCAAATGGAAGGTTTGAAATTTTTGCGGATTACATCAATGCGATTCGATTTGGGGGGCATCCTAAGATGGGGCCGGAGGACCCAAAGGGCGATGAGTATGCCCATGCGCACAATTCCTACCTTCAGGTGGCATATAATTTTGGACTGGCTGCGGGGCTGCTGTTTCTGGTGCTGTGTGCGCTGGCCTTGTGGCGTGCAGTGAGGCTCTTTCTGGATTATGGCAGCAGGTACAGCATTGTGCTCATACCATTTTCGATTGTTGTTGTATTTGGGTTTATCAGTTTGACGGAGTGGGCTTATCATCCATGCATTCCGGCAGGGTTTGGCTTTATACTGATGCAGATGCTCTTGATGCGGGACTGTGAGGGGACCGCGAAGTAAAGAGCCGGGAGGCAGAAACAATATTATGAAAAAGTTTAATCATATCAACCTACAGCTTTTGCAAAGAAGAATCGTGCTTGTACTTCTTGATATTATGACTGTATGCATTGCAAGCATTGTGCCGCTGTGGTTTCGCTTTGAACTAAATTACAGAGACATTCCAGAGGTGTATTTAAGCTCGGCATGGAGTATGATGGTGCCAAATGTCGTGATGACGCTGATCGTATTTTATGTCTTTAAGCTGTATCACAGTTTATGGGCTTTTGCGGGCACGGCGGAGGTGCAGAATATACTGGCGGGCTGTATTCTGAGCGCGATGTTAGATTTTGCAGGAATGCGTTTGCTCAAGTATCCGATTCCCAGAAGCTATTACTTCACTTACGCGCTGGTGCTCACGGGGCTTACGACCTGTACCCGCTTTTCTTACCGTATTATGCGGGGAATGCGGCACAAGGCGCAGAACCGCAAGAACGGCACGCGCGTCATGATTATCGGCGCGGGAGACGCTGGCAATACGGTCATCAAAGAGATTGTCAACAGCAGCTTCAGCACAATGACGATCAAGTGCATTATTGATGATGACGAGCACAAATGGGGCAGGTTTATACAGGGTATCAAAATTGTCGGCGGGCGTGAGAGGATTGTGGAGTACGCGGCGCTGTACGGCATTGACGAGATTTTTATCGCGATACCGTCCGCAAACCGCGCGACGATGAAGGCGCTGGTCGAGATCTGCAAGGAGACAAGCTGCAAACTCCGAACGCTGCCGGGAATCTACCAGCTTGTAAACGGCGAGGTCAATGTCAGCAAACTGCGTGATGTGGACGTGGAGGATTTGCTGGGGCGCGACCCGATCAAGGTCGATCTGGACTCTATCTTAAATTATGTGAAAAACCAAGTGATCATGGTGACGGGCGGCGGCGGCTCGATCGGGAGCGAGCTGTGCCGTCAGATCGCGGGGCATAAGCCGGCGCGGCTGATTATCGTGGACATCTATGAAAACAATGCCTATGAAATCCAGCAGGAGTTAAAGCAGCGCTATCCCAAGCTGGATTTGGTGGTGCTGATCGCCTCGGTGAGAAATACCAACCGCATCAACAGCATCATGCAGGAATACCAACCCGACATTATTTACCACGCGGCGGCGCACAAGCATGTACCGCTGATGGAGGTAAGCCCCAATGAGGCGATCAAAAACAATGTCTTTGGCACATGGAAAACCGCGCAGGCAGCAGTTCAGAACGGCGTGAAAAAGTTTGTGATGATCTCCACGGACAAGGCAGTCAATCCCACGAATATCATGGGCGCGAGCAAGCGCATCTGCGAGATGATTATCCAGACCTACAACCGCCACTATGAGACGGAGTTTGTGGCAGTGCGGTTTGGCAACGTGCTCGGGAGTAACGGGAGCGTGATTCCGCTGTTCAAAAAGCAGATCGCGGCGGGCGGCCCGGTGACAGTCACCCACCCAGATATCATACGTTATTTTATGACCATCTCAGAGGCGGTATCGCTTGTCTTGCAGGCGGGCGTCTACGCAAAGGGCGGTGAAATCTTTGTGCTTGACATGGGCGAGCCTGTCAAGATCTTAGACTTGGCAAAGAATCTGATACGGCTGTCCGGGTATAAGGTCGATGAGGATATCAGGATAGAATTTACAGGCCTGCGGCCCGGTGAGAAGCTCTATGAGGAGATGCTGATGAGCGAGGAAGGGCTGACAGATACTGCGAATAAGCTGATTCATATTGGCAGACCGATTGAGTTTGACGAGGCACTATTCTATGTGCAGCTCAACAATCTAAAACATGCGGTGGAGAATGAGTGTGAAGATGTGCGGTCTCTGATACAGGAGATTGTGCCGACATATGTGCCCAATGTGGGCGGAGAGGAGTATGAACATGAAAAACGATCTCAAAAGGATTTATCTTGCAAGTCCTACCATGCACGGAGATGAGCAGCGGTTTGTGGCGGAGGCATTTGAGACAAACTGGGTCGCGCCGCTTGGCCCGAATGTCAATCAGTTTGAGCTGGAGTTGGCCGCATATACTGGCTGCGGGTATGCCGCGGCGCTGAGTTCCGGGACAGCGGCAATCCATCTGGGCTTAAAGCTGCTGGGCGTCGGACAGGGTGATGTTGTGTTTGTGTCATCGCTCACCTTCTCGGCAAGCTGCAACCCGATTGTCTATGAGAAGGCAGTCCCCGTGCTGATTGACTCCGAGCCGGATACATGGAATATGTCGCCGGAGGCTTTGGAGAGGGCATTTGAGAAGTATCCAGCGCCCAAGGCGGTAGTGGTCGTACATTTGTACGGAACACCGGCGAAGATGGACGAGATCATGGAGATCTGCGCAAGACACCATGTACCAATACTGGAGGACGCAGCGGAGTCGCTTGGCTCTACATATGGCGGAAAACAGACAGGTACTTTCGGGCGCATTGGCATCTATTCATTTAATGGCAACAAGATTATCACCACCTCCGGCGGCGGAATGATGGTTTCTGCCGAGGAAGCGCTCGTGCAGGAGGCGAGAGTGTTGTCCACGCAGGCAAGAGACCCGGCGCGTCACTACCAGCATTCCAAGATTGGCTACAATTACCGCATGAGCAATATTGACGCCGGCATCGGGCGGGGGCAGCTCATGCATTTGGACGAGCACATACAGCGCAAGAAGGCGATTTACCAGCGCTACGTTGAGGCGTTTGCAGACATTCCTGAGATCATGATGAATCCCATGAATCCCAAGGGCGATGCGAACAACTGGCTCTCTGGCATGGCAATCGCGCCGGGCAGCAGCGTGACGCCGGACAGCGTGATGGACGCGCTGGAGGCGGAGAATATCGAGTCGCGCCCCATCTGGAAGCCGATGCACATGCAGCCTGTCTTTGCGGAGTACGACTTTTTTAACCACAATGAACACGGCGTGAGCGTCAGCGAGGACATCTTTGCCCGCGGCATGTGCCTGCCGAGCGATATCAAAAACACAGACGAGGACATGGACAAGATTATCGCGCTGGTCAGAGCACAGTTTGGCAGATAAAAGACCGTAAAATAGACAGTTTCAGGAAATGATAAAATATAGAGGATAAAATATATGTATCAGAAAGTAAAACGCCTGCTGGACATTCTCATATCGCTGACAGCGCTGGTAGTACTCAGCCCCGTCCTTTTGGCCACAGCGCTGCTGGTGCGCGTCAAGCTTGGCTCACCAGTTATTTTTCATCAGGAACGCCCCGGCTATCATGAGAAAATCTTCAAGCTGTGCAAATTTAGGACGATGACTGATGCGCGGGGGGCAGACGGCGCACTGCTGCCCGACGAGCAGCGTCTCACGCACTTTGGCAAAATGCTGCGCTCGACAAGCCTTGACGAGCTGCCGGAGTTGTGGAACATATTGAAGGGTGATATGAGCCTGATCGGGCCAAGACCGCTGTTGGTGCGGTATCTGCCCTACTATACCAAGGAAGAGCGCAGGCGCCATGATGTGCGGCCGGGACTGACAGGGCTTGCGCAGGTGAACGGCAGAAATGCGCTGGGCTGGGAGGCGCGCTTTGCCTATGATCTGGAATATGTAAACCATCTCACCTTTGGCATGGACTTAAAAATCGTATTTCTGACAGCCGCAAAGGTGGTAAAGCGCTCTGGAACGCTGTCCGGCGCCGATCAGGTGGTCGCAGATTTTGACGAGTACAGGAAAAAAGGAGACACGCAATGAAGCAACTGGCACTATTTGAGCAGCCACTCCCCGTAACGCCAATCGCACCGCTATCAATGGCGTGCGGGCAGAATCAGTTCTGGATAAAGCGCGATGACCTGCTGCCGTTTAGCTTTGGCGGAAACAAGGTGCGCAAAGCGGCGGAATTTTATAAAGAAATCAAAGAAAGCGGCGCGGACGTGGTCATGACCTACGGCAGCAACAGCTCAAACCACTGCCGAATCATTGCCAATATGGCGGCGGCGATGGGATTGCAGTGCCATGTCATCTCGCCGGAGGAGAACCGCGAAATTTTATATAATACGAGAATGGTGTCGCAGTTTGGCGCCACCATTGAGACCTGCCCTGTAAACGAGGTCGCACAGACGATTGAAAACAGGAAAGCGCGCTTTGTCAAAGAAGGGAAAAAGCCTTATTTTATTACTGGCGGAGGGCATGGCAACCCCGGCACGCACAGCTATGTCAGGGCGTATGATGAAATCTGTGCGCAGGAGGCGCAGATGGGAGTCCGTTTTGACTATATTTTTCACGCCTCAGGAACGGGGGCGACGCAGGCGGGGCTTGTCTGCGGGCAGCTTCTTGCAAAGGACGAAGCGCGCAGGATTGTCGGCATCAGCATCGCGCGGGAGAAGGACCGCGGGCGGGAGGTCGTGCGGGAGAGTATCGCGGCGTATCTGGGTGCAGCGTATGAGAGACTTTACCGGGACGAGGCACTGGTTTTTGACGATTCCTACCGGTGCGGCGGGTATGGCAAGTACACACAGGAGCTACTGGACGTTACCGGCAAGATGATGTCCGAAGAGGGTATCCCGATGGACACGACATATGTCGGCAAGGCATTCTGGGGTATGTTGCAGTATCTTGGGGAAAAAGAAATCTGCGGCAAGAAAATACTGTTTCTGCACACAGGAGGCACGCCGTTGTTTTTTGACAAGCTGGTTTTATAGTGTAATAAGTATTGATTATGAATTATTATATATAGAAAGGATCGCATTTTGCCATGAATCTGTTAATATTAAGCTGTGGGACAAGAGACAAAGTGGTTCAGTATTTTAAAACGGCTTTTGCGGAGCAGGGGCGCATTGTCTGTACCGACTGTAGCCCCTACGCCCCTGCGCTCTACGAGGCGGATGCCCACTATATTGTTCCGAGGATTACGGCACCGGATTATCTCGAGGTTCTCTATGAGATTTGTAAAAAAGAAGCAATCACAGGCGTGCTCTCGCTCATTGACCCAGAGCTGTCCCTGATTGCGGCGCACGAGGCGCAGTTTCGGGCGCTGGGCGTCCAGATCATCGGTTCGGACTACGAATTGTGTGAGCGCACGCTGAACAAATGGGAATTGTTTGGCTGGATGGAGGCGCACGGCTACCCCTGCGCGAAAACCTACTGTACAATGGAGGCGTTTCGTGCTGCGCTTGGGCGCGGAGAAGTGCAGTTTCCAGTGTTTGTGAAGCCGATGAAGGGCAGCGCGAGCATTCAGATTGCCAAGGCGGACGACATGGAGACTGCGGCGTTTTTGTTTGCGCATGGTGAGCAGATGATCATACAGGAGTATATGACAGGGCAGGAGATTGGCGCCGATGTCTATATTGATCTGATCAGTAAAAAGGTGGTTTCTATCTTTACGAAGAAAAAGCTGGTGATGCGCGCAGGGGAGACGGACAAGGCAGTCTCGTTTATAGATGAAAAACTCTTTGCGTTCATCACAAAGTTTGTTGAGGAGAGCGGATTTGCAGGACAGATTGACATGGATCTCTTTGAAAAGGACGGCGTCTATTCTATCTCGGAGGTCAATCCGCGGTTTGGCGGCGGCTACCCCCATGCATACGCCTGCGGGGCAGACCATATGGCACTGATACGGAACAATCTGATGGGCATTGAGAATCCCGTACAGATTGGCGGCTATGCGGTGGATAAAGTGATGATGAAGTACAACGAAATCATGCTGACAACCGTCTATAAAGAGGAAGCGTCAGGCGGCTGTTGAAGGCAGCCATAAGGCAAAGGAAACAAGGAATATGGGAAAAATATTGATTCTTGCCAATTCTGCGAGCGGATTATATGATTTTCGCAATGAACTGGTGCTTGCACTTTTACAAAAAAATGAGGTCTATGTCAGCCTCCCCGACGAGGAGAAGGCGCCAGAGCTTGCGCGCGAGGGCTGTAGGGTGTTCCACACGCCCATCGACAGGCGCGGCATGAATCCAGTGCGTGATCTGCGGCTGTTTGCCAGTTATTTTCGTCTGATGCGGCAGGTGAAGCCCGATGTGGTCCTCACGTACACGATCAAACCAAATATTTATGGAAATCTGTGCTGCCGGCTTTTGCGGATACCCTATCTTGCCAATATCACCGGGCTTGGTTCTGCCTTTGAGAACGGGGGACTGGTGCAGAAGCTTGTCGTGTTTTTGTACCGGAGCGCACTCAAAAAGGCGCGCTGTATCTTTTTTCAAAATAAGACCAATCAGGACATTTTTGCGCAGTTTGGCATTCGCGGAAAAAAGACAAGGCTTGTGCCCGGCTCAGGGGTCAACCTTGACAGGCACGCCTGCAAGGAATACCCCGCGGAGGCGTCAGGCATGGTGTTCTTATATGTGGGAAGGCTGATGCGGGAGAAGGGCATTGATGAGCTGCTCTACGCGGCAGAGAAGCTTCATGAGGAATATCCAGAAGTTTTGTTTGAGCTGGTGGGCAGCTATGAAGATGATTACAAGGCGCGCATCGAGGCGTATGAAAAACGAAAAATTGTGAAGCATGTAACGTATCAGAAGGATATTGCACCCTTTTACCAAAAGGCTTGCGCCGTGCTGATGCCAAGCTACCACGAGGGAATGTCCAATGTGATCTTGGAGGCGTCTGCGAGCGGACGGCCTGTGCTGGCGTCACAGATTCCCGGCTGCGAGGAGGGCTTCGAGGACGGCGTCACGGGATTTGGCTTTGCGCCGCGCGACCGGGAGGCACTATTACAGGCGCTGCGGCGGTTTATGGCGCTGTCTTATGCGGAGCGCGCACAGATGGGAAAGAATGCGCGCACGAAAATGGAACAGGAGTTTGACCGCAGGCAGGTGGTGCAGGCGTACATGGACGAAATTCAGCCCTTGATTAATAAATAAAATATTTGAATAAAAAAGGAGAAAACGGACAATGAGCTTATATGAGGAGATTGTTAGTGGAAAAGAAAAGCTGTCGTTAGTGGGTCTTGGCTATGTAGGTATGCCGATCGCTGTCGCTTTTGCAAAAAAAATAAAAGTGGTGGGCTTTGATCTGAACACTGCAAAGATTGAGCTTTATAAGTCGGGGGTAGACCCCACAAACGAGGTGGGCGACGAGGTGATCAAGGCGACAAAGGTCGCGTTTACAGCAGACCCCTCCATGCTGCGCGAAGCAAAGTTTCATATTGTGGCAGTGCCGACGCCGGTCAACGACGATCACACGCCGGACTTGACGCCTGTGGAGGGCGCAAGCCGGATTCTGGGGCAGAATCTTACAAAGGGCTCGATTGTCGTGTTTGAGTCTACGGTCTATCCCGGTGTCACAGAGGATATCTGCGTGCCGATTCTTGAGAAGGAGTCCGGCTTGAAGTGCGGTGTGGATTTCAAGATCGGCTACTCGCCGGAGCGCATCAATCCGGGCGATAAGGTGCACCGCTTGGAGACCATCACAAAGATTGTGTCGGGCATGGACGAGGAGACGCTCGAGGAGATCGCCCATGTGTATGAGCTGGTGGTGGAGGCAGGCGTGTACCGCGCGGCGTCGATTAAGGTCGCGGAGGCGGCAAAAGTCATTGAGAACAGCCAGCGCGATATCAATATCGCCTTCATGAATGAGCTGTCTATTATTTTTAATAAAATGGGGATTGACACCAAGTCCGTGCTTGAGGCAGCGGGGACGAAATGGAATTTCCTGAAGTTCCAGCCGGGGCTTGTCGGCGGGCACTGTATCGGCGTGGACCCGTATTATCTGACCTACAAGGCAGAGCAGCTTGGGTATCACTCCCAGATTATCCTGTCAGGGCGCCGCATCAATGACGATATGGGAAAATATGTGGCGGAGACGCTTGTCAAGAATCTGATCAAGGCAGACATTCCAGTCAAGAGCGCCAAGGTGGCAATTCTTGGTTTTACCTTCAAGGAAAATTGTCCTGACACCAGAAACACAAAGATTATTGACATTTATAATGAACTAAAGGAGTACGGCATCACGGCGCAGGTGACAGACGACAATGCGGACGCCGACGAGGCAAAACGCCTGTATGGTATCGAATTTACGCCGATGAAGTCCATCAAGGACTGCGATGCAGTCATTCTGGCAGTTGCGCATGAGTCCTACTGTTCTCTTGAGATGGCGGACATAGATGCGCTGTATGCAGACCGTGGGAAGGCGAAGGTGCTGACGGATTTGAAGGGGATTTTGGATAAAAAGGCGTATACTGACGCAGGCTATATTTATTGGAGATTATGATCTTGAAGAAAGGAAACGTTCAATTACAGAACTTACTGTTTGGTGCAGTCTTTGCGGTATTTTTTGCGTATTTGCTGTTTACGGGCGAGCCTGTCTACACAGGGGATACTTTTCAGCACGAGAACCAGATGATTATGCGCGAGCCGGGCTATGCGCTGCTGATACAGTTTTTGCGCGCGATCTCTCCCAAGCGGCATTTCTGGCTTTTGATTGCATTGCAAAATCTGGTGGCAGCGGCGGCAAACACGGCAGTGTTGGTGTTTGTGCGCAGGCGTTTTGGGCTGGGATTTTTAGTGTCTTTCTTGTTTACAGGGATTCTGCTTGTGCCGCACATCATGACGCCGCTGTTTTCGAGCACGCATCTGGTGCTCACCAACGCCTTGATGACCGAGGGGATTTTATTTTCACTGTACCCGCTTGCCTTTATCCAGCTGCTGCGTGCGATGTGGTCTGGCAGGCCGGCAGGCAGGGAAAGTATCCAAGCGCTATTGCTGTTCTTTTTCCTGTCGTTAATCCGCGGTCAGATGATGGTGCTGTTTGTGGTGTGGTTTCTGGTGATGTTTGTCTTGGCGGTGCTTCGCGGCGTGCAGGCAACCGAGGAGACGGGCGAGCGCAAAAACACCTTTGTCTTGGCAGAAAATATAGGCAGACAGGGGCTGGCTGCTGTTTTAGCGATGTTTGTCATCGCGTTTACAGCCAGAAGCCTTGTGATTCATGTCTATAACTACTGCGAGCAGGGATTGTTTGTGGACACAGCGTCGGGCACAGCCATGTCGTTTGCCAATGTCCTGTATGTGGCAGACCGGGAGGACGGCGAGGCGATTGCGCAGGAGGCGCTCAGGTCGCTCTTTTATGAGATGTATGACAGCGCGGACGCAGACCAGATGAATTATAAGTATGCGCCTTCCGGCATTCTGGGAAGGGCAGCGCATCATGAGCAGTGCCATGATGATTTGAACTTTATCTATTTTGCAGAGCCGGCAAAGCGGTATGCGGGCGAGACGCAGAACATTTATCCAGACCGCTATCAAGAGCTGATGATTGCGATTGACGAGATTGCCGGAGAGCTCTCCGCACAGCTTATGCCGCAGGTGCTTGGCAGATACATACTGAATTATTTCAGTGTGGCAGCGCTGGGGTTTGTCAGGACAGTGGCGTATGAGCAGCCTGTGCTGGTGTGGTATGCCGTGCTGGTCTATGCGGCGGCAATCGCACTGACGTTTGCTTTGTGGCGCAGATCGCCGCGGAGCATGGCGGCGTCCTTTATGGCGGTGGTGCTGCTGACCATTGCGGGCAATGTCTGTGCGACAGCGCTGATGATACAGTGTATCTCAAGATATATGATCTACAATCTGCCGCTGTTTTACATGGCGGGATTTTTAGAGCTGAGAGAACTTTGCGTGAAACATGCTTCTAGGCCAGTCAGAGACACTGACTGAGAAGGATTTCGTTTCATATGGGAAAACGCAAAAAGACTTTATAATTAGGAAAGGCGTAGGGAAGAACATGGGATATAAAGAGTTAAAGTTTGAGAAGGACAGCGTATTTCTGGTGACGGGTGCGGCCGGGTTTATCGGTTCGAATCTGTGCGAGGCGCTGACAGATTTAGGCTATCAGGTGCGGGCGCTTGACGATCTCTCCACAGGCAGGGAGGAGAATGTCAAAATGTTCATGGACAGGCCAAACTATACGTTTATCAAAGGGGATATCAAGGATTTGGACACCTGCATGAAAGCGTGCGAGGGTGTCCATTATGTGATGCATCAGGCGGCGTGGGGCTCTGTGCCGCGCAGTATTGAGATGCCGCTTTTTTATGAGCAGAACAATATTATGGGAACGCTGAATATGATGGAGGCGGCTAGGCAAAACGGCGTCAAAAAATTTGTCTATGCGTCCAGCTCGTCTGTCTATGGCGATCATCCCGTGCTGCCCAAGAAAGAAGGGCAGGAGGGCAATCTGCTGTCGCCCTACGCGCTGACCAAGCGCACCAATGAGGAGTATGGCAAATTGTACAAGTCGCTCTACCATCTCGACACCTATGGGCTTCGCTATTTTAACGTCTTTGGGCGCAGACAGGACCCAAACGGCGCTTATGCGGCAGTGCTGCCCAAGTTTATCAAACAACTGCTCGACGGCGAAGTGCCGACGATCAACGGTGACGGAAAGCAGTCGAGAGATTTCACGTATATTGACAATGTCATCGAGGCGAATTTCAAGGCGTGTCTGGCGCCCAGCGACGCGGCAGGACAGGCGTTCAACATTGCTTACGGCGGGCGGGAGTACTTGATTGACATTTATTATGATCTGTGCAAGGCGCTCGGCAAGCAGGTAGAGCCGCATTTCGGACCAGACCGCGCGGGCGATATCAAGCACTCAAACGCAGATATTTCCAAGGCAAAGGCGTTGTTGGGATACAATCCCGAATATGACTTTGAGCAGGGTATCGCGCTTGCGATTGACTGGTACAAGGAAAATTTATAACATGAAGATTAGTATACGGATGGATGATGTCACACCTGATATGGATTGGGCGAAGTTTATGCGGTTCAAGGGGCTTTGCGATCTGTATCAGGTTCAGCCGCTTATAGGGGTCGTGCCGTCCTGTCAAGATAAAATGCTTCACATTGACGCGCCAGAGACTGCCCCGGTGGCGTTCTGGGACTATCTGAAAACACTAGAGGACGAGGGCTGGACGATCGCGCAGCACGGTGTGACGCATGTGTACCACACCAAAAAGATGGGGTGCTTTCCGCTGAACCGCCTTTCCGAGTTTGCCGGAAGAAGCTACGAACAACAGTACGCCTCCTTAAAAGAAGGCAAAAAAATACTGGCGGCGCACGGCATCGACACGGATTTCTTTATGGCGCCGGCGCACTCCTTTGACCGGAATACCATCAAAGCGCTGAAAAAACTGGGATTTCGCAGAATGACAGACGGTTTTGGGGACAGGCCGTATCTTAGGTGGGGCATGACCTTTTATCCGATTTCCTTCCGGCAGGGAAGTGTTCTCAAAAAGAAGGACAAACAAGGCTATACGACATTTGTCGTCCACGCGAACACGATGTGCGACAAGGATTTTGAGCGGTATGAGCAGCTTTTTGCAGATTGCCGGGACAGGCTGGTTTCTTATCAGGAACTGCTCAGGGTGGAACCCGAAAGGCGCAGTGTGTTTGGGCATTGGAGGGAGTACGGGCTTGCGCTTGCCAAGTTTGTGCTCGTCAGTCTGAAAAACAGGGCGGCAAACGGCTGAAAAAAGCTCAATGACAAAAAAGGAAAATAGATATGATGCAGACAAATCCAGTGAGGGTGTTAAATGTGCTCGGCACGACAAATCTAGGCGGCGCGGAGAGCAGGGTGATGGAGCTTTACCGGGCGTTAGATAAGACCAAAGTACAGTTTGATTTCCTCGTGCACACAGATCAGGAGGGACAGTACGATCAGGAAATCCGCAGTCTGGGCGGCAGCATTTACAGTGTGCCGCGCTTCCGGGGACTGAACCTGCTGTCATACAAGAGGGCGCTTTTGCGGTTTTTTCAGGAGAATCATGCGTTTGCGGCAGTGCAGGGGCACATGACGAGCACCGCGGCGATCTATCTGCCGATTGCCAAGAAGGCGGGCATTCCCGTGACAATCGCCCACGCGCGGAGTGCCGGCGTGGACAGAGGCGTCAAGGGAACGGTGACAAAGCTTGTCCGCGCACCGTTAAAATACAGGGCAGACTACTGTTTTACCTGCTCTGCGGAGGCGGGCGAGGCAGTCTATGGCAGGGCGTGGGTGCAGCAGGGGAACGTATGGACGATACCTAACGCAATTGATACCCAGCGTTTTTTGTTTGATGCGTCCGTGCGCAGTCAGGTGCGCAGTGAGCTGGGACTTTCCGATAAGTTTGTGCTCGGGCATGTGGGCAGATTCGGCTTTATGAAAAATCATGCGTATTTGATAGATATTTTTGCAGAGCTGTGCAAGCTGCGCGACGATGCGGCGCTGGTGCTGATTGGCAAGGGTGAGCTGGAGCGCTTTATCCGTGAAAAAGCAGAGACATTAGGGCTGTCGGGCAAGGTGCTGTTTCTGGGAAACCGCTTTGATGTAGAGCGGTATTATCAGGCGTTTGACTATTTTGTCTTTCCATCTACGTTTGAGGGACTGCCGGGCAGTGTGGCGGAGGCGCAGGCGGCAGGGTTACAGTGCCTTGTCTCCGACCGGGTGACGCGGGAGGCGGCGCTCACGGAGCTTGCAGTGTACAAGAGTATCGAGGAGCCGCCTGTAAACTGGGCGTGCGAGATTATGCGCAATGCCAAGAAGGCACTGCAAAGAGACGGGCACAGCGAGGCAATCAGGCAGATATTTATAGACAAAGGATTTGACGTGCGGCAGCAGGCGGCGGCGATGGCGGCGTTTTATGCCAGCGGCAAGAATCCGCCGGGCCATGTGACACAGTGCATATGATTTGACAAAAAGGCAGGTGAAAGAGCGTGATAGACGTTTGTTATCAGAAAAAATTTTTACAGAAATTATCGTTAAAGGTGAATCAAATCTGGTATCCGGGGGCGGTCTCTGTATCGGAACTGCTGCGGCAGAGAAGGCGGGCGGATATTCTGTTTGTGCACGGCGTGCCGTTTGAGCAGACGAAGGGGCGTTTTTGCGGCTGGCAGGAATATCACACCTGTATGAATGACATTACCAGACCGGAGGAGGAGATGCTTGCGGCGGTCAACAAAGCAGTGCGGTATCAGTTCCGCAGAAGTGAGAAGGATCAGCTTGAGATTCGTTTTTATACCAAAGCGGACATAGCGCAGTCGCCGGAGCTGATGGACACTTTCGCAAAGATCTACGAGCGGATGTACCAGTCCAAGGGTTCGGATACCAAACTTAATGTGTCTGCGGTACAGAAGTATCTGGAGGCGGACGGCATACTGTTCTCCGCTGTGTGGCATGAGGGGGAGATGCTCGTCTTTCATTCTTATATCTGTGATGCCACCGATGCTAGGCTTTTGCATTCTGCGTCCTGTTTTCGCGAGGAGAGCGCGGACCAGTCCATGATCGGGCGTGCCAACAAGCGGCTGCACTGGGAGGATATCTTGTATTTCAAAAAAAAGGGACTGATTCGTTACGACTGGGGCGGCATCTCGGATTTTGACAATCCAAATGGTATTGATGAGTTCAAACTGAAGTTCGGCGGGGATAAAATTACTTATTATAATGTGTTTGCAGGCAATACGCTGTCAGGAAAACTTGCGGTGACAGCGATGAAGCTGCTAAAAAGAGTGAATTAAATTGGATAAAACAAGCAAAAACACGAAAAAACGAATTATGCTCATCGTCCCCATGCTGGACCAAGGCGGGCTTGAGCGCGTCTGCGCGGCGACGGCGCGTCTCTTAAATGAGCTGTATGACGTCCATTTGGTTGTGTTTAACACAGCGGGCATGATCTATGACGTGTCGGGCGTGGCGATGACCGATCTTCATCTGGGCGCAGTGCAGGGCAGACTGGGCAAAGCTGTCAATGTCGTCAAGCGCGTGCGGCGCGTGCGCCAATTAAAAAAAAGGCTGCGTACACAGCTAAGCTACAGCTTTGGGCCGACGGCGAATCTGGTCAATGTGCTGTCCAAGCAAAAAGACATTACTTGGGTGGGCGTGCGGGGATACGGCGCGCTGAGCAGCAGGGCTTCCATGAAGCTTGTGTGTGCACTGGCTGACCGGGTGGTTAGCTGCACCCGCGTGATGGAGGCGCAGATAAACCAGCAGTTTCACCCTAAGCGTTCGGCGGCGGTGTACAATCCCTGTGACATTCAGGAAATCAGAATACTATCGAAATGCAGTATGGCGCCCGAATTTGATGCTTTTTTTGCACAGCCGGGCAAAATTGTGGCATCTATGGGCAGAGAGCATGATGTGAAGGGCTTCTGGCATCTGATCAAGGCGGCGGCACTGGTGCGGAACAAGATGCCGGAACTCAATCTGAGGCTCATGATTATCGGGGAGGGGCGCTATGAGGCGTACAGGAAACTTGCCGGCGAGCTTGGCATGGAGGAGGCAGTCTTGTTTACCGGTGTGCAGTCCAATCCTTTTGCGCTGCTTAGAAAGGCAGATGCGTATGCGCTGACCTCGCAGAGCGAGGGATTTCCCAACGCTTTAATAGAAGCGATGGCGGTTGGGCTTCCCTGCGTGAGCGTCAACTGTCTCACGGGGCCTGCTGAGATTTTGCATGAGGCGTATGAGGACTGCGGGGACAGGCATCAGACATATTTTGCAGATTACGGCATTCTGACCGGGGTGTTTTCCGGCGAGAAGGACTTGCGGGCGGAGACCGTCACCGCGGAGGAGAGACACTTTGCGGAGCTGCTTGTCACCTTGTTTACCGACGAGGCGGTCTGCCAGCGCTATCAGGCGGCAGCGCGGGCGCGGGCGGAGGCGTTTGGCATGGAACGGTATCTGCGCGCAGTACGGGACTTGATTCAGGAGGATTTATCTTGAGACAGCAAAAGAAACTTATCAAAATTTTCATATTGTTTCTGGTCAGTCTGGCTTTTTATCTGGTCTGGTATCTGCTTGACGGCATTATTCTGACGGAAGATGCACCGTCATATATCCATATGCAGAGTGACCGGGAACCGGGGTACTGCCTGTATTTGTGGCTGTTTCGGAACGTTTTTGGCGCTGAACTTTCGCTGCATGCCGCCGTGGTGGTGCAGTGCATGGTGGCAGCGCTGGCAGCATGTGCTGTGACAGTGCAGCTTACGAGGTTCTTTGAATTAAACTGGCTTGGCAGTGCGGGGGTGCTGGCTGTCCAGTACGGCATCACGCTGTTAAACCGCTTTGTCGCCCAGCGCAGGTACAGCTATTTCAACAGCATTGAGACTGAGGGGTTAAGCTATTCCCTGTGGATTTTTTACTTTTTATGCCTGTTAGGAATCTTGTATCATAGCGAAAAAAAGGACAGGCTACGCAGCGTGGCGGGCGCTGTCATCTGGTCTGTGGCGCTCATCAGTATCCGTAAACATATGTTGATTACACTGGTGCTGTTATTTCTGGTGATGCTCTTTGCCTTTTGGAGAAGCAAAGGCTGGGCACGCGCAGGTATCTGTGCGCTGCTGGTGTGCCTTGTGGGGTTTGCGGGGACAAAGCTCATTGATTGCAGCTATAATCTGATGATGCGGGGAACGTTTGCGCCGCACACGGGAGACTCGAGCTTTATCCTTGGGACAGAGCTTTATCTGGCAGACAAGGACATGGTTTCGTATATTCAAGAGGAGCACAACAAGGCAGTTTTTCTGGAAATCATGCAGCGGGCAGACGCCAAAGAGTACAATACGGCCTACGCCCAGAAGGGCTGGCAGGCGGTTGTGGACCATTACAGTACCGCCTACGACAGAATCAAATTCGACATTGTGATGCCTGTTATCCGCGAAGCGCAGGACGCGCAGGGCATTGCGGACGCAGACCGCGAGGAGAGCTATAACCTGATTGCAGGGACATTGATGCGCGAGCTGCTGGTGCCGTCCATTCCCAGACTGCTTGGACTGTTTGGCTGTAATGTGATTCATGGGCTTGTCACGACGGTGCTCAAGGTGCACAGGGTACTCAACTGGGCAGCGCTATTCTTGTATGTATGCTATGCGGCAACGATCGCCGCGCTGGTCTGGCTTGCGCGGCGCGCGGGCGGCGGTGCAGGACAGACTGCGCGCCATGCGGTGTGGTTTGCGCTCTTGGTGCTGTTGTCAATCGCGGTGAATGTCTGCTTTACGTCACTCACGATTTATTGCCAGATGCGCTATATGCTCTATAATACGGGGCTGTTTTATCAGGCGTGGGGGATTATGCTCTTGCAGCTTTGGGAACAGAGGACATCGAAAAAAGGAAGTGTTGTATGAAGTGTGCTATGAAAAAAATCGTTTTTCATTTAAACTGCTTAGAGCGCGGCGGCGCAGAGCGCGTGGTGACAACCCTTTCTGGCCAGTTTGCGGCACATGGCTATGAGGTGTATATCGCGACGGAGTGGACGGGCGAGGACGAGTACGAGACAGACCCGCGCGTCCGCCGCGTGCATGTCGGCCTGAATGTGCAGCAGGAGAAGCATAACCGGCTCCACCGTTTTGCGGACCGCATTCTGAACCTGAGACGCTTTTTGGAGAAAGTCCAGCCGGATTTAGTCATTGCCTTTGCGCGCAAGGCAAATTACCGTGCGCTCACGGCGACGGCGGGCATGAAACTTCCCGTGCTCATCTCAGTGCGTATTAACCCAATTGGTTACTATGATTTTTTGTCGGACAAGATACAGATCGCCCTCCTGTTTCGAAGGGCGGCGGGCTGTGTGTTCCAGACGCCGGAGCAGCGCGATTTCTTTCCAGCTTATGTGCGCAGCAACTCAAGGATTATTTTAAACCCGATCAGTGACCGCTTTATCGGCAATGAGATACCGGCGCAGAGAGAGAAGGTGGTGGTGCACTCCGGCAGGCTGGTGGACTTCAAGAACCAGTGTATGCTCATACGGGCGTTTGCGCTGGTACATCAAAAGCACCCGGATTATGTGCTCAAAATCTATGGGCCTGATTCTTATGACGGCACGAAGCAGAAGCTAGAGGAGTTGATTGGCAGGCTGGAGGCGTGGCCGTATATCCGCCTGATGGGGAGCAGCAGCACCTTGGAGAAAGAGATGCGCTGTGCGGCGCTCGCAGCATTTTCATCAGACTATGAGGGCATGCCGAATGTGATTCTCGAAGCGATGGCACTCGGTCTGCCTGTCGTCTCGACAGACTGCCCGCCGGGCGGCCCGCGCATGGTGATCACGCCGGAGGTGAATGGCCTGCTGGTGCCTGTCGGCGATGAGCAGGCGCTCGCGGAGGCAGTCAACAGGCTAATCGAACACCCGGAGTTTGCACAAAAGCTTGGGCGCAGCGCGGCAAAAATCGGCGAGAGCGCCTCCGCGGAGGTGATCTTCGAGGAGTGGCGCAGTTATATAGAAGAGATTATGGAAAAAAGTTATAGATAATGGGAGGTGTGTAAGATGTGCGGTATATGTGGTTTTGTTTCGCGCCAGCAGATTTCGCTGGAACAGTTAAGGCAGATGAATGATACCATGCGCCACAGGGGACCCAATGACAGCGGCGAGGAGATCTTTGCGGGCAGAGATGGATACAGCGTTGGTCTGGCACAGCGCAGGCTGTCGATCTTGGATTTGTCAGTGCTGGGACACCAGCCCATGCACTCAAGTGATGACAGGCTGGTGATTGCCTACAACGGCGAGATTTACAACTTTCTCGAGCTGCGCAAGGAGTTATCAGCGTATCCGTTCAAGTCCCAGTGTGACACAGAGGTGATACTGGCGGCGTATCTGAAATGGGGCATCTCGTGTATCGAGCGCTTTCAGGGAATGTTTGCGATCGCGCTCTATGACCGTGAGAAAGAAGAATTGTATCTGGTGCGGGACAGAATCGGGAAAAAGCCGCTGTACTACTGGCTGGAGGGGGACAACCTTGTGTTTGCGTCAGAGCTGAAACCGCTGATGGCATGTCCCGGATTTCCAAAAAAAATCCGAAGGGACGTGATAAAAAGGTTTCTGTACCAGCAGTGCATCAACGAGCCGGACGCGGTGTTTGAGCATGTCTATAAAGTAGAGCCGGGTCAGATGCTGCGGTTTCGCGGAGGGAAGCTGTCCAGACACAAATACTGGGATATCGCCAAGGTATACCATGCCAAGAAACAACAGCCAGTGGGCTCTTACAAGGAGGCGAAGGCAGAGCTGAAAGCCATATTAAAAGATGCCGTCCGCAAGCGTCTGATCGCAGATGTGCCGGTGGGCGCCTTTTTGAGCGGCGGGTACGACTCATCACTTGTCACGGCGATTGCGCAGGAGGTGAGCCGCGGGCCGGTCAGGACATACTCGATTGGCTTTCGTGAGGAGCGGTACAATGAGGCGAAGTATGCAAAGGAGGTGGCGGCGTATCTCGGCACGCAGCACACGGAGCTGTATATTGATGAGCGCGCCATGTTCGACATGGTTGCGAGCATTCCAAAGTACTATGATGAGCCTTTTGCGGACAGCTCGCAGATTCCTTCCATGCTGGTGGCTGGACTGGCGGCAGAAGATGTGACTGTCGTGCTCTCGGGCGACGGAGGAGACGAATTTTTTTGCGGCTACAACCTGTATGACAATGTGGCGCAGGCGCAGAAGCTCGACGTGCTGGGGCGCATGACGTACCGCGTGTGTCAGATGCCTCCTTTTCAGAAGAGAGGGCTGTTTGACAAACTGCCGTTCAAAGTTCAGGTCGTTGCAGGAAATCATGACGCAGAGACCAAGACACAGCTTGGGGGCAGGACGTACATCAAGGTCATAGACCAGATGCTGCCAGACAGCGGCGTGCCGTTTAAATATCCCATTGAGTCGAGATATCATGAGCCTAGCTGGCAGGCGCGCAGAATGCTGCTGGACGAGGAAACCTATCTGCCGGGCGATATTCTGTGCAAGGTGGACAGGGCGACGATGAAGTATTCCATCGAGGCGAGATGCCCGATTCTCGATGTCAATGTCATGGAGTACTCGTACCGCCTGCCCCACGCGTACAAGTATGCAAACGGCGTGAAAAAGCGGATTTTGAAGGATATCGCCTATGACTATATTCCAAAAGAACTGCTCGACCGGCCCAAGGTCGGCTTTGGCGTGCCGCTGGATTCGTGGCTGCGGGGACCGCTCAGGGAGGAATTGCAGGATATGTGCAGCGTGGATTATCTGAAAAAACAGGGAATTTTTCATGCGCAGTATGTGCATGATTTTATCAGTGAATATGTGAGAACTGGCGATCAGGGACCGGCTTCGGGGGCAAATTACTCGAAGGTTGCATGGTCATTCTTTGTATTCCAGCAGTGGTATAGGGGTTATATATGAAGAGAATAGCATTGTTTATCAGCTCACTCCAAAAAGGAGGCTCAGAGCGGGTCATAGCCAATCTCGCAGTATATTTCCGCGAGAGGAACTATGATGTGGTCCTAGTGACCCAGTATAAGAGAGAAGATGAATACAAGATTCCGCCCGAAATCCGGCGCGTGTACTCAGAGCCGGACGAGTCTATGCTACAGGGAGGACGCATCAGGAACTTTTTTGTCCGGTTTGGCGCGCTGCGCGATATCTGGAACGCTTACAAGCCGGATGTGATTTTGTCTTTTCTCGGCAAAAATAATCTGATGGCAGTGGCGACAGCAGCTTTTCTGCCCTCAAAGACGGTCGTTTCTGTGCGCGGTGAGCCCACGATGGAGTACGAGGGAAAATGGATGCAGTTGATCGCAAAGACTGTTTTTCGCTTTGCGGACGGGGTGGTGCTCCAGACCGACAGGGCGCGCGCATTTTTCCCAAAGGCAGTCAGGAAAAAGAGTGTGATCTTATTAAATCCCCTGAATCCGCAGTTTATAGACTATGAAACCGCAAAAGAGCGGGAGAATCTCATCGTGGCGGCAGGCAGGCTCGATGCCAACAAGAACCATGCCATGCTGATTCATGCGTTTGCCAAGATTGCGGACGAGTATCCGGCGGTGAAGCTGGTCATCTATGGGGAGGGTGAGCTTAGAACCCAGTTGGAGTCGCTGGTGGCAGAAAAGGGCTTGTCTGACAGAATCACCCTGCCGGGAACAGTGGAGGACATCGCAGCGCACATTGGCAAGGCGAGGATTTTTACGCTGACCTCCAACACAGAGGGAATGCCAAACGCCGTCATGGAGGCGATGGCGCTCGGCGTCCCGGTGATTGCGACAGACTGTCCCTGCGGCGGACCGGCAGCGCTGATTGAGAACGGCGTCAATGGGCTGCTCGTGCCCGTGGGAGATGCCTTTGCGCTCGCAGATGCCTTCCGGCGGATATTCGAGGACCGGGAGTTTGAGTTAAAGCTGCGCGAAAATTCCTGTGCGATCACGCAGAAGCTTGCGCCGGACAAGGTGAACCGGGCGTGGGAAGATTACTTGAATCATCTATAAAATAATGGTAAAATAAAAAGTGACTATTCGTCAGATTTAAGAATAGTTACTTTTTTTATGCACGCACTCAATGATATTTATATGAAAGTATTCTAAAAAGAGTATGAATTTTTAAAATGACCATTAGTCATTATTGCAAAAGCAACAGAGATGTACTATACTATTCATCATAATAATAAAAAACACTTTTGCTGTGTAGGAGGAAAGGAAATGGACGAACAACCCAAAAAAAGCGGTGAAGATGGTGGACTGATGATCAAGGCTGCCACCTTCATCGTAGACAGACGCAACTTGTTTTTTCTGCTGTTTGGTATCGCGCTGATCTTTTCAGTGGTCTCGATGAACTGGACAACAGTGGAGAACGCACTCTCGGCATATCTGCCGGAAACGACGGAGACGAGCCGGGGACTAGACCGCATGGAGGAGCAGTTTATCACGTATGGCACCGCGAAGGTCATGGTGACAAACATTCCCTATGAGGAAGCCGATCGGATTTATGAGGAGCTCGAGGCGCTCGACAGCATTATCATGCTGGATTTTGACAATTCTAAGAAGCATTACAACAACTTCTCGGCGCTGTACTCGATCACATTTGGCTATGAGGAGACGGACGACAGGGCGCTTGCGGCGCTAGACGAGGTCCGCGCGATGCTGGACGGCTATGATATCTATGTGTCTACCGCGATGGGAGATGCGTCGGCAGAGCAGCTTGCAAAGGAGATGTCCGTGATCAGCGTGCTGGTGGCGATTGTGGTCGTCTCGGTGCTGCTCTTGACATCGCAGACATGGGCGGAGGTGCCAGTGCTGTTGCTGACATTCTGCTCGGCGGCATTGATCACCAAGGGAACAAACTTTATGATGGGGACAATCTCGTTCGTGTCAGACTCCGTTACCATCGTGCTGCAGCTTGCCCTGTCTGTGGACTATGCGGTTATTTTCTGTAACCGCTACAAAGAAGAACACCAGACGCTTGGCATCCGCGAGGCGGATATTGTGGCGCTCAGCAAGGCGATTCCAGAGATTTTCTCGAGTTCGCTGACAACGATGGGTGGTTTGATCGCGATGATGTTCATGCAGTTTGGCATCGGCAGCGATATGGCGCTGTGTCTGATTCGGGCGATTCTGCTGAGCCTTTTGGGTGTATTTTTGCTGATGCCGGGGCTTATTATGCTCTTTGGCAAGGCGATGGATAAGACCAAGCACAAGAGCTTTATCCCGGATATTCCATTTGTGGGAAAATTCGCATACAAGACAAGATTTATCATTCCGCCTTTATTTATCGTCGTGCTGGTGGGGGCGTATCTCATTCAGTCCAACTGCCCGTATGTCTATGGCTACACACAGCTTGAGACACCTGTGCAGAGCGATGCGATGGTGGTGGACGAGATGATTGAGGAGAGCTTTGGCGCGGAGAACTTCGTTGCGCTCGTCGTCCCGGCGGGCAACTATGAGAAGGAGCGAAAACTTCTCAATGAGCTCGATGCCAGACCGGAGATAGACCATTCACAGGGGCTTGCAAACACCGAGGCAATGGACGGCTACATGCTGACGGATAAGCTGACCGCAAGGGATTTCTCGGAGCTTCTCGAGCTGGACTATGAGGTGGCAGAGCTGTTATATATGGCGTATGCGGTGAACGATGAGAACTATGCCAAGATTGTGAACGGCTTCTCGAACTACAGTGTGCCGCTCATTGATATGTTCATGTTCCTGTATGATGAGGTGGACGAAGGCTATGTCACGCTCGATGATGATTTGATGGACACCCTCGAGGAGGCGCATACCAAGATGCAGATTGCGCTCGACCAGCTTCAGGGCGAACAGTACAGCCGTATGCTGATCTATCTGACTCTGCCGGAGGAGGGCGAGGAGACGTTTGCCTTTCTCGATGAGATGCACGAGATCGCGGGACAGTATTATGAGAAGTCCGAAGTGCTCGTTCCCGGAGAGTCCACCAGCCAGTATGACTTATATAAGACCTTCCAGCGCGACAACACCGTGGTCAACGTGGTCTCGATTCTCGCGGTGCTGGTCGTACTGTTGTTCACTTTTATGTCGGCAGGTATGCCGGTGCTTCTGATCGCAGTGATTCAGGGCGTGATCTGGGTGAATTTTTCATTTCCTGCAATAGAGCAGAAAAATGTGTTTTTCCTGAGTGCGATGATCGTGTCCTCGATTCAGATGGGTGCCAATATTGACTACGCAATCGTGATTTCAGGCAGATTTCTGGAAATCAAGGACAAAATGTCCAAGAAGGACGCGATTATAGAGACGATGAACTTTGCCTTTCCGACCATCGTCACCTCGGGCACCATGCTTGCGCTGGCAGGCATCTTTATCGGACAGATGTCCTCGGACGGCGCGGTGTGCGGCATTGGACAGTGTCTTGGCAGAGGAACAATCCTTTCTATTTTTACAGTCATGTTTGTGCTCCCACAGATTCTTCTGCTGGGCGAGAAGATTATCGACAGAACGTCATTTGCCGTATCCATACCGCTCAAATTAGAGCGTGTCAGCGGCCTGATGCGCGTTGACGGCATTGTGCAGGGACAGATCAACGGTACAGTCATCGGAGAAGTCCACGGCTTGATACGCGGTGACGCGAATCTGTTTGTCAATATGGGAAAACTAGAGCCGAGGGAAGATGACGGAAGCGATATTCGAGAGCTGATGGAGAAGGAGAACGCACAGAGGAAAGAGGGTGAAAACGATGTATAGCAGAGCAAACAGAGCAGCAGCGCTGGTGCTGGCATGTATGCTGGCGGCCGGAAGCATTTCAGGTGGTATAAATCCAGTACATACTGTGCAGGCGGCGGAGCAGACCAAAGCGGCACAAGAGCATACAGACGAAATAAAAGAAGAAATAAAATATGAAAGAATTGATATCAGCACCCCGGAGGAATTTGCAGCGTTTGCCTCCCAGTGCTACATCGACGCATGGTCGAAAAATAAATATGTCAGCCTTAGGGCAGACATTGACCTCTCAGGCACCCAAATAAAGCTCGTGCCGGTGTTCAACGGTGTGTTTGACGGTGTTGGACATACGATTTCAGGCTTTGACTATATGGGAGACGGCTATGTGGTCGGGCTGTTCCGCTATGTCGGGCGCGACGGTCTGATTCAGAATCTGACCGTGAAGGGCGCCGTGGCGTCAGAAAACGAAAAGGAGTGCATGGGTAGCATTTGCGGCATCAACCACGGCACCATCAAGAACTGTACATTTCAGGGAACAGTGAGCGGGCGCGATACCATCGGCGGCATCGCGGGCATCAATGAGGGCACAGGAACCATCGCAGGCTGCGCTGTGAAGGGCAGGATTACAGGGTATTATTCGACGGGCGGCATCGTGGGCATCAACCACGGAGCACTGAACAACTGTACGAACCGTGCAGGCATCAATGACAACAGCGAGTGGGTGGAGCAGGACGACGAGATGGGAACCGGCATGGGGATTTTGGAGAGTCTGACCACCCATGACGACAATGAACTCTACAGCGGTGTGGACACTGGCGGGATTGCTGGTTTTTCTGACGGGGTGATCTCACGCTGTGCCAATTCTGGAACCGTGGGGTATGAGCACACAGGCTACAATATCGGCGGCATCGCAGGACGCCAGTCGGGCGTCGTCTCCCTGTGTACAAACAGCGGAACGGTCTACGGCAGAAAAGATATCGGCGGCATTGTGGGACAGATGGAGCCGTTTATTGAGATTGATGAGGCGGAGTCTCTGCGCAATGCGATCAATAAACTGCACGATATCATAGAAAAGACGATTGACGACATGGACGCCGCGAGCGACGGCGTGAAGGGCGATGTGGACAAAATGCAGTCCTATGCGGACAGCGCGATTGATTCGGGAGACGTGCTAGTCACACAGATTACAGACTTTGTGGACGAAAATGTCGATGAAGTCAATACGGTGTCTGCGCGCATGGAACACATTATTGACATGCTGCCAGATGTGCTGAACCATGTTTCCGCAGCAGGGGACCGAATGTCTGATTTGAATGACACGGCAAAACAGTTGTCGGAGGATTTGGCGATTCTCGACAAGCTGGACGACAACGTGTATGATGAGACGGATTACAGCAGGCTTTCACTGTTGTCTACGGTGGGCGGCACACTCACGGCGGACAGCACCAATCCGCAGGAAAAGGACACCGTGACCATCACCGTGACGCCCAATGACGGCTACAAGCTCAAGGAGGGCTCGCTGACGGTAAAGGACGCGGGCGGCAAGAAGCTGGCTGCCACACCAGTAAGCGGCAGGAGTGACCAGTATACATTTACAATGCCAAAGAAAAATGTTAAGGTTACGGCACAATTTATATATGAAGGGACATTTCTTGTCAAGTCCACGGTAGGCGGACGCGTCACGACAGCGAGGGACAATGACAAGGTGACATTCAAGGCAGCCGCTTCGGGCGGATACCGTTTTGACGGCTACAAGGTTGACGGCAGCGCTTATACAGGGACGGTCAGCGCGGACAATGAAATCACGCTGGACAAAAAGACCTACATCAAAGAAGGCACTGCTACGATGGTGGAGGCTGTGTTTACAAAGACTGCGTCGGCTTCACACAAGATCACAGTCAAGTCCGGCACCGGCGGCACGGCGTATGTGGCTGGCGGCGGCAATACCGCGGCGGCTGGCGAGGAGGTCACGATTCATATTGTGGCGGCACCGGAGTACGTCTTTCAAGAAATGAGGGTGACAGGAGACATCGCTTCCACACCGAGCAGCTCAAATGTAAATGAACGTGTGTTCAAAATGCCTGACAACGATGCCACGGTTGAGGTTTTATTTCAGAATAAATATGACAAAGCTGCCAAAAACCGCATCTATCCCGAATCCAATGCCGGCGGTGTAATCTCCGTGCGCAAGGGGGCAAGCGGGACGCAGTACCAGATTACAATCAAACCTGATGAAAATTATGATGTTGATGAGAACAAGGCGCTGGAATTTAAGAAGGTGACGCTCTCCGGGGCGGTGCGGCAGGACAGCGGCGCACAGGCCGGGGGGACGGAGGAAAATTCTGCCAGCCGTGGAGGATTGCAAGACCCATACCGTCTAACAGACACAGAAAGCATACCAAGCAAGCTGGCAGGCAGCAGTGATCTGGCAGATGCACAAAATGCGCCGAGGAATCTGTTCGAAAACGGCGGTACGGCAAGCGCAGCGGGAAAAACCGCAGACAGCCAAGCGCAGCCTAAGTCTGAGCGTACAACAGGAGGTGACAGCACAACCGACACCCAAAATCCGTCTGGTGTCACAACAGGAAGTGACAATACAACAGACGCTCAAAATCCATCTGGTGACGAAACAGGAGGAGGCAGCACAAGCGCCCCTCAAAATCCGTCCAGTGATACTACAGGAGGCAGTACAAGTGCTCCTCAAAATCCGTCCGATGGTACAACAGGAAACGGCAATACAGCCGATACAGAAAAAACATCGAACGAAACAACGGAAAACGGCAGTACAGCCGATACAGAAAAACCATCGAACGAAACAACGGAAAACGGTAATACAGCCGATACAGAAAAACCATCGAATGAAACAACGGAAAGTGGCAGCACAGCCAATACGGAAAATCCTTCGGTTGAAACAACAGAAAGTGACAACGCAGCCGATACAGAAAAACCATCAAGTGAAACGCCAGAAAGTGACAGCACAGCCAACACAGAAAAACCATCAGACAATTCATCAGAATGCGACAGCGATACCCAGACGCCATCTGAGAATGAGGGGGAGACGCAGACTGAGCGCACAAATGAGGATTCCTCAGAAAACGAGACCAATAACACGCCAGAAAGCGCACAGCCAGAGGAGACACTTCCTTGGGAGGAAGAAAACCCGGAGAACGCCAACGCCATCTCAGCAGCCGTGCTTGGCAAAAGTGAGCTGGTCTACGACAGCGAAAATAAGACATATACATATATCGTTGATCTGGCAGATGACGTTGACAGCTACAGTGCCTATGCCACTTTTGTAAAAACGCAGAAGGACACAACACAGGAGGGAGAATCCTATAATGTCATAACAGCATCTAGTACTGGCGGTGTCGTGGCAGTCGATACGACAAGCGCCAAGGAGGGAGAAAAGGTCTACGCGACACCGTCCTCGAACAATGGCTATATATTGACCAGTATTCTTGTAAACGGTGCAAAGCCAGCGCTCGAGAGCGACGGCAAACGGTATTCGTTTACCATGCCGTCAAAGGACGCCGAAGTCACCGCCCAATTTGAGCCAGTAGATCTTATTCTAAAATCCAATATGAGCGGTAATGCAACGTACTCAGGCAGTGCAGAAGGAAAAGTGACCGTCAGCGTCAAGCCAAGCGCAGCCTACGCGGTCAAGAGTATCACTGTCACAGATGCAGGCGGCAAGAAGCTGTCCGTGTCCAAAAGACAGAGCGGCGCATACATCTACGAGTTTGATCTTGCGAAAATGTCAAAGGCGCCGTGCACCGTAGAGATAAAATTCAACAAACAGAACAAAAAGCAGGCAGTTGATACCTCCAAGAACAACATCAAGGCTTCGGTTGAGGAATTGTCAAAGTCGTCGGAGGCAGTGCAGAAATCGATCAATACTATCAAGAATATTGTACAGAAGCCAGACGGCTCTTATAAAAGCTGGGATGAACTCACGCAGGCAGAGCAGGATACCATCATCACAGAACTCATTCAGTTAGTGGAGAACCTCGGTGAGATGTCTTCGTCCGCCGCCTCGATTCTAAGCAGCCTATCGACAGTGTACAACATTCTCTCGCCGTATGCCACAGACGCGGCGGAGGCAGCGAGGAAGGATATTGACAAGGCGACGGATCACATTCACGGAATGCTGGATTCGCTCAAGGCGGCAAACAACAGCGTCCGGGGGATTGTCAACTACATGAACGCCCAGCCGGATCTCCGCTTTTCGAAGCTGGGAGATGATTTTGACCGCGCCAAGGAAAATTTTCATGACCAGCTCAAAGGGCTGTCAGACAGCATCAAGGCGCTGAGTGACAATGCGGCAGGCTATTCTGACATCATCAACGATGACCTTCGGGCAGTCAACGACCAGTTGAACGTTGTGTTTAACCTGCTGGCGGACCGCATAGTAGACATTGAGAGCCTGAGCATCGAGGAGCTGTACGAGGATGTCGATGATGAGAATATTGATTCCATCACGACCGGGCGCACTGACGCCTGTGTCAACAAGGGTGTTGTCAAGGGGGATATCAATGTGGGCGGCATCGCAGGCTCGATGTCCATCGACGATGAGGACCCCGAGGACAGCGCGGCAGGCACGATTGAGTACGAGGTTGGCAGACGCTTCATCACGAAGTGTCTGGTGACAGACAGTGTCAACGAGGGCTATATCACAGCCAAAAAGAATGGCGCAGGCGGCATCTGCGGCTATATGAACCACGGGATTATTGTGGATTCTGAGGGCTACGGAAGCGTGGAGAGCACAGAGGGCGACTATGTGGGCGGCATCTGCGGCGAATCCCTCACGATTATCAAAAAGTGCTATGCGCTCTGCTCTGTCAATGGAAACAAGAATGTCGGCGGTATTGCAGGATATGCCGAAACGCTGAAAAACTGTTATTCGATGGCAGATGTGCAGTCTGAGAACGGGCGCGCAGGCGCCATCGCCGGACAGGTAGCAGCCTATGAGGAGATGGACACAAATGCCGGAGAGGAGGGGGCAAAGGTAGCTGGCAACTATTATGTAGGGGAAAATATCCACGGCATTGACAATATCAGCTACATAGGCGTGGCAGAACCCATGAACTACAGCGATTTGCTGATCGTAGAACAGCTTCCCACGCAGTTCTGGCATCTCAAAGTAATTTACAAGATTGAGGATACTTATCTGGGTTCAGAGGAGGTCAGGTACGGGGAAAAGCTCGACAAGCTGAATTTCCCGCAGATTCCCGCAAAAGAAGGCTTTTATGGCGCGTGGCCTGACGTATCGGAGCAGAGAATGGGCGGTACGTTTGTCGTGGAGGCGGCGTACAAGGACAACGTAACTGTCGTACAGAGCAGCGGCAACGCGGCTGGCACAGACGAAGGCGCGTGGAAGAAACCTTATGCTTTGGTGGAGGACATTTTTACAGAAGATACAAGTTTAACAGCCCGCATCAGTGACAAAACACCGCCGGAGGAGGCGGACGGCAAACAGCATGTAGTGTACGAGGTGACGCTCGAAAATGGCGGCATCAGTGAGACAGATTCGTTTGCGCTGCGCCTGCTCAATCCCTATGAGAAGGCTGTCGTGTATGGCTGCGCGGGGGAGGTCTGGACCGAACTTGAGAGCAAGAGCAGGGGACAATACCTGCAAGTTGACATGACAGGCACACAGGAATATTTCTGCATCGTGGAGGAAACGACAAATAAGCTGCTGATTATCGGCGGCAGCGCAGCGGCGGCAGTGGTGCTTCTGATGCTTGTAGCACTCAGGAAAAGAAGTGCGCGCAGAAAACAGCAGCGTGCCAATAAAGAAAAGAAATAAATAAAACGTAGAGAGGGTTATGGCAGTGTAGTCATAGCCCTTTTGGTCCTATATATGAATAGTAGATGCAACTTTGATGCAATTCTGATACAATCATGATGCATTTTTGCTTTACTATAGTCTCAAGCTTCATATTATTAAGCTTCATATTTTCAAGTTCTATATTCTCAAACCAGTAAAAGACACTGCCTGAGAAGTATAAATACATGAAGCTGCTGCAAACAAACCGCAATATTAAATTTCAGCGATGAACAGGTTCTCTAAGTTTTTGGTTAGGTGTGTATAGGGCCAAAAATCAGCCGCAGGAACACGTGGAAAATAGCCCGTGCAAGGCAGATCGCGAGAGCCTGTTTTAGATACAGGGGGAAATAAAGACCATGAAAAAACAAGCAGAAAGATTCAAATATATAGGGCTGATGTTATGCTGTATGGGCATTACAGCCGGCTGTGCATCGGGGCAGGACGCACTACAAAGCACAGTTCAGACCAGTGAATCACAAACAAAAGCACAAACAGATGCAGATGCGATACAGGACGGCGCACAGACAGAATTGCCAGACCAGACGGGACAGGATACCGAAAATGTGAAGGCAGCAGAAGAACAACGACAGGGCACAGAGCAGGCAGCGCCAGAGGAGGAAAAATTAGACGCTGAGCAGTTAACCCGCAAAAATATAGACTTATTTTTACAGGAGGCGGGCAATCAAAACATTGTTCCAAATAATGCCGCAGTTTATTTAGAGACTTTGTTCGAGGATGGTGTTTTTGAAGGCAATCTATTGACAGGGCTGAAAATGGGCGATATCGACGGCAATGGCCAGATTGACATGCTTGTCATGGTGCATGATGAGAGCGAGGAGAATTTTTATGGTATGGGTGGGCTGTGGATTTATATGAATGAGGACGAGCCGTACTGTTTTTCGGACGAGATGTGTCCCTATTATGGCTGGTTTGATGTTTTTTGGAATGATATAGACCATGATGAAAATGTGGAGATTGTGTTCAGCTCTCAGGGAACGGGCTGCGGCGCAGTGGGGGATTCGTACAAGGCAATATTTAAGTACATAAGTTCGCCGCAAACGGAATTAGAACCAAATCAAATAGAACAAGTCGCCAGAATAGAGCGAATGCAGCTTCCGTCTGATTTTGATGATGCGTATGATACAGGGCTTACCGTAGAAGTATTTCAGGAAGCCGAACAAGACCAGTACACTGCCTATTGCCCCTACATAGATGAGAAGCTTTCTTTCCATGCACCCAATGTCGAAGGGTGGGAGCTGCCAGAGACGGCGCAGGCGGCGGGCGGAAATGCGCGTGGATTTTATAACCTGCACATGACAACGTATGAGGGCAGGAAGGTTTTGCAGGCATCAGAATATTTGTTTGGGGAGGGCGGAACAGCACATTATATAGGAACAGCACAGTTTTTGATCTCGTGGAAGGAGGACGGCACGCCAGAAGTTATCAAATGGTGGATTGAGGAGAACGAAGAGTAAGCTCGTTATTAGTTCTGTGAAAATACTTGAAAATGATGGAAAAGGATTTAAGAAATATATTGACAAATCATATGCAAAGAGGCACAATCTTATTATTAAAAGTATAATAAAAAGCAGGAGAAAGGGAACAACTATGGATAAATTAACTATAAATAAATCAGCCACAAAAGTACTGGTCGTTGTGGACATGCAACAGGATTTTATCAATGGCGCGCTGGGGACGAAGGAGGCAGAAGCGATTGTGGACAACGTGGCGGAGGTGATAAAAACCTTTGACGGGGAAGTGATCTTCACGCGCGATACACATACGGACAAGTATCTGGAGACACAGGAGGGCAGAAATCTTCCTGTGCTGCACTGTGTCAAGGACTCAGAGGGCTGGCAGCTTGACCGGAAACTTGCGTCGCTCAGGACAGATGATATGAAAATTTTTGATAAGCCGGCGTTTGGCTCTGTCGCGCTTGCGGAGTATTTAAAGGAAAATACGGCGCTTGAAAGTATTACCTTCGTAGGGCTCTGCACTGACATCTGTGTCATTTCCAATGCGCTGTTAATCAAGGCATTCCTGCCAGAAGCAGAAATCAAGGTCATCGAAAAATGCTGCGCAGGCGTGACGCCGGAGAGTCATCAGAATGCGCTCGAGGCGATGAAAATGTGCCAGATAAAAATCGTGTGACGGGGATATTTTTGACAGAACCGTAAACGATAAGGAGGGAATTGATGATCTTATACAGACCTGTAGGGACCAAAGAGTTAGCGCTGATTGCCGCCAGCGGATATACACAGTTTCCGCCGCGCCTGCCAGAGCAGCCAATATTTTATCCTGTGTTAAATGAAACGTATGCGGCAGAGATCGCATCGCAATGGAATGTGGCGTACAATGAGGACCACAAGGGATATGTGACAAGATTTGAGTTGGAGGAGGACTATGCCAGACAATTTGAGGTTCATGTTGTCGGCAGCAGCATTCATCAGGAGTTGTGGGTTCCGGCGGACGAGCTTGAACGCTTTAACCAGCACATAATCGGAACGATACAGGTGATTTGTGAATTTTCGTGAAAAGGAATGAGGAAGCATATGGGAAACGCATTACATTTATTTCGGGCAGCGGCAGTCACGCCGCGCGTTCATATTGGCAATGTTATGGAAAACTGCCGTGAAATTCAGACAGTTTATGACAGTCTGGCGTCAAACACAGATCTCGTCGTGACGCCAGAGCTGTCGCTCACAGGATACACCTGTGCAGATCTTTTTAACAACCGGCATTTATTGCAAACGGCACTCGAGGGTCTCTACGAGCTGGTGCAGTACACCAAAAAGTATGGGGAGTGCGGGGCAGCGCTTCTTGTCGGGGTGCCTGTAGAGAAGGATAATGAGCTGTTTAACTGCGCGGCGCTGATTCAGAACGGCAGTTTGGTTGCCGTCGTGCCAAAGACGTATCTGCCCAACTATGGAGAATTTTATGAAAAGAGATGGTTCAGCGGCGGCGAGCAGGCGCCTTGCGAACTAGAGCTTGACTGCGGCGGGAAACGGATACAGACCATTTTTGGAAATATGCTTCTGGTCGAGTTTGGCACCGCGCAGAAAGTGCGCGTCGGCATCGAGATCTGTGAAGATGCGTGGGCGCCTGTCTCGCCCGGCAGGCTGCTTGCGCTGCACGGGGCTGAGATTCTTGTCAACATCTCAGCGTCCAATGAGCTGATTGGCAAGGCACAATACCGCAAAAACATGCTGGGGGCTGCCTCGGCGGGCTGTATATGCGGCTATGTGTATGTGTCAGCCGGCAAGTACGAATCGACCTCGGATCTTGTATTTAGCGGCCACACGCTCATGTACGAAAATGGAAAGCTGATTGGAGAGGGAAAGCCCTTTGACGGCGCTGTGCTTGTCAAGGATTTTAACTTGACAAAAATCAGACATGACAGAATTGCAAACAAGACATATTCTGGCTGCAAAAGAACTATGGCTAAAAATTTTTATGAAGTTATCGAATGCCCCAAACCAATCCTTGAGAACGAGGACATTTTGGCGCGCGTGTCCATCACCCCGTTTGTCCCGTCTAAAAAACGCAGAGACCGAAGTCTTGAAATTTTCCAGATGCAGGTGACAGCGCTACAGAGGCGCATCGAGGCAACAAGAAGCCAATGTGTTGTGGTCGGCGTGTCCGGCGGCTTGGACTCCACACTTGCACTGCTGGTATCTGCGCAGGCGGTGAAAAATCTGGGACTTGCACCAAAAACCGTGGTCGGCATCACAATGCCGGGATTTGGCACCACCAGCCGCACGAAGAATAATTCCATGGAGCTGATGCGCTATCTTGGCTGTGACTGCCGGGAAATCAGCATTGCGGCTTCTGTGAGACAGCATTTTTGTGATATCGGGCAGGACGAGACGGTGCAGGATATCACCTATGAGAACTGCCAAGCGAGAGAGCGCACGCAGATTTTGATGGACGTGGCAAACAAAGAGGGCGGTTTTGTCGTTGGAACCGGGGATTTGTCAGAGCTTGCACTTGGCTGGTGCACCTACAACGGCGACCACATGAGCATGTATGCGGTCAACACGAGCATTCCCAAAACGCTGGTGCGCACGCTGGTTGACGAAGTGGGGCACTTTATGGACGAAAATGGCTTTGCTGGCATGAAAGCCGTGATTGAGGATATTATTGACACGCCTGTCAGTCCCGAGCTGCTGCCGCCCAATGAGGACGGGACAATCGCACAAAAGACGGAGGAAACCGTAGGGTCTTATATTCTGCATGACTTTTTTCTGTATTATACACTACGCTATGGCATGGCGCCTGCGGAAATCTACGCGCTCTGCCGCGAGGCAGTCCGCCAGAGCAGCGACTACAAATTCAGTGATGATGAGATTGAGAAGTGGCTCAGGGTATTTTACACGCGGTTTTTCCAGCAGCAGTTTAAGCGCAACTGTATGCCGGACGGCGTGAAGGTCGGCTCTGTCTCTGTCAGCCCCCGCGGGGATTTGAGACTGCCGTCGGAGATTGAAGGCGGGGCGTTTACGGCATTTGATGAGGATTGTGAGGAGAAAGAAGCGCGATGAACGAGAAGGAAAAAGTACAGTTTTTAGCATCCTATGATATCAACCAGTATGACCGCCCCTCCATCGCGGCGGATATTGCAGTTTTTTCCATTGGCAGAAAGCTGGCGGAGGAGCTAGACTACCGCCGCCTTCCCACTAAGACGCTCAGACTGCTCATGATTCGCCGCGCGGAGCAGCCATACCAAGGGGAGTGGGCACTCCCCGGCGGATTTATGCAGCAGGGCGAGACGATACAGGAGACAGCCAGGCGCGAGCTCAAGGAGGAGACAGGGACGGACAAAGCCTATCTTACGCTCTGTGATGTATTTAGCGACATAGGACGTGACCCGAGAGGCTGGATTCTCTCGCAGTCCTTTATCGCGGTCTTAAATGATGATGATCTTGCCAACAGCCATCTCGAGGCGAGCGGCGATGCAGGGGAGGCGGGCTGGTTTGACATTACCGTCCAAAAGACGGCGGAACATAAAAAGGAGAAGCACAACACGGTCACTTGTGACAAGGAGTATGAGCTGACGCTGGAGCGCAGCGCGCCCGCGGACAAAACACAGCTTCGCGCAGTGGTCAGGGAACATATTGAATACCGGGATTACCATGAGCTTATGACCTACGAGCTTGTGAGCTCAGAAGGGATTGCCTTCGATCACGCAAGGATTATCCTTAGTACCTTTAACAGCCTGAAACGCATGCTTGACAGTGACATACGGATTGCCTTTGATTTCATGCCAGAGCAGTTTACGCTGACGGACTTGCAGGAGGCCGTGGAGCTTGTCTCTGGTCAGGAACTGATCAAACCCAATTTCAGGCGCAAGATTAGTGAGTATGTGCTGGAGACAGAACATCAGGTGCAAAACGGCGGACATCGGCCGTCAAAGGCGTTTGTCAGGAATTTAGAACGGTTTTACCGGTGAGATTTGAAATTAGTTATCCGCTGCGTTTGGCGCCAGTGTGCAAAGTGCAGCGGATTTTATGCCAATTGCATAGCTTCGTCTTTCACTTCCTCAATCTCTTCCTCAGATAGTTCTGGGAAGAATATCTGTATTTCATCTATTGAAATTTTTCCTTTTTGTAACATAAGAATTGCTTTTTCTTTTACCTTATCCTGTGCCGCTTCATAGCGCTCACTTTTGATATACGACTCCATAATCTGTTCTTCATCAAACAAACTCATCATAATTGTCACAACCTCCTTTTCCCTCTGTGTTAAATATTCGCGTAAAACCTCCCTGTTCTTGCAAATGCGGATAGTTTCCGTAATTGCCTTTTGTGTCATTCCATGCTGATTTGTCTGCTCATTAAATATTTTACAAAAAATAATGTACTGATTGATAATGTCCTTCTCATCATTCTCATAGAGAACCGTTGCTCTTACTTCAATATCAAGCTCTGCACCTTCAAAAAATTCTTTAGACAAAGATATTTGATCAGGTTTTCGTCCTTTGTTTCCTGTAAAAATTACATAAAGTTCAGGTTTGGGTATTTTCACTTTTTTGCTTTTATAATAGTTTTGATTGGTACGCTGAAAATATTCGTGATAACTTTGCGCCAAATACAATAAAACCCGTATTAGTATATTCATTGTCCATGTAGACTGTGCTTCTATAAGAATCATCAATTTGTTGTTGACAATAAAACCTAAGTCATTATATAGATTATCAGTTAGTACATTTTCTATCGTGATGTTTGTCAATGAGTCCTCTGTTGCTGTAATATCTTCTGGATGGAGTGTTTTATAAAGTTTTAACAGATAACTCTTGTTCTGAAAAAGATCAAGAAATACACTGTTTTTTGCAGTGCGCTTTGCTTTTACGTCCTGTGTTTGTTTTGTTTCCTTCTGCACGTTATTACCTCAGTTTCTTAAAATCGTAGCAAGGGCTGTGTTATAGAGTATTCATTTTATCATAACCCAATTATACAAACAAAAGTCTGTATTTACAATAAAATTCAAATGAAAAGTCTTACTATATTTTTTAGAGATAACATTTATCGAAAAACAATAAAAACTTATTGATTTTCAATACAATCCATGCTAGTATAAAACCACAGATACAAAAAGAATGGAGAGACTATGAAAAAAGAAACCGTGATTATTTTTACCAAATTTTTGCTGGATTTTATGTATTTTGCCGGAATCGTTGTGACACTGCTGCTTCCCGTTCCGGGGCTTTTGGAGCGGGTGACGGCGCTCTTGGACTTTCATGGCTATGAGAGGCCCTACACCGAGATTATTGTCATCTATTTTATGCTGGGAGTCTTGGCTGTGCTGATTCTCGGTGAGCTGCGCAAGATGTTCCGTACCGTTTTGGCAGGAGACTGTTTTGTGAAGGACAATGTGGTAAGCCTTCAGCGTATGGGCACCTACAGCTTTATCATTGCGGTGATTTGCCTGCTGAGGACGGTGCTCTACATGACCAGTGCGATGCTGGTGTTGGTGCTGGTGTTTATCGTGGCAGGGCTGTTTAGCAAAGTGCTTGCCTTTGTGTTTGACAAGGCTGTGGAATATAAGCTGGAAAATGACTTGACAATTTGACAGCTCCAAGGAGGACTATTTTGAGAAAGGCAAAGAAATCATGGCGATAATTATCAATCTTGATGTGATGATGGCAAAGAGAAAAATGGGGTTGACAGAGCTTGCAAAAGAGGTTGACATCACACTCGCAAATCTGTCAATCCTGAAAAACAATAAGGCAAAGGCGGTGCGCCTCTCGACACTAGAGGCAGTCTGCAAAGCGTTGCAGTGCCATCCGGGAGACCTTTTAGAGTATGTGGAGGAGGAAAATGGAGAGGGGAATGCGTAAAATGGAAAACAAACAGAAAAGATTTCAACTGCTTTGGAGGGGAAGCATACTCTATGCACTGTTTTATACGGCGTGCCTGTATCACAATGCATCGGGAATCACCTATCCCTTTTTTGCAGGGGGCACACTCTTATTTTGGCAGTATTTTACCAAAAAATGTGCTGGCACAGATTCAGAAAACAGTGACGCGGACAGGCAGCCGAACAAGACACAGCTTCACAAAGCATTTTTAATGACCGGCATTGTGACAGCCGGACTGCTGAATTGTACCACAGACTCCGGGGTCTTAATATTTTTTAACAAGCTGTTAATGTTTGTTCTCATGAGCGTGCTGGTTCTTCAGAGCTGGCATGAACTTACAACATGGAGTATCACAGCGTACCTCAAGAACTGTGCGGCGATGCTGTGCGGCGCCGTCGGGAATATGTTTGCGCCGGCAGGAGACTTGCAGGCGTGCTGGAAGCTGCGCCCGGCAAAGCAGGAAAAGAAAGAGGCGGTTTCTGAGAGAAAACGCATTTGGACATCGGTCGGCATCGGACTGCTCATTGCGGTTCCGATTGCAATGTTTATCACCATTCTGCTTGCAAGTGCCGACGCTGTTTTTTGTAAAATAATATATGAACTGCTGACCTTTTCGGTTGATTTTGACATTCTTGAGAATATATGGTCGAATCTCGGGCTTCTGCTGAATATTGCGGTTGTCTTTGCGCTCTGTTACGGCCTGTTTACGTATGGCACAGAGCCGGGAAATATAGAGAAGATGAAGAAACTGGCAGCACCGGACGAGGCGAATCTCGACACTTATATTGCGATTACAGTCATTGGTATTATATGCGCAATTTACCTGTTGTTTTCAGGCGTGCAGATTTTTGGCCTGTTTCTTGGACAGTTAACGCTTCCCGAGGGGTATACATACGCTGCCTACGCCAGACGCGGGTTCTTTGAGCTGGTCTTTGTGTGCCTGTTCAATATTTTGATGGTGCTGTTTACCATGGCATATTTTAAAGGCTCTAAGACGCTCAAAATCCTGCTGACAGTCATATGCGGCTGTACGTATATCATGACAGTTTCTAGTGCATACAGAATGATTCTGTATATATCCAGCTACCAGCTTACCTTTCTGCGCGTGCTTGTGCTGTGGGGGCTTGCGATGATCGCAGTTGTCATGACAGGCGTTGTGGTGTATATTCATAATCAAAAGTTTGCGCTTTTTCGCTTCCTGTTGGTGGTCATGACGATAGGCTGGCTTGGATTTTCGGCGGCTCATCCTGACTATTGGATTGCAAAGTACAATATTGCAGCGTGCAGTGACGGGAAGGAGTGCGACAATTTTTATCTGGCGCGCAGTCTTTCTCTCGATGCAGTTTTCGCGCTTCCAGAAGAAATATACAATCAAGGGAAATTGGGAAATTACTGGAACCGTGCCAGAAAGTACCAGCTCCAGCAGGAAGCTTTTCTGGGCTTTCGGACATTTAACTTCTCAAGGGCATACGCCGCGCCTAAGATTGACATGCCCGCCAATATGAGGTAAAAGCAAGAACGAACGGTAAGGTGAACGATAAGGAGGATTATGAGACGATTGTGGGAGAGACTCTGGAAGGACCTGCGGGACTTCAAAACAGCTATTTTCGCGCTGGTTTTGTATAATGTGCTTGCGAGAAGCCTGTTCCATGCATTCTGCCCGCAGCTTATTCTGACAGGCTTTCCCTGTGCAGGCTGCGGCATGACGCGCGCAGTATTTTATATATTGACAGGGCAATTTTCCAGAGGAATGAATCTAAACCCCGCGGCGCCGCTGTGGATTTTGTTTCTGTTCTGGTTCTTTTTCAACCGCTATGCAAGGGGCGTGTATTCCAAAAGCACACCCTTCTGGCTGGGAGTGGTCTGTGTGGTTACACTTGCGGTCTATGGCTACCGTATGCTTTACTGTTTTCCGGGAGAGCCGCCGATGGTATATTATAGAAATAATGTGATGCGAAAATTTTTAGGACAACCTTAAAAAAGAACGCTGTCCATTTTTGCGCTGCACATATTTTGTGCTGCACATATTTTTAACAATCATATTGCATATCAGTATTGTTCTGTGATATTATGATGTGTATACATTTTTTATCAATGAACATTTCGAAGGGAGAACTTGATGGACCGCAATTTATTAGACAAAGAAAATTTTAATCAAAATCAGAATCAGAATGAAGCTCAAAGTTTGAATCAAAACCAGAATCAAACTCAAAACCAGAATCAAATCCAGAGCAGTGAGCAGGGGCAGTACCAGCAGCCGTACCAGCAGCAGACAACATACCAGCAAACTGCGTACCAGCCCTATCAGCAGCCGTACCAACAGTCTTACCAGCAGCAGTCTTACCAGACAGGGAACAATGACTTGGAGGAGCCGGTAAGTTTTGCAGATTGGATGCTGACGACGCTGGTTATGCTGATACCATGTGTGAACATTATCATGCTGTGTGTATGGGCATTTGGCGCTGGCACCAAGAAGAGCAAATCGAACTATTGCAAGGCAATGCTGGTGTGGATGCTGATTAGTGTCGTGCTGTCGTTTGTGCTGGGAGGCGTCTTTATGGCAACGATCGCAGCGATTATGCAGGAACAGGGTATGTACCACTAAAGCTACAGCAAAAAGAGCGGGCAGGGGAATGGATTGTTCCCCTACTCGCTCTTTGCAGTCCAGCGCCCGCTTGCGCCGCAGGGCAGTACAAGCCCGTTTGACGAGACTGGCAGCCCGATCTCCGAGGACTGTACGGCGCCGCCAAATTTTGCCACAAGCGCAGTTTCCAGCATGTAGGACAGCACTGCCGGCTGCAAGCCTGTCGTGTAGGAATTGATGAGAAAAAAAAGCGGGTTTTTGGCAAGCACTTTTGTGGTTAACTCAATAAAAGGATAGACCGCATCTTCGATTTTCCAGATTTCGCCTTTTGGCCCTCTGCCGTAGGAGGGAGGGTCCATAATGACTGCATCGTAGGTGTTGCCGCGCCGGATTTCCCGCTCTACGAATTTCACGCAGTCATCTACAAGCCATCTGACCGGCGCCTTGGCAAGACCCGAGGAGGCTGCGTTTTCTTTTGCCCAGCCAACCATGCCCTTCGAGGCATCGACGTGCGTGACCTGTGCCCCCGCCGCTGCCGCGCTCAGGGTAGCGCCGCCTGTGTAGGCGAACAGATTGAGCACCTTTATGGTGCGCGACGGATTGTTGTCCAGCGCCTCCTTTATAATAGAAGAAAACCATTCCCAGTTGACAGCCTGCTCCGGGAAAAGCCCCGTATGTTTAAAGTGAAAAGGCTTGAGATGGAATGTGAGGTTCAGGTTTGTTCTGGTGTGATAGGAAATTTCCCACTCCTGCGGCAGCTTGAAAAATTCCCAGTCGCCGCCGCCCTTTGAGCTTCTGTGATAGTGGGCGTTTGGCTTTTTCCAGCTAGGCTCGTCCTTTGGCGTATTCCAGATGACCTGCGGGTCAGGGCGCACTAAGATATAATTTCCCCAGCGCTCCAGCTTCTCGCCCGAGGAGGTATCTATGACTTCATACTCATTCCAGTTGTCTGCAATCCACATAACATTCGATATCCTTTCAAAACAAATTCATTTTCATCGCCATTTCAGACTTCATCTCAGTATACTATACAAAAGCCTGTTTTTACAATCAAAATATCAGGTATTTGCACGAAATCTGCATGAAGCAAACACCAATATTACTTTGTATGGAAAAAAATACAATAAAAAAACAAAAAATACTTGCGAAAGCCAAAAGGTTACGATATACTACTAATTGCTGTGGCATGATAGCGATGAAACGTGAGGTTGCTGCATATGGGAGAAACATATGGCAGGTTTTCCGCGGAGCGAATGTCAAGTTAGGAAACTGGCGACAAGTCACTGTACAAAGGTATGACCCCAAGGTCAGCCATACTGTGAAGCAACAGGCAATCACAGTAAAGAACGATGTGTGAAGCTGTAATGAGCGCGCAGAGAACTTCTGCCGGGGAATACAGCATGACACACACGGAGGAGTGTACAGTCACCGCTTGTCGTACTTATGTATAAAAAGTGCGAAAAGGAGGCGACTTTTTTTATGGCAAGTCAGGTAATGAGAATTACATTAAAAGCTTATGATCATCAGTTGGTTGATGCATCTGCCAAAAAAATAATTGAAACAGTTAAGAAAAATGGATCACAGGTGAGCGGACCGGTTCCCCTTCCTACCAAGAAAGAGGTAGTGACAATTTTGAGGGCGGTTCACAAGTATAAGGATTCCAGAGAGCAGTTCGAGCAGAGAACGCATAAGAGACTGATCGATATCATCACACCGACACCAAAGACTGTCGATGCGTTGCAGCGGTTGGAGATGCCGGCGGGTGTTTATATTGATATCAAAATGAAAAACAAATAGGCCTTCTACTAGTATGAGCGTTGTCAATACAAATAGGCGCTCCGCTGTAGAACAAACGGAGGTAAGGAAATGAAGAAAGCGATATTGGCTACAAAAGTCGGAATGACTCAAATCTTCAACGAAGACGGTTCGCTGATTCCTGTAACCGTACTTCAGGCTGGTCCGTGTGTTGTGACACAGATCAAGACAGAGGAGAATGATGGTTACAAGGCAGTTCAGGTCGGCTTTGTAGATAAGAAGGACAAGATTGTAAACAAGGACAAGGGCGGAAAGAAGGAAGTTGTTCACAGACATGGTGTGAACAAGGCGCTCAAGGGACACTTTGCGAAGGCAGGCGTTTCCTCCAAGAGATTTTTAAGAGAGTTCAAGTTTGAGAATGCAGAGGAGTATGCATTGGGCAATGAGATCAAGGCAGATATCTTTGCAGTCGGAGATAAAATTGATGCATCTGCTGTTTCTAAGGGAAAAGGGTTTCAGGGTGCAATCAAGAGACACGGACAGCACAGAGGGCCGATGGCACATGGTTCTAAATTCCACCGCCATCAGGGTTCCAACGGTGCATGTTCTTCACCGAGCCGCGTGTTCAAGGGAAAAGGAATGCCGGGACATATGGGCTGCGTGAAGGTGACAGTTCAGAATCTTGAGATTGTGAGAGTTGATGCTGAGAAGAACCTGCTTTTGGTGAAAGGCTCTGTGCCGGGACCTAAGAAAGCGTTAGTGACACTCAAAGAAACTACCAGAGTAGATGCGTAAAAAGTGGTTCGCGGAGTGAGCGGACGAAAGGAGGATCATACAGATGGCAAAAGTATCTGTTTATAATATGGAAGGCAGGGAAGTTGAGACAATCGACCTGAGCGATGATATATTCGGTGTAGAAGTCAACGAACATCTCGTACACATGGCAGTTGTTCAACAGCTTGCAAACAAACGTCAGGGTACTCAGAAGGTAAAGACACGTTCTGAAGTATCAGGCGGTGGCAGAAAGCCGTGGAGACAGAAGGGAACAGGTCATGCAAGACAGGGTTCCACAAGAGCGCCACAGTGGAAGGGCGGCGGCGTTGTATTTGCGCCAGTGCCAAGAGATTATTCATTTAAGATGAATAAGAAAGAGAAGAGAGCAGCACTCAAGTCTGCACTCACAAGCAGAGTTCAGGAGAACAAGCTGATTGTGATTGATGAACTCAAGTTCGATGAGATCAAGACAAAGAATTTCAAGGCAGTTATGGATAATTTAAAAGTTGCGAAGGCATATGTCGTGCTGAACAGCAACGATGAGAAGGTTGTCATGTCAGCAAGGAATCTTCCAAATGTGCAGACAGCTTTGACAAATACAATCAACGTGTATGATGTGATGAAGGGCGGCACAGTGATTCTTACCAAGGATGCCGTAAAGACGATTGAGGAGGTGTACGCATAATGGCAGATATCAAATATTATGACGTGATCCTTAAACCGGTGATCACAGAGAAGAGCATGGCTGGAATGGGCGACAAGAAATATACATTTCTGGTTCATACACAGGCAAACAAATCCCAGATCAAGGAAGCTGTCGAGAAGATGTTCGAGGGAACAAAGGTTGCAAGAGTCAACACCATGAATCTTGACGGCAAGAAGAAAAGACGCGGAATGGTCTATGGCAAGACTTCCAAGACCAAGAAGGCGATCGTGCAGCTCACAGAGGACAGCAAGGATATTGAGATCTTCTCAGGCTTATAAAATATGCCTGCTAAGACGGCTGCGAGAGTTTAGACTATACACAATCAAGTGTGATAATAAATAGAAAAGGAGAAACAATCATGGGAATTAAGAAATACAACCCATATACACCTTCGAGAAGAAATATGACCAGCTCGGACTTCTCTGAAATCACAAAGACGACTCCTGAGAAATCGCTTTGTGTATCCAAGAAGAAACACGCTGGACGTAACAATCAGGGAAAGATTACTGTGAGACATCACGGTGGTGGAAACAGACAGAAATATAGAATCATTGATTTTAAGAGAAATAAAGATGGCGTTTCAGCAAAGGTGATCGGCATTGAGTATGATCCGAACAGATCTGCAAACATCGCATTGATCTGCTACGAAGATGGACAGAAGGCATATATTCTTGCACCAGAAGGACTGACAGACGGCATGAAGGTTATGAACGGACCTCAGGCAGAGATCAGAGTAGGAAACTGCCTGCCGCTCTCAGAGATTCCTGTTGGTACGAATGTACACAATGTTGAGCTGTATCCGGGCAAAGGCGGACAGCTTGTGCGCTCAGCAGGAAACAGTGCACAGCTCATGGCAAAAGAAGGCAAGTATGCGACACTCAGACTTCCTTCAGGCGAGATGAGAATGGTTCCGATTGTGTGCAGAGCCTCCATCGGTGTTGTCGGCAACGGCGATCATAACCTTATCAAGATCGGTAAAGCAGGACGCAAGCGCCATATGGGCATCAGACCTACCGTCCGCGGCTCTGTTATGAACCCGAATGATCATCCTCATGGTGGTGGTGAAGGTAAGACCGGCATCGGCAGACCGGGTCCATCTACACCTTGGGGCAAGCCGGCACTTGGTCTCAAGACAAGAAAGAGCAAGAAGGCTTCTAACAAGTTGATCGTGAGAAGAAGGGATGGCAAGGCGATTAAATAATCCAATCGCCTTCCCATCTAAAACAGTTTATAGATGATTAAGGAGGAATTACCTAAATGGCAAGATCATTAAAAAAGGGTCCTTTCGCAGACGCTAGCCTTTTGAAGAAGGTGGATGCCTTAAATGCGTCAGGAAATAAATCAGTAATTAAGACATGGTCACGTCGTTCTACAATTTTCCCCTCTTTTGTGGGTCACACAATTGCAGTTCATGACGGAAGAAAGCATGTGCCTGTATATGTAACAGAAGATATGGTTGGACACAAACTTGGTGAATTCGTTGCAACCAGAACCTATAGAGGACATGGCAAGGACGAAAAGAAATCAAAGGTAAAATAATCAAATAGTTGAAAGGAGGTTCAACCATGGCAGAGAAATATAGCAGATCAAATTATAAAAGAAAGAGAAATGCAGAAAATAGAGAGACCAGACCATCAGCAAAGCTTTCTTATGCTAGAGTGTCTGTCCAGAAGGCATGCTTTGTACTGGATGCAATCAGGGGAAAGGATGTACAGTCCGCTTTGGGAATCTTAGCATACAATCCGAGATATGCTTCCAGCATCATCAAGAAGCTTTTGGAGTCAGCCATTGCAAACGCTGAGAACAACAACGGTATGAACGCAGAGAACCTTTATATTGCGGAGTGTTATGCAAATAAGGGACCTACAATGAAGCGAGTAAGACCAAGGGCACAGGGCAGAGCTTATAGAATTGAGAAGAGAATGAGCCACATAACAATCGTGCTTGACGAGAGATAGGAGGAAGAAGATGGGACAGAAAGTTAATCCTCATGGACTGAGAGTCGGCGTTATCAAGGATTGGGATTCAAAATGGTATGCTGATGCTGATTTTGCTGATTATTTAGTAGAAGATTATAATATCAGAAAGTTTTTAAAGAAGAAATTGTTCAGCGCAGGTGTTTCTAAGATTGAGATTGAGAGAGCATCTGACAGAGTGAAGGTGATTGTCTATACAGCAAAGCCGGGTGTTGTCATCGGCAAGGGCGGCGCGGAGATCGAGATCACAAAGAAGGAGCTCCAGAAGCTGACAGGCAAGAATGTGCTTGTTGACATCAAGGAGATCAAGAGACCGGACAGAGATGCGCAGCTGGTAGCAGAGAATATTGCACAGCAGCTTGAGAACCGTGTATCCTTCAGACGTGCGATGAAGTCCTGCATGGGCAGAACCATGAAGGCGGGTGCAATGGGTATCAAGGCCGCTGTTTCAGGGCGTCTTGGTGGCGCAGATATGGCTCGTACAGAGTTTTATAATGAGGGTACGATTCCTCTTCAGACACTTAGAGCAGATATAGATTATGGTTTCGCAGAGGCAGATACAACCTATGGCAAGCTTGGCGTAAAGGTTTGGATCTACAAGGGCGAAGTACTTCCTACAAAGGGAAATAAGGAAGGGAGCGATAAATAATGTTAATGCCAAAAAGAGTAAAGCGTCGTAAACAGTTCCGCGGTACAATGACAGGTAAAGCCCAGAGAGGTAATACGATTACTTACGGTGAGTACGGTATCGTGGCAACAGAACCATGCTGGATTAAATCAAATCAGATCGAAGCAGCCCGTATCGCCATGACACGTTATATCAAGCGTGGTGGTAAGGTATGGATTAAGATATTCCCCGATAAGCCTGTGACAGCAAAGCCTGCTGAGACACGTATGGGTTCTGGTAAGGGAACACTCGAGTACTGGGTGGCAGTTGTGAAGCCCGGTCGTGTAATGTTTGAGATCAGCGGAGTCGCTGAGGATGTAGCAAAAGAAGCTTTACGTCTTGCAACACACAAGCTTCCTTGTAAGTGTAAGATCGTTTCTAAAGCAGATTTGGAAGGCGGTGCAGTAAATGAAAACTAATAAGTATGTAGAGGATTTAAGGACCAAATCAGCCGCAGAATTATCACAGGAATTAGTTTCTGCAAAAAAAGAACTTTTCAATTTGAGATTTCAGAATGCAACAAACCAGTTGGACAACACAGCCAGAATCAAGGAAGTCAGAAGAAATATTGCAAGGATTCAGACTGTCATTGCTGCAAATCTGAAGAGTGCAGAGTAGGAGGAAAATGGTCGTGGAAAGAAATTTGAGAAAAACACGTACAGGCAAGGTTGTGAGCAACAAAATGCAGAAAACGATCGTGGTTGCTGTAGAAGATCATGTGAAGCATCCTCTTTACGGAAAAATCGTTAAGAGAACTTATAAGCTGAAGGCGCATGACGAGAAGAATGAGTGTAACATTGGCGATACCGTTAAAGTTATGGAGACAAGACCTTTGTCAAAGGATAAGAGATGGAGACTTGTCGAAGTGATCGAAAGAGTAAAATAGATTTTAAGAGCCAGTGCAATGCGCAGCATGGCACGGTTTTGGAAGGAGAATAAGCATGATACAACAGGAAAGCAGACTGAAAGTCGCTGATAATACTGGTGCGAAAGAATTGCTCTGCATCAGGGTTATGGGTGGATCTACAAGAAGATATGCAAGCATTGGCGATGTGATTGTTGCTAGCGTTAAAGATGCAACACCAGGCGGCGTTGTAAAAAAAGGCGATGTAGTGAAAGCTGTAGTTGTACGTACCGTAAAGGGCGCTCGTCGTAAGGACGGTTCTTATATTAAATTTGATGAAAATGCTGCTGTGATCATCAAGGATGATAAGACTCCGAGAGGAACACGTATTTTTGGACCAGTGGCAAGAGAGCTTCGTGAGAAACAGTTTATGAAGATTGTTTCCTTAGCTCCTGAAGTATTATAAGGAGGTGCCGGAATGTTAAAGAT